>OCAS01000045.1_pt1 | contig 142468 bp, 116 predicted proteins | sample 1550751 | NCBI WGS metagenome assembly OCAS01 (sample SAMEA2580301, study PRJEB22360) | human gut metagenome | biome: human gut; feature: human-associated habitat; material: faeces | place: Denmark | collected 2008/2010
AAATCGACTGACCTTTCTTTTTTACCCAACAATATCTTTAATTAAGGGAGACGGGAAACTCCATGCCGGATATTTCGAAGCTGCCTGAGCTTGCGGAGCTGTTTGGCATTAGTATTGATGAACTGCTGGGAAAAAAATCAGAGCTGATTTCCAATATAATTGAGGGAGATATGGAGGGATTTTTAGGAAATACGCTGGTAGCTGCAGAAGAACTGAAGGAAGCTGCCCCTATTTTACAGCCGGCTCAAATTGAAAGAATTGTGGAGGATGCAAAGCAGGAATTTGAACTGGGAGAAATGACTGAATTGCTGCCCTTCATTAACCAGGATACGATAAATAAGCTGGCATACAGGGCGGCTGAAAACGGCAGGTATGATGATATCGAGGATGCGGCTCCGTTCCTGGAGCAGAAGGTTATCGTCGATACCGTAAAAATGATGATAGCAGACAGAAAAAATATAGAAGTTATTGCGCCGTTTATAGAAAGAAGCAGCATGGGTGAGCTTGCAGGCATGATTTATGAAAATGATGGACTTGCCGGAGTGGAGGATATTCTGCCATTTATTCCAAGGGAAGTCCTTCAGGAAATTACTGAAAAAGAATATGAAAGAGGCGGTCATGATTTTGATGTTATAGCCCCCTTTTTGGACAAAAAGTATCTGAATGAGCTTGCCATAAGATTGCTTCGGGACAAGCGGATAAAGGATCTGGAAAAAACTATAGCTTTTGTGGATACTAATGTGTTGAGTGAATTTATTCAGGAAAACCTGGGATAACGAAGGTTTTTTGGGCAATAAAGCTCCCCTGCGGGTAAACAGGATTTCATTTCACTGTCTGCCCGCAGGGGAATATATCATTATCTGCCGGGATTTTTTATTCATCAAATTCCATCCGGTTACCGCAATAAATATCATGTACAGCTATTGTGGTCACTGATTTATCTTCCTCAGAAATTTCAAGGTATACCTGAATTCCCTCTTTAAATTCCAAGCTGCTGTCATAATCTTCTATTTGCTCATATTTTCCCCCAGTCTTTTTGTAGTTGATTACGGTGTACTTTTTTTCTTCATTATACTCAAAGCCGTATTTTTCATAATCCGTACTGCCAATGCCTAAACCATTAAAAAAAGTGGCGCCTGAATCCTCCCTGCAGTAAATGAAAGTCAGGAGGTCATCCGTATAACGAAGATCCATAAAACCGTAGTCATATATATTACGTCTTTTTATATACTCGTATGGACTCAAGATTTCTTCCACTTTATCACGGCTCATATATAATTGCAGTTTTTCCCCTGAAGGAAGCTTTACCCCTAACATTTTGTTGGGAGAATCTCCCGAACATGAGCAAAGTAACATTCCCATCATAAAAACAAGTACAAGAAACAGTAATTTCTTTTTCATAAAAATTCTCCTTATAATATAATTTTTTTTGAAATCAGTTTGCCAAACGGAAGTGTGTGATTTGGCCGCTTTTTGACAGAAAATATCCTTTATTGGCTTGGATTCATATTCATACAATTTTATAAGGATACTCTGTTTAAAAGCAGTGTGTATACAAATATTTTTCTGTGTGACTATTGTACTATGTATGTGACGATAGGGCTGTAAACGGCTTTATTATTTGTATTTCCTGCCTAAATGACGCTCCTTAGTTATAACGGTTGTGTACTCAGCAGGGCCGCCGTTGTCTAATGATAGAGAAGCCAATTGTTTTTTGTCAGGCGGCGTACCGGTAAATTTCAGCCTGGATGGCTGAAGATTTGGCTGAGGTTTTATTATGAAACAACAGATCCTTTTCAATACGATAATTAGCAATACATTTATTTCTAATGCATTTAATTTGATATAAAAAACGTTTATGAACGAAATAAAATTCCCTCTTTTCAATTCGGATTTCATATGATATACTTCAATACATGCAGATATAGTTCATCGGTAGAACGCTAGCTTCCCAAGCTGGAGAGACGGGTTCGATTCCCGCTATCTGCTTTTTTTATTGCCTGAATACCTTAAAAATCAAGGTATTCAGGCTTTTATTTTTTACTATTGCTTATTTGATCGTACGTAAAACCTGAAGAACACCATCATTCATATTCGTATCTGCGACAAACCGCGTCAGGCCTTTGATTTCCTTTCTTGCATTCCCGATGGCATAGCTGTAATCCGCGCGCAGCAGCATGCTAGCATCATTCATATTATCGCCGAAGGCCATGGTTTCCTGCGGTGAAATTCCGTGCATGTTCTGATATTCGGAAAGCGCAATCCCCTTATCCGCATTAATCGGCGTAAAATTCATCCACTGCTTTCCGGCGCACACAAGCTGCAGCTCCCGGTGCCCATGCCATTTCTGATACAACCCCTGATGCGCGATTTCCTCAGCTGCCGTGGGATGATACAGCTCCACGCTAAGAATCCCGTCATCGGCAGGCAAATCCTCAGGCATTCTCCTCAACTTGGTGATATCCAGCTGATACCCTTCTGTCAGCCAACGGTAAAGCTCATCGGCGCCTTCTTTTACATACCCGTCCTTCAGTGCGGAAATATAGGTCGTGCAGCCGGGAAGCGCTTCAATTTCCCGAACCAGCTCCATAGCCAGTTCATGCCGGATTGTATAGCATGACAGCAGGCTGCCCTGATAAATCGTACGAGCGCCGTTGTCGCAGATAAAAAGAATATCATCAATTACGGGAGCAAACAGTTTTTTCAAGCTCGAATAAGAACGTCCGGATACCGCGGCAAAAAGGATTCCGGCTTTTTTCAGACGCCGTATCTGGTCAAAATATTCCGGATTCAGCTCATGTCCGCCATCAGGCACAAGCGTGCCGTCCACATCGGAACAGATCAATTTAATCATGGAAAACCTCCCTCAGTCTTCTGTATTCAGAAACAACGGTAATACGCAACTGCTTGAACCGTTGGTTATTATCGTAAAAATATATTATTTATTGTAGTCTTAACAAAGGGAATCCGTCAATACGGGTCTGAGAAAAAAAGAATTAAAAAAGAAACATAATTTTTTCCCCTTGATTCGCCCCAATTCAACAATTTCTTTTTTCATAAGGCTATGTTATGATAAAGAAAGCAGAAATTCAGGGGAAATGACGGCAGACGGCCGTCAGATCCGGTAAGAGATAAAGGAGAGCTCATGCAGGATTTTCGGATGGAAACCTTTCTGGCGGTATGCCGGAATCTGAATTATACAAAAGCTGCGGAGGAACTGTGCATTACACAGCCAGCGGTATCCCAGCATATAAGACATCTGGAGGAATACTATGGCACCAGGCTTTTTATCAGCGAGGGAAAAAAGATGGTGCTCACCGAAGCCGGGCGGCTTCTTCAGAGCGCGGGCCTGACCATGCGCCACGACGAGTGCGCCCTGAAGGAACAGATGGCCAGGGCCGGCGCGGAGGGCCGCAGTCTGCATATGGGGGCAACCATGACCATTGGCGAGTTCGTGCTTCCCTTTATGCTCAACCGTTTTATGTTGAACGAGCCGGAAGCCACCGTTCATGTCACTGTGGCCAACACAACGGACCTGCTGCGCTCCATTGACGAAGGAAAGCTGGATTTTGCGCTGGTGGAAGGCTATTTTTCGGGCGGAGATTACGACTACCAGATATATTCCACCGAAAAATACATCCCGGTAGCGGGCGCCGCCTACCAGCTGCAGGCCTCATCGCGGGGAAAAAAACTGCTTCGCACCGAAGATTTGCTTTCGGAACCCATTCTCATCAGAGAACAGGGCAGCGGTACAAGAGAGGTCCTGGAACGAATACTGGAGGGAAAAAACCTTGCGGTAAGAGATTTCCGGAAAATCCATGAAATCAACAATCTACAGGTTATGAAATACCTGATCCGCGAAGGCCGCGGAATTACATTCCTTTATGAGGCAGCGGTCCGCCAGGAGATTGAGCAGGGCATTCTGCGCGAAATCAGGCTGAAGGATTTCAGTGTGGAGCATGATTTCTATTTTGTATGGAGAAAAGGAAGTATTTACGGTTCGGAATATAAAGAGATTTTTAAACAATTGAAGGGTGAAGAATACGATGGAAAAGAAACGCGGGAATAAGATGACGGGCAGGGAATATAAAGATGGGGGAAATAGCAGGGGAGATGGTAAACGGAGAGAAAAGGGGAACTGGGATGGTAAAGTCAGAGTTAGTAAAAGCAGGGATGATATAAGTAGCGATAGTAAAGGTAGAGATAATAAAAGCAGTAATGTGGCGGCACAGAATTTTATTGGGAAGGATAGCGTTAGTAAGAGGGTGAAGGTGAGGAAGGATAAAATTATGAGCGGACGGCCTTCAGATGGAAGAGGGGCGGCAGGCAGGACTTCGGCAGGGAAATATAAAGATGAGGAGGAAAAATCTGCTGCTGGGAGAAATATGTACGGTAAAGCAGATGGAAGGTCTGTATCTGGTAGAACCATATCAGGAAAATCGACGGACGGGAAATCTGTAGCCGGTAGAAATATGTCAGGAAAATCGGCATATGGAAAAAATGTTTCTCAAAAATATACATCTGGTCAGGACAAATCCTCTGGCAGACAACAGTACGATCAAAGAAATAAGTCTGTGAGTAAAAAATATGAGGTAGATGCAAAAAGTGATATAGACCAAAGAAGCGGCAGAAGAGAAACAAAGTGTCCATATGAAAAGAAGTGCGGCAGCTGCAGGTATTTGTACCTGTCCTACGAAGAGCAACTGAAGAAAAAAGAAGCTTTTGTCAGGCAGGAACTGGAAAAATGTCCTGAACTGAAAGGCCATTTTAATCCGATTATCGGCATGGAGAATCCATGGAATTACAGAAACAAGGTAACAGCAATTTTTGACAGAGACAGAAAAGGCAATCCCGTATCTGGAGTTTACGAGGAAGGAACCCATAATGTAATTCCGGTGGAGCGCTGTCTGATAGAGGATGAACTTGCAGACCGGATTATCGGTACGATCCGCGGAATGCTGAAGTCTTTTAAAATTAAGGTTTATGATGAGGATACCAGATACGGACTGCTGCGTTATGTCTTGGTACGAAGAGCCTTTGCCACCGGCGAGGTTATGGTGGTATTGGTTACGGCCTCACCGGTGCTTCCTTCAAAAAGGAATTTTACGAATGCATTGCTGAAAGCTCATCCGGAAATCACTACAGTGATTCAGAATGTAAATACGCGTACTGACAGTCTGATATTGGGGGACAAGCAGCAGGTCCTTTATGGAAAAGGCTATATTGAGGATGTTTTGTGCGGCTGCAGATTCCGTATTTCCCCGGCTTCTTTTTACCAGATTAATCCGGTGCAGACGGAAAAACTGTATAAGAAGGCCATAGAGTTGGCTGGTCTGAAGGGAACAGAAACAGTAATCGATGCTTACTGTGGAATCGGAACGATTGGCCTGATTGCTTCTTCCAAGGCAAAAAATGTGATTTCTGTGGAACTGAACCCGGATGCGGTAAAGGATGCTATTGTGAATGCCAAAATAAACGGGATTAAGAATGTGCGTTTTTATAAAGCAGATGCTGGACAGTTCCTGACGCAGATGGCTGAGGAAGGCGCTAAGGCGGATGTATTGCTGATGGATCCGCCTCGGAGCGGGAGTACGGAAGAGTTTCTGCAAAGCGCAGCATTGCTTGGACCTGAGAAAATTGTGTATATTTCCTGCAATCCGGTGACGTTGGGGCGGGATTTGATGGTGCTTAGGAAGTTGGGGTATCGGGCAGAGGAGGTTTGGCCGGTGGATATGTTTCCGTGGAGCGGACATGTCGAGTGTATAATAATGATGCAGAATTGTGGTTTGGACAAAAAATAGAGGCTTAAACCACAACATATAGTGGTTTTTGTGGAAAAATCGGGGTCAAAATCGGGCTAAAAACGGCCGATTTTGACCCCGATTTTTTGGCTCTTTCACAGATGTGAGACAGATAAAAGGAGATATGGAATAAAAATAAAGGGTTGACCGACAGATGACCAACCCGAAGTCAGATTCCATATTTACCAGATTATCTGCCACCAAGCATACCGTAGGAGAATTGAACCAGGCAGCAAAAGCAATACGAGAAGTGAGCGATAGGTTGGAAATGTCAAGGAAAAGGCTGCTGGCTTCACTGGAGACTGCGGTTCCCAGAGATATAGATGCTGGGTGCAGAGTGATACGAAACCATGGAGATTATGAATTTTTACCGATAGATGATCTGAACCCAAAGGAGTTTGCAAGGCAGAGAATTAGGGAATATGGCCCTATTAATTCTTACTATGGTGTTCTGGTCAATAAAGTCCGCCCGATTCTACAAATCAATGTAGAACTGAAAGTGTTCCGGTTCTACAATTTGTTAGCCTTGACTGCTTATTGGAATGACAAGGATTCAACTTTACCGGTTATATTGGATGGAGAGACGGCAATTCTTTATGAAGATAGGATACAGGAGAAGATAAATAAAAGTTTGAGTGACTGTTCGGAGAAGGGGCTGGCAATGTATCTCTCAAATGAACTACTGGGTAAGAGGATTTTTACCATGCACCCAAGTGTTGAGGAATGTTAGGGAGAGTTATGGGGAGCCCTTACCGCAAAACATACGGAGAATTAAATCAGCGGGAGCTGGAGGCATTATGAGAAGAGCGGAGAACCATGGCAGACGGTGGCTGGGGAGAGGATTTATTTTATCGCCCGATACTGACCAATTGGGGGAAATTTATATCGGATTCTGGGACGCAGACAATAATGACAATCTGTTCATAAAAACGGAGGATGAATTCAAATGGGAATTTCCAGATGGTATTCATCTGGGCCGGCCAAAAGGAGTAGTGACCGAGGAACCGGAATCGCCATTTATAAGCCTATTCTTTTCAGAATAAAATGAAGAAGAACAAATGTTCTTAGTTGCTGTTGCACTCTTTTTCATGCTCTAGTATAATAGGCTCAGAAGCAGGAAGGAGAAGTTTACGTGATACGGTTGTTTGAATTTCGAGACTTAGATAAAATAATGGAGCTCTGGCTGGAGGGAAACCTGCAGGCCCATGCATTTATAAGGAATGAACACTGGAAGTAGAATTATGAATCTGTCAAATCAGTTTTGCCCAAATGATGAAGTTTATCTGTATGGGGAGTCGGGGCTTCATTGGAATGGATGCTGATTACATTGCCGAATTATTTATAAAAGAGGAGTACCGGGGCAGGTGAATCGGCCACCGGCTGATTGAGACTGTAAAGCGGAAGAAGCGTCTGTCTTTGCACGTATTTGAAAGAAACACTGGAGCAGTGGCATTTTATCAGGCAGAAGGTTTAAAGGTTCAACAGAGCATGACAGAAAAAGAGATAGGAGAGAAAGAATTCCTGATGGTCTACGGAGAATCAGAGTAGTGGCATGTTCGGAAAACTATAGTAGAAATCGTTACCTGTGTTGTAAAATTGTGGGGGTGGTATGATGCCAACGTGAAACCCTTGTTGGCTGTAAGAAAATTAGTCCGGGCTGTCTGAATTGCTATGTGTATCGCAGAGACGCGGAATTTGGAAAAGACAGCAGCACTATATCTAAAACGGCCAGCTTTCATCTGCCCATCAAGCGTAGCCGAAGCGGTGAGTATAAGCCCCAGCCCGGAGGAGAATGTGTCTATACCTGTATGACCTCGGATTTCTTTTTGAAGGAGGCCGATGAGTGGAGGCCCGTGGTATGAGACATGATCCAGGAGCGCAGCGATCTGCAGTTTGTGATTATCACAAAACGAATCCATCGCTTCCGTGTAGGACTTCCTGAGGATTGGGGAGACGGATATAGCCATGTAACTATCTGCTGTATCTGTGAAAAACAGAAGATGGCAGACACTAGGTTGCCAATTTTCCTGGAATTACCCATCCGGTATCGGACTATTATCCATGAGCCCATGCTGGAGGTTGTGGATATTCGCAAATATCTGACGGCGGCTGGATAGAGCAGATAATCTGTGACGGAGAGTCAGGGACGGAGGCCAGAATCTGTGATTTTGCATGGGTTTTAAATACAATGCAGCAGTGCATGGAATATAATGTTCCATTCTGGTTTAAGCAGACCGGAGCGAACTTCAAAAAGGGGAAACGTGTGTACAACATTGGGTGCAAGGATCAGATGAGCCAGGCCGAGAAAGCTGGGATTAGTTATAGATATGAATATTGGATTAAAAAAATATGTGTAAGAACAGATATTACTCTGTAAGATTTTGTTCTTAGCTTTTGTTAATGGACATTGCTCTACGGGTGAACTAAGAATATGATAGTTACGACAGTAGGAATATAGATAAATTTAAATTTGGGGAAATTATTGGTAGTGAGTCATCTTGCCATTTAACTTACTATACGGCCATAAGGAAACGTATGATTTGATGATAGGAGAAGAAATAAAAAGTTGATTCACTTAGTGTTGATGTGAGGAGGTCATTAAATGCAGAGCGCAATCCATGAAGGATATGAATATCAGGATTATTTTACTGTTTCAATAATCTTACAACTGATGCTTCGCCAGACAGATGCTGAAATAATTATTGATCGTAAGGATTTCAGTGGAGATAAATTTGACGATCTAAAGGTGAAGACGCCTAATGGTACAACTGAATTTCAGATTAAGTATTCTGATGATGAAAGCTCCCACAAACTTACTAAAAATGACTTTGCAAATGGCAATGGGCATGATATTGCGTTATGTGATCTTTTCGCTTCTTGGAAAACAAGAAAAGAATCTGAAAATGATACTCAGATAAAATTATGCCTTGCGTGGAACAGGCCTACTGATGATGATCCGATTACAGAGTTTCTGAAGCCTATTCAAGAACAGACCCTGCCTTTTTCAATTGCTGCATATTCGTTTGATGGAGAAGTGTTTTGGCCAGTAGAAAATTTGCCTCCAAAAACGTGGAGAAAGTTTAATTTGGCAATTAAGTCAGGGCTTATTGCTAGAGAAGACTTTTTATCTTTTTGTAATGAATTCACGATTATTCTAGAAATGCCTAAGGCAAGTCTTGATTTAAAGAATCCTGGTGGCATAGAAAATGTAATTATTCGGCAAGTTGAGAAATTGGGCGTAGGAATATATCCAAATGATGGTCTCAACGCTGAAGATGTTATTTATAAGCTTGCTACGGAAGTGAAGCACTCCAGAGCGATGGGTAATAGACTTTATACCAATACATTAATGGGACGCCTTGGATTTATAATGGATTATGGGAAATTTGATCAAAGATTTCCAGTGGATTCAGCGCATAAGGTTATACTTGACGATGAGATTGAAAGGCTACACGGAACAATTCGTGATTCAAAACGTGTCATTATTACCGGCAATCCTGGCTCTGGAAAGTCTTGGCTTGTCGATGAATACATAGATAAACTTGAGAATGGTGACAGTAAAGTTATTCATTATAATTGCTTCCAGTCATTGCAGGACACAAATAGTCTTGAGAGAATACGTGTAACTTCCTTATATGGCAATCTGGTTTCACAGATTGTGGAACAATGTCCAGAATTAGTTGAGCATAAGAATACAATTTTGGGGGCTGATAAGGCAGAACTTGAAAATCTGCTTCGACTCATTGAAGAAGAGTTCTATTTAGTAGTAGATGGCCTTGATCATATCTCCCGAGAATATGATCTACATAAAGATCTTATTTCGCGTTCAGAAACTGAAATTATTTCGGAACTGTTGGGAATTCATTTTCCTGATAACTGCTATGTCATAATAGCATCGCAGCCAATAGACGTACTGGATAAATTCAAAGACAATAACTACTGTGTATTTGAAATTGAACCATGGGGTATTAAGCAAGCGAAATCCTTGATGACGACTTTTCAGATTACTGATGATATTATCAAAGATGACGATAGCTCATTAATAAGTGAATATCTGTTTAAAAAATCCCAAGGGAATGCGCTGTACCTCGGTTACATCTTGCGTCAGTTACGAAACTCAAATGTAAATAAAGAATTAATTGATGAAATACCCGATTACGATATCAGTCTATCTGAGTATTATTCCTATTTATATAAAAAGGTTCATAACAATCGCACAGTGAATGCACTTTGTGGGGCAGATTTCTATCTTAGCCTAGATGATTTAATGGAAATTACTGGAGATGGAGAATTTGTAGAATGCGATATATCGGTGCTTCAACCATTATTGATTGAAAATATTCTAAGTGGCGGCTTTTCAATTTATCATGAAAGTTTTCGCCGATTTGTATTATCTTCATTAAAAGATAAAAAAGTAGATTTAGAGAGAAATGTTTATGGCATTCTAGCTGATTGGTTACAGGAGAAACCATTTTTTGAATTTGATAAGTCGTTTTATTATCTTACGGAACTACTGTATAAGGTTAAGCGTGATGATGAGAATACGGCTTTGATTGAGAAAGAATTTGTTCTTAAATCAGTTTCAGAGGGGTATTCTCGAAAACGCATAAGAATGAATCTGAATTGTATTATTCGAAGCGCAGGTAGAACCAGAAATTTAGTCGCATTGGTAACAGCTGGTGAATTGTTAGCAATGCTTGATGATATGAACGAATTCGAAAGTACTGGCGAAGAATACTTCCAAGCAATATGCGATATAAAAGGTGCTTTTAAACTAAATCAATTAATGCAGATTGATGGAAAGCCAACCTTTGATAAGAATATAGGTCAGCTGGCATGTTATATTTCTTCGAAAGCTGGTATTACACCTTGGTGGGAACTGTATTTAGATACAGATGCTAAACAGTATAAGATTGAGGATTTTAAATACTATTTTAGATATTATCTTGATGAACAGGGAGTTGGTATCATTCCTAAGCTTATGGAGGGAATAGAAAAAGAAAATGTTTCAATAAGAAATCAATGTATTGAGATTGCGTATGATGAGCTTCAGGATTATATAGAGTTTGATGAAATTGCTTCAATTGCGGAGGAGCAACAACTGATTCATTGGAAAAGTTATCTTTCATATATTGAAACTGGATATTATCTGAAAAATGATGTTTCCTTTGAAGCTGCAATTGATAACTGGGAAAAAATCAAAAAAATGAAGATGCCAGGGGAAGAAGATATCGGAATTTTCAAGGAATTATTCTCACAAGTATACTATCTCGCTGAGCAGGGGGACAGAAAAACTATAGAGGTGGTCTTTGCCGATTGTAAAAATATTAATTGGTTCTATAATTGGATAATTTATTCTATCAAGATGGCAGAATTGTGTGCACACACAGCACAAATGGATTCTAAATCCATCTGTGAATCAGCGATTACTAATTTAGAATTATTGCTACAGGATACGGAAGTTTTCAAGGGAAAACCACGTACTTGTGATTTGTATTTTCTCCAGAATGAGTTAACAAGGTCATATGAACGGGCGGTAGAACTGATTAACAAAAATGGGACAGTAGAGGATCTGGAGAAAGCATTAGGTATTCTCGAGCGGCTTGATGATGAAACTGGAACAAGTCTTGATCATAGCATGGGAGGGCCATTAACTGATGCTGAATTTTTGAGATTAATATCTTGTTTTCTGACTATTGATAATTATGGAATTGTAAAACCTTATTTATTAAGGACTCAGGAGAAAATAGAAAGGAATGAGGTATATGACTGTATAGCTGCAGCAAAGCTCCGCTTTGTTAGTCTTATTTCAAAGTATAATCAGGCTGAGGCTTTAGAGTATTTTGATTTGTGTACACGTTATCTTGTTGCATATGGATTTCACAAGGATATTATTCTGAAGCAGATTATGGATTCTTATAACATATTTTTTGAATCTGTTGCGGGAAATCCAGAAGAGGAACGCGACATAATAACGAAAATGACAATAGCTCTCTGGAATCATACAGATGGAAGAGAAACAAAGCACTTTTTAAACCACTGGTTTGATGAATTGCTTGGGACAGATTCGAGTTATGCACTTGCATTTCTGTCCGGGTTACAGATCAAGAATGGAAAAAGTTGGGTTGTGGAATGTATGTTATGTTCTGCTATAGAGAAGTATTGCAATGATTCTAGTTATTTGGATATTGTAATTGGGTTGATTGAGTCACTTCCAAATGATACAAGCTCAAGAATAATTGATGCAGCCACATCTGTATTTAGAATTTTGGAACGTAGATTCGAAGAAACAAGCAACGATGAAAAATTGCTGATCAAGTGGCGCATGAATGAACTTGTTATCAATATTGTTTCAAGATTCAATATCCTTGATAGTCCTTGGCCGGATAATGATTCTTGGAAAGATGAAAGTATCAAAGAATTCTTGTTAACAGTTGAGTCAGCAGGATTTGATGTTTCACAGTATATAGAATATTTCCATATAAAGAAATCTGACGATATGGACAACAACGATGGTAAGAAAACAGTTGATGTTTTTGAAGACAATCAAACACATTTTGAAGCCTCAACCCCAGAGGACGCAAAGAAATGGTTTGAAACACATAATCTAATTGAGCGAGATATACAAGATATCTGTGAATTTCTTAAGAATTATCAGAATGATAAAGATACTTTACTCGATATACTGAGATTCATAATTACTAGAATTGGTGGATGGAGGTACAGTAAGAAATGTAAGGATATTGTTTTACAAATAATTGGACAACTGGAACTGGATAATAGAGAAATGTCAGAAATGCATATGTTGATGTACCTTTACTCATATGAATGGGGAAGTTCCTTAATTGATAAAGATGAATTTGTCAATAGCATACGATTGAGTCTTGATGTGGCCCGTGACACGTTTTATGGCGAATTACCTGAAGTTATTATTTCACATTCAGGCAGAATTACCAAAGGGCTTTTGGATGCACTTTTTGCGATTGACTTTGAAAAGGATAGTATCATTACGATTTGGAGAAATGCGTTCGACATTATGAAGCTTCGTTTTCCGAACCTTGATCAATATCCTATTGATAATGTTTGGGAAGAAACGGATGAACTATTAGGACTGCGCAACTGCATGTTAATGCGGTTCATTGATGGAGGTAAGGAATCGTTTTTGGCAGCTTATGCTTATTTGGCGAATGCTGCTGAAGAAGAGAATTATTCAAAATTCACGGAATCGATAGTATTTTGTCTGGAGCATTATGAACAGTATAATCTTGTGACACAAATAGCAATCGCAGATTTAGTAAGATGTTATGGTTATCGTCTGAAGGATTTGAATATAGATCGAATGATAAATGCAATTAATGCTGTTTATCCAACCGGAAATTTACTTTTGGATGTCGTATTTTCAGAATTTACAATATATAAGAGCTTTCTTTTTAAGTACCCTGATAAACATGTACCTGATTATATGGAACAGGAAGATGTTGAGTTTTACTTAGCAGAACAACTATATGATCTTGGGAAAGAAAAGACTCGAGAAGGAAATGATGAATACGCTAAGAATTCAGTATACCGAGATCCGATTATGCAGGTGGTCGATACCTGTGGCATTAACTATGTAGAACTCTATGAAGAACTACATGCATCAAGAAAACTGAATGATAAAATACAAGATTTTGTTGGTGGGTCAAGTAAGGTTCCTGAAAAAAATACCGTGTACAAATCATATGTAATTCAATATGCGCTCCATACAATCATTGAAAAAGCTTTTTTAGACAGAAAACCCGAGCTGATTCCACAGAATTTGCTACGATTGATGCCTGACTATCAGGGAATGTATAGACTATTTAAGTGCCGTGAAATGCAACCCGCAAATCATCTGTATGATAAGAATAATTCGTGTGAGCCTCTTCTCAAAAATAATGAGGATGAATACATTCTAATAGGATGTTCCGAAACAAAAAAACACATTGATTATAAACAGGCGTCTTTTGTATTTGCATATCAAGGAATAGTAGTAGGAGGAGAGGAGGACGAAGAACATCAGATTCCATTCCGACAATATTTAGCCACAGCGGTTGAAAAAGGAGAAATCTATACGATTTCAGATAACTCGGAATCACTGATTGATTTTATTAGAACGCTAGATCGGGAATTAGAAGATGAAGACTATCTGTGGCCTGGAATGCCGGTTTCTAAACTACTTAACGTTCATATTGAATTTGATTTTTTACATGGGAGATATATTGCAGTCAATCAGGAAAATGATATTGTCTTTATTATGAAAAAATGGTCATCGAGTTATAAAGATGACAGCGAGTATCCTGGAAATGCGATTCCTTTATATAGTGGTACCGAATTGTATATAAAGAAAGAGTATATTGGAACGTTGGAGCAAAGATTTGGAACACTGATGATGAAAACCTGTGTGCAATCATATACACAGACATATTGATTTGTTTAAATAATGGACAACTTATGGTAGGAGGATTTATGGACATAAAAATCCCAGTTTGTAGAACTGGAAAAATCAAATTTCGGTAAGGCATATAGTTTAATTAGATATTGCAAGGAATAAAGCTCTTGACAAAACAGTCAGTGTCAAGGGCTTTATTGTTGGCAGTATTTACAATCAACAAAAACATTTCTCTGTACGGAGGTGTTGTAGCATGACCAAATCTAAAAATATATGATATAATCTAAAAGAATAGTGTGAAGAGGTAGATATAAAAAGGGGTTCACTACCTATGTTGGTAAGGACTGTTACGGTTCCGCCAAGGGACGATACTACTCTTTCGACATCATTTTTGTACACACAACACACGTTGAGACGGTAGTACTGCTTTCCCACAAAAAAACCGACAGTCATATCAACGTAAAAGTTGAGTTTGGCGAGGGAGAGGGTAAAGTTCCTTTAAAGGCAATCTCTGAAAGGGCAGAAGTCTACAAGCCGAAAGAGCGAGTTACCTACAAAATGATAAAAGAGTACATAGAAGCAAAATATGGCTTCAAAGTACATACCGCATATATTGCAGAGGTTAAGAGAGATTTGGGTTTGCCGATGTATGATGCTCCCAATGCGGTAGAGGAATTGAAACAGCCGAGGAAGCATCCGACGGCAGAGAAAGTGGAAGCAATAAAGGATGCGTTGAAACATTTTGAGATTTTTTAAGTAGAAAACGTATTGTTACTTCTAGTAATTAATGTATAATAGTTGTGATTATACGTGGTGGTAAGATATGGAGGATTGAGTATGGAAAAGTTTCTTTCCTCATATAAGGAAAATAAAAAAATATTTTTAGGGGATACAGATTCATATACAGTGATACAGAATGGGTATACGGAAGAAGATTTGATTTATAAAATAAAAATGGCGGTATTATTATATGATGTTGTTTTTATACCCACAGCATATATGTGGCAATCAGAGCAAATGAAAGAAGTTATGTATAAAATTCAATCATTGATATTGACAGAAAATGTTTTGCCGATAATAAGAAAAAGTAAAGAAACACGTGATATTAAAGATTATTTTGAAAAACGTCAAAGTGAAACAAAAGATTTTAAGAATATGGAAGTATATAAAATTCCGAGTTTGGCAACAGAAATAGCAGATTCTGATGACAAAAAAGATATGATTTTTTTGAATAACTTAAATTGTTGCTTACACTTAGAGGAAAAATCAGTTAAAGAAGAATTTATAAGTTTGTGGAAAAATGACCTTTCTAATGGTGCTGATGTTAATGGAATATCTATGATACTATATAGAAGTAATACTGATCTTTTACATTATAATGCTATTTTGTATGAGTTAAAAAATGGTGTTGATTATACTAATTTTTCTAGGAGTACATTAATTGATTATATTTTAAAATTGAATATTTCAAAGGATGTAAAGTTGATGCTTCAGGAAAGAATATCATGGCTATATTTAAGAGCAAATGCTAAAGCGAGTCAAAGTGATTTTTTTATTTCAAAGTCAGCTGATAATAGGTTGGTATATAGAGCGAATGTAGCTATTTATATAGAATTGTTGAAAAATTTTGGTATAAATAAAATGATGATTCAGTCTTTGTCGGTAGAAGAATTGATACGAATTAAATATTCACCTGAATATTTGAATTTTATTAGTAGCTATAATGAGCTTGTTGAAAATATATATTATGAACAGAATAATCTAGTCGAAAAGACAAACAAACGAATAAATGCAATGTTGCTTCATGAAAATGTTAAACGCAAAATTTATAGTAAGTTACCAGCTATTTATGGGGTGTCGGGTACGATTTTTGTTGGCTTAATAGTTAATTATTTTTCTGGTAGTGTTATTAATGATATTGCGTTTGGCGTTTCGGGTGGAGTGGCTTTATCTTCGTATATTTTAAAAAAATTAGAACTTGTCAATAAGTCAGTTTCTAATACATCCTTTTATGATTTTAAAGAATATATACTAAAAGAAGAATATAAGAAAAAAATGCAAATATGTATAAATGAAGTGATATTATGAAAACGAGATATAACGAATATAATGATATTGATAATTTGAAAAAAAGAATACAAGACAACGAAGTGGTTTTCTTAAAAGGCAAAAGATTTGATACACTTGCAGGAAAAGGGTTGCAGCTAAAAATAAATAGCTCAGTAGGATTAAGTGATGAAAGTCAATTTCAAAATGAGGCAGATAAAATATCTAAAATAGCAAGTTTTGATTTTCTGCCAGATATTATGATGGATTTAAGCATCATTTCTGTAAAAAATCCGATATATCAAATAGTTCAAGAAAAAATAGGGTGCCCTGTGGGGACGGTGCCTGTATATGCATGTTTTGACAGTGAAAAAGGAATTGATAAGAATAAGTTTTTAGAAGAAATAGAGAGACAAGCACAAAATGGTGTATCATTTATGACATTACATTTTACTGCTATAGATGATATTTATAGAAAAACAATGAAAAGAAATATTTCTGTTATTAGTAGAGGCGGAAGTTTAGTGCTTCGAGATCTATATTTAAATAAACGGAAACAAAATTTTTTGTTGGAATATTTTGATGATATTTGTAAAATATTAAAAAAATATTCTGTAGTAGTGAGTGTTGGAACAACTTTTAGACCATCAACTTTATACGATGCATTGGATACAATTCAATTAAGTGAAATTAGAATGCAAAAGGATATAATAAAATCATTGCGTAAAAGAGGGATTTCTGTAATGATGGAAGGTGTTGGGCATATTTCTTTGAATGCTTTAAAAAAATATGTTGAGTTGATAAGGGATGATTTTTATGTACCTTTTATGCCATTAGGTCCAATTCCTACAGATAGAGCGATTGGGTGGGATCATATATCTGCTGCAATTGGAGCTTCTTATATGGCTTTATTAGATGGAGCAGACATTATTAATGCAGTTACAAGAGAAGAACATACTGGAGGTGTGCCAAATACAAATTCAATTTATGAAGCAATAAAATCTGCACAGGTAGTTGTTAATTCTATAAATGATGTTAGATTTTTTGAACAATATAATAAAGTGCAGAATAGTAGAAAAACTAATTGTATGGGAATTATAAAAGAGGATATTGGATGTGATAGATGCAAAGAAGAATGTCCATTCCTTTTGAATAAGCCATTACAATAAAAGTTACATGATAAGAATAGATGGAATATCAATTTTTATTATCGTTTAAATTAAATAGAATACTTGAAAAGATATTGTAGAAGAAGTATCTAAGTAAATAGTAATGGACTGCTAAAATATGTGGGAAAGAGGTTAACAAGCGGTATTAGTACTGTATAAATATTGCCTATATTTTCGTGAGTTTGTGGGGATATGTTCTGACTTGGTACTCATGTAGAGATGGTGTGTCTCTTAAGCAACCGAAAATCGAAACCTGATTCTTACGTTGATTTAACAATCAATATGGAAGATTACCATAGGATTAAAAACGGAGAAAAATAAAACATAATACACTGAACTTAATAGGAGAACTGTTGATGCGATGAAAAGCATTGGCAGTTCTTTTTTTGTTTAAGGGAGGTGGTGCCGTTGGGCTAAGAACTGTTCTTCTCGGATGATTCTGCATCTGGTACAATGTCTTTTTTACAATTCTAATCAAGAGCAAATCTAAGGAGGCAATGCAAATGGCATTTAAGAAATTCAGAAATATGAAAGTGTGTGAACAGAGTGGATATAACTACAAGGCAACTCCGACAATCACATTAATAGGACAGTGGTTAAAGGACTCAGGCTTTGATATTGGAGATTCCATCACGGTAGCTTGTGAGGATGAGAAATTGGTTATTACACCAAGAGAAGAAGTCAGTTTTATTGACGCATTTGAAAAGCAGCAGTTAAGCATGGTAGCAGAAAAGAAGGGAGAATACAGTCATGAGTAAAATTATTGGTTCACAGAAAGGTGGCGTGGGTAAAACCACGACCACATTCAATCTGGCAGACATTTTAAGCAGAATGGGAAAAAGAGTTTTGGCAGTAGATTTTGACAGTCAGGCTAATCTGACAACTTGTTATGGAATAGAGAAAACGGATGAGTTGGAACATACCATTGGGCCATATGCTGGTGGCACAGATTGAGGATGAAAAGCCAATACCGGCTAAGAAGTCATCAAGGAAAATCTTTCCGAAGAAGAAGCGTATGTGTATGTGATTGAAACAAATCTGATGCAGAGGTCTTTTACAGACCTCTTGCCATCGGAGAAGGCAGCAGTTCTGGCGGAGAGGTATGACAAGGTTTTATATCATAGACACAGAGAAGATATTGTTAATGAATTGCAGGCTCTGGAAGGCAGTGCAAAAGGTGGACACGATGTCCACCTTTCCAAGAATCGTGATGGTCTTGGTGAAGAATATGGATTATCTGGCAGGTCGGTTGCAAGGCTATTAGGGGTAAATGAGTTGGTGCCAGAACTGAAAGAAAAGCTGGATGCCGGAGAATTAAATTTAGTGACAGCAGTGCAATTATCCTATGTAGCAGAAGATGTTCAGAAGGCTGTTGCGGAGACAGGAAAGCCAATCAGTAAAGAAATGGCCACTCGTCTTCGTGAGAGCGAAATTAAGGTGTCTGATGTGGCTGAAATAGTTTGTGGAACAGTAAGGAAAGCAAAGACCACCAGCAAGGCTGTAAAGATACCAACAAATATATATGAACGATATCTGAAAGGGAAAAAGGCTGATGCAGTAGAAGAAATCATTACCAAGGCTTTAGAAGCGTGGTTTGATGGGAAGGGAGAAGCAGATGTTTAGTGCCAAAGAACTGGATGCCATAGATGATAGATGTTTTACAGTTATCATGGCGAATGAGTATGATGTGACTCTGCTTTCTAATAATACCCGTCATGTTTGGTATATTCATAACACGGAGTATCCGGAAAGTGAATCTTGTATTATATTCCATAAACATAAGACTTAGCACCCATATCACAATCATGGGAAATGTAATTCTCTGGGAAAAGCTATTCGGAGTATTAAATCCCATGATGAATTTCAGATGAATGGGCGGAAGCCATTAAAGATAGGTAGCAGAAAGGCGGCGGCACCGTAGAGGTGTTACCGCGAGCCTGTGAAAGTTTTTCTGTAAATTAAGGATATAAAAGGTCTTCTATGATAAAATAAAAATCATAGAAGGCCTTTTATTATGGCAAGAGAGAAGATACCCGTACATAAGGTACAAATGACAGAGGGAAAAAGAAATATCATTCAGCAGCTCCTTCAGGAGTACGATATCCAGTCCGCAGAAGATATTCAGGATGCCCTTAAGGATCTGCTGGGTGGAACCATCAAAGAAATGATGGAAACAGAGATGGATGCGCATCTGGGTTATGAAAAGTCGGAACGTTCTGACAATGATGATTACCGTAATGGTTATAAGTCCAAGCGCATCAATAGTAGCATGGACATTCAGGTTCCGCAGGACCGCAAGTCCACGATCGAGCCGCAGGTGGTCAAAAAGCGTCAGAAAGATATCTCGAGTCTGTGAAAGTTTTTCTGTAATTAAAGATTTATAAGGTCTTCTATGATAAATTCAAAATCATAGAAGGCCTTTTATTATGGCAAGAGAAAAGAAACCTGTACACAAAGTACAAATGAACGTTGGAAAGCGAAACATCATCCGGCAGCTTCTTGAGGAGTATGAAATCGAATCTGCCCAGAACATCCAGGATGCTTTCAAAGATCTGCTGGGCGGAACCATCAAAGAGAGGATGGAATCCGAGATGGACGAACACCTTGGCTATCACAAATCAGAACGTTCCAATTGTAATGACTACCGCAATGGCTATAAAACCAAGCAGGTGAATAGCAGCTATGGAAGCATGAAAGTCGAAGTCCCACAGGATCGTAACTCCACCTTCGAGCCTCAGGTGGTAAAGAAATGCCAGAAAGATATTTCTGATATCGATCAGAGAAAGAAGCGATAGCCGCTGCCTTTCTAAAGACGGAATACCAGAGGTGCATTGTCCATCAGGTGCGGAATACACTGAAATATGTATCAGACAAGCACCGTAAGCCCTTTGCGGCAGATCTCAAAACAATTTACCAGGCACCAACAGAGGAGAAAGCTTTAGAAACCTTGGAGCGGGTCACGGAAAAATGGTCAGAAAAATACCCGAATTCCATGAAAAGCCGGCACTACAACTGGGAAGTGATCGTCCCCATCTTTAAGTTTTCAACTACTGTACACAAGGTTATATATTCCACGAATGCGACCGAGAGCCTGAACGCCGCATACCGGAAGCTGAATCATTAGAGGTGCGTTTTTCCAAGCGATACCGCCCCTTTAAAAGACTTGTGCTTGTCGACGTTTGAAGCAGCAAAGAAGTGGACGATGCCCATTCGAAACCGGGGGCAAGTATATGGGGAACTGAGCCTTATGTATGAAGGCCGGCTGCCTATCTAAAGGAATCCAAAACCTTTTAGGCCAGACGGGAGTCCGGCTGTTCTTGACATACGCAAATATGTGCGTTATATATAAACCAAGGGCTGAACGCTCATAGAGAAGCCTTCAGCCCTACTATTATTATAGAAGATATGCTTTTATAGAGTTTTTTTCGCACACTCAAAATCAATGCTGTCAAGTATAAAGATTTCCGGATAAGAACTTAGGCTTAGGCATTGAATATATATTCCACAGAACATATAATAGATAAGTATCCGGCCCGACGGAGGCGATGTAATTCCGGATTATATATACTAAAAAAAAACAGCAGCAGAATGGAGAGCTACAGTGAACACAGAACAAAAGACTAAATCATTACTAAACCATCCTTTACTCCAATTACTAAAGAATAACAAAGGAAATCCAAGAACATTAATACTGATGGAGCCTCTATGGGGGATCCCCTTTAATTTAATCACACCATTTGCCACCCTGTACATGTATTCACAGGGAGTAACCGACGTCCAAATTGGACTGATTCTGTCGATTGCCATGGTAGTCCAGGTGATTTTTTCTTTCTTTGGCGGAATCTTAACGGATAAGCTGGGGCGGAAATTTACAACTATGATGGGCGATTTCTTCGGGTGGAGTGTTGCCTGCCTGATATGGAGCATATCCAATAACTTCTGGCTTTTTTTGATTGCCATGTTATTTAACTGCTTTGAACAGATTAACCAGACCGCGTGGTATTGTTTGCTTATTGAAGATGCGGAGCCCAAAGATTTGTTGGGAATATATACCTGGGTGAATATAGGCGGTCTGATTGCCATTTTTTTTGCACCGATTTCAGGCTTGCTGATCAATTCGTTTACCGTGATTCCGGTTATCAGGGTTTTATATTTGGTCTTTGCTGTGAATATGCTGATTAAGGTAGTAGTTACTTTTCGGTATTGTAAGGAAACCCGGCAGGGAAAGATCCGGATGGCCGAAACAAAGGATACCTCTTTGTTACATATGTTATATGAATACAAGGAACTGATTCCCAGGGTACTGAAGGATAAGGAGGTTATGAAGGTACTGAGTGTTTCCGTCATACTATATATCACAAATATAGTCAGTACTAACTTCTTCAGTTTATATGTGACGCAATGGCTGGGCATAGAATCTCGTTATCTGGCTTTTTTCCCGATTCTGAACGCGGCTGTAATGTTAATTTTTATGATTGGGATACAGCATAAACTGGAACTTGTAAAATTTCGGATTCCTATGTGGATTGGATTGGCATTATATGCAATAGCAGTGATTCTTCTGATACTGGCACCCACAGGCAGTATACCGTTTGTTATTGTTTATGTCTTCGTTGTAGCGGTAGCCGGTTCTCTTGTTATGCCCCGTAAAGATGCTCTGATTCAGTTGAATATTAATGCGGAAGAGCGGGCCAGGATTAATGCATTAATTATGTCCTTTACAATTGCTTTTTCTTCTCCATTCGGCTATTTTGCCGGATGGTTATCAAGTATTGACCGGCGTCTGCCATTTATGTTTTCCTTTGCTTTGTTCCTTGTGGCAATTATTATTGTAGGCCGAATCCGCGATCCTGAGTTCTCTAAGTAGTCATTTAAGGAATAGTGTCCTCTTATGCCATGGATGATAGAGACTTTGCTATGGGAAAAATACGAAAAATAGAGGCTTGTTATTGACACAAAAAATAGACCTGCGTATAATTATGTTAATAAAAAAATGCTTTTAAGAGGGCTGATACTTAAACGATATCTGTTCGTTGTTCAAATCATTGTTCGTTATCAGACTACACAAAAATCCGATATATATACCGACATTCAGTTGGTCACTGGGAGACAATACTAAAATTAGCCACAAAGAGAGAGTATATAGCACAGCGATGTTATTGCTCTCTCTTTAAATTTATAGAGGGATGCAAAAAAATATTGACAAACCAAATTAAATACAAAAACAGGAAAAGTGAATGAGAACAGAAGCAACGATGGAAGAATTGAAAAAATTATATGAATCGGCTTCAAGGATTCAGAAATTAGAGCCATGGGAATTGCTGTAGGATATGGAAATCATAGGGATATAGGCGGATAAAGATCCTGAAAACACAGTGTTTTACAGCATATTGGGAAAAGGCGGAGACTGTTATTGTATTTCGGTCTATGAAGGATATGATGCTTTTAACAGCTTTGTGATGCTGACTATACAGGAGCGGATGAATTTGTCGGTGGAATATGCAATGTTTAATCAGCACAATCTTACCTGCTACTGGGGAAACCGGGAAGAATTATCAGCGAAGCAGAGAAAAATAATCAAAACACTGGGATATAAATATCGCGGTAAAAATAACTGGCTGTATTTTATGTCTTATGAACCAGGATATTGTTAATACAATCTGAATCAGAATGAGGTGTTACGGATGAGGATCTATAGGAGAATTAAGCAGGGGGTTGAGCATAATAAAAATTCAGAATTTAGGGAATATAAATCGTGAATTGGAAATAATCCAGTAAATAACTGCTAATTTTCTGGCTTTTTAGAATTAATCGGAGATATGAACAATCCCGGAAATTTCTGATATCAATATTGAGATAGTAAAGAAATCAGAAGAATGGGGAGCAATTCTGTCCGCTACAGGCTGAAAGTCAGAACAGACATATAGTTATATGACAAAACGCGGACAAATATAGTTGACACAATTAGTTACCTGCAAATTATTGTATGTTTTTTGAAAAAAATATCTTAAACTGATGATAAAATATGATGTGAGGTAAAAAATATGCTGGAACATACAGGTGTTTTATTTACTTATCTTATTGCGATCAAAGATGATGAAACAGACCGAATATCAGTCAGCGGAATTAATAGTTTGCAATGCCTTTTAAAAGACTTTCCATTGCGTATAGCGGAATTGAAGGAAGAAGCAGAAGGGACAAATCCGGAGGATATCCTTGAAATATACTGTATTTTTGGCGCCAATCCACAGACAAAGGTTTTTATGGATCAAATCAGGAAAGTTCAAAATCTTGTGTATAATAATATTCTTACTAATAAGGATTTTGATTACCAGGCTTTTATTCTGCAGAATTTAGCAGAACAGGAAAAAAAGAAGTGTTTTTCAGAGCATGTCGCCTGGATAATCACTTATCACACATTTTGCTTTGAACGGTTGTATGCTTTACAGCAGTTTCAGTTTACCCAAGCAGACGATATGTTGGAAGTATGCTGTCTGGGACTGGGATTGGAATATGAAGATAACAGATGTCTGTGGATGCAGAGTGCGGTAGAAATATGGATGGAGCGTGAAGCCCCCGATTATATGGCAGACAGGTAACGATTAACTCCTATTGGCTAAACGATTTAAAGGGAAGACGAATTATTGGAGTGTTGCCTGAAAATGATGGCGACGGATATTTCCTCTTAGTGGAAGGCGGTAAAAAGGTTCGATTGGCAGCTGGTTCGGCAGCTTACAGAAATGAGCAGATTGGAGTTAGGGATATCAATATATTCAGTATCAATGATTTAAATATAATTGAAAATAATCCAATTTATTCTTATGGAATTTACTTTCAGCCTTATGAGATTTTTGAGGATTGGCAGAAAGTATTTCAATATGCTATTGCAGTTCTGGATGTGGAATGGACACCGGATACACTTCAAAAGGTCTATGAATTATTTTTAGATTTTATGAAGAATCAAATTTGTGAATTTGTGGAGACGCCCGCGATCTTGGAAAAAGAAATATTTTTCAAAACTTTTTTGAAGACAATTAATAAAAAGAGAGAATATCTATGCTGTAAGGAAGATGCAATTGTTTCGAGTGACTGGTTCAAGACAGTAGAAAACAGGTTTGTTTATCTGAACAATATATATACTTTATTAGAACGGAATTATCCAAAAGAAATTCGTGAGATGAATCATACAAAAACTTTTGAACTGTCGGATTTCAGAGGTTTGTTGGATGCATCGGAGGCGGGGACTGCCTATCAAAAAGGGATGATTTGGGAAGAGACGGCGGCCTATATGTTAGAGCGGATTGAGGGGTTAAAAATAAACGGCAGACGCCTGCGTGTTGACAGGCAGGAGATCGATTTATGTTGTGTCAATGTTTCTGTAAAAGAAGAATTATGGAAGCTTGGTGCTTTAATTCTGGTGGAATGTAAAAATTGGAGCAGTAAGGCGGATGTCAGTGTTATTCGCAGTATTGGACAAATTATGTATATGAAAGGAACTACTGCAACGTTACTGTTTAGCAAACAAGGAGTTACCAGTGAAGCAAAAGATGAAATATTACAGTTGGCACTTAAAGGTGAATATGTTTTATGCATTACTAAAAGTGATTTGTTGGCCGTTAGGGAAAAGGAAGATTTCAATAAGCTTTTACTAAGAAAATGGTGCGAAGTGGAAGAAAGGATAGCGGATGATGTGAGACTTTTGGGATAATAAATTTATTGCACAGAAACACTTTTTTATTTGTGGCCAGACAGAAAATTATAGTATAAAGTGTCTGTACGATATTTTATATAAATGGATGGAATTAAGATGCTATAATGCACAGGAGATAAAATATGGCAGATTATGATTTTTACACTTTATTTGATTCATTGGAATTTCAGGATTTTGCCCGGGATATGGTACAAATACGAGAGGGAATTACTTTTGAATCTTTTGCGAGAGGGACAGATCTGGGAATCGATGGAAGATATGTTTTGAAGGATGGCAGTGTAATTATTTTCCAGGCCAAAAGCATTAGAAATACGAGTGGGAAGATTCTTGATATTGCAAAAAAAGAGAGGAAAAAGCTTGATAAGCTTTCTGGAATGGGGATTAGAATTTTCCGTTATATTCTGGTGTTTTCAGATGCTCTCGGAGTGATTAAAAAGTCACAGATTATGAAACTTTTTTCCCCATATATTTTAGATACTTCTGACATTATAACAGGACCGGATTTAAATAATTATTTAAGTAATATGAGTGAAAAATATCACTCTGTGGAAGAAAAATACTTTAAGCTTTGGATTCAGAATACAAAGACTCTTAAAAAAACGCTCTATGAGGTGGTACATAGTCCATTGATAGATATATCTAAGAGTAAACTGGAGGAGGCTATTGAAAAGGCGCAAATTTTTGTGGAGACAGAAGTGTATGAAGAAGCGAAAAAGAAGCTGGAATATAGCCGTACTCTCATAATATCCGGAGACCCAGGGGTTGGAAAGACTACACTTGCAAATCAACTGGCATTGTATTATTATGCTAAATTTGGATTTCATTCATTTATTTATGCAAGATCCGTGGACGATTTATATGTTTCAGAACATATTGATGCGAAAAAGGTGATTGTTTTTGATGATTTTTGGGGAGATACTGATTTTAATACTATTGGAAATGGGAAAAAGACCAGAGCTCTTGTTTCTTTTATTGAGCATATTCAAAAGAGAAAAGATTGTATTTTGCTTATAACAACAAGAGAGTATATTTTGGAGCAGGGACTTAAGAAAAATGAAGAATTTAGAAAATTGGCAGAGACTCTTAAGTTGAATTGTCGTATAGATCAGTATTCCAGGGAAGATAAACTGCGAATTTATTATGGACACCTAAAGTATACATCCCTGACCTGGGAGCAGGTAAACGTACTTAGCGGTATTGGTTATGAAGTAATATATTCATCAAATTATAATCCACGGGTAATCGAAATGTTCCTTGAGACAATAAACCCTGCTATGTTACCGGACAGATGCAAAGAAGAATTTTTACAGCATCTGGATTGTCCAATGGATTTTTGGGAGAGGATATTCGAAGAATTGTCTCAGGAGGCGAAGGCAATATACCTGCTCATGGCAATAATGCCACTGCCTGTTGAACTGAAAGTATTAGAAAAATGTTATTATACGATTCTTAAGGAGAATGATAAATCTTTAGAATGGAAAGGATTTCCTGAAGTAATTATTGAACTGGAAAAGACGGTGATTCGGACAGATTCATACAATGAGGAAAACAGTGCATTGTATGTAATAACTTTTCAGAATCCATCGGCGAAGGATTATATTCAGGAAAAGATTAGGGAAAATCAAGAAAAATATTGCGATTTTTTGTTGGATAGCTGTTCCTATTTTTCTCAATGCATAGAATTTTTACAAATTATGGCGGAAGTGGAAGATAAGGGGGCCTGGTATCAGAGGGGAATGTCCAAAGCGATACTCCTTGTGGATTCTGATTCAATTGTTTTCTATGACAGATATAAAAATCTTCTGCAAAATAATAGAGAGATAAGTCGTTTTTTACATACGTTTAGGACTGAACACAAAGGACGGGAACAAAAATTTGGTCGGCTGCAGCAATTATTTTTACTGTATGACAGAAGAAAATGTTCGAACCTGAAAAACTATTTTAAGAAGACTTTTTATGCATTTGTTCATCTGATAGATCAATTTCCGGAAGCTGTTCATAGTGAAGATTTGGAGATTTTTTCAGAGACGGCTGTGCATATGATAGAAATGGAAATCTGTACGGATACGAGGTGGTTACTCAATGTTTATATGGATGGCCTGATGAGAAACCGTATGGAATTGCATGGCGGAGCATTTGAAACGTATTACAGCGGTGAGTGGGATAAATACATAATATCAAATAGTGATAAAGTTTCGGCATACCTGGAAAAGTTATATGATGCGGAAATATGTTTAGCTGCAGTAAAAAATGATGCAGAGATTTTTGATGATTGGCTGATGGAATGTGAAGAAGCCTATATTCACTTTAAATTGAAAATACCACAAACTTTTCAGGTTAAGATTGAAAAGTATAGATATTGGTTGACAGAAGAGAATAAGGATGAGTATAAAGAAGAAACTTATGAGGAAAATTCAAAGGAACAGTCCAAATGGATATTATCAGATATCAAAGAGGACTTTGAGAATGAGTATTTGGATGGAGTTCTGCCATTAGAAGTTGATGATTTGGATGAATGGTTTCAATTAAGGGAAATTCCGGTTCAAATAAAAGACATTATGATTGCTGAAGAACTTGCAGATAATGAATATTGGACTTCCTATATGTGGGAGGAAGAAGCCCTGGAATTCTTAGTAGGATTTATTGGCTGGAATGGTGAATTGCCGCTGGATATTACAGAAGCATCATCCGCTGTGGTAAAATATATTTCAGATAGCTGCACGGTATCTGAAGATGTATTGGAGAATTTGTTTAATAAGCTTGCATTATCTGGAAATAATACAGGTATTTTTTCATATGAGGAGCTAGAGCAGATGTGCCCGGAGTTGCTTAGGTGGGATGATAAATTGATACGGGATATGGAGAAAATTCATGTCCTTGTGCATAAAAAGAACTGGTACTATCTTTCGAATTGTCTACTGGCATTAAGTTTTCATTTGTGTAATCTGCATGAGTTGGATGCTGAGACGCTTGGAAAATATTTTTCCTGCATTTTGCTGGAGGGCAAAGAAAAGGTGGAAGGACAGGAGAATCTGCAGGAACTGATTAGAGTTGGAAAAGAATGGCTGAAGCATAAAAAACTGAAGGATGAATTTATTTCTTTTTTATATCATATGGAGCAGAACATATTTTTACAACGGGTGATGGTTCCGTTAGCTGCGGATATGTATAACAAGGCGAATGCTGATACCGAGGAAGAAATAGTCAAAAATATAATGGAATTATTAGATTTAGAAGCCAAATATGCAGAGGATGGAACCTGTGTTGGTGGTTCGCAAAGTTGTATGAAATATTTTTGGCTGGCTCAGATAATTTATAATGATATTATTATGGATGTCATTCCGGATGATTTAACAAAAGAACAGATGAAAATTATAGAGGCCAATACTGATAGGGATGTAGAAGGATGGAGGATTGATGCAAGTCTGCTTAAGGAGGCAGGCTTATTAAAGTCCTTTGGAATCTATGATAAACTGCTTGCTATATGGCAGAATATTTGTCAGCTGAAAGCGGAGGAAAGAAGCGATGGGTGAGAAAAAATCGGGGATAAAGGGGAAAAAAACAAAGGTAGAACTACTCAAAGAGCATTTATTATATGCGGCCGGAAAATACTCTGACTATAGCAGATATGAAAGTTCTCTTGCAAGTACAGAAGAAGAATATGATGAAACCTTAGAACTGTACAACATGGATATATGGTTGGGAAATTCTGAAGGAACAATTCGGGATAAGGCCGCAGAGATGCTGCGTGTAACTACTGAACTTTTTTATGACCTGGCAGATAACGCGGCGCGTGAGCTATATTATGTGATGCGTGAGATAGTTGAATTAGATGAGGACAGCCAGAAGAAGATATGTGGAGTAGTGATTCCGAAAGACATTTTTACTGAGAAAGAGTTTCGGGAAATGTTATCTGAATGGTATGAATATGAGTATGTTCAGGAAGATGCGTTACAGGCTTATTTAGAGATACTCAAGAGGTGGGAGTGGGGGGAATAATTTTGATATTCTCAAACAATAGTATTTTAATCATATGCTTTCAAACAGCTGTACTTTTACAACATAGGAATGATTAATAATATTATGAAGCCGGGGCTATTAAATATATAATGAATGTTTTATAACAAGCTTATTATTTATATAAAAAACATGTATAAAGAAAAGACAGGAGGATTAACTTGTTCTATTGCTTACGGAAATACATTTAAAGAATTACTATTTTCTGTGAAATTGGCCAAAATGGAAAAAGATTCAATTAGAGGGATAAAAATCAATGAACAGGAAAGCTTGTAATGTTGCAGAATAAAATTATTTTATTTTCTAATTATTTCGACATTGCGTTAATAGAACTATATTAAACGCAGACTTAATTTTGAAGCGTTAAATTTCAGTGTAAAAGAATACTTGGAGGACACCCCATGAACTATTTTTTTGTATTCCAAAATAAAACATTCCACGAAGAACATCAAGGCGGCTATTTGTGGGCTCCCCAGTATGGAAACTCTGGAAGAACAGCCTCACACTGGTCAAAGATGAAAGAAGTAAAGCGAGGAGATGTTATCATACATAGCTATAAAAAGCAGATTATAGCGATAAGTGTGGCAAAAAAAGATGTGTATGTGGCGAAAAAGCCAGTAGAGCTTTCCAATGATTGGCAGACAGATGGGTGGAGAGTGGATACTCAATATATCGTATTTCCCAATCCAATTATTACATCGAACTATATGGAAGAGCTTTTGGAATTGCAACCACAGACAAGTGCGCCCTTTAATAGACTTGGGAGAGGTAATACTGGATATTTATTTGAAGCAACTAGAGAAATGTATGAATTCATTATTGCTCAGACAGCGACATACCCACAAAATGAGAATGCGCTAAAACAAGCATTGGAGTTGGTAAATCAGATAGAGCATCCTCAAAATAAAGTATCTGAGGTCGAAGTTGTAATGGAATTGGAAGCATTTAAGGCGAATATTTTATCTGTTGATAAATTAGCAATTCTACTAAAGGAAACAAAGCCGCATAAATCGCAGAAAACGGAAGTAGAAGTACTTTATCGAAGCCCATATTTGAAAAAAATGGTTAAGAGGATGGCCAATGGTATCTGCCAAATGTGTGGTGAAAAAGCGCCGTTTTATGATAGAAATAATGAGCCGTATTTAGAAGAACACCATGTGAAGCAACTGGCAAAGGGAGGAAGCGATACAATGGATAATGTTGTCGCAATCTGTCCGAATTGCCATAGAAGAGTTCATGTGCTTAAAAAAGATGAAGATATTATTATTTTAGAAAAAATGGCAAAACAAAATAATAATAGATATCAAAGATTGCTTGCATACATTGAAAAGATGCAAAATGAACAAAGCATAAATAGTTTGGAAGAAGATATGCTACAGCTTATGGAACTACAAAATGAGGATTCCCCAAATACTAATAGATCGAATTAATCATCGAGAGGTAAAAATGCTATGGATAGAAAGTCGATATTTGCTTGGGTAAAACAAAGCTATGGCACGGCTCCAGAATATTTATGGCAGGATACTCCGTGGAATGCTGTGCTGAGAAACAGTGAAAGCAACAAATGGTATGCCATTGTAATGAAGATTGAAGAAAGCAGATTGGGTATTCCAGGAAATCAGATGATCGATATACTTGATATTAAGTGTGATCCGAATCTGATCGGAGCTCTCCGGCAGCGCCCTGGTTTTTTCCCAGGCTATCATATGAATAAAAACAGTTGGATTACGATTCTTCTTGATGGTACTGTCCAAGAGGAAGAAATTAAAAATCTGATAGATTTAAGCTACCAGCTCACCCAGCCGAAAAAGAAGGCCAAAAAAGTGGAGATAAGAAAATGAACGTGATTGGAGAAAAGGTGAAAAGTCCCAAATTAGGTGTTGGAACAGTAATTGAACAAGAACCTTCCCATATAACTGTTCAATTTGCGACCAAAACAAGCCAGTTTCAATTTCCTGATGCATTTGAACGCTTCCTAATAGCAGAGGACCCAAACATACAAAATACAATGATAGAGCGAATAAATGCTATTAAGGAAGCGGAAGCTCAAAGAAGAGCAGTCGAGGATGCTGCTCGAAAAGCGGAAGAAGAGAGCAAACAGGCGGCTGCACAAGAAAAAGTAAGAGGACAGAGAAAAAGGACAAAAAGTATAGATGATATGTTTTCGGAGGATTATCATGTGGACCATTTAGCGCGACACCCAATCCTTACATATCAGCAGGTTGAAGAACAGTTTGGAATTAAAATAACAGGTTTTGGACGCGGAATTAATGTAACACCATCAAAGGTGGTTCTGATTTCTTCGATAAGTAAGGCAGAGGGTAATTTTGTCTATCACGATAAATGGACTTCTGATGGTGAATACATTTATTCAGGAGAAGGTAAAACTGGGGATCAGGCCATGAGTAAGGGGAATCTGGCAATCAAAAATGCAGCTATGGATGGTAAGGAAATCCATTTATTTGTAAAATTTTCTCCTAAAGACTACTATTACCAAGGAAAATTTGAATTGGTGAGTTATACTTATGAAGATGAGAAAGGTGAAAACGGATGTACTCGTAAGGAGTACAAATTCCGTTTGAAAAAGGTATAGAGATGGAAGAAATAGTTGATGTTGTTGCCGCACTGATTTGGGATAAAGATAAATTTATGATTTGCCAGAGACCAGCACATAAGGCGAGAGGATTGCTGTGGGAATTTGTAGGCGGGAAGGTTGAGGCTGGTGAAACAAAACAGGAAGCCCTTATCAGAGAATGCGAGGAAGAATTGGCAATAGAGCTTTCTGTAGAGGAAGAATTTATGTCTGTAGTACATGAGTATCCAGATATAAAGGTTCGCCTGACATTGTTTAATGCTGCAATCAAAAATGGAGTTCCTCAAAAGCTGGAGCATAATGATATTAGATGGATTCGTAGAGATGAGATTCCCCAATTTGCATTTTGTCCTGCGGACATTGAGATACTGAAACGGATAATGGAAAGCTAAGCTTCATCTGAAGGCCCGCCTTAGGCTAATACAGTTAAAACCATAAATACCCAATACAATAAACGACCAATACCATAATCATCCAAAAACATAAACACCTATAACCCAAAAACCCAAAACCACACCCAACCTGCCGCATATTACCGCCCCTCTCTCCTCAGAAGGCCCCTCTGATATGCAGCAGGTCAATTTTTGCCGGAGCAGGTCAAGAATGTCACATTGTTGATCTGCTCCGGCCGTTTTATACTTTACTAAAGGCTTAAAATGGCCAAAAATCCAATCAGCCACAAAAAACGGAGGAGAAAAAATAAAAATGTATCAATACGAAATGTTCGAATTAAGCCTCACCGGAGAACCGCCCCAGGGCTCCCAGGCGCTGTTCACTTTCCAAACCGTATTCCATCTGGACGGCGAAGAAAAGACCGTAAAAGGCTTCTACGCAGGAAGCAATACTTATAAAGTACGTTTCCTCCCAAAAAAAACCGGCCGGTATTCCTGGAAAACCGAAAGCATTATTCCCTTGGAAGGACCTGTGGCAGGGGAAGAAGAATGCCTGCCGGCAAGGACCGGACGACATGGTATGGTAAAGACAGAGGGCCTTCATTTTGTTTATGAAGACGGTACGAAGTATCTGCCGTTCGGAACCACCATTTACGCCCTTGCCCACCAGAGCGGGGAGATAATTGAACAGACCATGCACACCCTGGAGCACGCCCCCTTTAATAAAGTGCGCCATTGCATTTTTCCGAAGCATTACAGATACAATCACAATGAGCCGCAGTTTTTCCCTTTTGAAAAAAATGCGGAAGGGAAGTGGGATGTGCACCGCCCCTGCATGGACTACTGGGAGCATTTTGAAAAAATCCTGGTCCGGCTGGGAGATATGGGAATAGAAACGGACTTGATTTTGTTCCATCCTTATGACCGTTGGGGCTTTTCCATAATGAGTATGGAGGAATGGAAAATTCACCTGGATTACCTGCTCCGGAGACTGTCCGCCTATCCCTTTATCTGGTGGAGCCTGGCCAACGAATATGATCTGATGTTCAACCGCACGATGGAGGATTGGTATGAGATAGAGGAATTTGTCGCTGCCAATGACTGTTATGGGCATTTGCTGAGCAATCATAACTGTGTCCATTTTTACGATTTCACCCGTCCTAATGTGACGCATTGCTGCATTCAGACGGATGGTATGCATAAGGCGGCGGAATGGCAGGAGAGGTATCAAAAGCCGGTGGTTTTTGACGAGTGCTGTTATGAGGGAAACATCGATATGGCCTGGGGGAATATTTCCGCATTTGAGCTGGTGAACCGTTTCTGGCGCGGCTGCATTCAGGGGGCCTTTGTGACCCATGGGGAAACCTATGTCTCGGAGGACGAGGTGCTCTGGTGGGCCAGGGGCGGCCGTTTGAAGGGGCAGAGCGCGCAGCGGATTGCTTTCCTGAAGGATTTTCTGTACAGTCTGCCATCCTGCATAAGCCCCTGGAAGGAGCCTTTTGTGATGGGGCCGGATGATAGGAACATTACGGCCACAGTTTTTGAGAAACCGGAGGAAGCATATGAACGGTTCCGGGCTTTGGTAAATACAGAGGAACGGGAGCTGTCCCAGGCAAAGGACGCATGCTATTATGGCCATTGCGGGGATCAGGTCTACATAAAATATTTTGCGAGACAGTGTTGCGCTATGTGTTTCCTTACCCTGCCGGAAGATAAAAAATACGAGGTTGAGATCATCGATGCATGGGAAATGACAAGGACGACTGCGCTGGAGGAGGCCTGCGGAAGGGTCGAAGTCAGGCTGCCCGGCAAAGAAGGGATTGCCGTGATTGCAAAACAGCTGCCATAATTAATTAAACAGCTGCAATAATTTGAACGTACCGGACGTTACGTATCTTGAACGCACAATCGGGTTCCTGTATACTGGACTATACAGGGTAAAAAACGGAAACAGGCAGGTCTGCGCATTTACTGCGCAGACCGTGGAAAAACGCGGCGCTTCAGGCATCCGGCCCACAGCGCAGCGTTTAATTGGCCGGAAGCGGTAACGGTTCGGCCCCGTCTGAACCGTTACAAAAAGACGCCCCCGTCCGGCTTCCCGGAGGGGGAAAAAGCTTCTGATATGGGGGAAGGGGCATGAAAAAGCAGGGTATGGTGAGTGTTTTTAAAAAGCTGTACATTCTTTTTGTAATCATCATAGTAATCATCTATGTGAGTACAATCATAATTTTTCTGAAATATGCGAAACAGCAGCGAAATGTGGAAATAGGCGGGATGCAGAGCGCCGTTGTCCATAATGTTTCGGCGCTGGAGCAGCAGCTGGAAATTATTTACAATCTGGAGCGCAATCTGGTCAGCGACGGAAGGATTTCGTCCCTGGTATATGACACCTCCCTGAACGGGTATGAAAGGTCCCAGCTGATGCTGGCGCTGCTGGTGAATATGCAGGGCTTTCAGTCGCTGAATAATATCATTGAGGATATCACCATTATTTTTCCCAAACAGGAGATGGAGCTGAGCGCGGTGGAGGGGCATAGCAGTAAGGAATATGTGCCCATACCCAGGAATGGGGATAATACGGCCCGCAGCCTGGTATATTGCGACGGGAAGGCGCAGATGGAGCTGCTGTACCCTCTGACCTATTCGATAGAGGAGGATTACGTCCCTGATTTCGGCGTGAGCATTACGCTTTCGGAGGATTATCTGCAGGAGCTTCTGGAGCTGTTTGGCAGCGGAGAACAGGCGGGCGCGTTTTTTGTGCTGGATGGCGGGGAAGTGCTTGGTCAGCAGCCTGTGGAGGAGGAAGCGCAGGCGCAGCTGATGGACTGCTGGTACCGGGCATGGGAGAAGCAGGGCGGAGGAGAGAGTTTTCTTGGTAAGGGAAGGTGCCTGGGGACAAGCTATCTGTTTATGTCGGAAAGCATTCCCGGCTACGGGATTACCGTGGTTGCCTACCGCAGCGGCAGAGGGATAGGAAGCTCGGCAATGGTGGCTTTGCTTATGATGGGCGTTGTGCTTTTGGTCATCAGCATACTGTTTTTTGAAATCCTCTATCAGACCAACACCGCCGTGAATAAGCCGCTGAAAAAGGTGGTGCAGGCGTTTGGGCAGGTGCAGGAGGGCAACCTGGAAATCCGGATTTTCCATAAGCCCCAGGATGAGTTTCAATACATATATTCGTCCTTCAACCGAATGGTGGAACGCATCCAGGAGCTGATCGAAAACGTGAAGGAGCAGGGCAGGCTTTTACAGAATGCGGAGCTGATGCAGCTGCAGTCACAGATCAACCCGCACTTTTTGTATAACAGCTTCTATCTGATCCGGATTATGGCTAAAAATGAGTCCTATGATCAGATTATACAGTTCGTCACCTCCCTGGCAAAGTACTACCGTTTCCTGAACAAGGAGGTGGAGCAGAATATCCCCCTAAGCCGCGAGGTGGAGCATATGGAGAATTATATCGACATCCAGCAGATGCGGTTCGGGGATAAAATCACGGTGCATAAAGGGCAGCTGCCGGAAAGTGCGGCCGGCTTCCTTGTGCCGAAGCTGATACTGCAGCCTGTCATTGAAAATGCCTATAATTATGGCATGTCGGATATTTTAAAGGACGGACAAATCGCCATCTCCTATTCCCTTAAGGAGCCATACCTTTGCATTGTAATTGAGGATAACGGAGGCGGCGGAAGCAGCGAAAATATTGAAAGAATGCGGGAATACATCCAGGATTATCAGGGCCGGGCAGCCGGACATGCGCTTTCCAATATAGAACGCAGGCTGAAGCTGGCTTACGGGGAAACAAGCGGCATCCTGCTGGAACAAAGTGAGCTGGGAGGCCTGAAGGTGATCCTGCGGATTGACATGAGGGTAACGCTGTAAGCTGTTGTATACTTTTTTGAAAGGCTGGAATGGCCGCAGAAGGAGGAGGTAAAATTATGTGGAACGAAGCATTATGGCTGGGAGTGCCAAGGGCTGAGATCGAGGAAAAGAAAATATACCAGGGGGATATGAACGGGCGGTTCGCATACTACCGCCTGGATTTCATGCTGGATCAACGGGCAGAGCTGAAGGCGGATATTTCCGCCAATTCCCGCTACCGCTTGTGGGTAAACGGGCAGCCGGTGCTGTCCGGTCCCTGCCGCAGCGATCAGTTCAGGCACTATTATGAAACGGTGGAGTTGGGGGATTATCTGCAAATAGGGAAAAACGTGCTTGCCGTGCAGGTGCTTTTGTGCGACAGCATGTATGTAAAAGAAGGACCAGGGGACAACCGGGCGCCGTTAAACAGCGTGGCGACCCTGCCGGCGGGGCACAGGCTCGCCGTGGAGGGCGTGCTTAAAGGTGAGGAAGGTAATCCGTTGGGGGAGGTGACAACGGGAAAAGCCCCCTGGAAGGTATGGCTGGACAATACGTTTTTCCTTACAAAGGAACCGGTGGTGAATGGGAATATGGGCGCGCTAACGGAAAGGATTGATTTCAATGCGACGCCGGGCGGCTGGAGACTGCCGGATTTTGACGATGGCGGCTGGCGGGCCGGCGATGTGTTGGAGCCGGTAAAATGCGGGTTTGAGATGATGTTCGGCATTCTCAAGACCTTTATGATGGAGGAGCGTCCCATCCCGCTGCTGTATGAGCGTCCGGCCGTCCTTGAAAAGGAGCTGGGAGAAAGCGTTATGAAGGAAGCAGCCTACGTGACGGTGCGGCCGGGGGAACGCAGGACGCTTCTGTTTGACGGGGAAGGGCTTTTCAACGCCTATTTCCGATATCAAATCGAAGGCGGCGCAGGGGCGGAGATTTCCTTTACCTATTTTGAGAAGTTCACGAAGGGCATTGACCAGGTAAAAAGGGATGACTACATCAATGGGGAAATCGGGCAGAACGGGCAGAGGGATACAATCGTGCTGGATGGCGGCAGCCTGCTTTATGAGCCTTTCTGGTACAGGACCATGCGCTTTTTAAAGATTGAAATTCAGGCGGCGGGGGAGGAAGTGCGTTTTTACAGGCCTGCGCTTTTAAAGACCGGTTATCCTTTAAATCCCGGCTCCTATATCAAATCGGACGCTCCCTGGGTGGAGAAGGTGTATGACATGTGCGTGCGCACCCTGCAGGGCTGCATGATGGAAACCTATATGGACTGCCCTTTCTGGGAACAGATGCAGTACCCTATGGATACCAGGCTGCAGGCGCTGTTTACCTATGTGTGCAGCGCGGATACGAAGCTGGCGGAGAAGGCCCTCCGGGATTTCCATGATTCCATGCTTCCCATGGGCCTGATTCAGGGCAGGGCGCCCAGTAACCCGAAGCAGATTATATCCACCTTTTCTTTGTACTATATTTTCATGCTGCTGGAGTATTACAGGCGTACGGGAGATACGGATATACTGAAGCGTTACCGGGCGGATGTGGACAGCATCCTGGAATATTATGACAGGCATCTCGGGCCGCAGGGACTGGTGGAAAATCTGGGCTACTGGGATTTTGTGGACTGGCAGGAAAGCTGGCATGATACCATGGGACGTCCCGCGGCGGTGCGAAAAGGCCCTTCCACCATTATTAACCTGATGTATGGACTGGCCCTGCTTGACGGGGCCGAAATCAATGAGGCCACCGGCAGGTCCGGCCTTGCGCAGGAGTACAGGGAACGGCAGAAAAACATCGCTGATCAGATCCAGAACCTGTGCTGGGATGCAGGGCGGGGAATGTTCCGGGAAGGCCCCTCCTGTCAGGAATTTTCCCAGCATGCCCAGAGCTGGGCGGTGTTAAACGGCATGCTTTCCGGGGAGGAGGCGCGCAGGGTGATGCGCAGGACCTTTGAGGAAAAGGATGTGCTGCGCTGTTATTTTTCCACCTGCTATGAGCTGTTCCGCGCCTGTGAAAAGGCGGGCTGCTATGAGCTCACCGCCCGGCAGATGGACTGGTGGATTAAGCTGCTGGAGGAACACTGCACCACCTGCCCGGAAACACCCTCCAATTCCAGAAGCGAGTGCCATGCATGGAGCGCGTTACCCATGTATGAGCTGATCAGCGTCATGGGAGGCATCCGCAGGGAAGCGGGCAGTCCGGCGCGGGTGGAGGTCTGTCCCCATCTGGACTATGTTCCCAACCTGGAGGGCGGCATGCTCACCGAATATGGGCTGGTTACCTTCCGCTATTATCCAAAGGATGGCGGCATGCAGTATGAGCTGGCGCTGCCGGAGGGAATGGAAGGAAGCTTCCGGGGAGCAAACGGCGGCAGCGCTGTGCTGAGGGCCGGTAAAAATGAAATCTGGGAGCCTGTGAAAAAGGCCTGAAAAACAAAGTGACGGATATAACAAATAGTAAAATATCAGCCGGGGCAAAGCTGTCCCCGGCGGCGTGGAGGTTATTTATGGAACATACGGATGTGGTAATTATCGGTGCGGGAGGCGCGGGCATGATGGCCGCGCTGACGCTGGCAAAGGCCGGCAGGAGCTGTGTTGTGCTGGAGAAGGGAAAGCATTTGTCCGTGAGTAATGCGGCCAGGGCGGGCGGCCCTTCCCTGGCAGATACTCTTTTGCAGGAGGAGGAAAACTGCACCGTTTCAGCAGAAATGTTGTTTAGGCATATGTATGGATTTTCTCGGGGCACCGTGGACGGCGGCCTGCTGTACCGGTGTATCAGAAACGGAAGGAAGGTTGAGGCGCTGCTAAGGGAAAGCGGCATTCAACTGCGGCTGACGGAGGATTTATACAGTGTGGGCTTCAGGGCCAGGCATTTTTTTGAAACGCCGGCGCCGCAGCGGTGGGAGCTGCTTGCAAAGAAGCTTGAGGAATACGGCGGCAGAGTGGTCCTGAATGCCTGCGCCGGGGAGCTTTTGACGGAAAACGGCAGGATATGCGGCGTCCTGGCCGTTGACGGACAAAGCGGGGAACAGACGGCGTATTACGGAAAGGCGGTCATCATCGCCAGCGGCGGTTATCTGGGAAATGAAGAGATGCTAAAGCAGCATTTCGGGGATATTACCGTAGGCCCGCTGGGCAGCCGGCTCAGCGATGGGGCGGGGATCGCCATGGCGCTGAAGGCCGGAGGCATGGAGGATCGCAGCTGGGGAATCTGCGCCGGGGAGTTCGGCGGCTACCACAGCAGGATGAAGGGACGCTTTCCTGGGAATATGCGCTGGGCCATGACCGGCGGTCTGCTGGTGGACCGGGAGGGCCGCCGTTTTATGGATGAACAGCTGCTGGCGGATCAGCCGCTTTCCGTGGGAGGGGAAGTGACCCTGCGCGCCGGAAGCTATTATGCGGTGCTGGACGAAGCTTTTTACCAGGGTATACGTTCTGCCAGGTCGGTATACGACTTTTATGGCCGCCCGGAGGAATGGAAGACTGGAAAGTCCGCCCTTGACAGGGGACCCTGGCCCTTCCCGGAGGATCTGGAAAGGGATATCAGTGAGGGCTGGGCTTTTTGCTGCGGCAGCCTTGAGGAAGCGGCGGCGCATTTTTCCCTTCCTTTTCTGGAAGAAACGGTTACGCGCTACAATGCCATGTGCGAGGCCGGGCAGGATACGGAATTTGGGAAAAACAGCTGGCTGCTGAAGCCGGTGGCAAAGGCGCCCTTTTATGTATTTGCCTATGAACCCAGCGCCTGGTGCACCATAGGCGGCGTGAAGACGGACGCCTTCTGCAGGGTGCTTGACAGGAAGCAGAAGCCAATTTCAGGACTTTATGCGGCGGGTGTGGATAATGGAAGCTGTTACTGCGCCCCATATTATGATACGGAGGGCGCCTGTCTGGGACTGGCCTTCACCAGCGGGATCACTGCGGCGGAACATATTTTGGGTAACTGGTCCGCCTGATTGGTCCGTCATATTATGAATGGCATGGCTGAACAGTAAACATTTTGCAGGCGGCAGTTCGGGTAATGGGGCGCTGTTTGGGAACAGGTCAATTTTTGAACCGGGATATCAAGAAAGTTGCATTGTTGGATTCCGTTTTCCTTTTTATACTGGCCTTAGATGAAAAACACAGCCGGGAAGGCAACGGACGGCTGGAGGAAAACAAAACTCAAGGAGGAAAACACATGAAGAAGAAAATTGCGTTATTGCTGGCGGCGGCAATGACCGTAAGCCTGATGGCAGGCTGCGGCGGGGATTCCGGCAGTGCACAGACAGCGGGAAACAGTGAAGCGGCCAGCGCTGTCACCGAGGAAGAGGTGGATCCCAGGTTTAAATATGAGGAACCGGTTACCCTGACCTCTTATTTTGAAATCTCACCGGCTTTGGGTGAGTTCAATAAGGAAGACATGCTTAACAGCGTTTATTACACCAGGATGACCGAAGAAACCAACATTTCCATCGACTGGCTTTGGTATGCGGCAAACACGCCGGATGATTCCCAGCAGAAGAAGAGCGTGGCCATTGCCTCCGGCGAAATCCCGGATTTCATGATTGTCAACAGCTCCCAGCTTTCCCTGCTTGCCAAGAGCGACCTGATTAACCGGAACATCGGTGAGGTATTTAAAAAATATGCATCCGATGAGCTGATGGCATGGACGACCGGGGAAGGAGATGCCGCGCTGGAGGCCGCAACCGATAAGGGAGAAATCATTGCGATTCCGCTGGTGGATTCCTCCATTGATAAAGCCCCCATGCTGTGGATCAGAAGAGACTGGATTAAGAAGCTGGGCCTGGAAATGCCCAAAACCCTGGATGAACTGTACAATGTCATGGTTGCCTTCCGGGATCAGGATCCGGACGGAAACGGGAAAGACGATACCATCGGCATGGTATTCCACAATAATTTCCTCAGCGCCGGACTGGGCGACGGCGTGGGCGTTTTCAACGGCTTTGGCGCTTATCCCACCGCCTGGATTGAAGACGGGAACGGCGGTCTGGTATATGGCTCCGTGAAGGAGGAAAATAAGGATGCGTTAAACTTCCTGGCAAAAATGTATCAGGAAGGGCTGATTGAACAGGATTTCTCCTCCAATGACGAGGTAAAGGCTTCCGAAGCGGCGGCTTCCGGACGGGCGGGCATCCAGTACGGCCTGATGTGGAACGCCAACTGGCCCCTGAATTCCACAGTCCAGAACGACATAGAAGCCGACTGGGTAGCCCTTCCCATTCCCACGGCTGTGGACGGGGATGCAAAGCCCCAGATTTCCCTCGCTATTACAGGCTATGTTGTGGTAAACAAGAAATGTGAGCACCCGGAGGCAGTGGTGAGGATGCTGAACTTCTGGGTAGATAAATACGGATATTCCGGAGAGGAATATAATGATTATCTGGTGAAGGATGCCAACGACGTCCTGAACTTCCCTCTCCACTGGGTTATGCTGAAGACCTGGTTCCCCTTAAAGAATCTGACAATCCACAACAATATTGTGGCGGCGCTTGAGAGCGGCGACAGCTCCTCACTGAATGCCGAGGAGCTGGTAAGCTATAATGACATCCAGAATTACCTCTCGGGCGATATCGTGACCAGCTACGGCGGAATGAAGACCTTCGGCAATGACATGTCGGCTTACGATACCATGAACGAATATTATGAGAAGGATATGTTCCTGTGGGATAAGTTCACCACCGGCCCCACACCGACCATGGGTCAGAAGATGTCCACCGTGACGGATAAGGTGATGGAGTATTACACCAAGGTTATCATGGGCATTGAGACTACCGACAATTTCGATGATTTTGTCAAGGAGCTGAATTCTCTGGGACTTGATAAAATAACGGAAGAAGTAAACGAGTGGTACGCAGGTAAGTAATCATGAAAGGGAGCTGGGCATAAAAGACGTGAGAGTTCACACAACGTAAACTGTTGCGAAAGGGCCTCGCTCCCTTTTTGTGAAGCAAGCAGAGAGAAGGGGACTGGGATGAAACAGAAAAAAAGCCTGGGCACAATTATGAAGAGGGAATGGCCTCTGCACGTAATGCTGCTGCCCGCAATCATTTTATTAATCATTTTTGCCTATCTTCCCATGGTAGGTATTGTAATCGCCTTTCAGGACTTTGTCCCGTCGGGCGGGATGAAAGGGTTTTTCACCTCCGAATGGGTGGGACTTGATAATTTCAAATATATTTTCGGCATGAAGGATTTCCGGCAGGTGCTGGTGAATACGCTGGTCATCGCGCTTTTGAAAATCATTGCGGGCATTATCGTGCCCCTGGTTCTGGCTCTTTTGTTAAATGAAGTAAATAACAAGGTGTTCAAGAAAGCGACGCAGACGATCATCTATGTTCCGTATTTCCTTTCCTGGGTGGTCCTGGGCGGTATTCTGGTGGATATTCTTTCGCCTACCAGCGGGATTGTAAATACCGCGATTACCGCACTTGGCCATGAACCTGTCTTTTTCCTGGGAAGTCTGGAAACCATCCGGGGAACCCTGGTGGCCTCCGATGTATGGAAAGGCTGCGGCTACAATATGGTAATCTTTCTGGCTGCGCTGACTGCCATCGATCAGAGCCAGTACGAGGCGGCCAAGGTAGACGGCGCAGGCTATTTTAAACAGATGCTTTATATTACGCTGCCCGGCATCCTGCCGCAGATCATCCTGGTGACGGTCCTGGGCATGGGCAATATCTTAAACGCAGGCTTTGACCAGGTATTTAACCTGTACAGCCCCATCGTTTATCAGAAAGCCGATATCCTGGACACCTATGTGTACCGCCTGGGTATGCTGAATCTGCAGTACAGCGTTTCCACCGCAGTGGGGCTGTTCAAATCAGTGATTTCCTTTATCCTGATCGCCTCATCCTTCACCCTTGCAAAGAAATTTGCAAATTACAGAATTTTTTAGGAGGCCGTTATGAAAATAAAATCATCTCCTGCAAGAAAGGCATTTCTGGTAGTCAACTATTTTTTCCTGACGCTGGTCATGTGTATCTCCCTGTTTCCGCTGGTGCATGTGTTCGCCCTTTCCTTAAGCTCCAATTCCGCGGCGCAGGCGGGCTGGGTAACCATCCTCCCGGTGGATTTCACCCTGGATTCCTATCAATATATCCTGGCAAAACCGGAATTTTTCCAATCCTTCGGCGTGTCGGTGGTCAGAGTGGTCCTGGGGACCCTGCTCAGCATAGGGCTCACAATCCTGTGCGCTTATGCCATGGCTCAGCCGGATGAAAGATTCCATGCGAGAAAATATTATGTCTGGGTGTTCCTGGTGACCATGGTATTCTCCGGCGGGCTGATCCCTCTGTTTATCGTAGTGAAATCCGTGGGAATCTACAACAGCATCTGGGCGCTGATACTGCCCGGCGCGGTGCAGACCTTCAATATCATACTGATGCTGAACTTTTTCAGGGGCCTTCCCTATGCGCTGACGGAATCCGCACTGATTGACGGGGCAAACCACTTCCAGATCATGACGAAAATTATCGTGCCGGTATCCAAGCCCTCTCTGGCGACCGTGGGTCTGTTCACCATGGTAAATCACTGGAATTCCTGGTTTGACGGCATGATTTACATCAGCGATACCGCCAAGTATCCGCTGCAGACCTACCTGCGTAACGTCATCCAGTCGGTGGATATCGCCAGCATCGACCTGACCAGCGTGGGCGCCATGACAAATGTGTCACAGAAAACCGTGACGGCGGCGCAGATTTTCGTGGCGATTATCCCTATCCTTCTTGTTTATCCGCTGCTCCAGAAGTACTTCATTACCGGTATGACGCTGGGAAGTGTGAAGGAGTAGCAGCAGGCGGTACTGGCCCAAAAAGCGGCAGGAGTGAGAAGAAACTATGTACAGTGTTTTGATTGTTGATGATGAAAAAATGATCCGGGATGACGTATACGGCCTGCTTTCCATGGAGGAATCCCTGGAGCTTGATCTGACGACGGCGGCCAGCGGGGTAGAGGCGCAGGCCATCCTGGAAAAAAGGAAGATAGATATCGTGATTATGGATATCAACATGCCGCAGATGTCAGGTCTGGAGCTGTACGATATCGTCAGGGAAAGATGGCCTTTCTGTAAGGTCATCTTTCTCACGGGCTATTCTGATTTTGACTATGTATATAAGGTACATAAGCATGCAAAATATGTGCTGAAGGCGGAGGAAGATGAAAAGATACTGGAGGCTCTGCGGGAGTCTGTGGAAGAAATCGAGAACAGCCTCCTGCTGGAACGCCTGACCGATCTGCAGCGGGAACAGCAGAAGAAACCGCTGCTCCATGAAAGAAGCATGTTTTTACGGGAGCTTTTTGAAGGATACAGGGGCCTGTCCCAGCTTACCGGGGAGCTGTCGGTACAGCTTGGGATCAATCTGGATCCGGAAAAAGAAGTGTATTACCTTCTCCTCAGGCATGAAGCCTGGTACTGTGAGAATTACCAGGAGCAGCAGAATAGCACCCAGGACTGTTATCAGCTGCTGGAACGGTATTTCCTGGATTTCATGCGGGGCGCCTTTTTTGAATACAACAAGAATTACATCGTACTTCTTCTCCAGCCTGAAAAGCTGCTGCATGAGGAAACCATTGTAAAAATGCTGGCCGGCGCGGGGGAGCTGTTCCAGAAGGCGCTGAAAAAGAACCTGGGCAGGACGGTATCCATCCTGGTGGGGGAACGGCCGGTCACCCTGTCACAGCTATTGCAGGAATTTATCGGCATATGCGACCGTATGATCTGGCTGTCCGGGGAAGAGCTGGTGCAGGAGGGCCTGCAGAAGGAGGCACTCGCCAAAGAAACCCTGCCGGAGCACAAAAAGCAGGAGCTGATGCAGATGCTGTGGCGGCTGGAATATTATCTGGAAGGGATGGAGGAAGAAAATTCCCTGAATGTGCTGCGTCAGCTGCAGACAGAGCTGCAGAGCGTCAAGAGCATGCACGATCTGTTCGCGCTGGAGGCATACTGCACCATCAGCTCCCGGCTGATCGGCTGGATCAAGCGCCTGGAGCTGCACGAGGAGCTGGCCTTTCGGGTAGGCACCCTGAATTTGTACAATGTGTCAATGCATGCCAACTGGCAGGATGCCTTCGGCTACCTGCGGCATGTGGCGGAGAGCATTTTTTCCCTGAAAAACCAGAGTGTGGAAAAGCAGACCGAGGACGTGGTGAACCAGGTGAAAAAGTACATTGTGGAGCATCTGGACGGCGACACCTCCCTGTACAACCTGGCGGAGCAGGTACATTTCAGCCAGGAATATCTGCTGCGGATTTTCAAGAAAAAAGAAGGGATTACCATCCTTCAGTATATCAATGACTTAAAGCTGGCTGCGGCCAAGCAGCTGCTCACGGATTCGGAGCTGCAGGTAAGAGAGATTGCGGACCGGCTGGGCTTTGCCAGCCAGGGTTATTTCGGTCGTTTTTTCCGGAATAAGACAGGCCTGACGCCCAATGCCTACCGGGAAGCGGAAAAGAGGAAACAATAATTATGGAAGACAATACAAGATATCTGGTACGCTGTGAAGAAGCCTCCGACTGGGTCCGCCATGTGGATGAGGGCACCCAGATCGTGAATGATTTCTATCTGCCCCAGGGACCTTTTGAAAAAAATGAAATGAGCGATACGATCTATCACGCAGGGACAAAGGTGAACTATCATGAACACTCCCAGGGCTATGAAACCTTTTTTATTGCCAGGGGCTCCGTAGAGTGCACCATCCGCGGCAAAAAGGCAGTGGCGCAGACCGGGGATATCGTACACCTGCCGCCCTATACCCCTCATGGCTTCGTATTTCTGGAGGAGGGCACCATCTGGCGGGAGCTGTTCCAGGAAATTAACATGCAGCAGGGAATCCTGAACAAAAACATGATATTGAAGCACTATCCTGATTTATATGAGGATCCGGAATTTATCGGGATGTACCGGGAGGCTAACGGATCCTTTGTCCGGGAGAAGGAGGTGCAGGACATCGCACCAGTAGTTCCCAAAAGTGAAATCCCGGAAATCCGGGAGCCGGGCTTTGCCTGGGCCAGGCACTGCGGCGACGGCTGGGAGCTGAAGCTGAAGGTGGGCCGTTTTGAGTGCAACGGGGCAAAAGAGGTATGGGAAGCGAATCTGGATGCGGGTATTACCATAGAATACCAGGATCCCCACCCTTATTTTGAGCTGTATTATATTACGAAGGGCAGGGTGAGGTTTACCATTCTGGAGGGCTTTGCGGACGAGGCTGTGTTCGTAGCCGAAGCGGGGAGCATTGTACGGATTCCGCCCTATGCGAAACATAAAATTGAAGTGGTGGAGGCAGCGCAGCTGTTCGACAACGGATGTGAAATCCGGCTGATGAGCATGCTGGAGGATCTGGCGGCCATACGGGCGGCGAGACCACAGGTGCTGGAGGATCCGGTAATGAAAAAGAAGCTGCTGCGAAAATATAAATGCTTCGTCACCGCATTTTATAAAAAAGCCTGAGTATTGCAGAAAAGGGGAAAAGGGATGGAATTAAAAAAGCGTGTCAGAACATACAGCGGGACAAAGGAAAACGCGCCCGGCGAACTGGAATTACGAAACCGTAAAATTGCCCGGAGGGCTGCGGCAGAAGGAATCGTATTGTTAAAAAATGAAGGCGTGCTGCCTTTAAAAAAAGGGGCGAAGGCCGCTTTATTTGGAGGCGGCGCCGTGGGGACAATCAAAGGAGGAACCGGCTCAGGAGATGTGAATGCCCGTGAGACTGTGAGCATTTACCAGGGCTTTGTGGATGCGGGAATCCCCCTTATCAACAGGGACTGGCTGGAGGAATATGCAGAAATTTACCGGCAGGCCAGAGAGGAATGGAAAGAAGAAATACTTTCGGAAGCGGCCAGACGGGGGAAGGGTAAGTTCTTTGAGGTATATTCCTCCCATATTTTCCGCATGCCTGCCGGAAGCGCATTGAAGCAGGCGGATGTGGAGGGCGCTGACGTGGTGTTTTACGTGATCAGCCGCACCGCGGGCGAGGATGCGGATCGTTTCCTGGAGCCGGGGGATTATTATCTGACGGAGGAAGAAAAAGCGGAGCTGGCCTTTCTGGATGCCGCCTGTGAAAATCTGGCGGTCATTTTAAATACGGGAGGCGTCATTGATCTGCAGGATATCCTGGGTCTGACCCATTTGAAGGGGCTGGTGCATATTTCCCAGCCCGGCATGGAGGGTGGCAATGCGCTGGCGGATGTGCTGACGGGGAAGGTTACGCCCGGCGGAAAGCTCACCGGCACCTGGGCGAAGGATTATGGCGATATCCCCAATGCGGAAAATTACAGCCACAACAACGGCGATGTGCAGAAGGAATATTATACGGAAGGGATTTATGTGGGCTACCGCTATTTTGACAGCTTCCGGAAGGAAACGGCATATCCCTTCGGCTTCGGGCTGTCCTATACAAGCTTTTCCATACGGACGGAGGAGGTCTGCCCGGAAGAAAAGGGCGGGGCATACGTGACGGTGACGGTAAAAAACACCGGAGATACCTGGGCGGGCCGGGAGGTGGTGCAGGTATATCTCTCCTGTCCCCAGGACGGGCTGGAAAAAGAATACCGCAGGCTGTGCGGTTTTGCCAAAACGAAGCTTCTGGAGCCGGGAGAGGGCGAACAGCTGCGTATCCCAATCCCTTCTAAAAATATGGCCTCCTTCTCGGAAGAAAAATCAGCCTGGATAGTGGAAAAAGGACAGTACGGCGTATGGGTGGGAAATTCCTGCGCCGACTTGGAAATCTCCGGCGTGCTGGAGGTAGAGGAGGATACCGTTATTGAAGCGGTGAAGCATATCCTGCCTTTGCAGGAGCCTTTAAAGGAGCTGTCCTGTCCCAAAGACCTGCGGCTTTTGATGGAGCGGGCCTGGAAGGAGGAAGCGAAGGCGCGGGGCATCCTTCCAATCACCTGTGTTCCCGTAAAGGAAACCGCCGGGAGCTATCCTGTGACGGAGGCGGAAAAAATGGCGGAGGAGCTGACTGCAAAGCTTTCGGAGGAACAGCTGACGGCCATGGTCATCGGGGAAATCAGCAAAGGACAGGGGCAGGCGCTTGGCTCCGCGGGCATTATGGTGCCGGGAGCCGCCGGAGAGACCAGCAGCTGTTTGGAGGAAGCATACGGAGTGCCCGGAGTGCCTATGGCGGACGGCCCGGCGGGGCTGCGGCTGATGAAGTCCTATGAGGTGGATCGGGCCACCGGGCGGATCAACAGCCAGGGGATTTTCGGGGCGCTGGAGGGCGGTATTTTCGCCGACCAGACGGTGCATGAAAATACGGATACCTATTATCAGTACGCCACCGCCTTCCCGGTGGGCACCCTTCTGGCCCAGTCCTGGGATACCGGGCTTGTGGAGGAAGTGGGCCGGGCCGTGGCGGCGGAAATGGAAGCCTTCGGAGTGAGCTGGTGGCTTGCCCCTGGCATGAATATCCACAGAAACCCGCTCTGCGGCAGAAATTTTGAGTATTTTTCCGAGGATCCGCTGTTAAGCGGCAGTATGGCGGCGGCCATTACGAAGGGGGTTCAAAGCTGTAATGGCGTGGGAACCACCATCAAGCATTTTGCCTGCAATAATCAGGAAGACAACCGCATGGGCTGTGACAGCATCGTTTCCGAAAGAGCGCTCAGGGAAATCTATCTGCGGGGCTTTGAAATCGCGGTGAAGACGGCGCAGCCCATGGCGATCATGACCTCCTATAACCTGATTAACGGCGTGCATACAGCCAACAGTAAGGATCTGTGCACCGTGGCGGCGAGGGAGGAATGGAATTTCCAGGGGATTATCATGACGGACTGGACGACGACGATGCCCCGGGGCGGAAGCAGCGCCTGGGGATGTATAGCGGCTGGGAACGATCTGATTATGCCGGGCTGTGAGGGGGACAAGGAAAGTATCCTGAAGGCCTTGGCGGAAGGAACTTTGGACAGGGAGGAGCTGAAGGCCTGTGTGAAGCGGATGCTGCGGGTGATTTTCCAGACAAACGCCTATGAGGCTTCGGTTCCCTATGAGGCGGGCCGGTAAATGTGTACCGGCCGGAAGGAGAAAGAAAATGGATAATTTTGTGATTGAGACAGCCTCCGGAAAGGTCAGGGGCTTTGCGGAGGACGGCCAGATCGCTTTTCGCGGCATCCCCTATGCCATGCCTCCCGTGGGAGAGCTGCGGTTGAAGCGGGCGGTTCCGGTAAAGCCCTGGGAGGGCGTGCTGGATGCGATGGCATACGGCCCCAAGGCGGTGCAGTATAATGACGGCGTATGCGAAGGCTCAGAGGACTGCCTGACTTTAAATATCAGAAGACCCATGGAGGGAGAGAACCTTCCGGTACTGGTTTATATCCACGGCGGCGGCTACAACTCCGGCTGTGCCTCCGACGAGCTGTACCACGGCAAATCCTTCGTCAGCCACGGGATTGTATATGTCAGCTTCCAATACCGTCTGAACGTCTTCGGTTTTTATGATTTTACCGGCTATCCCGGCTGTGAGGAGTTTGACAGCAACTGCGGGCTGTCGGACCATATTGTTGCCATGCAGTGGATTCATGAGAATATCCGGGCCTTCGGCGGCGATCCGGAAAGGGTGACGATAGCCGGGGAATCCGCCGGGGGAACGTCCATGATAGCGCTGATGGCCGCGCCGGGCGCAAAGGGTACCTTCGGGCAGGTAATCGCTTCCAGCGCCCTGCCGAACTGCTTTTTTACCAAAGAGACGGCAAAGAAAAACATTGACCTTTTTCTGGAGGGAATAGGCTGGACAGAAAAGGATCTGCCGAGACTGAAGGAAATCGATGCCTATGAGGTACTAAAGGGAAACGAATATGTGGCAAAAGAGCATCAGTACCGCAATCCCGGCATTTTCCTGCCTACCGTTTCCATTGACGACCTTTTGCCGGAAAGGCCCCTGGAAGCGATAGCGCGGGGGAGCGCAGAAGGAATCCGTCTGATGATTGGCTCCAACCTTCATGAAGGAACCATGTTTGTCCGCCCGGAACAGACGAATTTCCCCAATTCCTGGGATATGGTAAGGGAAATGTTTGTGAAGAACCACAACGAGGCGGGCTTTGCGCGGATCAAGGATTATTATGAAAAAGGAAATGATGGCAGCGTCAATGGGGTGGAGATGGCTTTCATCAATTTTGCCACGGATTATGCGTTCCAGATGCCTGCGGTGAGGACGGCGCAGGCCCAGAAGGGCCATGGCCCGGTATGGATGTACCGTTATGAATTTATATCGCAGATGGCGCGCAAGACAGGAATGCTTTGTTCCCACGCCATGGATCTGCCCTGCGATTTCAACTGCCTGGAATTCGGCTTCAGTGCGTTTGTATTTCAAGATGAACCGAAGGAAAATGTGGAGAAGATCGTCAATGATGTGCATCTGCGCTGGGTAAATTTTATCAAGACAGGCGATCCCGGGCAGGACTGGCCGCAATATGCAGGCTATGACTCCCCGGTCATGATCTATGACCGCACGAGCGGGGCGCGGCAGCTTGACAGGACAAAGCTGATGGATGTGTGGGGTGATATGAGGTTTTATGAGGATTAGGAAAGCTGTGCGCCCGGAATCCTGAAAGGGCGGCGGCTTCGGAGAAAAAAAGAAAGTACGGATCCGTCATAGCGGTCATTAGCTGACTGCTGTGGCGGATCTGTTTTTTATAGGAAATTCCTGTTAAAGTTTGCCCATAACCGCCGCCATTTCATATCCGAAACAATGCAGAATGGATTCCCTCCAACGGTTGAAGGAAAGAAAAAGATTATGTTTTTATTTGGAGATAGCTCTGTGCAGCCGTTGGACGGATTTATGTTTTCTGTAATGAGTTTGTTATCTTCATGCCTGTTGTAATGAAACGTGCCAGAACCGCCATCATAAGGAAATATCCATTGCGTATACATTTAAAGCGTGCTATAATTGAGCCTGTAACCAATGTGAGCAGGGATAAACTGATATGAGCAGGGTTATTCCAATGTGAGCAGGAAAGCAAAAAACTATAAAAAACGCTGCTTTGTTGGAAATTGCTGAGTGGCGGCAAACATAAGAGCGGGCGTGCCATGCTGGAGGGCAGGAATGGAAAAAGATAATTTGCTGAGCGAGCTGATTTATGAATACTACGAATCGCGTATCCTTTTTGGCATGTATCGGTATGGGGATCAGTTACGGTCGGTTTCACAAATCTGCGCTTCGTTTGGGCTGGCTCGGAATACGGTTCAGGCTGCTCTGAATAAACTGGAGGCAGCAGGGTACATAAAAACAGAACAACGTAAGATGGCCAGGATTGTGTACCAGGGAACGGAGGAAACCTTCAGGGAGAATGCCATAAAGTATTTTGTACCGCGCAGAGAGGGGATGCTGGATATTAACCGACAGGGACCTCTGCTGTTCTCTCCGGTTTGGGAGAGGGGATTGAGGAACTTTGAGCGGAGTATCTCAGAGGGCACATATAGGAAAACGAATCCAACTGAGATATTGGGCGGGGATCCAACAAAGCTGTATTATGATGTCCTGAGAACATTCAACAATCACTTAATGGACAGTCTGTACTGGCAGTTTTTGCGTTATCTCAATTATTTTTATCCAAATAAAGAGTATGGAATGGGCGATTATATGGAAGACGGCCTTTTGTCAGTTGAGAAGGCCAACCGCATGAAGGCGGAGACGGATGCTTACTATTATCAGAACTTCCTGGAAGTCCTGGCGTTTGTTGATTCAATCTCCGAGGAGCATCACTTGAAGGACGTGCAGCAGATTCCGTTTACATGGATGATCTACCGGAAACGGCCGCAAGTGCGGTATACCCTGGCAGCCACCATCATTCGGGAGATTCTCTGGGAGGTCTATCCCGTTGGCAGTTATCTGCCGTCCCTGCCTAAAATGGCAGAACAGTATAATGTATCATTGATCACGGTACGCCGGACCCTGGATGTGCTGCATTCACTGGGAGTGACTAAAACCTATATGGGGGTCGGGACCCGGGTCTGTATGGAACCCATCCAGCCGGATATACTTGACACGCGGGAAATTCAGGAGAATATGATGCTGCACAAGGAGGGAATGGAACTTCTCTCCCTGACAGTCTATAATGTAACTCTCTTTACTCTGGAATCGATTACCGGGGAAAAGAGAGAAGCTTTACTGCAGGAAATCGGCAGGCTTCGCGGTAAAAATAACAATATTCTGTGTATTGATGTCCTCTTAAAGTTTATCTCCACCGAAGTTCCATCTGCATTCTTAAGGGAGTGTTATGGTAAATTGAGGGAGCTGATGGCGTGGGGATATATTTTCTATGCCGTGTTGAGAGGATCCGGAGAGCAGCCGGATACGGATTTGAACAATTTTATTACCCGGCTGGAAACAGATATGATGGCGGATAATTGGACTGCGTGTGCAGGATCGTGGCAGGCGTTTATTGAGGACAGGCTGGACTTTTTACGCTCAAGGTTTCCGCTGGGGAACCGCCAGGATGAGATATGACGTGCGGTGGCGAAAAGGTTCGTGTATCGTAAAATATGAGAGAATTTGGAGCCAGGCGCGATGAGTAGAGAGAAAAAACCCCCATTAAAGCTATCAAAACTATCACTGATTATCTGCATCGTGGCATTTATTTTTTCGGGTATCAGCATCTGGATTTCTTATGGAATGAATGAAAATGCGCAGCGGATGTATGAACATCCGTATACTGTTTCAAACAGCGCCAGGGCGATGCGGTCGCGGCTGTGGGATATGAAAAGTTTTTCCGGGATCCTTCTGACGCATGAATTTCATACAAAGGAGGATAAGGAATCCTTCTTCCAGGCGCGTTACGACATGCAGAACGGGGAGATTGAAACGATTCGCAGTCTGTACCTGGGACCGCCCCGGGATGTAGATGCCCTCAGGGAGGCAATGGATGCCCTGATCGAAGTCCAGACGAAAGCGTGCGGCTATGCGGAGGGCCATTCATCAGATGAAATCCAGGAATATATGGATACGAATGTATATCCGTGCTATGACCGGGTCAGCGACTGCCTGACGGTGATCATTAATTTTGCGGATACCAAGATATATAGTTTGAAGGAGCAGGTGCAGAAGTCCGGGATTGCGGCCACCATCGTTTCCCTGATGATTGCTTTTTCAACCATCGGGCTGACAATCCTCTCTAACCGGCAGGAGCGGCGCAATATCGAGGCGCTGACCGCCAGGGAACATGAGCTGAAGGATGCGCTCTATCTTGCCCAGCAGTCCAGTGACGCCAAAAAGGATTTTCTCTCCCGAATGTCCCATGAGATACGGACGCCCATGAACATCATTGTGGGCATGACGACGATTGCGGGAGCAAACCTGGAGGATAAGAACCGGGTAAAGGACTGCCTGTCGAAGATCGCATTTTCCTCCAAGCATCTTTTGTCGTTGATCAATGACATCCTCGATATGTCGAAAATTGAAGAGGGAAAACTCACTGTCAACAATGAACTGTTCAGGCTGCCCCAGATGTTTGAGGCGATCGTTCCAGCGATCTACTCCCAGGCAGAGGCAAAGGGGAGCGTGTTTGAATGTAAATTCGATGGCATGGTGTCCGATACGGTCATTGGCGACTCCCTGCGGATCAATCAGATTCTGCTCAATCTGCTCTCGAACGCAGTGAAATTTACACCCGCAGGCGGAATCATACGCTTGAGTGTGAGCCAGGCGCCTGTAAAAAATGGGAGGACCAGGCTCACCTTTAAGGTGGAGGACAGCGGGATTGGCATGAGTGAAAAATTCCAGCAGCATCTCTTCACCCCATTTGAGCAGGAAGACGGCACAGTGTCCAGGAAATACGGCGGCACCGGCTTAGGGATGGCGATCACTAAGAACCTGGTCAGTTTACTGGGAGGCGTGATCTATGTAAAAAGTAAGCAGGGAGAAGGAACTTCGTTTACGGTGGAGCTGCCGGTGAGGGTTCCGGAGGAAGATGAAGGGCAGGAGAGCGGCGTCCTGGACGATCTCAAGGTGCTGGTGGTGGACGATGATGAGAGTTCCTGCACCCACGCGGGCATGCTGCTCAAAAAGATGGGGATTGATGCGGAGTGGGTTCAGCAAGGCAGCGAAGCCATACAGATGGTGTTAAAGGCCCATGAGGAGTACCGCGATTACAATGTATGTCTGATAGACTGGAAAATGCCGGGCATGAATGGAATCGAGGTAACCCGGCGGATCCGCAAGGAGCTTGGGCCGGACACGCTGGTTATTATCATCTCTTCATATGACTGGAGTGAAATCGAGCATGAGGCAAAAGAGGCGGGGGTCAATGCCTTTATTGCCAAGCCGCTGTTTGAATCCTCCCTCTACCAGGTTTTGGCGTCCGCCACCCGCAAGGATCATGCTGTGACGGAGGCGTCCAAAGGCTCAACCGTATCATTTGAGGGAAAGCGTTTCCTGCTGGTGGAGGACAATGAACTGAACCAGGAAATCGCGGTGGAGATTTTGAAAGGGACAGGCGCCGAAATCCAATGTGCGAGAGACGGGAGAGAGGCGGTTGACGAGTTCAATACCTCCTCAGCAGGTTATTACGACCTTATATTGATGGACATACAGATGCCGGTTATGGATGGATACGAGGCGACGAGGGCCATACGCCTCAGCAATCATGAGGATGCTGGCCGTGTACCGATTCTCGCCATGACAGCGAACGCGTTTCGGGAAGATGAGGCGGCGGCATTGGCGGCGGGAATGAACGGCCATATTGCGAAGCCGATTGAAGTGGACATGCTTTACAGGAAGATATTGGAACTGTTATAGGAGTGATGTGAATCACCATCGCCGGGAGAAAATTATGTTGAAGAAAATACGGAATATGAAACTAAAGTCCAGGCTGTTATTATCGTATGCGGTAGTAATCGCAATATGTCTGTCGGCCAGTGTTGCCGCTCTGTTCCTAATGAATCGGATTGGCGATAATCTTTCCTCTTTTTATAAAAATAACTACACAGTGACGGTCAATGTGTGGATGGCCAAGAGGGAGATGCAGGCTGCTCGGGGGGATATCTTAAATGCCGTTTTGGATTCTGATGCGGAAGAGTCCATGCAGTTCATTGAAAATGCGAAGGAAAGCCTCAGAAACATGCGTGCGACATTTCCCGTAATCCGTAAATCCTTCAAAGGGGACATTGCGATGGTGGACCGGGTGGATGAGCTGCTGCAGCAGGCAATTGTCTACCGCGACCAGGTATTCGGACTGGTGGAGACGGGAAAAACGGATGAGGCCTACGAGGTCATGAAGTCAAACTATGTTCCGATTCTGAATCAAATGGCGGATCTTCTCCAGCAGATCGCGGATGTGGCGGGGGAGAACGCACAGACCATGGTGAAGGAAGGGGAATATGCGCAGACATCGGCGATCATTGTCATTATGCTCATCATGGCTCTTAGCATCATGGCTGCGGCGTTGTTGGGTATTTATATTTCCAATAGCATCCGGAAGCCTGTGAAGGAGATTGAGGACGCTGCCGTCCAGCTGGCAAACGGCAAGCTGGACGGAGTGCATGTTACCTATATGTCAAGAGATGAGTTGGGGCAGATGTCGGACAGTATACGGGATTTAATCAGCTACCAAAAGACGATTATTGAAGATATCAGCGATATCCTTGGCGATATGTCCGAGGGAAATTTTAAAGTCCAATCCAATGTAAAAGAATACTACAGGGGACGTTATGACTGCATCCTGGTGGCGATGCGGAAGCTGCGGAACAGACTCAGCAATACCCTTGGGCAGATCAGCCAGTCCGCAAGGCAGGTCGCGGATGGCAGCGAACAAATATCCTCAGAAACACAGCTCCTTGCCATCGGGGCTGAGGAACAGGCCTGTTCAATTGAAAAGCTTGCTGCAGCCGTAAATGAGATATCTGAGCATGTCAGGGAGACAAAGGAGAACGCGAATGAAGCGCGCGGGCAGACGGACCAGGCAGGTGAACAGGTCTTTGAGAGCAACCAGCAGATGCAGGAAATGATCCGCGCAATGAACATAATCAGTGAAAAGTCCAGCGAGATCTACAAGATTGTGAAGACAATTGAGGATATCGCATTCCAGACGAATATCCTGGCGTTAAATGCTTCTGTGGAGGCGGCAAGGGCCGGTGAACCGGGCGCGGGATTTGCGGTGGTCGCGCGGGAAATCCGTGCTCTGGCGGATAAGACAGCGATTGCCTCCAAAAACACGGCGGCATTGATCGAGGAATCGGTGTCGGCGGTAAAAAATGGAGAAAAGGTTGCCCGCGCAACGGCCGATTCACTGTTGCAGGTTGTCAAGAGCACAAAACAGGTTGTTTTGGTTGTGGACAGGATCGCTTCTGCTACAGAGAATGAAAATGTATCCATTTCCAATATCACAGCGGAGGTGAGCCAGATCTCAGATGTGGTGCAGAATAATGTCTCGACATCCGAGGAGTTGGCGGCCGCCAGCGAGGAGTTCTCCACGCAGGCGCAGATACTTGGCAATATGATTGGGCAGTTTAAGCTGTATGAAGAGAATTAGGCGGTATAAGGACGGGTGGAAGAGGCCCGTCCTTTTTGAATGTAATTTTAAGCAGGCAAAGACCAGTGCGGCCGCGCGGGAAGAACACGGCAGCTATTTTCACCGGAAACAGATACAAATTTCGAATTGTACAAAACTTTTCTTCCTTTTCATTATACTATAAGGATATATTTATCTTCTTACAGGAAAGGAGACCATAAAAATGGCGTGTCGATTAAAAATAATTTCCGGTGTTACTATTTTTTGTATCCTTACCGGATGCGGAAGAAGTTATGCAGATGGTTTTTCGGTTTCCGGCTCTTCGAAAGATCTTAATGAGAGCGGGACTTTTTATGAGCAAGACAGCGAAAACAGAGAAAGGGGAAATGGTAATAGTTATTTTAGTAACTTTTCGGTTGCTGGTTCCTCTGAAGATTATCATATGAAGGGGACACTTCATATGGAAGGTGTGGAAGAAAATGAAACCTGGGAGCGCATAGCAATAGTAAAGTCGAAAAAGAATACAACCATAAATTTAGAGGGAACCCTTGAAAACGAAACGGGCAGTATAAATATCAGATATCTTGCGCCGGATGGTTCGGAAAATCTTATATTTAGTGATGAAGGTACAATTAACCAAAATGTAGAGATAAAAAAAGGAACAGGTGAAATCTTTTTTGTTGGGGAAGAGGCGGAAAACAGTATTGATTTTGATTTAAAGATTTGCTTTCCTGAGGAGGTGCGTCTGACGCTTGTGCAAAACAGCTTAAATGATTTGGTTGAACCAATTCTGGATGATATTATTCCGGATGAAATAATCCCGGACGAAATAATTCCGGAGGATAATGATCAAAAACAATATTGGAGAACGGCTGATGATTGGGATATGGATAACTGGCCGGATGGTTTCGGCAGGATAAATAAGGGACTTTATGCAAAAGATTTAAGCATTCAACTTCCGGTCGATAATCCGGGTACAGCAGTGATAGAAACTGAAACTAAAAAAGGCAGGATAGACCTGAAAATCGTGGATGAAAAAGGCAATATCTGTTTTAATAAAGAGGACATGGGTTCCGATAAATATGAAGTCTTTTTGGACCATGCCGGTAATTATCTCATTATAATTAACGCTGAATGCCACACTGGCAGCTTCAATATAAACATGCTCCGGGAAAAGGAATAACCAGATTGCAAATAAGGGAGGCACCTGCCGTGTGATGCCTTCTTTTTTATACATTTTTCCAGTGAATAAAAAGTCAAAGTTGTATTCTGGTTTTTAATCATATAGAATATAGACATCAATTATCTTATTCCCGTTTGCAGAAGGAGAATATTATGTATAAAATTGGAATCTGTGATGACAGCAAGCTTACATGCACAGAACTTGAAAATATGCTGAGAGACATTATGCAGGGCCTGAGAATAGAAGCAGAAATTGAACCATGGTATTCCGGGGAATCGTTATGCAAATATCTGGAAGCCGGGAACCGGTTTGATCTGATTTTTCTGGATATAGAATTGTTAAAGTTAAGTGGGATTGATGTTGGAAACTACATCAGGAATTATCTGGATGATTTAAAAACCAGCATAATTTATATCTCTTATAACAGAAGTTATGCAATGCGGCTGTTCAAAATACAGCCGCTTGATTTTCTGGTAAAACCGCTGCAATACAATTCGGTCAGAGAATCGGTTGAGATGTTCCTGAAACGTGCCGGAAGAAAGAAGACATTTCTTGAATACCGGACAGGTAATAATTACTGCCGGGAAATGTGTGAAGATATCATATATTTAACCAGTGATAATAAGAAAATCCATTTGATTACAATAGCAAATAAGGAGATAGAATTTTATGGAAAACTCAAAGCGCTGAAATCACAGCTGCCTTCTAATTTTATTCAGATCCATCAGTCTTATATTATAAACGAGGATTATATGGTAGAAATCAATTATGAGCAGGTCCAAATGTCAAATGGCGCTATTTTGAATATCAGTAAACCATACCGGGTGGAGGTACGAAACCGGCTGTTGAGAAAATAGAGGGATTTCATTATGAGAATCAATGATGTGGTAATTACAGCAATATCCAATTTATTTCGTGTTTATATATGCTGGAAATTTATTCGGTTTTTCTTTGATGAAAGAAAAGTGGAAGCCAGGACAGAGAAAGCCGTCTATTTCATCTTTTATATAGGAACACTGCTGTTTTTTGTCTGTTTGCAGTCCCATGGAATCAATCTGATTGTTAACCTGGCTGGAATCTTTTTGCTTACCCTGATTTATAAGGGAAGCATGAAAAAGAAAGCCCTGGCAGCTGTATTAATTTATATAATGAACTGTGGATGCGATACCCTGGCCTATTTCCTGTTCCTGAATTCTAACCAGGATATACCGGAAACCCAGAACTTTTCCATAGTAACAGATCTCCTGCTGTTAATTTGTGTGATTACAGCCGCCGGAATTCTTGGAGATAAGGCAAAAAAGGAGTTGGAAAAAGGCTTTTGGGTTCTGGTAATGATTCCTGTCCTGAGTATATTGATGATTGTGGGAATTGGTACCCTTGGGCTTTCAAGACAGGGCATTATGCTGTGTATAGGCGTTGGCACGCTGATTATAAATATGGTTGTATTGTATCTATATAATATGCTGCAGGAAGCGCACCAGAACTTCTATGAGAAAGAACTTTTGCAGCAGCAGATAAAAGTATATTCAAATCAACTGGAAACCATATCGCAGACTCAGAAAAAAATACGCCATGTCAGACATGACATGGTACATCATATAAAGGAATTGTACGGCCTTGCCGCAGCTGATAAAAAGGAGGAACTCCTGGCTTATTTGAAGGAAATAGAAGAAGCAGTAGTTAATCCCAAAGAACATGTCTGCACGGGGAATTATAAAATTGACGGTATTTTGAATTATATGCTTGAAAAAGCGGAGAACGAACTTAAGAAGGTTGAGGTAAAAGTAAAGATTCCTGAATGGTTGCATATGGACACGTTTGATCTTGTAATTATTATAGGCAATCTTCTTGATAATGCCATTGAGGCCGCCAGGCAGACGGATGATAAATATCTGTCTTTCAAAATGACGCTGGAAAAGGGTGTCCTTTTTATTGATGTCGCCAATAGTTACTGCGGAGTAATAAAAATAAGAGAAAGTAAAATCCTGACATCAAAAAGAGATCCGGGAGATCATGGTTTCGGCCTGGAAAGTGTTCAGGAAATTGTCAGAAAACATGACGGAGTGACTGATGTAACGTATGGCAGGGACACGTTTAAAGCAAGAGTAATGATTTACATGAAATCGGTTCGGTGAAAAAGCAATAAAAAGTTTTATGCTCACATGCTATTCCTGTTCAGCCTGGTTTACAAGCATAGTTTACAAGCCTGCTTTACCGGAAGAAAAAAACTTGACTTTTAAATCTTACATATGTAATATATAGAACATAACAGCAAATTGACGCACAAAAAAATATTTCTTACATGCGTAGGAAAAGGAGAAAATAATTGAAAGAAAAAGGATTTGCTTCTATTTTATTCATTATGATAACAGCGGCTTTGGCAATAACCGGCTGCGTTAAAAACGCGGCGGTCACGCCTTCAGATAAAGAGGAACCTGTGAGAATAGAAAATACCGGCATTCCCGCAGCCATAAATGAAGAACGGACGTCGGAAGAAACAGCGGAGCTTTACCGTGACATTTACGAAAGCGCCGCCTCCAATCCGTCTGCCACTTCTGCCGGCAGCGCAGCCTCATACTATGACAGGCTTCCGGTCATCCGCCAAATCGTAGAAAGGCTTGGTTCTTACGGATATGCGGCCATTGACTCAGAAAACAAAAACCAGCTTAACATGGTCAATCCCGGGCTGATAGAAGACTTTTGCAGGAAAGTGGAGGAACAAAAGGAAGCCTGTGCCACACTTTTTTCAGTTATGGAAAATCTTGGTTTTATCCGTTTTGATTTCGTTACTTCAGAAGAAATGGAAGGAAAAGTCCATGTTACAAGAAGCGTCCTCTGCTGGATTGGCGGTATGCCCAGGGTTACTGATAAATACAGCTATAACGCGGCCGTGTGGGAATACACAAAAGAGGGCTATTTGTTTTTTGAAGAAAATACGCCTGTGGCATACGACGGCCCGCCCGGCTATACGGCAGTGAGGGTGAAACCCTTGGAGGAGGAATGCAGGGAACTGAACCGGCGTTATATCCTACCCATAGGCTATGGCGCCAACAATATGTTCCTGACGGACTGGAAGGAAGAAAACTTCGGGGAGCTTGATTTTTATGATCTGTTCCAGCTGCTGTACCCCTTTGTATACTATAGGGATTCTCCCTACGGGCTGACTGTTGACGGAGCAAAATATCGGGTGCCGGAGGAGGAATTCAACCGCGTGATCATGACATATTTTAATATAGATGAAGAGACCCTTCACAGCAGTACGAAATATCTGGCGGAGGGAAAATACTATGAGTACCTCACAAGAAGCTTTCTTGATTATGGCAATTCCCCCAATACCCCCTGGCCGGAGGTGACTTCCCGGAAAGAAAATGCGGACGGTACGATCACGCTGACGGTAAGTGCGGTGTGGCCGCAGCGCCATTTGGGAAGGGCGATGTCTTCGGAAGTAGTAATCAGGCCTTTGGAAGACGGCGGTTTTCAGTATGTTTCCAACCGCATCATCGATTCTCCGGAAAATGTGGAACCCGACTGGTATGAAATCCCCAGCCGGAAGAAAATGTCTTCTGTGATTTCCGCGGCCCTGCTGCCTGCCGCGCCGTCGCTTCCCTGAATATTTGCGGCAAAGCAGTATACCTTTCCTCTGGTTTCCACATACCCTACGAACCAGCCGTTCACGTCTTTGCCATCCACCCGTCCGGTTCCTGTTTTACCGTAAAGGCTGCCGTCCGGAGTTTGGGACAGAAGCATTGCATCCTTTACCGCCCGGATATTGGCAGGCGCAAAGTCGAAGTCATTGCGGTACAGCTTTATGAGAAGCGCGGTCTGCTCCAGGGGAGAAATTTTCAGGGAAGCTTCCAGCCAGTAGGAGGACAGCCCTGCGCTGCTGTCCTGGTTTCCATAACTTATTTTGTGCAGATAATCCTGAACCCTCCCGGCGCCCAGCCGGGAATCTATGGACTGAAAATACCAGTTCACAGAATTTTCCATAGCGGATGCCAAATCCTGATCGGAGTTCCAGGCCGCAAAGGGATAGGCCGTCCCGTCCCAGGGCAGAACGGAGGCGTCGGGTGCGATGACCCCTTCCTCCAGGCCGAATAAGGCGTCGTAAACCTTGTAAGTGGAGTCCGGGGAAATACGTCTTTCCGCCTGGGCGCGGTTGTAAACGTACCAGGTATCCTCCTGCATGTCATATAGGACAAAGCTTCCGTCAAGGTCCCCGAAATATTCCTTATAATCAACGGAAACCACATTCTTAAGAGCCTCCGTTGTAAGCGCGTCCTCATCCTGCGCAGCGCGTACAGACAGATATGGAGCAAAGCTAAACAGCAGCAGTGAAATAAACGCAAACACAGCGGCGCTCAACACTTTTTGGCGGAAGGATGGAGCCTTATAGGAGACTATGCTGCGGATGCGCCGCTTCAGCTGCTTCATGCTGCCGCTCATACCGGCGGTGAAAGGAAACGGCCGGAGAGAGATTTTTTCGGCAAGGCTGATCAGCGTGTTCCCATAGGCGACGTATTCTTTTTCCCCAAGCAGTTCCAGCACGGAGGTATCGCAGGCCGCCTCCCTGTCGTTCTGCATTTCCTTCAGGGCGGACCATACAAAAGGATTGAACCAGTAAAGGATGCCGGCCAGATTCATAAGATGATTGGCAAACGCGTCCTTATGCTTATAATGCTGCAGCTCATGAAGCAGCATATAACGCATATCCACGGAATTAAAGTCGGATATCAGGTGGATTGGCACGTAGATCCGCGGAAAAAAGAGTCCGGTAATCACAGGGGATTTCAGAAAAGCCGTGCTGTAAACCGGAACCGGTTTTTTCAGCTTCATCTCCCGCAGACATTCCCCGTATAAGGCGCGCACCTCCAGGTTCTGCAGGGAAAGCGCCGACTGCCTGATCCGGTATAATTCAGCCTGCGTTTTTATGACCCTGAAAAGCATAACCATGATTCCTGGCAGCCACAGAAGAAAAAGGGCGCGTCCTGCGCCGGAGGACGTCCTTCTGCTGACAGATACTGCAAAGTCAGAAAACTGTCCCTCAGGCGCTAAGGCCCGTGCACCTGCGCCTTCCTGCAGGGAGGGCAGCAAGGCTAAAGAGGAATGGAAAAAATCTGCTCCTCCCGGCAGCTTCAGAAAATCGGCCGGTATCAAAGACAGAAAAGGCGCCGCAAGAAGCACAAGAAAACAATACCACAGACTGTACTGCATCCTGTGGGTGAGCACCCGTCCCAAAAGCTGTTTTATGCCAAGGAAAGAAACTGTCAGCAGGCTTAGGAACAGATTGTTCATTAAAAAGCGAATCATAAAATCAGACATATCAGTTTCCTTTGTCATTGTCCGCATCGTCCAGAATCGAACGCAGCGTGCCGATTTCTTCGGCGGAGAGTCTGTCGTTTTTGATATAGGCTGACAGCATGGCAGTGATATCGCCGTCATAGAAGCGCCGTAAAAAGGAATTGCTCTGCTGGCTGATATATTCATTCTCCTTTACCAGCGGCGTATAGACGTATACCCGCCCTTCTTTTTCATAGGTAAGGGCGCCCTTATTTGTCAGGCGTTTGATCAGGGTCTGGATGGTTTTGGCACCCCAGCTGGTGGTTTTCATTAAACGGTCGGTTATTTCATTGGTGCTGACAGGCGCATACTGCCATACGATTTTCATAACCTCGAATTCGGCCTCGGATATCTGTGGCAAACGGTTCATAAAGCTTCCTCCAAAATCTTACGTTTGTAATAAAAATATTATATAACCACTTCCACGACATGTCAAACATCCTGCCTTCTTTTCCAAAATCAAAGACTCCGCTGCAAGCAGAGGGGTCTTTAATCCTCGCGGCAGTCGCCAAATATCCATGCAAGCATGGTTACTTGGCTCGTTGCTCGCGGGAATAAATGTACAGACCGCTAATAAAAACGTCGTCACTGTGCCTGAAGTCACTGTGCCTGAAATATGGCGGAAGCAGACGAAGGTGCATTTCACAGGCTGTAAAATCCGGGGTGTAAATTCTCCCATATTTATGTTGAATAAGCCGGAAATAAATGATAGGATGGATCGGGGGACAGCCCTGGGGACTGTGAACGAAACCTGCGATGATGATTAAAAAGGAAAGGAAAAAGAAGATGGAGGAAAGCAATAAAAAATATCAGATTGACACAGAAGAAAACAGAAAATTTTTAGAGGAGATCCGGGAAGGACTGCTTAGCTTCGGACATAAATTTCCCTCACCGGGAGGAAGCTCCTATTACCTGGGGGATGACGGTACGCCGTGGACGGACCGGAACCGTGAAACCTGGATAACGAGCCGTATGGTCCATGTATACAGCCTGGGCTGCTTCCTGGGCCATCCCGGAAGCGAAGCGCTGGCGGATGCCGGGTTAAAGGGGCTTAAGGGCGAGCTTCATGATGAGAAAAACGGCGGATGGTATGCGGGGCTTACTTCCGACGGGGAGATACTTCCCAACAAGCAGTGCTACGCCCATGCATTTGTGATTCTGGCGGCGTCTTCCGCCGTCCTTGCCGGAAGGCCGGGGGCGCAGGAGCTGCTTGAGGATGCGCTGAAGCTGTATGACCTGCGTTTCTGGAATGAAGAGGAAGGGCTTTCCTGCGATACCTGGAATACCGAATTTACCGTACTGGATGACTACCGCGGGCTGAATGCAAATATGCATACAGTGGAGGCATTTCTGGCGGCCTCGGATGTGACCGGCGATGAAAAATACCGTGTGAGGGCGGGCCGCATCATTGATCATGTGGTAGGCTGGGCTTCCCGGAACGAATGGAGGATCCCGGAGCATTTTACAAAGGAATGGGTGGCGGATCTGGAATGCAATAAGGAGAAGCCGGATGATCAGTTCAAGCCTTACGGGGCAACTCCCGGACACGGCATTGAATGGGCAAGGCTGATTGCACAGTGGGCGCTTTCTACATATCCGGAGGAAAAGGAAGCGGCTTCCAAATATATTGAGGTGTCCGAGAATCTTTTCCGCCGTGCTGTCAGTGATGCCTGGAATGCGGACGGCGCGCCCGGTATCGTGTATACCACGGACTGGAGCGGAAGACCGGTGGTGCATGACAGGATGCACTGGACACTTGCGGAAGCCATCAATACCTCCGCAGTGCTTTACCATGTGACGGGAAAACAGGAATATGCGGATGATTATGCGCAGTTTATGAAGTATCTGGACGAAAAGGTGCTGGATCATGTGAACGGATCCTGGTTCCATCAGCTGGATCGGAATAATCAGCTGATCGGTACCGTATGGCCTGGGAAATCTGATATTTACCACGCGCTGCAGGCGACGCTGATTCCCTGCTATGACGCGGGTCTTTCCATTGCCCCGGCGGTAAAGGGCGGAAAAAAACTATCCTGAAAATAAGCTTCCGGCAGTGCCTTCAGGGCTGCTGATTCCCGAGGGCAGCGGGCCAGGCAGCCATGCCTGCAAGGATTTTGGCGGCTGCCGCGAGGGCCAAAGTCCCCACTGCTTGCAGCGGGGGCTTTGAATTACAGGATGTTAAAAGACGTTCTGAAAGAAAGGCAGGAGGAGGCGCGCTATGATTTATCTGTCACAGTTTTCCTTCCCGGACATAGAGGAGGAATATGATTTCCTGATGGCACAGGCCAGAACCTGTTATGATTCCTATTATCCTTTCCAGATTATTTCAAAGCACCGGCTGCGGATGCTGGATTTTGAGCCGGTTACTTTTCTTTATGGAGGCAACGGATCGGGGAAGACGACGGTTCTCAACTGTATCGCGGAAAAGCTGCGGCTTAACAGGGATACCCGTTTTAACCGGACTGATTTTTTTGAAGACTATACGCGGATGTGCTCTTATACGGCAGATTATGGGATACCGGCGGAGAGCAGGATTATCACCAGCGATGATGTCTTTGACTTTATCCTGAATATGAGGGCGATTAACGATGGGATTGATGAAAAGCGGGAAGAGCTGTTCGAAGAGTATCTGGATGCCAAATACTCTGATTTCAGGATGAAATCCCTGGAGGATTATGACCGGCTGAAGAAGGTCAACATGGCGCGCCGGAAAACGCAGTCGCGTTATGTGAGAAATAACCTGATGGACAATGCGAGGGAGCATTCCAACGGGGAAAGCGCCTTCCTTTATTTCTCTGAAAAAATAAAGGAGGACGGGTTGTATCTGCTGGATGAGCCGGAAAACAGCCTGTCCCCGGAGCGGCAGCAGGAGCTGGTGCGTTTCATTGAGGATTCCGCCCGGTTTTTCGGCTGCCAGTTCGTGATTGCCACGCATTCGCCGTTTCTGCTGGCGGTAAGGAATGCCAGGATATACGATATGGATGAAGAGCCGGTGGATGTGAAGCGGTGGACGCAGCTGCCCAACGTCCGGGCCTATTATGATTTTTTTAAGAAGCACAAGGAAGAATTTGAATGAAAAGGAGGCCGGTCAGCAAATGACCTGCCTCCTTTTTTGCTGTACTTTTTTCAGATGCCTTTCTAACTGCCTTTCAGAGCGCGACCGGCGGCGCAGGTTTCTCAGCTCTGGTTTTTGAAATTCCTGATGTGCATGTATACCGTGTTTTTTGAAATATTCAGCTGTTCGGCCACCTTGATTACAGCATCCTTCAGGTTGAAAATGCCGCGCTGGTAAAGCTGGAGGACGATTTCCTTATTTTTATTGGCGGAGGAAATGTTCGGGTCGCTGTAAACGGCCTCCCTCGTTTCGGAAAGTGAGGAGAGGATCAAATCATCAATGCTGTCGGAGAAGGTTTCCGCAGGCGCGGCTGCGGCGGTAACCGTGCTCTGGGGCGGCGCAAGGGTCTGCAGGATATTGGAAAGAGGGATTTCCATGTGGAAATTCATGCAGAGCAGGCCGATGATGCGCCCGTGCTCCCCTGTAATGGGGATGGTGCAGGAGCGGAGGACGGAACCGGATTTGTTCTTATTATAATAGGGAGAAACCGTCCGGCCCGGATCCTTTTCCAGTTCCCCCAGCATTTTCAGGGCCAAATCCGTAATGGGAGAGCCTTCCTTCCTTCCGGTGTAATGCCCGTTGATTATTTTTATGACGGAATGATCCAGGCTTTCCAGGCTGTGGAGCACCAGCTCGTAGCCTTCGCCCAGATAAGCGCCCAGCCCATCCAGCATGAGGGCGTAGGAATTCAGAATCTGTCTGTCGGTTGGGGTAAGTTCAATAAAAGGAGTATCCATAGTTGTCACCTGTGCCTTTCGGGGGGATAGTTTTTCTTTATAACCTTGAAAAGTGAAATAATTACGATAATATGTAATTTCACAAGGGCTTAATTAGTGAAAATTATTTCAGTGCGGCTTCCTGATTCTATTATAATGGAGGGGAGGGAAATGTGCAAGAAATTAGTGAAATAATTTTTAGTAAATATACAGAATAAATAAACAAAAGTGTATTGACTAAAATATATTTTATTGATATAATGCAGTTATCAAGTAAAAACGAAGAAAGAGGTGGAGAAATTGCTGAAAAAAATTTACACAAAAAATGCTCCGGAAGCTATTGGCCCTTATTCGCAGGCGATCCTGTTCAATGAACTTTTGTTCAGTTCAGGACAAATCCCGGTGGACCCGGCTACCGGAGAGGTTGTGCAGGGAGACATTACGGCTCAGGCGGAGCAGGTAATGAAGAACGTGGGGGCAGTGCTTGCGGAAGCGGGGACGGACTTTGAGGCTGTTATCAAGACGACCTGTTTCCTGAGCGACATGGGAGACTTTGCCGCATTTAACGAGGTGTACGGAAGGTATTTTACCGAAAAGCCGGCGCGTTCCTGTGTGGCGGTGAAGGCGCTTCCCAAGAATGTGCTGTGCGAGGTTGAGGTTATCGCAGCGGTTGGGAAGTAAAGCAAAAGTTTATGGTCCGGACTGCTGAAAGCAGAAATGCAGAGTTCAAATTAAAGAGCTGATATGTAACAAAACGTGAAATAGCACAATGCGGGAGTGTATTGTGCATAAGGAGGGGAATTTTTCCATGAGTGAAAAAAAAGTAAGAGAAAAAAAGAAACCGAGTTTTTTCCTGGCAGTGCTTCCGATTCTGGCAATGATACTGCTGCTGGGCGTAGGCTATGCGGTAATGGGCTTAAGCCCTGAGGTTCTGATGCTGGTATCCGCGGCAGTGGCAGCGGTGATTGCCGTTTCGCTGGGTTATACCTGGGACGACATCATGAATTCCATCGTAGGAAAGCTTTCCAAAACGATGCCGGCTATTTTTATCCTGATTATCGTAGGCTTCCTGATTGGTTCCTGGATGATCGGCGGCACCATCCCGATGATGGTTTATTACGGACTGAAAATTATCAGCCCCCGTTATATCGCAGTTACTTCTTTTCTGGTAACAGCAGTGGTTTCCCTGTGTACCGGAACCTCCTGGGGTTCTGCGGGAACCATCGGCGTGGCCCTGATGGGTGTTGCGGCAGGTATGGGCGCTCCGCTTCCTCTGGTAGCAGGCGCTGTTGTATCCGGTGCGTATTTCGGCGACAAGATGTCCCCGCTTTCCGATACCACCAACCTGGCTCCCATTGCAGCAGGCTCCAAGCTGTATGACCATATCGGACATATGTTCTACACTACGATTCCCGGATGTATTATCTGTCTGATCGTTTATACTATAGCCGGATTTTCGCTGGCAGGCGGCGGTGCGGTGGCAACTCCTGAAAAGGTGGATACCATCCTGACAACGCTGGAAGGGATGTTCCGCTTCAATCCGCTGGTAATCCTGCCTCCGATTATCGTACTTTACGGTTCTGTCCGCAAGAAGCCTACCATCCCGGTAATGCTGATTTCCAGTGTGGTTGCTTTCTTTAACGCCACGGTTTTCCAGGGCTTCTCCCTGCAGCAGTGCTTTACCGCAGCTATCAGCGGCTTCAGCCTTGATATGGTTACCAAAGCCGGTTTTGATGCGGCTGCCCTGATTCCTGATATCCCGAGGCTGCTGGAACGCGGCGGCATGCTTTCCATGCTGAATACGGTTCTGATTGCATTCTGTGCTTATGGCTTTGCCGGAACCCTGGCTGTTACAGGTTCCCTTGATATCGTGCTGAATAAGCTGATGAAGTCCGTAAAGAGCACGGGCGGCCTGATTGTATCCACAATCGTTTCCTGTATTACCGCAGTTTTCGTAACAAGCAACGGACAGCTCTCCATCCTGATTCCCGGAGAAATGTTCTCCAAGACCTATATCAAGAAGGGACTGCAGCCCAAGAACCTTTCCAGGACACTGGAAGACTCCGCAACCGTTGTGGAACCCATCGTTCCCTGGACGGCAGCAGGCGTTTACATGGCAACAACACTGGGCGTGCCCACGCTTTCCTATCTGCCATGGGCGATCCTGTGCTACACCGGCGTGATTTTTGCAATCATCTGGGGCTTCACCGGCTTCGGTATTGCCAAGATTAAGCCCGGCGACGATTATTATGAGGAATATCTGGCTCTTCAGAAAGAAGACAAAGCAGCATAAGCGCTGTCCCGGGAGGAGGTTTTACAATGGGAATGCATTTTGATTTTGACACTATGACGGACCGCAGGAATACAAACTGCGGGAAATGGGACACCATGGATAAAAAATACGGCCGGAAGGACATTATTCATCTGGGCGTTGCGGATATGGATTTCAAGGCGCCGGCGCCTGTCCTTGACGGGCTGCGCGAAGTGCTTGACATGGGCGTCCTGGGCTACACGGACTTAAGCGATAAGTTTTTTGAAAGCATTCAGCGCTGGTATAAGAAGCAGTACGGCCTGGAGGTGCCCAGGGAGTGGATCGTATTCTGTCCCAGAATCAATATTGCCTCCAGTATCTGTGTGGAAACCTATACGGAAGCGGGCGACGGCGTCATCATGAATACGCCTGCCTATGGCCCGCTGCAGAGCGCGATTCTCAAAAACGGCAGAAGGATGCTTTCCAGCCCGCTGAAAAGGAACGGAGATCGGTATGAACTGGATTTTGACCATATGGAAAGCCTGGTGGACGAGCGGACGAAAATGCTGATCATGTGCAATCCCCACAACCCGACCGGGCGTTCCTGGACAAGAGAAGAACTGGCGCAGGCAGCCGATTTCTGTAAAAAGCACAACCTCGTTCTTTTTTCAGATGAAATCCACGGGGATCTGACAGCAGAAGGGGTGAAGCACCAGTCCACCCTTTCCGTAACAGCGGATGTGAACGACAGGCTGATTCTGGCAACCTCGCCTGCAAAGACCTTCAACATCCCGGGCGTTATCGTTTCCTATATGATAATTCCCAATGAGGAGCTTCGCAGCCGGATCGCTGCCGACATTGACAGGATCGGCATGCATAACCCCACTATTTTTGCAGTTACCGCCGTGGAAAAGGCGTATACGGAATGTGACGACTGGTATGAGGCGGTAAAGAAGTATATTGATGAAAATGAAAAATATACCCGCAGTTATTTTGCGGAGCATTTCCCCAAGCTTCATATCATGCCCAGAGAGGGAACCTATCTGTTATGGATTGATTACCGGGAAACCGGCATGAGTGAAGAAGAGCTGGAGCAGTGGTTCCTGCAGGAGGCCAACGTATCCGTATATATGGGAAGCGTGTTCGGGGAAGCCGGCCGCGGCTATATCCGGCTGAATCTGGCGTCACCCAGAAGCCTGCTGGAAGAAGCGTATGAAAGAATGCGCGGGGCGTGGAAACGCTGATGTGTGGAAGCGTTTTTAAAATACCATGCAGGAAATGTTATGCAGTAAAACGTTGTGTGGTAAGATGCCATGCGGTCGTATGCGGAGAACGATACGTGCTGCAAAAGCGCAGTGCAAATTATTTTCAGCAGTTAAGAAAGACGTTCAAAAAAATGGAGCAGAAAAGCCGTCTGCCGGGAAAAGCCCGGTCAGGCGGCTTTTCTTGTCAGGCGGAACTCCATTCAATGGATGAGCAGTTTCAAACCACAGCGAAAATGAGTGCATTGGTGTGAAAAAATGTCTGTGTACCTGCCTGTAAAACAAGCATCCGCCTGAGAAAAAGGTGCCAGGCATCTGGCTGCTAAACAACGTCAGGCATCTGCCTGAGAAACAGTTGACAAACCCAAACGCCCTGTATATAATAAAACACAATTTCATATATAAAAGGCGAAGAAGAGAAGAGTAGGCGGCAGGCGCTTTTACAGAGGTCCAGGTTGGTGAGAATGGATGAAGTAAATGCAGCTGAACATGGTCTTGGAGCTGCGCACCGAAAACCTGTGGGTTCAGGCTGCGACGGAAGCACCCGTTAGCGTGATATACTATCGATGAATCATTTCTCATCCGTAGTTGATAAGGTCTGCGCCGTGAGGCTCAGGCGAATTTGGGGTGGTAACACGAAGCGAAGCTCTCGTCCCCGAAAAAGAAATTTTTTCGGAGAGGAGGGATTTTTTTTGCCCTCAGTCCGGGAAGACCGGACTGCAGCGGAGCGGGCATCCGCGTTATCATAACAAATTCAGGAAATGAGGGATATTAAATGAAAAATATTTTAATCGGAGGAGCCTGGCCCTACGCCAACGGCTCACTTCATATCGGGCATATAGCAGCGCTGCTGCCGGCGGATGTGCTGGCGCGTTATCACAGAGCTGCCGGCGATAAGGTGTGTTTTGTATCAGGAAGCGACTGCCACGGGACGCCGGTGGCCATCCGGGCAAAACAGGAAGGGAAAACGCCTGAGGAAATCAGTGACTTATATCATGAGGAATTTTCCCAATGCTTTAGAAAGCTGGGATTTAGCTATGATTTGTATACGAAAACCTCGTCCCCGGCGCATAAGGATTTTGTCAGTAAGTTCCATAAAAAACTGTATGAAAGCCCTTATGTTTATGAAAAGGAGGTGCCGCAGGCCTACTGTGAATGCTGCCATGCCTTTTTGGCGGATCGTTTCGTGGAAGGGCTCTGCCCGGTCTGCGGGAAAAGCGCCAGGGGGGATCAATGTGATGAATGCGGCGCGGTGCTGGAGGCGGAAAACCTGCAGCAGCCGGTATGCGCGGTCTGCGGTTCCGCGGTTTCCTTCCGCAGCAGCAGGCATCTGTTTATTGCGATTACCAGGCTGAAGGACAGACTGCAGGAGCTGGTGGACACCCATGAAAACTGGAGAAAAAACGCGGCGGCATTTTCCAGGCGGTATCTTGGCGAAGGGCTGCGTGACCGGGCGCTGACGCGGGATCTGGAATGGGGCATCGATGTGCCGAAGGCGGGCTATGAAGGAAAGAAAATATATATCTGGGCGGAAAATGTGCTGGGCTATTTATCTACAAGCCATGAGGCGCTGAAAGGCTGCCCGGGGGAATTTGAAAGGCTCTGGGGGCTGGACGGAGGCTGCGGAAGCGAAGCAGAGGCGGAAACGGAAGCCCCGGAAACCGGCGCCGAGGGAGAAAACGCGGAGATCAGGCATTATTATGTGCATGGGAAGGATAATATCCCCTTTCATACGATTATTCTCCCTTCGCTGCTGATTGCCAATGGCAGTGGCTGGCATCTTCCTGATGAAATCATTTCCAGTGAATATCTGACGCTGGAAGGGCGCAAGATTTCCACCAGCCGGAATTATGCCATCTGGATAATGGATATGATAGATAAGTACGATGCGGATTCCCTGCGTTATTATCTGCTGGCAAACGGACCGGAGAAAAAGGACGCCGATTTTTCCTGGAGAGAATTTGTCAACAGCCACAACGGGGAGCTTCTTGGGGCCTACGGCAATTTTGTGAACCGGACGCTGGTATTTATCCGGAAGTACCTGGACGGAACTGTCCCCTGCGGCACGCCCGATACGGTGCTGGAGGAGGAACTGGAGAAGCTTTTCGCCGATACGGGCGCGAGGATTGAAAAAGGACGCTTTAAGGATGCGGTGGACGGGATTTTTGAACTTGTAAGGAAGGCGAATAAATACTTTGATTCCACCCAGCCCTGGATTACAAGGAACACGGATGCCGGGAAATGTGCGGATACTCTGTATAACTGCGTACAGCTGATAGCCGGACTGGCGGTTCTTTTATATCCTTTCCTGCCATTTTCTTCTGAGAAAATCTGCGGCTGGCTGCAGCTGTCCGCAGAATGGAAGCCTCAGCAGGTGAAGGCAGGATATCCTGTTCCGGAAGTGCAGGTGCTCTTTGAACGGCTGGATAAGAAGGTGGTTGAGGAAGAAACGGAAAAGCTGGAGAGGCTTTTGCCGGAGAATTAGGTATATAATCGAAAGCATTAAGAGGGTTCGGGATGAAATTCCCAGGCCCCTTTTTAAATGAAAGCATGTATAGCCGGAATGTTTTTTCAGCTGTTAGATAATCTACCATAAGCTTTACTGCATCAGTAGCAATCCTTCTGTGCCAATATGATTTATTTATTCGATAGCCAATCGCTACTTGATTTTTTCTTTTTTATAATCAAACATTTTTGCAAGACCTATGAGCCTGTCAAGTCATTATGCATATCCTCACAGGGCAATCGCTTACGAAAAAAGAATAAATAGGAAAAGGCTTTCTCCATAAATTAAAAAGTGGTATTCTCTAAAGAAAGGATACTGATAAGATATGGGACGAGGATTGGCAGAAATATTGAAGGAAGTATATCGCATTGTACTTTTTAGCATTGTACCTTTTCAAAGGGAAGGGAAAATGTGAATATGCGAAGACATCAGAAAAAGGACATGGATGCTATGAGACGCGGGAATGCTATGCGGCAATGGACAGCAGCTGGCTGCCGCAAAAAAACGACTGGGAAGACATATGCGTGACAGGAATGCTGGTCAGTAGAAAACAAACTGCGTTGAGTACTGGACGTAGAATTTGATGAGGATCATATGCGGATGCGGAAACAAGGGGGATATGATTTATCCTTCCCCCCCCCGAAACCGGGCATCCAACTAACCTCATAAACTTTTATTTATCGGGCTTCAATACTTACATCCAGGGCATAATCGGAGGCAGTATACAGAACGGATGTCCCGCAGGGTCAATCATCACCCGCCAACGGTCGTCATATTGGTACTCCGATAAGCTTGCGCCGCACGACAAGGCATATTTCACCCCTTCTTCCACATCCTGAACGTGAAAGTCCAAGTGCGCCATTTGCTGCTGCGCATCCAGTGTAGCAGGCCACACGGGCGGCACATAATCATCCACCTGTTGAATGGTAATCCAGGTTGGAGTTCCTGTTTGTTCCAAATTTACTAAGACTGTATATTCTTCACCCTTGAACCGCGTCCAGCCAAGCAATTTTTCATAAAATGCAGACAACTCGTCCGCGTGATTGGAATCCAAAACGACATTCCATCCCACAAGATTAAGTGCCATTATACAATTCCTCCATATTTTCTAATCTGACAGGTACGCCTTGTTTGCCTGGGCACTATTTTACCCTTGCAGAAGTGTATTGAACACAGCGGAAATGCTGATTCTATGGGCCTTTCTGGCTGGAAAAAAGATTTTATTACCGCCGAATATTTACTGCTTTTTATAATGGGCAACAGCGTAAAAAGGAGAAAAAGCCGATGAATATAAAAAAAATGGACATTGTGTGCGAATACGGCCGGCCGCCGTTCCGGGCGATAGTCCTGCACGGAGGCCCCGGGGCTCCCGGGTGTGCCGCAGGCCTGTGCAGAGGGGCTGCCGAACGGGGAATTCCCGTACTTGAACACCTTCAGACAGCAGATACTTTTGTTGGTCTGATGGAAGAAATCCTTAGCATTATGAAACGATATTCTATGGAACAGACAATCCTGATTGGTCATTCCTTCGGTTCGTGGCTGGCATGGTGCTTTGCAGAAAAATATCCTTCTATGGTACAGAAAATTATTTTGGCAGGAGGCGGGCCCCTGGAAGCAAAATACCTGCAGGATATTATCAGAACACGTAATGAACGGAAAAGCCAGGGAATAGAGGACACCGATAATTACTGCGCGCTGCCCGGGACAAGCGAAGACATGCTTTTTTTAACAAGGAACAATATGAAGCGCTGATGGCGGAGGCGTTTGCCCTACGTGAAAGCGGTGATCTTCTTAAAAGGGCGCTGCGTGTCCAGTGTCCAGTTACCCTGATTCAGGGAGATTACGATCCACATCCGGCGGAAGGAGTGTACGCCCCTCTTGCAGGCAGGCTTCCTCAGTTTTCTTATTATGTCCTTGAAAAATGCGGCCATGATCCATGGAAAGAAAAATACGCAAGGAAGCGGTTTCTGGATTTGTTGGAAGCAGAAGTAAATTTCTTGATAAAACCAGCGGAACTCCGGACGTCCAGGCTATTATAAAAAGATTCCGGGCCGGGGAACCGGAAAGAAAGAGGCATGAAATGCAAATAGAAACAGAACGGCTGAGAATTACCGCTCTTACTCCCGAACAGCTTGATTGGTGGTTAAACGATTTGCCCCGGCTGGAAGAAAAACTGAACTGTTCCTACCAGGCCGAACCGCTGGAAGGAATATTCAAAGAAATTGTTTCCGGACAGTTGGAAATTACCAGACAGGACAGCGAAAACTACCTGTGGCACAGCTTTTGGCTTCTCATCAGAAAAGCCGATAATGTCGTTGTAGGCTCCGCTGATTTTAAGAATGTACCCGATGAAAAAGGCCAGGTTGAAATAGGCTATGGCCTGGGAAAAGCCTTTGAACATGAAGGATATATGACGGAAGCCGTCCGCGCCATGTGCAGCTGGGCAAAGGAGCAGGAAGGGGTGTCCTGTATCACTGCGGAAACGGAAGCAGACGGCTTTGCTTCCCAGCGTATCCTAAAGCGCTGCGGTTTTACGGAATATGCAGGGAATGATACCATCTGGTGGAGAATGCAGCCGGAATCAGACAGTTAATATCAGGAAATTATTCTCCATATACAAGCAGGCCCCATGAAATCCCGATAAAAATAAACCCAGAAACCATATTACAAAACTGTAACCTTCAGGAAAGCCAATATGATACCTTCCCATAAGAAAATCCGGTATTCTGTGAATCAGAAAGACAACACCATCAATTAACCGGAATGAAATATGGAAAGGATGAATGGATATGAAAAAAAGGATCGTTATCATGCTTCTGCTGACGGCAGTGATGCTGAACGGCTGTAAGGCAGACAGCACAGCGGAGCGTCCGGCGGCGGATTCTGTGACAGCATTGGACAGCGTAGCGCAAACAGGAGACAACAAGGCAGAAGACAAAAAGGCAGAGGAAAGTGCAGTAAAAGAAAGCGCAACAAAGAAAAATACAGCAGAGGAAACAGCAGCAGGCGAATCAGCGGGAGAGTCCTCCGGGCAGCCGCCGGAAACAGAAGAAGGAATTACTGTAATCGGTGAGTTTGCCAGACTTTCCGCAGAGGAAGGAAACTGGAAAGGGCTGACAACAGAAGAAAAGCTGGAGGATTTCGATTTCCTGTATCAAACCCTGAAAGAGAATTACCCCTACTGGAATCTGGCCGAGCGGACGCAGAATATAGATTTGGAAGAGCAGTACCGGATCTGCAGGGAAAAAATAAAAAACTCCGAAACAGACATGCAGCTCTTCACAAATATACAGGGGTTCGTAGGACCATGCGGCGGAATCGGCCACTTGCAGCTTGTTGTTGAAAATTGGGCGGATGATTACAGCAACCTGGACGGCATTTCCGAAGATTTACTCCCTCTCATGCGAAAAATCAGTGATGCCTATGCAAATGATACTTCAGTTGCAGCATATGAGAAGATAGAAAAATCATTTCAAAATGCCTGGGAAAAAGTCCAGGCGTACTATGAAGAACAGGGAATGTCTGACTTGCTTCAATCAGACCCGGGTTCCATGGCTCTGGAGGATGAAACAGGAGATACCATACTTCTGGACAGCGGCGAAACCGATAATCTTTTATACGGGATCATTGAAGAAGGAAAGACTGCCTACATTAAAATAAGATTTTTTGACATGGATTATTATGAAGAAGACCGTAAAATCCTGACCGGCTTATATGAAAAATACAGCGATTATGAAAATGTCATTTTTGATTTAACCGATAACGGAGGCGGCGGAATGCCCTACTTTGACGATCTCATTATGGCTCCTAACATTGACCATACCTGTACCGCCGACACATACCAATTTGTAAAAAACGGCAGCTATAACCGCAAATTCATGGATTTTTCTGAATATAAGCCTGTCAGTGAGGTCCCCGAACTGCCCAGATTGAATCAGGAAGACCTTTCCGGACTTGATTTATTTGTGGCCGATACCTATAAGGTTGAGCCTTCCGGAGAAAAGAAAGCCCTGAAAGGAAAACTGTGGATGCTGGTGAACGAAAATGTGTATTCCTCCTCCGAATATGCGGCCATGTTCACGAAAGCCACCGGATTTGCAACTCTTGTGGGGCGGACGACAGGCGGCGACGGAATCGGTTCCGAACCTCTGCCCATCGTCCTTAAGAACAGCGGCCTCATCGTGCGGTACAGCCCTGTTTACGGAACTACCCCTGACGGCGCGGGCAGCGAGGAATTCGGAACGGAACCTGATATCCTTTCCCCGGAAGGCGAAAGCCCGTTGGAAACCTGCCTGAAAGCTATTGGTTGAAAAACGGGGCAATATTTTTATATTAATGGAATAACATTAGCGGGCGGCATTGAAAATATGTCATTGACAAATATTCAATAGAGGAGTAAGCTGAAAACAGAAAGAGAGAGGATCCATATGAGAGTTTCCAAAGAACCTGAAGTCAGAAAACAGGAAATGCTGGACACCGCCATGCGGGTATTTGCCGAGAAGGGCTTTGAAGCCACTACCATGAAGGATATTGCCGCTGAAATGAATGTAGTTTCCGGGCTTTGCTACCATTATTTCCAGAATAAACAGCAGCTGTATGAAGAAGCTTTGACGCACTATGCAGAAGAGTGCAGCGAGCCTTTTATCCAGATTTTCAGGAATACAAAGCAGCCGCTGGAAGAGTGCATGAAGGCTGTTATTGCATTCCTGTATCAGGAGGAAGGAAAATATAAATACGCCTCTTTTTTTGATAAAAAAGGAAATGAATTTTTTCATCGCCAGCTGAGTATGCATATGGAGGAGAAAATTGCCCCATACCTTGCGGAATATCTCAGGTGCCGCTCTGAAATGGGAGAAATCCACGTGGATTATCCGGAGCAGACAGCTCTTTTTATTTTAAGCGGCCAGTCCCCCATCCTCATTGATGAAAGGATTCCATTAAAGGAAAAGACAGAACTGCTGCACAAATTGATTTATAAAATATTACAGTAGGCCGGCCCCGCTGTTTTGGCGGGGCTTTTCTGCAAAATGCTATTGAATATAAGTCAATGACATGGGTTTAATCATTTTTACTGTAATTATTGTCCTGAAGAATTATCCTAAAATGCTATATTACACGGACAGTTCTGCCCCTGAAGATCTGAAGGTGAAAACGCACCAGTTTACGGCAAAAAACAATATTTGAAAGGACGGCGCCAGAGAATGGAAGATACGAGCAAAAAAATAACAACAGATTATTTCAACAAAACAGCGGAGGATTACGACACAAGCCATGACGGAAAATTTGTCCAATGTATGTACCGGGAAATTCTTGCCCGCGTACCGGATACCAGAGGACAGCGGCTTCTTGATTTGGGCTGCGGCAACGGCAATATACTAAAAACCCTGAATGAACGCATCCTGGCAGAATATTACGGCCTGGATATTTCGGAAAAAATGATTGAAGAGGCGGGAAAGAAACTGGGGAAGGCGGCGCGGCTTCAGGTGGGAGACGCGGAACAGCTGCCCTATAAGGACAATTTTTTTGATGTGGTGGTTTGCAATGCTTCCTTCCACCATTACCCGAACCCGGAAAAGGCCGCTGCAGAAATGGGCAGAATCATAAAACCCGGCGGCCTTCTAATCCTCGGTGACCCCACAATGCCCTCTATAATGATTGAGGTGTTCAACTGGGCGTTAAAGTGGAGCAGTTCCGGTGACGTTAAGCTGTGGAAGAAACGGGAAATCAGGGAGCTTTTTGGAAGATGCGGCTTTGCGATGGAGGATTGGAAGCGGATTAAATACAGATGCTTTGTCTGCAGTTTGAGGAAAAAATAAAGGGAACCTGAACGGTTATTATAACCAAAAGATTCTGCGCTGCCGGCGGTACAAACCACATTTAGATTAAAATAGGAACATTTCATTTAAAGAAAAGGACAGATGCTGTATGCCACAAAACAGCATTTTGTCCTTTTTCCTGTTTTGATCTTAAAATATGGAAATTTTATGATTTCCGGGAAGGTAGAAAAGGGCTTTTTTTTCAGATATACTTATTACAGACGTCGGGAAAGAAAATGCATGCAAGCAGACACAAACGTTAGGGTAACGGAAACATTTAAAAAGAAACTTCAGGAAAAGTAAATACAGGCTTTGTTGAGTTGTACGTGACTTTAGTTACATGAGCGCTAAAGTGCGCAGATAGGAGTAAAAATGAGAGGGAAAAAGTTATTGGCATTGACACTTGCAGGAATGATGGCTCTGGGTAGCCTGACCGGATGTTCAGGCAGTAATACTGAGGATACCGCAGGAAAACCGGATTCCAACGTTAAGTCGGAAACTGTAGCGGACAATGGAGAGCAGATCACGCTGACCTTTCTGCGGGCAGGAACCTCTGAGAATGTGCAGAAGGTCTATGAGGAGCTGATTGCTGCTTACGAGAAAGAACATCCGAATATTAAAATAGAATATGAGCAGGTTGGTTTTGGCGGCGAACTGGAAACAAAGCTGAATACCCTGTATGCCAGCGGGATGGCGCCTGATATCGTACGTGCCCCCATCAGCACTATTGCAGAACGCGCATCCAGAGGACAGTATGCGAATCTGGATTCTTATATAGAAAACTGGGAGGAAAAGGATGACATTATGCCTTCCGCACTGGAGGTGGCCAGCTATGACGGACACAATTATGGCATTGCCATTGGCATAGAAGCAAGCTTTTTGTTTTACAGGAAGGATATGTTCCGTGAAGCAGGTCTGAATCCCGATACACCGCCCGCTGACTGGGACGAACTTCTGGAGTATGCCGAAAAACTGACGGTAAGAGACGGTGATGCTGTAACACGGGCCGGTTTTTCCATACCAACCTCCGCCGGACACAGCACTTTCATTCCTTTTGCCAGACAGAACGGCGCACAGCTTGTAGATATTGAAAAAAATGTACCGACCTTTAACGATGAAAAATCTGCAGAAGCATTGGATTATTTGAGCCGGTTCAGCAAGGAAAATTTACTGATTCCATTTATTAATAATAAAGATGATAATCCTTTTGACAGTGGGAAAGCGGCTATGACGTACGGCAATATAAATTCTTATATAACCCTTCAGGCAAAGGAAGTGGATTGGTTGGATGAATTGGGTTTCGCGCCGGGAATACAAAAGGAAAAGATCAGTTCTTTCGGCGGTTGTCAGATTATGTTTATGAGTGAAGAAGGCAAGCATAAGGAAGAAGCCTGGAATTTTATGAAATACTTATTTGAAAATGAAAATGTATGGAAGCTTACAACAGAAGCAGGAGCAGCTCCCGTAAAACTGTCTTTAAAGGAGCAGTATCTGGAAGCTTATCCGGAGATAGGTTCGGCTTATCTGGAAGCATTGGAATATGCCGAAGGTATGCCCAAAGTAACCTGGGCAGCACTTTTTGAAGAAGCGATCTGTACGGCTTATGAAGAAGCTATGTATGGGAAGAAGGATGGACAGCAGGCTTTGAATGATGCTTATGACTGGCTGATGAAAGAAATGAAGAATTAGCGGGTTTGATTTTTCAAACCTGCTCCAAGGAGGAAAATGGATGCATCGCAGAAAAAAGAAGATCGGAAATGAAACGGTTGGATATCTGTTTATTGCGCCTTATTATATATTCTTTGTATTTATGCTTCTTATGCCGATACTGAATACGGTCATAAACAGCTTTACGAATTATGATTTATATGAAAAAAGAGATTTTATAGGACTGCAGAATTACGTAAATCTTCTCCATGATTCTTTGTTTCTCCAGGCATTAGGCAATACTCTTCTTTATACCGTTTTATACATTGTTCCCAGTATGGGGCTGGGGCTGCTTCTGGCTTTGCTCTTAAGTAATGAAGGAAGGGGTTTTAAGTTTTTCAGAGCCGCATTTTATATTCCATATGTCATTTCAATGGTATGCGCTTCAACGATTTGGATGTGGATTTTCGATCCTGCCAGCGGAATACTGAACCAAATGCTGAGAGTACTTGGTTTCTCGGCCGGAAACTGGCTGAAGGATCCGGATATTGCCATGTACTGTGTAGTATTGGTAAGTGTGTGGAAGTCGCTTGGATACTGTATGCTGATTAATCTTTCCGGTATTAAAGGAATACCGGGATACCTGTACGAGGCGGCAAGGCTGGATGGTGCGAATGGCTTTCAGAGATTCAGATATATTACGCTGCCCATGCTTCAGCCTACAACATTTTTCCTGTTTATTACATCCTGCATAGCCTCTTTTAATGTTTTTGAGCAGGTAAATGTTTTGACGGCAGGCGGTCCGCTGAACAGGACAACCACAATTGTTCATCAGATTTATACAAGAGGGTTTACACAGTTCAAAATGGGATATGCATCAGCAATGTCGGTAGTACTTTTGCTTATTGTCAGTGTCATAACACTTGTAAATTTCAGGTATGGGAATCAGGGCAAGGATATAGATATCGGATAAGGAGACTGCTATGGCACAAAAAAAGACAGTTCGTTTGTTCATTTTTATATTTTGTATTATACTCAGCATAATTACACTGCTTCCATTGTTTCTGATGCTTCTCACATCAGTGAAGAGTATTTCTGAAATTAATGCGGAACAATTTATCTTTATCCCTGAAAAAATTTTGTTTTCAAATTATGCTGAAGCGATGCAAAAAGGTGACTGGATAATATATTTTAAAAATACAGTTATTGTAACGGGGATTACAGTTACAGTCAGTCTGGTTATTAATTCTCTTGCGGGCTATGCCTTTGCAAGAATTCCCTTTAAAGGCAGAGATGTACTTTTTTTCCTGGCGATGATAGGCATGATGATTCCCAGCCAGGTGATTATGATTCCTGTATTTATCCAGCTGAAGGAGTTTCCCCTTGCAGGAGGAAATAATATATGGGGACACGGTGGAACAGGTTTGATTAATACCTATTCAGGTCTGATACTGCCATATATAGCAGGTGCGTTTGGCGTATTTTTATGCAGACAGTTTTACATGAATATTCCCCAGGCGCTGGATGAAGCGGCAAAAATTGACGGATGTTCCAGAATTAAAGCTTATGCCCATATTTTTCTTCCATTAAGCAAACCGGTATTGGCTACGCTGGCTGTATTGAAAGCTTCACAGACCTGGAATGATTATTTATGGCCCTTAATTATGATAAGCAATAATAACAGAAAAACGGTACAGGTAGCATTGGTAAGTACTTTTGTTACGGAGGTTTCAACAAACTGGAATCTTTTGATGGCGGGAACTGCGATTGTTATGCTTCCGTTGGTAATCCTGTTCCTTTTTACCCAGAAGTATTTTGTGGAAGGAGTGGTTTCAAGTGGAATCAAAGGCTGAAAGACCCAATATAGTGCTGATTAACTGCGATGATTTGGGATATGGGGATGTAGGCTGTTATGGCTCAAAGGTAAACCATACCCCCGGGATTGATTATCTGGCGGAAAATGGCATGCGCTGTACATCTTTCTATATGGCGTCCCCCGTTTGTTCACCTTCCCGGGGAGCAATGATGACAGGGTGTTATCCTCCAAGGATTGGATTTGAATCTTTTGAAGGAGAATGGGTGCTTTTCCCAGGACAGGGAGTAGGTCTTAACAGAAATGAAATTACAATTGCAAAGATACTCCAAAATGCCGGATATCGGACTAAACTTGTGGGCAAATGGCATTGCGGCGATCAGGAGGAGTTTCTGCCTGTTAACCATGGATTCGATGAATATTATGGACTTCCTTACAGTAATGATATGGGAAGGCAGGTCTTTAAGGAAAACTTTCCGCCGCTTCCGTTGATGTCTGGAAAGACTGTTATTGAGGAACAGCCGGATCAAAGAACGATAACTGAGAGATATGTTGAACAATGCAGGCTTTTTTTACGGGAAAATAAAGAAAGAAATTTTTTCCTTTATCTGGCCCATATGCATGTGCATCTGCCTCTTTACGCAGGAGAAGAGTTTGTTAAGAAATCTGTTAATGGTGATTTCGGAGCTTGCGTGGAGGCGATTGACTGGTCGGTACGTGTCATATTACATGAGTTAAGACAATTGGGATTAGAAGAAAAAACATTGGTAATTTTTACATCAGACAATGGTGGAAGAGGAGATCATGGAGGAAGTAATGCGCCTCTTCGGGGAAAAAAGGGAACGACATGGGAAGGAGGACAGCGGGTTCCCTGTATTTTTTACTGGCCGGGGCATATTGCGCCACGGCAGATATGTGATGAACTAATCAGTTCCCTTGATTTTTACAGGACGCTGGCTCAATTAGGTCAGGGGGAGATGCCGGAAAATATAAAGAATGACAGTCTTGATATACGCAGGGTAATATTTGATAACGAAAAAAGTCCAAGAGAAAGTTTCTTTTATTACATTATGGGCAATCTGGAGGCTGTCAGAGACAGAGAATGGAAACTGCACGTTGCTAAGGACGGCAAGGCAGTAAAACTGCTTTATCATATTGTGGACGATCCTGGTGAGAATGAGAATGTTTACGACAGCTATCCTGAGGTAGTGAGACGTTTGGAAGGGAAACTTGCTGAATGCAGAGAAGAATTGGGGGATTCTATACAGGGAATAAAAGGAAAGCAGGTAAGGTCTATAGGCAGGGTGGACAATCCCCATCCATTGACAGAATATGATGTGAATCATCCCTACGTGGTTATGATGTATGATAGAGAAGAGGTTGGTTGAACATAGAGATTTTATGATAAAATATGTTTACAGCCTGTCTGCTGAATAAGTATGCAGCTGCCCCAAACGGTATTCCTGGCAGGAATTACATTTTGGGGCAGTTTTGTAATATATAACAGGGGGAAGATTTATAGATGAAACAGGGGAAAAAAGCCTGTCTGTGGCGTACTATCAGAGGAAAAATGAGGATATCTTATTTCGTTATTATCTTTATTATGTGTGCGGTATTGCTTATTTCTTATTTTGCCTCCCGGGCAACGATTGAAAAAAATGCGATAGAAAGCAGCATGGCGGCACTAACAGTAGTATCGGAAAAGGTAGATGGACAGATATCTTACATTGTAAATTTAAGCGACTTGATTTACAATAGTTCTATTGTAAACTCTCATATCAGAGATATGATGGACAGCAGTGAATTATATGAGAGGCACTATAATTATGTGCAGATTTATCGTTCCATGCAGGATTATTATGATTCGCTTTCTATGAATAATAAGGACTGTCAAATCATGTTATTTAACAGAGAACAGGGAATATTATATTATTCATGGACGTTTGATGAGCCGCAGGTCGGGGATGTGTTGGAGGATATACCGGATATTGCTGAAAAGGGAACCATGCGTTATGCGATTGTCAGAGATAGTTATGGAAATAAGGAAAAAGGCAGTTACTGTTATTTTTATAATTTATACTCTGGAGTTCAGAAAGAAGAAGATCAGCTTTGCGTGATTATCGGCATTCGGCAGCAGGATTTGGATGATTCCCTTGAAGCACTGGAGGATAGCAGCAGTGGTGTAACTCTTATGGAAACAGACGGCAGATTACTTTATCAGATTGGCGAAAGTGTAAATATGTCGGAGACCGTAAGAATAGAAAAAACAGATCATAATGTATGGGAAGAAGCAAATGGAACCTTCATTACCCATGAAGCCGGAGAAACCTATCTGAACCTGTTTACCACATTGGATACGGTGCATTGGAAGCTGGTACAGACAATACGTATGAAGGATGTGATGCAGGGCTTTGACACCTGGTGGAAAATAAGCATTTTTTGCCTTATGCTGGTCATTGCGGCCGTTTTTGCGGTTCTTTATTTGTTGGATAGAAGTATATTAAAGCCTGTTAATTACCTTTATCAGGATATGGAACGGATGAAGGAAGGGCAGAAGCCGCTTCGGCTTCCGGAAAGAATAGGAAAAGATGAAATCGGTAATCTGACCAGGCAGTTTTATGAGATGGTGGGGCAGATTGAGGTTTTGGAGGAACAGCGTATCAGTAATGAAAAACAAAAAAGGCGGCTGGAAATCGAGGCGTTGCAGGCCCAGATCAATCCGCATTTTCTGTATAATACAATCAATGCGGTGAAAATGGTGCTCAGAATGGGAAGAAATGAGGAGGCCGGTGCGGCGCTGACCGCCCTGGTGGATATCCTGAAAAATACACTTTCCAATTCCAACAGCTATGTAACGCTTCAGCAGGAGGAACAGCTGCTGCAAAGTTATTTGTTTATACAGCATCTGCGATATGATGATTTTCAGTTTCGGATGGAAATCCCGGAGGATTTAAAAAAGTATCGGATTCTGAAGTTTATGATTCAGCCTTTTATAGAAAATTGTTTCCTGCATGGCTTTGAAGAAATAACGTCTGATACACGGATTGAAGTGTGCATGTTAAAGGCGGACGGCCACTTGAAAATCAGTATTTCGGATAATGGAAACGGAATGGATGAGGAAGTGATACGGGAAATAAAAAGCTGCCGTAAAAAAGAACGGGGGCTGAACGGAATTGGAATCGGAAACGTTATTGAACGTGTGCGGAGAAATTACGGTGACGACTGTTATGTGGACATCCGGAGCGAATTAGGCGAAGGAACTCACATATTACTTGTTTTGCCGTTGCTTGGGAGTGAACCAAATGAAGATATTAATCGTTGACGATGAACCGATTATGCGTAATGGCTTGAAGGTGACAATAGACTGGCAAACCTATGGCTTTGAAGTTCTGGATGCCGTGGCAAACGGGAAAAAAGCTCTTCAGGCTTGTGAGGAAAAAGGCGTTCCTGATATTGTGATAACTGATATCCGTATGCCGGTTATGGATGGGCTGGAGCTGACAAGGGAAATGCTTCTGCGGTATCCGCTTGTAAAGATTGTCATTATTTCGGCGTATGATGATTTCAAATATGCGCAACAGGCGATTGGCCTTGGGGCGAGTGAATATATTCTGAAAGCAGATTTGGACTGTGATACACTTCTTGCGGTTCTCCTGAAGATGAAAGGTCAGCTTGAAAAGCTTCATACTGTGGAAAAAGAACGGGAAACGGTATCCGGGCTAATGGGGCAATTGCAGGAAAATCTGCTTTTACGGCTTTTGACAGGAGCCTGTTATGAAGCGGATGTACAAAGAAGGATGGCGGAACTGGATATGGAACTGGAACCTGAAAACCTGATTTTGGTTCAGTTTTGTACAGAATTCGAAAATGAGGACAAGCAGGAACTTTTTCGTAAACTTTTGTTTGAAGAGAAGGAGATTTACCATCCTTATTGGATCGTTTCCAGCAAAAAGCATATAATTCTGCTGGCGAATGCAGTGAAAAGTCTTCAAACGAGAATAAAACTGGAGGAAACACTAAAAAAAGCGGAAGAAGTCTGCGGCGGCAGCGTTTTTTATACGCTTCCGTTTTCCGGTTTTGGACAGGTATATCAACACAACCGGGAAATGCAGCCTTTTATGGAGCTTTATAATTTTTATCAGAAACAGGGATGTTTTTGTTGTGAAGGAGAGGGGCCTTTGCTGCAGGAAATGAACTATTCCAGAAACTTGGCAGAATTGCTCCAGCTGCTGGAAGGAAATTACCTGAAGGAAGCTCTTTGGCGGATATGTGAAATTATGGAGGATTTCAGGAAAACTTTGTACCGGCCGGAGGATGTGTATGAACTTACTGGCATGCTGTGTACGATGGTACAGGAAAAAGCGGAGGAGATCAGCAGGCTGTCTTGTACGGAAGAAGAAATCCCATTATGGAGAGATGCCCGGGGAACGCAGGTGAAACAGCTTATACGGCATTATAAGAGGCTGGATGCCATGATACAGGCTGCGCAGGAATATTTTGACGGATTATTTGAATATATGGAAAAATATTTATACCATTATGATCGGATAGTGAGCCAGGCAATTCGTTATATGAATGCTCATCTGGAGGAGGAAGTATCGCTGCAGGAAGTAGCTGCGGAAATCTTTTGCAGCGCCCCCTATCTGTCCTCTTTGTTCAAAAAGGAAACAGGAATCAATTTTTCAGATTATCTGGTTAACATGCGGATAAGGAAGGCTCAGAATCTTCTTTTGACAACACAGCTTTCAGTATCGGAGATTGCCCGTGAGGTGGGAATCGGTAATTCCAGTTATTTTACCCGGGTATTTTCTAAAATTACAGGTGTTACGCCTGTAAAATACCGTAACCGGGAGATATAAAAATACTGCCGCCCTGTAGTACAAAAGGGCTGGCAGTATTTTTTCTTCTTCCTGCTTATAATAAAGAACGCCTGTCGAATTTCTCTTCGCAGTATTTACAGCGGTATATTTCTTTTTTCTCATCGGAGAGAACGAATATATGAGGAAGTCCCTGCTCAATGGAAGTGATGCAGCGGGGATTTTTGCAGTGAATAACGTTTTTGATTTCTTTGGGGAGTATCAGTTCCTTCTTCTTAACAATTTCGCCGTTTTTTATTATATTTACAGTAATATTGTGATCTATGAAGGCCAGGACATCAAGGTTCATCATGTCCACATCGCATTCCACCTTCAGAATATCTTTTTTCCCCATTTTATTGCTGCGTGCATTTTTGATGATAGCCACCGTGCAGTCCAGCTTGTCCAGCTGCAGGTGACGGTAAATGGACAGGCTGGTGCCGGCCTTGATGTGGTCAAGCACGAAGCCTTCTTCAATTTTTCCTACATTTAACATAAGGTTGCCTTTCTGCCCGCTAATGGGCGTTTATACTAATGCCACAAAGGGCGTTTCCCTGGTAAATTAATCATTTACGCTGATACCCAGCAGGGTGAGGATAAGCGCCATGCGGACATACACGCCATACTGCGCCTGCTTGAAGTAAACAGCCCTCGGATCGTCATCCACATCCACGGAGATTTCATTGACCCTGGGCAGGGGATGAAGGACGAGCATGTCACTGGGAGCCAGGGAAAGCTTGGCTTTGTCGAGCACATAGAAGTCCTTTAAGCGGACGTAATCCTCTTCGTTGAAGAAACGCTCCTTCTGAACGCGGGTCATGTAAAGGATATCCAGGCCGGGCATAATTTCCTCCAGCTGTGTGACTTCCTCGTAGGGAATATTTTTTTCCTTCAGCATTTCCGTAATGTAGTCGGGGACGCGCAGTTCATCAGGGGAGATGAAAATAAAACGTACATTGTCATAGCGAACGAGGGCATTAATCAGGGAATGTACGGTCCGGCCGAATTTCAGGTCGCCGCACAGTCCGATGGTAAGCTGGTTCAGGCGGCCCTTTAGCGTGCTGATGGTCATCAGATCAGTCAGCGTCTGGGTCGGATGCTGATGTCCGCCGTCGCCGGCGTTGATTACCGGGATTCCTGAAACGGAGGCGGCTACCATGGGAGCGCCCTCTTTGGGATGGCGCATGGCGCAGATATCTGCATAACAGGAGATGATGCGGATGGTGTCGGCCACGCTTTCGCCCTTGGAAGCGGAGGAGCTTGCGGCATCGGAGAAGCCCAGCACGCTGCCGCCCAGATTGAGCATGGCGGCTTCAAAGCTTAAGCGGGTCCGGGTGCTCGGTTCATAGAAACAGGTAGCTAACTTTTTCCCCTCGCAGGCATGCGCATATTTCGGCATGTTCGATTCGATATCCCTTGCCAGGGCAAAGAGCTTGTCCAGTTCCTCCACGGAAAAGTCAAGCGGGTTCATTAAATGTTTCATTTATCGGTCTCCTTTCTGTTAAATGCGGAAATATTGGGATCTGGACATCAATTTTGCTGAACGTGTCCTGCCGCCCCGGCCCATAAATAACGCCTGCGGTCGGCAGGCGTTGATTTTAGAAAATCGAAGAGAAAATAATTTTCCCTTCGATTTATATTCAGATATCCGGTATGAAATTCTGCTTATTGCCAGGCTTGCAGCGGTTTGCAAATCGTCCCATAAAATTCTCCACATTTCTTACAGCCACTTACTATTTGTGACATTATAGCACATCGAAAAAGGGGGTTCAATCTATTTTTACGTAAAATTTATTTTTTATAAAAATAGAAGGTCCGGATGAAAAACCTTTGCAAATCAGGTGCATATCTATTATAATTTACGCGAAGGATATGAAGTAAGGCAGCAGTTTGGAAGTCTTAACTGTTGCGAAGAGAGAACTGAATGGAACAGATACACGCGCACATAAGAACGCGCATAAGCAGCATAAGAAAAGAGGTAGCCTATGGACGGTGAAAACAGGAACGGGGAAGTGCAGTTTACGGAACGAAAAAGATGGCTGTTTTTCGGCCTGCCCTTTACCTTTACCGTATATACGGTGAAGGATGATATCATTACCGTTTCGGAAGGTTTTCTGAATAAAAAGGAAAACGACTGTTATATGTATAAGGTACAGGACGTGGAACTGGTGGAGTCTCTGGCGGAACGTATTGTTGGAATCGGTACGGTGAAATGTTATACCGGCGATACTACCAATCCGGTGCTGCTGCTGACTCATATAAAAAATGCCAGAGCCATTAAAAATTACATATTGGAGGCCTCGGAGAAGGCAAGAATCCGGCGCCGTACCATGAATATGCTGAATATCGGCGCAGAAGGCGCGGATGACGGCGATTGGGACGACGGCAGGGAATAGGCGGGGACGTTTGGAATATTTTCATTCTCGAAAAGAAAGATGCGGAAAACCAGTTTTTTCTGCATCTTTTTGTGTGGGGGAGTGAGTCCGGCCGCGAATGGGTTCTCCGAAGGCCCGGGGGCAGGGGCAGGAGGCGGGGGAAAGGCTTTTTTCCGGGACCAGTCGGCCCGGGCATTGCGATGAGCCTTGGGCGAAAAATTATGTCAGGTGTGCCTTCCATAATTTTTAAGTCTCATCTCCATGGGCCGAAAAGGTCCCGGAAAAAAGCCTTTCCCCCGCCTCCTGCCCCTGCCCCGGGCCTTCGGAGAACCCATTCGCGGCCGGACCGGAAGGTTGCCGGGGGAGCAGAATAAATAAAGGGATTAAAGAGAATAAAGGGATTAATGGAATTAAGAAAAAATGTGAAAAAATGAGCTTTGGATGCGCGAGGATTTTGGTGGATGAAGGCGTCTAGGAGCGGCGCGGCAGGAGGAGTGTTGGAGATGGAACTTGATATGACGAAGGGGAGTCCCTTTAAGCTGATTGTGAGGTTTATTATTCCGATTATTATCGGGAATATTTTTCAGCAGCTGTATAGTCTGGTGGATACCGTGATTGTGGGGCGGTTTGTGGGCGTGAAGGCACTGGCGGCTGTGGGGGCCACGGGGACGATTACGTTTTTGATTCTGGGATTTCTGCAGGGGCTGACTACGGGCTTTACGATTCTGACGGCGCAGCGTTTCGGCGCCGGGGATGAGGAGGGGATGAAGAAGAGCGTGGGAAATGCCGCGGTCCTTTCTGTTATCGTTACGGTGGTTATGACCTTTACGAGTGTGCTGATTATGGACTGGCTGCTGCGTATTATGAGGACGCCTGCGGATATTATGGATATGTCCAGGGAATATATTCTGATTATCTGCTGGGGAATGGGCTTCAGCGTGCTTTATAATCTGCTGTCCAGTATTCTGCGGGCTGTGGGGAACAGTAAGGTGCCGCTTTATTTTCTGGTGCTGTCGGCTGCGATTAACATTATAGGGGATCTGGTTCTGATCATTTGTTTTGATATGGGTGTGGCCGGGGCTGCGGTGGCGACGATTGCATCGCAGGGAATTTCCGGGCTTTTGTGCCTTGTTTATATGGTAAAGAAGGTCCCGCTTCTTGCTTTGCATAAGGAGCATCTGAGGCTGGATCCGTGGTGTGTGCGGAATCAGGTATCCATCGGGATTCCCATGGCCTTGCAGTTTTCCATTACTGCGGTGGGGACGATTATGGTACAGGTGGCGCTGAATATGCTGGGTTCTACCGTGGTTGCCGCTTATACGGCGGCCTGCAAGGTGGAGCAGCTGGTGACGCAGGTATTTGCTTCCATGGGTATGACAATGGCCACCTTCTGCGGGCAGAACCGGGGAATTAATGATCTGGGGCGTATTAAGAAGGGAAGCAGGATCGCTTTCTGGATGTCTGCGGTTTACGGGGTGATTATTTATGCAGTGGTTGTTGTGGCGCTGCCGGTGATTATCCGGTTGTTTGTAACCGGGGACAGCACGGAGGTGCTGGGATATGCGCGGACCTATATTTTGATTAACGGGGCTTTCTTTATTCCGCTGGGGATGATTTTTATCTATAGAAATGTGATGCAGAGCTGCGGTTATGCGTTGATGCCGATGATGGGCGGCGTGGTGGAGCTTTTGAGCAGGGCCGTGCTGGCCGTGGTGGCGGCGAAGCTGCTGAGCTATGTGGGCGTGTGCGCCGCAAATGCCAGCGCATGGTGCCTGGGCGGAATTTTCCTGTACATTGCTTATCGGTTTACCATGAAGAAGATGGAGAGGGAGAAGCTGTTTGCCGAGGGGCAGCGGCAGGAGGCTTCCTCATAATTGCTTCCTTTAATTAGGAAGAAAGCGGAAATAGCGGGCAGGGATATCCTGTCCGCTATTTCCGCGGGTAATGGGGAAGGCTGTGCTGGTATTTTCCGGATTTAATGCTTCTTTTTCCCGGCGGGGGACTGGATTGCCTGTTCCATGAGCAGTCCGGTGGCAAACCAGCAGGGGGCGTAGTCCAGGCGGATGACCTTGCCGATGTTCCAGCGGGCCTTGCCGTAGCTCCAGGGGCAGAGGCCTTTTTTCAGGAGAAAACGGCCTGAGAGGTATTCTGCCACGAAAATGAAAAGGGCATAGACGCAGCCTCTGACGAACCAGTGGCATTTTTTTACCAGGGCGCAGATGGGGCGCAGCAGGCAGCCAGCCCCGTAGATGGGAAACATCCACAGGGAGGTGGTGCCCTGAAGCGTGAATTTGCGCTGCTGGAGGGAGTGGAGGGCGGTAAATGTAATTTCAAGGCACCAGCCGAGGATGCCGCATTTTATAAAGTCTTTCCATAATTTTTGCATGCTAATATTTTGGCCGGTTATTCTTTTTTTATGCAAAATGTGCTAGGATGTATAGAAAAGAAGTTGAAAAAATGTTATTCCCGTGAGCAGCGGCCAGGCACCCGTGCTTGTATGGATATCTGGCGGCTTGCCCTGCAGCGTTGCAGGTTTGATGCTTCGTTGCCTGCGGCGGGGGATTTGATTGCGCGCAGCGGCGCGCGGATAGGAGAAGAGATGAATTATCAGGAGGCGCTTGCCTATATGCAGGAATGCAATACCTTCGGCGTGGTGCCGGGCCTTGAGAATATAAAAGAGCTGTTGGCGCGGCTGGGTAATCCGCAGGAGAAATTAAGCTTTATACATATCGCGGGGACGAACGGCAAAGGCTCCGTAATGAATTTTATTTCCACGGTGCTTACGGAAGGCGGTTATAAGACGGGACGGTATATTTCTCCTGCCATTTTTGAGTACAGGGAGCTGTTTCAGATCAATGGGAAGCCAATCAGCAAGGCAGAGCTTGGCAAAACCATGGAACCTGTGCGGGAGGCGGCGGAGGCTATGGCGGCGGAAACCGGAAGGCATCCCACGGTTTTTGAGGTGGAGACAGCCCTTGCTTTTTTATGGTTTTGTCAGAAAAAATGTGATATTGTGGTGCTGGAAACCGGGATGGGCGGGCTGCTGGATGCCACAAATGTAATTCCGGCGCCGCTGCTTTGCGTTTTTGCGTCCATCAGTATGGATCATATGGCTTTTCTGGGCGATACGCTGGAGGAGATTGCAGCGCAGAAGGCGGGGATTATTAAGCCGGGAAGCCGTGTGGTTTCCTGCAGGCAGCTTCCTGAGGCTATGGGAGTGATTGAGGAAGCCTGTAAAGAAAAGGGCTGTGAACTGTTTGTATCCGATATGGAGTCGGCCAAAAATGTGAAGTACGGGCTGGAGAAGCAGCGGTTTTCTTATAAGGGGCATAAAAATCTGGAAATCACCATGGCCGGAATCCATCAAATCGACAACTGCGCCCTTGCCGTGGAAGCGCTTGACCGGCTTGCGGATTTGGCCTTTCCCGTAAAGGAGGAGAAGCTGAAGGCCGGGCTTCTGCGCGCAAAGTGGCCGGGGCGCTTTGAAATTATCGGCAGGAAACCGCTGTTTATCGCAGATGGGGCGCATAACGAGGATGGCGCGGTAAAACTGGCCCAGTCCATACGTTTCTATTTTACAAATAGAAGAATCATATATATAATGGGAATATTGAAGGACAAGGAAGTGGATAAAATCATCCTGAATACCTGTGATTATGCGGATGCCATTATCACGGTGGCAGCGCCCGGCAACCCCAGGGCGATGTCTTCCTGTGAGCTGGCGGAGGTGGTGCGCAGGGTGCATGAAAATGTGACCGCGGCGGACAGTCCGGAGGAGGCCGTGGAAATGGCACGCCTTCTGGCAGGGAAAGAGGATGTTATCATCGCTTTTGGCTCCCTGTCCTTTCTGGGGGATATCATCAGAATCGCGGAAAAGAGGCAGCAGTGAGAAATCAGGCAGCGGCCGGTCAGGAGAGACACGCATGGTAGATAAAGCAAAAATTGAGGAAGCGGTGAAGCTGCTTCTGGAAGGAATCGGAGAAGATGTAAACCGGGAAGGGCTGGTGGAGACGCCCCAGCGGATAGCAAGGATGTATGAGGAGATTTTCGGCGGGATGGATGAGGATCCGGCGGTGCCGCTGTCCAAGCAGTTTCAGGCGGAGGGCGCAGGGATTGTGCTGGAAAAGGACATTACCTTTTATTCCACCTGTGAGCATCATCTGATGCCGTTTTTCGGAAAAGCCCATGTGGCTTATCTTCCGGACGGCAAGGTGGTGGGCTTAAGCAAGCTGGCGAGGACGGTGGAGATTTTCGCCAGAAGGCCGCAGCTTCAGGAAAAGCTTACGGCGCAGGTGGCGGATGCCCTGATGGATTATCTGAAGCCAAAGGGAGTGATGATCCTGATTGAGGCGGAGCATATGTGCATGACAATGCGCGGTGTGAAGAAGCCGGGGAGCAAGACGGTAACTGTGGCGACAAGAGGTGCTTTTGAAGAGAATGCCGCGCTGCAGGAAACCTTTTATCATATGCTGGAGCGTTAGGGCGTATTTGAAATTTGCTCCACAGCCTGTCGGGGAAAGGAAGAGCGGTATGGACAGAGTCAACAGGATACTGCACAATCCGAAGTACAGGGAATGTGTGGAAAAAAACCGGAAATATGAAGAAGAACGGATCTTCTGCAGGCACGATATGTCTCATTTTCTGGATGTGGCCCGGCTTTCCTGGATTGAAAATCTGGAAAAGGGGCTGGGAATTGAGAAGGAGCTTATTTACGCGGCGGCGCTGCTGCATGACTGCGGCAGGTTCCGGCAGTATGAGGACGGCACGCCCCATGAGCTTGCCGGAGCACAGCTGGCGGAGGAGATTCTTTTTGACTGCGGCTTTGAGGAACCGGAGCGGGAGGAAATCCTCCGGGCGATTTCAGGGCACAGGGAAAAAAAGCTGGCACAGGAGGAGAGCCTGCGCGGGGTGCTTTACAGGGCGGATAAGAAAAGCCGGCCCTGCTTTGCATGCCCGGCGGAAGGCGCCTGCAGCTGGCCGCCCTCCAAAAAGAACCTTCTGCTGAAGTGGTGAGTGTTGTGTCCCCTCGCCGTGTCATTTCCTGCGGGGTGTCCGGCGCTGTCCTCCCTTCCTGCTCCCGGCAGGTGTTCCGCGCGTTCGGACGGGAAAATGGGGGATTTCTAACCGGTCTGTTATTCTCTTCTGCTGTCAAAGCGGCGCGAACTCCTCACTGGCGTTCGTTAAACAGCGCCGCTTTGGGCGGGCAGCAGAAGAGAATAACAAACCAGTAAGAAATCACTCCATTTTTCCGTGACTCACGCACTGAACACCTGCCGGGAGCAGGAAGGGAGGACAGCGCCGGACGCCCCGCAGGAAATGACACGGCGAGGGGAGGCAGGCTGTGAAGAGGGGAGAAGGGCAGATACAAAGAGTGTGGGAGAGCAGTGAAATTAGGGTGGGTGTGAAAAAAATATTTTTTTCAGGAGGCAGGCAGGATGGTTATAGGCGGCAGGGAATTTGTTGACAGCGGGAAGACATATGTGATGGGGATTTTGAATGTGACTCCGGATTCTTTTTCGGATGGGGGGCGTTTTAATGAGATGGACAGGGCGCTTTGGCATGTGGAGGAGATGATTGGGGATGGGATGGATATCCTGGATATCGGCGGGGAGTCCACAAGGCCGGGGTATACGCTGCTTTCGGAGGAGGAGGAGACTTCGCGGGTGGCGCCGGTGATTGAGGCGGTGAAGAAACGGTTTGACGTGCCGGTTTCCCTGGATACATATAAGTATAAGGTGGCGCAGGCGGGAATCGCGGCAGGGGCGGATTTGATTAATGATATCTGGGGACTGAAATATGACGGCGGCCAGATGGCGGAGACGATTGCGGGAAGCGGGCTGCCCTGTTGCCTGATGCATAACAGACAGAATGCGGATTACGGGAATTTCCTGGAGGATCTGGCGGCGGATCTGGCGGATACGCTGCGGATTGCGGAAGCGGCCGGAATCAGGGATGATAAGATTATCCTGGACCCGGGCGTGGGCTTTGGGAAAACCTATGAAAATAATCTGGAGGTGATCAATCATCTGGACAGCCTGCGGATTTTTAACTGTCCGCTGCTGCTGGGGACTTCCAGGAAGTCGGTGATAGGGCTGACGCTTGATCTGCCTGCGGACGAAAGGCTGGAGGGTACGCTGGTGACCACGGTATTTGCGGTGCTGAGCGGGTGCTCCTTTGTGCGTGTGCATGATGTGAAGGCGAATAAGAGGGCCATTCGTATGGCGGAGGCGATCCTGCAGGAGGGCAGGTAGTTACTGGTCACGGAGTGAACAGTAATATAATAAGGAGGTGCCGTTGTGGATCAGATACGGATTAAGGGACTGGAAATTTTTGCGCATCATGGAGTTTATCCGGAGGAAAAGGAAAAGGGACAGCATTTTTTCCTGGATGCGGTGTTATATACGGATACGAGAAGAGCGGGGCTGACGGACAGGCTGGAGCTCTCCACCGATTATGGAGAGGTGTGCAGGCTGATGAACGAGGTTATGTGCGCCCAGACCTATGATTTGATAGAACGGGCGGCGGAGCAGACTGCGCAGGAGGTTTTGCTGGCATTTCCGCTGATCCGGCGGCTGGAGCTGGAGCTGCATAAGCCGGAGGCGCCGATTCCGCTTCCCTTCGGGGATGTGTCGGTGCGGATTGAGCGGGGCTGGCACAGGGCGTTCGTTGCGTTTGGCTCCAATATGGGGGATAAAGAGTATTATCTGGAAAAAGGGCTGAAGGAGCTGAAGGAGCATCCGCTCTGCCGTCCGGTGAAGGTTTCGAAGGTTTACAGGACCACGCCCTACGGCGGCGTTGAGCAGGAGGATTTCCTCAACGGCGTCATGGAGCTGGAAACGCTGCTTACGCCCTTTGAGCTGCTGGAGAAGCTGCAGCAGGTGGAAAGGCAGGCCGGACGGGAGCGTAAGGTACACTGGGGGCCGCGGACGCTGGATCTGGATCTGCTGCTTTATGATGATTGTGTGATCGATACCGAGACGCTTACGGTGCCTCATCCCGACATGCAGAACAGGGATTTTGTGCTGGCGCCGCTGTGTGAAATAGCGCCGTTCGTAAGGCATCCTTTCACTGGAAAGACGGCAAAACAGATGCTGGAGGAGCTTAAGCACAATGGTGAAAAGCATGTGGTTGACACAGCGCAAAATAAATTGGATTGAAGAAAAATAAGTTTGCACAGGACCGGTTCAGCCTCATCTGATCTGGTATGTGAAGGACGAAGGAGCGAAGAAGCATGGATTTAGGGGATTTGAGGAAACAGATAGATTCGGTGGATGAGCAGATTGTCAGCCTCTATGAGGAACGGATGGACATCTGTAAGCATGTGGCCGAGGTGAAGATAGAAACAGGGAAGAAGGTCTTTGACAGGGAACGGGAAAAAGAAAAGATCGCCAGGGTAAAATCCCTGACACATAATGATTTTAACCGCACAGGGATCGGGGAGCTGTTTGAGCAGATCATGTCCATGAGCCGCAAGCTCCAGTATCAGCTGCTGGCGGAAAAAGGAAGCATGGGGCGCCTTCCCTTCATCGGGGTGGATTCCCTTGTGGATGACCGTGTGAGAGTGGTTTTTCAGGGGGCGGAAGGGGCTTATTCCCAGGCGGCCATGCATCAGTACTTCGGAGAGGAGGTAAACAGCTTCCATGTGGATACCTTCCGGGATGCCTGCTGCGCCATAGAGGAAGGCAGCGCGGATTTCGCCGTGCTTCCCATTGAAAATTCCACCGCCGGGATCGTGAATGAAATTTATGATCTGCTTGTGGAATTTGAAAATTATATTGTGGGAGAGCAGATAATCAGGATAGAGCACTGCCTGCTGGGCGTCCCGGGGACCAGGATGGAGGATATCAGGACGGTATTTTCCCACCCCCAGTCACTGATGCAGAGCGCAAGGTTTCTGGCGGAGCATGACTGGAAGCAGATCAGCCTGCCCAATAACGCCTTTGCCGCCAGAAAGGTAGCGCAGGAGGGCGACTGTACACAGGCGGCCATTGCCAGCGAATATGCGGGCAAGGTATACGGGCTGGAGGTGCTTAAAAAGCCCGTGAACCAGTCTGAGACGAATTCCACCCGTTTCATTATAATCACCAACCAGAAGATTTTCCGCAAGGATGCAAAAAAGGTGAGCATCTGCTTCGAAATCGCCCATGAAAGCGGTTCCCTTTATCACATGCTGTCCCATTTTATCTACAACAATCTGAACATGACCAAAATAGAAAGCCGCCCCATTGAAGGACGCAACTGGGAATACCGGTTTTTCGTTGACTTTGATGGCAACCTGGCTGACAGCGCGGTGAAGAATGCGCTGCGCGGGCTGCGGGATGAAGCGCAGAACATGCGGATTTTGGGAAATTACTGACGGCAGAGCCTTAAAAGTGATGTTTTTTTGATTATAAAGAGGATGGGAAGGACAGGCACAATGAGAGAAAAAGAGCTGATTGTATATAAGGATTTTGGAGAGGACGGTGCGCTGCTTGCGGACATGGTCTGGCTGATGGAGCATTACGGCACCGGTGAGGAGGGCATCCAGAAGGAAAGCTCCCTGCTGTACGAGTGTATGCACGGGCTGCTGGAAATGGCCGGAAGCCATGGCTTTTCAGGCAATCTGTGGCACTGCTATCTGACGAACCTGCTTGTGAATAATGAAAACAGCTACAGCCGCGCCTGTGAAATCAGGGGGGCTGTGGAGGGCACCATCAATGAGGCGGTGCTGCATGACATTGCTATTTTTAAAGAATTTTTTGATTATGACTTTACGGATATGATGGATAAGCTGGAAGCGCCTGCTTTTTCCATGGCTCTTTCCTATGAAGGGAATATGCAGGAGAGCAAGGTGTACAATACCCGTATCCGCGACCGCATCTGCACGCTGGCCGTGCGTTTCCGGGAGGATGGGACGCCGGAGGAGATGAAGGCGACACTGACGGAATTTTATAAGGAATACGGCGTCGGCAAATTCGGCCTGCACAAGGCCTTCCGCATCGCCCATAAGGAAGGGGAAACGGTAATCGAACCGATCCTGAACATCGCCCACGTGAAGCTTTCCGATCTGGTGGGCTATGAAACCGCCAAGAAAAAGCTCATCGATAATACGGAAGCCTTTGTATTAGGAAAGAAGGCAAACAACTGCCTGCTGTACGGCGATGCGGGAACCGGAAAATCCTCCAGCATCAAAGCCATTGCCAATGCATATTATTCACAGGGGCTGCGCATCATTGAGGTATATAAACACCAGTTCCAGGATTTGAATGATGTGATCGGCCAGATTAAGAACAGGAATTATAAGTTTATCATCTATATGGATGACCTGAGCTTTGAGGATTTTGAAATCGAATATAAGTACCTGAAGGCGGTTATTGAAGGCGGGCTGGAGAAGAAGCCGGCCAACGTCCTGATTTATGCCACCTCCAACAGAAGGCATCTGGTCAGGGAAAAATTCAGTGACAAGAGGGAGCTGGATGACGATCTGCACAACAACGACACCGTACAGGAAAAGCTGTCTCTGGTATCCCGCTTCGGCGTGACCATTTATTTCGGTGCGCCGGATAAAGCCCAGTTCCAGAATATCGTAAAAACGCTGGCGCTCCGTTACGGGGTAACCATGCCGGAGGAGGAACTGCTGGCGGAAGCCAATAAGTGGGAGCTGTACCACGGCGGGCTTTCCGGCAGGACGGCGCAGCAGTTTATCGATTATCTGCTGGGCCGGATGTAGGAGCGAAAACAGGGGAAGAAAGGAAGGGATGCAGGGTGAAGACTTTTGCCGCCATAGACGTGGGATCTTATGAGCTTTCCATGAAGATATTTGAATTTTCGGCGAAAACAAGCATGAAGGAAATCGACCATATCCGCCATCGGATCGATCTGGGAAACGATACCTTCGCCACCGGAAAAATCAGCTATGAAAAGGTAGATGAACTATGCCGTGTCCTCCGTGAATTCGAAGAAATCATGCGCAGCTACAAGGTGGAGGACTACAGGGCCTACGGTACCAGCGCCATACGGGAAACGGAAAATACCATGATCGTGCTGGATCAGATCCAGCAGCGCACGGGAATCCATATTGATGTGCTCAGCAATTCCGAGCAGCGTTTCCTGGATTACAAATCCATTGCGCTGAAGGGCCAGGATTTTAACAAAATTATTGAAAAAGGGACGGCGATCGTGGATATCGGCGGCGGCAGCATCCAGGTTTCCCTGTTTGACAAGGATACGCTGGTAGCCACCCAGAACCTGCGCCTGGGCGTGCTGCGCCTCCAGGAGCTGTTAAACAAGCTGAACGCCAGGCCTGCAAAATACGAGGGGCTGCTGGAGGAAATGATCGACAGCCAGCTCTCCGTTTTCAAAAAGCTGTATCTGAAGGACAGAATCGTTGAAAATATTATCATTGTGGATGATTATGTGTCAACGCTGATTCAGAAAAGGCTCACCGGCTCCCAGACGCCGGGATATGTGGACAGCGCAAGCTACGGCGTTTTCATGGAAGCCCTGCGCAGCCATACTAAGGAAGAAGTGGCGGCCCACTTCGGCGTTTCCGTGGAAAGCCTTCCACTGATATTTATTTCCGCCGTACTGATTTACAACGTGGCGAAGCTCATGGAAGCCAAGCTGCTGTGGGCGCCCGGCGTGACGCTCTGCGATGGCATTGCCTATGAATATGCGGAAAAAAATAAAATCATCGGGCCGAAGCATGATTTTGAACAGGATATCGTAGCCTGTGCCAGGAATATCAGCAAGCGCTTCATGGGAAGCAGGCGCCGCGGCGAAACCCTGGAGCATATCTGCGTCACGATTTTTGACAGCATGAAAAAGGTGCATGGACTGGGAAAGAGGGAGAGGCTATTGCTGCGCATTGCCGCCCTGCTCCATGACTGCGGGAAATATATCAGCATGGTGAACCTGGGGGAATGTTCCTACAGTATCGTCATGGCCACGGAGATCATCGGCCTTTCCCACAGGGAACGTGAAATTGTCGCCAACGTGGTTAAATATAACCATCAGGATTTTGACTATTATGAAGAGCTGGGGACCACCACAACGCTGGACACCCAGTCCTATCTGACCATTGCCAAGCTGACGGCCATCCTGCGGGTGGCAAACGGCCTGGATCGCAGCCACAAGCAGAAGTTCCGGGATTTCAGGACGACCCTGAAGGAGGATCAGCTGATCATCACGGTGAACACCGCGGAGGATATCACCCTGGAAAGAGGGCTGTTTGAGGCCAAAGCGTCATTTTTCGAAGAGGTTTTCAGTTTACATCCTGTCATTAAGCAGAAAAAATTGTAACCGTGAAGGGAAGAAGCAGTTACAAAGAATTCATATAAATGGAGAAAAATTATGGCGGAGAAAAAAGATTATCTGGACCCTGAGCTTTATACCAACCGGGAACTGAGCTGGATTCTGTTTAATAAAAGAGTGCTGTCGGAAGCGAGAGACAAACAGATCCCGCTGTTTGAAAGACTGAAATTCTTAAGCATTACCGCATCCAACCTGGATGAGTTTTTCATGGTGCGCGTGGCATCGCTGAAGGACATGGTAAATGCGAAATATACCAAAAAGGATATTGCGGGGCTTACCGCCGCCCAGCAGCTGGATAAGCTGAACGTGGTGACCCACGAGCTGGTGGCCCAGCAGTATTCTACATACAACCGTTCCCTGCTGCCGCTGCTTAAGGCAAACGGCCTTACGGTTGTAGAAAAGCATGAGCAGCTGAGCAAGGATCAGGCCGAATATGTGGACGCCTATTTTGATGAAAATGTATATCCCGTGCTGACCCCCATGGCGGTGGACTCCTCCAGGCCCTTCCCCCTCATCAGGAATAAATCCTTAAATATCGGGGCGCTGCTTTCCAAACGGAAAGAAAAAGGGGAGCTGGAATTTGCCACGGTCCAGGTGCCCAGCGTGCTGGCGCGTATTGTGCCCATTCCGGCCGGGGACAACGGCGGCAAGGCGGTCATCCTGCTGGAAGAGGTGATTGAGCGGAATATTTCCAGGCTTTTTCTCAACTATGACGTGGTGTGCTCCCATCCTTTCCGTATCATGAGAAATGCGGATCTGACCATTGATGAGGACGAGGCGGAGGATCTGCTGAAGGAAATCGAAAAACAGCTGAAAAAGAGGCAGTGGGGGCAGGCAATCCGTCTGGAGGTGGAAGCCGGCATGGATAAACGCCTGCTGCGCATTATCAAGGATGAGCTTTCCATTGAGGAAGAGGATATTTACCATATCGACGGCCCCCTGGATCTTACCTTCCTTATGAAAATGTACGGCCTGGAGGGCTTTGAGCATCTGAAGGAAGAAAAGTATGTGCCCCAGCCGGTGCCGGAATTTATGGAAGAGGGATCTGTTTTTGATAAAATCAGGCAGGGAGACATTCTGCTGCACCATCCCTTCCAGACCTTTGCCCCTGTGGTGCAGTTCATCCGGGAAGCCGCCAGGGATCCGGAGGTGCTGGCCATCAAGCAGACACTGTACCGCGTCAGCGGCAATTCGCCCATCATTGCGGCGCTGGCCCAGGCGGCGGAAAACGGAAAGCAGGTTTCCGTGCTTGTGGAGCTGAAGGCGCGTTTTGACGAGGAAAACAATATCGTATGGGCGAGAAAGCTGGAAAAGGCGGGCTGCCACGTAATTTACGGCCTGGTGGGCCTGAAAACCCACAGCAAAATCACGCTTGTGGTGCGCCGTGAGGAAGACGGCATCCGCCGTTATGTCCATCTGGGAACCGGAAACTATAACGATGCCACGGCAAAGCTATATACGGACATCGGCATGATGACCTGTTCCGAAGCCATCGGCGAGGATGCCACGGCGGTATTCAACATGCTTTCCGGTTATTCCGAGCCTCTTTCCTGGAATAAGCTTTCCCTTGCACCGCTGTGGCTGAAGGATAAGTTCCTTTACCTTATCGGACGGGAAGTGAAAAATGTGCGGGCCGGGGAAACGGGCCATATCATTGCCAAAATGAACTCCCTCTGCGATCAGGATATCATAGCCGCTCTGTATGAAGCCTCCGCAGCGGGCGTAAAAATAGAGCTGATCGTGCGCGGCATCTGTTCACTGAAGGTGGGCATACCCGGCGTCAGCGAGAATATATCCGTCCGTTCCATCGTGGGCACCTTCCTGGAGCACAGCCGTATTTTCTATTTTGAAAATGCTGGCAAGAGCGAGGTTTACTGCGGCAGTGCGGACTGGATGCCCAGGAACCTGGAACGCCGTGTGGAAATCCTGTTCCCTGTGGAGGATCCGAAGCTGAAGGAAAAGGTGCTGCACATTCTTGACGTGCAGCTGCGGGATACGGTGAAGGCCCACCTGCTGCAGCCGGACGGCAGCTATGAAAAGGTGGACAGAAGAGGAAAGGAAACCTTTAATTCCCAGGTTGCCTTCTGCGTTGAAGCGATGGAAGCGGCAAAAGCCCAGGAGACGCCTCACGATGACCGGGTGTTCATCCCGGAGAAGCATGTAAGTGAGGAAGAGGAATAACCGGGAAGCGCCGGACAGCGAAGGAAAGGCAGCGAATAAAAAAAGAAGTAAAAACAGAAATAAAAGCAGAAGTAAAAACAGAGGTTAAAAAACAGGAGTAAAAAAGATGAAAAGCAGGATAATACTGGCTTCCGCATCCCCCAGGCGGCAGGAGCTGCTGACGCAGATAGGTCTGCCGTTTGAGGTCTGTCCCAGCGAATGGGAAGAGGTTACGGACAAAGAGCTTCCGGAGGAGGTCGTTCAGGAGCTTTCTTATCATAAGGCAATGGAAGTCTATGAAAGAAACGTCACAGAGGAAGGAACCGTCGTAATAGGCGCGGATACCATTGTGGCCTGCGGGGGGCAGATTCTGGGAAAGCCCGGTACCAGGGAACGGGCAGAGGAGATGCTGGGTAAGCTGCAGGGCGGCACGCACCAGGTCTATACCGGAGTTGCCTTTGTGTGGAAAGAAAAGGGGAGGACGGAAACCGCCGGCTTTTATGAATGCACAGACGTGCGGGTTTATCCTATGACAGAAGAGGAAATCCGGTGTTACGTGGAGACGGGAGAGCCTATGGACAAGGCTGGCGCTTACGGGATACAGGGCGGTTTCGCCGCTTTTATACAGGGGATATGCGGGGATTACAATAACGTGGTGGGCCTGCCGGTGGGCAGGGTCTACCAGGAACTGAAAAAAAGACAGCTGATCGGCTGACATTTTTACGAAGCGGCAAAACCAGCCGTTTACGTGACCTGCCGGCGCTTCTGACAGTCTGTTTTGCAAGAAAAGGAGAACCTGCATGAAAAAAGCTGTGATATTTGATTTGGACGGCACGCTTGCCAATACCATAGAATCCCTGACCTACTGCGGGAACCGGGCGCTTCAAAAGTTTGGTCTGCCCTCCTTTACACAGGAGGATTATAAATATTTTGTAGGAGACGGCTCCGCCGTGCTGGTGCGCAGGGCGCTGACAAAGGCGGGAGACGCTGAGCTGACCCATTATGATGAGGTTTATGAGGAATACTGCAGACTGTTTGCCAAAGACTGCATGTATCAGGTCCGGCCCTATGATGGAATCATCCCTCTGCTGGAGGAACTGAAGAAAAAAGGAATCCGTATCGCGGTTCTATCCAACAAGCCCCATGAAAACAGCGTCAGCGTGGTGGAAACCCTGTTCGGCAAGGATTATTTCGACTGCATCCAGGGACAAAAGGCGGGCATCCCCAAAAAGCCGGATCCCGCCGGAGTCTTTAAAATAGAAGAATACCTGGGACTTGCCCCGGAGGATTTCCTTTATGTGGGGGATACCTGTGTGGATATGCGCACCGGAAAGAGCGCAGGGCTTTTTACGGTTGGCGTTCTGTGGGGCTTCCGCGACCGGAAGGAGCTGGAGGATAACCACGCGGACGTGATTATTGAAAAACCCGCTGAACTGCTGGAATTTTTATAGACAGACAGCAGGGCATACGCCGCGGAAAATACCGTATGCGCCGATGCGCGCGGATAGGAGTGTTATGATAAAACTGATCGCATCTGACATAGACGGTACGCTGATACCGGATTCCACACCGAATCTGTATCCGGAAATTGTGGAGGAAATCAAAAGCCTGGCGGAACGGGGCGTCATTTTCTGCGGCGCCAGCGGCAGGCAGCTGTGCAGCATTCAGAATGTTTTCAGGGAGGTATCCGATAAAATATGCTATATTGCGGAGAATGGGGCGCATATCCATTATAAGGGGGAGGACATATCCCTGACGAGCATGGACAGGGAATATGCAGAGCAGATTATCCATCAGCTGCGCGGCCTGGGGAATGAATATGAATTTGTGGTATCAACGCCCCACGGCAGTCTCCTGGAAACGAAGAACCGCACATTTCTCGATATGATGAAATACGGCTATCACAATACCTTCCGGCAGGTAGAGGATGTGCTGGCCCAGGAGGCGGTTATCCTGAAGGTTGCGGTATATCACAGAGGAAGCATACGGCAGCTGGGAGAAGAGGTACTGATCCCTCAATGGGGTGAAAAGGTGCAGACCTGCGTTGCCGGCGAGGAATGGGTGGATTTCATGGACGCCTCTGTGGATAAAGGAAATGCGCTGAGGATACTGCAGGACTATTTCGGCGTGTCCAGGGAGGAGACCATGGCCTTTGGGGACAATACCAATGACATTGGCCTGATGAAAGCCGCGGGCTTCAGCTATGCGGTGGAAAATGCCAGGCCCGAGGTAAAGGAAGCCGCCCGTTTTATCTGTCCCTCTTATCTGGAGAAGGGCGTGTGGAAGGTTATTTCAGAAAAATGCGGCCCTTCCGGCTCAGAAGATGAAAAGAGAAGCGCCGGGATTTGAAAAAAGTCTTGCACAAAGGCCGCATAGACTGTATATTTTATGTAGAAGAGTAACTGTGAAGGAACTGAACGGTTACGCAGAAGAAACAAAGAGGAAGGAGGGAAGAAGATGCACGAGTTTGATGACGCGGTTTTAATGTGTTTTCTGAAGAAGCAGAGCCAGCTCTTTCCTGAAGAAGATGTTGCTTCCAATCTGGAAGAAGCAGAAGCTTTTCTGGAAGAGTGTATGGCGGTTGTAGTTGAATCTGCAGAAGAAGTAAAGGAATATTTTGAAGAAGAAGGCATTGACATGGACGGTGCTGATTTGGACGAAATTCTGGAAGCGGATGAAGTATTTGAAGTGGGTGACGGAAGATATTTGATCGTTGAAGGCTGACCCCCGGTCCTGGAAAAGACAGTATTATAAAATTTATCAGACGGAATGAAACAGCATACGGCGGCGGGATTCGTTAAGCTGCCGGAAGCGAAGGCCCGTGGAAAACAGGTGTGTAAGAGCATGCAGGCGCATGGTTTTACGCACCTGTTTTTGTGTTGACAATTACGGCGATAATGCGTTGTGAACGGTAACCGCCGGCTGGTTATACGGAAAAGTCAAAAATAATTTTTGATAAAAGGATTGACCGTAAGGAAAGGAGGATGGTATACTGGACACAATTAGGAGATCGTGAAATAAAGAGAAGAACATGCTGGCAGCTGTGCTGGTTTTTGCGGCATTGCTTAAGCTTTTAAACGGCTTCCCGGTCTGGGAAAGAGACCCTGAGGCCCGTGTGAAAAGAAATCGCAGGCATTGTTTTTGAAAAAAGGAGAGATTTTATTTTAATGGGTTTGGGAAAAAAACAGCAGATTGGATGGATCAACTGTGCCAAGTTCTTTGCAATTCTGGCGGTGGTAATTGATCACGTAAAGGGGATTCTGTATGAGGATGAGGCGGTACAGTATATTTTCTTTTACTCTGTAACCGTATTTCTTTTCCTTGCGGGGATGACCGCCTATTATTCCCTGCAGAACAGGAAGCCGGAGGAATCGCCCGGCAGATGGGTGGTAAGGCGGATTGGAAGAATCCTAGTTCCCTATCTGGCGGCAGTGGCTGTTTATCAGTATGTGCGCACCGGGTTCCAGCTGAATCTGGGAGCCTTTGTGCTGTGGGCGGTGAACTTCAACCTGGAAGGGCAGTTTTATTATGTGCTTATTTATATACAGCTGATTGCGGCGGCGCCGGTGCTTTATTTGCTGGTGATGAACTGCAGGAGAGGTAAGGCGGCCTTTTTGTTTCGGGGGATTTTCCTGGTACTGGCATGGTTTGCATCCATGTTCTGCATGAAGCATACCTTTGCCCTGGAGACCTATGGCGGAGGCAAATATCTGCTGGGAGGGACGTATCTGTTCGTCTTTGCGGCAGGGATGGTTGCGGCCGATATGCATATTACGCTGTCCGGCAAAAAGAAGGCGGGAATTGCCTCAGCAGCGTCCGTCGTGCTTCTTGCTGGAGCGATGGCATTTCTCCTGCATGACCGGCTGGCCTGGGATGAATCCATGTTTGGCTGGCTGCTGCGCGTGAATCCTCCGGGAATTACTCTGATATTATATTCACTGGCAGTAATTTTCTTCCTGTTTTCCGTATGCACCTTCCTGGCAATGCTCCAAAACCGGGTGGTGGATAAGATACTGCAGGCGCTGCAGTACCTGGGGAAATATACCCTTTATATTTTCCTCTATCATACGCTGATTCTGGACACACTGCTCCCAAAGCTGACATTTCTGGATAATGGGCCTGCATTCCTTAAAATCCTGGTGTATATGGCAGGAATGCTGCTGCTTCCCCTGGCTGGAAAGAACCTGTATGACTGGCTGAAGAGGGCGATGGTACGAAAGACACGGAAAGAGGAAATGCTGCTGAAGGAAAAATAGAGAACAGGAACTCTAAATTATGGCAGTATCTTGTTAACCAGGCTGCGGCTGCACAGATAAGAAACCATCTGTGCAGCCGCTTTTTTCTGAATATGCAGTCAGGCGGGGATTAGCAGCCAGTCATGGATCAGCAGTCGGGTGGATTAGCAACCGTCTGGGATATCAACAGCCAGGCATGAATTTTTCAATCGCTTCCGTCAGGCCGTTATGCTCATTGTCCAGTGAAGTGACAAAATCGGCAGCCTCTTTTACGCCTGGCCCGGCATTTGCCATAGCTACGCCAATCCCTGCGGCCTGCAGCATGGAAATGTCATTGGGTGCGTCGCCTGCGGCGATGCTGTTTCCCACAGGAATATTGAAATGACGGCATACGGCCAGGATGGCGTTTCCCTTACCGGCTTCATGATTGTAGAATTCCAGATACTGATCATTGGAGAACTGTGCGGTAATTTCCGTCCCGTATTTTTCCTCCACTCGTTCCTTCAGCTTAAGAAGCAATGTTTTGTCCGTCAGATGAATGGTATGGAGTTTATAGGGCGGCCGTTCCAGTACGGATAAAATATCAGGCGCTGTAATGAGGGGAAGATGAATGCGCTTACGGTAATAAATTACCTCTTCGTCTTCTTTTTTACATACGATTTCATGATCGGTGTAGGTCTGTATATGGATTCCCAGTACCTCCGCTTCCCGTATGATGCCGGAGGCAATGGGGAAGGGGACTGTTTTTTCCATGAGAGGAGCCCCTGCGGTGCAGTCGTAAATCAGGCTTCCGTTGTTGGAAATCACCAGGGTCCCCGGGTAAAACAAATCGGAGGCCTGCATGACTTCTAAAATACTGTCCAGGGGACGGCCTGAGGTAAGGACCAGTTTGTGGCCGTTCCGGATGAGCCGGTCCAGCGCTGCTTTCATTTCATCGGAAACTGTGCTGTCATTAAGCAGCAGGGTCCCATCCATGTCTGTAAAGAGAATTTTTATGGAATCATTGGGGTTATGCATGAAAAAGTTCCTTTCTTTTCTGACGGAGTTTTTCCAGGATATCAGCCGGTATCAGGAGCTTTCCGTAACCGGTGGCCATTTCAAGTCCGGGCTTGTTTTTGCCGTGAAAGTCGGAACCGCCTGAAATCAAAAGGCCGTTGTGCTCCGCCAGCTGGCGCATTTCCCGTTCTTCTCCCGCGTTATAGGTGGAGTAAACTGCTTCGATGCCGATAAGGCCTGCCTCCTTCAGACGGGCAACCAGCTTCTGCAGCGCGTCCTTTCCCATATGGTAGAGAGTGGGATGCGCCAGCACGGGCAGGCCCTTCGCGTCAAGGATAAGCCGGACCGCCTGCTCAGGCGTTACTTTTTCACGGGGGACAAAATATTTGCACCGGTCGCCCACGTAGCGGTCGAAGGCTTCGGGCATGCTTTTGACATAGCCGTGTTCCAGAAGATATCTGGCATAATGGCCTCTTGTTATCACGGAATCAGGAAAGGCTGCGGTGAGTTTTTCATAGGAAATATCAATGCCCGCCTCCTGCAGGTTGGCGCACATTTTCTGGTTCCTCAGGATCCGGGAATCCACGAAGGCCTGGATTTTCCGGCTGAATTCCGGATTATCATAATCGATAAAAAGCCCCAGGATATGAACGTCCTTTCCCATATATTCCGTGGAAAATTCAATGCCGGGAATGACTTCAATATTTTTCCCGGCGGCGTAGGAAATAGCTTCCGACAGTCCAGCGGTGGTATCGTGATCCGTGAGGGCGAAGGCGCTGAGCCCCTTTTCCAGGGCCAGGTCAACCAGTTCGGAGGGACTCATGCTCCCGTCGGATTTATCGGAGTGTACATGTAAGTCAACTGTTTTCATCTGTTACCTCGATTTCTGCGACAACAGGCCGCATTCATTTTTACTCCGGAGCATAGGGTGAAGGCCGCCGGAAGGAAACAAAAGAGGGAAGCACCTTTTCCGTGATACACGGCAGCCTTCCCCCTTTATATGCCGGGCTGCCGGATTTAACAGGCAGCCCGTTTCCAGGGGTATCCGCATGGGAAACCATCCTGGTTAATTTTCATCGTCTTCCTTATTGGCAGTATAAACAGTACGTTTTCTTGCCATGGCATCGCTTGCAAGGTATTCGTCGTAGGTTGTGATCTTATCGATCATGCTGCCGTCAGGAAGGATTTCCATAATTCTGTTGGCCGTGGTCTGAACGAACTGGTGATCGCGGCAGGCGAAAAGTGCAACGCCGGGATACTTGATAAGTCCGTTGTTCAGTGCGGTTATGGATTCCATGTCCAGATGGTTGGTAGGCTCATCCAATATCAGGCAGTTGGCGCCGGAAATCATCATCTTGGAAAGCAGGCAGCGGACCTTTTCACCACCGGACAGGATTCTGACCTTTTTCACCCCGTCTTCCCCGGCAAAAAGCATACGTCCCAGGAAGCCGCGGACATAAGTGATATCGTCCACCGGGGAATAGCCCATCAGCCAGTCTGCAATGGTGTAGTCATTATCGAACTCTTTGGAGCTGTCCTTGGGGAAGTAAGCCTGGGAGGTGGTAACACCCCATTTGAAGGTTCCTTCATCCGGCTCAATTTCACCCATGAGAATCTGGAAAAGCGTGGTTTTTGCCAGCTCGTTGCTTCCCACAAATGCAATTTTATCATTGTGCCCCACAATGAAGGAAATGTTGTTGAGCACCTTTTCCCCGTTAATCGTTTTGGAAAGCCCTTCTACAGTCAGCACTTCATTGCCGATTTCACGATCGGGACGGAAATCAATATAAGGATATTTTCTGCTGGAGGGCCTGATTTCATCCAGCTCTATTTTTTCCAGGGCACGTTTCCTGGAGGTAGCCTGTTTGGACTTGGAAGCATTGGCGGAGAAACGGGAGATGAAGTCCTGCAGCTCCTTGATTTTCTCTTCCTTTTTCTTGTTGGCTTCCTTCATCTGCTTGATGAGCAGCTGGCTGGATTCATACCAGAAATCGTAGTTGCCGGCATACAGCTGAATTTTGCCATAGTCAATATCCGCGATATGGGTGCAGACCTTATTCAGGAAATAACGGTCATGGGATACCACGATAACCGTGTTGTCAAAATTGATGAGGAATTCTTCCAGCCAGGCGATGGCATCCAGATCCAGATGGTTGGTAGGCTCATCCAGGAGCAGTATGTCGGGATTGCCGAACAGCGCTTTGGCAAGAAGGACCTTTACCTTCTGGCTTCCGTTCAGATCCTTCATCAGGGAATAATGGTAATCGGTTTCAATTCCCAGGCCGTTTAAAAGGCTGGCGGCGTTGGATTCGGCTTCCCAGCCGTCCATTTCGGCGAATTCGCCTTCCAGCTCGCTGGCGCGGATGCCATCCTCATCGGTGAAATCTTCCTTGGCATAAATGGCATCCTTCTCCTTCATTATTTCATAAAGGCGGGAATTGCCCATAATTACGGTATCAAGAACCGTATAATCATCGTATTTGAAGTGATCCTGTTCCAGGACGGAAAGCCGCTGGCCGGGAGTGATTACCACATCGCCGTTGGTAGGCTCCAGCTGCCCGGAAAGAATTTTCAGAAAGGTGGATTTACCGGCGCCGTTGGCACCGATCAGGCCGTAACAGTTGCCTTCCGTAAACTTGATGTTAACTTCTTCAAAAAGCGCCTTTTTCCCGAGACGCAGGGTAACGTTGTTTGCACTAATCATTTTAATCCTCCATGTTTTGCGGAGCAAAATGCAATTTCTTTAGAAATTTGCCCTTTGGCGGGCAGGGGATTTTCCTCCGAATGCCGAAAAGCGGCGGTAATGACTGAAAAAGCCGGCAGAATAAGGAATCGGATTTCCTTTACGGCGACCTGCCATGGCGGCTTTCTTCTTATTTTAATTATGTCCTGTTTCATGTCGCCTTTACCTATTTTACAGAAAAAACGGGAATTTGCAAGCTATTCTTAAAAAATAGTGAAGAAATCATAACAGGGCTGCAACAGATATTGCTGCAATATGTTGACAGACGACATATGTCGTGCTACGATATAGGAAAGTTGATATATCGTCAGACGACATAACGGAACACGATATAGTTCTGTGAGATGCACAGGCAGGACTGTGAAAGGAGAAAGGGATGGAGCCTAAGAAGGAACCGCTTACAGAGAGTTATTTTTATATACTGCTTTGCCTGTACCGGCATGCGAATCACGGATATGGGATTATGCAGGAGGCCGGGGAGCTGTCGGGCGGCCGGGTCAGGATTGGTTCGGGCACCATGTACGGAGCGGTCAGCAATATGATGAAAAAGGGCTGGATTGCGGAATGTGACGCAGAACCGGAGTATGGAACGGCAGGGGGAAGCAGGAATACAGGAGTGAGGAAAAAACTGTATGTTTTGACGGATACCGGCAGACAAGCTCTGGAGACAGAGCTTGTCCGGCTGATTGAGATGCTCAAAAGCGCGGAAAAGATTATAGGCCGGCCGCCTGAACTTTTACTGAAAAAGTAGAGTAGGAAAAATTTTGCATTTAAAAGTGGATTGGGAAAATTTTGGCCCGCAGAAATACATATCCGGCAGGCTGATGCGGAAAGGAGAATTTATGGATACCAAAGTATCATTCAGAGGTTATATGGCATGGAATTATGACAGGGAGGAGCAGGACCTTGACAGAATGTCGGAACAGGGCTGGGAGTTTGTTGGGAAAACCTTCAATGGATGGATTTACCTGAAAAAACAGTACATTCCGGGAACGCCGGAGGAAGAATATGAAATTTATACGGATTCAGAATCTCTGGCGGAACTTGTAAAAAGATGGAAAAAGCTGGCCTATCTGCTGAGCGCCCTGGCAATTTCACAGCTTGGGCTGTATGTGGCGCTGGGAATAAACGCTGGTTATTTAAGCCCCGTTCTCATCATAATCTATGTAGGGATGTTCTGTTGGATTCAGTGGGGAATACACCAGCTGAAGAGGAAGCTCCTGGGAGATGGGATAAATTAACTGAGACGGGAGGCAGATGGATGAACGCAGGCATTATTGAAATCGATCTTCATGGGAAAAATGTGCTTCAGGCAAAAGCTGAGGTAGATGCCGTGCTGAAAAGGACGGACAGCAGTGTATACAGGCTGCGGATAATTCACGGGTTTCACGGAGGCACGGGCATACGGAGTATGCTTCAGGAGGAATATGGCTACGGCAGAGAACCGAAAATTATCCGGGTGCAGGGAGGAAATAATCCGGGCATCACGGAGCTGGTTCTGAGGGACTACTAAATTTTCCCGTCCTGCAAATACTGCAGTAAATCATAAAAACCTGTAAAAATACTGCCTGGAAAACGAATGGGACAGAGTCAAAGTCCCAATTATCGGACTCACTATATGCTATTCTTAGACTATGGAAGGGCTCACAGAGACCTGACATTGGAAACAGAGAAACGTTTTAGTTGAGATAGCAGAAAGGAGCCGCGGTATGAAAGGTTTTTATGTTGGTGAAGGTTACATGGGATGTGTGAACGGACAGTATATGCTTTTTGCAGACGAGGCTGACTATATGGATTATGTAGAGGAGCAGGCATGATAAATGCCTGCTCCGTTTTTATAATGTAACAGTTCGGGACGGCGGGAATATTGGGCATTATAATATCAAAAGCCATTTTATGCATCTTAAAAATTCACAAAGGGGCGGCTGTAACGATAATCAAGCTATAACAACACTTCAGCCAGGAGCCGGTTGAAACGGTCATTCTCGCTCCATTGCGGAAAATGGCAGGACTTTTCAAACCAGAAAAACTGCTTTTCGCTTTCTATGGTTTCAAAATATTCCCTGGCTAATTCAGAGGATACATGGCTGTCATACCTGCCTTCTATAAATATGACAGGTGTGCCGAAACGGGTCACGCCTTCAAAATCCGTCTCCATCAGTTCCGGCCACAGATGCCGGATTGCCTGCAGGCTGCCTTTCTGCCGGCGGAGCAGATCGGGAAGGGAGTAGCACCCGGAAAAAAGGAAGGGAGTGATCAGCTTGTTGTAATTGGTTTTTCCATAAAGAGAACCTTTGTGCTTTACCACCTGCTTCGTAACAAAAAGCAGATCGGAAAGCCAGTTGTCACCGGTGTAGGTGCAGTCTGTTGTCCGAAGCCGTTCCAGGGACTTACTGTCGGCATGTGCCAGAGCGTATTCATAGGCTGTGCGGCAGGATTTCTTCATGTTGACTACCTGGCCGCAGCCGATGTAGGTTTTCACCAGCTCAGGATGCCGCGCGGTGAAGGTAAGTCCCAGAACGCTGCCCCATGAATGGCCCACAAGATACAGGCAGTTCTGACGGAATCGTTCCAGCAAAATGGCAGTAAGCGAGAGGAGATCCTGAAGAAAGGTTTCCATGGTGACCGCGCCGTCCTCAAAACGGTAATAGGATTTGCCTGCGCCGCGCTGCTCCCAGACAACGACGGTGAAGTTCTCCTCCAGCCCGCGGCTGAATTTCATGACTAATGGAAGCGCAGCATCTCCGGGGCCGCCGTGAAGATAGAGCAGCAGCGGCGCATCCTTTTTCTGTGCGCGTATGGAAACATACTGGGGCATGCCGTTGAGGCTTATTAAGGACTGTTCGTTGATAAACATATTCCCTCCCGTAAAACTATTTATTTTTATTCTAACGTCTGGAACAGGCCGTGTCAAACGGGAGAAAATCAACCAGATAAAAATCAACCGGACAAAAATCAATTTTTTCTCCCATTGCCCGGAACTGGACAAAAAGCAGGAAAAAAAGTATAATAATTTTGGCTGTACTGCTGCGCGGAAATGCTCCGTACAGCCGCGGTAAAATAACAGCAGAACGCGGGCATAAGCCGGCAGAAGGAAGGGCGAGGGTATGGCATACGGTTTGATTTCCCTGGAAAAAAGATTAAAGGAAAACATAAAATACTACAGTCTGGAAAATTTATATGATCTGGACGAGATACAAAGGCTCTTTTGCAGTTTGTGCGAGGCGCTGGGTACAGAGCTGCTGCTTACGGAGCGGCACGGGGAAAAGGTGGTTTGCGTTGGTGATTTCTCCGGATTTGAACCGGATGTGGTAAGCGATCCGGGGCGGAAGATCCGTGTGGCGGACAGAACCGTCGGCCATCTTTATGCAAAGCTGAATCAACAGGCCGCCGGACAGACGGCAGAAGCCGTTCTTGACAATGTCGTGGAGTTGTATTCTTCTTTGGGAGAAAAGCAGTACAGATTCCGGGAAACGGCCATTTATGCGGATGAACTGGAGGAAGCGCTGGAGAAGGACAGATATCAGGCAAAGCATGGGGAGCATGTGGATGCGCTGACAGGACTTCTGAGCAGACCAAGCTTTGACAGCAGGCTGAAGGAGCTGGCTGAGACGGGGACTGCGCCGGATGCGCTGATTTGTGTGAATATCAATGACTGGAAGTTTGTAAACGAAAACTACGGCGATGAAGAAAGCGACAGACTGATAAAGACTGTCGCAGGAATTTTGAAGCAGGAAGCAAAACCTGAGTATGTCATGGGCCGTGTGGACGGCGATGTTTTTTATGTGGTGATAGAAGTGCCGGAGGATGGTGAGGCAGAAGCCTACTGCCGGCGGGTCAGGGAGGCCTGCAGGGCTTATGAGGATGCCATACTGGTGCCTTCCGTTGCCATTGGCATGGTAAACAGGGCGAGCGTGGAAGAGGATTTTACGGCGCTGTTTTCCGAGGCGGAGTATGAGATGTTCCGGGATAAATTTGATGAAAAGAATATGCCGGGATACAGGGAGCGTCTGGAGAAGGGGCTGCAAAGATAGGAATATGGTAACTGTGAGGGTACAGGGCAGTTACGGAATATATTAAAATATGGCCGCGGCCGGAGCAGATTTTTTCTGCCGGCCGCGTTTTTTTGTTGGACTGCGGCAGACGGCCCGGACAAAAGCTTTGCTGCTGGAAAATAAAAGAATAATCCTCATTGTATTAAGGTTTGAAAACACCGGAATTTGTTTATAATAAATTTATAAAAAACGGTGAAATTAAGAAAAAGAGAGAAAACAAGAGATAAATTAAGATATATTGAGTAAACAACATTTTTAGTCTTGTAAAGGGCGTTGCATAAAATAAACCAAAAACATAATATATGTATAGTGTTTAGCACTCAAGCAAGATGAGTGCTAACAACAAAATAAAACCGGTGAAAGAAAGAATTCATTAAGGAGGCATTTTTATGAAATTAGTACCTTTAGGTGACAGAATCGTTTTGAAGCAGTTAGAAGCAGAAGAGACAACAAAATCCGGAATTGTTCTTCCCGGACAGAACAAAGAAAAACCCCAGCAGGCAGAAGTTATTGCCGTAGGCCCCGGCGGAGTAATCGATGGAAAAGAAGTTAAGATGGAAGTGAAAGCCGGCGACAAGGTAATCTATTCCAAATATGCCGGTACGGAAGTTAAGCTGGATGACGATCAGGAATACATCATCGTAAAGCAGTCCGATGTTCTTGCAGTAATTGAATAAGCAGACACGAAACCAAAATCATAAATTCAGGAGGCGTTTGAATCATGGCAAAAGAAATTAAATACGGCGCAGAAGCCCGTGCAGCTCTGGAAGCCGGCGTAGATCAGTTAGCAGATACCGTCAGGGTAACACTTGGACCGAAAGGAAGAAACGTAGTTCTTGATAAATCCTACGGAGCTCCCCTTATCACAAACGACGGTGTAACCATCGCAAAGGAAATCGAGCTGAAAGATGCTTTCGAAAACATGGGCGCACAGCTGGTAAAGGAAGTTGCCACCAAGACCAATGATGTAGCAGGCGACGGTACAACGACAGCAACTGTCCTGGCTCAGGCAATGGTAAACGAAGGAATGAAGAACCTGGCAGCAGGCGCTAACCCGATTATCCTCAGAAAGGGTATGAAGAAAGCCACCGAATGCGCAGTGGAAGCTATTGCTAAAATGAGCGCCAAGATCAATGGCAAAGAGCAGATCGCAAGAGTTGCATCTATTTCCGCAGGAGATGACGAAGTCGGGGAAATGGTAGCAGACGCTATGGAAAAAGTTTCCGGAGACGGCGTTATCACCATCGAAGAAAGCAAGACCATGATGACAGAACTCGACCTGGTAGAAGGTATGCAGTTCGACAGAGGATATGTTTCCGCTTATATGTGCACAGATATGGACAAAATGGAAGCAATTCTGGAAAATCCCTATATCCTCATTACAGATAAAAAGATCTCCAACATCCAGGAAATCCTTCCTCTGCTGGAGCAGGTTGTACAGAGCGGCGCCAAGCTGTTAATTATTGCTGAGGATGTGGAAGGCGAAGCGCTGACCACCCTGATTGTAAACAAACTGCGCGGAACCTTCAACGTTGTAGCTGTTAAGGCTCCCGGCTATGGCGACAGAAGAAAAGAAATGCTTCAGGATATCGCTATCCTTACAGGCGGCAAGGTAATCAGCGAGGAACTGGGCCTTGATTTGAAAGAAACCCAGCTCACAGACCTGGGACGTGCGAAATCCGTTAAGGTACAGAAAGAAAATACAGTTATCGTTGACGGCGAAGGCAGCAAGGATGAAATCCAGGCAAGAATCTCCCAGATTAAGAAACAGATCGAAGAGACCACTTCTGATTTTGACAGAGAGAAGCTTCAGGAAAGACTTGCGAAGCTGGCTGGCGGCGTAGCGGTTATCCGTGTGGGCGCTGCAACCGAGACAGAAATGAAGGAAGCGAAGCTGCGTATGGAAGACGCTCTTGCAGCTACTAGGGCAGCAGTTGAGGAAGGTATTATCGCAGGCGGCGGATCTGCATATATCCATGCATCCAAGGAAGTTTCCAAACTGGCTGAAGGTATGGACGGAGATGAAAAGACAGGCGCAAGAATCGTACTCAAAGCCCTGGAAGCACCTCTGTACCACATTGCAGCAAACGCAGGCCTGGAAGGCAGCGTTATCATCAACAAAGTAAAAGAAATGGAAGTAGGCATGGGCTTCGATGCTCTGAAGGAAGAGTATGTAAATATGGTAGAAGCAGGTATTCTTGACCCTGCCAAGGTTACCAGAAGCGCACTGCAGAACGCAACAAGCGTTGCATCCACATTGTTGACAACAGAAACCGTTGTTGCAGACATCAAAGAAGATATTCCCGCAGCACCTGCCGGAGCAGGCGGAATGGGAATGATGTAATTGAACAGTTACCCTATAAGTTTAAATCCGGTCACAGAATTTTCTGTGGCCGGATTTTTGTGGTTTACGGGAATTTTAGAAGATAGTTTTTACGTAGCTGCCTTTTCCGTTTTTCTTTGCCTGGTACATGGCTTTATCAGCCACCCGGTAATAATCAAAATAAGAAGGGGCATACTCTTTATTGATTGCGGCGCCGATGCTTACGCTGACGGGAACACAGCTTCCGTTCAGTTCCCTGGTGCGCAGAAGTACTTCTTTGCAGACACGTTCCACAAGCCCTTCGTCACAGGTCTGGTATGCGAACAACCCGAATTCGTCCCCTCCAATGCGGAAAACAGTATCTGTACGGCGGCATACATTCCGCAGAATGGATGCAAAACGGAACAGTACCTCATCTCCCTGGCAGTGTCCGTAGGTATCGTTGATGCTTTTAAAATTGTCTACATCAAAGACGAACATGGCATTGTGCGTACAGGGGCTCTGCTGCATCAGCCGGCTCTGTATGAGCTGTCTTCCGGCGGCTGCATTGTAGACTCCCGTGTGGCCGTCCATATTTGCCAGATGCTGCAGCTTCAGCCTGTGCTGCACCTCGCTGTCAATATCCTGAAAAAAACCCACTGCCTGCATATTTCCGGCATCGTCCAAATAAGAGGTAAAAACCGCCCGGTACCACCGGTAATCCCGACAGGCGCCAAGCCTGGAGAGAAGCTCCGCCGACAGTGTGCATTCCTGGGATTCCAGCGAGCGGAAAACATGGGAAAGCGACGGCAGATAATCAGGATGCAGGATACCCGACTGAACAAGCCCCTGCGCCCCGTTATGTATGACAGGCGGCAGGCCGAAGCGCTGCGCGCATTCCGTTTCCGGATATAGATCCTTTGCCTGCGTATCGTATTCCCATATTATATCTGCAAAATTCTGCAGAAGGATTTCCAGCTTCTGTGGGTTTTTCGTCCATTCCCGGCTCATTTGTCTGTACCCACCGCCTTTCTTGTTATTTCTGGCACTATACATGGCACGTACATATCATAATGTTATCATTGACGCAAGCGGCAGACAACGCGTTACAGAACGTATTTTTATGACAAAACAGGACAGGAAAGGACAGAGTGTGTTAAAATAAGAAGGCCATAAAGGAAAAGATAAAAAGGAGTGTAAATAAAAATGACATATATTTTTTTAACTGTGGGGATATTGTGCCTGCTTTACTGTGCGGGAATTCTGATATCAGGAGTTTTCGGTTCCTGGTTTTTCCTGATCTGGGGAGCGGCCGGCGCGGGCTTTATGGCACTGGCCTGGATGTGGAAAAATAATATAATAAGCCGTCTTCCGGCAGCGGTAAAGCTGCTGCTTGTAATCGTGCTGGCGGCCGGAATTCTGGTGTTCCTTTTTATTGAAGGCCTGATTATCAGCAGGTTTCACAGCAAGGGGGAGCCGGGGCTGGATTATCTGATTGTCCTCGGGGCCCAGATGCGGGACAGCGGCCCGAGCAAAGCGCTTGCGCTGCGGCTGGATACGGCGGTGACCTACCTGGAAGAAAATGAAGCTACGCTTGTGGTGGTTTCAGGAGGGAAGGGAAGCAATGAGCCGGTGAGCGAGGCGCAGGGAATGTTTGATTACCTTGTTGCGAAAGGAATTGCGCCGGAACGGATTGTGATGGAGGACAAGTCCACGAATACCAAGGAAAATCTGGAATTCTCCAAAAAACTGATTCCCGAAGCAGCCAGCGTGGGGATTGTTACGAATAATTTCCATGTCTACCGGGGAACGCGGCTTGCGGTTAAGCAGGGCTTTTGTACCGTATGCGGACTGGCGGCGCCTTCAGATATTCCTATGCAGGCGAACAACATGGTCAGGGAATTTTTTGGCGTAATGAAGGACCTTCTCTATGGTAATATGACGCTGTGACAGGTCAAAAACCCTGTAAATACAGGCATTTTGGGCGGTTGACTTATACAAGGATAAATAATATAATAAATAATAGTTTTTTAGGGAAAAATGACCAGAAGGAAAAAGTCTTTCCGGAAAAGACATAAAGGGCAGGGACAATTCGGCAGCCCAGTAAAAGAAAGGCCGGTTTGCGGCGGAAAGAGGACAGAATGAAAAAGCTGGAAGAATATGTGAGATGTATTCCGGATTTCCCGGAGGAAGGGGTCATGTTCAGGGATGTGACCAGCGTTCTGCAGGATGCAGATGGCCTGCACCTGGCGATTGACACCATGCAGGAGTTAGTTAAGGATCTGGACTTTGATATTGTGGTGGGGCCGGAATCCAGAGGCTTTATCTTCGGGACCCCTATAGCCTATAATAATCATAAGCCCTTTGTGCTCATCAGAAAGAAAGGGAAGCTCCCCTGTGAGACGGTTTCCATGGAATATGAGCTGGAATATGGCACTGCAGTGATCGAGATACATAAGGATGCGATACTGCCCGGCCAGAAGATTCTGATTGTGGATGATCTGATTGCGACAGGAGGCACCACGGAGGCAATGATCCGCCTGGTGGAATCCCTGGGCGGCGAAGTGGTCGGAGTAGTGGTACTTATGGAGCTTGCAGGGCTTAAGGGCAGGGAAAAGCTGAAGGGCTACCGACTGGAGTCCGCAATCTGCTATGAAGGAAAATAATAGAACAGGATTTAACAGGTGAAGACCTTGTACATCAGGGTTTTTGGCTATAACAATAAAAAGTGGCGCCGGTGATGATATGAGTATGACGGAAGAAAAGACAACGGATAGAATGCAGACCGGACTTCAGAAAGAAGCAGCGGTGCAGCCGGAAGAAAAAAGCAAAATCGTATACGAGGGCGGCGGAAATCTTGCCCGGCAGCAGAAGAAAGGAAAAAGCCTGGTGCTGGATGATGGACGGATTGAGGCCATGAAGGAATATTTAAGTCCTGAGGAGCTTTATCAGGACCTTATTTCCCGTGTGCGCAGATACCACCCGTCAGATGATATTTCCATGATCGAGAAAGCGTATAAAATTGCCTATGCCGCCCACGAAGGGCAGGTGCGTAAGTCCGGCGAGCCTTATATCATCCATCCTCTCTGCGTGGCAATTATCCTGGCGGATCTGGAGCTGGATAAGGAAACGATAGAAGCAGGCCTTCTTCATGACGTGGTGGAAGACACGATCATGACCGAAGAGGAAATCGAAAAGGAATTCGGCCCTGATGTGGCCCTTCTGGTGGACGGCGTAACAAAGCTCCAGCAGATTAACTTCCCCAGTGATAAGGGGAACGGGGACAATAAAACCGCGGATCAGCAGGAAATGCAGGCAGAGAACCTCCGTAAAATGTTCCTTGCCATGGCAAAGGACATCCGCGTCATTATGATAAAGCTTGCCGACAGGCTTCATAATATGCGTACCCTGAAGTACCAGCCTCCGGCGAAGCAGCAGAAGATAGCCAGGGAAACCATGGAAATTTATGCGCCCATCGCACAGCGCCTGGGCATTTCCAAAATCAAGGTGGAGCTTGACGACCTTTCCCTGAAATATCTGGAGCCGGATGTATACTATGACCTGGTGGATAAAATCGCAGTACGCAGAAGCGAAAGGGAAGAGTACATCCAGCAGATTGTGGACGAAGTGACCGAACACATGAAAAATGCGGGAATCAAATCCCAGATAGACGGCCGTGTCAAGCATTTCTTCAGCATCTATAAGAAAATGAAGAACCAGAGCAAGACACTGGATCAGATTTATGATCTGTTTGCCGTGAGAATTATTGTGGATTCCGTAAAAGACTGCTATGCGGCGCTCGGCGTCATCCATGAAATGTATAAGCCCATTCCGGGGCGTTTCAAGGACTACATCGCCATGCCCAAGCCCAACATGTACCAGTCACTGCACACCACGGTTATCGGATCTTCGGGACAGCCCTTCGAAATTCAGATACGTACCATGGAAATGCATAAGGCGGCGGAATACGGCATTGCCGCCCACTGGAAATATAAGGAAGCCTCCGACGGCAAGAAGGTGGCGGCCCAGGAGGAAGAAAAGCTTGCATGGCTGCGCCAGATCCTGGAATGGCAGCGTGACATGTCGGATAATAAGGAATTTATGAATCTGCTCAAGAGCGATTTGGATCTGTTTTCCGACAGTGTATACTGCTTTACGCCCACAGGCGATGTGAAAACGCTTCCCGCGGGCAGCACGCCCATTGATTTTGCCTACAGCGTACACACGGCGGTGGGCAATAAGATGATTGGCGCCAGGGTAAACGGCAAGCTTGTGACCATAGATTATGAGATCCAGAACGGCGATCGTATCGAGATACTTACCTCCCAGAATTCCAAGGGACCCAGCCGCGACTGGCTGAACCTGGTCAAGAGCACTCAGGCGAAAAACAAGATCAACCAGTGGTTCAAGAACGAATTTAAAGAGGAAAACATCGTCAAGGGCAAGGAAATGCTGCTTGCCTACTGCAAGGCAAAGAGCATTAATATTTCCGAAATCATGAAGCCTCCCTACATGGAGGCGCAGATGAAAAAGTACGGCTTTAAGGACTGGGAATCCCTGCTGGCAGCCGTAGGGCACGGCGGCCTGAAGGAAGGCCAGATTCTGAACCGCATGCAGGAGCTGTATGATAAGGATCATCCCAAGGTATTAAGCAACGAAGAGGTTCTGGCCAATGTGGCTGAAAATGCCCAGGCCAGGCAGATGCTGCCACGCGCCAAGAGTAAAAACGGCATTGTGGTCAAGGGCATCCATGATGTGGCGGTCCGTTTTTCCAAATGCTGTTCGCCGGTTCCCGGGGACGAGATCATCGGCTTTGTTACAAGAGGAAGAGGAATTTCCATCCACAGGACGGACTGTGTGAATGTGATCAACCTGCCGGAGTCTGAGCGCGCCAGGCTGATTGATGCGGAATGGGAGGCTTCCCAGGAAAACCGTACAGATGAAAAATATCTGGCGGAAATCAATATTTACGCCAACAACCGAAGCGGACTCCTGGCCGACATTTCCAGGGCGCTCACGGAAAAGAACATCGATATTCTCGCCATGAATACACGTACCAACAAGCAGGGAATGGCAACTCTGTCCGCCTCCTTTGAGATAGCAAGCAGAGATGAATTAATCCGCATCATTGATAAAATAAGGACCATTGACAGTGTTATCGATATAGAAAGAAGTTAAATATATGGCAAAATTAAAAATTGGGCGCATGGTGCTGAGCATGTGCCAGACGAACTGCTATTTTGTTTCCCCGGAAAATCAGAAGGAAGTGGTCCTCATTGATCCTGCGGATCAGGGCGGCCAGATCTATGAAGCGCTGAAAAGCAAAGGGCTGCAGGTGGCCGCTATCCTCCTGACCCACGGCCACTTTGACCATATCTGGGGCGCAAATGAACTGCGCAGGCTTTCCGGCGCGCCGATCTATGCATATGAAGAGGAAAAGGAGGTCTGCGAGGACGCTTCGAAAAACGTCTCCGATCAGGCTGGCCGCCCGGAAACCGTGGCGGCGGATAATTATCTGAAGGACGGCGCGCAGCTGGACCTTGCGGGTATGCATTTCCAGCTGATAGCCACTCCGGGACATACCAAGGGCAGCTGCTGCTATTACATGGAAAAGGAAAAAGTCCTTTTTGCGGGAGACACTCTTTTTGAAGGCTCCGTGGGACGGACCGACTTCCCCACAGGAAGCATGGGACGCCTGGTTCACTCCATCAAGGAACGCCTGCTGGTGCTTCCAGAGGACACCATCGTATATCCCGGACACGGCGATGAAACTACAATCGCAGACGAGAAGAAGTATAATCCTTACTGTCAGTAATTACATTTAATTCGTATGGCCTGGCAGCACTGCTCAGGCACGGAGGAACTATGGCAGGAAGAAAAGAGGCGGAACATCTTTTGGAAAAAGCGGGAGAACACAATCCCGGTCCATGGATTGCCCATTCACGGAATGTGGCTGTTCTGGCAGAAAGAATTGCAGCTGAAGCAGGAATGGATGTCTCGCGTGCTTATGTCTTCGGACTGCTTCACGATATTGGCAGACAATACGGTCCCATGCAGGCCAGGCATGCCCTGGAGGGATATCGCTTCCTGATGGAACAGGGACATCCGGAGGAGGCGAGGATTTGTATGACACATACCTTCCAGTATCAGAATCCCGAGGCTGTTTATGATAGCTGGGACTGTACGGAAGAGGAACTGGATTGGGTGCGACGGTATTTGTCTCAGATAACATATGATGACTACGATCGTCTGATACAGCTGTGTGATGCGCTGTCACTGGCGGATGGCTACTGTATCGCAGAAAAAAAGATGGTTTCATCCATTCTGAAATTTGGCTGGAAAGATACCACAGAAGCAAAGTGGAAGGCAATTTTATGTTTAAAGGATTACTTCGATAATATAATAAACGGAGATGTCTATGCATTATTTTAGGCAGGGACATCAGCAAAGACCAATCGGCCGAAGGGCTGGATTGGTTTTACTAATCTTGGAAAGGGTCGGACAACATGCTTGCAGTCAGACTGAACAAACCGCAATTTGAATACGACATCCATTCCATCGTCAAAGCTTTTTATCCGGCGGAGACGGTGAAGGTGTTTGAAGAAGGAACAAAAGATTTTGAATCGGACGGGGATAACCCATCCATAGCCATATGGTTTGAAGAAAGGGCTATCCGGGTAAATTTATCCGGTACGGAGCATGAGGCTGTCCTGAGCAGGCCAGAGGAACGCCCGGTTGTGAAGAATGAGCTGAAACAGCTTCTTTACCGCGTACTTTCCGCCTATACGGGAAAAGAACTTCCCTGGGGCACGCTGACCGGTATCCGCCCTACTAAGATAGCCATGCAGTTCCTGGAGGAAAATGCGCCGGGGACGCAGAATCCCATGACGGAGGCAGATATCCTATCCTACATGCAGGAAACCTACTATTGCAGTGAGGAAAAAGCCCTGCTGGCCATAGACATAGCAAAGAGAGAAAAGCGCATTCTGGCGGATATCCATTACGAAAAAGGCTACAGCCTTTATATAGGCATTCCGTTCTGCCCCACTACCTGCCTTTACTGCTCCTTCACCTCCTTCCCCATTTTTTCCTGGAAGGACAGAGTGGGAGAGTATCTGACAGCGTTGGAAAAAGAGATTGATTTCGTCAGGGAAGCCTGCCAGGATAAAATCCTGGACAGCGTATATATCGGCGGAGGCACCCCCACCACGCTGGAGCCGGAGGAGCTGAGAAGACTGCTGTCAAAAGTGAGAGCCTCCTTTGATTTTTCCCAGGTAAAGGAGTTTACTGTGGAGGCCGGACGCGCCGACAGCATCACGAGAGACAAGCTGAGGGCTTTAAAGGAGTTCGGCGTGACACGCATTTCCGTCAACCCCCAGACCATGAATCAGGAAACTCTTAACATAATCGGCCGCCGCCATACGGTGGGACAGGTGGAGGAAGCCTTTCGGCTGGCCAGGGAAGAAGGCTTTACCAACATCAACATGGATCTCATCCTGGGGCTTCCCGGAGAAACAAAGGAGCATGTGGAGCGGACCATGGAGGCGGTAACCAGGCTCTGCCCTGACAGCCTGACAGTCCACTCCCTCGCCATAAAACGTGCTTCAAGACTCAGCCTCTGGATAGAAGAAAACGGCATTGAGACCCTTCATAATACGGACGAAACCATGGAAATAGCAGCAGAGGGCGCCGCCCGTATGAACATGAAGCCCTATTATCTCTACCGCCAGAAGAACATGTCCGGCAATTTTGAAAATGTAGGCTATGCCACCGAGGGCAACTATGGTATTTACAACATCCTCATCATGGAGGAAAAACAGACCATCATGGCCCTGGGCGCCGGCACAATTTCCAAAGCCGTCTACCCCGACGGCCGCATCGAACGCTGCGATAACGTGAAGGACGTAGCCCTCTACATCGAAAAAATTGATGAAATGATAGACCGAAAACGAAAACTCCTCGGCGGCTGATATGTAACTGTTCAGGTTCACCAAAGCTTCAGCCTCCGGGTGGATTTCCAATTCCTCTTGAAAAGAAAAGGAAAAAAGTGTAGAATCAAAATGCTGTCCGGCAGGTTAGCGCACTTGCTGCGCGAACCGTAAAAAACGTAGGGCAGGACAGCAAAAATCCATCGCCGAAGGCGATTTGCATGGATTTTTGCATAACTGAGAACGAAGTGAACAGTTAGAATCAAAATGCTGTCCGGCAGGAATGTGCACTGGCTGCGCAAACCGTAAAATGGCAGCAACAGAATGGACAGCCGCGGCAGGCGGCGGGAAAGGAATACAGGAAAATGGCTTTAAGTAAAAAACCGGTAACCGGCATGAAGGACATTCTGCCGGCTGAAATGCAGCTGAGAGATTATGTAATCAGCGTAATAAAGGATACTTATGGTAAATTCGGATTTACCTCCATCGAGACGCCCTGTGTGGAAAATATTGCAAACCTGACAAACAAGCAGGGCGGAGATAATGAAAAACTGATTTTCAAGATTATGAAACGGGGAGAGAAACTGAACCTGGAAAATGCAAAGGAAGAAGCTGATCTGGTTGACGGCGGCCTGCGCTATGATCTGACGGTGCCGCTGGTCCGTTTCTATTCCAATAATGCCAGCCAGCTGCCCACGCCCTTCAAGGCCTTGCAGATGGGGAATGTATGGCGTGCTGACAGGCCTCAGAGAGGACGCTACCGTCAGTTTATGCAGTGTGACATAGATATCCTGGGAGAGCCCTCCAACCTGGCTGAAATCGAACTGATTCTTGCCACCACAACCACACTGGGCAAGCTGGGCTTCCGCAATTTCCAGATCCGCATAAATGAACGCAGAATCCTGAAGGCTATGGCGGCATACAGCGGCTTCCCGGAGGAAAGTTTCGACACGGTATTCATTATTCTGGATAAAATGGATAAAATCGGCCTTGACGGCGTAGCGGCAGAACTGAAGGAATGCGGCTTCTCAGAAGAAAGCATAAATAAATACCTGGATTTGTTCCGCGGCCTGGAAACAGCGCAGGACGGCCTGGGATATCTTGCCGGAAAGCTGGAGGGCGTATTGGAAGCGGAAGTTGTAGACAACCTGCGTGAAATTTCGGACAGCGTGAGCGCTACCAAGGCAGCGGATTTTGAAATGGTATTTGATCCTACGCTGGTAAGAGGCATGTCCTATTACACAGGGACTATTTTTGAAATCGCAATCCCTGAATTCGGCGGAAGCTGCGGAGGCGGCGGACGTTATGATAAAATGGTTGGTAAATTTACGGGCAGCGATGTGCCGGCCTGCGGATTTTCCATCGGTTTTGAACGCATCATCCTTCTGATGATGGAAAATGGTTTCCAGATTCCGGGCAAACCGAAGAAAATCGCTTACCTTATTGAAAAGGGTGTTGCGGGAGAAGAATTGTGCAGAGTCATTGCCGAGGCGCAGTCGCAGAGGGCGGACGGCATGCAGGTGCTGATTGCCAGAATGAATAAAAATAAAAAGTTCCAGAAGGAACAGCTGATGAAGGAAGGCTGGGAAGAATTCAAAGAGTTCTACCGGGAGCCTTTAAAATAAATATCGGCAGCTGTGAAGGTATGGGACAGTTATAATATTTGAGACAGAAAAAACAAAGGAGGCACATCATGTCTGAGTCAATGAAGGGGCTGAAAAGAACCCACAGATGCGGCGAATTATCCGCTGCCAATGTGGGAGAAACCGTAACCGTTATGGGTTGGGTTGCCAAGCAGAGAAATAAAGGCGGTATCATTTTTGTGGATTTAAGGGATCGTTCCGGGATACTGCAGGTTATATTTGAAGAAAGCGACGCGGGCGCAGAGGGCTTTGCCAAGGCGGAAAAGCTGCGTAGTGAATATGTGGTTGCCGTTGTGGGAAAAGTAGAAAAGAGAGCCGGTGCTGTCAATGAAAACCTGGCTACCGGAGAAATCGAGGTCAGGGCGTCCCAGGTACGTATTTTATCTGAAGCGCTTACGCCTCCCTTCCCCATAGAAGAGGACTCCAAAACCAAGGAAGAGCTTCGCCTGAAATACCGTTACCTGGATTTGAGAAGACCTGATCTGCAGAGCAAAATCATATTAAGAAGCAAGATCACCATGGCGATCCGGGAGTTTATGTCCAGGGAAGGCTTCCTGGAAATTGAAACCCCCATGCTCACCAAATCCACACCGGAGGGGGCAAGGGATTATCTGGTGCCCAGCCGTGTGCATCCCGGGAATTTTTATGCGCTTCCCCAGTCCCCTCAGATTTTCAAGCAGTTACTGATGTGTTCAGGCTATGACCGGTATTTCCAGATCGCAAGATGCTTCCGTGATGAGGATTTGCGTGCGGACAGACAGCCCGAATTCACACAGGTGGATATGGAACTGTCCTTTGTGGATGTGGACGATGTGATTGCAGTGAATGAAAAGCTGCTGAAATATATCTGTAAGGAAGCAATCGGCCTTGAGGTGGAGCTTCCAATCCAGCGTATGACCTGGCAGGAGGCCATGGATCGTTTTGGATCTGATAAGCCGGATACCCGTTTTGGCATGGAGCTGACGGATGTTTCCTCCGTAGTAGCGGGCTGCGGTTTCGGTGTATTTACCTCCGCATTGGAAAACGGCGGATCCGTCCGGGGCATCAATGCCAAAGGACAGGCGGAAATGCCCAGAAAGAAAATTGATGCGCTGGTGGACTTTGCCAAAGGCTATGGCGCCAGGGGCCTTGCATATCTGTGCGTGCTGCCTGACGGAAGCTATAAATCTTCTTTTGCAAAATTCATGACCGAGGATCAGCTCAAAGCGCTGGTAGAAGCAATGAGCGGTGAACCGGGAGATCTGCTGCTGTTTGCCGCAGACAAGAATACGGTTGTCTGGAACGTGCTGGGCGGCCTGCGTCTGGAGCTGGCAAAGCAGATGAACCTGATTGACAACAGCAAATTCAACTTCCTCTGGATTACGGAATTCCCTCTTTTTGAGTGGAGCGAGGAAGAAAACCGTTACATGGCAATGCACCATCCTTTTACCATGCCGATGGAAGAGGATCTGCATATGCTGGAGACTGATCCGGGCAAGGTGCGTGCAAAGGCCTATGATATCGTGCTCAACGGTACGGAGCTGGGCGGCGGAAGCGTCAGGATTTCTGACGACGGGATTCAGGAGAGGATGTTTGAAGCCCTTGGATTTACAAAGGAAAGCGCTTATGAACGTTTCGGCTTCCTGCTTGATGCTTTCAAATACGGAGTGCCGCCGCATGCAGGACTGGCTTATGGCCTGGACCGTCTTGTCATGCTGCTTACCGGTGCGGACAGCATCCGCGAGGTAATCGCATTCCCCAAGGTAAAGGACGCCTCCTGTCTGATGACGGACGCTCCCAATGTGGTGGATTTAAAGCAGCTGGATGAATTGGGAATTTCCATCAATCCTACAGAAGAAAAAGAATAAGAGACAGAAACGTAACTGTGAAGGGACTGAACAGTTACACGGAAATATAAACAGCCGGTGGGGGATTTTTACCTGAACCGGCTGTTTTCACTAAAATCATATCCCAAGGAGTGTGCCTATGGCGGAAAAAGAGAAGCTGAGACAGGAGTTCCTGGACGAACTGCAGAATAAGCTGGTAAGGGCATCGTGTACGGATGAAATTTATGCTCTTCTGGCAGAGGCTGCCGCCTGGCTGACGGCAAGTGAAGGGCTGTCTTTTTTTATACGCCGCGAAGACTGCTTTGAGCAGGTATGCCGTCTGGGGAAATTCCCGGAAATGGAAGGTGTAACACAGGCAGAACTCTTTGGAGGGGAGCATCCTGTTTCCTTTGAGACTGTTATGATTGGAAAGGTATGTCTGCAGGAGAAGGAAGACGGGGTTTTTATGATTTTCCGTCCAAAGCCGGAGCTTATGACGGCGCAAAACAGAGAGTGCCTGCAGTTAATCTGCGGTATGGGAGCGCTGGTGCAAAAAGAGCTTTGGATTCGCGGAAAGGCGCACAGGGATGCGATGACGGATGAAATAACCGGCGCGCTGAACCGCAGCTGCCTTTTACAGCGGCTGCAGGAGGACATGGGTACCAAAATCGGAAACGCCGCGCTCATTGATATCAATGTGGACGGTTTCAAGCTGTATAACGAAATGTACGGATATATGAACAGCGATGCGCTTCTGAAATTCGTGGCGGATGCAATTCGCAGGGAAAAGACTGGACAGGGAGAAATTTACCGTTTTGGAGCGGATGAGTTCCTTTTGCTTGAGCCGGATATGACGGAGGAGCAGGCGTTTGATACGGCAGAGCGGATTCGCATGCGGATCAGGGACAGCAGCCGGGAAAAGAAAGATCTGCTCCATCAGTTGACGGTAAGCTGCGGAATCGTAATTTATCCGGAATATGTGGAGGATAAGGAGGAGCTTCTGGGCTGCTGTGTCCGCGCTGCCTATTATGCGAAAACGAGGGGAAAGGATCAGACCGCCCTGTGGCGAAAAGAGGACCGTCCCAGGGAACGTTCCGGCTATTACCGGTCTTCCTTTGAGCGGATTGCCCCTACTATTTATGCGCTGATGGCTGCGGTTGATGCAAAGGATCAGATTACCTTCCGCCATTCCCTCAAGGTTTCGGAGTACGCCACCCTTCTTGCCCAGGCGCTTGAACTGAAGGAGGAAGAGGTGGAAATCATCCGGGAAGCAGGCTTGCTTCATGATATTGGAAAAATTGGAATCCCGGAAAGCATTCTGAAAAAACAGGGCAGGCTGACGGAAGCGGAATACATGGTAATGAAGGAACATGTGGAAAATGCGGTGGAGATGATACGATATCTGCCGGATATGAACTATGTGCTTCCGACGGTGGTGGGGCATCATGAAAGATACGACGGAAAAGGTTATCCGGCCGGACTGGCGGGTGAGGCGATTCCCCTGGGAGCCCGCTGCCTTGCATTGGCCGACAGTTTTGATACGATGACGGCAAGACGGCCTTATAAAGAACCGATGCAGATTTCCTATGCGGTAAAGGAACTGGAAAAAGGGAAAAATACCCAGTTTGATCCGTATCTGACAGATGTGTTCCTGCGATTGATTGAAGAAGGAGAGATTCAGGTATGGGGCCGTGGGGATGACTGAAGGCCGGCGGCGGAAAAAAGAAATCTTCCATAGTTATCAAAAAGCACCTGCTTTTGCATAATAACAGGCAAAGGCAGGTGCTTTCGGCATTTCCGGGTTTGTTCAGTATTAAAGCCAAAACGTAACGGTTCAGGCCGGCGGGAATATTAATCAGAATATATGGTGGTGCTGTTGATAAATATTTCATAATCATCATAGCTTAAATCATTATAATTTACGTCATATGGAGAAGAAAACTCCACAGTTGCTGATTTTCCCATATCCGAGATGAATTCATAGGCGCTGCCGATTGCGGCGCCGTCTTTAAAATAAACGCACATCAGTTCCACGGAGTCGAAGGTTTTTCCGGTGGGATTCTTGATGGAGGCGATCACGCCGCCCTGAAGCCCCTGATTTGATTTTATCTGAAAATCCTTCCCGTAGTTCGGCGTATAATATTGGGGATCGGTTTTTCTTGCAATCGTATCCACCTCATAGCGGCTGTAGGGGATATCATTATAATCTTTATCATAGGGAAGCGTTACCTCTACGGCAGCTTTCCCTCCTGCCGGACAGCTCCAGATATAATTGTTCCGCAGGAAAAGCAGGTTATCATTTTCATCATAATAAGTAACGGTAATTTCCAGCTGTATGTCCTGCGTATTTTTGTTTTCATAAATCAGTATCAGGTTCCGGGAGGCGGCATAGTCCTGCTGGACGATATTTTCCATCAATTCGCTGCTGGCAGCCTTTTCCTCCGCTGTGGGCAGATACCTGTCCGCATCCTTAATCCCGCGGACAGAGGCGTCTTTATCCATAGCCATTACATAATAAAAGAGGAAGGTAAGCAGGATGGAAAGTACAGCCACAATCATCCCTGCAACAGGAAGCCCTTTTTTCTTATTGTTTTGGATGAGAGCGATGATGCCCAGGATGACCGCCAGTACATCCAGCGCGATTCCCACAAAAAATATGCCGCTGAGAAATCCGAGGATAGCCAATACAAGGCAGGCGATAGCCAGCCCGCTGTTTTTCCGGGAATCGTATACGTCTCCTGAGGCCTGGCCATAAGGCATGTTGGGCTGCCCTGCGCCCTGGTAGGGCGGGGGAAAGCCATAGCCGCCTGCTCCTGCTGCGCCCTGGCCGGTATAATAGGGGCCGGAGGCCTGGGAATTGTAATATTGGGGCGGCACGTCTGAACCTGCTCCTGGCTGCCTATTGGGATTCTGCCAGGGCTGTCCGTTCAGATTTACTTCCGGCTGCCCGGGGCCGTTTTGGCCGCCATAAGGATAACCGCCGTTATTTCCATTTTCAAAAGGGCCGAAGCCCTGGTTATTTTCATTGTTATACATATGTATTTCCTCATTTTTACACAGAATCTGTTACTAATTATAAAGCAAATGCCGTTTTTTGGGAATAGGGGAAACAATTTTAAAGAAAACTTCATTTTTTATTAAATATTAACTCCAATAGATCTGCTATACTTTTATACATAATTCAGAAAAAATGTCAACAAAGGATGAACAGTCATGGCGAATCGAGGGGGACAGACCGGAAGACGGAACAGACATTATGGAGACAGTGTGGGCAATACGGCTGTCAGGAATCTCCAGTTTATTGACATATCCAATATGGAAGAAGAACCGGAATACAGGGCGTCGCGTAAGGCGTCAGGTGCGCGCAGGCGCGTCGGAGAAGAAGATATGCCGTACAGACGAAAAGTGGAAGAATATCCGTCAGACAGGCGTATAAAAAGAGAGAACCAGGGGCGCAGGCGGGCAAGCGCGGCGGCCATAGCGCGCAGGAGAAGACGGAAACGGCAGCGATTACTGGCCGGAGCATTTCTTGTGGCCGGCGTTATTGTTTTGGGGGGATTACTGGGAACGCTTCTGTGGAAAGTGGTGGGCCGCTTTCGGGATGCGGACGTGCTTTCCGGGAACACCAGGGAAGAACGGGAGCTGATCCGGGAAAATGATACGAAAAAACCGCTGATTAAAGAAGAATTTCTCACAGTGAATCCTTATTCCCGGCCGGCGGAGCCGCTCACTGAGGTGAGGAATATTTTTATCCACTATACGGCCAATAAGGACACCTCGGCGGAACAGAACAGAAGCTATTTTGAAAACCTGGGGATTACAGGGGAGCGTTCGGCCAGCGCGCATTTTGTGATCGGCTATGAGGGCGAGATTATCCAGTGCCTGCCCCTGGATGAAATCGCCTATGCGGTAAAGACAAGAAACTATGATTCCATATCCATCGAATGCTGTTTTGTGGACGAGAACGGGAAATTTACGGACGCCACCTACCAGTCCCTGCTGCAGCTGACGGCGTGGCTGCTGCGTGAATATAAGCTTACGCCGAACGATGTGCTCCGTCACTATGATGTGGGCGGGAAAAAATGTCCGCTGTATTTTGTGGAGCATGAGGACAGCTGGGAACAGTTCAGGCAGGATTTGACAGATTACATTATGGAGGAGTAGAATATAGCGGTAAAACGAAAATATTTACCGGAGGATTATTATGCTCGCATACAAATTTGATACACAGCTTTTAATTGAAGGAGAGGATCTGTCAGAGGACGCCGTTACGGAGTACATCACTGAAAATATCGAGGGTGACTGCCTGCTAGCCGTTGGGGATGAGGAACTGATTAAGATTCATTTTCATACCAATACACCCTGGAAGGTCCTGGAATACTGCGCTTCCTTAGGCGATATCCATGATGTGGTGGTGGAAAATATGGAGCGTCAGGCTAATGGGCTTCAGGGATAATACAGTTTTGCTCAGTGACCTCTGTTTATGGCAGCTTCCGTAAACAGGGGTTTTTGTTTCCCGGGTGGGAAGGAAGGGCTTTGATGTAAAAGGAGGCCGTACAGGCAGGGCATGATTCAGCCAAAAAAGGGGGATGGACATGAGCGACAGGAAATACAAAAGAAGACGTGGAAAACGGAGGACGAAGGATACGCTGCTGATGGTCCTGCCGGTTATTCTGGCGGTGCTGGCAGTTGCCGCTGCGGTTTTTCTGATTCTGAAATTTACCACAGGCGGGAAAAAGCAGGAGACAGGGATGTTCACGGAAAGCGTCACAGATGGTGAGAGGGAGCCGGAGAGCACGGCGTCCGCGGAAAGCATTCCGGAAAGTGGCCCGGACGGCACGGAAGAAATGCAGGAAACAGTGCAGGAAACAGTGCAGGAAACGGCTTCCGGACAGGCGGAGGATATGGTCCGGGAACCGGCTGCACAGCCTGCCGTAGCGGCCGAGGTAGGAAGCATGGAGGATAAGGAGGACCCTCAGAAGTCTTCGAATGCTTCCGGACAGGGGAACGGAGCGGCAGTAAGCATCAATACGGATACCATGTCCGCAGCCGCAGGAGAAACCGCAGAGGCAACGCTTGGGATCGACGTTTCCAAATACCAGGGCGGCAATATCAACTGGACGAAGGTGAAGGAGGCGGGAATCGATTTTGTAATGGTGCGCGTGGGCTATCGTACGAAGGCCACGGGGATTATTTATGAGGATACCACGGCCCGCTATAATATGCAGGAGGCCCAGAAAAACGGCATTAAAGTGGGCGCATATTTCTTTTCATCAGCCATTACGGAGCAGGAAGCCAGGGAAGAGGCCTCCTGGGTGGTGAATTTTATTGCAAAATATAAAATCACCTATCCGGTGGCTTATAACTGTGAGGATTTTTCATCGCCGGACAGCAGGCAGTATGGCCTGGACAAGTCGGTGCGCACGGGTATCGCGGCCGCCTTCCTTGATACGGTGCAGGCTTCGGGTTATACTCCCATGTTTTACGCCTCCAGAAATGAAATGGAAGGCAGTAAGGAATGGGATATGAATGCATTGGGAAACAAATATAAAATATGGGTGTCCCAGTATCCTGAGAAACCTTTTCCGGAAACGCCGGCTTCCACATATTCGGGTACGCATGCCATGTGGCAGTATACCAGCCAGGGCCAGGTGGCGGGCATCAGCAAAAAGGTGGATGTGAATGTGGCGTATTTTGGCTACAGCAGGGAGGCGGAAGCGAAGGATCCCACGCCGGCGCAGGAGGTAGGGGCCAATCCTGAGGTGGGTATTAATTTCACGGAAGTAAACGAGACGGTAACGGCCAAGATAGAGACCAACCTTCGCACTGCGCCCACTACGGCGGAAGGCTCCCAGGTGGTGGCCAGGCTGGTTAACGGACAGACGGCGACACGTACCGGCGTAGGCAGCAACGGCTGGTCACGTCTGGAATACAATGGGCAGAAGGTATATGCGGTAAGCAGCTTCCTTACGGCGGATTTGGGCTATCAGGCGCCTTCTGAAGCGCAGGCGCCCGTACAGACCGGGCCGGCCTACGAACCGGTGAATGAAACCGTGACAGCCAAGGATACCACCAATCTGCGCACAGCACCCGGTACGGACAATCCGGATACCATTGCGGCAACCATCCATTACGGCGATACGGTAACACGGGTGGGCATCGGCAGCAACGGCTGGTCGCAGATCAGCTATAACGGACAGATTCTCTATGCGGTAAGCAGCTATCTGACCACGGATTTAAACTACAAATCAAACAGTACCCCTACCCCGGAGAATCCGGAGGCGGGAATTACCTTTACCCCGGTAAATGATGTGGTTACTGCGAAGAGTGAAACCAATCTGCGCTCGGTGCCAAGCACCGACAGCCCGGATACGATAGTGGGCGTGCTTCATAACGGAGAGGCGGCGGTCCGTACCGGTATCGGCAGCAATGGCTGGTCTAGGCTGACCGTAGGCGGACAGACCGTTTATGCCGTCACCAATTACCTGACTGCGGCACAGTAGCATGGAAAAGCTTTTCCTGTGGAAATCCCCTGCAGGTTGTGATAGAATGGACGGCATGGGGGGATTAAGGAAATGGACACCTTTGTTGTTTTGCAGCAGATGCTGATACTTCTTGCAATGATGGCCATCGGCTATTACAGCTATAGAAAAGAATGGATTGACAGAAATGCCTATGGCAAGCTGTCGAAAATTGTGGTAAATATACTGAATCCGCTGATTATCATCAATGGAGTGCTGGGAAGAAGCGGCGGGGAGAACGGGGAAAAGGTTTTTATAAACCTGCTGCTTATCCTCCTGTATTTTATCATCCTGATTGCGGTCAGCTTTCTGGTGGTGCGCCTGCTGCGCGTGAAGCCCTCCCAGAACCATCTGTACCGTATGATGACCGTTTTTTCCAATGTGGGATTTATGGCAATTCCTCTTGTTTCCAGTGTTTATGGCGAGGAATGTGTTTTTTATGTATCTTTTTATATCCTGATTTATAATATTTTGCTTTATACGTATGGGATCCATCTGATTTCGGGCGGGAAAAAGGAAAAGACCGATTTAAAAAAGCTGATGAATCCCGGCGTGGCCGCGTGCCTGGTATCCGTTGTGGTTTTTGCGGGGAACATACCGGCGGCGGAGAGCGTGAAAAGCTTCACAGGCTACATGGGCAATGCGGCCATTCCCATGTCCATGATGCTGATTGGGGCGTCTATCGCCCAGGCAAATCTGAAGGAGCTACTGGGAGAGGCGAAAATATATGCTTTTCTGGCAATCAAGCTGCTTATCATTCCTATGACGGCGGCGCTGGTCATCAGGAATTTTGCGCTGCCTGCGGAGCTGGCGGGAATTTTCGTATTCATGCTGGGAATGCCGGTGGGCAGCATCGTGGTTCCGCTGGCGGCGGAATACGGGGCGGATGAAACCTGCTGTACCAGGGGAACTGTGCTGAGTACGCTTTTCAGTATCGTTACTATACCGCTGGTATCGCTGTTTCTGTAGTGAATTTGACAGCTGCGGGCCTGGTTTGCAGGCCTGCGGCCGGGAAAAAGGAGGAGGAGCCTTATGAAATGGATACCCGGAGCGGGCAGGGCTGAAGATGAGCAGCTGGAGGCGGACTATGAGAAAAGCACGGTTCAGGGGAAATTCCGCCTGGGAGAGACTTATCTGTTTCGGAAAAAGGCTTTGGGCGTCTGGTATCTGGCGTGGCGGGAAATCTTATGGGCCTACAGGCAGGTAGAGGATGTGCAGAGCAGGCTTTGCTGCGGCACCACCAATTATGAGGTGGAGCATCTGATCCTTGTGACAGAGGGCGGCAGACGGACGGACATCCACCTGGAGGAAAAACAGGATGCCGAGACGGTTCTTGCCTGGCTTGCCCGCAGGAACCCGGCTGCGGATATCGGGTTTTCTCCTGAGAAAAAGGAAAAATATAAAAATTAAAAAAATACTGTGAAGCTCCTGAAATATGGTAGAGCTTCACAGTATTTTTTTCTGTGGCAGCGAGTTGGGCGGTTACACGGGGCATCCTGCCGGCTGCTGCAGCGAGGGTCTGATAACCGACAGACCGTTACGGGAAATTGGACTTTGGGAAAGGAAGGCTACCAGCTCCAGAGTGTTCCTGCGATGCCGTCGGCAATCGCTCTGGCTATGGCGTCAAATTCCCGATCAAAAAGCTCGTTGTCCTTTTCGTTATTTATGAACCCGACCTCCACCAGGACAGCGGGAATATTGCTCTGGCGCAGGACGACCAGATTGGGACGTTCGTTCACGCCCAGGTTTTTGAAGCCGACCTGCTCAAGCTGGCGGTTTATGTTGGTTGCAATGGTCCCGGCAGGAAGCCATGCATTGTATACCAGGCTTTCCACACCGCTGTACTGGTTTGGATAAGGGCTGGAATTACGGTGTATGGAGATAAATACATTGGCGCCGGAGTCATTTCCCAGCGCTGCCTTCTGATAGGGAGACTGATAGATATCTTCCGTTCTGGCATAAATGACCCGAAAGCCGTAGCTTTCCAGGATTTTTCCCACGGCAAGGGTAAGGTTCAGCGTATCGTCCTTTTCCTGCCGTCCGTTGAATGTAGCTCCGGGATCAGAACCGCCGTGTCCTGCATCCAGAAATATGGTATAAGTAAATTCGGCCATATAAAATCACCTGTATTTTCTTGCTATTATTCTATGGCGCGCCCGTGTATCGGTGCGTATAAATTCCAGGAAAAAATCATCAGTAAAAAATCATAAAATTATGGTTGCATTTCATAACGGTTTCGTGTAATATATTTTTACACCATTCCGGTGTTATTCTCATTTGGCACTATCGTGCGCGGCATCGGGCCGTTATGCACGGCAGCGCAGTCTGTTTTTCAGGGAGCATCCGCAGGAAAGCGGCAGACGGCTCCGCTCAATTATTCCCATTTTATTAGCTGTTACAGTAGACATTCTGCCGGATTACCGCGCATGGATTGTGAATCCGCGCTGCGGCAGAGTTGCAGGAGAGCCCGTTTGTCTTCCTGAAAGGGGGAATACGACAACCGAAGAAAACGGGGTGAAAAGGGCGTGTGCAGCAGCCCGACATTAGTCGTATGCCCGCAGAAAGGGCAGATAGGAGAAAAGTATGAAAAAAGAAGAAAAAGAAATTAATGAAAAAGTAATAGAAGAAATCAGGCTGAAAAAAGCCGAAATCAGGAAGTTTAAGAGAGGCCGCGGGGGAAAAAGCGGGCGGACGCCGGGAAGAGTCAGGAAGGCGGCGGTATTTGCCGCGGCGCTGGCTGGTCTGTCATTGTGCTTTTCCTGGGAGGTATCGGCGGCACGGCCGGGCAGCAGTACCAGCGTGCTGATTTTCAGTTCCTCCGGTTTAATGGAAGAGGGCGAGCCTGTTTTTGGCTTCAGGCTTTCGGCGGATACTGCGGACTGGACGAAAAAAGTGGTCCTTCACGCCGAATATGAAAAACTGGGCGAAGCATCGGTACCGCCGGAAAGCTACATTTGGAACGGGATTCCCGGCGGAAATGAATCGTTTACAGTAAAGGAAAATGGTATTGTTACCTGTCAGTTGAACTGCGGTGAAGACTATACGGTCCGGGAGGGAGAGCTGCAGCTGAATATTATCAATATTGATAATACGCCACCTGTGATTACAGGATTTGAGAATATACCGGAGGAATGGACTAACAGGACTGTGAAAGTCCGGGTGAAGGCAGAAGATCTGCAGCCATAGACAGAAGAATTTCAGCCCAAAGCAGAAGAATTGCAGCCAAAGGAGGAGAAGCTGCAGTCATAGGCCTGAGCGGAAGGCATTCCCGGGACATAAAGAAAATACATCGCCAATCTTCAGGAAAAATTGAGAAATAACCCCGCTTTTTATTTAGAAAACAGGGATATTATGGATACAGATACAAAAAAGCGGCTGTTGAGTTCCTTCGCAGCTGCGGAAGAATTTATTCAAGGCAAAGCCGGGAAGATGGGGGATGTTATGAAAAAGAAGACAGGTATTTTTTACATGACAGTCTGTGTTTTCGGAATAAGCCTGGCGGTGTGCGGGATACAGGCGGACGGCCGGCAGAATACCTCGGAATCCCAGGAAGAAATACAGAAAACTGTGACCAGACCTCCCTCAGATAATGAGGAGCTTATGGCAGACGCCCTGCGCCGGTCCTATTATGAAGGCCAGGACAAAAGAGCTTTTGGAATGTTTCAGAAAAATATATTCAAAAAACTGATAAATGACTGGACCTGCCGGAATCTGAAAAATGCGGTGTGGAGCTACGACAGCTTTGCTGCTTATCAGATGTTGGATGCGGATGGAAACAGTTTATCGGATAAGGAACTGTATTACTGTACTTATTGCGCAGATGAAGGACAATGCGGCTATATAGTGTTGGCGTATGACGGCGGCGGCCTGCAGAGAATCAGCAGTGCGGAGACCTCCTATCCGTACGATCTGGATTCCAACATGGAAGCTGTTCTGGCCGGACTGGAAGCAAACGGGATTGATCCAGCTTCAGCCCGGGCCGCCAGAGTCGGCCTGACTGTGGGGGATAATATTCAGGAAACCATCCGCATTACGGATGGGGAGGGCCATGGGTGTATCTGCTATTTTGGGAAGGAAGGCGTTTCCTTTGAAGGATCGTCCGGGTTTTAGATTTATTTCGTTCCAGGAGGAATGCATCCATTCTTCCTTTTACATAAACCTCCCTTTTATATAGTAAAAACGGACTGCCAGCCTGCAGTCCGTTTTTGTATTGTAATTAAATCAGCTTTGCTGGTCGCCGGAATTTTCTTCCCGGCCCCCTTTATCAAAAAAGGAATCCCGGCCATTGCCATCGCCTTCATCCTCCTGCGGTGCAGGCGGTTCAGGAAGCGTCATCAGAACTTTGGTAATTCTGTTTTGCTGCACATTTTCAGCGCGCAGCATGATTCCGGCTTCGGTGGTCACTTCATCGCCGGGAACCGGCATGCGGTCCAGAATTTCAATGATGATGCCTCCGATGGAATCATAGTCTTCGCTTTCCAGCTCCGTTCCCAGGGCGTCATTGATGTCGTCCAGCTTCATGCCGCCTTCCACAAGATACTGGCGTTCGCCGATTTCCTGAATCAGTTCATCCTCGTCCGCATCATATTCGTCCCTGATTTCCCCTACGATTTCTTCCAGCAGGTCTTCCAGGGTAATCATTCCCACACAGGAGCCGTATTCATTGAGCACGAAAGCCACGTTAAAGCGTTTCTCGCGCATTTCTATCATAAGATCGGCAGTCTTTTTAAATTCATAGGTGTAATAGGCATCCCTGAGGATGTCCGTGATTTTAAAGTTTTCCCGATCCTCCACCAGGATAAAGTCCTTGATGTTGACGAGACCGATGATATTGTCATTATCGTCCTGGTAGACAGGAATACGCGTATACATATATTCCTTGAAAACCCCCAGCAATTCTTCATAGCCTGCTTCCACATTGATGGTGCTCATGTCGATACGGGGTATCATGATATCCTTGGCAACGGCGTCGCTGAAGTCGAACACATTGTAAATCATTTCCCGTTCTTCAGATTCAATCACGCCGTCCTCATGGCTGACATCTACGTAGGTTTTCAATTCAGATTCCGTGATCTGATCTTTTTTCTTATTCGGATCCACATGCAGCAGGATCATGATGCCTACGGAAAGCCGATCCACAATATAAATCAGCGGCGTCAGCAGCTTCATCAGATAATAGATGATGCGGGCGTAAGCCAGGGATATTTTTTCCGCATTCAGGGTGGCGGCATTTTTGGGGACGATTTCGCCGCAAAGCAGGACGACCAGCGTCAGGACGCCGGTGGCGATGCTCACCGCATAATTTCCCCATAGTTTCATTGCAAGTGTGGTGGTGAGGGCGGAAGCGGAGAGGTTTACCACGTTGTTGCCGATAAGAATGGAACTGAGCATCTTGCTGTAGTTGTCCAGGACCTTCTGGAGCACCGCAGCGCGCCTGTTCCCTTCATCTATCAGCGTACGCACACGCACCCGGTTGACGGTGGTGAGGGCGGTTTCCGCAGAAGAAAAGAATGCCGACAGGGCAATAAGAAAAATCAGAAAAATAAATTGTAGGACCGACGATGAATCCACGTAAAATTTCACTCCTTTTTTTAATAAGTCCCGGGAGCATTCAGCTCCGGGGATAAATTTTCCTAAGTATTTGTAAAAATTCAGGACAGGATGTTGCCTGAATTATTATGAGTAATTATAGGAATCTTACATAAAACTGAGCGAAATGTCAAGCACATCACTAAGGAAGAGAAAGGAATCGCCGGGGAAGAGAAAGAAAGTAAGGCCCCCGTTTCCTGACAATAGCCGTTTCCGGGCTAAAAAGCCACTGAACGAAGCTGCATTTGGCCGGACAGTAATGAGGAAAAAGGAATAAATCGGAGGGGGAAGGGAATATACATGTTTCAAGGAGGAGAGGAATATGGACAAAAAAGAAATCAGGAGTTCCAACATACTGTTTCTGCTGAAGTGCCTGCTGTTTTCCTACATACTGACAGGAGGCTTCCTGCTGCTGCTGGCGCTGTTTCTCTACAAATTCCAGCTGTCCGAGAAAATCGTATCCATTGCCATCATCGTCATTTACGTGATTGCCGTGTTTTTTGCCGGGTTTATGACGGGAAAAAGAATGGGAAGCAGAAAGTTCCTCTGGGGGCTTGCGGTGGGACTTGCCTATTTCGCGGTGATGGCGCTGATATCGCTGGCGGTGAACCACGAATTTAAGGATTTGGGCACACACTTTTTTACCACGCTGTCAATCTGCGCGGCCGGCGGGATGCTGGGCGGGATGCTCAGCTGAGACGATGCATTTTGCGAGGCAGCGGTTATCAGCCGGCAGCAGTTGAGCTCTGACCGGTCCGGACCGTTACATCATCTTTCATGATTACCCCTTTTTTTACAGCACTTTTTTGACAAAAAATACTTTCCCTCAATAAAAAACTATGATATACTAGCTTAGACAATGGCGCCTGGGGTTCAGGCCGACCTCTGTCCAGATAAAGAGCATCCGTTTCCGCGGATTTTCTCATGCAAGGAGGCAATGGTATGAAACATATTAAAACACTGACCACAAGAGACTTAAAAGAATCCATGAAGAAGGGCGGCTGCGGCGAATGCCAGACATCCTGCCAGTCAGCCTGCAAGACATCCTGCACAGTAGGAAACCAGAGCTGCGAGAAAATGAAATAAGCAGCTCCGAAAGAAACCGCATAAGGTTTTTATAAGCAGCGATACCCATCGCTGCTTATTATACGTGAAGACATGGCCGAGGCGGGGCGCAGCTTTTTTACTTGCGGCCTGAGAGGGCGGACGGAAATGGATAAAAGACTGTTTGGGGACTGGCGTTCGGAGTCCGGCCCCGGACAGTTTCTATAAAACAGAAAGGAAGTTTTCCAGTGATACACCAGTACAAAAACAACGGCTACAACATCGTAATGGATGTGAACAGCGGAAGCGTACATGTTGTGGACGATTGTGTCTATGATGTGATACCACGGATTGAGGAATGCATCAATAACGGAGTAAAAGAAAAAGAGGGTATCCTTACAGCGCTGAAAGCGGAGCGCTCCGGTGAAGGACAGCAGTCTGGAAAAGAGCAGCTCTCTGAAAAAAAGCTTTCTTATACAGAACAGGAGCTGGAGGAAGCTGTAGAAGAAATTCTGGAGCTGTATGAAGCCGGACATCTGTTTACGGAGGATATTTACGAAAATTATATCGGGGATTTCAAGAACAGGCAGACGGTGGTAAAGGCGCTGTGCCTGCATATTGCCCATGACTGCAACCTTGCCTGCCGCTACTGCTTTGCGGAGGAAGGGGAATATCACGGCAGACGCGCCCTGATGAGCTTTGAAGTGGGGAAAAAGGCCCTGGATTTTCTGGTTGCCAATTCCGGCAGCAGGGTGAATCTTGAGGTGGATTTCTTCGGCGGCGAGCCTCTGATGAACTGGCAGGTGGTAAAAAAACTTGGAGGCTACCGCAGGCACATAATAA
>OCAS01000046.1_pt1 | contig 140639 bp, 122 predicted proteins | sample 1550751 | NCBI WGS metagenome assembly OCAS01 (sample SAMEA2580301, study PRJEB22360) | human gut metagenome | biome: human gut; feature: human-associated habitat; material: faeces | place: Denmark | collected 2008/2010
ATAGCACGATATTTTGTGAGATTTTACAGTAGTTTATAACACTTGTCAAAATAGCCAGAAATCGCTTAAATACGCTATTTAATTCGCTTTTTACCAGTCTTACGATTGATAAATTAGTTTCCCATCTGTTTTGCTACTTCTTCAGCAAAGTTTTCTTCTTTCTTTTCTAATCCTTCACCTGTTTCGAAACGAACAAATCTCTTAACTGTTACGTTAGCACCGTTTTCTTTAGCTACTTTTTCTACATATTTAGCAACTGTTAAATCACTGTCCTGAACGTAAACCTGATCTAATAAGCAGATTTCTTTCATCTCTTTGTTCAAACGTCCGATAATCATTTTTTCAATGATGTTTTCTGGTTTTTCTGGATTTTCTGTCTTAGCCTGAGCTAATAAGATTTCTTTTTCGTGTTCGATGTAAGAAGCATCTACTTCATCACGAGATACATACTTTGGATACATAGCTGCAACCTGCATAGCTACGTTTCTTAAGCATGATTTGATTTCATCATTTACAACATCTGTATCAGCTTCTACTAATACACCGATTCTTCCGCCACCGTGGATGTAAGATACTACACAACCATCTGTTGTAACTTTTTCAAATCTTCTGATGTTTAAGTTTTCTCCGATTACAGAGATTTTTTCTGTTAAAACATCTTTTACTGTCTTAGAGTTGTCTGCTGCCCATGCTTCGCTCAAGAAAGCTTCGATATCTGTTGTCTCTGTGTTTAATGCCTGATTAGCAACTTCTTCTACGTAGCTTTGGAAATCAGCATTTTTAGCAACGAAGTCTGTCTCTGAGTTTACTTCAACGATTGCTGCTACTTTATCGTCTTTTACAACTGCTTTTACAATACCTTCTGCAGCGATTCTTCCAGCTTTTTTGTCAGCTTTTGCCTGACCATTTTTTCTTAAATATTCGATTGCTGCATCCATATTTCCATCTGTTTCATTAAGAGCTTTTTTACAGTCCATCATTCCTGCGCCTGTCATTTCTCTTAATTCTTTTACCATTTTTGCTGTAACTGCCATGATTCATTCCTCCATAAAATTGTGTGTTCTTTTTAAAAAATGCTTCAACCTGTTCTTAAGGCTGAAGCATTCATGTTCGAAATCTTACGCTTCTTCAGCTGCTTCTACTTCTTCTGCAACTTCTTCGTATACTTCCTCAGCACCTGTTACACCTTGGTTTGCTTCGATTACAGCATCTGCCATCTTAGCAACGATTAATTTAACAGCTCTGATTGCATCATCATTACCTGGAATCACGTAATCTAATTCTTCTGGATCGCAGTTTGTATCAGCGATACCAATCAACGGAATTCCTAATGTGTGAGCTTCCTGTACACAGATTCTTTCTTTTTTCGGATCAACAACGAAGATTGCATCTGGAGCTTTCTTCATGTCTTTGATTCCACCTAAGTTCTTTTCAAGTTTTTCCCATTCTTTTTTGATTTCGATAACTTCTTTCTTAGGTAATACGTCGAATGTTCCGTCTTCAGCCATTCTTTCGATATCTTTTAAGCGGGCGATTCTGCTCTGGATTGTTTTGAAGTTAGTCAACATTCCACCTAACCATCTCTCGTTTACGTAGAACATTCCGCAACGTTCTGCTTCTGTTTTGATTGCATCCTGTGCCTGTTTCTTTGTACCAACGAAAAGAATTGTACCACCTTCAGCTGCGATATCAGAAATTGCTTTGTAAGCTTCGTCTACTTTACCTACAGATTTCTGTAAATCGATAATGTAAATTCCGTTTCTTTCTGTGTAGATGTACTCAGCCATTTTAGGGTTCCATCTTCTTGTCTGATGTCCAAAGTGAACACCTGCTTCTAATAATTGTTTCATTGAAATAACGCTCATGTGTTTTTCCTCCATTTGGTTTTTTACTTCCATATACTTCCCGCCTTGCAACCGCTCTTTTTTATAAAAAGAGTTTGGCACCTGCAAGGATAACCATATATGTGTTTTTTGCAACGTTAGTAGTATACCATATCTAAATGATACATGGCAAGTCTTTTTTACCAATATCTTCGGATTGCTGTAATCGGCTGTGATGATCCCATGTATACGCTCGCCTCTTTTACCGTCTGTCCTTCTGTCGGTGCATGGATTACACGCTCTCCGCCTATGTATATCGCAACATGTCCAGGATAACAGATAATATCTCCCGGAAGCGCATCTGCAAGACTCGCTATACTTTTTCCACCTGCTGCCTGTTCTCCTGATGTACGCAAAATCGAGATTCCCACTGCCTGATGGGCTCTCATGGTAAGTCCGGAACAGTCGATGCCATTATAACTTGTTCCACCATATACATACGGTGTTCCGATATAACTTCTTGCGGCTGCCACAATTGCCTGTCCAACACTTACATCACCGTTTCCTGTATTGTTATTACTGTCATTGTTGCTGCTTCCGCCACCTGAAGTTCCAGAGTCCGGCTGGCTTGGTTTTTCTTGCGGCTGACTATTTCCGCCGCCTGAACTTCCACTGGATGTTCCTCCAGACTGGCTATTCCCAGACGGTTTATTTGACGCCACCTGTTGCTGCTGTTTTTTTGCTTCTTCTTCCGCTTTCTTCGCTGCCTCCTCCGCGGCTTTCTGTGCCGCTATCTGAAGCTGCTCATCTAAATCTGCCACTTCCGTCCTTTTTGCTTCCAATGTCTTGGATAAATTTTCTTTCTGGGTGGAAGATTCCGCCTTCAATTCTTTTAATTTATCCATGTCTTTTTCCAAACCACTTTTTAATGAAGCTACTTCATTTTTTGTCTCTATATATTTTTCCAAATATTCTCTATCTCTGTCATGAACTGCCTGTACATATTCTGCCTGTTTTAACATCTCCGCAATACTGCCCGATTGGAAAATTTTTGTCAACATAGCGCCTGTTCCATTCTCATACATGACTTTAATTCGATATTTCATCTCTGCATACTGCTTCTTTTCTTTTTCCTGTGCAGTCTCTAAATCTGACTTCGCCTGAATGATCTCCTCCCCCTTTGTCGTCATCTGGGCATCTATGTCATTGATCTTTGTCAATATCTTTGTCAAATCTGCTTGAAGCGTGTCTACTTCTTGTTGTGCTTCCTTTTTCTGTGTCTCAAGATTGTCCACACTGTTCGGTTCTGCAAAAACCGGTGATACAATCAAGCTGCTTGCTGTAATCGCTGATACAAGTATTTTTGTAAATTTTTTCATCTTAGTCCCTTTCTCTATTTTTTCTCCCCCTATATAGTTTAATATACTATAAATACCTCCCCTTTTCAATCATTTTCTCCAAACAAAAAAGGCTATGACATAGTCATAACCCTTTCACTCTTCCTACCAGTATCTTCTGAACCAAGGTGATCCGTATACACTCGAAACTTTTACTGTCTGACCAAAGTCCGGTGCATGAATCATCTGTCCTCCGCCTATGTAAATCCCTACATGTCCAGAATAGCACACAACATCTCCAGGTAATGCGGCAGCCATATTGGCAACTGCTTTTCCACCACTTCCTTGAGATCCTGAGCTATGTGGTAAACTTACTCCAATTGCCTTGTGCGCCATCAGCACTAGTCCTGAACAATCCACTCCGCTGTAGCTTTCACCGCCCCACACATACGGAACTCCGATAAAGCTATATGCCGCATCTACAATTGCTTGTCCGCCGCCAGAGTTGCTAGGCGGTACATAATCACTACCACCTCCATTGGAGGTTGTTCCGGAATTCCCACGATTACCAGAGCTTGCTGCCAATGCTCGCTGTCTGTCTTGTTCTGCTTTCTGTGCAGCTTCCTGAATCTGTGCATCAAAATCATCAACTTCTGCTTTTGCTTCTTCAATCGTCGCATTCAAAGTCTCTTTTTGACTTTCAAATTCTTTTTGCTTTTTCTGCTGTTCTTTCTGATCTTCTTCCAAAGATTCTTTTAAGTCAGCAATCTTTTCTTTCGTCTCAACATAGTCTTCCAGACACTTTCTGTCTTTATCATGAACTGCCTGAACATATTCCGCTTTTTTCAGCATCTCAGCAATACTTCCTGATTCAAATACTTTTGTGAGCATAGAACCTGTTCCATTCTCATACATTATCTTAATACGAGCTTTCATCTCTTCGTATTGCGTCTTTTCTTTTTCCTCTGCTTTCTGCAGATCATCTGTTGCTTTTATGATCTCTTTTCCTGTCTGAACGAGCTCTTCCTCCAACGTATTAATCTCTGCCATCAGACTTGCCATCTCATCTTGCAATGTCTCTACTTTCTTCTCCGCTGCTTCCTTATTCTGCTTTAAATCATCGACTGACGGCGCCGCAAAAACAGAACTCACTGTGAGAGAACTTACCAGTAGAGAGGTCAATAAAGTCTTTCCAAATTTGTTCATTATTCCACCTATCCTGAATTTTTTAGTATTTTCTTTACAATCCTCATTACCCCGATTATATAACACTTCATACATTTTTGCAATATTTTTTAATATTTTTGTAATATTCATTTTCCTTTTGCCTTTTCTTCGTAATATATGATATGCTATATTTAAACAAAAAAACACATATCAGGAGGTCAATTATGAATTTTACATTCAATCACAACAACTTAAATGTATTAGATTTGGAAAAATCGCTGGATTTTTACAAGAAAGCGCTTGGTCTTGAAGTTGTTCGCAAAAAAGAAGCTTCTGACGGAAGTTTTATCCTTGCATTCTTAAGCGACAAGACTTCTACTCAGAAGCTCGAACTGACATGGCTTCGTGACTGGGACCGTCCTTATAATCTTGGAGACAATGAATTTCATCTGGCATTTGAGACATCTGATTTTGATGCTGCATTCAAATATCACAAAGAGATGGGATGTGTCTGTTTTGAGAATCCGGATATGGGAATCTACTTTATTTCTGACCCGGATGGATATTGGATCGAGATCATTCCAGCCGAATAACGGAAAACACCATAATAATCGGGAGCGCACGTTTGCTATGAACGAGAGCTCCCAATTTGTATTTTTCTATTTTACATATCTTTTATCAAAACAAACATGCCTGATGCCACTAGTGCACAGAGTACAGTGATAATTCCCATTCGCATCGGCTGCTCCAGCATCCACGCAAATCCGTTCAGTTCAGTCACTACACAAGCTAATATATTCATGGTCATATGCATCAAAACCGGCGCTTTTAACGAGCCGAATTTTTCATAGACATATGCCAAAAGAAGACCGCATATTGTTCCATAAATAATCTGCACCAGATTTCCATGATACAATCCGAAAAACAGCGCAGAATAAATCACTGCCGGAACCATCGGCATAACTTCTCTCAGACGCTTGAAGAGCAGTCCTCTAAAAATCAACTCTTCCATGATCGGAATAACAATGCCAAGACATATGATCTGTACCGGTAAAGACGGAGTGTACAACATCTCCGACGCCTGTTTATAGCCCTCACTCACTTCTGAGAGATTGCTCAAAAGCAACAAATTGTTAACCCCTAGCGCAACCGGTATACTGATTCCGACAATCAAAATATATTTTCCAAAAGCCGCTTTTTTTTGCGGTGTAACTCCACTTTCTTTTTCCAGCTTCCGGTCTTTTCGAAACATCCACGCAAGAATCGGTATCGTACAAAGCGCAGCCAATGCGCTAATCTGTGTTGCATATTTCAAAACACCATCTGTCAGCTCCACCGTCTTTTGCATCAACTCTTCCTGGCTGGACACCGCTTGAAATGTCTCCGGATGCACAAATATCGCATACAGAAAAATCACAACTGCCTCCACCACAAATGCAACCGCCATTTTTACAATAATCGGACCGATCAGTCTCCAAATCCGCTGTCCAGGACTTCTTTGCTGCACAGTTCCACTTCCTTTCGAATTTCTTCTTCTCTTCCCGCCAAAGAACCTTGTACCATCTCTGGTTTTCCACCGCCTCTTCCGCCGAATTTCTCATTTAATCGTTTTGAAAATATTCGTGTATCACAACTTTTACTTCCAATCACATAGCGATAGCCATCTTTTTCATCTCCCGCAAATACAGCTCCAATCGAAGCACCGTTTTCTATGATAAGGTTTGTCAATTCTCTCGGCGCATTTCCCTCAAGCTCTTCCTCAAACCAAACGACTACTTCTTGGGATTGTGGAATCTGCTCCACCTTATAGACAAGAAGCTTTTGCTGAAGCTGTGAAACCTTCGCTTTTCCAGATGAAATCTCTTGCTTTAATCTGGTGACTTCTGAAAAGACTTCCTCCTCCGGGGCTGACAGCAAAACAGAAATTTTTTTCACACTCTCTGCTTTCTGCTCATAATCCTGAAGTGCCCGGAATCCACAGAGCATGGAAATTCGTACGCCACCTTTATAATTCTGCACATTCAAAAGCTTGATCAATCCAATCTCCCCAGTCTTTTTGACATGCGGTGCACAACAGGCGCACACATCATATCCTGGTATCTCCACAATGCGTACCTGCCCTTCAATCTCAATCTTACTTCTGTAAGCAATTGAATCTAATTCCTCTTTAGCGGGATACAACACCTTGATATCCAGACTCTTCACCACTGCTTCATTGGCTTTTCGCTCGATCACTTTTAATTCTTCTTTAGAAATGCTGCCGTTGAAATCCATTGTAATGGCATCTTTTCCCATGTGGAACCCGACATTGTCATAGCCATATACCGCATGTACAATCCCTGATACAATATGTTCTCCGGAATGCTGCTGCATCTTGGAAAACCGTTCTTCCCAGTCAATCGTGCCCTGTACTGTTTTTCCTATTTCCAAAGATTGGTTCGTCTTATGGTAAATGATTCCGGCTTTTTCCTGCACATCTGTCACTTTTGCATCATCTAGTCTCCCGGTATCTGCGTATTGTCCCCCTCCCTCAGGAAAAAAGGCAGTTCTGTCAAGAACCACCTCATATACTTCCCCTGATTGTTCGCACGAGACAACCGTTGCCGAAAAGGTTACCATATGACTATCTTCATAAAATAACTTTTCTGTCATATCCTACATCCTTTCCGGAGCCTCAAAACCAAGCATGTCAATACATGCCTCCAATGCCCGTTTTGTAATCAGCAACAATGCGATAAATCCTGCTTTTCGGTCTTCATTCTCTTCTGAAAGAATCTTCGTCTCATGATAGAAGCGATTGAATGCATTCGAAAGATCATAAATGTATGCACAGATTTTATGTGGTGCAAGTTCTTCAAATGCTGTCTCAATGACATTATTAAATTTTGCAACCTCCAGCATCAATGCTTTTTCACTCTGTGTCTGAGGTTTTTTCATCTTGCACTTGGCTGCATCTTTTCCACTTTCTGCATATTTTGCAAGAATTGATTTGATACGCACAATCGTATATAAATTGTACGGTCCTGTATTTCCCTCGAACGAGATAAATCTTTCCACATCAAACACATAATCCTTCGCAGCCTGATTTGACAAATCTCCGTATTTCATGGCAGAAAGCGCAACCATCTGTGCTGTCTTTCTCGCCTCTTCTTCGGACATCGTACGGTTCTCTGCAATTTTTTTATACATCTCCTCATTGATGTCATTGATCAGACTCTCCAGACGCATCACTCCGCCGTCTCTCGTCTTAAATGGTTTTCCGTCTTTTCCGTTCATTGTACCAAATCCAATGAACTTCAATTCCATATTCTCATTGATGATCTTTGTCTTTTTCGCGCAACGGAATACCTGCACAAAATGCAGTTCCTGACGCTTATCTGCAAGGTAGATCACCTCATCCGGATGATACAGTTTCTCACGTTCGATCAGTGTGGCAAGATCTGTCGTATCATACAATGCCGCTCCGTCAGATTTTAAGATCATACACGGCGGGATCTCTTTTGTATCGTTCTCTTCTTTGACATCTACGACAAGCGCTCCCTGATCAATATGTGCATAACCTTCTTTTTTCATATATTCTACCATCTCCGGAATATATGGCTGCGCATCTGCCTCGCCTTTCCAAAGATCAAATTCCACGTTCAATGCACCGTAATTCTTTTTTAAATCCGCAACAGAAACATTCATAATGTGTTTCCAGATTGCAGTGTATCCTCTATGCCCGTTCTGCAATAAGAATGTCGCCTGCAATGCTTCTTCTTTATAATCTTCATGTTCTTTTGCGTATGCGCTCGCTGTCGGATAAATCTCTTCCAACTCGGTGATCGTAAACGGTGATTCTTCTGGATATTCTCCTTCAAACTGATCGTCAAAATATGGAAGCTCCGGTTTTCTCTTTTTCAGCTCGGTGATGACAAGTCCCATCTGGTATCCCCAGTCTCCAAGATGCACATCTCCAATCATCTTATGTCCGACATATTTCCCGATTCGTTTTACACTTTCCCCAATTACCGCTGAGCGAAGATGTCCTACATGAAGCGGCTTTGCAACATTCGCTCCGCCGTAATCCACAATGATCGTCTTCTGCTTTGTCGGCTCTTCCACACCAAGTTTTTCCTGCTCTGACATTTTTCCTAAATAAGAAGCGACAAACTCACCGTCCAGAATAATATTGATAAATCCTGGATTGACCGCCTCCACCTGCTCAATGCAAACACTTTCTTTTAATACTTCAACCACATCATTGGCAATCATGATCGGTGCTTTCTTATAAGCTTTTGCCGCCGCCATCGCGCCATTACACTGATATTCACACAAATCCGGTCTGTTTGACAATGTAACCTTTGCATATTGTTTATCATATCCTGCTTTCTCAAAGGCAGCTTCCAATTCAAATGTTAAAATATCTGCTATTTTTTTCATAGTTCCTCCTGCTTTGCATCTGCTCTATTTCGTTCGTTCATATTTTTTCTTATACTTCCTTATTTTAGCACAAGGATTTCATTGCAACAACCATATATTTGCAAAAGATTTCGTTCGTTATTGTATTTTCTTTTCTTCCATGATATATTTAGGAACGATTACTATTATTGAAACTTAAATATACTATATTATGAAAGTGAGGAAACATTATGAAAATAGGCTCTCATGTAGGTATGAGTGGCAAAGAGATGCTGCTTGGTTCAGCAAAAGAAGCCGTCTCATACAACGCCAATACCTTTATGTTTTATACAGGCGCACCCCAAAATACGCGCCGAAAAGATGTCAGTGAATTAAATATTGACGCGGCATGGGATTACATGTCCGCTCACGGAATTGACGAAATCGTTGTGCATGCACCGTATATCATCAATCTTGGAAATACAATCAAACCGGAAACCTTTGAGCTGGCAGTAGAATTTTTGCAGCTAGAATTGGAGCGAACAGAAAGCTGTAAAAGTCACACTTTGATTCTCCATCCCGGCGCACACGTAGGCGCTGGAGCAGATGCCGGAATTGCACAAATCGTAAAGGGATTAAACACTGTCCTGACCAAGGACACGAATTGTAATATTGCCTTAGAGACGATGGCAGGAAAGGGAACCGAGATCGGACGGTCTTTCGAAGAACTTGCACGCATCTACGACGGTGTTGTCCACAACGAAAAGCTGCGCGTCTGCTTTGATACCTGCCATACACATGACAGTGGCTATGATATCATTCACGATTTTGACGGAGTCATCAACCATTTTGACAAACTCATAGGCAAAGAGCAGATTGCCGTCTTTCACATTAATGACAGCAAAAATATACGCGGTGCTTCCAAGGATCGCCATGCCAACATAGGTCTCGGCGAAATCGGCTTTGATGCACTCTCCTATATCGTGCATCACAAAGACTTCAAAACAGTGCCAAAGATTTTGGAGACACCTTATATTCCATCTACAGAGAATCCCAAAAAATCTTTCGCACCTTACAAACACGAAATTGAAATGTTAAAAACCAAGACATTCTCTTCTATCCTTTAAGATGATTATTTTACCTTCCTCTTGACTTTCTCTTCTTCTAATTGTAATATTGTATTATATATTTAATACAAAGTGAGGTGATTCTTAAATGCCATGGGAACTAAGCAATGACCGACCTATTTATCTGCAGCTTATGGAACGTATACAAATGGATATTGTATCGGGCAAATACCACGCTGGTGACAAGCTTCCTTCTGTACGCGATCTCGCAATAGAAGCTGCTGTAAATCCAAACACGATGCAAAAAGCTTTATCAGAACTGGAACGTGTTGGTTTGGTATACTCACAGAGAACGAGTGGACGTTTTATTACGGAGGACGCAACTATGATAAAAGAACTAAAACAGCATCTTGCCAATGAACATATCTTAGAATTTTTCGAAAAAATGAAACAACTCGGTTTTCGAGAAGAAGAAGCTTTACAACTTATGGAAGAGAGAATAAAGGGGGAAAAATAGATGAATCCTATTTTGGAGTGCAGAGGACTTACCAAAAATTACGGAAGCTTTACTGCATTATCGAACTTAAATCTATCTCTGGACAGAGGACAGATTATCGGTCTTTTAGGACCAAACGGAAGCGGAAAGACAACATTGATCAAACTCATCAACGGTCTGCTCGTTCCAACAGATGGACGCATATTGATCGACGGGGCAGAACCATCTGTCACCACACGAAATATTGTCTCTTACCTTCCGGAACGGACATACTTAAGCGACTGGATGAAAGTAAAAGAGATTGTCTCTTATTTCAAAGACTTTTATGAGAATTTTGATGAGAAACGTGCCTATGAGATGCTTGCACATTTGCAGATTGATTCAAATGCAAGACTCCGCACCTTTTCCAAAGGGACAAAAGAAAAGGTACAATTGATTTTAGTCATGAGCCGCAATGCAGATTTGTACGTATTGGACGAACCAATCGGCGGTGTTGATCCGGCAGCACGTGATTATATACTGAACACCATTCTTACAAACTATAATGAAAATGCTACAATATTGATCTCTACACATTTGATCACAGATATTGAAAACATTTTAGACCGTGTTCTTTTTCTTCAAAACGGGCACATTGCACTCAATACAAGTGTAGATGACATCCGAATTGAGCACGGAAAATCCGTAGATACATTATTCAGGGAGGTATTCAGATGTTAAGTAAATTAATTAAACACGAATTTCGGGCACTCTCCCGATTTTTACTTCCGATTCATATTCTTTTGCTGGTTGCCTGTCTGATTGGACGATTTATGTTTCAGGCGATGGCCATGATGGATCTGCCAAATGTGATATTGATTGTCTCATTTGTATTCCTGATCTCCATCTGGATCGTTGTACCATGTGCGACATCTATTTTAATTGTAGTACGCTATTATAAAAGCCTGTATACCGACGAAGGATATCTGACACTGACACTTCCGGCGACAAGAGGACAGCTTCTGTTTTCCAAAGCATTTGCAGCATGCGTCTGGAGTATTTTAGATCTCGCAATCGTCATCGCAGGACTTGCAATTGTGGTTATCATACCACAGGTTTATCAAAACTCTGCAGAGGCGCTTAATGAGCTAGAAAAAGCATTGGAGATGTCACCAAGCCTGTTTTTCTGGTCAACTGTCGGAATCTCTGTTGTCGGATGTTTTGGGAATGTGGCACTTTACTATTTTTCAGTATCTATCGGGCAGCTCCTTTCTTCGCACAGAGTGCTCGGAGCAATCATTGCTTACTTTGCAATTTCAACAGTTTTTTCTGTATTGATGCTGATCGTCATGTTTGCAGTTGGATATGATCCATTTTTGAGCGCTTCCTCTGATTCGCTTGCCACAACAGCATTCTTAAGTTCTTATAAGGCAAGCGCCATCCTATGTATCCTAGAAACATTCCTGTTCTTCGGTGGTACATACTACTTACTAAAGAAAAAAACAAATCTCAACTAAAAAACAGGGACAAGGGTTCTTTTTGAAACCCTCGTCCCTATTTTTATCAAAATACAACCTGAATCAAAAACATATACAGCACCGTTCCAGCCCCGATACTGAGCAGATTGTTTCGTTTCCACACATGCAGTGCCGCAACCGTGGCCACAGCAATCAACTCCGGAACACCATGCGGCGCCTCCCGCACCGGTGTACTTTTTAAACAATATACAACAAGCATCCCGATCACTGCCGGTGTCAATACTTTTCCAAGATACTGTATCGTCTCTGGAATCTCTTTTCCTTTTGGAAAGACCAAAAAAGGAGTAACTCTCGTTGCAAATGTAGTCAGTGCAACCGCCAAAATAATCAAAATCGAAATTCCCGCACTTACCGGCATCCTTCTTCCTCCTTATCCAATCTCTTTTCCCCCACAAACAATATAAGAACAATCAAAAGCATCGACGGCAATACAAAACTGTCCGCGCCAAAAATCTGCAGACAAACAAACGCTCCCACAACACCGATCACCGCCGGTATCCGGTTCTTTTTCTCCATCCATTGTTCAATAAAGATCACAACAAACAATGCCGTCATTGCAAAATCAATTCCCTCTGAATTGATCGGAAGAAGACTTCCCACCAAACCACCGATTGCAGAACCAATCACCCAATAAGATTGATTCAAAAGTGCGATCGCCAAAAGAAACTTTTCTTCCGCTACTCCCTGAGGCACTTTTGTCGTACAAAGCAATGAGTACGTCTCATCCGTCAAGCTAAAAATCATATACCATCTTGATTTGCCCATTTTATTAAATTTTTCCAAAAGAGAGATTCCATAAAACACATGTCTGACATTCACCATAAATGTCAAAAAAATGACTTGTAAAAAAGAAATACCCGGCACGAAAAAATTCACTGCCAGGTATTGTCCAGAACCTGCATATACAAGCAGACTCATTAATATCGCCCATACGAAAGAATATCCCTTTTCTGCATACATCACACCAAACGCAATTCCTATAAACAAATATCCCGTCAACACCGGAATTGTATAAGGAAATGCTTTCTTAAATGCTTGCCTATGTTGTGACATTTCTCTTCCTCTATCCTACACTTTATACCATTCTCAAATATACACACCTAGGCGGATTCGAACCGCCGCACCCGCCTCCGGAGGGCGGTGCTCTATCCCCTGAGCTATAGGTGTATAAGAGTCGTTTACATCGTAAACGACTTTTAAATAATATCACACTTTTCTCCAAAAGTAAAGAAATTCTGTCTGGATTTACAAAATCACAAAATTAGTCGGTTTTCTTTTCTGCTGAAATAATATGCTCTGTAAGAGAGGATTTCCTCCTCTTCCACCTGCGTATCGTTGATCTCTTCAATCATATCCTCCAGATCGATACGGTTCGGGCTCTTACTCTCCGGCACGATAATCACTTCATGTATACTGCTTGGGAGTACATAATAATTTTCTCCGAGCTGATTTCCAATATCCTCAAGCACCTTATCATACAAAATGCACGCAGCACCAAAGCTTCGGATTTCATTGGTTAGCACATACATAAAATCTTCTTCCTCTTCATCGTTTGTCTCTTCGCCAAGCAATTCAGCCACCACGGAGTGCATTGTTTGAAATTCCGGCGGCAGGAGTTTTTTCGTGTTCTGATGTGCAATGTTATAGATTTTCTCTTTTTCCACACCCCACATTTTCACAATATCATCTGTGATCAATATGGTGGCTGTTCCTGATTTACTGACATCCAGCAGCACATAGAATACAATCGCCAAATCCAACACGCACACATGTGGAATCTGTTCGAGAAGTTCTGCATTCTCCTCTGCATGAATCAGTTTGTACACAATTTTTTGCTGCATTTTTGAAAAGCTCTGCAATACCGAAGTCTCCCACGCATGCTCTATGCGCACTTCCTGATACAATTTTAAAATGCTCTTTACAATCCGGTCAAGTGACTGATGTTTCTGATACTGCTCAAAATATTCTTCCAGATAAATCGTCGGCGATACATTGATTCCTTTTTCACTGACCATGATTCCGACTCTGTTTTTTCCATTATTTTTCATCGTCGTCTGAATACATACTGACATCCCTTCTTTCACCTGTTGCTTTATTCTTACTTCTACTGCACTCACAAATTGCTGATAATTCATATAAACTCCTTTCCTGTGAGTTGCTTTCTTTTTATCCCTCTTGAAAAATTGACATGAACCTGTCAAAGAAAATAGATTTGAAATATATTATGGTTTTTTGATTATAACCGAAGCTTCTGAAAAATACAATGCCTTTTTGAAATTTTTATCCATACGCTAACATTTCCTCTGTAACAAAAAAAGGATGAGCTATCCTATAAATAAACTCATCCTCTCCGTTATCAGATATCTGAACAGAATCCATTATACTCTTGATAAGTACTCTCCTGTACGTGTATCAATCTTCAGAACATCGCCTTGTTCTACAAACAACGGTACGTATACAACTGCTCCTGTCTCCACAGTAGCTGGTTTTGTCGCACCCTGTGCTGTATCTCCTTTAAATCCTGGCTCTGTCTCTGTAATCGCAAGTTCTACGAACAATGGTGGCTCTACAGCAAATACATTGCCATTGTGAGAACAAATCTTCACCATCTCATTCTCTTTTACGAATTTGAGTGAATCACCAATTGCATCTTCATTCAATGCAATCTGATCATATGTCTCAACATCCATGAAGTGATACAATTCTCCATCAGAATATAAGTACTGCATATCTTTTCTTTCGATATGAGCTTTTGGGAATTTTTCTGTAGGTCTAAATGTTTTTTCTACAGCTCCACCACTGATAATATTTTTTAATTTTGTTCTAACGAACGCTGCACCTTTACCTGGTTTTACATGTTGGAATTCTAAAATCTGATAAATATTCCCGTCAATTTCAAGGGTTACACCATTTTTAAAATCTCCTGCTGAAATCATCTGTTATCCTCCTTAATTATTCCCACATGTATCACTACATCTTGCGGGACATGCTCCTTTAAGCATAAATATTCTTCTTCACTTCTATCCATTCTATAATAGTTTGTACGATTTTTCAACCTTTTTTTTCTATCCACTTAATTATTGTTCCAAATACGCATCTACAATGTCTTTTGACACACTGTGACAGATCTCTTCTGTCACTCCTTTTGAGGCATCCCGCACCTCTTGTCTTAGTTCTTCACTCATAGGAACAATCTTCGTTCCACTTTCCTCAATCACCTTGATTTTTTCCGCAATGCGGGTGTCCGACTGCTCTCTTGCGTATTTTTTTGCAATCTCAGAAGCCTCTGTGATCACATTTTGCTCTTTCTTTGAAAGCCCTTCAAAAAATTCATCACTGACAATCAAAGAAATCAAATGCGGCAGATGATTTGTCTCAACCACATAATCCTGCTGTTCATATAATCGACTGGAAACAATAACCTCATATGGGTTTTCCTGTGCATCGATTGTTCCCTGCTGAAGCCCGATGTACACCTCACTGAAAGTCATAGGTGTCGGATTCGCTTTGAGCGACTTCCAGAAAGCCATATGATACGGATTCTCCATTGTTCTGATCTTTTGCCCCTTAAAATCCGACAGGGAAGTAATATTTTTGTTCGTGGACATGACACGGAACCTCTGATCCGCATACCCCAACAGCTTATAGCCCGCATCTTTGTAAACATCTTCCATCAGACCATAGAACTTCGCATCATCCACTTTGTTGCGGACTTCTTCAATAGAGTCAAACACACATGGAATGTCAAATACCGCGACATCTTTCATAAACGTAACCTGCGGCGCTGTATTTTGTACGACAAACGGAATATCTCCGTCTTTACAGCTTTCTAACAATTCACGGTCTCCGCCAAGCGTACTGTTTGGATATACTTGAATCTTCATCTTTCCATCACTTAGCCGATCCACCTCTTCTGCAAATTTTTCCGAGAACAACTGTGTCACCGTATCTTCCGGACTGGATGTCGCAAGCGGCCAAGCGTATCTTTGCACATCGCTCTCCTTGGCGCACCCGGACAAGAGTACAGCAGCCAGCACCGCTGTTGCCATATATATTTTTTTCTTCATCAGATTTCCCTCCTACAATAGCACAAGACTGATACCTGGTATAAATGTAATCAGCAGTAACGCAATCAAGAAGAACACAATCATCGGAAATGCTTTTTTTGCAATTTCCATAATCGGTATCTCCGTAAGTGAACTTGCCACGAACAAATTGACTCCGATCGGAGGTGTCACAAAACCAATTGCAAGGTTTACAACCATCATCACACCAAAATGAATCGGGTCCATTCCTATTTCTGTTACAATCGGCAATAAAATCGGGCTTAAGATCAAGATCGCCGGTGTCGTATCCATCGCCATTCCCACAATCAGTAAAAAGATATTAATCACAATTAAAATGACAATCGGATTACTAAAGTGTGTCAAAATCCATTCGCTGACTGCCTGTGGCACCTGCATCAGTGTAAGCACCCGCGAAAACGCAATTGACGCTGCAAGTATAAATAACAGCGGCGCATAAGTTCTTGTGGATTCTACAATGATTCCCCAAATGTTCTTCACCTGAATCGTGCGATAGATAAAAAGACTGATAATCAACGCATAGAAAACCGAGATAACCGCAGCCTCTGTCGGTGAAGCAATTCCCGAATAAATGCACCCTAAAATAATAACCGGACTAAGCAGGGCAAAAAAGCTCTCTTTTAACACTTTCAAAAAGCCTTTCGCATGTAATTTTCCAATCTCTTCTGCAATCTTTTCTTTGTCTTCTCCATATTTCTTACAGTAATAGATTGCATAGATCATCAGCAGGCCGCCAATCAAAAGTCCCGGAATAATTCCCGCGATAAACAGATCACTCACGGATTCTCCCGCCGCCATTCCATACATGATAAACGGAATACTTGGCGGTATGATCACACCGAGTCCTCCCGCCACAGCAACCACTGCTGTCACAAATTTCTTGTCATATCCAAGTTCCATCAGAATCGGTATTGTCATACTTCCAACCGCCGCTACAGTAGCCGGGCCCGAACCTGATATTGCACCATAAAACAAACATGTAATAATCACTGCGCACGGCATTCCCGCAGTTCTTTTTCCAAGAAAATACGCGAAAACATCAAACAGCCTTTTCGAGATTCCACCCTTTGCCATAACGATTCCGGAGAACACAAACATCGGCACTGCAAGAAGTGGAAAACTGTCGATTCCACCAAACATAGAACGAATGACAAACTGGGCGCTCGCCGTAAAAGAAGGGTCAAATGCTCCCGGCAATACCGATACAATCCCAAGTGATATCGATACCGGAATCGCAATCACCAGGCAAACTACAAATATTAAAAATACAACTACGATTGGCATGATTCTTCCCCTCCTTTTTCTTTCGCCCTTACAACCTGAAGCTCGATCCACCATCTCTGCACAATTCTAAATGCAGCCAGAATAAAGCATACAAACGGCGCTGCCTGAATGTAATACATCGGAATTCCACACGCCGGACTGACCTGTCCGCTCTCAATCGCAGAGCGCAGATACAAAAAGGCATACGGTATCATATAGCAGAAAAATACTAGTTCAATCGTATGATTCACCAGCTTAAACAACGCTTTTCCTCGTTTCGGAAACATCGCCACAAACTGCTCCACTTTTATAGAAATACATTTTTTCGTACAATAGCTGATGCTCAAAAATCCTTCCCAAATAAAAATATATCTTGTGATCTCTTCCGACCATGACAAAGACATGCCAAATGCATATCGAAAAACCACCTGAATTCCCATAATGGCAGTCATCATGATAAGACCTGCTCCCATTAGAAATTCTTCCAGACTGTTATTTAACCATGTGAATACTCTTTTCATAGCCTGCTCCTCTCATTCGTTTATTTCTTAACACAACACGGATTTAAAAACAGGCTTGGCAGTCTCGCTGTCAAGCCTGTTTGCACTTATTATAGGCTTTTGTGTAACAATTGCAATACAGTTTCCAAATTATTCACTTCCATTTGCCCTGGTGCAGATGCCTTTTTTGCTGCTCCAAATGTCAAAGCTGAACCGAATACTTCTCCGCAAAGTCTGCTGATCACGCCTGTTCCTGCCATTGACATTGTGATGATCGGTCTGTCCGCATACTCAGATGCCATCTCTTCTGTCGCAGATAACAATACAAGAACATCTTTTTTGTTGTTCGGCATTACTGCAATCTTCGGAATGTCTGCTCCTAAGTCCTGCATTTTGCGAAGTCTTGAGACAATCTCATCTTTTTCAGGTGTCCTGTCGAAATCATGGTTAGACGCAACTACTTTTACATTCACTTCGTGTGCCGCTTCGATGATTTCTTTTACAACCTCATCTCCTGTAAATGCTTCCACATCTACTAAATCCACATATCCTGTCGCAGCAGCTTTCTTATTTAATTCTGCATATTCTTTTGCCTCGATTGCTTTCTCTCCACCTTCTTTTGAAGTACGGAATGTGAATAACAATGGTGTCTCTCCCAAAGCTTCTCTCAGCTCTTTTAAAACCTCTTCTACTTTTTCAAATTCAAAAACATGTTCAAACCAGTCTACACGCCATTCTACTACATCTACCGGAATATTTTCAAATGTTTTTGCTTCATTGATAATTTCTTCCTTTGTCACTCCTACGATCGGCACACAGATTTTTGGTACTCCTTCTCCGATCTTTACATTTCTTACGATTACCGGATTCATAAACTTCCTCCTACAGATTTTTAAAATTTATTTTGCTGTATTTACTTTTTCTACTAATTTTCCATATCTTGCATTTACCAACAGCGCAAGCAACACACCGATTACAGTAATGACAATGTTCATTACAAGAACGCCTGTTGCGGACATATTGGCAGCCGCACTTAAAATTGTATAATTACATAAGCTTGATGCAATCATAACAAGGCTTGTGATTGTTCCTTTGATCTTCGGGAACAGTTCATTTACAGTAGCTGTTGCCATCTGAAGAACTCCTCCTGCTGCTGCATAACCGATTACAAATGCACCGATGTAGCAGATTGCAGGTGTCTTGATCAAATATACTAACACCAACATGATTGTCGCAATCGCCGGATAGATAACAAGAAAACGTACTTGTTTGAATTTTGTGATCAAAATACTTGTCACAAACAACGCAACCAAAGTTCCTGCTGAGTAGTATGTCTGCATTACAGATACCGATTCAGACGGGATTCCTGCGATTTCTTTTCCGAATGTCTGCGCACAGTTTAACCATAACTGGAATGTAGCTGTACTTGTGAAACCGATTAAAATCAAGGCTACACTTTCCAATGAGAAATTTGCATTTTTCAGGTTACTGATAAATGACTCTGATTTTCCGCTCTCAGACTCTGCCGGAAGCGGTGCAAAAATTGCCAGCACACCGAGCACTGCGATTATAATACCTGCTACAAGTGGAAGTGTCAGGTATGACATAGATGTTCCTGCCACAAGTCCTAAGAAGAATGGCATTAAAAGCTGTGCTACGGAAATAAATAACTTAATTCCCATTGTCGCAATACCTGTATACTTGTACATAATCTCTGCAACTGCCGGATATGTAGCTGTATCTAAGAAGGAGTTTGCGATACCTCCGAGAACTGCTGCAACATATGCAACCTGTACGTTTGGTGAAAAAGCAATCCCTACGAAGAAAATAACATAAGATGCCACACCAATCAATACCGAAATTCTTCTTCCAAGCTTATCCGATAACGGTCCTGCAAACGGAAGTGAGATCAAACGTCCCAATCCCAATGCGGCTGCGATTGCAGTTACTTTCATCGCATCGTTCATTCCCCACTGATCTGCCAGCATCTCTTTTACAACCTGCTGGCTCAATATAGAACATCCAATACCATGGATAAAATAGTTTAAGTACAAAATCAATGCACTTGGTAAATATTTCTTATTCATCGTCTTTTCCTCTGCACTCCTTTTTTCTTTTAGTCGTATTTGATATCTAAGATTTCTTTCATATATTCGATCGGCATTGGTTCTCCTGTCCACAATTCAAATGCGGCTGAACCCTGGAATAACATCATTCCAAGACCGTTCATTGTCTTACATCCGACTTCTTTTGCCATCTTCAACAGCGCTGTTTCTCTTGGAGCATATACAACATCTGTTACGATCAGGTCTGGTCTTAAGAACGATTTGTCCGGAATGTATGTCTGACCTTCTAATGGTTTCATACCCATGCCTGTTCCGTTTGCAAATAAATAGCTGTCTGCAATCTCTTCTTTTAATTTGTCAAGATCTGCAAGATCATATAATGTCGCTTTACAGTTTGTATTTTCATTGATTTTCTTTACTGTCTCTTCTGCATTTGCCCAGAATTTATCTTTGATGTTAAAAATAGACATCTCTGCCACACCGTCAAGCGCTGCCTGAATTTCAATTGCTGTTGCAGCTCCACCCGCTCCGACAATTGTCATTTTTTTGCCAATAACATCAATGTTGTTGTCTTTTAATGCTGCCATATAACCGATACCATCTGTAATGTGACCTGTCAGGTGTCCATTGTCATTTACGATTGTATTGACTGCACCACACATTTTCGCTGCCGGTGACAACTCGTCTAAGTATTTATGTACCACTGTTTTGTTTGGCATAGATACGTTAGAGCCTCTCATCTTTAATGCACGAAGTCCTTTGATCGCATCTTCTAATGTATCGTTGTCCACCTCAAATGCAAGGTATGCATAGTCATATCCTAATTTTGCAAATGCTTCATTCTGCATTGCCGGTGAACTTGAATGTCTGATTGGGTAAGCCATTAAACCGATTAATTCTGTGTGACCTGTAATTCTTTCTGCCATGATTTTTCTCTCCTTTTAATTTGAATTGTTTTTTCTTTTGCCCATTTGTTAAATTTTAAACAACCTCTTTACTGTGATTATATACGATTTCAATCAATACTTCCAATACATCTTTTGTTATTTTTTGATAGTTTTTTTCTATCAATTGTGATATACTGTAAGGTAGAGAAAGGAGTACATGCTATGACATTAAATCAATTAACATATTTTCAAAAAATTGCCCAGCTGGAACATTTCCGCTTAGCCGCCAATGAACTGAATATTTCCCAGCCAAGTCTCAGTCGTTCTATGGATACGCTAGAAAATGAACTCGGTATTCCTCTTTTTGAAAAAAACGGACGAAACATCACACTCACCAAATACGGTAAGATGTTTTTAGAACACGTTGACCGCATTTTAGAAGAGGTTCGCACTGCGGAACAGAAAATGTACCATCTGACACAAGAAGGGGGACACATCGACATCGCCTATGTATCCCCTCTCGCTAACCACTATATTCCGCACACGGTGCGTACTTTTTTGAATCTTCCGGAAAATAAACAAGTGACGTTCAGTTTCAGTCAGGCACATACAATTGACCTGATCCGCGGGCTGAAAAACGACATGTATGACGTTGTTTTTGGCGCATATGTGGAAGATCAGCCTTCCGTACAGTTTACTCCAATCCTGCATCAGGAGATGTTACTCATCACCTCGTTAAACCATCCGCTCGCAAATGAAAAAGAAGTACCTTTTCAAGTACTGCAGGATTATCCGGTGATCGGATATGACCGTGATTCAGGTCTTGGACTTTACACTCACAAATTATATCGTAAGCACCAGATCCAGCCGGATATTGTCATCGACTGTCCAGACGAATATTCTATCGCAGCACTTGTGGCAGAAGACTTTGGAATCGCACTCGTTGCCGATGTTGACACGATACGCGATGCAAAGATTGCCAAAATTCCGGTTGCCGGCGAAGAACTCATCCACACGGTCTACATGGCTCATATGAAAGACAAATATATGATTCCCGCCACAAACCGGTTTGTCAAATTTATCAAAAAAGATTCCGGTCTGACCTAATATTCTTTAACTTGCGCTCCTTCCTTTAATCACTGTCCTTTGGTATAATTGCTTCGCCATTTTCATCCAACAGGTAAATTGCAAAAACGGTTTTAATCCGAGCCGGATAAGTCTCCAAAATTTCTCCATTATATACGATACATACCTCTGTTCCCTCTTCAAGTTCCGGTACTTCAATCTTTGATACAACATCCGTTGTAACCGTAATTTCACCTGTTGATATCTCTTCATTTTCAAAAGGTTCGACTGAAATCGTATTTTCACCTATTTCCAAAACAGTTGCGTTAAATGTCGGATTCCCTTTCGGCGTTTCCGTATCTTTACATCCTGTTAATGAAAACGCAGCAAAAATACAGGCACCTAATACAACAGATCTTTTTCTCATTTGATACACCTCCAACCCTTCATTTTCATTATGCTACCGAAAACAACTAATAATAATCCAACAATACAACTTCCGATTCCTAACACTTCTCATGACTCTTTTTCCTCCCATCTTTCCTTCTCATCTTTACAATCGCAATCTCGCTTAACCTCATCCAAAGATGTGATTGCAAATAAAAATGCGACCACAAGTATAGATAATAACGAGGCAGACACACTTTTCATAAAATGATCAACAACTACCATTGCAATCGTAGTTGCTGTAGTGTCTAAAAAAACAAACAAAACTTTCGCACTCATAAAAGAAATCCTGTCTAATGACAGCAGTGCATTCGGCAACGCCTGTGCAAACACTTCCATCGGAAATCCTACAATTGCAAAAATAAGAAAAAACAATATAATTTTGCCAACCGATTCATATCGAAACCCAAAGATTTTCATAATAGAACCACCGACAAGAGCGATTACCGAAACAATACCTAAAACAACTGCCACGCAAATAATAAAGCCCAAAAAATCTAATACTTTTTTTCTCATTTTTCACGCCTTTCCAAACAAAAAAAGATGTACAAGGTATACTATTTCAACTTCTACCTCATACATCTATTTTAATCTGTTCTTTAAATTATGTCCAATATTTCTTGCAATTTACTAGGCTATATGTTACAGTTCACTCCACGCCATTCGCGAAACGCACTTTCAGTGCTTTTCCGCTGCAAGCAGCTATTTTTGCTCATAAACAGGCGTTAAATTCTATAAATAATCTCTTTTTTCCAAAACTTCAAGGATATTACGCCCTTCCGTTGTACCCTCAATAATTCTTCTTGCACGGACACTGTCACCGATGTTCATAATCTCTACATCTCCGCTGTGTCCAAATGTATTATACAACGCATCTAAGATCGGAGCATTTGCTCTCATACCAAGACATACAAATCCGTAATCAAATGCGAGATCTTTCTCTTCTCCATCCGGCATTTTCACAAGGAATGCATCGCTCTTTACTTCTAACAAAGCTGTGTTTGGAAGCTGTTGTACTCCATACTGATCCATCATCGTAAATGTTCCAACTTTAGAAACAGGGTCAATTCCATTTCCGATAACCGGCATCATTTCTACGATACTCACATCCGCATGTCTTGGTGCGAAGAATTCCACTACATCAAGACCAACTGCTCCTCCACCGATGACTACAACTTTCTTTCCAGTCAAGTCTTCCGGATATTCTGTAATGTGGTTGATCATATTTGTGATAGAAGATACTTTTCCGCCTTCTTTGTTAATATTTTCGTGTAATCCTTTGATTGGCGGAAGAAGTGGATTCGATCCTGTCGCATTGACAATAATGTTCGGATTCAGGCTTTCAACCAACTCAATTGTTGCTTCTGTATTTTTAAAGATAAATAAGTTTTTCAGCTTGCTTGCACGGTGAATCAGATAATTCGGGAAATCTGACAGTCTCTTTTTATCCGGAATCTTGGAAATCTCCGCTGCAAGACCTCCAAGATTTGCCTTTTTCTCGATCAAGAATGTTGTACATCCAACTTCAGCTGCTGTACATGCTGCTTCCAGTCCTGCAGTACCTCCACCGATTACAACAACATTGCAAGATTTCTTCACGCGAAGTTTTTTGTATCCTTCTCCTTCATTCACAGCCGGATTGATTGTACAACGGATTGGGCGGTTTACTCCGATACGGTTTCCTGCACATCCGATGTTACATGAGATACATTTACGGATTTCTTTTTCATCGCCAAAGCTTACTTTGTTTACCCATTCCGGATCCGCAATCAGACCACGTCCCATACCGATGAGATCTGCATCTCCTCTTTCTAAAATATCTTCTGCAACTTGTGGGTCTCTGATATTTCCCATTGTGATACAAATTTTTCCATATCTTTCTTTGACTGCTTTCGCCATATAAGAACGCCATCCGTCTTCCAGGTAGTTAGCATCAATCTGATATTGGATAGAGCCATTCAAACCACAGGAAACGTCAAATACATCTACCTCTTTTTCAAAATACTGAAGATAATCCAAAGTATCTTCCAATGTGTTTCCGCCTTCTAAAAATTCATCTGCACTGATTCTTACAAAAATCGGGAAGAATGGACCTACCTGTGCACGTACTTCTTCAATAACCATTTTTGCAAAACGTGCTCTGTTCTCTGGGGAACCTCCAAATTCATCCGTTCTCTTATTTGTTATCGGTGACAAGAACTGGCTGAGTAAGTAAGAGTGTCCGGCGTGAATCTCCACTGCATCAAATCCTGCGATCTGTGCTCTCTTTGCAGCTTCTCCGTATTTTTTTACAATGCGTAAAATCTCTTCTTTTTCAAGCGGTCTTGGAATCTCTCCACCTGCTTTTGACGGAATATTCGACGCAGAAACCGGCTGCATATTTGTTCTTGCAGACTGCGCAGAAGCTCCAGCATGATTGATCTGGATTGCAATACAGGCACCATGTTTGTGTACTGTCTCGCTCAATTTGAATAATCTTGGAATATAGCTGTCGTGGTCGATACGAAGCTGTGTTGTTCCATTAGATCCTTCCGGTGAATCTACACTTGCATTTTCTACGATCAAAAGACCTGTTCCGCCTTTTGCTCTCTGTTCATAATAGTTGATATGAAGAAAACTCATTTCTCCATTCTGTTCTCCATAGTTCGTTCCCATTGGTGTCATAACAATTCTGTTTTTCAGTGTCATGTGCTTAATTGTAAGCGGTTCAAAAATATGTGTATATTTGCTTTGCATTTTTTCCTAACTCCTTCTAAATGATTGTTTCAGATCCATGTGAAACGAGGTTGTTGACATTGCCTTGGGCGCCGGCCTCTGTCTTTTCTTAGCTACTATTATAAGCACTCTTCATCCATAAAACAAATTGGTATTTTCATCATTTTTGATAAATTTTCTCTATAGATTTAAAAAAGTAACTGCTCAAAGAACAGTTACTTTTTCCGTTTGTCTTTCTCTTTTCGATAAAAATGTAATACAATTTTTTCCAAGTATCGTTTCAGAACAATCTGAATCTCTTCTTTGGGGTGAATCGGCTTCACAAGTATATTTCGGATTCCCGCCCGTTTTGCGCCATAGACATCAGTAAACAGCTGGTCCCCGATAAAAATTGTATTCTCTGGTGTTGTGCCCATAATCTCCATCCCCTTTTTGTAATTTTTTGTAGATGGTTTGTGAGCATTAAAAATATAGTTCGTCTGAATCTCTTCATTGAACATCTTTACGCGGGGTTCCTGATTATTCGAAATCAGGCAACTGGAAAATCCAATCGCCTTCAGTCTCGCAAACAGCGCTTTTGCCCTCTCATCAGCCGGTGCACCATGCGGAACCAATGTGTTATCAATATCGAAAATCAGTCCCCGATAGCCTTCTTCATATAATTTTTCAAACGGAATAACATAGGTCGATGCGACATAGTCATCCGGAAAAAAACGTTCAAACATAATCTTCATCCATTTCTCTTTTTATTCCATAAATGCCAGCACATCTTCTTTTTCCGGCATTGAACGAATCGCGCCTTTTTTAGTCGTAATCAATGCTGCTGCCGCATTTGCAAACGAAAGCATCTCTTTTAAATTTTCCTCTGTCAGATTCTCAAGTCCATGTTCTAATACATAGTTGATCGAGCTTCCACAGAAAGTATCTCCTGCACCTGTCGTCTCGATTGCCTTCACAACGCGTCCGGCAACTTCCACTCTCATATCTTTGTAGTAAGCACGACTTCCATCTTTCCCCATAGTCAGAAGAATGAGCGGGATCTGATATTTCTCCTGCAGATACCGGATTCCCTCATCGTAATCCTCTTTTCCTGAGATAAACTGAATCTCATTATCTGAAATCTTCAAAACATCGCAATATGCGAATCCATACTCCATCTGCTCTTTTGCAAGCTCTAATGAGCTCCAAAGAGGTGGTCGAAGATTCGGGTCAAATGTAATGACCAGCCCATTGTCTTTTGCAATTTTCAATGCTTTTTTTGTGGCTTCTCTCACTCCGTCATGAGTCATAGACAATGTTCCAAAATGGAATATCTTTGCCTTTTTTACAAATTCTTCATCTACTTCATCAGCTGTCAGCATCATATCAGCTCCCGGATTCCGGTAAAACGAAAACTCCCTGTCCCCATCCGGAAATGTATGCACAAATGCCAATGTGGTATTCACCTCTTGATCCATATATAAAGCGGAGGTGTCGATTCCAACATCATCCAGTGTAGCTTTCAACAGTGTTCCAAACTGGTCCTGTCCTACTTTCCCCAAAAAAGCCGTCTTCTTTCCCAACTTGTTCAGCATTGCGAGCACATTACAAGGCGCCCCACCCGGACACGCCTCAAAAAGATTGTTTCCCTGTTCACTCTCCCCGTGCATCGTAAAATCAATCAATAATTCTCCCAATGCGATTACATCAAATTCTTTCTGCATTGTAAAACCTCCCTTATTTTCTCCATCTATTATAGCCGACACACTTCTATTGTTCAATTTCTATTTTATAGTTTTTTTGAACATATTGCAGAAATTGCTTTACAATCGGCGATAAATATTTGTTCCGCATGATCGCCATATAAATATATCTTCGATACGCCAGCTTTTCAATCGGGATAATCTTCACCTGCAGGCTCTTCAAAATCGGAATATTCGGTACAATCCCGACACCAAATCCCTTTGCCACAAGTCCGGCAAGTGCGCTGTCTTCGTCCACCGTGTACTTGATATCCGGAGTAATATCTGCGTCTTTGAAAAGCCCGTCGATCACCGCACGAAGTCCACTCGTTTTATTGAAAAAAATCTGAGGATAACTGGCAATCTCTTCAAATTTTACACTCTCCCGATCTGCTAATGGGTGTCCATATGGCACAATTGCTGCAAGTTCTTCTTTTGTAACCGGGATAAATTCAATATCCGGCTCATTTTTCATATAAGAACAGAATCCAAGGTCAAAACGTTCTGATTTGATACCTTTCACAATCTCCTCTGTCACTCCATTGTTAAAGTGAAATTGGATATCTTTTTCTTTGTTCTCGTCCAAAAAATTTTTAACCAGCTCCGGTATAAATTCACTCCCCTGTGTATAGATGTATCCGATATCAATCTCACCGCTTGTCTCACTTGTCATCGATCTCGTCTTTTTAATTCCGGTATCCAACACCCGCAAAGACTCCTCGGCATATTTCAAAAATACTTTTCCATATTTTGTAAGAACTACGTTCCGTCCTTGTTTTTCAAATAAATAAGTCCCCAGTTCCTGTTCCAACATACCAATTGCATGACTGAGGCTTGGTTGCGTGATAGATAGTTGCTTCGCCGCTTTCGTATAATGTTCCATATAGGCTAGTGTTACAAAATAATGCAATTGATTTAAATTCATATGCCTCTCTCCTTCAAATAAGTTTTGTTAAGTATATCACAATTTCTCTCTATAATCTATAGATAAAAACTATTATCTTTGCTAATAAGTAAGTTAACCGCACATGATAAAAAGAGTCCGAGTTGGACTCTTTTACATTTTAGCCAATACAATTTTTACATCTTCCCGAAACTTTTCCCATGCCGCTTCATCTTCTACAAAATATTTCGGACAAATCTTGCCGGTAATATCATAATGACGAATTACATCTTTTTCGGTCAAATCAAATTTTTTACATAACCATGCTGTCAGCTGTACCATAGATTTGTAGGTTGCCTGTGTATATTTTCCATCTTCATTCGGATGACATGTCTCAATAGAAACCGTGTCAGGATTCCTGTCATTGGATGCGTATGCTTCCTCCCACGTCGGAATACACTGCACAATCTCTCCATCTAATCCTACAATAAAATGGCTGCTTGCCTTCGTTATGTGACTGTCTTTTAAGCCTTCAAAATAATTTCGATTCTGCATAGCAGTCGATCCGGGATTCGCCGTATAATGAATTACAATTCCATTGATTCGCTCTGTCTTTGTCCCCGGTCTAGAATATTCATTTACCGTTAAAAGTTGCACATCGATATCCGGCTTAGCAGCATCTATATCTGCACCTGTAATTTCCATATATCCATTACCCAATGGTCCAATATGAAACACTTTCATTCCCCCAAGCACAACCGTAAGCAAAATCAGACAGGCCGCGCCAACTCGTGTATAGAGTTGGATTCGCCGTTTCATTCTGTTCTTACTTCTCCCTTTTTTTCTTCTGTGATTTGCTGTCATACTACAACCCCCGTATATCAAAATATGATATATGATTCTAACATATTTTTCTACGGATTATTTCAAAATTTGCTTAGTTTTTTCTTAATTACTTTTTTCCAAACGTTCAAAGTAAAGCTGCACGGCCTCATACTCTTGAATATTTCTCGGCATTGGCAATCCACCATACATCAATGCGGCTCCGGTATAAATTTTCCCATTTTCTTTGTCTTGATAGAATGCTTCCTCCTCCAAATTTCGCAAATACAAATAATACACTTTTTCATTCGCATGCTTTTTCGTCAGCACATAATTTACAAGCACCTCTGATTTATCTTCACTTGTAAATTGCCATGCTGTATACGTATGGTTTTCATAAGGATTTGACAAACGGTCGTATATTCCGTCATGAATCAGGCTTTGGTATTTTTTATAAGCTTCTATTTGATATCGAATCTCTTCTTTGTCTTTTTCGCACAGCTGGTTCACATCTAATTCATACCCAAAACTTCCAGCCATTGCGACAACTGCTCTTGTATACATCGGTGTGTTTCTTCCTGTCTGATGATTTGGACAAACCGACACATGAGATCCGACTGTGCTAATCGGATAAGCGAAAGAAGTCCCGTATTGTATAGATAACCGCTCAATTGCATCTGTGTTATCACTACACCATATCTGAGGTGTATAATAGAGCATCCCGGCGTCAAATCTCCCGCCTCCTCCGGAACACCCTTCAAACAGAATATCCGGATATCGCTGAATCAGCTTTTCCAACAATTCATACAATCCGAGTACATAGCGGTGGTAAATTTCTCCCTGTCTGTCTTTCGGAAAATATGCAGACCACACATCACTCAGATTCCGGTTCATATCCCACTTCACATACTCTATATTTGCAGAATCTAACACCTCACACATAGCTTGAAACAGATATTCTCTCACATCCGCTCTCGCCATATCCAAGATCAATTCATAACGGCTTCTGTTTGGTTTTCGGTTTAAAATGGCAAGACACCAGTCCGGATGTGCCCGATATAGCTCACTGTCCTCCGAAACAGCTTCCGGCTCGAACCAAATTCCGAACTTCATACCCATCTGATTAATACGTTCTACCAGCTTTCCAAGCCCGCCTTTTATCTTCTTTTCATTCACAAACCAGTCTCCCAGTCCAGAGGTGTCATCTTCCCTCTTTCCAAACCAGCCATCATCCATAACGAACATTTCTACGCCAAGTTCTTTTGCCTCCTTTGCAATTTGAAATAGCTTTTCTTCATCAAATTGGAAATAGGTAGCCTCCCAGTTATTGATTAAAATCGGGCGTCTCGAAAGTTTATATTTTCCTCTGCATAGATGATTCCTATATGCCTTGTGAAATGTATTAGAAAGTTTTGAAAACCCTTCTCCACTATAACTCATTACCACTTCCGGAGCATCGAACACCTCTCCCTGTTTTAATTGATAAGAAAACTGCGTAGGATGAATTCCCATAACCATACGTGTCTGTTCAATTTGATCCACTTCTACCTCAGCAAGGAAATTGCCGCTATACACAAACGACATCGCATAACAATCCCCTGTCGTTTCTGTTGCATTTTTACTGCATAAAATCACAAACGGATTGTGCTGATGGCTGGATGTCCCACGCACACTTCCAATGGACTGCATTCCATGCCTTATTGGAAGACGTTCCAGTTCCCGCTCCATCGCATGTTTTCCATGAAAGTGTACCATATCAAACTCTTTGTGGTAAAACTCCAAACATGCTGATGCCACCTTTTCCAATATAATAGTCTCTGTTCCCTCATTAATTACAGTGACAGCTCTTGTAATGATGTCTAACTCATGAAACACGCCATAATACAATATGACCGCAACATTTGTTGTGAAATCTTTAAGCTTAATTTCTAATGTATCCGCTTCCTCTTCTTTCGCATACATTGCAGGAAGCCCGCAAATACTATATTTTCCCTTGTAAATCTTATGCGATTCATAACGAAGGTCAGCACCATATCCTCCATTCCCATCTATGATACGCAATGACTCTGTACGATAGTCACCTGTTCCATATGTGGAATACTCCTGAAGCAGTGTATCCATCGAAAATTCCCGGCGATTACCCGCATCTGGTATTTGTCCAGAAAATCCTCTATCGTACATCTGCACTAAATAAGACATATCACACTTACCGACCCGCTTTCCATAGTATAGATGTTGTAATACTCCATAATCTCCTATCATAATTTGATATGCAGTATTTTTACTCTCTAATGTAAATATATTTTTTTCTTTATCAAATTGAATTGCCATGTTCTTTTTCCTTTCTCGGCAACAAAATTGTAATTGTTGTCCCTTTATCTTTTTCACTAACAATATTGATTCCGTAATCCATACCATAAATCAATTTAATACGATCATCTACATTGTTAATTCCAATCCCTGTAAAATGTTCACTTTTTTTATCTTTTTTATTATTCAAAGTATATAACTGCTCTGCATCCATTCCTACACCGTTATCCTCAATGTCAAATCTCAGATATTTCTTTTCTTCTTTTATAAAAACGGAAATTTCCCCCTCCATTCCTTCTGGAAATGCATGAAAAAATGCATTCTCTACGAAAGGCTGCAAAATCAACTTTGGAACGAGATATTCTTTACATTTGTCCACTACATAAAATTCGACTCCGACTGCATCTCCATATCTCGTCTGATTAATCAAAACATAATTTTTCAAGTTTGCCACTTCTTGTTCTACTGTCACAAATTCATCCGTATTACTTATCGTATTGCGAAGCAAGGAAATAAAGGCATCGATGACTGCGGTCGATTTTTTCACATCCCCCTGCCATGTCAACCACTTTATACTTGCCAATGTATTATACATATAATGTGGATTAATCTGCATCTGCAATGCGTGAATTTCCGCGTTTCGTTTTTCTTCCTGAATTTTCATGCGTTCTTCTATATATTGATTGATTCGCTCCAGCATCGTATTATAAGCTTTCGAAAGTTCTTGAATTTCTTCTGTTCCTTCCACATCTACATATTCCTGCATATTTCCTTCCTGCACAAGCCTCATCTTATCTGCCAGTTTTGATAATGGTCTCGTCTGTTGTTTAATAAAAATAAATACAAACAGTCCTATCAAAACCGTAATGCCGAGCGTGAGAAGTATATTGCTTTTCAGATGATACTGCTGTATGAATGCAAAATCCGGATCTATAACGCCGACCATCCGAAAGTTTGTACCTTGAAGTTTCTGCGTCAAATACATCTTTCCCAGACTCTTCCCTTCACCGTCGACTTGATCCAAAATCATCTCCAATTCCTTTTTGCCTTCACCGTTTAAATATTCTCGCTCATTTGAAGAGATCACCTTTTCATTCTGATTCAAGATAATAATATCACTTGTATCCGATGTAAAATAATCGTACATTTTTTGAAACTCAGATTCTTTGATCGATATAAATATAATTCCATCGCAAACATCCTTCTCACTGTAATTCAGACTCTTTGCCATCACCAAAACCGGCACATTTTTTTGATCGTCGGTGTATCCTTTTTCTTCATACTCGCAAATCAGCTTTCCTGGATTGCTCATCGCCTTTTTCGCCACTTCACTTTGCAAAATTGCCTCCGCTGAGATATCTTTTCTGGCATTATTCAAAATATAATTTTTCCCGTTCATTCCCATCAGCATTACACCAAGCTCACTGTGCTCATCTACTTTTGTCTCTTTCATATGTTTCTGCATATAATATATCGTTTTCATCTCTTCTTCATCTGTCTGATTCTGTGTCGTTAGATATTCCCGAACCGCCCAGCTCATATTTGCTTTCGAGGTAATCTCAATCACATCCGAAAAAAACTTATAAAATTCTTTGTCAATCTGCTTGAAAATTTTTCGCTGTGATTCTGAAAAATTATTTACAAATACCTTTTTGGAAATAAATAAATTCAATGTACTAAGAGCCACCGAAAGACAAGTGATTCCCACAATCACGGTGCATAAAATTTTTACAAATAACATATTTATATGGATTTGCCTCTTCATGTGTTACTCCTTTTTCATCTGTCTTTTATAAGAGCTCGGTGTATTTCCAATCATTTTTTTGAATACTCGGCAAAAATAACTATGGTCCGAATATCCGATTGCAGCACTGATTTGTGATATACTCATATCTCCCTTTCGCAAAAGTTCACAAGCCTTCTCAATTCTGATTTTATTCAAGTATCCGCTGAATCCTTCTTTTGTATGTTTGTTGAAATACGAAGACAGATAATGATAATTAAAGTTAAAATTTTCTGCAATTTCCGAAAGTTCCAGCTGCTCCTGATAATGCTCTTTAATATACTTTTTCATTTTCGAAATTTTAACATCTTCTGCCTCTAGCTGATAAACTCGCAATGCTTCCAATTTTTCTATAATATCTTGAAACACCTGCACAAATTCTTCGATATAGTGTGTATTGTCAATCCAGTTAAAATATTGTTGCCGCAATTGCTCGCTTTCCACTTCATACCGCTCGATTTCCATCAGATAATTGTATAATAAATTCTTGGTCAAATTTTTCAAGCGGTACTCCTCTACCTGTCGCTCTTTCAAATAAAACACATATTTTTTGAGCATCGCAATTGCATCTGCAAAGCGACTATGAAGTAACAGTTCTGAATAATCCGCAAAGGGAAACCGTTGTTCTTTTTCCAAAACTTGTGGCATCTCTAATACAAGCAGTGATTTTTCCTTAAAATAAAACTGCCTGTTTACCATATCTTTGATTTCTTTCTGATAACAGTCCTTTATGTTCTTCATACCGGCAAAACTTTTTCCCACCACAAAAAATACATTTCCATACATTTTCGCCATCTTATCGACACAGCTTTCAATATCCGCCAATACAAGCTTTTCATCTTTGACACGAAAGTTAAAGATACAACAGAATACCTCTTCCTCTAAAAAAACATGGCAATGCACATACTCTTTCTTACTCTGAAAAAAATCGAAAATACTTTCCTGCACAGATGCTATCTTATCTTTTTGATTTCCACACACTTTTTTCAAATTGATCCCCAAAAGTCGATACAGTGTATGCGGAAAATACTCCACAAACAATGCTTCATCTAACTTTTCTTGATAACCACATAAAAACCGTTCCATCTGGCTTTGAACGGAATCAATTTCTTTTCGCTCAAGTTCCATTCCCGGAATTTTTCCAGCCACTTTTTTCAAAGTTGAAAGCAAAATTTCCGGATTTAATGTCGGTTTTAAAATATAATCCACTACCCCATTTAGAAATGTAGCCTTCACATATTCAAATTTATCGTAACTACTCAATATCACAAGCTGCATTTCCGGAAAACGTTTATTTAAAATTTCTGAAAATTCAATTCCATCAAGCACAGGCATCACGATATCTGTGAGTACAATACTCGGTTTTGTCTTTTCAATCACTTCCAAGCCTTCCTGCCCGTTGGAAGCTTCACCGACAATTTGGAAACCTTCCTTTTCCCAATCCAGCATGTGCTTCATTCCTTGACGCATAATAAATTCATCATCAATAATTACCACTTTACAATATTCTGCCATCCTTACACCTCAATCTATAGTCTAAGGACGAAGAATCTTCGACCCTTCGCCCTTTTACCCAACTATATCTTATTATATCACAATTTACTGACATGGAAAGCAATTTCCAAATTTTTATCCGATGGTATCCGATACTGTTCGTGCACCGGTGCTCCCCAGCTGTCATCTCCTCCAACACCCATCTGTTTTGCAAGAATTCGAACCCATGTATAATGTATTTTCGGTAATTCTTCCTGATGTAATGCATTCTCAAGTTCGTACGCGCTATATGGAAGGACGCTGCTCTCAAATGGAATCTCTTCACATGTAAATTGAAGACCCCTGCCATACTCATCTGTCACTTTCAGCCATCTTGTTCCTACACGATTTCCACACTCCTGAGGAATCAGATAATTCGATAAATTTTCTTTTGCTGTACCCTCAAAAATGCCAAGTCTTGCACCTTCCATTCGGTCGACATAGTTTTCCTCCGGACCATATCCATAATATTCAAAATTATGATATCTCTCTTTGAGTTTGAAATCCATTCCGAATGCCGGTATTTCAGGAAGACCTTCTGTCCCTTTGTACAACAAGTGTACATGCACAACACCGTCACCTGACATCACATAGGAAATTGTACTGTATGCTTTTGGAATCGTCGGCAGTTCATACTCAAACGTAATCCGAACCTGTTCTTCCAATTCCTCCACTTTCACATCAATGACTTTTTGATACAAACCGGCAGTCAGCCACATACTGCGGTCAAATCCCTGTTTTGCCCCACGGTCATTGTCGGTACATGCTCTCCAATAACTCGTCTTCGGCGCCCGTGTAATATACTCTGTTCCATCATACTGAAGTGATGCAAGACCTCCCTCACTTTTTGAGAACATTGCCAGAAAGCCTTCACCCTTCACTCCAATATTGACATCGCCATAAATCACCTGCATCTTTTTCGTCGTTTGTTCTTCCTCTTCCGTAACCTTCTTGACAAATTGTCCAAAACAGATCTCATGTCCTGCATCTGCCCAAATCGTGTCCTCCGTCAATTCCATTGCCACTTCATAAGTGTACTCTCCAGGCTCATCTATATTTGGATAATCCAATTTCACATACTGTTCTTCTTGCGCCTGTACAACTACGTTTCGCATACTTTCAAAGACAGGATAACCATCTAGCATCATACGATAGACAAGTGTATAAGCTTCTGTGGAAATAAATAAATTCTCATTTTTTATAAGCACTCCATTTTCGTCCGGAGTCAGTTTCACATTCGCATAGAGTTGCTTTACTTCCTGTGCTTTCGGAGAGATTTTTCGATCTGCATATACGATTCCATTTGTACAGAATTCATAGTCTGTTGCTCTGTCATCATAATCTCCACCATAAGCAAACACTTCCTCACCTTGCTCATTCTTCCGAAGCATCGACTGATCGATATAATCCCAAATAAATCCGCCTTGATACAATTCATATTTTGACTCTAAATCCGTATATAATTTCATGCCACCGCAAGAATTTCCCATTGCATGCATATATTCACAACTGATATATGGTTTTTTCGGATCATTACTTAGAAACGCTTCTATCTCCGCCGGCTTTGCATACATACGACTTTCCATATCACTAATATGATCAAATTCACGATTCCAGAATACACCCTCATAATGAACTAATCTTGTGTCATCTTTTTCATGGAAATAGTCTGACATCGCCTCAATGCAAGTACCCGCATAAGATTCATTTCCACAAGACCAAATTAAAATAGATGGATGATTTTTATCTCTTTCAAACATCGATTTCGCCCGATCCAAAACTGCCTCTTTCCACTCCGGTCTGCTTCCGGGAACATTCCAAGAAGGTTCACACTCCCCCATCTTCTGCCATGAACCGTGGGATTCCAAGTTTGTCTCATCGATGAGATAAATTCCGTAAATGTCGCACAGACGATACCAAAGACTCTCATTTGGATAATGCGAAGTACGAACTGCATTGATATTGTGCTGTTTCATAAACTCAATATCCCAAAGCATATCTTCCTTCTTAATAGAACGACCTCTTCGCACATTAAATTCATGCCGGTTCACACCTTTAAATACAATTCGTTTTCCATTGATATGCATTACTTTGTCAATCATCTCAAATGTTCGGAATCCAACCAATTCCGGAACTGCTTCGATCAGATTTCCTTTCTGATCTTCCACATACAGATATAATTGATACAAATATGGGTCTTCTGCACTCCATGCATGTACATTTTCAACTTCTCCGCTAATTTCACATATAGAGTTTCCCTTTATATTTTTTTCAAAAACAATCTTTTCTTCTGCATTTAGAAGCACTGCTTTTACTGCACAATCTGTATGTCCCGAAATTTTTAATTTGAGATATAATTTCCCGTTTTTGTAAGAATTGTCCAGTGTGCTTTTTACAGATAAATCTTCAATATGTGTTTTTGGAACTGCATACAAATACACATCGCGGAAAATTCCGGAAAATCTCCAAAAATCCTGATCCTCCAGCCAGCTTGCGCTGCTCCGTTTGTAAACTTCAACGGCCAGTTTATTTTCACCGTCCTGAAGATACGGGGTAAGCTCAAACTCCGCAGGTGTAAAACTGTCCTCACTGTATCCAATAAACACTCCGTTCAGCCATACATAAAAAGCTGTCTCTACACCTTGGAAGGAAACAAATACCGGTTTATCCTGTAAATTTTTTTCAAGTACAAAGTATTTTACATAACTTCCCACCGGGTTATATTCTTTCGATACCATCGGCGGACGCAGATACTCTGTTCCATCCCATGGATACATCGTGTTGATATATTGGCATCGGTCATATCCTTGCGTCTGAATATGTCCCGGTACTTCAATCGAATCAAACATTCTGCAATCAAAGTCTTTCTTATAAAAATCTTTCACTCTCACAGTCGGATTTTTCGCATAGCTAAAATACCATGTTCCATTCAAAGACTGGCGAAGAGGCATGTCAGCCCCTAACACCATCTCTTCTGTATTTTCATAATAAACATGATCTGAATGTGCTTCTTTTCTATTTACAGCAAACACTTCTGGGTCTTCCAACCATGTAAGTCTTGGTTCACTCATCAACATATCTCTTTCTCCTTTATTTCTTCTATATTTATCCTTTTACCGAACCTGTCATACCTGCAACAAACTGCTTCTGCATCACAAAGAAAATCAACGCTGTCGGAAGTGTTGCAATGACAACCGCAGTCATCATCATACCATAATCCGGTGTATAAGAGGACCCCATTGCCGAAAGTACAAGTGGCAGAGTTCTCTTTTCTGGTGACTGCAATGCAATCAACGGCCATAAATAATTGTTCCAGCTTGTCATAAATGTTACAACAATCGCTGCCGCATATGTTGATTTCATCGTTGGCATAAAGATTTTAATAAAAATTTTCACTTCTGACAAGCCATCTATTCTTGCTGCTTCAATCAGTTCCTTTGGAAATGTCTGTGCATTTTGTTTGAAAAAGAAAATCAAAAAGGCTGTGGCAATTGCGATAATAATAACAGCCATTGGTGTATTCAACGCAATTACTTTCAGCGGTCCCATGTTAGAGAATTTACTGAACAACCGGAACAGAGGAACCATCAATGCTGCAAACGGAACCATCATAGACAGAAAGATAAAATTGAATACCCTTTCTCTAGCTTTTGTTTTGTACACAACAAATGCATATCCCGCCGCTGATGACACAACCATCGCAAGCGCTGTTGTAACTATCGCAATTATAATTGAGTTTTTAAATGCATTTACATACTGAAGATCTGACGCCAACAATGTTTTCAGATTCTCGAAAAAATATGTTCCCGGAATCATTGTTCCTTTTGTAACTTCTACCGACTTGTTTGTTGCCGCCACAATCATCCAAAAGAACGGGAACACCGAAATAAACGATACAATCGACAAAAAAACATATCGAAATACATTTAACACTTTTTTACGCATCTTTTCCTTCACCTACCTTCTTCTGAATAAATGATAAGACAACTATCAACACTACGACAACATAGGAAACTGCTGCTGCATATCCGAAATCTGGTGAATATTTAAACAAGAGATTGTAAATATACTGCGAAATCGTGATTGTCGCATTTGCCGGTCCTCCCTGGGTAATATTCATCGTTTCATCGAACAGCTGAAGCGTACCAATTGTAGAATTTATTGTCGTAAAAAGAATAATTGGTTTCAGCAGCGGCAATGTCATATATCTGAATTTTTGGAATGCATTTGCACCGTCAATATTTGCTGCCTCATAAATCGAATCGTCAATGCTCTGTAATCCTGACAGATAAAACACCATATTATAACCTGTCCAGCGCCATGTAATCGCAATAATGATCAATATCTTCGCCCAAATCGGATGTGTAATCCATGAAATCGGTTCTGAAATCACATGCAGATTCATCAGTAAAGAGTTAATGAAACCATCCGTTGCAAATAAACTTTTAAAAATAATAGAATATGCTACTAATGATGTCACACATGGTAAAAAGATTGCTGTACGAAATACTCCTCTGAATTTCAGTTTCTTATCATTCAGCATGGACGAAATGACCAATGCCAATAAAATCATAATCGGCACTTGGATAACCAAGAACAATACTGTATTTATCAATGCTTTTTTAAATGTTGTATCTGTCAATAATCTCTTATAATTTGTCAACCCATCAAAAGTTAAATTGTTGCCGACACCTGTCTGAAATGATGTGATTTTTGTACTTTTTTTGTAAAATGAAGCAAATTTCTATGCTCGGCACACATAAAAAATAGATTTCGCTAATACGCAATCTATTTTTTACATAATTCTTTTATTCATCTACACTATAGTTTGGTGCTTCTTTTGTAATATGAATATCATGTGGATGACTTTCTTTCAAAGAAGCTGCAGAAATTTTTACAAATCTTCCTTCTTCTTTCAAATCTTCAATCGTAGGCGTTCCACAATAACCCATACCAGAGCGAAGACCTCCCATAAGCTGGAACACAGTATCTTCTACTGTTCCTTTGTATGCGACACGACCTTCTACTCCTTCCGGAACCAGTTTCTTTGCATCTGTCTGGAAATAGCGGTCTTTACTTCCGTTCTCCATCGCTGCAATAGATCCCATACCACGGTACACTTTATATTTTCTTCCTTGGAATAATTCGAATGTTCCAGGGCTTTCATCACATCCCGCAAAAATGCTTCCCATCATACATACATTGGCACCTGCTGCTATCGCCTTTGTCATATCACCTGAATATTTGATACCACCATCTGCGATGATTGGAATTCCAGCTTCTTTTGCTGCCTCATAGCAGTCCATGATTGCTGAAATCTGTGGCACACCGATACCTGCAACAACACGTGTTGTACAGATGGATCCAGGTCCGATACCAACCTTCACCGCATCTACTCCAGCTTCAATCAAAGCTCTTGCTGCCTCTCCTGTTGCCACATTACCTGCAATCACCTGAAGATCCGGATATTTTTCTTTTACCATCTTCACTGTTCTGATTACATTCGCAGAGTGTCCATGTGCTGAGTCCATAACAACAACATCCACATGAGCCTTTACAAGCGCATCCACACGTTCTACGCAGTTTGCTGTAATTCCAACTGCCGCACCACATAACAGACGTCCTTGTTCATCTTTTGCTGACAATGGGTATTTGATCTGCTTTTCAATATCTTTGATTGTAATAAGACCTTTTAAGTTAAAATCTTTATCTACGATCGGTAATTTTTCTTTTCTTGCTTTTGCGAGGATTTTCTTTGCTTCTTCCAAAGTGATGCCTTCCGGTGCAGTAATCAATCCTTCTGAAGTCATTGATTCTTTGATTTTCTTTGTAAAATCTTCTTCAAACTTTAAATCACGGTTCGTAATAATACCAACTAATTTTTTCCCCTCTGTGATAGGTACACCCGAAATACGGAATTTTCCCATCAAATCATCTGCATCTTGCAGTGTATGCTCTGGTGACAACGAAAATGGATCTGTGATGACACCATTTTCTGAACGTTTTACCTTGTCGACTTCTTCTGCCTGCTGTTCAATCGACATATTTTTATGGATAATACCAATACCTCCCTGACGAGCCATCGCAATTGCCATACGGTGTTCTGTTACAGTATCCATGCCTGCGCTCATCATCGGAATGTTTAATCTGATTTTTTTAGTTAAATTAGTTGATAAATCTACTTGGTTTGGAATTACCTCTGAATATGCAGGTACTAACAGTACATCATCAAATGTAATACCTTCTCCAATAATTTTTCCCATGATCTTTCATCCTCTCTTTCTCTTTTTGGTCTGATTATTGTATAATAATACACTAATAAGGAATACTTATAAATAATTCCTTATATAAACGTTTTTTATAAGGTAGTGTTATATTACAAAAAAGATTCGTTTCTGTCAAGACTAAATAAACACTTTTCTCGGCGCAAGCATTTTCATGCCTTCCAAAATCGTTTTATTTGGCTCAAAAATAATTTTCACAGTCTGTCCCTGAGAGATTGTCACCATCTCATATGTTCTTGCGCCTTCCACTCCGGAACTAAAATCATATGTTTTTGTTCTCTGATACTGCTGCAGTTCAATAGAGCCTGTAGGTGCAAGTACTTCCATATCTCTTACATTCATCTCAAACACTCTTTTTCTTTTTTGTTTTGCCATAATCTTATCAATATCAAGATCTCCGTTGACATACAGATATTCAAATTCCAGATCAAAACGCTTGAATAAAACGATATCCACAACAACCATAATGACCGGAATAATCATCGCCATCGGAAACAGCAGCACAAGAAAAAACGACAACACCGTAACTACTATCAACGCTGTCTTTGCTATCATTGATGATGCTTTTGCTTTTTGTTTTACTAATTGTTCTGTGTAATAGTCACTCATACTAACCTCCACTTGTAAATTCATATTATTATTGTAGCACAACTTCAATATACTCTACAAGCTTTCTTCTAATTAAATTATCATAAAATCAAAAGGCGGAACTGTCTCACAGCTCCGCCTTCTGATTTTATATCATTGATTACATCATACCCATTCCAGGTGCACCTGCTGGCATAGCCGGTGCGTCTTCTTTGATATTTGCCACTACTGATTCTGTTGTCAATAATGTTGATGCAACACTTGTTGCATTCTGTAATGCACTTCTTGTCACTTTCGCCGGATCAAGGATTCCCGCTTTCACCATATCTACATATTCTTCGTTATATGCGTCAAATCCGATTCCTGGTTCTTGTTCTCTTACTTTATTGATAATTACAGAGCCTTCCAGTCCTGCATTTGCTGAAATGTGGAACAATGGAGCTTCCAAAGCTTTCAAGATAATGTTAACTCCTGTCTTTTCATCTCCTTCTAATTCATCTGCAAGCTTCGCAACCTGTTTTGATGCGTGGATATAAGCAGATCCACCACCTGCAACGATTCCTTCTTCCACTGCTGCTCTCGCTGCGGAAAGTGCATCTTCCATGCGGAGTTTTGCTTCTTTCATCTCAGTCTCTGTCGCTGCACCCACACGGATAACAGCTACACCACCTGCAAGTTTAGCAAGTCTTTCCTGTAATTTTTCTTTATCAAATTCAGATGTTGTCTCTTCAATCTGCGCCTTAATCTGTGCAACACGACCATTGATTGCATCTTTGTCACCCATTCCATCTACGATGACTGTGTTTTCTTTCTGTACTTTTACAGATTTTGCACGACCTAACTGATCAAGTGTCGTCTCTTTTAAGTCCAATCCAAGTTCTTCAGAAATCACCTGTCCGCCTGTTAAGATTGCAATATCTTCCAACATTGCTTTTCTTCTGTCGCCATATCCAGGTGCCTTCACTGCAACTACATTGAATGTTCCACGTAATTTGTTTACGATCAATGTTGTAAGCGCCTCTCCTTCGATGTCTTCTGCAATAATAAGAAGTCTTGCTCCTGACTGTACAATCTGCTCTAACAGTGGCAATAAATCCTGAATATTAGAAATCTTTTTATCTGTAATCAAAATATATGGATCTTCTAAGTTTGCTTCCATCTTCTCCATATCTGTAGCCATATATGCTGAAATATATCCACGGTCAAACTGCATACCTTCTACCAAATCCAATTCTGTCTTCATTGTCTTGGATTCTTCGATTGTAATCACACCGTCATTCGATACCTTTTCCATCGCATCTGCTACCATTGCTCCAACTTCCACATCTCCTGCTGAAATTGCCGCAACATTTGCGATTCTCTCTTTACTTTCTACTTTGCTGCTCATAGATGCGATAGCTTCAACAGCTGCATCTGTAGCTTTCTTCATACCTTTGCGAAGTACGATTGGATTTGCTCCTGCCGCAAGGTTCTTAATTCCTTCATGAACCATAGCCTGAGCTAAAACAGTTGCTGTTGTTGTACCATCTCCGGCAACATCATTCGTCTTTGCAGCAACTTCACGAATTAGTTGTGCACCCATATTTTCAAATGCGTCTTCCAACTCGATCTCTTTTGCAATTGTCACTCCGTCATTTGTGATAAGCGGTGCGCCAAAAGATTTATCAAGCACTACATTTCTTCCTTTTGGTCCTAATGTTACTCTTACTGTATTTGCCAATTGATTTACACCAGCTTCTAAAGCACTTCTGGCTTCTGCTCCATATTTAATCTCTTTTGCCATGATTATTTGCCTCCTATTATCTTTTTATTATTTAATAACAGCTAAAATATCACTTTGTTTTACAACAATATATTCTTCACCATCTAATTCTACATCTGTTCCCGAATATTTCGAATAGATAACCTGATCTCCTTCTGATACGAGCATTGTTACTTCTTTCCCATCAACCATTCCACCTGGTCCTACCGCAACAACTTCTGCCTGCTGAGGTCTTTCTTTTGTCTGTCCCGGCAATACAATTCCGGATTTGGTTGTCTCCTCTGCTTCTAATTGTTTTAATACGACTCTGTCTCCCAATGGTACTAATTTCATATCAAACTGCCTCCTTCATACTATGTTATCAGTTTATTAGCACTCACTTTGTCCGAGTGCTAATTTGCTTTAGTTATAAAATATCACTCCACTTCCTGTTTGTCAACAGACTTTATACTATTTTTATAAAATCCATTTTCTATTTGGAATTCTAAAATTTTTCCGTGTTCATTGTAGTAGCGTTCTTTTATTCTTCCCTCACTGCCGTGCCATGTTGTTCCTGTCTCTATCCGACATTCATAGACTGCATCAAGTACAATATCCGCAAGTGAATCATCTTCTAAAAGTAAATATACGCGTTCCTCCTCCGCGTGATATGCTAAAATCTTACACTGAAATACTTTTGATTCCAATATTCCTCCGGCAAGAATCGCTTTTTTCATTTCTAACTCTGCTTTTTTCCCTTCGTACATGTTTCCCTCTCCTTGTACAACTCAAGGGAGCCAGAACTCTGACCCCCTTCTCTTATTGTTATTTCAATTTTTTCTTTTTGATCGCATCTAGTTCTTCAAAAATATAGTCATTTACCACTTTAATATATGTTCCCTTCATACCGGACGAACGTGATTCAATCACCCCGGCACTTTCGAATTTTCGAAGTGCATTCACGATAACAGATCGCGTAATCCCAACTCTGTCTGCGATCTTGCTCGCCACAAGAATTCCTTCTGTTCCTTCCAATTCATCAAAAATATGAATGATTGCTTCCAATTCTGAAAAGGAAAGTGTACTGATCGCCGACTGCACAATCTGTTCCTTTCGAATCTCTTCGGCACTTTCTTCATTGACAGAGCGCAGCATCTCCAGTCCCACGACAGTTGTTCCATACTCACTTAGAATAATATCATCGATCTCGTAAAGTTCATCTTTTTTATAAATGAACAACGTTCCAAGTCTTTCTCCCGCAATGTCGATTGGTGTCACGATCGCCTGATATCCTTTGACAACCTCTGGTGAAAATCCAAGTGTCTGAAGATTCACATTTTCTTTGGTCGACAAAATACTAAGCAGTCTTTCATTGAGCATCTCATCAATATGGCTTCCAACTTCATTATCGATCAGCTCATGTATCACTTCTACATCTTTCCGCTGGCCACTTCCAAGCACTTTTCCTTTTTTGCTCACCACTAATACATTCGATGCGAGAATCTCATTTAATACCTCACAGATATCGTTGAACACGACTTTACTTGAATTGTTATTGTGCAATAATCTGTTAATTTTTCTAGTCTTATCCAATAATTGTACACTCATATCTTCGCCTCCATTATGTGACACTTGATTTTACAAACTATTTACCTAATCATACACACAACTCAGAAAAAATATGTGTATAGTTGTATGTTATCATACAATTTGTTTTTTTTCAACATTTCATTCATTTTTTTCATCATTTTTTATATCTGTTTTATACCCGCATTCTTCATTTGAGCAGAGCAGTTTATTTCCCTTTTCTACCATATAGCTTCCGCACTTCGGACATTTCTCTTTGGATGGTTTTTGCCATGACATGAATTCACAAGTCGGATTATCTTCACATCCGTAATATTTTCTTCCTTTTTTTGTCTTTCGAAGAACCACATCTTTTCCGCATACCGGACATGGTACACCGATTTTTTCAAGGTATGGTTTTGTATTTCTACATTCCGGGAACCCCGGACATGCAAGAAATCTGCCATGTGGCCCGTATTTAATCACCATATTTCTTCCACATTCTTCACAGATTACATCTGTCACTTCATCTTCAATCTTGACACTTTCCTGCTCTTTTTCAGCTATTTGCACTGCTTCCTCCAAATCAGGATAGAAATTACTGATCACAGACTTCCAGGCAACTTTTCCTTCTGCAACCATGTCGAGCAGGCCTTCCATGTTTGCTGTAAAATTCTCATCTACGATGCTTGGAAACGATTGTTTCATGATATTATTTACAACTTCACCAATCTCTGTCATGTAAAGGTTTTTGTTTTCCTTCGCCACGTATCTTCTTGCAATGATTGTTGAAATTGTCGGCGCATACGTACTTGGACGCCCGATCCCGAGCTCTTCTAATGCCTTTACAAGTGATGCCTCTGTATAATGTGCCGGCGGCTGTGTAAAGTGCTGTTTTGGATCCAGTTCTTCTTTTGTAAGCTTCGAATCCTTATCGATGCTCTTTACAAGTACATTGTTTTCTTCTTTTTCCTCATCCGCTTCCACATAAACAGCCCGAAATCCTTCGAATACGTTTTTGGATGCCGCAACAGAAAAACGATACTCGCCAGCTGCAATTTTGATCGAAGTCGTCTCATATTTTGCCGGGTTCATTCTACTTGCCACAAATCGCTTCCAGATCAGCTGATATAATCGGAACTGATCCCTTGTAAGGGATTCTTTCAAAGCCGCCGGTGTTCTTGTGATATCTGTCGGACGGATCGCCTCATGCGCATCCTGAATTTTCTTCCCGTCATCCGCCTTTTTCGCCACCGCCGATACATAGCTCTCTCCATAATTCTGCGAAATGTATTCTCTTGCATTCGCATCTGCTTCCTCGGAAATTCTTGTTGAGTCTGTACGCAGATACGTGATCACACCGACTGTTCCATTTCCTTTGATGTCAATTCCTTCATAGAGCTGCTGCGCAATTCGCATTGTCTTCTGTGTTGCAAAGTTCAGCACTTTTGATGCTTCCTGCTGCAATGTACTCGTAGTAAACGGAAGAGGTGCTTTCTTTGTCCTCTCTCCCTTTTTGATATCGTCTACATAATATGGTACATCCTCGACTGCCTTCATAATCTGTTCCAGTTCTTCTTTTGAATGGATGACTATTTTTTTCCCATCTGTTCCATAGAATTTTGCAAGGAGAGGCTTTCTCTCCCCTTCTACTTTAATCTTTGCATCCAGTGTCCAATATTCTTCCGGAATAAATGCATTGATCTCCTCCTCACGGTCTGCAATAATGCGCAGCGCCACAGACTGTACTCGTCCCGCACTCAAGCCTCTCTTTACTTTTGCCCAGAGAAGAGGACTGATCTTATAGCCAACAATTCGATCCAACGCTCTTCTTGCCTGCTGTGCATCTACCAGATTCATATCAATCTCTCTTGCGTCTTTGATCGATGCTTTTACCGCATTCTTGGTAATCTCGTTGAAACTGATACGGTACATCTTTTTGTCTTCCAGTTTTAACGCTTTTGACAAATGCCATGCAATCGCTTCTCCCTCACGGTCGGGGTCAGTTGCAAGATATACTTTATCCGCTTTCTTCACTTCTTTTCTTAAATTAGCAAGAATATCCCCTTTTCCGCGTATGGTAATATATTTTGGTTCAAAGTCATGTTCCACGTCAATTCCAAGCTGACTCTTTGGCAAATCACGTACATGCCCGTTTGACGCCGTAACAACATAATTACTCCCCAAAAATTTTTTAATTGTCTTTACTTTCGCAGGAGACTCTACGATTACAAGATAACGTGCCATTTATAATTCCTCCACTATCGTTCTATCTATCTCAATCTAACATAATGATTTTTTGAAAATTCACGAATATATCCTTGTAACTCTAAACTCACCAGCACATCCATCAACGCCGGAATTGTCAGCCCTGTAAGGTCCGCCAATTCGTTTAGGTTCTTTGGATACAAATCGAGACAACTATACACCAAATTTTCTGGACTTTCAAGTGCTATTTTATTTTCCGTTAATTTTTTCACTTTTTCTTCACAAACAAACGATAGCTCTTCTAAGAGATCCTCAGGCGATAACAATATCCCTGCACCCTGTTTAATCAGGCGGTTGCACCCCCTGCTCAGCTGACTGTTTATCGGTCCCGGCAGTGCATAGATATCCTTTCCCTGCTCCAATGCCATATCTGCGGTAATCAAAGATCCACTTCTTTCTTTTGCCTCCATCACAAGTACGATATCTGAAAGTCCACTGATAATTCGATTTCTGGCAGGGAAAAACTGCGGCAGCGGCTTTGTCCCGATGGGCTGCTCTGATAAAATCCCGCCTTTTCTTTCCAGCTCCGTATACAGCTCAATGTGTTCTCTAGGGTAACAGACATCCACCCCGCACCCCAAAACCCCATAGGAATCTCCGCCTTCCTCCAATGCTCCTATCTGTCCGGCTCCATCAATCCCTTTTGCCATACCGCTTATGATCTGCGCTCCTGCACTTGCCAGTTTTTTTGCAAATTCCTTTGTCAATTGTCTCCCATAAGGACTGCATTCTCGTGCTCCTACAATCGCCACTGAAAGCCTGTCTTCTTTTGGCAGTCTCCCCTTTACATAAAGCGCATATGGCGGTGAACTGATTTGCTTTAATTTTTCCGGATAATCGCTGTGAAAAAACGGATAAAACTGAATTTTCTTCTGTTGCATCCTCTCATATTCTTCCTCCAAATCCCATGTTTCTATACTTTTCCGAATAATTTGAGCATCCTTTTCTTCCACTCCAAGTGCTTGTAAGCCTGTTTCTTCTATATAATATAACTCTTGTGCACTCACCAAGCGCTTACGAATTCTTTTCTTTTTCTGATTGCCAATTCCTTTTATATTTGCAAACCAATATTCATATTTCATCCTGTCACCTGCCCCAATATTTTTTATCCAATGTCCTGTATCCGATCGCCTCTCTCAAATGCGCCAAACCGATTTTCTCCTCGCCCGCCAAATCTGCAATTGTTCTGGCGACACAGAGGATTTTGTGATACATTCTCGCTGTGAGATTTAACTTTTCAAACGCCTGCCGCATCATCTTTTCCTCCTCGCTTCCAAGAATACAGTATCGCTTTATCTTCTCTGCATTCAACTGTGAATTTGTTGTAATCCCCTCCCCTTTATACCGTTCCTTTTGCCGTTCTCTTGCCATGATCACACGCTCTCGGATATCCTTTGAAGACTCTTCACGGGCTCCCTGTAAATCCTCGTAAGCCACACGTTCAGCCTCAACACAGATATCAATTCGATCCAATATCGGCTGACTGATCTTACTTAAATACGCTTGAATCTGAGTCGACGTACAAAGGCACTTATTCAAATCAGGATAGTTTCCACAAGGACATGGATTCATAGCCGCCACCAGCAAAAATTCTGCCGGGAAATGATACACTCCCCGATTTCTTATGATTTTTATAAAATGTTCCTCAAGTGGCTGTCTTAGCATTTCCAGCACCGGCTTTTGAAATTCTGCAATCTCATCCAAAAACAAAACACCTTTATCTGCCAAACTAATCTCTCCCGGCCGAGGTATCAGACCGCCCCCTATCAACGCAGACGTTGTCGTTGTATGATGTACCTCCCGAAATGGCCGTTCCAAAATCAATGGCTGGTTTGCATTCAATCCTCCAACAATACTGTAAAGCTTTGTCAATTCCATGCTTTCTTCTTTTGTCAGCGGTGGCAAAATCGTCGGTATCCGCTTTGCAATCATTGTTTTTCCAGCTCCCGGCGGTCCGATCATCAACATATTGTGGTTCCCTGCAACTGCCACCTCGGCCGCCCGCTTTGCAAGCTTTTGCCCTTTGATATCCTGATAATCCAATTCGTATGTATGCTCTCCTGCATCTCTCACCGTTCTTGTCTCCGTAGGATCTGCAGCAACGCCCTCATTGAGCACATCGCATGCCGCTTTTAAATTTTCCACTCCGATCACTTCAATTCCCTCGACAAGCTTTCCTTCACTTTCATTTTCTTTTGACACCACACAGGATTGAAAACCATGTTTTTTTGCCTCCAGGACAATCGGCAGAATTCCCGGCACACTTCTCACCCTTCCGTCAAGGCTTAGCTCTCCAACAAAAACTGTTTTTTCAAGCCTCTCCTGACTTACCACTCCAAGTGATGCCAAAATTGACACCGCTATCGGAAGGTCAAATGCTGTCCCTCTCTTTCTGACATCTGCCGGTGAAAGATTCACAACAATCTTCTTCGCCGGAATCACAAGCCCCGAATTGCGAATTGCCGTTCGTACCCGTTCTCCTGCCTCTTTTACTTCTGAGGATAAATATCCTACCATATGAAACATCGGTAATCCATTGCTTAAATCCGCCTCCACATCAATAAATTCTACCTGTAATCCTTGTAGTGCAGCGGATAATACTGTGCTAAACAATCATTTGCACGCTCCTTTCTTTATTCCTTTTTTCTTAGTTGAAATCTCTGGCAGAACTGCCTGATAGTACTATAGAAGAACGAATATCTTCTGAAATATAGTGCTCTTATTCTTACATACTTCTCATTCATTGTCAATATTTGTAAGTGGAAAAGCACAAATATTTTTGTCCGCACATACATTATACTAAATACGCTAAGAGGTGCTTTCCTTGAAATCATTTCCAATTCCCCTAACTGCAGCTGAAGAACAATACTATATACAAAAATATATCGAGGGTGACCTTGAGGCGAAACACATCTTGATCGAGCGGAACTTGCGCCTTGTCGCCCATGTCATCAAAAAATATCAATACTTAGACGATGATCCGGAAGATTTGATCTCCATCGGAACGATCGGGCTGATCAAAGCAGTTGCAACTTTTAATCCTTCTAAAAATAATCGTCTCGGAACCTATGCTGCAAGATGTATTGAAAATGCTATCCTATCGCCAATGGGGTTTTACTCCCGGGAGAAATCCCCCAGCAAGGATTGCAGTCACATTGGAAGGTATTTACAAAGTTTTCAGATGAAAATTATCTCATGTGCAGAACAGAAGACGGCATTGTACAGTACGCTCCTCTGTGCATCCATACATTCCGGCTGATTGCTCCCCGCAAGCTCCTGGAAGCCCAGCAGTTCAATCAGCAGTATCACAGCTACGAAGAAATACAAAATGTTCCTGACCGTCTGCGCTGGTGCCGCCACCACATGGGTCTGATGCAGAAAGAGGTTGCAGAACAGATTGGAATCTCCAGAGGACACTATATAGATTATGAAGTGGGATATGTTGATTACTACCCGAAAGAAGTGGTGGACAGGCTGGCAGACTTCTATCATATCCCGGTTGAAGACCTTCTGGATGAATACAATCTTTTCTTATATAAAGGTCAGGGGAAAATGCTAAAAGAGTGCCGGGAAAAAATGGGGTTAAAGAAGAAACCCTTTGCGAGAATGCTGCATGTGGATCCAAATACTTACCGGAACTGGGAATCAGATAAAAAAAGAATGTTTAAGCTTACCTGGGAAAAGTATTTTCGTGAAGTGCTCTTAGCCAATCAGAATGCATCAAATCAGAATAACATTTGAATAATTGAAGTCATACTTCGACAGACTGACCATCTTGAACCCAGATCGTCAGTCTGTTTTTTCTTTGACAGCTGAATGGATGATCTCATCAATCAACTGTATTTTCTGTTCTGAGGGGCAATTCAACCTGTTGATATACTGACCGACCATATCAGCGTGGACGCCTGCCGCCCGGACTGCCAGCTCATGTCTGCCCTCTTCTGTTTTCGGATAATGAACGATCACATGGATCGGAGCACTTTTCCTTGCGATACCACGCACCTCCCCGGTATTTCAGTTTATGAACGAGAAGTTGTCCGCTATTCTTCCGGAGACTGTTTCCTTTTTCTGCATCATCAGATTAAATTTGATGTTATAATATATAGAAGAAACGCATTAAAACTTCTTTGTGATACCATCTTATCAGGGAGTTTGCAAAAGCTCATTGAGCGCAGTTTGAGCATAAATTGACCAGGATCAGGAGGAAATATATGGAACGCTGCGATTTCAGTTCAATCATTACCACGGTTCGCAAATATATCGGCGATGACAGAGGAATGAATCAGATTGATCTGCTTTATGAATTGTTTGAAGGTTTTCTTGAAGAGGAATCTTCACAGGACTTTGATTTTGACAACGGTCTTGTCTGCCGCTGGTTTAACGGACAGGCCCGGATCAGCCCCCGCATCTCCGGATATTATCTCCATACAGACAACAGGAACCGTCTGGCTGATGATATAGAAACAAATATTCTGCCGCTAATGTGTGACAGCGCAATGGCAATACAGGAAATCTACAAGATCCTGATACAGGATGGAACTATTTCCGATCAGAAAAAAGAACAGCTTACTCAGGATTACCCGTGTCATACTTCTGAAGAACAGGCTGCTTTTCTTGCGTCTGTTCTTTGCTTTGGAATGGAACGGACATTTGTTAAAAGGAACGCTGCCACCAAAAAACTGCTTGCTGCCGGAACACTGTCTCCGGTAATCAGTGATTTTGTTTATAACGGAGAAGTTCCCAAGGCGTGTGCTCATTTCTGCGGAAGGAATCAAGAGCTTTCCACACTTCACGAATTAATTTCAGAAAAGCGGATCATTTTTCTGCAGGGGATTGCCGGTATCGGGAAAAGCGAGCTTGCCAAAGCATATGCAAGAGCTTACAGAAAAGACTATACAAATATTTTGTATCTGACCTACAGCGGTGATCTGCGGCAGGATATCATTGATCTGGACTTTGTGGATGATCTGCCGGAGGACACGGAAGAAGACCGTTTCCGCAAGCACAACCGTTTCCTGCGGTCACTAAAAGAAGATACTTTGCTTATCATAGACAACTTTAATACTACAGCCGGAAAAGACGCCTTCTTCTCTGTACTGTTAAAATACCGCTGCCGTATCCTTTTTACTACCCGAAGCCGTTTTGATAACTATGCGTCTTTCAATCTTGGCGAAATATCTGATCCTGATGCTTTATTGTCACTAATGGGATATTTCTACTCAGATGCAAAGAGGAAACAGTCTATCCTGAAACAAATTATTCAGACCGTTCACAGCCATACACTGGCGGTAGAATTATCCGCACGGCTGTTGGAAACAGGTATCCTGGAACCACAGGAATTACTGGCACGGCTACAGGTTGAAAAATCTGCCCTTGGCGCAACGGATACCATTGATATCGTAAAAGACGGACAAAGTCGGAAAGCTACCTATTATGAGCATATACATACGTTGTTTTCTCTGTATCGTCTCTCCGAGGAAGAACTTAATATTATGCGGGGGCTGATTTTTGTTCCCGTCAGCGGAGTCAGCGGACGACTGTATGCAAACTGGATGAAACTTTCGGACATGAACAGGATCAATGACCTGATTGAGAAAGGCTTTGTACAGACACAATCCGGAAGACAGATTTCTCTTCATCCCATGATACAGGAAGTGGCAATTGACGAGACCAGACCGTCAGTAAATAACAGTGCTGTACTGCTTGACAGCCTGCAAACCATCTGTCTGCTACATGGACATGACGTCACCTGGTACAAACCGCTGTTTCTGACCATCGAGAACATCATTCGGGAGATTGCAGATGACAATACGCCGGCTTATTTGAGTTTTCTGGAAGATGTATTTCCCTACATGGAAAAGTACCACTATACAGCTGGAATGGAATTAATCATCGGCAAATTATCCGGGCTGCTCACAGATGAAACTGTCGGGCGCAGTACAGACCGGGCGGTCCTGCTGGATTATCGTGCCGCCTGTGAAGAGAAAACGGAAAAAGCCATCAAACTGGAAAAGGAAGCCATCGCCCTGATCCCGGAGATCTCAGAAGAAAATGCTCACCTTGTTTCCAATCTCTACTCCAATCTGGGCGGGCTTTACAAAAAGGCAGGGAAACGGGATCTGGCACAGCAGGCTATGGAGCAGGGGCTTCGGATCCTGGAACAGTATGATCTGCTTTACTACCATGACAGCATTGCCCAGACTGCGAACTATGCCGTTCTCCTTACTGAAATGGGGCAGCCGGAAAAAGGGCTCTCCGCTCTAAAAAAACTATCCCGGATGATCCGGGACTTGAACTCTGACCAGACCATGGATTACGCTACAGTTCAGGAAGCAATAGGCGGTATCTGCCTGGCTACAGGCGATATCCGTCAGGCCACCACTCATTTCAAAAAAGCTCTGGCTATCTATGAAGCGGTACATAATGGGGAACCGGATATGATTGAGACAAAAAAGCAGGAAATCCTTCAGGCTTATACACAGACAGGGATAGCCTTAGGACAACAGCTGCTTAATAATTAGAAAACAAAAAGAACAAAAGCCTGCACGGTGAAATCAGAAAATTTTTTCTAATCCGTCAGGCTTTTTATTCTTTTACATATACGATCAGTTCTCCAATCTCACAGTCCAGATAACTGCATAATTTACAGACCAGATTTGCATCTATCCGTTGAAATTCATTTCTGCAATACCTGTTAAAATTCGCTCTTGGAATATCCAGATCACGGCAGATCGTATTCTTGCTGATTCCCTTTTCTTTCAGCAATTCTTCTATTCGCATTTCCAGATGACCATAATTCATTCTCCTCACCTCAACACAAAGTATATTTGATAAATCTTTATGTAGTAATTCACTATATAGTGAGGTACTATATAGTTATCCCATGTTGAAAAGCGAGGTTAAAAAAATGAAGCGAAAAATGGTCATCCTACTTATTTCCGTTATTCTATTATCGGCAATCTACTATTATATCAGCCTGCCTGACTACGTTGTTGTAAACAGTATATCATTTAGCAGTAAAAATACCCGGGATACGGAAATAAAGGTTGTGATTTACAAATATCACGATATAGACAATACGGTCAAAGCCATTGAGCAGGAGCATAACCGGATCAACGGCACACCGACCTCTCTTGAGATGGATCTCTATTATTCCCGCTGGCACCTCAGGCATGGATCAGGGCCATTTAAAACAGTAATCTTCAATTATACTCATAATTAATTTGCGGATTATCCCGGCAAAATCATATAGCATCGGTTCTGAAAACCGGTGCTTTTCTTTTGCTCAATTTCCGCTCAATCCCCTCTCAATGTTCTTACAGCCTTCTTTCAGTAGAATGAACTTGCAGTGAATACAGCACCATTTCTTTAAAACCGGTGCTGCTTTCCAGACAAATCTACAGAAAGGAGGATTTATTTTATGAGCAAAAAGACAAATCAGGGAGGTGCAAAGACGCATGAAAGAATTTAAAAATCTCATGATCATCGGCGTGGATCACGGCTACGGCAACATTAAGACCGCCGGTACTGTCACTAAAAACGGCGTGACAGCCTATGAGACCGAACCGATCTTCTCCGGCAACATCCTGGAATACGGCGGGATGTACTATCGGATCGGGGACTGCCACAAGGAATTTATCCCGGACAAAGCTGCGGATGAGGACTATTACCTGCTCACGCTGATGGCTGTGGCAAGGGAGCTGAACCTGTACGGCATCCGGGAAGCAGACGTTCATCTTGCGGCCGGACTTCCACTCACATGGATCCGCAGACAGCGGGAAGAATTCCGAAGCTATCTGCTCCGTAATCCGGAAGTAACCTATCGGTTCAACAAAAAAGAGTATCACATCCGCTTGGCCGGATGCAGCCTGTATCCCCAGGGATACCCTGCCGTTGTCAGCCGTCTCAAAGATTTCAGAGGGACAAATCTTCTGGCAGATATCGGGAACGGTACTATGAACATTTTGTATATCAACAACAAAAAGGCCGTGGAGAGCCGTTGCTGGACAGAAAAGTTCGGTGTCAGCCAGTGCATGACCGCAGCACGAAATGCAGTCATGGATACCTTCGGTGTCAGGATCAATGAAGCAACGATTGAACAGGTATTCCGCCACGGTACTGCTGATATCGGGAAACCTTATCTGGACTGTATCACCTCTGCGGCAAGGCAGTATGTGGCAGATATTTTTACCACCCTGCGCCGGTATGAATACAATCCGGATCTCATGCGGCTGTATATTGTGGGCGGCGGTGGCTGTCTGATCCGAAACTTCGGGCGGTATGAGGAAAGCCGGGTAACGATCATTGATGATATCTGTGCCACGGCAAAAGGATATGAAGCTCTTGCGCTTGCCGCTCTCCGCAGGAAGGAGCGCCCATGACAGACAGAATCCGAAGCACCAATGTCCGGTTTAACCTGGACAAGGAGATCCCTGCCCAGGCATGGCAGTATCTCCAGACTATGGACAGGCAGGAATTCAAATCCTACAGTCAGGTGATCGCCGCCGCTCTGGTAGATTACTTTGACCGCTATTACAAAAGCCGGGAAGATCCCTATCTGGAAACTCGGGAGCGGGAAGAACAGTTTGTACAGCAGATCGTCTCTGCGGTGGAGAAGTCTATGGAAAAAGCACTTCCAGTCTTTCTGGCCGGCTGCATGGCCGGGCTGTCAAAGTCCAATGCAGCCGTTCCCCCTGCAGAATCTCCGGCGACTGACCCTGACGCCGATGTGGACTGGGATTTTCTGGGCGAGTAGTCCCTGAACCTGTCATATGAGGGGAGGTAGCACATGACACATTTTCTCACGCCGGGCAGCCAGATCCTGAACTATCTGGTATTCCCAAAATTTTTACTGGAAATAGATGATCTGAATGAGACAGCAAAGATCCTTTACATGATCCTGCTCGACCGGGCAAGGCTGTCACAGAAGAATGACAGATGGACGGATGAAAATGGCCATGTATACCTCTTCTTCACCATACCCTCTCTGGCAGACGCCATGCATAAGAGCGAAATGACCATCAAAACGGCGCTGAAAGCACTGGAAGAAAAACAGCTCATTTATCGAAAGCGTCAGGGGATCGGACGTCCTAACCGCATCTATGTAAAGTATCCGGATGCCCTGCCGTCCACAGACAGAAAACTGTCCATCAGGGAGACAGAAAACTGTCTGTCAGAGAGACAGGATCTTGTCTGTCAGAAAGACAGGAATCTGTCCGGTAGTAAAAATAAGAAGAACAAATATCAAGAGAGAAACCGATGGGATCGGGGAAACCGCATTCCTTACGGCCCCGGTTCCGACCGGAAATATGAATGCAAGGAGGAGGAAAGCCTATGACCTTAAAAGAGGACGAATATTTAAACGAAGCGGACGGGCTCATTTACTGTTCCAAATGCCATACGCCGCGGCAGTGCAGAGTCCAGCTTGGCGGGAAAGAATTCCGTCCGGCCATACGGTGCCGCTGTCAGCAGGACGCATACGAACAGCAGGAGAAAGAACGGAAACAGCGGGAATTCCTGGAGCATATCTCACGGCTCAAAGCCAGCGGCCTGCAGGACAAAGCGCTGCGGGATTATAACTTTTCCAATAACAAAGGCTATAATCCGGAAATCCGGAAAGCACATGAGTATGTCGCCCACTGGAAGGAGATGAAAGAAAAGTCTCTGGGGCTTCTGCTCTGGGGAGATGTAGGAACAGGGAAATCCTTTTTTGCCGGATGTATCGCTAACGCACTGTTGGAACAGGGCGTGCCGGTTCTGATGACCAATTTTGCCCGCATCCTGAACACCTTGACCGGGATGTACTCCGATGACCGGAACCGGTTCATTGAAAGCTTCAATCAATACAGCCTGCTGATCATCGATGACCTTGGCGTAGAACGCAGTTCTGAGTTTGCCCTGGAGCAGGTATTCAGTGTCATCGACAGCCGTTACCGGAGCAGGAAACCCATAATCATCACAACAAATCTGACTCTGGAAGAGCTGAAAAAACCGCAGGATCTGGCACACGCCAGAATTTATGACCGCATACTGGAGCGCTGTATTCCCGTGAAGATCAGCCGTCAGAATATACGGGAGATGAATGCCGCTTCTAACCTGAAAGCAGTACGGAAACTGTTCCAATCTGACACCGTGGACAGGAAATAGCATACCAGAAGAACAGGAAAACCATACCGGTCAGATCAAGACCTCACACGCACACAGGTATCAGTACCGGAACACGGCACAGCCGGTACCGGACAGATACCGGAAAGGAACTTTTATGGAAAAATTATCAACAGAAGAAACAAAAAAGCAGTTACTGCAGGCAAAACACCGGATGGAGGCTGCCCAGGCCAGAGACCGGAAAAAAGAGCGGAGCGCCCGGACAAGGCGTCTGATCCTGGAAGGAGCGGAACTGGAACGTGTTGTACCGGAAGTCCGGGAGATGACAACGGAGGAGCTTCGGCATTTTCTTCTGCTCCATTTACAGAAACATTCTTAAGCAGCAATAGCTCTGCATGTTTTTATTCCCGAAGGGCGCACTTACTCACCACTTCGTCGTCGCAAAGTCCGCTTTGCGGGATCCCCGTGAAGCGGTGGTATCCCTCCCGCTGGTCGGGCTCGTGCGCTCTGCCGAGGGCTATCCGCTGCTGGCAGGCAGCACCGGCTATGCAGCCATCCATCCGCCAGACTCCGGCGGATACACCTGCCGGAAGAACACCGGCAAATTTTCCGGCAGGATCCTCCAGCCGGAGATGGCTGTCTGAGAAAACCTGCCACCGGCAGCTTTTCTGTAGAAAAACATGGAAACAACCATGCTCCTTTATAGTACAGCGATATTCACAGGAAGGAGATGATCGTTATCGCAATTTACCATATGTCGGCAAAAGTGGTCAGCCGTGGCGCAGGCCGTTCCGCCGTTGCTGCTTCTGCCTATCTTAGTTGCAGTCGCATGTATAATGATTACGATGGTGTCCAGCATGATTATACCCGGAAACAGGGACTTATTTTTCAGGAAGTCCTTCTCCCTCCAAAGGCTTCACCAGAATGGAAAGATCGGGAGCAGCTCTGGAATGCCGTGGAACGAGCCGAGAAAACCAAAGACAGCAGGCTTGCCAGAGAATTTGTTGTCGCACTTCCCATTGAACTGCCAAGGAAGGCACAAATCTCATTACTCCGTGATTTCATCCAAAATAATTTTGTCGATATGGGAATGTGTGCTGACTTTGCGATCCACGACACAGACGGTCATAATCCCCACGCCCATATCCTGCTAACCGTCCGCCCGCTGGAAACTGACGGAACCTGGCAGTATAAAACACAGAAAGAATACCTCTGCATCAGGAATGGGGAAGAAAAAGGCTTTACTGCCTCCGAATTTAAAGATGCTCAGACAAAGGGGTGGGAAAAGCAATATCCTTATAAAGTCGGAAAAAAAAAGGTATATATGACACCTTCAGCAGCCCAGGAACATGGTTATATCCGAGCAGACAAACATCCGAAAAGCACCCGTTTCGGCAGACAGAATCCTGTTTCAGAACAGTGGAACAGCGAAGCACAGCTTCGAGAATGGCGGAAAGCATGGGCAGATGCAGTCAACCATACTTTACAGGAACATCAGATCGACACCCGGATAGATCACCGTAGTTTTGCTGATCAGGGACGTGATGAACAGCCTACCATCCATGAGGGATACCATGCAAGAGATATGGAGAAGAAAGGATTGATTTCCGACCGCTGTGAGATCAACCGGCAGATACGATCAGACAATCGACTCTTCCGGGAATTAAAACGGCAGGTAGAAAAACTGGCAAAGACAATCAGCGCAAATATCCCTGCCATCGCCAGACGATTGGAACAGCTCCGGGGTACAATGATTATGATCCGCTATTATCTGTTCCATAACCGTATGCAGGCATCCTCCGCAAGTAAATGGATCTCTATGATCACACCGGTTTTGAAGAAATACAAAGCCATCACAAAGACAATCCGGACAAAGCAGGCTGAAAAGAAGTCCCTCCAGTCACAGAAAAAGGAACTCAACTTTCTGCAGCCGGTTCAGTACTATCAGATCAGCCGGAAGATCACGACTCTTACTGAGGATATTGAGGAATTACTATCGCTGAAAGAACGACTTATCTCTGATAATTATTTTCACAATGAATCTGAAATTAAAACTAGCGAATTAACTCTACAAAAACAGCAAGATTTTTTAAATAAACTGAACTTACAAAACGAAAACTTATGGAACCAGCTAACAGAAAATCAAAAACTATTTCAGGAAATAAAAAAAACTGTTTGCTCTGAAAAATTGGAGGAACTGTTTGACACCAGAGCTGATATGAGAGAAACCGTCAGAAATCAGATTTATCAGAAATTATCTCAGACAATAGGACAGGAATTCGATACATCCCTGTTTTATGACTCTGTCAGAGATATAGATAACCGCCTACTTGAAGATTCAGAAGCATTCCGTACCCAAGCTTTTCAAAAACAGATTGCAAAAGAATTGGGATTCAGGAAAGATCAATCTAGCCTGCAAAAAAGAAAAATTCAAGATTATCAACGATAAAGGGGATCACCTTTCTCTAATATTTATGTGCAAAACTATATAATATTTATATAAACGAAATTTTAAATATCAATTTTATGCCCTCCTGCGCTGTTTATTTGCAGTTTGCAAACCAACATTAATCCGAGCGCAGGAGGGCATATTTATATCTAAAACTCTGTGTTTCTCAGGTATAGCAGGAGAAGTTTATAAAATTTTTATGGGATAATGAATCTTTCTACGCTGTCCTGATCAATGAAAATTCGGACAATTCTACTGTTGAAGCAAGGGTATCAATTTCTGCAATTGCTCCCATTGAGATAACCATAGAAGCATTCGTCTCTGTTTCGTCATTCATTGTAAACTCTACTGTAAACTCTTCCTCCTGATCTTTATCCAGCACCAGGTCTTCTCCACCAAACCAATTGTAGCTCGGGCTGAGCATTGCCAGTTTGATCGTCCGGGCTTCTGAAGACTTTGCCTTGAATGTAACTTTGTAGTGCTCTCCCTGTTCAAGAACGATTCCATTCTGTTTTAGCTGTACATTCCAGTCCTCGGTTCCAACATTGCTAATCTTATATACGGCACGCCCATTCTCAAAAGAAACATCCGCTGCTCCCGGAGATGTAACCGCATTCTCCCAGCCTTCATTTCCGGAAGAAAAATCACTGTTTACCAGAAGGTTTTCTCCTACTGGCTGTTCACCGATATCCGGTGCATCAATTTTTTCAAGATTAATATTGTCAATACATATCCGATGTTTTTCTGTTATCTGCCTTCCTCCAACTGCTCCCATAGAAATACTGAGAAGCGCTTTCGGATCTGTTTCGCCTGTCATCTGAAAAACAGTCTCATATTTATTATAATCGGTTCCCAGTTCTACGATTTTTTCTCCCGAATAAGGTGTCCCGTCATCATCACTAGATCCATCTCTCTGGATCGCAAACATCAGCTCTCTTGGTATACTTGCCTTAGCATCAAGAGAAAGCCTGTACCACTGTCCCTTTTCAAGTTCCACATTGTTTTGCTTCAGCTGGATCTTCCATGCCGCATCTCCTGTATTATTAATTGTAAAATCCGCAGCATTGTCTTCGCTCAGGCTGCTTTCCTGGATATAAACTTCTGTCCCCGGAACGAGAAGTTCCGCACAACGTCCTGTATTTTTCACATGAACAGTCTCCCGTTTTCCTTCCAGATCCACATGGGCGATAAAACGGTTTGGTCTTTCTATAAAAACAGCCTTCCGTATTCTGTCATATTTCATATTTCCTGAACCTCTTCCTTGTGTTACGAACTTACAATATAAAAACATCATTAAAATGTTTTGTAAATCTTTATTATGATTCAAACATTTTATCATATATTTTTTCAGATAAAAAGGGATTGATGCTTTGATAAAAGTCTCAATCCCTTTTTGAACGATATAAATTAGATTATTGCATGTAAATGCACATATATCACATTAACGAGCAAATTTCTTCAATACGGTATGCCCGTACCCCTCCCCCGGCATTATAATCACCAGGAACAGTAACTTTAAGGCATTTCATATTCTTTGCCCGCACAATTTTTATTTCATTTGTCCATAAATTTGTAATTTTATATTCGCCCTCTTCCTTCCATCCCATCTCATTTAAAGGAATTTTAATAACAAAATCCCTTTCTTCTATCCCCTCATTTCCCACAACCAAAATGGCCTGTCCAAAAGCATTATATCTTATATATGGAGTCGAACCACTCTTAGGAATACATTTAGTAGAAAGAATGTTTGTAGCTTTTCTGTCATAATGAAGCAAATCCGAATTTTCGTTTCTAATACGTAATATTTTTTTGCAGTCTTCCAACATCTCCTTTTTTGTAGGCAAATCAATTTCTGACCAATTCAACCTATTTCCTAACAGCCAGCCTCCTGCTGGTGTATCATGATTATCATCATAGAAATCAATTTCTTTACTCGTTTCAAATCCATCATAAATCTTTTTCTGCAATTTACTAACACAATGCACGTTTGCATTAAACTCTTCTCCTGCCATAAAAAGAGGAATGTTATACCCAAACACTGCGCAATATCCAAATTTGAATCTGCTCCCTCTAAGTGCATAATAATTTCCCTCTCCCATTAGAATTCCTTCATCATGACAGCTAATCTGCATAGTTGCATATTGCGGATTCGGGCTAAAATCAGCTGCCATATCATGACTAAAGTTATCTCTATCACATTGTCTAATATGGTAACGACTGTTTTCACCCATAATAACAATCTCATGGCCCTTATTACGACATTCCCAGGCAATTTCATCCCATACACTAAGAACTTGTTCAAAAGAAGAAACACCGTTCGGACCATCTAACCGATATCCGTCAAATCCAAATTCTATCGTGTTCTTAATCCAAAGATCAATCCACCACTGACGAAATTTAGAATTAGAATAATCAAAATCTGCCATCCCCCATTCGCTTCCTCGAAACCAATCCGGATGCTTTTGTACTAATGGACTCTCGAAAATCACACCATGTGTCACTGCTTCTGCAATAACACGAATCCCCAATTTATGAGCCTCGTTCACCAGTTCTTTTAGTTCTTCGACACTTCCCAGCTCTTCATCTGGATATTCTGGTGTAACCATAGCATAAACTGTCCAAAACCCAGAAAAGAACTCACTTCCTTGTGTCACTCCAGCCAACCATATAGTATTAACCCCAAGCTCTTTCAAATATTCCAATTTTTCTTTTGTACTTCTAAACGTCCCGCTTCCTGATCCACTTCCTTCTCCATCTGGAGAAGTAAATGTTTTAGGATTCAATTCATAAATCACTGCATTTTTAAGCCATTGAGGAGAGGGAGTGGGATTTTCTGTTTTTACTTCAATATGAGCCATTGTTCTCCTTCTTTCTCTTCCAATCTTCAAACTCTTCAAGGATTTTTATCGAACTGCTTGTTCCAATTCTTACAGCACCCGCATCGATCATTTTTGCGCAAGTTTCCCAATCTCTGATTCCACCTGCCGCTTTTACATTAACGCAGCTCCCTACTGTCTTTTTCATTAACCGAACAACATCCTCTGTTGCACCCCCAGTGCCAAACCCTGTACTTGTTTTTACAAAATCCGGTTGGACATCTTTAGCTATTTTTGCGATATTTACAATCTCTTCCTCTGTTAAATAGCATATTTCAAAAATAACTTTTGATATTACATTGCTCTTTTTACACAAGGAAACCATTTCTTTCATTTCATTTCTGATATAATCCCAATTTCCCTCTTTTGCTTCTCCAATATTAATAACATAATCTATTTCATCTGCTCCATCAGCAATCGCTACTTTTGTTTCAAATATTTTCACTTCCATTGAAACTTGTCCCAACGGAAATCCTATTGCCGCCCCTACATGAACAGAAGTTCCTTTCAGAAACTCTTTGCACACTGCCGTTTGTACAGAATTAACCGCAACCATAGCAAAATTATTAGCAGACGCTTCAGCACATAATTTTTCAAAATCATTTTTTACTGCATATGGTTTTAAATTTGTATGATCAAACATAGCACACAACTGTTCTCTTGTAATATTTTCACTTTTCATATCATTCTCCGTACGATGCTTGCAAAAGCATATTCTCATACATATCCTTTCTATAGAGTAACTGTTTTTCTTTACTAAAGTTCTTTTTTAATTTACCCCCATAATTGTGAAGTCGTAGTCACACTCTTCCTTCCCTTCATACATTCCTGCATCACAAAAGAAAGATATGTATCTTGCAAAGCATCCCGTAATGAAGAAAATTCCGTTCCGCTATCCACATAGATTTTCATCTTCTCTAAACATACTGCCACTGCGATCTCATCATCATTTATTCGAATTCCTGGATATGGACTTTTATAAACGAAATCTTCTCCAAATTGCATACCGTAATGGCTCCAACCACTGTTCCCCATAACCCCTATATCTTTTCGCCGAATTTCTGATTCAATCCCTTCATTTCTGTCATTCAAAAACCTGACGGTAAAATCGTTTATTTCCCCTCTAATTCCTTGAATATTTATTCGTCGAGTTCTAATTACGGAATTGTATTGTTCTCCGTTAAAATCATAAATTGCAGTTTTTCCATTACTGAATTCAATTAAAGCTATATCGCGTTGTGCCGATATAATTTCTCCCGAATAATCAAATCCTTCCCTACTTTCAGTTTTAACCAAACTCGTGGGAAATGATGCTCCTTGTATTTTACATGTTTCAAATCCTATATCCAAAAACTTTCGAACCAGATTCATTGCATGATAATCGTGAACTGCAGAAATCATAATCGATTGCGTTTCACCTATTATTCCCCTGTTGATAATATTCTTTATTGCACTGTAAAACGGCCAGAAAATATACTGTTCCGCCACCTGAATTTTCATCGAATTTTCGTTTGCCAATTTCCAGAGTGCATTAAGATCATTCACATTTTCTCCCGGAGGAGTCTCACACAAAATCGGAATCTGTTTTTTCGCCAGTATATTTAAATACTTTTTCACTTCACTTCTTGGAACACACAACACCGCAAAATCGCACTCAGATTTCAGAGCTTCATTTAAATCTGTTGTTGCATTCTCTCCCTTGCAGCTCAATTCTTTAGCTCTTGACTCTGTCCTTACTACCCTAGCCGTAACACAAAATCTATCCGGCATTTTTCTGGCTGCCTGCATATAAAAATCAGCACGCCAACCGTACCCTATAACAATGTATTTTATCATCATTGCTCCTCCTTTTTACATTTCTTTTCCAAAACAAATTATTGTCTTCAATCCCACTGCACTTTCCGCATACGCAAAAGCCTCCAAAAAATTGTGCACAGCAAATTCTTTTGTAATCAGATCCTCCAGAGATAACTGCCCCTCTTTTACCATCTCATAAATCTTTTTGCACTGATTCACACTACATCTTGTCGACCCACACAGTTTTAATTCTTTATAATGCAAAAGGTTTGAATGCACTTTAATCTCATCTTTATTTTTAGGCAAGCCTCCGAAAAATAAAATACGTCCTTTTGTATTCATAATAGAGAAAGTTTTTTCCTGAACATCTTTAGATGCACACGCAGTGATGCAGACATCCACGCCTTTTCCATTTGATTCCTTGTCAATGATGTCGGCCGCTCTTTCAGGCGTTGCTGTAATAATAAAAGAAGCAGCTTTTGCAGCTCTGTTCAATCGATCCCGGGATAGGTCGCTAACAATAATCTTATGTGCCCCCTGTGCTTTTGCAAGCATAGCATGAAGAACTCCAATGGGACCTGCTCCTACAATAAGTACACAATCCTTTTCATGAATTTCGATCTTCTCTTGTCCATTCAACACACACGCTGCAGGCTCAACTAAGGCCGCAGCTCGCATAGTTGTCTTTTCATCAATACATATCACATTTCCTTGTCGCACAGCCTCTTTTGGGATCCGGACATATTCTGCAAATCCACCATCAATGTTTATTCCAAAAGCCTGATAATTGCTACACAAATGAGAATTACCCTCTTGACAGAAATCACACTCACCACACCCAAAATTTGGTGCGATCACTACTTGCATTCCTTCCTTGTAATAAGATACTTTTTCTCCTACTTTAACAATTTCTCCGCTAATTTCATGCCCGAGTATTAGTGGATGTTCTTCATCTACGCCCTGATAACCATTCTTTATCATACGAAGATCTGATCCGCAAATTGCAGCAACACATGTCTTGACCAGAATTTCTTCCTCCTCGATTTTGGGGATCTCACATTCTACCAACCTTACATCATTTGCTCCGAAAAGTTTAATCGCAAACATTTAGAATTCCTCCCATTAAATATGCCTATCGTTTTCAGCAGCTCTCTCATCACTTTATTTTAATAATCTTTCCAGTTATTATAGATTCATTTCCTGCACTCACTATTGCTACTGCTTTTAATCCATCCTCCCCTCCTACTAAAGGCTCCTTCCCCTTCAAAATAGAATCAATAAAGGCACGATCCTCATTTTCATATGCGGATATAAACAGCTCTCTCCACCCCTTAACTATTTCCTCCTTTTTCTCTCCACAGAACATATACGTCCGCACTGAATCTGACTCTAGATTTCCAACTGTAATCATCCCCTTTGTTCCTAATATCTCCATACGAGCATCATAGCCATATCCAACTCCTTGAGCGCCTTCTATACAACCAATGACTCCGTTTTTCATTTTTATATTCATTACGACTGTATCATAAAAATCCGGATATTTGTTTTTTGCATCAGGGCATCTGTAATTTCCTCCTAAAGCATATACACTTTCTGGTTCACTTTCAGAAAACCACCTCAACGCATCAATATCATGACTGTTAACCTCCGCTAACGGACCATTGCTTTTCCTTATATCATACATCCATTCATGAGGAGTACTCGGACCTCTGGTCAACGATCTTATTGTCACAATTTTTCCGATTGCACCTGAATCGATCATTTCTTTCGCATGAATAAAATCTTTAAACGATCTTCTCATAAAGCCAATTTGAAGAATAACATTATTTTCTTTTGCTACGCGTATCATTTGTTCGCATTCATAAGTATCCATTGCCATCGGCTTTTCACAAAAAATATGCAATCCTCTCTTGGCCGCCGCAACTGCAATCTCACAATGATATTTCGTAGGCGTAGCTATCACTACTGCATTTGCCCCACTCTTTTCAATTGCTTCCAGATAATCACAATAATAGGGTATTCCATCAAGTTCAACAGAGGCAGACTTAGCCGTTTCAACACACATATCTGATATCGCAATCACTTCCGCTTGTGGTATTTTATAGTGAAAATTTCTTGCATGAATCATTCCAGCTCTTCCACTTCCAATTATGCAAAGCTTGACTTTTGTTTTCATTTTCGTTTTCCTCCGTTTCTTTTGTTTATTTTCGATTTATTTCATTTTTATATATATTATTTAAGCTTATTTCCTCTCTTTTAAACATTCTTATTCTATTGTTTTTGATCATTTTATTCTTTTTTTAACATTGACGCTAAAAGTAAAATATCCTATAATTAGTAATAAATACCATATTTATGCGAAATTTAATGCATCTGTGTTTTTTCGATTACTTTTTCTTTTTTCGCAATATGTATATTTCCCTCAAAAAAAATCTAATAATGTATAAATGGAGGTATATATGAAAAATGTATCGCAACCACTCTTTGCAGAAGAAAGAAAAAAAGAAATCCTAGATCTGCTTGAAAAACAAAACAAAGTTTTCGTCCCTGATCTATGTGACTTTTTTAATGTTTCACCTGCAACTATCCGAACCGATCTCCGTATCTTAGATAATGAAGGCTTATTAAAACGCACCCATGGCGGCGCCGTAAAATTAAGCAAGGCAACTTACGAACCAACATCTGATTTTAAATTATCTCAAAAAAGCGAAGAAAAGAAGAAAATAGCTGAATATGCAATACAGCTTATCGAAAACAGCGACACAATAGCATTGGACACCGGAACCACCACTCTAGAATTAGCAAAATTGCTTCCTTCCAAGCACGGACTCACCGTCATCACAAACGATATTGCAATTGCAACTTTTCTAGAACAAAATTCTGACGCAAAAGTTATTATGCTGGGCGGCATCATCCGAAGAGGCTTCAATTGTACCGCAGGTTCATTTGCCGCAAAAATGATGCAACCTTTCAATGTAGACAAAGCTTTTATTGCTTCTAACGCATTTTCCTTTGAATCTGGTTTTTCTACACCAAGCACTGAACAAGCAGAAGTAAAAAGAGCCATGATTCATTCCGCTGCAAAAGTAAATATGCTTATTGATAGTTCTAAATTTAATTGCATTGCCTTTTATAGATTTGCTGAACTTGAAGACATCGACCAACTGATTACAGATAACCTTCTTTCATCTGAAGACAGAGCAATATTAAACGGTTATCAAGATACATTAAAGCTTGCCATCGTCTGATCTACAAACCGGGATATTTCTTTTAAGGAACTTTTCCCGGTTTGTATTTAATTTGAAAAAGCATATTTATTCACTTTTATAATAATCTTCAAACATCTTTATTGCTTTCTGATACCTTTCCAACATTACTTTATAAGTTTCAACTCTCTCTGGATCTGGTTTGCACACATCCGTTTCCCTCACCGCCCTTTCAAATTCAATCGAAACACCAATGGCTTTTGCGGCAAGCTGTGCTGTTCCCCTTAATGCTGTATCGACTTCATTACATATAAAAGTTGTTGTTTCTAGAACATCTGCTTTAATCTGGCGGAACAATCTGGATTTTGCTCCGCCTCCCATGGTATATAACTTATCGAAAAAATATTGCGGATACATTTCTTTAAATCTTTTTACATAACCAGCATATTCATATGCGATCCCCTCCATGATACTTCTATATATTGCACCTTCTGTCTGATTCCACGTCAAACCAATAACCCCACCTCTCATTTCTGGTGCATATGGTAAAATTCTGCCTCCAAAATGAGGAATCACTATCATTCCCTTACATCCTGGTTCTTCTTTTTCTGCCGCATTTTCTAAAGCCTCATATTCTAGCTCTCCACTTCCTTTCAGGCAATCCCTTGCCCACCTAACACAAAGCCCGCCTCCATTAATGTATGCCATCGGATACCACACACCATCTATCGGAGCACGCATCATTGTAATTGTCTGTTTTTCGATATCGGGCAAAAAAATATCTGTTGAAGTACATAACACAGAAGCTGTGCCTGCACAATCCAAAAGATTTCCTTTTTCCAATACACCTGCCCCGTATATGGATGCCGATGTATCACCGCATCCAGCAATTACAGGAATACCCGCTTTCACCCCCGTTATTTTCTCAAAATTTCGCGACGTATATCCAACTATATCGCAAGGATCGATTATTCTTGCCATTTTGGATTTATCTATTTTAAAATTGTTTAACAATTCATCTGACCATTTTTTATTAAGATTATCACCAAAACCCGAATATTGAAGCCCTGTAAAATCAAAGAAATATTTTTCTTCCTTTGATACAGAAATTTTCCCTGTAATGAATGCTGAAATAGTCACAAATTTATACACTTTTTTATATAAATCCGGATATTCATTCTTTAACCACAATATTTTAGGACCATGGGTAAACGAAACGGGACCGCCAGTTATTTTTGTAATATCACTCGCACACTCCTTCTGCATATACTCAGCATAACTCCGACAACGTGTATCCAGCCAAGAATCATAGGAGGTAACAGCTTTTCCATCTTCATCCACTCCCATAATTCCGGCCATTTGTCCATCTATCCCAATTGCCGCAACATTATTTATCGCATTCGGTTCCTTTTCTGCAAGTTCTTGAATGGCCCCCAAACATGCTTTGTATATTTCCTCCGGATCCTGCCAAATCCCCACTTTCTCATTTCCAATTAATCGAAGAGATCTAAAAGATGATGATACCTTATTAATATTTTCATCATACAGAGCCGCCTTACATCCTTGAGTCCCTATATCAACACTTACTATATATAAAGGCATTATCAAATCCCCCCTAATTTCCAAGCATAATCTGCAAAATTATATTATCCGTGTTTTCCATCCCCTGGCTGGCCATTCTTCCAATACTTTTTATGGTGTTTTCTGCTGTATCCATCACAAGCCCCTCCCCAACCGAAAAAGCACTTCCTCTTTTTGCCATTTCTAAAGATAAAATAGCTGTACCAAGTGCGGCTGCAACTTTTGATGCACATGACGGTTTTGCACCATCGCAAACCATTCCGCCCACCGTACATATCGTATTGATTATTGTCTTTTTGATTATTTCCTCACTTTCTCCATCAAGCCACGCTATACCGCTTACAGCACCAGCCGCTGCCGATACAGCCCCGCAATATGCAGAAAGTTTTCCAATAAAGACTTTTTGATAAATCGATACCAAATTCGCTAATACAAGTGCGCGATATAATGTTTGCTCGCTTGCGTGTATTTCTTTCGCATATTCAATTACCGGAATCGAAACAGCCATTCCTTGATTCCCACTTCCTGAATTTATTACTACAGGCATTGAACAACCACTCATTCTGGCATCAGCTCCAGCTGCGGCATATGCGATTACTTTATGTTTCAAATCATCGCCATAACTTTCCATCAGAATTCGACCTACGCACATTCCATACGGCTTATTCATCCCTTCTTCTGCAATTAAAGAATTGTAATTAATCTGCCTCTCTAGTACTTCACTAATATCGGATAAATTTACCGAATCAACAAATTCAAAGATGCCATTCAAATCCATAAAATTCCTATTATCATACTTCAGGCACTCTTCATTTTTGTCAGAAGACTCCAACGAATCCTTCTTCCATACAATTATTTCATTCTTTCGAATTTCTACCACGCCCGTGTGGCTCCCAATTACTGTTACAACCGCACTCTTTTTCCCTTTTTCAGCCCGGGCAGATATGTATAACTTATCTGCCCCAGCATTGAGTTCACATGAGATTCTTTTTTCTTTTATTATTTGTTTCGCTTTATCTATATGGCTCTTTTTTATTCCATTAAGCACCTCCAATCCCTTTTTGTGGTCTCCACCAACGGTCCCCAGAGCCGCAGCGGCTTCAATCCCTTTCATTCCGTCAGAGTTTGGCACTGTAACGCCTTTGACATTTTTAATAACATTTCCACTACATACAATTTTTATAATCTGTGGTTCTTCGCCTAATACGTTTCGCGCATATGCCGCTGTATACGCAACCGCAATCGGTTCTGTACAACCAAGTGCCGGAACAAGTTCTTCCTTTAACACTTGAATATATTTTCCATATAGCTCTGGTCTCATTTCTTCACTCCGTTTTACTCCATTTTATTCGTAAAAATTTTTTCCTTTTGCAATCTCATCTGCCACCTCATCAATCACCTCACGCACCAGAGGGAATCTGTGAAGTGCATCATGATTCCATCCGCATCCACCTGAAAGGACAAATTTGGGACCTGCGGCTTTCATTCCTTCTTCTAAGCGCCGCCGTATTACCTGCTTAACTTTTTCCCTGTCTGATCCAGAAAGATCAGTCGTTCCCGGAGCGACAGAACCATCTCCAATAGACAGATAGCCACTGGATCCCAAATCATGATCCAAACCACCGATCAAAACTTTATCCGTAATCTCCCTCATTTCTCTTAACGTTCTATGTTCTTTATGTGTATCCGCCCAGTTAAATGCCTGAACAGGATAATCCATAAACTGATCGGTATCATTTCTATCGCCATGACACAAATGTGCAAGATTAAACCATGTTTTATCTTTTATTGCATTTAGATTCCTAAGATCATATTTCGCAGCACATTCCTCATACATTTCTTTACCCATTTTTTCATACATTCCCATTTGATATCCAAGAAAGAAACCATCGGCACCTGCATCTACAAACGCTTCCATCAGTCGTTCATTTGTCTCAGCAACTACTTCCATACCCATTTTTGCGTATTTCTCAGATTGTTTAAATTGGGAAACAATGACTTCCTGATGATAATGTCCTGCTGTCATCTCCCCCATCCATACAATATTACTAAAAATAGTAGGAAGGACAGGCACATCCCCTTGATAATGATCACACAATCTTTTCACCACTTCTATTTCCCTTGCAAGCGCACCTTTTTTTAAATCCGGCACTTTTATTTTCGCCCAATCATGAGGATCCTTAATCGCAAACTGAAGTGTATTCATCCATGTATCATCCAAATAATTTTCTGCCGGACGAATAACCTGTCCAAAATCTTCCGTAAAATAAATTCCATTCGGCATCACTTTAATAAAATCAAAATCATAGGCTTCCTGATACCGTATAGTTGCATCAGTAAAATCTTTAACATTTCTATCTTCTAGATTAAAATGTGGCCCCCACATAGCGTATGCCGGGCGATCTAAAATTTTTCCTTCCAATGCAGCTTCAATTCTTTGTTTGTGTGTTATCATATACACATCCTCCTTTTCTTTTTTATCAAAACAGAACTTGTCTGTTTTTAATATACTTTTTCCCATGTTCCCGTCTTAGCCGATCTACGCGCAGCGTCAAGAACTTTCATGCACTGCACTCCTTCTTCCGGCGTTACAAATGGTGTTTTCTTTTCTAGGACACAAGAAATGAATCTGTTTATAATCTCCGTTGCTCCTTCAGATCCTCTTGCCGCCCATTTTTTTAAATCATAAAATATTTTTTCACCATTCTTCTTATAAACTGCAATCGACCATGGGTCTTCAAACAATTTCATAACCCCTTCTGTACCAAAAATATGAGTTTCACGATCATTACACCCATACACACACCAACTTGTATATAACATGCCACTTAACCCATTCTGACACTTTAGGAGCAACATAGCGGTATCTTCATTATCAATAGGTATTCCATTTGATTTTTTCTTATCCAACACAGTTGCAAAAGTCATAATTTCTGTAATCTGCGTTTCAAACATCCAAGGAATCAGATCAATACGATGACAGCCTACCGATAAAAGAACGCCACCGTTCCCTCCGTTTTTGTCAAAAAAATCGGATCGCCCAGTCCTTTCCATATACGGTATTTCCGGACCACCATGCGATAAGAAACTTCGAAAAGCTATTGGCTTTCCAATTATATCTTGTTTTAACAACTCTTTTGCTTTCCAATGAGGTTCGTAAATCCGCTGATTATACGAGATCATAAGAATCCTTTTGGTTTTTTTTGCCACCTTAAGCATTTCTTCCGCCTGTTTTGAGTCAAGAGCCATTGGCTTTTCACATAAAACATGCTTTCCTGATTTCAATGCCTCGATAACAATATCTCTATGAGTCATTTCCGGCGTACATACACTTACAGCTTCAAGCCCCGGATGCATTAACATCTCACTCAGATTCTTATACGCTTTTACTCCATACTCTTCTTCAATTTTCTCTCCCTTTTCTACAGACGAATCATACACTGCCACCAAATCTGTATTGGGATTATTGATATACGCCGGAATATGCCTTCCAGTGGCAATCCCCCCGCAACCTATTACACCGACTTTAAGTTTCATCTATTATTTCCCTCACTAAAACAGTTCTACTTCTATATCAAAAACCTTTCCCATCTGCTGAATAAGATGTGCAACATCACCTTGAATCACAATAGCATGATGAGAAGACAAACTTTCCATAATTTTATGCCCACTCTTGTTTTTATAATGGAAAATTGCCCCGTTTCTACAATCCGAACCAGGATATCCTACATATCTCTTCAATTCTGCTTCTATAACTGTTATTTTCCTCATATTGGCATGAATCTTTGCCAAAACCATAGGGCCGCAAGACATTTCTGCATCCGGCATAACGGCATGATCATTTACAATTTCCAGCACCTTGGGTTTTAAAATCCATTTTTCAGAAAAACTTTGGGGCAAAAAACCAAAATATCCACAATGTACACCTAACGCATGATTATCACTGTCCTCTATTTCAGGAAAACTATCAATTTTCTCATGCTTAAGAGCTGCCATTCCCACAAGAAATGGATAGATGTTTGTCATCATTAACGGTTTTTTCATTGAATAATAAAACAAAACTTCACTCAGAAGAGTAACCAAATCACCCTCACACGCCCATAAAATCTTGTCATATTCAAATAACCAGTTCCAAGCCAGGCAAGGTGTTGTTCCAGAAAGGAACGACTCATTCAGACAATTACTTCCTACCCCCAATACATTTCCTTCTTTTTCTACTTCATCTCGAATTGCCAAATACAATTTAACTGCCCTGACAGCAGATAGTCTGTCCACTCCTTCTGCAGGCACCTTTTTTTCCTGCCAAACTCTTTCGGCAACATCATCGGAAATAGTTTCAGCTTTTTGATTTATCTCCTTCCAGCTTTTATAAACAATATTTGTACCAAAATAATCCTCTATTTTATTGACGCATTCTTTTTCCCACCAATAGAATCGTTTAAAAATATTGGCTTGCATACCTTCTCCCGGCGAATCTTGAAAAATAAGAAATTTCCACTTATTTTTTAAAATCTTTTTCAATGCAATTGAACGGAGAATTGTTTTTCCTATATCTACATTGTACGGTGTAAAAACATTGTCCATGTTAAGATTTTCTCTTAAATATGCAGCAATTTCCCAATCCCACATTTCAACAGTTCCAAACTGTGACGTCATAAGAATAACTGGCTTCATAATGCATTTAATCAATTCACCGCTCCGATATACCGCACCAATCATTTGCGGAAAAACAACCGCATCTGCCTGTTCCGGCACGCATTCACCAAGCATCTTTTCAGGAAGGAATTCTGCTTCATCCTCGTATAAAGCAGAAATATTTTTCATCTGCTCATCATACTCTTTTTGTTCTCTTTCGTTTCTTTCCCTAAAATATAAAGGCTGTATAATACATTTCCCTACATTCATCTTTCCTTCTCCTTCCCAGCACAATGGCATGCTATACAATGGCCGTTTCCAATATCATTTAATTCAGGTCTTAATTCTCTACACTTTTGGGAAGCATATTGACAGCGTGTATGAAATCTGCAACCGCTTGGAGGATTTAACGGACTCGGAACCTCGCCTTCAAGATAAATCTGCTTTCTTTCTGCATCTACATCCGGAATTGGAATAGCTGATAACAGCGCTTGGGTATACGGATGAAGCGGATTAGAAAACAGTTCATTTTTCTCCGCTATTTCTACAATACTTCCCAAATACATAACTGCAACTCGGTCACTTATATGCTTTACTACACTTAAATCATGAGAAATAAATAAGTAAGACAAATTATATTTCTTCTGGATATCATGAATCAGATTTAGAACCTGACTCCTTATAGATACATCTAGGGCCGAGACCGGTTCATCACACACAATAAATTCTGGATTTAAAATCAATGCCCTTGCAATAACTATTCTTTGACGTTGCCCCCCCGAAAACTCATGTGGATACCGATTCATCGCATCAGCATTTAGGCCGACTATTTTTGCCATTTCAAGCACTTTTTCAATCCGTTCTTCTTTAGTTCCAATTTTATACACATCAAGCGGCGCTTTAATTATTTCCATTACTGTCATTCTCGGATTAAGTGACGCGTACGGATCCTGGAAAACCATCTGCAATTTTCGTCTCATTTTCCGCATTTCATCTTTACTAAATTGCAGCAAATCTTTGTTCTCATACAAAACTTTCCCTTCAGTTGGCTCAATAAGTCTAAGAACACATCTTCCAAATGTAGACTTTCCACAACCGCTTTCTCCAACTAACCCCAAAGTCTCTCCTCTTTTTATGTCAAGAGATACATTATCAACCGCTCTAAGTTTTTGTCCTTTTTCCAAAAAACTTCTTCCAACGTCAAACTCTTTGGTCAATCCCTCAATCCGTATAAACCTCTCGTTATGATCCATACTAATTTGACTCCTCTCTGTTTGTATCGTCGTATAAAAAACAACGAATCATCCGTCCTTCCCTATGTATCAATTCAGGATTCTCCTCTCTGCACCTTGTCATTGCTGATGGACACCTGTCGCAAAACCTACAACCTTTAGGCATTTTCTTCAAGCTCGGAACAACACCTTCAATTGTATATAAACGATCAACACTTTTCGACAAAGAGGGAATGGAAGCAAGCAATCCTCGTGTGTAAGGATGCATGGGATTTTTAAAAAGCTCTCTCTTTTCTGCTTTTTCCACTACATTTCCCGCATACATCACCATAATCTCATCAGCCATTTCTGCAACAATTCCCATATCATGTGTAATAAGGATAATAGACGTACCGGAATTAGTTTGTAATTCCTTCATAAGTTTCACAATCTGTGCCTGTATCGTCACATCCAATGCGGTAGTTGGTTCATCCGCAATCAATATTTCTGGATTGCACGATAACGCCATTGCAATCATAATTCTTTGTCTTTGTCCCCCACTCAACTGGTGAGGATATTGCTTCATTTTTGCTTCAGGCGATGGTATTCCAACTTTTTTTAACATCTCCAACGCCTTCTGTCGTGCCTGTTTCTTTTTCATATTCTGATGAATAATAAATGGTTCCATCATTTGCTTCTCAATAGTCATAACCGGATTTAACGAAGTCATTGAATCTTGAAAAATCATTGCAATTTCATTTCCTCTGATTCGGCACATTTCTTTTTTACTTACTTCTGTCAGTTCACGATCATGAATTTTTACAGACGACTCGTCATCAATCTTTGTATTTCTCTCAGAAAGCAGTTTCAACATCGATAAACAAGTTACACTTTTTCCGCATCCACTTTCTCCAACAATTCCTAAAGTTTTTCCTCGCTGTAAGGAAAAGCTGACGTCTTGTACGGCATAAAACAGTTCTTTATCTGACCAGAAACCTACTTTCAGATTATTGACATTCAATACGGTGCTTTCCATCTTCACTCCTCCAAATCTGACTATATTTTCATTTTCGGGTCCAAAGCATCTCTCAATCCATCTCCAAACAAGTTAATGCTCAAAATTGTTATCAACAGGCATATTCCTGGCGGAAGCCACATCCATGGCTTAGAAGATATAACAGAAACTGACTGTGCTGCATACAACATATTCCCCCAAGATGCTTCTGGAACCTGTACTCCCATTCCTAAAAAGCTAAGTCCCGATTCCTGCAAAACAGCATTTGCAATACCAAAAGTAAACGCAATAATAATTGGAGCAAAAGCGTTGGGCAAAATATAGCGAAACATAATAACAAAATTAGATGTTCCAATAGCTCTCGCCCCTTCTATATAATCTTTTTCTCTGACAGATATAACGCTTCCATATAGTTGCCTGGCAAATCCTGGCCACCCCATTATACCAATCACAACAGTCGCCGATGTTATTGAAGGACCGATCACTGAAACAAGTACTAATACAAATACCATTGATGGAAATGACAGAAAAACATCAGCAATACGCATTATAACTGTTTCCGCTATTCCGCGATAAAACCCTGCTATCATTCCCAGAGGAACTCCGATTGCAAAACTGATCAATACAGAAAAAAATCCAACAAATAAAGAAGTCCTTCCACCATAAATTAATCTCGCAAACAAGTCCCGACCTGTGCTGTCTGTCCCTAATATATGTTCTTTACTAGGGGCGGAACCAAATCCGCTGTAAATTTCATAAGGTTCCAACTTCATAAGTAATGGCAAAAGAAAGAGTAAAACTAATTCTACCAACAACACGCATAAGCCTGCCATAGCCAGTCTGTGTGTGCAAAATCTTTTTATTACATCTTTCATATATGAACTCTTCTGCACTTTATCTACCTCCAATCACCTGGACACCCTTGGATCCAGTACACTATAAAACAAGTCAATCACAATATTTCCTACCAGAACAAATCCTGCAATCAACACAGTAATTCCCATTATTGTTGGATAATCCCTGTAATTAATTGACTGAACCATTAACGTACCCATCCCCGGCCAGCCAAACACCTGTTCTGTAATAATAGTGCCTCCAATCAAAGCCGGAAGTGATAAACCTACTTGTGTAACTAATGGAATCAATGAATTTTTTAGAGCATGTTTAAAAATCACCGTTTTTTCTCTCAGTCCTTTTGCCCGAGCAGTTCTTATGTAGTCATCACTTAACACTTCCAGCATACTGCTTCTCATATATCTCGTATAAACACCTACATATTGAAGCATCAGAGTTATAACCGGAAGAATAATATGGTGTACCAATGTCGCTAAATTTTGTGGTCCCTGCACATCATACATGCCACTTGTTGGCAACCATCCAGCCTTTATGCTAAACACATAAATGAGAATCATAGCCGCAAAAAAATTAGGAGTTGCCGCACCAATAAAAGCAAATACAGACGAGCCATAATCCCATGCAGAATAAGGTTTATATGCCGATATAATCCCTAACGGGATTGCAATAACAAGGGCAATAATAAGGGCTGTAACCGTAAGCATTAATGTCGGACCTATTCTCTCAGCAACCATTCCCGCTACTGGTCGCATTGTTCTATACGACGTCCCAAGGTTACCCGAGAGTACATTTTTCAACCATATGAGATACTGAACATATACCGGCTGATCCAGTCCTAACTGAGCCTCTAACCTTTCCACGTCACTTTCCGTCAAATTACTAGTACTTCCAAGTATCATTTCCACCGGACTCCCCGGAGCCAAAGATGCCAAAACATACACAAGCACTGTTATTCCTAGAAATGTAAGTATGGCAATCAACATTCGTTTAACAATATACTTCGCCATTAATTCTCGACTCCTCCTGTCTTATTATTTTTATACTTATATATTATCGTTTATTATTTAATTTGTCAATATTTTCTTTCATTTACAATTGTTTATTATCGTTTTCAAGCTTTTTAAATCAAAACGGCGTATTCTTGTAAAACTAATTCAACAATACGCCGTTTCATCACTATATTACCCCAAATGCAGAATCCATATAATAAGGGCAAATATATTTACTTAACTTTCCAATTCCAATAATCAAATACAGACGAAGACATGTCGCTTGTATTCATATTGCTGAGTCTATTATTATAAATAACCGTTATGTCCGGTGCATAAAGAAAGTAATAGCATGACGCATCAGCCTGCCATAATTGCAGTTCACTCGTATATTTCTTTTCTTCTTCTTCCGTAAGTGCCGTTGCAATTTTGCTATATAATTCCTGACCTGTTGGATCTGTTACATGTGCAAGGTTATATACCCCCCCTATTGTAAAGAAGTCCTGATTTTCCAACGGATTAGCACCATCACTTGAAGTTTTCATTATTGCAAAATCAGCTTCCTTATCACGCATCATCTGCATCATTGTCGACAAATCTACTGATTGAGCATTTACCTTTACTCCTATTTCCTCCATATCACGTTGAAATAACGTTGCAGTCTGCTCACGAAGACTGTCTCCAGTAACATAAAGAATAAGTAATTCTTGAGAAAAATCAAAATTATTCTCTTCCAAAATCTTTTTCGCTTGTTCTGGATCATACTTATTACTAAAACTTACTTCTGAAATGGCAGGATCATAGTATTTATTATTACTTGCATACATTCCTTCTCTAATTTTTCCTTTTCCATCCAATAATTCTTCAACCATTTCCTCTCTGTTAATAGCCATATCAAATGCCTGGCGTGTGGTTTTATCAAACTTCTCATTATCGACAATAATCCATACCTGACCAGGAGACTCCAAAGACTCCACTGTCAGATAATCCTGTTCTTCAGCCATCGGAATATCTTCCAACGGGAACGACACTCTTCCTCCAGGTACTAAATCAACTTCACCGCTCATTAACGATGCAAGAATATTGGTAGATGAAATACATCTGATCACAAGTTTGTCAAAATCAATATCCCCAAGATAATAATCGGGATTTGTAGTATATACCACGCGTTCTCCTGGCACTGTACTTTCAAACATAAACGGACCATTTCCAACCGGATTGTTCCAAAAATCTGCTTCCATAAATTCCGACGGTTCCAAATCATTCAACATATGCTCCGGCAAAACAAAAAAGTAGGATGCCTGCTTCAAAAACATAGTATCTGACATTGCTTTTTTCAAATTCATTGACACTGTTAAATCATCAATCTTCTCTACCTCAACGCTATCTGTAGATGTCTCTACCCCACTTTCATCTGTTCCCGCAATATTCTGAAAAAACTGTCTTCTGCTTGTCGTAATTTCTGCTTTTGTTATCATCTTACAAGTAAAAACCACATCATCTGCAGTTACAGGCTCGCCGTCCTGCCATTTTGCATCAGGATTCAAATGAAATGTTATAGTCATATAATCATCACTCATTTCCCACGACTCTGCCAACCGTGGATACAAAACTCCTTGTGCACCTACTGCAACCAAATTATCAAACATCTGGTTACAAACTGTATCACCTACCACCCCCGTAGACGAATAAGGATTTAAGCTGTTCCATGTTTGATCATATGCCATTGTTACAACTTTTTCTTCCTGACTCGTATTTGTTTCTTCCAAATCGGTGCTTTCTGTTTTGCTTCCACATGCCGTCAATGCAAGCACAGCCACAATAATCGCACTAATCCATATTCTTTTTTTCGCTTTTTTCATACAGTTCCTCCTTGTCTTTTCGTTTACTTTTGTATGTTTTTATTTTCTATTATTATATATTCGTTTTTGTATATTGTCAACAACTTTCAATAGATAATGATAGTATTTTTAATAAAAACGTGAGCTTATATTACTATTTTTTTGCATTGAAAAGAAAAAAACGACACATATAACAAAGAATCATAATTTATCAAAACAAATCTCAGCAATGTAACAAAATAGCTTTATATATCTTGCACGATCTTTTATTTACCCAATTTATACTTTATGTTATAATTTTATATGTCATATATCATAAAATATGGAGGAAACCATGAACGGAAATGAGAAGTACATTGCCATTTATTCCCGGAAATCAAAGTTTACCGGAAAAGGCGAAAGTATCGGGAATCAGATAGAACTCTGTAAAGAATATATTCAAACTCATTATACTGAAATTCCACAGGATCATATTTTAGTGTATGAGGATGAAGGCTTTTCCGGCGGCAATCTCAACCGGCCGGACTTTAAAAAAATGATGGAAGCTGCAAGGCAGCGTAAGTTCAAAGCGATCATTGTCTACCGCCTGGACCGAATCAGCCGGAATATCAGTGACTTTTCCAGCCTTATTGAAGAATTGTCAAGACTGGACATTGCTTTCATATCTATCCGAGAACAGTTTGATACCGGAACTCCCATGGGACGGGCCATGATGTATATAGCTTCTGTTTTTTCCCAGCTGGAGCGTGAAACCATAGCCGAGCGTATCAGAGATAATATGCATGAACTGGCGAAAACCGGACGATGGCTTGGGGGAACAACTCCCACAGGATATGCCTCAGAATCGGTACAGAAAGTTACCATAGACGGGAAAGCAAAAAAGGCCTGCAAGCTGAAACTGATACCGGAAGAATCAGAAATTGTCCGTCTGATCTACAGCCTGTATATCGAACACGATTCTCTGACTTCTGTAGAAGCAGAATTAATAAAGCGGGGACTTAAAACAAAAAACAATAAACTCTTTACCCGTTTTTCAATCAAGTCTATCTTACAGAATCCGGTTTACATGATCGCGGATGTAAACGCATATAACTTTTTTGTAAAAGAGAACGCAGATCTTAATTCTGCCAAAGATGAATTCGACAGCGTCCATGGCATGATGGTATATAACCGCACCAAACAGGAAAAAGGGAAAGCCGTCACCTATCTTCCGCCCGATGAATGGATTGTTGCGGTAGGTCTGCATCAGGGCATTGTTCCGGGCAAAGTCTGGATTTCTGTACAGGAGTCTCTGGATCGGAATAAAAGTAAGGCATACCGAAAGCCTCGGAATAACGAAGCACTCCTGACCGGTCTTTTATACTGCACCTGCGGCAGCCGTATGTATCCGAAGATCAGCAAGCGAAAAACTGCTGACGGGAAGCCGATATACACTTATGTATGCAAATTAAAAGAGCGCAGCAAACGTTCAATGTGCAACAGTAAAAATGCCAATGGGAACACACTGGATCTGGCTGTGATCGAGCAGATCAAGCTGCTGGAAGATGACAAAGGTTTCTTCATTGACCAGCTGGAACAAAGCCGGAAATTCTATACCGGCAACCGTGCAGCCTATGAAGATCAGCTGGCTTCTATCCGTCATGAGAAAGAAGAACTGGAAAAGAAAATTGAAGGTCTGGTTGATTCCCTGGCCGATTTGGGTGACAGCACGGTTAGGAATCAGGTGGCACGACGCATTGAACAGCTGAATCAGAAATGTGAGGAAACAGACACCCGGATCCATGAACTGGAAGCACTGACTTCCCAGCACACTTTCAGCGATATCGAATTTGACGTCATGCGGCAACTGCTGTCCGTTTTCAAGACAAGCATAGATGAAATGACCGTAGAACAGAAACGTGCGGCGATCCGCACACTCGTCCGCAAAGTTGTATGGGACGGTGTCAACGCCCATATTATCCTCTTCGGGGTGCAGGATGATGAAATTGAATATCCGCCGCTTTCCTATCAAGCAAATGAAGCAGACAGCACAGAAGACGACTTAGAAGAGTTGGAACGGTTCAGTGATGTGGATTATGAAGATGAAATCGCTGACGGCTCAAAAACTCATTGGGGTGAGGATAGCAAACGAGATCTTGATGATGCTGCGCAGCAAAAAGAAAGTATCGAAAGAGATTTCTCTCTATGAACCAATCGGCACAGACCGTGAAGGAAACGAAATACAGCTTTTTGACATCATAGAAGCTGACGATGATGATGCACAGACAAAGGTTGCTCTCAAAGAGGATATTAAAATGCTCTACACAAAAGTTGAATCTGAACTTTCACCTCGCGAGCGGCTTGTTTTGAAAATGCGATACGGTCTCTACGACGAGGAAGAATATACACAGCGGGAAATCGCCGCTCAGCTTGGTATTTCTCGTTCCTATGTGTCTCGTATTGAAAAAAGTGCAATAGAAAAACTGCGGGAATTTTTTTAGAATCCCGCAGTTCTAACTGCCACAATTTCTTATGGTTCACGTCGTCTTAAAATATCATATGCATCCACTTTGATTCCCAAATCCACATACAACACCTGTTTCGGATGCGGTGCACTTTCCTGCTCCTCTCCGTCCTCTGTGAGAATCCGTTTTACAGTGACTTCAACGTTCTCGCCATTTGGCTTCATCACCTCGATCGTCTCTCCGACAGAGAATTTATTTCTCTGTTCAATCCGATAGGTTCCCTCTTTTTCTTCTCCGATAATACCAAGATAGGTATATTCCTTCACATAGGTATTGCTGTCATAGATCTGTGTTGTCTCATCCGGCTTTCCAAAGAAAAATCCGGTAGTAAACTGACGGTATGTGCAATTAGATATCTGTTCCAAATACCATGGCATATTCTCTTCGTAAAGTTTCGGATCTTTTTGATAATCGTCAATTGCCTTACGGTATGTCCTTGCAACAGTCGCCACATAAAGCGCTGTCTTCATACGACCTTCAATTTTCAGGCTGTCAATTCCAGATTCTAAAAGTTCCGGAATATGCTCGATCATGCACAAATCTTTCGAGTTAAAAATATAAGTGCCTCTTTCATTTTCAAATACCGGCATCACTTCGCCCGGTCTTGTCTCCTCTACGATTGAATATTTCCATCGACACGGATGTGTGCATGCTCCTCGGTTCGCATCTCTTCCGACCATAAAATTACTCAGAAGGCAGCGTCCTGAATAAGAAATACACATTGCACCATGTACAAATGTCTCAATCTCCAGATCATCCGGAATATTTGCACGGATCTCTCTGATCTCCTCCAAAGACAATTCTCTCGCTGTAACCACACGGGTTGCGCCAAGCTTATGCCAAAAATTAAATGTACCGTAATTTGTGTTATTCGCCTGCGTGCTGATATGACGCTCTATCTCCGGACAAATCTCGCCCGCAATCTCAAAAATTGCAGGATCTGCGATAATGAGCGCGTCCGGTTTGATTTCTTTCAATTCTTGAAAATATTCCCTCACGCCTTCCAAATCATCATTGTGAGCTAAAATATTTGCAGTCACGTACACTTTCACATCATGCTCATGGGCAAATGCGATTCCCTCCCGCATATCTTCCATCGAAAAGTTCTTTGCTTTTGCCCGAAGTCCAAATGCCTCTCCTCCAATATATACCGCATCGGCTCCAAACATAACTGCTGTTTTCAATACTTCCAGACTGCTTGCCGGAATTAATAATTCAGGATGTCTTGCCATTTTTTATTCCTCTCTTATCTTTGTACTAAGTGCTACTCCATCTCCCAATGGGATAATGGAAGTTTCCAATAATTTATGGTGTTTCAATTCATATAAATATTCTCTCATTCTGCTGTGGATCGTGCGATTTCTGCGTTCTACCGCAAACCGGGACTCAATGATATCTCCTTCTTGCAGCACATTGTCTGACACCAGCACACCTCCATGTTCCAACAGACGAACCACTTCCGGCATATAATAAATGTACTGCCCTTTCGCCGCATCCATAAAAATAAAATCATACGTCTCATCAAGTGATTTTAAGATTTCCAGTGCATCTCCCTCAAGCAGTGTGATCTGTTCTTCTTTTCCTGCTCTTTTAAAGTTCTCGCGGGCGATCGGAATCCGCTTTTCATATTTTTCGATTGTTGTAATCTTACAATCTTCCGAAACATATTCACTCATCAAAAGTGCGGAAAATCCAACTGCTGTTCCGACCTCCAATATCCGCATCGGCTTTTTGATCTGCAAAAGTACTTTCAAAAAGCTCTGCATCTCCTTTCGGATAATCGGCACATAAGTATCGAGCGCTTCTTTCTCTATCGTCTCCAGTATCTCACTGTTTTCCGTCTCCAGCGAATGAATAAACGTCACCATACGTTCATCTACTATCATGTCCCTTACCTTCCTCTATTCATAACGAAACCAAAGACGGAGAAATCATTTTCCCCGTCTTTCTCTCTAATTCTATACATCCATAATAATCGGAAGAATCATAGGTTTTCTCTTTGTCCTCTTCCATATAAATTCATTCATGGTATCACGTATCACAAGCTTAATACGGCTCCAGTCTGCATTCCGGTTCGTCAGACATTTCTCCAGTGCTTCCTGAAGAACTTGTCTTGCCTCTTCCATCAGACTCTCAGATTCTCTCACATACACAAATCCTCTGGATACAATATCCGGTCCTGCAAGAAGCTGATTCGTTCTCTTTTCTAACGTAAGAACAACGATTAAAATACCATCTTCCGCCAGATGCTGACGATCACGTAATACGATATTTCCCACATCTCCAACGCCAAGTCCGTCGACTAAAATTGCTCCGGTGTGTACTTTATCTACAATCTTTGCCTCTTTTTCATCTAATGCAAGCACGTCTCCGGAATGCATGATGAAAATATTTTCTTTCGGAATACCAAGGCTTTCTGCCAATTTTGCATTTGCTTTCAAATGACGATACTCTCCATGTACCGGAATTGCATATTTCGGTTTTAACAGGGAATAGATCAGCTTTAGTTCTTCCTGACAGGCATGTCCTGATACATGGGCATCCTGGAAAATGACATCTGCCCCTTTCTGTGATAATTCATTAATCACACGTGACACTGCCTTTTCATTCCCCGGAATCGGATTAGAACTGAAAATAACGGTATCTCCCGGCTTGATTGTCACTTTTTTATGAATGTCTGCCGCCATACGTGACAATGCAGCCATTGACTCTCCCTGGCTTCCTGTCGTGATCAAAACTGTCTTTTCGTCCGGATAATTTTTCAGCTGGTCAATCTCGATTAATGTCTTGTCCGGAATGTGAAGATATCCAAGCTCTGACGCTGTCGAGATAATATTGACCATACTGCGTCCTTCCACAACTACTTTTCTGTCGTACTTATATGCAGAGTTAATAATCTGCTGTACTCGGTCTACATTGGACGCAAATGTCGCAATAATAATTCTTGTATTACGGTGTTCCGCAAATATCTGATCAAATGTCTTTCCAACTGTCCGCTCAGACATCGTAAATCCCGGTCTCTCTGCATTCGTACTGTCTGACATCATCGCCAAAACACCTTTTTTACCAATCTCTGCAAATCTCTGCAGATCAATGGCATCGCCAAATACCGGTGTGTAATCTACCTTAAAGTCACCTGTGTGTACTACAGTTCCCGCCGGCGAATAAATTGCAAGCGCTGCCGCATCCTGAATACTGTGGTTCGTACGGATAAATTCAATACGAAACTGTCCTAAATTAATCGACTGTCCGTGACGCACTACTTTTCGTCTTGTACTGCGAAGCAGATTATGCTCTTTTAATTTATTTTCAATAATCCCCATTGTCAGCTTTGTCGCATAAATCGGGAGATTCATATCCTTCAATACATACGGAAGAGAGCCAATATGATCCTCATGTCCATGTGTGATAACAAATCCTTTTACTTTTTTAATATTGTCTCTTAAATAAGTGATATCCGGAATCACAAGATCGATTCCAAGCATATCATCTTCCGGGAATGCCAATCCGCAATCCACTACTATAATACTGTCCTCATATTCAAAGGCAGTAATATTCATTCCAATCTGCTCTAATCCGCCGAGTGGAATAATTTTCAATTTTGAGTTACTTTCTTTTTTCAAATTTACACCTCCATGTGTTTTATGTAACTTTTTCTGCACTTTTTTCGGCGCAGTCCTTACATTGTCCATAGAATTTCAATTCGTGGTCTAACACACGGAATCCCGTCATTTTCTCTATGTGATTTTCCAACTCCTCTAAAAGATCATCGTTAAATGACAACACCTTTCCGCAATCTTTGCAAATCAAATGATGATGTGTATGTTTTGATTCTCCATCTACCCGATGCCCAATCTCATACCGTACACAACCGTCATCCAAATTGATCCGATCCACCAATTGCATCTCCAACAACAACTGTACCGTTCTATACACTGTAGCAAGTCCGATATCCGGACATTCCGCTTTTACTAACTTATAAATATCTTCTGCTGCCATATGGATATCCCGATGCTTATCCAATACTTTTAAAACAATCAGTCTCTGATTCGTCACCTTCAATCCCTTGGCTTTTAACATTTCTTTAAACTCTTCCTGGTTAATTGACATAGTGCCCCCTCAAAATGCAGCCATCTGTTACATATCAATATCAATATCTTCTAATAGTTCCTCGAATACTTTCAGCACTCCCATAAGCTCGTTCTCGTCTTCTACTACTTCGTAGAGACTCTCCACATCCTCTGCCGCACTTGTATCCTTTAAAATAAGGCACTCCGCCTCATCTTCTTCGGAATCCGTCACTAAAATATACGAATTTCCATTTACTTTTGTCTGTTCCAACACAAAAAATTCCACTTCATCTTTTGTATCATCAAACACAAATTTAATTTTTTCCATAAACTCTCCTTAAGAATTCTTTCATCCTATTCGTGATTCATGCGAATCGAATCCAAATATCCCTGCAATATAAAAACTGCCGCTATCTTATCCACATATTTTTTCCGGTCTTCGCGTCTTACTTTACTTTCAATCAATGTCCGTTCTGCCTCCAAAGTCGTCAGACGTTCATCCCACATAATAACCGGAAGACCTGTCCGTCTCTCCAGCATTGCTTTTAATTCCAAAGATTTTTCCGCACGATCACCTATTGTATTATTCATATGCTTTGGAAAGCCAAGCACAAGTTTGTCCACTTCGTATTCTTTCACCAATTCTTCAATACGAGCAAGTGTCTGACGTAACTTGTTCTCCGCTTTACGATGAATTGTCTCTATTCCCTGAGCTGTAATTCCCAGCGGGTCGCTTATCGCCACTCCCACGGTCTTTGAGCCGTAATCTAATCCCATCACTCTCATAACTATTTTATTCCCATGAATGATGCTCGATATACGACTTCAGCATCTCTTCTACCAATTCATCTCGTTCCATCTTCATGATCAGACTTCTTGCTCCATTATGGCTCGTAATATAAGTAGGATCTCCAGACATAATATAGCCAACAATCTGATTCACCGGATTGTACCCTTTTTCTCGCAGAGCTTTATACACAATTTCAAGAATCTCTTTTGCCTGAATTTGTGGTGCGTTCCCCACTTGAAAAAATTGTGTGTTACTTAATTCACTCATTTGCTCACGTCCTTTTGTTTACTTCACTTTCTATTTTAATATAATTTTCTGTGAAATTCAATGAATAATTTGTGAATGATTATCAATTTGGATATCTACTAACTTATTCTGCAAATTTGCTTCCGTCTTTAATGCAACTTTCACATACTCTTTTGTATGTCCGACCTGATAGTTTTCTCCGTCGATTTTTATCTGTTCTTCCATCAAAACTTCTACCGTAGTTCCTACAAACTGTTCTTCGTATTTTATTCTCTTTTTTTGACCCAACTCAAGAAGTTCATTACTGCGCGCTGTTTTAATCTGCTCCGGAATCTGGTTGTCCATCACTGCCGCTTTTGTACCTTCCCGCTTTGAATATTTAAAAATATGCGTCTCATAAAAATCCACTTTATCGATAAAGGCTTTTGATTTTTCAAATTCTTCTTCTGTTTCCCCCGGAAATCCTACAATCACATCTGTTGTAAGAGCCGGATGCGCAAAATATTTGCGAAGCAGCATACACTTTTCATAATATTCCTCAGAAGTATATCTTCGATTCATTCGGCGAAGGGTCTCATCGCATCCGCTTTGCAGCGAAAGATGAAAATGCGGACACATCTTTTCAAGACCCGAAATCGTTTTCACAAAATCCTCTGTAATAATCCGTGGTTCCAATGAACCAAGCCGAATTCTTTTAATACCTTCAATCTCATTTACAGCCAAAATCAGAGAAAGTAAATTCTCATTCTCTAAATCCACGCCATAAGAACTCAAGTGAATTCCAGTCAGCACAACTTCCTGATAGCCGTTTGCTGCAAGTTCTGTCACTTCCCGAACCACATCTTCTTTTGCACGGCTTCGCACTCTTCCTCTTGCAAACGGGATGATGCAGTAGGTACAAAACTGATTGCAGCCATCCTGTACTTTGATGTATGCTCTCGTATGTTCTGCTGTTTTATTCAAGTGCATCTCCTCATATTCGTGTGTATGATTAATATCAATTACAGCCTTATTTTGACCTTGTTTTTTCTCATAAAACCCATCCAGAATCTGAATCAGATCTTTCTTTTTATTATTTCCGATAACGATATCAATACTCTCGTCAATTTCTCCGCTTGCTTCTTTTGCCTGCACATAGCATCCAGCTGCAACTACAATTGCATCCGGATTCATCTTTTTTGCACGATGGAGCATCTGACGGGACTTTCTGTCCGCCATGTTAGTCACTGTGCATGTATTGATAATATACACATCCGCGCCTTCTTTAAACGGCACAATCTCATATCCATTTTCTTCCAAAAGCTGTTGCATCGCTTCCGTCTCATATGCATTTACTTTACATCCCAAATTATGTAATGCTGCTCTTTTCATATTCTTTTCCTTTCTCTCTATATATGTTTAATCTGCCGAAAATGTTACGGTTTTCTTTGGCAATTTATTTCTTGACTTTTGTGTCCATCCATTTTAAGATAGTCATAGAACAAAACAAAATTCAAGGAGGTTTTTTCTAATGAAAACAGTAGATATTTCTTTAAATTCAATCGACAAAGTAAAATCATTTGTAAATGATATCAGCAAATTTGATTCTGATTTTGATCTTGTATCTGGAAGATATGTTATCGACGCAAAATCGATTATGGGAATCTTTAGCTTAGATTTATCCAAACCGATCACATTAAACATTCACGCTGATAACGCTAACTTAGATACTATCATGGAAGTATTATCTGCATACACAGTATAATAATCGGATTGAAAAGATGCTCCGCCTTTGGCGGGGCATCTTTTTTTACAGCAGTTCCGTTATTTCAAACTTTCATGCCAGAACTGCTGCATTTTATCTAAGGTTTGACAACAATTGTCTCCACTGTATTTATCGCAGTCTCAAATAATTCATCAATCTTCTCCGCTAGATTTTCTTCTGAGCGTCTAATGATATTAATGTTCGGTTTTGTCACCGGATGTTTTGCGACAAAAATTGTACAGCAGTCTTCAAACGGTAAGATTGAAGTCTCAAATGTATCAATTTTTTCTGCAATTTCTACAATTTCCTGTTTATCAAATCCAATAACCGGACGATATACCGGAAGAGTGCACACATCGTTTGTCGCAGCAAGACTCTGCATTGTCTGACTCGCCACTTGTCCAATACTTTCTCCCGTGATCAGCCCTAAACATCCGCTCTCTTTTGCGAAATGCTCTGCGATTCGCATCATATATCTTCTCATAATAATCGTCAGCTCATCATGCGGGCACTTTTCATAAATATACAACTGAATATCTGTAAAGTTGACAATATTCAGCTTGATCGGTCCTGAATATTTTGATACCAGTTTTGCCAGATCTACTACTTTTTGTTTTGCACGTTCACTTGTATACGGCGGTGCATGGAAATATGTCGCCTCCAGCGCAACTCCACGTTTTGATACCATATAGCCTGCCACCGGACTGTCTATACCGCCTGACAATAGCAACATCGCTTTCCCGTTTGTTCCAACCGGCATTCCTCCCGGTCCTGGAATAATCTCAGAATAGATATAAATCTTCTCTCGAATCTCTACATTTAATTTAATCGCTGGTTTGTGCACATCGACACGAATCTCCGGAAACGCATCTAAGATTGCTTCTCCCAAATCACAGTTAATCTCCATAGAATTCTTCGGATAGCTTTTCTTTCCACGTCTCGCTTCCACTTTGAATGTCGTATTTTTATCCGGATACATCTTATCCATGTAATCTACAACTTCTCTTTTCAGTTCCTCAAATCCTTTGTCTTCCACATGAACAACCGGACAAATCCCAACGATTCCAAACACTCTTTTCAGTGCATCTACCGTCTCCTCATAGTCATAATATCCTTCACAGTCTACATAAATTCTGCCCTGTGATTTGTGAATGTGAAATTCTCCTTCCACATCCTGAAGGGAGAACTTCATCTGTCTGATCAATGCATCTTCAAACAGATAACGGTTCTTTCCCTTGATTCCAATTTCTCCATATTTTATCAAAAAAGCCTGAAACATCATACGTTTATTTTCCTCTCTTTTGTCTTGTTCCATCATTTCTTAGTGTCTTGTATACTTTCTAAGCATCGGTACACAATTATATAGTGTTTCCAATGTATAGTCAATTTCTTCTTTTGTTGTAAATTCAGAAAAACTAAATCGAAGTGTCGCGTCCAAATATTCTGTTCCCGCTCCAATTCCTTTTAGTACACCGCTGATTGCCGGATGATTTGATGCACATGCAGATCCGGAAGATACATAAATTCCTTTCTCTTCCAACGTATGCAATAGTACCTCGCTTCGAATTCCCGCAAATCCCACACTGACAATATGCGGCGCGCTTGTCTCATCGGTTCGTCCGTGAATCGTCGTGTTCTCAATCTTTGCAATTCCTTCTATAAAGTAGTTCTTAAGCGACCTCATCGTCTCCACTTTTTGTTCCAGATTGGTATAAATCTCTTTTGCCGCAGCGCCGAGTCCGGCAATTCCCGGAACATTCTCCGTACCGGAGCGGACATTTTTCTGCTGTTCGCCACCAAATACAATTGGTTTAATCTTTACTTTTTCATTGATGTAAAGCGCTCCGATTCCTTTTGGTCCGTGGATTTTATGTCCGCTCACCGACATCATATCCACTCCGATTCTCTTTGGAAAAATACGGTATTTCCCAAATCCCTGAACCGCATCCACATGGAACAGAATGTTTTTATTATAATTCTTCACAATCTGCACTGCTTCCTCGATCGGCTGCACGGAACCAACCTCATTATTCACATACATGACAGACACGAGAATAGTATCCTCGCAAAGCGCCTCTTTCAATGCATCCAAACGGATTCTGCCATCCTTATCCACCGGCAGGAATGTCACTCGAAATCCTTCTTCCTCCTCCAGATAATGCATCGTATTTAAGATTGCCGGATGTTCGATAGAAGATGTGATCAGATGTTTTCCCGCTCTGTGATTGGCTCTTGCACAACCAATCAGAGCCAGATTGTCACTCTCTGTCCCTCCGGAAGTAAAGTAAATCTCTTTCTCCTGCACTTTTAAAAGCTTCGCCAATGTCTCTTTTGACTCTTTTATATATTTTTCTGCATCTACTCCCTTTTTGTGCATTGAAGACGGATTGCCGTAATCTTCACACATTACTTTTCCTACAATCTCTCTGACACTCTCATAACATTTTGTAGTTGCAGAATTGTCCAAATAAACTTCCATGATCTTCTCCTGTTTTTCTTTCTTACTATATAAGTTATGTCATCACTCTTCCAAGTGATACATCAAAATTGACAGTGTCGTAAGACCTGCTGTCTCCGTTCTCAGAATCCGCTTGCCAAGTGTGATGGCTCTCGCTCCATTTGCAATGGCATCCTCTACTTCCTGTGTCTCAAATCCACCTTCCGGTCCAATAAAAATACCGACGGATTGTCCTCTTTTGATTTCCTCTATCACCTGCTTTGTCTCTTTCATTCCCTCTGCAAGTTCATACGGAATGAGAAGGATATCCAGTCCCCTCGCATATGTCAGAGCATCTTTATAAGACATCACATTTGTCACTTTCGGGATTACGTTGCGCCCGGACTGCTTTGCTCCGCTTTCCGCAATTCCTCTCCAGCGCTCCACTTTCTTTAACGCCTTTTTCTCGTCGAGCTTTACAACCGCACGTTTTGTTGCGACCGGTATAATCTCATACGCTCCAAGTTCCACCGCTTTTTGTACAATCAATTCCATCTTATCGCTTTTCGGAAGTCCCTGAAAAAGATATATTTTTGACGGTAACTCCGTATCCACCTGCTGTTCTTCTACAATCCGGACACAGACCTGTTGCGCCGTCATTGACTCAATCTCACAGAGATACTTTCGGTTGTTTCCGTCACTGACTTTTAACGCTTCGCCCACTTTCATGCGGAGCACATTTTTAATATGATTCACATCCAGACCTTCTATATAGATATGATCCTCTTTCACCTGCATAGGTGTTACAAAAAACTGATGCATAATGATTCTCCTAATTTTTTCTTGCCGTCACGGATACCCATTCGCCCTGATATGTCACTTCCAGAACTTCAAGTCCTGCTTCTTTCACTGCCTCCACGACTGTCTCTTCTTTTGCATCGATAATTCCACTTGTGATATAAATTCCGCCTGTCTTTAACTGATGTAAGATAACAGGTGTAAGCGGAACTAACACATCTGCAAGAATATTCGCCACGACAATATCATATTTTTCATATCCGACTTTGTCCTGCACCTCTTTGTCATCGATGATATTTCCGATCATGACCTCATACTGATCTTTTGTAATTCCGTTTACTTCCATGTTCTCATAAGTCGCATCGATAGCACATGGATCCAAATCCGTTCCAACCGAATATTTTGCCCCGAATTTTAAGGCGAGCATTCCAAGAATCCCGCTTCCGCATCCTACATCTAAAATTGTCGTATCCGGTGTCACGTATTTGCGGATCTGGCGGATACAAAGTTGTGTTGTCTCATGCATTCCTGTTCCAAACGCAGTCCCCGGATCGATGTGAATGATCATCTTATCCTCATCCTCCGGTTTCACCTCTTCCCACGACGGAATGATGAGCACATCATCCACATAAAATTGGTGGAAGTACTGTTTCCAATTGTTGACCCAATCCACATCTTCAGTCTGCGATTCTTCAATGGTACACGCCCCCACATTCGTATATGCCCGCATCTCTTCCAATTCTTTTTTTACATTCGCAAGAACTTCTTCTTTGTCCTCGTCCTCTTCCAGATAAAAACTAATGTACGCAACACCGTCATCTGCTTCAATCTCCGGAAGGATATCCACAAACATCTGCTCTTTATCAGACTGTGTCAACGGAATCTTGTCCTCAATCTCAATGCCCTGAATTCCAAGATCCATCAGCATACTGCTGACGATATCTTCGCTTTCTGTCGTTGTTTTCAATCTAAATTTATTCCATTTCATTTTCTGTTCACCTCTTCTTAATCTTTTAAAAGTATAACAAATATTCTAAAAAAACGCAACGAAAAGGGATTCTGATTATCCCAAGAATCCCAAATGCTCCAACAATATTTTGACTCCCATCAGAATCAGAATGATCCCTCCTGCAAGCTCTGCTTTTGATTTGTACTTTGCCCCGAAGATATTCCCGATCTTCACACCTGCCACCGAGATGATAAATGTAGTCACTCCGATAAAGCTGACTGCCGGCACGATTTTCACCTGAAGAAATGCAAATGTCACTCCGACTGCCAACGCATCAATGCTCGTCGCAACCGCAAGCCCTATCATCGTCTTCACATCCAAAGCTTCGCTCGCCGTCTCGCATTCCTCTTCCCTTGACTCTCGCACCATATTAAATCCGATAATCCCAAGAAGGATGAACGCAATCCAGTGGTCGATTGATGTGATAAAGTCTTTAAACTGCACGCCCAAAACATATCCGATCAACGGCATTCCAGCCTGAAACACTCCAAAATACAGACCTACGATCCCCGCTTTCGTCCACGTACATTTTTTCATTGCCAGCCCCTTACAGACTGCAACCGCAAATGCATCCATCGACAATCCTACCGCAATTAAAAATAATTCTACAATACCCATTTCCCTTTTCTCCTTTTCGTTTCCTTGCAATTACTCCAAACAAAAAGACCTACCCGTAGCCTTATATCTACGGATAAGTCTCATTATTTAAAGTAATGCCAGACAGTCAAACTGCCAGTATGTTGACAATACTACGTAATTACGCTAACTACTCCCTTATCGTCTCTGAACATTATAGGAAGTCTCACTGCACTTGTCAAGCCTATAAATCAACAGAAATGGTCTGTTTTTCTACGTGATGTTTCTTCGCATATCCTGTCAGCATCAATGTCAGCGCTCCATCACCGGTTACATTGCAGGCTGTTCCAAAGCTGTCCTGCAGTGCAAAAATCGTAAGCATCAGCGCCGTTCCTGTCTCGTCAAACCCAAGCACTCCCGTGATCAATCCAAGAGATGCCATCACTGTTCCTCCCGGAACTCCCGGCGCTCCGATTGCAAATACACCAAGCAGTACACAGAATAACAGCATTATCCCAAACGACGGAATATTCCCATATAAGATTTTTGACACTGTCATCACAAAGAAAACTTCTGTCAGAACCGAGCCACACAGGTGGATATTGGCAAACAGCGGAACCCCGAAATCTACCATGTCATCACGAAGTGATTCTGATTTTTTTGCACAGCGAAGCGCCACTGCGAGCGTCGCTGCCGAAGACATTGTTCCAACCGCCGTAATATATGCAGGTCCATAGTTTTTTACAACTGTCCACGGATTTTCTCCTGAATAAATCCCTGCCAGCACATACAACAATGCCATCCAGATAAAATGACCGATCATAACAATCAGCACAACCTGAATAAATACCGGAAGCTGTTTTGTAATCGTTCCTTCATATGACAATGCACAGAAAGTAAATCCGATAAAAATCGGAAGAATCGGAATGACAATTTTTGTGACGATATCCAGCACAATTTTTTGAAATTCCTCCAAAACAGTCGTGATTGTCTTTGCTTTTGTCCATGTCGCCGCAAGTCCAATCAACACAGAAAATACGAGCGCACTCATAACCGGCATAATCTGAGGAATATCAAGCTGGAATACGATTTTCGGAAGCTCTTTTAACCCCTCTACATTTGCATCAATGGACAAATGCGGAATCAGACCATATCCTGCCGCCATCGAAAACAACGCTGCGCCAAGCGACGAAACATATGCCAGCACCAGAGCTATACCAAGCATTTTGGACGCGTTGTTCCCAAGCTTTGTAATAGACGGAGCGATAAATCCGATGATGATCAAAGGAACACAGAAATTGATCACCTGATTCAGAATATACTTGATCGTAACCACAACATTCATAACACCTTCATTTGCCACCTGTCCGACTAAAATGCCGATCACAACTCCAAGAACAAGTTTAAAAGGCAGGCTTCCAACTATTTTTTTCATAAACGCTTTCCCCTTTTCATTTCTTTTCTCATTCTTTATTCTATTCACCAACCATGATTTTGATGATTTCTTCGTTGGTCTCTTTCATTCCCTGTTTTCCGAGACGTCCCACATTCTGAATCGTCTCCTCCACTCCTCTTGTGACAATTCCGTCACCGCCATAGAACTGTTGTCCTCGTTTATACATATTATAGCCTAAAATCCCGGCATCCACCGCAGATGCAATCTTCGCTGCGCAAGACGCCTTCGCACCGTCACAGACAATCCCAGAGACAATTGCAAGTGCATTGACAACTGTGTGAATCACTTCTTCATAACCTCCTCCACAGAGATATGCAATTCCCGCACCTGCTCCTGCTCCTGCGCTGACTGCTCCACAGTATGCAGAAAGACGTCCGATTCCTGTCTTTTGGTGGATTGTAACAAGATTTGACAAAGCAAGCGCACGGTACAAGGTATCTTCATCCGCATCGAACTCTTTGGCATATTCAATGACAGGAATAGATGAAGTCATTCCCTGATTGCCGCTTCCTGAATTGATGATCACCGGAAGTTCACATCCGTTCATTCTTGCATCAGAGCCTGCCGCCGCCTTTGCCTTTGCTCTTGTACGAATGTCATCTCCATACGTATCCAAAAGCACACTTCCAATGTTGGCGCCGTAATCTCCTCTCAGGCCTTCCTCCGCAATTGCCGTATTATATGCAATCTGTCTGTCTAACGTCTCTTTTATATCTTTCACATCTACAGTCATCGCAAAATCCCAGATATCTTTCATATTCAAAAGATTTCGATCTGTCAATCCCTCTTCCTTTTCTCCCTCGACCGCTATTTCATAGAGCACTTCTCCATCTTTTTCCATCAGCACAATATTCGTGTGATAATTCGCAATTCTGACTTTCGCATAAGAGCTTCCTTTGTAAACTGACACGATGATATCAAATGTAATTCCATTGTCTGCATGTACAACTTTGATATCCGCCGTCTGCAAAAACTGTTTCATCTGCTCAATCTCTGACTCTGTCACCTGTGCAATCACTTCCAGTTCTTTCTCCGCTCTTCCCGCAATAATTCCCGCTGTGGCAGCCGCCGGAATTCCTTTCAGATGATTTGTGTTTGGCACAATGACGCTTTTTACATTTTTGATGATACTTCCACTTGCTTCAATCACAACCTTATCCGGAATACTCCCCAGTATTTCTCTTGCTTTCGCCGCGGCATATGCAAGTGCAATCGGCTCTGTACACCCCATTGCCGGGACCAGCTCCTCTTTCAAAATCTGAACGTACGCGCCATACTTTACATCTTCTTTTTTCATAGGTACTTTACCCTCCTTTTTTAATAAACATCTCTTTATTTTCTAATAGGATACCACATTTTCTCTGCGGTGGTCAAATACTGTCCCCACTGAAAACAGCACCATAATTTCATGTGCGATAAGCGGAAATGCGGACAAAATAATAAGCTGAATCCACTCTCCCATCGTCAAAGCTGCCGTTCCAAAAATCTCCACCATATAAGGGATCTCCGTCACCAGTATCTGAAGCCCAAACCCTGCGAAAAATGCAGCTATCATCAATTTGTTTGCACTATGATCCATACAAAATACAGACTTATGCACATCCCGCATTCCGACTGCATGAAAAAGCTGTGATAAGCCGAGCACGGTAAACGCATATGTCTGTGCCCGATTTAAGATTTCCGGAGATTTCAGTACAATTATCAGGTTTTCTAAGCTTACAACTGCGTTTCTTTCAGTCAGCACTTCCAGTGGCAGCTTTAAAAATGCAGTCAGACTGATTCCTGCAATCAGCACTCCATAAAACAATGTGCAAGAAAGTCCTCCGTTTGCAAACAAACTTTCCTGCACCTTTCTCGGAGGTCTTCTCATCAAACTCTTTTTATCGTTTTCATCAACGCCCAAAGCCAATGCCGGCAGCGAATCCGTGATCAGATTAATCCATAAAATATGGCTTGCCTTTAACGGAGACGCAAGTCCGCACAAAATAGACAGAAACATGGTGATAATCTCTCCAAAGTTGGAAGACAGCAAAAACAAAATGGATTTCCGGATATTTTCATAGATTCCTCTTCCCTCTTCAATCGCCTTTTCGATTGTCGCAAAATTATCGTCAGTCAAAATCATATCGGATGCATTCTTCGCCACATCTGTTCCTGTCTCTCCCATGGCAATGCCGATATCTGCCGCTTTCAGAGACGGTGCATCATTGACCCCGTCCCCTGTCATTGCCACAATCTTCCCGGAAGCTTTTAAGCCTTTTATGATCTGCACCTTATGTTCCGGTGCCACACGGGCAAACACTTTTGTCTGTCTTAGTTTTCTTTGCAATTCACCGGCAGACAACCGCTCTAATTCTTCTCCCGTCATACACTCACTCATTTTGTTCGCAATTCCAAGTTGCTTTGCAATGGCAAATGCTGTATCAACATGGTCTCCTGTGATCATGATTGTATCTACCGATGCCTCCCGAAACGTGCGAACCGCCTCTTTTGCCTCCGGTCGCGCCGGGTCTATCATTCCCGTAAGACCAAGAAATGTAAGCCCCTCCTCTTTTGGCATCGTCACATTCGGGCACATGGCAATAGCCAAAACCCGAAGCGCCTGCGCCGACATCTCTTCCATTGCGATCATGATCTGCCTCTTATGTATGTCGGTAAGCGGTATCCGTTTCTGGTTGATCAGAATATGTGTACATTTGGAAATCACCCGGTCTGCCGCCCCTTTTGTATAAGAAATCTTTCCATGTCGGCTTTGATGAAGTGTCGTCATCATTTTCCGTTTGGAATCAAAGGATACCTCATCGATTCTTGGCATGTCTGTCTGAAGTTCTTTTCGATTCAAATGATGTGCTTCTGCAAAATCTACTAATGCCAGTTCGGTTGGATCGCCAATTCGCTCTGTCTCAGAAACCGCCGCATCATTACACAACACACAGCACTCCAAAAATTCACGGTTTTTTCTTGCATCTGCTTCGCCTGCATCACACATATGCTGATCTACATAGCATGCTGTGACTGACATCTTATTCTGTGTCAGCGTTCCGGTCTTGTCCGAGCAGACAACACCGACTGCCCCCAGCGTCTCCACGGAAGGAAGCTTTCGCACAATCGTATGGACCTTTACCATCTTTGAGACACTCAGCGCCAGCACGATTGTCACCACAGCCGGAAGACCTTCCGGCACTGCTGCCACGGCGAGCGATATCGCTGTAATAAGCATATCCGCTATATCTCGCTTCTGTATCACAGCAATCGCAAACAAAGCCGCACAAAGAACCACAGCCACAATACTCAGCAGCTTTCCAAGATCCCCAAGCCTTTTTTGAAGCGGCGTAAGTTCCTGCGGAGCCTCGTCAATCATCGCTGCGATTTTCCCAATCTCTGTATCCATTCCTACTGCAGTGACAATCCCTGTTCCTCTTCCATATGTGACCACAGTAGACATATATGCCATGTTTTTCCGGTCACCGACCGGACATGTTTGATTTGCCTGAAACAAAGCATCCTTTTCCACCGGAAGTGACTCCCCTGTTAATGCAGACTCTTCCACCTTCATGCTGACGGTTTCCAGCAGACGAAGATCCGCCGGAATCTGCCTTCCCGCATCCAAGTATACAATATCACCCACAACCAGTTCTGAGGATAAAACCTCCCTTTTTCTTCCTTCACGTTTTACGATAGCTTTTGGAATCGTGAGCCCTTTGAGCGCTTCCAAAGCTTTTTGCGCTTTTCCTTCCTGAATGACGCCGACAACTGCATTTACTGTGACTACAACAAGAATGATCATCGCATCACTTACTTCGTGAAGCAGCAACGAAATAATTACCGCCACAAGCAGTACATAGATCAGCGGATCGTTCAACTGCTCAAAAAATGCTTCCGCCACAGATTTTTTCTTTCCTTCTTTCAGTTCATTTTTCCCATTTTGTTCCAGTTTTTTTCTTGCTTCCGCCTCGCTTAATCCATTGCCCGCACTGCTATGCAGCTCTAGAATCGTCTCCTTTGCCGACTTTTGCTCAAACATACATTTCCTCCTCGCATTTTGATTTCTCACAGCTATGATCGGCTGTTTTACTACTGTATGTCCAAGCAGTACGGATTATGAATATTCAATATTTACCCTGCTTCCACTGACTCCGGTCTCAGCAGGAGTCACCATCAGTCTAATTGGCACTCGTGCTTTTACGGATTCCACATGGGAAATAATCCCCACTTTTAAGTGGTCATTATGTATCTTTTCCAAAGACTCCATCACGATATCAAGCAGCATATCATCCAATGAGCCAAAACCTTCATCCAAAAAGAACAATTCAAGCGGAGCTGTCCCTTTTAACTGAATCTCCGCCGACAGCGCAAGCGCCAATGCCAGGGAAGTGACAAAAGTCTCACCTCCTGATAATGTGGCAGTCTGTCTGCGTACGCCTCCGTTCTTATTGTCCCGAATGATAAATTCTCCATCCTCATTAATCTCCAGCTCATAATTGCCATTTGTGATCTCATACAACCGTTTGGATGCGCTTTTAGAAATATATCGCAGGCGTTCTGTCGCCAAAAACTCTACAAATCGTTTCCCTCTTGTCACACTTCTTAAGTCTTCCAAAATCGCAAGACGGTGTTCAATCTCTGAGATCACTTTTCGAATTTCAGACTGCTGTTTTAAGTGTTCCTCCATTCTTTTAATCTCCTGTCTGGTCGCAATCAGTATCTCCTCTTTCTCCCTTTTTTCACGATCCAGCATCTCACAGTTTGTTACTGCTTCCTCGTAAATCACTTTTTCTATCTTTCTTCCAGCCAGACGCTTTTCGACATTCTCAATCTGTGCCTGTGTCTGCTGCAGCTGTCGCACATATTCCTCAATCTCTTCCCGATATCTTTCCTGACATTCTTTACTTAACAATGCCTTTCTCACTTCTTCCCGGTTCAAAAATCCTTGCTGTTTTAGTTCCTCTTCCAGATATGTGCGGGCATTTTTCAATGCCTCTTCATTACCTGTCTTTGTGCCCTGCAAAATCTGCCATACTTCTTCACTTTGTTTCAGTAAATTCTCCGCCTCTTCTTTTTTGCGCTTTGCCTCCTGGTATATCTTGCGCAGGTTCGAAAGGCTGTCTTCCAGTGTCTGCAAATAAACTTCCGGATTCGTCTCTGTCCCAATCTTTGCCCGAATCTGCTCTTGCTTTTGTGTCACTTTTTCTTTTAGCGGGATAAGCAGAATCTCCAATTGTCTTGTCTGTTGCTCCTTATTTTTCCATTCCTCCTGAGCTCTACCTAATATCTGCTCAACTTCTGTTTGCTGTCTATATATGCGATTTCGCTCAATTTCCAGTCTTTCTCTTTCCTGATCCAGATTTCGCACACGCTCTCTTTCTGCTTTCAAACTTTGAATACCATATGCTAAAAGCTCTTCCTGCAAAGAATCTTTTTTCTCTTCCATCTCCTTTGCAATCGCCGCTGTTTTTTCCTCAAGCTCCTTGTATTCTTCCTGTGCTGCAAGGAGAAGGCTCTGCTTCACTTGATATTCCTGCTCGGCTGCTTTATAAACGCTCTCCCGGTTCTCAATTTGCTTTCTTAATGTCTCTAGTTTTTCTAAGTCAACGCTTTCCTGTCCTTTTTCTTCCCCACCGTCATTTTCTTCATATACAAAATGACGAGAACCACAGACCGGACAAGGCTCTCCTCTTTTGAGTTTTTTCCTCAGATTCAAAATCTGAGTCTGCTCCATATCTTTATTGAACTCGGCTTCCTCTTCTTTCCAAAGTTCCAGCTGCTTTTCGAGAACCGTCATCTTTTCTTTCAGTGCGACAATCTCCTGCTTTTGTACCTGCAACTGCACTTTCTTCTGGTCTGTCTTCTGCTCTTTTTCCTTTCGCTCCCTCAAAATGCCGGTCAGTTCATTGTAGCGCAGCGTAAACTGTTCCAACGCCTCCCTGTATTCACTTGTGATCATACGCCGGCTCAGCATTTCTTCTGTTTTTCGCAATTCTTCTGTCTGTGACTCTTTTTTCAGCTGGGTCTTTTGTACCTTTTCTTTGAGCGATTGCTCCTGTGTTCTGCTCTCATTCCACAATGCTTCGCTGCAGTTCTGCTCTTTTTGCAATTGCGGCAGTTCCCGATAATCCTTTAGCGCTTCTTTTGCCCGCTCAATCGAGGAGAGAAGTCCTGACTCTTTTGACTCTTTTTCTGTCTCCAGCTTGGAAAAATGTTTCTTTCTTACTTTGACATCTTCTTTCCGTTTTTCATACCGCGCCGTCTCTTGTTCCAATTTCTGCAAAAGTTCTGTTTCTTTGTCTTCCAGTTCAGTCACCGAACGAAGAATAGGCATGACATGCCCTGCTTTATCAGACAGCGTCAGGCTCCTTTTTTTCTCTTCAATGATTTGTTCCTTTTCAAAAAGCATTTTCTCTTTCTGCTTTAATAACTGCTGTTCTTCTTGAAGATTCCATATTTCTTTATAAATTTCTGCCTCTTTACGACGTTCCCGCAATGCCTTTTCAAGCAACTCAATCTCCGTCTGATAGTTATCTTTTCGCTCCCGTGCATCTCTTAGCTCTTCCTCACTACAGTCTCCGTAGACCTCCGCCTGTCCGCAGAGTCTTGTGTGCTCTGACTGCTCTTTTTTGATTGCAGAGGCGATGCGCTCCTCCAGACGCACACCATACTCCTCCAAACGAAAGAGGCGCTCTAAGATTTCTCTTCGGTCTTTTCCACTCACCTTTAAAAATTCACTGAATTTCCCTTGTGGCAAAACAACCGTCCGCATAAAGTCATCTGCAGTCAGACCGATAATCTCCACACATGCACGATCCACACCTGTCACAGATTCTTCTAATACAGTCTCTCCATCTGTCACATCCAAAAGTCTGCATTTTCCGGATTTTGTCCCTTTTTCACCTGCTTTAAACTCACGCTCCACCCGGTAACGCTTTACCTGCGCCGAAGTAATCTGAAATTCATAACTCACCTGCGCACTCTTGCAATTTTTATTGACAAACTCATTCGTTCCCCGTGACATTGCCTTCATTCCGTAAAGTGCAAGAATCATTCCATCTAAAATTGTGGATTTCCCACTTCCCGTAGGACCAAAAATTCCAAAAAAGCCTTGTTTCGTCAGTTTTTCAAAATCAATTGTCTGCTCCTCCACAAAACTGTTCAGCCCTTTGATCTTTAATTTAATCGGTCTCATGCGGCTCCTCCTCTTCACATAGTTTCAGCAGCATATCCCGCGTCTCTTCAGACATCTCCACACCACGTTCCCGTCTGTAAAATTCTGCAAACACTTCCGGAAACGGACGATCCTTCCACGATGTCTCTGCCTCTTCCGTGTCTTTTTCCCGCAAGATCGGGTGGATTTCCAGGATATCCTTTTTCGTCTGCTTCATCTTCTTGATCTCATCTTCCAAAATGGCGCGCTCTGTCTCAATTTCCAAGTACACCCAGCAGTTCTTGTCCCGGTTCTCCTCACAGACCATGATTGCCTCCGATATACTCGTGCATCTCCACACCTCGATTGGTTTGTACTGTTTTAATTCGATCGGCTCAACTTTAACCGGTTCGCCCTTTCTGATATCCACACACAGCACCTGTTTTTGGTAACGTTCTTCTCCTTTCCGATACTCGATCGGTGAACCGGAGTAGCGAATATTCGGGTGTCCCGGAACACTTTGCGGTCTGTGAATATGCCCAAGTGCCACATAATCTGCAAGCTTCGGAAAAATATCCGGATCTGCCAGATAACTTCCTCCAAGCTGTATGCTTCTTTCAGAACCTTCTTCCAAACTATCCATTACAAACAAATGAGAGACGATGATATTGACCGTCTCTTCTTCAAACTGATCTGCCAGTCTGTCAAACAGACACCTCAGCCTCTCATTATACGTTTCCAATTGTATTTCTTCCGATTCCATCTCCGAATAAAGTACCTCTTCCAGCCTTTTCTCACTTGGAAACGGTACGGTCAAAACGACCGCTTGCTCAGATTTTCTCTCAATCTTAATGTATCCTTCTCCACTTCTGCAGACTTCCCAGCTTCCATACTGCCCTTTTGGAATCACCGTCTTTGGTGTTCCCACCATGATGATTCCATGCTCCATCGCAAGCGGTGTCGCCGACACAAGACGATCCGGGTTATCATGATTGCCCGCAATCACAATCGTAAGTCTTCTGCCTCCGTCTGAAATCTTTTTCAGTGTATCATAAAATAACTGTTCCGCTTTCGCCGGTGGATTCGAGGAATCATAGATATCGCCGGCAATCAGAACAACATCTGCATCTCTTTCTTTCACGATATTCACAAAATCCTCTAAAAACAGTTCTTGTTCCTCCAACCGGCTGTGACCTTCAATATGTTTTCCGAGATGCCAGTCTGCTGTATGTATCAGTCTCATATACCCTCTCCTTATACAGATAAAATGCGAATCAATTGTTTTGGCTGAAACAGCGGCAGCCTGTCAAACAGTTTTTCAAGCCTCAGCAGATTAATATCAGAATGTTCAATCTCTCTGGAGTAACGGTGCGCCACATCTACAAAATCCATAAACGTAAACGCCTCCTGTTTTTCCTGCCAAACTGCCTGCGCCAATTCCTGAATCAATATAGTACTGACCACAGCTGTCTGCATCTTTCCAAGAATGTGATCATCATAGACCGCTCCGCAGAAATAAGTAAACACAAAGTATACCATCAATTGCTCCAGCAGACACGACCACACATCGTAGGAAGCACTTTTTAATCCAATCGCTTTGTGGAATGCCTTACGCCTTTCTAGATATTCCCGCTGTCCTTCTCCAAACAGAAGCCTTTCCGCCTTTCTTACATACTCCGGCCAATCTTCCTTCAGCACTTCCAACTTGGAAAATGTGCGGAACATCTTGCGCATCTCACTGCAATATTCATTCTCGCCCATTGGATCTTCCCCGATCTGTTTTTGCATTTCAAGCAAAGAATCCATCTCTCCGAAATCTTTCAACAACTCATCAATCTGGAATAATTCTCCATGATCCACCGCAATCTGGATCTCTTTTGAAAGATTTAAGACCATTCCCATACGTACACAGATATCAACTTCCCTGTTCTGCAGCATCTTAAGAATTGCCTCTCGTGCATCCATCAATTTTGTAAATAACAGAAAATCAAACTCTTCATCTTCTTCATCCTCGGTGTCATCTTCCATCGTAATAAACTGAACCGGATCCTTACATCCTAAAATAATCTTCGCCGCCTCAATACAAGACAGCGACAGAGAGCCTTCCCGCAGACCGTCAAACTCCTCCATATGTCTCGGATAATTTCTGCACGTGTCACACAACATCTCCTCGCCGCCCTCCAAATGCAGATCACAGAGATTTTCTTCATTCAAGAATGCACATCTTTTCTCATACTGTTGGAAACTTCCTTCCTCCCAGTCGATTGAATTGTGAAGGCGGTTTCCCAAAGCCCCCTCTGTATTTTTATATTTTTCTAATGATTTCTCATCAATCATAATCGCCCATCCTGCACAGCAGGTATCCACACATTCTGCTGCTGTACAGCGAAATTGTTCAAAATAATGTGGTATTGTATATTTCATAACGTGTCCTTTCTATTTTTCACCATTTAGTGTATGCCGACGCTAGTATTATACAATAAAACAGGCTTTTTCGCTACTAACGCCGCTAAAATTCTCTGGTCAGCAGCGTGTTGTCCTCCAAAAGTTCTTCCACGGTTTCAAATCCAAGCTCCTCTAGCAGCTTTCGTACATAAGGATTTTCAAGCGGCGTCTGGTAGATTGAGTTTTTTGCATACTCGTCCACATACCGCTTCCCTTTTTCACTGTCTATGATTGCTTTCGGACCTCCCACACAGCCGCCAACGCATCCCATCCCCTCAAAAAAATTCGCATCTGTCTCTTTATTTTGAATGCGCCTCATCATCTCCATACACTCTTTTGTTCCATTCGCCTGTTCACAGCGAACACCGATCTTTCCATCCGGCGAAAGCTGCCGCACCATCTCCTCCACTGCCTGACTCACTCCGCCTGTACGAGCATACAGCCTGCCTGCTTTCGAAGCATGTTCTTTTTCCTCCTCAGGAAGTTCTTCCAAAGAAATCTCTGCCGCATCAAATATATCCTGCATTTCCTGAAAGGTGAGCACATAATCCACCGCATCAGCAATATCAGGCTCTTTTGCCTCTTTTTTCTTTGCAAGACAAGGACCTGCAAATATCGTCACCGCATCCGGATGGATTCGCTTCAAAAACCGTCCGCAGGCAACCATCGGAGAGACTGCCCCTGGAACATGCGGTAATAATTCGTGATACCTCTTTCGGATCATTGCGATCCAAACCGGACAGCAACAGCTTGTGAGCTGAAAATCGCCCGGCTCTCTGACATGTCGTTCAAACTCCAGCGCTTCTTTCAGTGTCAGAATATCTGCAAACAATGCCACCTCCACCATTCCGGTAAATCCAAGCGCTTTGCACGCACTTCTTAATTTTCCCGCCGTCACATGCCCGCGAAACTGTCCGGAAAATGCCGGAGCAATCATCAGATAAACAGGACCACTTGCATTTCGCACCGCTCTCATCGCCGGAAGCACATCTTTACTTGCTGCAAGATGATTGGATTTACATGCGTCTATGCAGGCTGCGCACCCCTCACAACGTGACGGATTGATAAAAAGCTCTCCTTCTTTTCCTGTCTCAATCGCATCAAATATGCAGCTTTTCTGGCATGCTCTCTCGAAACAATCTGCGCATGTATCCGTCGAAATAACAGGGGCGTATTCTTCCGGATACAAAAGACAATCCAGATGCTTTGGATCATATTCCTTCGGCAGCGGCTCCTCCACCGAAACTTTTTGCCGCAGCAAATCTTCGTATAATTGCTGAAATGTTTTCATAGGATTTCCTCTCTTTTCTGATCATAATGCTATTATGAGCAAAAAAGCTTCGTTTTATCACACTGCCACAATTGTTTTAATAATCCCCATCTGTCTTTCCTGCTTCTTATGCCTTGATCGCCCATCTCATCTTCGTTGATTTCGCCCGGCTGTTACGGACACATTCCTTTGCAGACGGTCGGATGACATCATTTGCAATCTCACTGTAAACACCGGCCTTTTTCCACTCTTTGAATGCCTTCTTCACAATTCTGTCTTCCCCGGAATGGAATGTTAAAATCGCCACTTTACCACCACTTTTCAGAGCGCTTGGGAGCTTTTCCATCAATGCATACAACACTTCAAACTCACTATTTACATCGATTCGAAGTGCCTGAAAAGTTCTCTGGCATGACTTTTTCACTGCCTCTTTCCGTTCTTTCTCCGGAATGAACGAAAGCGCCTCCTCTATCGTCTCATACAATTTAGTTGTCGTGTCAATCATTTCTCCCTGTCTGAGTTTTTTCATAACCTGCTGTGCAATCTCTGCCGCATATGGTTCATCCGAATTCTCCACAAGCATTCCTTCCAATTCGTCTTCCGTCACATTTTTTAAGCGTTCTGCGGCAGATTCTCCCTTTTCCGGATTCAGACGCAGATCCAAAGATCCTTCGCTTTTGTATGTAAATCCTCTATCCGGATTGTCAATCTGCATGGACGATACTCCGAGATCTGCAAGAATAAAGTCAAACGGTCCGGCTTCTTCGACAACCTGATCAATGTCGGCAAAATTCAAATGACGGATAGAAAGCATCTCTTCTCCGTATCCAAGGTTCTTCAAACGTTCTTTTGTCTTCACCGACTCAATCGGATCAATGTCGAGCGCATACAGATGCCCTTCACCTTTGAGACATTTTAACATTTCCAATGTGTGACCGCCATATCCAAGGGTTGCATCCAACCCTTTCTGTCCCGGTTCTATCTGGAAAAAATCCAAAATTTCTTTTACACAGATAGAAATATGCATCCCGGCGGGAGTCCCGCCCTTTCCGATTACTTTTTCAACGGTCTCCGGATATTTTTCCGGATTCAGCTCTTTATACTTTTCTTTATAACTTCTTGGGTGGGTGCCTTTATAACGCACTCGCCGTTTATGTTGTTTTTCCTGATTTTCCATATATTCTCCTTTGTCTGTTTTATTTTTGTCCCGATAAAAACCGGAAGATCATTCCAAGATATCCTCTTAAAATCTTCTCATCTGCTCCCCATATCTCATGTCTTGTCCCAGGTACCCGCACAAGCTTTGCATATGTATTTCCATTTTGGTTCAATTTTAATATAAACCGTACCTGTTCCTTTTTCGATACCAAATGATCATGTTCTGACTGAAATAAGATAACCGGTATTCGAATCCGTCTGACTCCATCTCTTTGAAGATCCCTGTTCAGACATGCTGCTGCATGAAGCCAGCCATACGATGCCGCATTCATCTGAAACAACGGCTCCTTCTCTTTCTTTGCCCGATAATATTCATAGCGAACTCTTGAGGTGGACGAACTATTTTCAAACCTTCTCGGTCCACTGTAAGGCTTCTGTCCTGCCACATACCGCTTTGCCTGCCCTGCTTTACAAAAAGCTGTCGCAATCGTTCGCGCATCATGCCACGGTACTTTCCCGCTCAAAGGACGTATCATAGGCGAAGACAGGACCAGTCTTTCGAATAATTTCGGCTTCGCTGCCACTGCGGCTGCTGCAATACCGCCTCCCATAGAATGCCCGAACAGATATAGTTTTAGATTTTTATGCTCTTTTTTCGCTGTCCTTGCCACAAATAAAAGATCTGCCACATACCGCTTGTAAGAATCCACATGTACAAGCGACGGATCCTCCACCAGACGATAACTGCGTCCATGCCCACAGTGCTCCGGTATATACACATGATATCCGCCTCTCAGAAAATAGTAGATCAACTCCTTGTACTTCTCGCTCGTCTCCGTAAATCCATGCGAGATTAAAACAACTCCTCTCGCCTTCTTTGCCTGATAACACCTTACATAAATCTGTTTCCCGTGCTCTCTTTCAAGCCACAGCTCCCGCTCTTTAGAATGCAAATACGGCTCTACAACATGTTCCATCTGTTCCTGATAGTCCTGTTCTTTTAAAATACCATTTTTCATCGCATGTCTCTCCTTCCTGCTTATTTGATCTCATACATATAAAGTTCATGCAGCGCCCTCGTCGCACAGATATATCTCGCCTGCTTTGCAAGTGCATCCTCTCTGCCAGGACAGACAGCAAATACCTGATCGAATTCCAACCCTTTTGCAAGGTAAAAGGTTGTCACCGTCAGCCCTTTTCGAAAAGTAGAGCTGTCCCTGTCAATATAGGCAGCCTCTCTCCCACGATGCTTCAGTTCCTCATAGACTGCTTTTGCCTCCTCCTCAGTAAATGTAAGTACAGCGGCAGTCTCAAACGCATCTTCCGCAAGGCGCAGTTCCTGTTCCAATGCATCCAGCGCATCCTCTTTCCTTTCAAAAACTGCTTCGGTCACTTCTTTTCCATGCCGTTCAAACAACTCCAGATCCTGAATTCCGGTAATTGCTCCTGCATATGCTGCAATCTCCATCGTATTTCGATAGCTTTTGTTCATCACAATTTTCTTTACCTGTTTCCCAAATATGCCCGGCAAAAATGTCAGCACGTCCTGTTCTCTGTCGTCCATCGTCTGCGCTCTGTCCCCAAGAATCGTCATATTACAAGAAAACAGCTGTTTCAGAATATAATATTGCAGATAAGAATAATCCTGCATCTCATCGATGACCAGATGTTTGATCTTTTGCCTTGACGTTTTCTGCTGCAGACGATATTTCAAATACAGCATCGGATATACATCTTCATACGGAAGGGTTCGTTTCTCGTAAGACCTTTCCGGAAGGGTTGGATACCCTGCCTCCTCAAGCAGCCAATTATAAATCTCATAAAGATCTCTTGTCACATACATCCCCATAAATCGGTTTTTGAGTATCTCACATTCTTCTTCCGACACTGTCCGGTCATAGAGTGTCTCATACTCATCAATCACATATTCCATCACCGCATCCATACGCGACAATAGAGGCACATCTTGAAACTTAAAATAAAACAGCTCAATCAGCTCCTGCTCTGTCTTTTTTAACCCTTTCCATTCTATCTCGGAAAAATCCATCAATTCATCTTCCAGCCCCGCCAAAAATCCTTCTGTCTGACCGATAAATTCTGCTGACTGCTTCTGTCTGTACCTCTCTTCTTCCTCGTCTGTCATCCACTTTAACTGCCGTTCAATCTGATGGTATCTATCCTCACAATCAGAGACTACATGTTTGAGTTCTTTATATGCAAACAGATCAAAACTCATCTCCTGTATATTTTCCTCTCCAAGTTCCGGCAGAATGTGCGAGATATAATCTGCAAACACACTATTCGGAGAAAGAATCAAAATATTTGAAGATTTCAAATGTTCTCTGTCGTGGTATAACAGATATGCGATCCGGTGAAGTGCCACCGAAGTTTTCCCACTTCCTGCTGCCCCCTGAATGATGAGAATCTTGTCTTTTGTATTTCGGATAATTGCATTCTGCTCTTTTTGGATTGTCCGCACAATATTTTTTAACTGCACATCCCCATTACTTCCAAGCTCTTGCTTTAAAATCTCATCATCGATCTTCACATCACTCTCAAATCCATAGATCATCTTTCCATTTCGAATCTTATACTGCCACTTTGACACAATCTCACCCTCAATCGTCCCAAGTGGAGCTTCATAAGATGCCGGGCCCTGATCAAAATCATAAAACAGTCCGCTCACGGGCGCTCTCCAATCATACACAAGCGGCACACTCCCTGTGCGCTCTGCAAAATTGCCAATCCCGATATAGAACGACTCCGCCTCATCTTCCCCGTCATAGATAAAATCAACTCTCCCAAAGAATGGCGAATCCAACATTTTTTCAAATCGGTGCTTTAACAAAAGCTTGTCCTGATTCGCATTCACCTGCCGCAGCAATGCCTGCTGGTTGTCATAGTTCTCATACCCATACTCGTCCATCTCAGTATAATTCTCCCAGTAGTATTCATGCATACTCTCGACATCTTTCTGTCCTTCTGAAATGACTACATCCAGTTCCTCTATCCGATATTTTAATTTTTCTGTCAATTGTTCTAAAAATAATGTTCCATCTATACTCATGTTGTCATCCATTTCCTTATCTGTTTTCTCAATTTCTTAAATCTTAGTGTTCTATTATACCACGTATTTTTATGTTATGAACAAAAAAATTCCGTCCGAAAAATCATTTTTTCGAACGGAATCTAACCCATTTTTATTATTGTTTTTTATCTTTTGGAAGAATCAAATTGAGCAAAATTGCCACGATTGTTGTAACAACAACCGGTGATTTTCCAAATACCGTTGTCACCCATGCCGGGAAACTTGCAAGTGCATCTGAACACTGTGTGATCCCCATTCCAAGTGCGACTGCAAGACCAATGATTGAAGTGCTGCGGTATGTAAGTGGCTGCTGTACGACAAGCTTGATACCTGTCATTGCAATCGATGCGAATACCGAAATCGTTGCACCTCCGAGTACACACTGCGGAATCGTTGTCAACAGCGCTGAGAATTTCGGGACGAACCCTGCAAGCAGAATAATCACTGCCGCCAGTCCAAGCACCATGCGGTTCACAACCTTTGTAGTTGCAACAATTCCCACATTTTGGCTGAAAGTAGCTGTCGGAAGTCCTCCAAAGAACGATCCGAAAATATTTGTGATACCATATGCCACAATACCGCCCGACAGCTCTTTATCGGTCGGCTCACGGTCAAGTCCACCGCCTGTCGTCGCTGAAAAATCTCCGATTGCCTGCACAGAGTTGATCACGAAAAGTAATACCATCGTAACGATTGCAGATACCTCAAATTTCATTCCGAAATACATCGGCTGCGGGATTTGGAACATTCCTGCCGAACCTACCGCTGAAAAATCAATCATGCCAAAGAATCCTGACACAATATATCCGACAATCATACCAATCAAAATAGATGCAAGTTTCAAAATTCCTTTTGCAAAATGGTTCAGCGCAATTACAACTGCCAGTGTGATAAATCCAACAAGCCAGTTCTGCCATGCACCATAATTCGGTGAAGATGCTCCTCCTGCCATATATTTGACAGCAGTCGGATACAATGACAGACCAATCGTAAACACAACCGTTCCCGTAATCAACGGCGGAAACAACACTCTCAATTTCTTTACAAAAATTCCGACAAACACAGCCACAATACCGCCGATCAACTGCGCTCCTAAAATAGTCGCAATATCAAAATTTCCTGCGATTGCCTGCATACTTGGTAGATACGCAAAGCTGACTCCCATGATGACCGGAAGACCGGAACCAATCTTTCCTCCAAGCGGAAACAACTGAATCAATGTGGAAATTGCAGCAATAAACAACGCTGCCTGCACAAAAATAACCTTATCGTTTCCTTCTAATCCTGCCACTCCTGCAATCACGATCGCAGGGGTTACACATCCAACAATCATTGCCACTACATGCTGCAGTGCAAGCGGAAATGCCTGTGAAAACTTCGGCATTCCATTCAATTCAAAGACAGATGCATATTTCTTATCTGTTTTCATTCCTATAGTTCTCCTCTCACTCGTCTCGCACCGGTGCTCTGCCGATACTGCCGCATATCATTATAGGAAATATTTAGATACATTGTCAATGATTGACAAACACCTTATCCATTAGTTATTTTAATAGCTATTCATAAGCAGGAAGTTGTTCTTTTTCAAAAATAATATGAATGAAAACACTCCCGTCCCCGAATACGCACGGCTTACGCCATACCCCTCTTTTGTTAATATCTCCTCCAGCATATCTCCGATGCTGACATCATCATCTACAATTAAAATCTGTTTCATGTTCTGATTCCTTCTCCTGATACAACCGATATCCGTTTTTCACACTTCTTTTCACTTCATATAACATCTGATCCGACTTCTGATACAATTCTTCAAACGTCGTTCCATGTTCAGGGGCAGTCACAATGCCCAAAGATGCCGATACCTCAACCGTCTTTCCATTCTGCTCATATGATTTGTGCAATTCCTTTAACAATTGCTGTACAGTATGTTCTATCACTGAAAAATCAGAAACATTCAAAATCATAATCGCAAATTCATCTCCGCCCATTCTTCCTATCAGATCATTATGTCGAAATGTTTTCGTCAATGTCTGTGACACATCTTTCAATACCTGATCTCCATACTGATGTCCGAACGTATCATTGATCTGTTTAAAACAATCCAAATCCATCAGCATAAAGATATGATTTCCTTCCAATGCCCACAGTGACTGCAAAAAATTATCTGCTTTCATCTTCATAGTAGTCGCATTGTAAAGTCCTGTCAAGCCATCTCGTTCTGCTCTTTCTTTCAGACGCAATTCTTCACGCTTGCGTTTGTCGATATCGTTTAAAATCATCAGCGCCTGGATATGACCATTCCTGCAATTGTCTGTCATAAGATAAATCATGCAGGATACCCATCTTTCCGTTCCCTGATACTGCATCTGAAACTGGATTTCAATAACATCCTGACCTTTTTGATACTCGTCGATCAAATATTCTTTTGAAGATTGACAGATTACATTCTTCCAGTCTTCCTTTCCTGTCACAGATAAAATATTTTCTTTCAAATACTGCTGATAAGGGATCTGCTCTTTCAAAATTTTCCCATCGACTTCCACAACCATCTCTGTCTCAAGATCTATTTTACATCGCAAAAATGCATCTGCATTCAGTGCATCCTGAATCTGCTGTTTTTCTTCCAATAGCTCCTCCTGATATTTCTTCTCACTGATATTTTCCAGAATTCCCACTGTATTCACAATCTGATGTTTCTCATCGTATAAATTCTTCATAATCATCCGGAACCACTGCACCTCTCCATGATATAAGACTTTGATTTCTGTTTCACACAATTCCTTTCTTTTGATCAGCTCAAACGTCTCTTTTAAGTTATCAGCAGATTCTTCGTCAATCACGTTTCTTTCCAAAATAGATTCCGGGACATTGGAGAGGCATGTTTTCTGAAACAGCGGATTCTGCTCTCCGACTTTCGCATGCAGTTCTTTAGTCTTTACACTGTACTCAAACACGGTCTGTTTGGATTGACTGATCGCAATACGCATCATCTCCTCACTGCTCAGCACCTCTTCATGCGACTGCAAAATCGCCTTGCGCACTTTTCCATTGTACCAATATAACCCCAAAATCAAGATTAAAAATGCCGCCGTCATCTCCGTTGCCATTCCCAATACTTTCAGATTAATATTACTGATATGCTCTTTTAGATATTTACTGTTTGTTGTGGCAAAAATATAATAATTGTTTACACCTAGTGGTGCATAATATGAGACTCGTTCCTCCTCTCCTTTTCGAAAAGTGAAATGCCCCTCTTTTTCATTCGAAATGTCTTCCTTCAATTCTTCAAGACTTCCGGTCTGATATTCGAACTCTTCGAGATCGTCCCAAACATTCGCATGATTCATAATCGCATCTTCTGACTTAAATCTCGTAATATAATTTCCTTCGGAATCTACAATCTGTATATAGATATGGTTCAGATACAAATCCCCTATCTCCTGGTTTAATGTACCAGTATCTAATATTCCAAACAAAATTCCTGTCACCACGTTCTCACTTTCAATCGGAACCGCAATGACCTGAATCTCTTTATCTGGTATGATTCGAGAATCCATTATCTCTGAAATAACAGTTTCTCCGTTTATTGCTTTTTGAAAATACTCTCGTTCTTTAATATTCGTCTTATTTCCATCTGAATCCACTGTATTTCCATCTATATCCGCGATCACAATGTGATCAAAAAAAGTCATGTCTTTAAAAAAGATTAATTGCTTATAAATTGACTCATCATATATAGAGGAAAAACCGTTGAATGCAACTGCCAACGTCTTCAGAGAAGATATCATACCTGCATACTTTTCCTTTGTTTCACGAATACCAGACTCCGCCATCTCCTCCAATTCATCCTGTGTTCTTGACATCTCCGTTTTAAAAAACGAAGTGCCAAACCTTGCAAACGCATGAACAATCAGCATTGCGGAACATAATGTAATTAAAAATACTGTTTTTGCCTTTTTGTCCATTAATCTATTCATAGCGTCCTCCCTTGTTTTGCATATTATACCATAATATCTACTTTTTTTCCACATATTATACCCTATATATCGGGTATATCCAAGCACATTTTTACTAAATATAATGATATTAAGAAAGGTGATTTTATATGATTGATTTTAGCCCGCTTTGGAAAACTTTAGAAGAAAAAAATTTTACTACTTACCGCTTACTGAAAGAGTATAACTTTTCCAAAGGCACCCTTGACTCTTTAAAGCATAACAGAAATGTAACCCTTCACACAATCGAATCGCTGTGTCGAATCTTGGAGGTTCCAATTGAAAATATCGTCAAAATCACATTTGAAGATTCTGAAGACACTGAAAAATAGCCTTTATCTAAGATATTTCACTCAGATAAAGGCTATTGATTTTATAAAGAAATATTTGGAATGCCATCAAATCCTGTTTGCAGATCCGCATCTGTCGGAATGTAATCTGACATCTTTCCATCATGGAATTTTTCATACGCATACATATCAAAATATCCGGTTCCGGTAAGTCCGAACAAAATCGTCTTTTCCTCTCCTGTCTCTTTGCATTTAAACGCTTCATCAATTGCAACTTTGATCGCGTGACTGCTCTCTGGCGCCGGCAGGATTCCTTCCACTCTCGCAAACTGCTCCGCCGCTTCAAATACAGCTGTCTGTTCTACCGATCTTGCTTCCATATATCCATCCGCATAAAGCTGTGACAGCACCGGACTCATTCCGTGATAACGAAGTCCTCCCGCATGATTTGCCGACGGAATAAATCCACTTCCCAGTGTGTACATCTTCGCCAACGGACACACCATACCGGTGTCACAGAAATCATATGCAAATACACCTCTTGTAAGACTCGGGCAAGACGCCGGCTCCACTGCAATGAAATGATAATCTTTTTCTCCTCTTAATTTTTCTCCCATAAACGGAGAGATCAATCCACCAAGATTCGATCCCCCTCCGGCACATCCGATAATAATATCCGGAGTAACACCATATTTATCCATTGCAAGTTTTGCTTCTACACCGATGACTGACTGATGCAGTACAACCTGATTCAGAACACTTCCAAGCACGTAACGATACCCTTCACTTCCCACTGCAACTTCCACAGCCTCCGAAATCGCACATCCAAGACTTCCTGTCGTTCCCGGATGTTCTGCAAGAATCTTGCGTCCAACCTCCGTCTCCATCGACGGTGACGGTGTCACGCTCGCGCCGTAGGTGCGCATCACTTCTCGCCGGAACGGTTTCTGCTCATAAGAACATTTCACCATGAATACTTTACAGTCTAAGCCGAGGTAAGAACACGCCATCGAAAGTGCTGTTCCCCACTGTCCTGCTCCTGTCTCGGTCGTAACACCTTTCAATCCTTGTTTCTTCGCATAATACGCCTGCGCAATGGCGGAATTCAATTTGTGACTTCCGCTCGTATTATTTCCTTCAAATTTATAGTAAATCTTTGCAGGAGTCTGCAGTTTTTCTTCCAGACAATATGCTCTTACAAGCGGCGCCGGACGGTACATCTTATAAAAATCCTGTATCTCCTGCGGAATCTCAATGTATCTGTTATCGTTGTCCAATTCTTGTTCCACCAGCTCTTTGCAGAACACAACCGAGAGTTCTTCTTCTGTCATCGGCTGCAACGTCTCCGGATTCAAAAGCGGCGCCGGTTTGTTCTTCATATCTGCACGCATATTGTACCATGTCTTTGGCATCTCACTTTCTTCCAGATAGATTTTATAAGGGATTTTTCGTTCGCTCATTGTGTTTATCTCCTTTTCAATATGAAATCTGCGGGACAAGAAATTCTATATAACAAAAAACTCTCGTCCCATACAATATCTATTGCAGGGACAAGAGTACATAATTCAACTCCTGCGGTGCCACCCGGCTTGGTATATCTTTCACTATATACCCACTTATGCATACTGACATATGCGAACTTTGTTAACGGAGTACTGTCTCCGGCTCACCTACTGTAAATCTTTGCCGTTCAGCTCGCCCTCGGAAGCCCATTCTCTACAGCTACATCTTACTGCACTCCCACCATCTGCAGTTCTCTGTGAAGCAAACACTGAAGATACTTACTCTTCCTCATCGGTTTATTTATTAGTACTTTACCACGCTAATTTATTATTGTCAAGAAGTTTTCTTTTATTTATATAGATTTTCACCATTTGTGGAAATCACATCTTTATACCAGTAATAGCTGTCTTTTTTATAGCGATTCAACGTTCCTCCTTCTTCGTTGCGATCCACATATACAAATCCATATCGTTTCTGATATCCGTTCAGCCAGCTTAGCAAATCTGTAAATGACCATGTACAATATGCTAACACTTCACACCCTTCTTCGATCGCCTCACCCAGTGCTTTCAAATGCTCTTTCAGATACTCAACACGATATACGTCATGAACTGCGCCATCCTCCTCTAATTTGTCAAATGCCCCCAATCCATTTTCGGATATGATAATCGGCAGCGCATAGCGGCTCGTGATTTCGCGACAGCAAAATTGAAGTCCTTTCGGATCAATACTCCAATCCCAGTCTGTTGTCATAAGATACGGATTCGCCGGATTTTTATAAATTCCGGGAATTCCGATTTCCTGTGCAGTTCCTTTTTTCCCTGTTGTGTTCATTGTTCCATACGGCGTAACACCATCTAATGGATTGTATTCACATACGCAGCTCTGGTAATAGTTTACACCCATAAAAGTGATCTCTTTTGCAGCTTCTTTCAAAATTTCTTCATCACCGCTTTGCATTTGAGGCGCAATTTTCTTTTTCTTCAAATAGGTCATTGCCGCTTTCGGATATCGTCCATATGCATAGACATCCATCCACCAATAATTTTTCAAATCATCATAATTGCTTTTTGCCATTGCATTGATCGGCTTACAATCCAGCGCATAAGAAGGTGTGTATGCAAAGCTTGCTCCGATCTCACCTTTGTATCCCATCTCGCGATAAGCAAGAACCGCTTTTGCATGCGCCATAAAAGCGTGATGATTTACTTGATAAAACATCTTCTGATCGTCAAATTTTCCCGGCGGATGTTGCGCTGTCAGCCAGCCAAGTGAAGTGAAAATATTCTGTTCATTTAATGTAATCCAATATTTTACCTTGTCTCCCCAGTTTTGGAACAATGTCTTTGCATAGGTTACATAATCGTCAATAATTTCCGCGCTCTCCCATCCGCCATAGGAATCCACAAGCGCCTGTGGCAAATCCCAGTGAAAGATTGTCACCATTGGCTCAATGTGATTTTTCAGGCACTCATCAATCACATCCCCATAAAAAGCAATCCCTTTCTCATTGATCTCGCCTTTTCCTTTTGGGAAAATTCTCGCCCACGAAATGGAAAACCGGTATGTTTTCAATCCCATCTCCGCCATCAGCCTGATATCTTCTTTATAGCGGTGATAATGATCAACCGCAACATCGCCTGTCGTCTCTTTGTATGTCTTCCCCGGAATTCTGACAAACTCATCCCAGTTTGTCATTCCTTTTCCATCTTCCGCATATGCCCCCTCAATCTGATATGCTGCTGAGGCGCTTCCCCATAAAAAGTCTTTTGGAAATGCTGTTTTTTCGATCTGTTCCATCATTTTTCTCCTCTCACACTTACTATCTGATTGTCAAAATTGAATCTAACACGTTTGCTTTTCCTGTTTTTACAGCTTTTATTTCTTGATATCGGTTTGTATTTGAAATAATCACCGGTGTCATAAGATCATACTCCTGCTCTATTTTCTCCTTTTCAAAAGTAAGAAGCACATCTCCTTTTTTTACCTCATCGCCTGTCTTTTTCATCGGATGAAAATACTGACCTTTTAAGTTAACAGTATCGATACCAACATGGATCAGCAGCTCCACACCTTTATCACTCGTTAAACCTACTGCATGACCAGTTTCAAACATCATATCTACTTTACCGTCAAATGGCGCATATACAACACCTTCAGCCGGAACCACCGCAACCCCTTTTCCTAAGATTTCCTGTGAAAAAGTTGCATCCTTCACCTGATTTAACGAAACAATTTCTCCTGCTAATGGGTTTAAGACTGTAATCTCTTCGCCATCTGTCAACTCTGGTTCTTCTTTTACTTCCTCAAAATACTCTTCTTCGTCATCTTCATCTACAACATCTTCAAATCCGATTAGCATAGTAGCAATAAATGCAACTATCACTGTGATCAAGATTGTGAGCGCTGCAATCAAAAGACTCATCGGACGGCTTTCTTCCACATATTGAACAATCGTTACAATCGCAGGTGTGGCAATTCCAAAGCATTTCAGTTGGAAGAATCCTCCAAACAAACCACCTGCCACAGCCCCGATACATGCTCCAAGCATTGGCCGTTTCAATCGCAATGTTACTCCGTAAAGAGCCGGCTCTGTAATTCCCGCAAGAAGTGCTGAAAATGCTGAGGAACCTGCAATCTGTTTAAAATCTTTATTTTTACTTTTGATGGCAACTGCAAGCGATGCCGCTCCCTGTGCCATATTGGAACAAAGTTCTCCAATACAAATAAAATTCTCATATCCTGTTGTTGCGATCATGCCAAGTTTAATCGGTGTAAATGCATGATGCATTCCCGCCATGACTACAAACGGATAAATACCTGCAACGAGTCCGACCGCAATAAAGCCTAATTTATCATGAATGAAATAAACCACATCCGATAAAACATTTCCGCAAATAGCACCAAGTGGTCCTAATATGATCAATGCAATCGGCGCCTCTATCAATACGACAAGCATTGGTTTTAAAAAGTTTTTCGTAATGACCGGTGTGATTTTATCCACAAATTTTTCTACATATTTCAGTGACCACACTGCTAAAATAATCGGAATGACCGAATAAGAATAGGTTGCGTATGTCACAGGTATAAGGCCTAAAAATCGAATTGTCTCATTTGCATCGTGCGCGGTTGTCATCATACTGATGAAATTAGGATGCAGCATAATCAATGCAATACTTGCCGCATAATATACATTCGTGCCAAATTTTTTAGATGCAGACACTGCAATGAGAACCGGCATGAAGAAGAATGCACCATCTCCTATCACAGTTAAGAGTTGATATGTATCTCCACTTGTATTTAGCACTCCAATCATTGGCAGCAATGTCAAGAGCACTTTGATCATCGCAGCTCCGATAATCGCCGGAATGACAGGAGTCATAATTCCTGAAATCGTATCCATTAACATGGTTAAAATATTTTTCTTCTCAGTGCTGTTTTCCTTCTTTTTCGGTACTTGATTTGAAAATTTCCCCAATTTGTTCAATTCTTCATAGACATATCCCACATCATTTCCTATGATGATCTGATATTGTCCTCCTTTCTTCATAACCCCCATAACACCTTTTGTCTTTTTGACTGCCTCATCATCTACGATGGACTCGTCTTTCAAATTAAAACGAAGTCTGGTCATGCAGTGTACCAGTCCGGTAACATTTTCTGCTCCACCTACACGTTGTAAAATTTTCTTTGCTACGCTTTCGTAATCCATACTTTTTTCCCTCTCTTCATTGCTTATTGATTTTAATATAAAAAAGACTCGACCACAAAAAGACGCCATTTCCCGGGATAGCCTCTTTTTATGATCAAGTCTTGCTTAACTGAATAATAACAAACTTAATAATTCTATTCTATTGTTCATCTAGTATTCGTTTTATATGAATCAACAAATATAATTGTTCGTCAATACTCAACGTATAATCATATTGTTTTTTGATCAGCGTGGACACTTTCTCCACACCTTTATATGCGTATGCATTCTGTTCTACCATAACATCATAAATCTCATACATACTATCTTTATATGTTTTTCCACTAAAAATTCTTGCTGAAAAGAATTTTAAATGTGTGAGAAATCTCTGATAAGAGACTGAAGTTTCATCAAACTCTATTTTGAAATGAATTCTGATAATCTGCATAATCGCATTTATCAATTCTACAATCTTTCTCACAACCGGTGTGTCACTACTCTCCATCTCTGATGAAACAATATGCATAGCAATAAAAGCCGCCTCATCATTTTCCAGTGAAATTCCTGTTTCTTCCTGTATCCACTTTACAGTTCTTTCTCCCAGTTCATATTCTTTCGGATAGAATTTCTGAATATCCATCTTTATCATATTCTTTAGATGAATACCTTCGGCATGTCTTTCAATCACCGAATTAATATGGTCTGTCAGTGTGATATACAACACTTCATTTATCTTCAGATGGTACTCCGTTTTTGCTGCCTGCACTACTTTTCCTACAATTTCAAGATATCGTTCCGATATCGCCTTAACAATTTCCTGTAATGTGTGATTCTTGTCATGATCTTCCAGGCAATATATCTTATCAATCAGAGTATCGTCTATACACTCACCTTTTTTCTTTTTAAACCCAATCCCGGGACCTGTGATAATCACTTCTCTTTTCTTTTCATCGATTGTCACAACGGAGTTTGTGTTCAAAACTCTAAGAATCTTCAATCTGCGTGCTCCCTCCTATAGAATAAAAAAACTGCTTATAATACCGCTCTCTAAAGTATTATAAACAGTCTTGCTTACCCTCACGTAATAACAAACTTAATATCTGTAACTAGGATAACAGTACGCTCCCTATTTGTCCATACCCTTTTTTATTTTTATTGATTTTACACAGTTTTATCTTTCTGTTTTTATGCATGTTCTCTAAATATTTTCGGTTAATGTTTTCCCACCTACGTTGTCAAAAAATGCACGCATGGAACTGGTCACCATCTGAAACATTAATTTTGCCGCATCTTCCGGAGATTTATCCTCGCCTTCTTCCAGCCATGTTTTCACAAATCCCAGACATCCATTCCAGCAAAATGAGTAAAAATACTTCATCTCAGCAAGCTGCTCAGGCAGCATATCTCCTCGCACATGCCGACTATATTGTTCCAAAAAGTTTTCAATTCGTCTCACAAACGCAATATCCCCGTGAGGCCCCACAAGCGCACAGCCAATTTCCCTGTTTGCTGCCAGCACCCGGAACATATCCTGCATAAAAAAATAAATACTTTTTTCTCCTCCCTCAATCGGATGCTCCTGAATTGCTCTCCCCATCTCTTCTAAAATCTCATCTTCTATCTCTTTGAGCATTCCTGGAATATCAGAATAATGGAGATAAAAGGTTGAACGATTAATATCCACTTTATCAACCAACTCTTTCACCGTAATTTCTCGAATACTCTTCTCCCTCATCAACTGTGCCAGTCCGGCTCTCAACTGGCTTTTTGTCTTTCTGACTCTGCGATCCATTTTCTTCTTTCCTTTCCTTATTTTATATAATTTTATATGTATCCCAACATTTTTTTCATATCTGTCTATAATTCAACATTTCCCTTAACTATTAATGGTTGTAAATCGATTTTTTCATTAATATAATACTTTTTGTTAAAAAAATCAACATGGTATCTATTTACTAGAATATTTTTAGAAAAGAGGCTTGTATTTTATGAAAAAATCATTTCGAATTTTCCGACGCGACTTATCAAGACTTATGCATAATCGGGCCGCAATTCTTGTCACGATAGGTGTCTGCCTGCTGCCATCGCTCTATGCATGGTTCAATATTGCAGCCAATATCGATCCATATGGCAATACATCCGGTATCAAAATCGCAGTCGCCAACAATGACACGCAGGCAACTGATCAAGATATCACAATTAATGCCGGACAGGAAATCTTAGATAATCTGAAAGAAAACAAACAACTCGGCTGGGTGTTTACCTCCGAGAAAAAAGCAGTAGACGGGGTTAAATCAGGCAAATACTATGCTGCCATTGTAATCCCGAAAGATTTCAGCAGTTCTCTGCTTAGTATCTTATCCGGAAATTTAAAAACTCCGGAACTAGACTATTATATCAACGAAAAAGTAAATGCGATCGCACCAAAAATAACAAGTAGTGGTGCCAGCACGATTCAGGAAGAGATAAACAGTACATTTTCCGCTGTGGCATCGGAGTCTGTCTCCTCCATACTTAAAGAATCTGCCGGAAAGCTGTCCAACACACTTGGGACAGTAAATTCCAATGTAATTGCAATGCTCAATAAGACTGAGAACAACCTTGCGTCCTACGAAAAGATTCTTCTGACCTTTTCTTCTGACACTGCCAGTGCGCAGTCTTCCATTGCAAACGCTGCCAAGACTTCAGAATCTTTAAAAAATTCAGCGACATCAGGTGCTTCCGCACTTGAAAACTCTATCTCAATCCTAAAGGACGCCAGAAGTGCAGCTGGAGATTTTTCTTCCGCTCTCTCTAGTTCTGTTTCACAAGGTGAAAATCTCCTTGGACAAGCAAGCAGTTCCATCTCTTCAGGACTTGACAGTCTGGAATCCAAAGCTCAATCTGTCAATAACTCTATTGGCAATGCTTTAGATGCCGCAAATTCTGTCACCGAGTTAAACGGAAAGATTTTAGCTGATTTGGAAGAACTCAGCTCTTTCTTACCTGACAAGATTACGGAAAGTATCCAAAAACTTCAAGCACAAAATCAGAGTAATCAGGAATTGGTAAATTCTTTGACTGCCGGAAACAAAGGTATTTCAGATGCTATTTCAACTGCATCTACTTCCCGAAAAGAGATTGCCGGAATTGCTTCTGACAGCATCGACAGTCTTCATACCTTCCGTTCTACACTGGATCAGAATGTACTTCCTCAGCTGAATCAGACCTTAGATCTGTTTTCTTCTGTAACCGGTGAACTGACAGGACTTCTAAATGGTGTTCCTGCCACGGCAGATCAAATGAATGGAATTCTGTCACAACTTGAAAAGAGCCTTAAAAGTACAAACGAAGCACTTGACGGCACAAAAACCGCTCTGCAGAATGTTCAGGGGCACATTGATACCATCCAGACAGATATCAATGCACTGGCAAGTTCTGATGCTTTTCAGACACTGCTCTCATTAGAAGGGGTCGATGACAAGTCTGTTGCTTCCTTCATGTCTTCTCCTGTAGAGATTCAGACAGAACGACTGTATCCGGTAAAAAATTACGGTTCTTCCATGACACCGTTCTACACGAACCTCGCTATTTGGGTAGGCGGAATCGTACTGATTGCCATATTTAAAATGGAAGTAGACAAAGATCACTCCATGCGCAATTATGGTTCTGTTTCTCTTTACTTCGGACGTTGGCTTTTGTATGTAACTGTAGGTGTCGTACAGGGAATTATCGTTACTGCCGGCGACATTTTCCTTCCGGGTGTACAATGTACTAATCCGGCAGCATTAATACTGACGGGAGCAGTCTGCTCTTTCGTATATGTAAATATTATTTATGCTCTTTCCCTTACATTCAAACATATCGGAAAAGCATTGTGTGTCATACTGGTAATTCTGCAGATTCCAGGTTCCTCCGGAACCTATCCAATCGAGATGACCCCTGCCTTCTTCCAAAATCTGCATCCATTGCTCCCATTTACTTATGGTATCACTGCAATGAGAGAATGTATTGCTGGAATGTACGGGAGCACTTATATACATAATCTGCTCATTTTACTACTGTATGTGCCAATCTCCCTTTTGATCGGACTTGGTATCAGACCTCTTTTATCTGGGCTCAACCGACTGTTTGATCAGAAATTAGCCGAGACGGAATTGATGATCGGCGAAACGCCAACTGAAGTGGTAGGAAAAAAGCTACAGCTTTCTATGCTTCTTTCTGCTTCGTTGTCACAAGAAGAATTGCAGATACAAACCGCTTCCAAAGCACAGGCATTTGAAAAGAACTATCAGAAAATGATAAAAATTGGGTTCCTTGCTATTTTGATTGTTCCTCTGATTTTCCTGATTTTGATGTTCAGTCTGGAATCCAAACTCGTATTCCTTGTTCTTTGGATTCTATCCATCATTTTGATTGCAACATGGCTTATTATAGTGGAATATTTCCACAGCGCATTTGCCAATCAACAGAAACTCGCAGGTATGTCTTTCAATGAAATGCTGGAATCATTCCGCAAAAAGGAGGAGGAGTAAGACCATGAAGAATATATTTCAGATTTTTTATCACGACATCAAGAAAATCCGTAAAAACGTCATTGCGTTGATTGTTATTCTCGGAATTACCATTGTTCCTTCCCTCTATGCGTGGTTCAACATTGCTGCAAGCTGGGATCCATATGGAAATACAGGAGACTTGAAAGTTGCTATAGCCAGCCAGGATAAAGGGTACGACGGTGAACTGATTCCGGTCAAACTAAACTTAGGTGATCAGATTCTATCTGAATTGCACGAAAACACACAACTCAATTGGGTCTTCACAAATGCAAAGGATGCTAAAAAAGGAGTCAAGTCAGGACGTTACTATGCAGCATTAGTGATTCCAAAAGATTTTAGCCAGGACATGATGAGTCTTTTTTCTCCTGATGTCACACATCCTAAGATCACTTACTATATCAACGAAAAAGAAAATGCAATTGCTCCAAAGATAACAGACAAGGGGGCAACTGCTGTACAACAACAGGTAAACAGTACCTTTACAGAGACTATTTCTAAGACTGCCTTAGAAGCATTCCAGTATGTTGCTGATATCTCTAAGCAATCCGGAGACAAAACATTAACAGATAACCTTGCGGCATCGCTTGCAAATATCTCACAGGATTTGTCCTCTGCCGCCGGCACTGTACAAGCATTTTCAGATATGTCAGACGCCGCTTCCCTTATGCTCGATACAACTTCTGAGTTTCTCGAACAATCCGGAAACGGAACACAGGACAGCCTGAATGCGCTGAACGATGCAGGAGATGGCATCAGTTCTCTCACTTCCGCAATTACCGGAACTACCACCGCTGTCAATCAGGCATTGGCAGACAACAAAAAGTTTTATACAGCTGTCTCAGACGCTTTAGACTCTGCTCTTAGTTCTTTTTCTTCTGACAGTGACGCAGCTGCATCAGCACTTTCCTCTGTCGGAGACCGGGTGCAAAAGCTTATAGACGGCTATACTTCCCTGTCCGATTCATTGACTGCACTCAAAGAGTCTTATCCTATTCTGACTCCTTCTGTAGATGCAATCAATCGGCGTATTGCTGAAGCAATCGAACATCAGACATCTATCAAAAATGAACTAGATTCTGCACAATCGCAAATCACCGGCACTACCCAAGATGCCACCGCTTTAAAAGCAGATGTCGATCGTCTGATTGCCGACAGCGTTCAATCGATTACAGATGTCAAAAATAGTTTTGAAACAAATGTAAAAGATGAACTTGACAACTTAGCAAACAATGTTGATAATACCGGATCTTCTGTCTCAACATTATTACAGCAGCTGAATAACAGTGTATCCAACATCTCCAAAGCATCTGATAAATCAGCTTCAAATTTATCAGAAGTACACAGCACACTAAATGAATCAGCCTCATTACTTTCGGATCTTTCCGAAAAGCTAAGTTCTGCTTCTCAGATTATGACATTCTCCGGAAGCGACGGCATGGCTATTCTGACCTCTCTGCTGTCAGAAGGTTCCGAAAGCGTCTCTGCTTTCCTTGCCTCTCCTGTCAGTCTGTCAGAGCATGCTATTTACCCAATCAGCAACTACGGTTCTTCCATGGCACCGTTTTACTCAACACTTGCAATTTGGGTCGGAGGCATTGTATTAGTTGCCATGTTAAAAGTAACCGTAGCGGAAAGTACCGTTTCCAAGCTCAGAAATCCGAAAGCTCACCAGTTGTATATCGGACGTAGTATCCTTTTACTGGGTGTCGGACTTTTACAGAGCGGACTCATTTGTCTTGGAGATTTGTTCTATTTGCAAATTCAATGTGAACACCCATTTTTATTTCTCCTTGCCGGATGGTTCACAAGTATTGTCTATGTGAGCATCATCTATGCTTTGACTGTTTCATTCGGAGATATCGGAAAAGCAATCTGTGTTGTTCTGCTTGTTATGCAAGTTGCAGGAAGTGGTGGAACCTTCCCAATTGAAGTTGCACCGGAATTTTTCCAAAAAGTATATCCGCTGCTTCCATTTACTCACAGCATGAACGCCATGCGCGAATGTATCGCCGGATTCTACGGAAACACTTATTGGAAAGAACTTGGTACACTTGCTCTCTTCCTGATACCGGCATTACTTCTTGGACTTGTACTTCGTAAGCCAGTTATCCGACTTAATGACGCTTTTACAGAGAAATTAGAGAGCACACATCTCATCTAATATATCAGCAGCGGGAATCACAAAAACTAGTGGTTTCCGTTGCTTTTTACATGTTGTATCATCCCTGCGACCTCCTCATTCGCATTATTTACAGTCAACACAATATCCGGATGACGATTCTGAAACACTCTAAATATCTCATCGGCAAATCCTTGTCCCATAAAATCAATTTCCGAAAAATCAAAAATCACTTCTTTAAATTCTTCCAAGCGACTCAGAATTCTCCTCGCCTGCGATCTTGCAACCGGTTCGCCCTGACGACAAAATTCTTTCATTGGAATCAGAGTCTTTACAACCCCTTCCCCAAGAGGCGCAAACATATCAAACACTTCTCGTGCCGTCCTCTTCGTATCATTTTCCAATTTCATCTGCACCATCGTTCCAATACGATTCAATTTTGTATAATAAGCAATCAAATGACTTCTTACAAATTTTGCTTCATCATCACACCGATTACTATACATCACATCTTCTGACCACAAGGCAAATTGCGCAAGCATCTTGGAAGTAAAAAAGATGCCCTCTCCGGAATGACTCTCTGGACTCGTTGTGAATTTTCCTTTATACAATTCCATCCTTGCCTGTGCCGTGTCCATCTTGATATGAAGCTGCTGATCGGCATATTGTCGAATACTGTTAAAAATTCCAATCCCGTCATCTGCAATGGAAATTTCTGTATACAGTACATCTTTCTTCACCTTACAACAGATTCTTTTTGCCTTCGCATGTTCAATTGCATTATTCATCATCTCTGTAAACGCATAATACCAAATCTTTCTAGAATTCTCGGAAAGATCATTTAAAATCGGGAATACTTTGTCAAAGTAAAATGTATCTTCTTCCAAGTCTTCAACATTGTCCACCTCCCACTCTTCTTCCACAGTAATCAAGCAATATCCACATTCTTTATCCGCATTCGGAACGATGATTTTTTGTTCCACACACTCTTTCAGATATCTTTTTACAGTCGTAATAGAGACCTCAAAGTTTTCCATCGTTTTCTGGGCATATGCGCCATCATCCTGACGAATCTTCTCTAACATATACTTTTTAATCCATTCTCTTTTTTCTTCTGTAAATGACATTTTCTCACCTTCATTCAAACTTTATTTTTATATATACAAACTATATCATCTTTATTTTTGAATTTCAATACAATAAAATATAATTTTAAATTTGTTTATTGTTTCCAATATCCTGTTATAATATTTTCTAACGCAACAAAAAATTCTCCTGTGATTTCATTTCCTCACAGGAGAATTCCCCAACTTTTTATTATTTTTCATCTTTTTTATATGCCTGTATATAGACAAAATTATCATTTTCTCTTTCCATAGCATAATCCACATTCAATATCGCATCGATCAGATCTTGTCCACCTGATTCCACTGCGGTCATCTCCATCTCAAGTGCCCGCCTTGCGTCTTCCACTGTCAGATCGTCCAAAAATACCTGTTCACCGCTTCTTAGCATGTTGCCTGGAATCAGAAGCGTATCACCAAGTTTCACGCCACTTTCCTTCTTTTCCTTCAGTTGACCGATCAGATCCTGACCGGTAATCAGTCCTGACACGGTAATCGTCTCACCAAAGAAATCATTGCGAATCGCATATACATGAACGGTAAGTCCCGGAAATTCTTCCATCAATGTCTCAGCAAACTTACTGATTGTCTGGTAGGTCAGTTTACCTGTGGCAATTGTAACCGTTCTTGAAAATGATTTCTTCATCTGTTCATATTCCTGACTTCTTCGAAGCTGCTCTAATGCCTCCTGAAATTCATTGATCAAAAGACGCATCATTCCGACACCATTCTCCAGCTGAATATATCCGTCATAGCGTTCTTCTTCCGGAAATTCCCGTCCCGCCAGAATATACCATTCATCACTGGCATGAATAAAATGCAGACCAAATTCCTCATAATATTTCTTTTGGCGGCTCTCGATCATATCGATCACCTGCCCTGCTTCTTCTTTCGTAAATAACTCAAGCGGATACAGGCCTTCTCGGTACTTTGTAATTCCTGCCGGCACCGCAGACACACTTCTCATAAACGGAAGAAATTTTGAGAGATCGTCGATCGTCCGCTCCAGCTCTTTCCCGTCATTGACATTCTTACATACAACAACCTGACCATTCATCTCGATATGGTTTTCATATAGGATATCTAAAAATTTCAGTTTCTCTCCCGCAAAACGATTATGCAGCATCTTACATCGCAATTCCGGATTAGTAGTCTGCACGGATATATTGATCGGCGCCAAATGCATCTGTATGATACGTTCAATATCCGGCAGCTTCATATTTGTCAACGTGATATAGTTTCCCTGCAAAAAGGACAGTCTGGAGTCGTCATCCTTAAAATAAAGTGTCTCGCGCATTCCCGGCGGCATCTGATCAATAAAGCAGAAAATACACTTGTTGCTGCAGGTACGGTATTCGCTCATAAGCCCATTCTCGAATTCAATTCCAAGATCTTCATCATAATCTTTGTCAATCTCTAGAAGCCATTCTTCCCCATCCTGTTTTTCGACCAACACTTCAATATATTCATTTTTTATCAAATATCTGTAGTCAAAGACATCCTGTATCGCCTGATCGTTGATTGCAAGGAGCACATCCCCGACTTCAATCTCCAACTCCTCTGCGATTGAATCCGGATACACCTCTTTAATAACATGTCTTTGTTCGTTCTCTTTCTTATTCAAAACATACCTCTCATCATTCAATTTATTATTTTGCACTTTACATTCCTTTATTATACTTGTTTTCTTAATTGACTTCCACCGGTTATCGCACAAAAATAAAAAAAAGTTGTTCATCTGCTCATAAGACAAACAACTTTTCATCTAAAAATTAAAACATTTTAATATATGCGTCACGCTCTGCTCCTACAGAAACATATTTTACCGGGCACTCAATCACTTTTTCAATGTATTGGATATACTCAAGCGCCTCTTTTGGCAAATCTTCTTTTGTGCGGCAGCCACTGATATCGCACTTAAAGCCTTTCATATATTCATATACAGGCTTTGCTGCATTCAATGAATCAATGTCAGAAGGGAATGTATGAATCACTTCTCCGTTCAACTCATAAGCCGTACAAACCGGAATCTCATCCATATAAGAAAGCACATCTAACTTTGTCAATGCAACATATGTGCATCCCTGCATCTTCGCACCATAACGGGAAGCAACCACATCAAATCCACCGACTCTTCTTGGTCTTCCTGTTGCTGCACCATACTCACCGCCTGCCATACGAAGAGCCTCTGCTTCTTCTCCAAACATCTCACATGTAAATGGTCCTTCACCTACACAACTTGAGTACGCTTTCATAATACCAATGCTCTCATCTAATTTTGCAAATGGTGCGCCTGCTCCAATCGGTGCATATGCTGCCAATGTTGTGGACGCTGATGTATATGGATAAATACCAAAATCAATATCACGAAGCGCTCCGAGCTGTGCTTCAAAAATAATTGATTTTCCATCATTCATTGCATCTGAAAGATACTCTGTTGTGTTGCATACAAATGATGCAAAAAATGTACCGTATTTTTCAAGCCATGCAAACATCTCGTCCACCTGAACCGGCGCATTTTTATATCCGCCTTCCACAGTCAGATTCTTCCATTCAAGCACATCTGCAAGTCTTTTCTTCAATGTATCCATGTGAAGCAGATCACCCATGCGGAACGCTTTTTTCATATATTTGTCCGCATATACGGGCGAGATTCCACGACGTGTAGAACCAAACTTTTTATCTGCCAGACGATCTTCCTCCAGACAGTCTAAAAGCTTGTGATATGGCATACAAATCGTTGCTCTGTCACTGATTTTTAAATTCTTTGGAGTTACAGAAACACCTGCTTCCTCCAGTTTTTGTACCTCTCCGTATAAATGTTCCAGATCTATTACCACTCCTGGTCCTAAAATATTCACCGTATCCTCACGGCAAATCCCTGACGGCATCAGGTTCATAATAAATTTTCCTTTTTCGTTGATCACTGTATGACCCGCATTGTTTCCGCCTTGATAACGAACAACTACGTCATAATCCTCGCTCAGAAGGTCTACCATTCTTCCCTTTCCTTCATCGCCCCAGTTCGTACCTACAATCGCTGTTAACATATTTCAAACTCCTTTCAGACATTAATATCCGCTGTAACACTTGGTTCATCTTTAGACTGTTCCAGCACTGGTGCCACAATCTCTTTTAAAAATTTGTCGCATTGATGTGCAGCCATTCCGGTAAATGTCTCCGGCTGCATCAACATCTCAATCTCTTCATCAGAAAGCGCAAATGTGTCGTCGGCTTTGATTCTGTCCAACAAATCATTCTTCTTTCCATACAATTTCACTTGTTCTGCCGCCTTCACGGAATGCTGGCGAATTGCCTCATGCAGAACCTGTCTGTCTCCGTTTTTATTCTTCACGCAATACATCATAATATTCTCCGTCGCCATAAACGGAAGTTCCTCTTCCAAATGCTGTCTGATCACAGCCGGATATACTTTCATACCACGCACTACATTGATGTACAAATTCAAAATTGCATCTACCGCAAGAAATGCTTCCGGTACAGATAAACGTTTGTTAGCCGAGTCATCCAATGTTCTCTCGAACCACTGTGCAGATGCTGTCACTGCGGTATTCTGCAGGTCACAGATCACATAGCGTGCCAAAGAAGCCATTCTCTCACTTCTCATTGGATTTCTCTTATATGCCATCGCAGAAGAACCAATCTGCTTCTCCTCAAACGGTTCATCCACCTCTTTTAAATGGCTCAAAAGTCTGATGTCACTTGAAAACTTAGATACACTTTGGGCAATTCCTGAAAGCACCTGTAAGACAGCAAAATCTACTTTACGTGTATACGTTTGTCCACTTACACTCTGGCATTTTGAAAATCCTATCTTTTCTGCAATCTTCTGTTCTAATAATTCTACTTTTTTCTCATCTCCGTCAAAAAGCTCTAAAAAGCTTGCTCCGGTTCCTGTTGTTCCTTTGCATCCAAGCAGTCTCATACTATCTAATTGAAAGTCCAACTGCTCCAGATCAAACAACAGGTCATTCAGCCAAAGGCACGCTCTCTTTCCGACTGTTGTAGGCTGTGCTGCCTGAAAATGTGTATATGCAAGTGTTGGCAGTGATTTGTATTGTTCCGCGAACTTGCTGAGTGCGTCTATCGCATTGACTAAAAGCACGCGCACTCTCTTTAATGCTGTATGCATTAAAATAATGTCTGTATTATCTCCAACATAGCAGGAAGTTGCTCCGAGATGGATAATTCCAGCCGCATTCGGACATGCATCTCCATACGCATGCACATGCGCCATCACATCATGGCGAAGTTCTAATTCGTACTTTTTCGCTGCTTCATAATCAATATTATGAATCTGTGACTTCATTTCCTCAATCTGTTCTTCTGTGATCGGCAACCCTAATTCTTTTTCGCTCTCTGCGAGTGCTACCCATAATTTTCTCCACATAGAAAACTTCTGGTCTGCCGAAAAAATATTTTGCATCTCATAACTTGCATATCTGCCACATAGTGGCGACTGGTAAATATCTGTTCTCATCTTTCCTCCTACTTTGACCTGTCAAATAAAATAGAATAAGACAAAGATACCATGAAAACATCTGTTACACCCTGTTTTCAAGACCCCTTTGTCCTTACGTCAAACATGATATACCTATGAGAAAGTATTGTCAAGTTTTTTGTTCGCATACATTCCTTATTTAAAGCAGATAAGCCGTTTTCTGTTTCATTTTAATAATTTTCAGCCCGAACTTCAAAATAGCTCTGAGGATGAGCACATGTTGGACAAACTTCCGGTGCTTTTGTTCCCACTACAAGATGACCACAGTTTCTGCACTCCCATACTTTCACTTCACTTTTTTCAAACACAGCTGCCGTCTCGACATTCTTCAATAATGCTCTATACCGTTCCTCATGATGCTTCTCAATCTCGGCTACAAGGCGAAATTTTGCTGCCAGTTCCGGAAATCCTTCCTCTTCTGCTGTCTTCGCAAATCCCTCATACATATCTGTCCACTCGTAATTTTCACCTTCTGCGGCTGCTTTCAGATTATCTGCCGTATTTCCGATTCCGTTTAATTCTTTAAACCACATCTTCGCATGCTCTTTTTCATTATCCGCCGTCTTTTGGAATAATGCAGCAATCTGCTCATAACCTTCTTTTTTTGCTACGGAAGCGAAATAAGTGTATTTATTTCTCGCCTCCGACTCTCCTGAAAAAGCACTTCTTAAATTTTTTTCTGTCTCTGTTCCCACATACTTATTGTTCATAAAAATCATCTCCTTACTTTTTAACATATTTATCACTTGGAAAACAGCTTATCTTGCTTCTATTTTAGCACAGTTTTTTCGTGCTGTACCCACTTTTATCAAAATATTTATAAATCTCTTCACCGCCTCATCCGAACTACTTATTCCCTGCTCCGCTATACTCACAATCTTCTAAGCCTTCATCAGGCAAATAACAGGTACGTCTCTCTTTGTCCACTAGCTGTTTTACAAAATCTGTATTTGGATTACGTAAAAGGTCGTCCGGCTTTGCATACTGCTGCACCTGACCTTTACCCATAACAAGCACCTTTGTGCCAAGTTTCAGCGCCTCCGAAATATCGTGAGTGACAAACAAAACGGTGATCCCCGTTTTTTTATGGATTTGTTTCAGCTCAATCTGCAACTGTCCACGAGTAATTTCATCAACCGCACCGAAAGGCTCGTCCATCAGCAGAATCTCAGGAGATGCCGCCAGTGCTCTTGCTATTCCAACCCTCTGCTGCTGTCCTCCCGATAACTCAGCCGGATAGCGCTCTTTCAACTCTTCGTCAAGACCAACCAGTTTCATCCATTTGGAAACTGCAAGCTTGGTCTTTTCCTTATTTTTCTTGTTGATGAGATTCTGAACATAAGAAATATTCTGTTCTACTGTCATATGCGGGAACAAAACGCTCCCCTGAATTGCATATCCGATATTGGGCCGCAGTTCTGTCAAGTTTTTATCCAGAATATTGCTTCCGTCTACAAAAATATCATCGCTTGTCGGCTCGATAAGACCATTTATCATTTTTAAAACCGTTGTTTTTCCACATCCGGAAGAACCGATGATCGTAACAAATTCACCCTTTGCAACAGAAAAGTTGAATCTTTCCAAAACAACTTTGTTCCCATATACTTTTTTGATATTTTTAAATTCAATTGCTGTGTTCATTTCTTGTCACCTCATTTCAAAAGATTTGCATTTCGCAAAAACGTTTCGGCTACTTCTCTTGGCTCTTTTCCCTCGCTCTCGACAGCGTAATTCATTTGTGCCATATCTTTATCTGAAATAACCCCTGTAAGCTTGTTAAATATTTTCGCCAATTCAGGATGTTCTTCTAAAACTTCAGAACGAATCACATTTCCGCACAGATAGGACGGATAAAAATTTTTATCATCCTCTAAAACAGTAACATCTGAAACGCTTAACTGTCCGTCTGTCGTAAAAATGACCATTACATCAATTTTCCCTTCATTGATTGCCTGATATTTCAATCCAATATCCATGTCCATGGTCTTTTTGAATGTGAAACCATAAGCGTCACAAAGAGCATCATATCCATCTTCCCGCTCAAAGAAATCATATTCTGCTCCGAATACAAGCTGTCTTTTTTCAAAACCATATTCCAAGCTGTCCCTGTATATTCTGGATAAATATCAAATTCACCGCTTTCCATTGCAGGCTCAATATTCGACGTGCCTCCGCCGACACCTTGTGTTAATTCCACATTTAAATCTGTATCCTGTTCGATCAGAATGTCCAACATTTCCCCCAACACATATTGTTCTGTCATCGGCTTTGTCGCAATATGTATTGTATCCTGTCTATTAACAGGAAATAATGTGCCAATCGCCATGCACAGACAAAGTAAACATACGACAATTGCTATTATACGATTTGCCTTTTTTACTTTTACGCTGCGGCTGCTGATTCGTTTTTCAAAAAAAACAAGCAGAAAATCCATGATCAATGCAAGCAGAGCAATGAGTAAGCTGCCAACCATAGTCATTGCAGCGTTGTTTGTCGTGATACCCCTGTAAATCGCAACACCCAAACCTCCTGCACCGATGAACGAAGCTATACCTGCAAGGGCGATTGTCATTGTAACCATATTGCGAATTCCGGACAAAATAACCGGCATCGCAAGCGGCAGTTTTATCTTGAAAAGAATCTGCATTCTTGTGCTTCCCATACCTTTTGCCGCCTCTAAAATAGCAAGGTCAACATTTGCTATTCCGGTGTGGGTATTTCTTACCATTGGCAAAAGAGCGTAAACCGTCAGTGCAATAACAGCAGTCGCATTTCCAACACCCGAAAAAGGAATTAAAAAGCCAAGCATAGAAATAGATGGGATTGTATATAAAAAATTTATTATTCCCAAAGTCCGTTTTGCTGTCTTTTGAAATTCACTGATCAGGATTCCGACTATGCCACCGAATAAAACAGCTATCACAATAGCAACCAGAGAAATCTCTAAATGCTCCCATAATAGATTCAAAAAGAAAGCCTTTTTTTCTATAAAGACCAACCACATACTCTGTAATACACTTTTGCGGACAAATATCTTCGCACTTTCCACATTGAATACATGCATCTGTAATAAGAAACCCGTTTTCTTTTGTCTTTGCACTTCCGAGCATAAAACCTTCTCTGACAATCGGCTCTTTTCCCAAGTCAAAAAACTCAACAGAACCATTCTCAATGCAGAACGCTTCGAGTACATATCTGCTCTCATTAGGATAAACGGTGTTCATGGACGGATTTTCCTCAAAAATCCTGTCAATCCACTTTCTGTGTTCTTCCAATTTTTCAGCCTTACCGTCTAACCGGATCATTTGAAAATTTTGATTCATTCCAGTAATGGCAACCTGACTGTTTTTGATAATCTGGCTGTAAAAATCTTTTCCTCTTGCGGTGCAAAAGTACAGTTTCTCATTTTCAACCAGCATCACATCAATAATACGAATTTGAGGAAGTCCCTTTTCATCAACTGTGGCAAACGCAACATCCTTTACTTCACGTAATATTTCCAAACATCTCTGAACATTCATATCCATTCCTCCAAGTAATTGTTGTAATATTTTTTGTTACAACAAATCTACCACGTTTCCGTTGTATTGTCAATAGTTACAACCATTTCGTCATTATATTTTACACCTCAGACATTCGTCCAAAAACTTCATTCTAAAACAAGCAGCAGTCAATCTTACAGATTAACTGCTGCTTCAAATGTTTTATTCTTCTCTATAATTCCGATATCCTGTTCCATATCGTTCCATACTCTCCAGATGATCTGTATGTAACAGCATGTGCGCCTTATGTTCATTCGGCTCACCAAAATATTCTTCATAGAGGCGCTTGATATCCGGATTGTCATGTGAATAACGGATTTTCGCATCTGCATCTAACTGATAAAGTCTCTTGCCTCTTTCAAAAGCCCGCTCCTCTCCGTCATGGATCGGCTGTCCGCCGCCCCCTACACATCCGCCCGGACATGCCATCACTTCTACAAAATCATAGTGTACTTCGCCTCTCTCGATTTTCTTCATCAGCGCCCTTGTATTTCCAAGTCCGCTTACCACCGCTGTCCGCACGGTAATATCATCAATCTGAAATTCTGCTTCCTGCACGCCGTGGTTTGCATTGAAGCCTTCCGCTCTCACTGCCTGAAATGCATCAGCCGCTGCATTCTCACCTTTAAGGAAAAAATACGCACTGCGAAGCGCCGCTTCCATTACACCGCCAGTCGTTCCAAAGATCACACCGGCTCCTGTTCCCTCCTGCATTGGACGATCACTTTCTCGATTTTTCAATGTCTCCGGACTAATATGCGCTGCTCGAATCATTTTCACAAATTCTCTTGTCGTAAGTACCACATCAATATCTTTACCTGCATATTCTCCGTGGAACAACTCCATCTCCTGCTCTCCTTTTTTTGCCAGACACGGCATGATCGAGACTGTGAAAATCTGCTCCGGACTTACGCCCAGTTTTTGCGCAAAATACGTCTTCATAACTGTACCAAACATCTGCTGCGGTGACTTTGCTGAAGAAAGATATTTGACCATATGAGGGAACTGGGATTTTGCAAATCGAACCCATCCAGGACAACACGAAGTGAACATTGGACGCTCCTTTAATTCTCCTGAGGTAAATCTCTGAATAAACTCCGTTGCTTCCTCCATAATCGTAAGATCCGCTGAGAAGCAGGTATCAAACACATAATCAGCTCCCATTTTCTTGAGTGCATCCAGGATCATGCCCACTGTCGCCTCATTTGGCTGCAGCCCAAATTCTTCTCCCCATGCGGTACGCACTGCCGGAGCCACCTGTGTCACTACAATCTTATTTGGATCTGAAAGAGCTTCCCACACTTTCTCCGTGTCATTTCTCTCTCGAAGAGCTCCCACCGGACAATGCGTAACACACTGACCACAGAGCGAACAGGCTGACTCTTCAATCGTCTTATGTCCAGACACATTTACCGTTGTTCTGGAGCCTGTTCCTTCCACATCCCAGATATGCAATGACTGTACCTTATCACAAACCTGAATACAACGCATGCATTTGATACATTTGGAAGAATCCCGAATCAATGGAAACTCTTTGTTCCACATCTGTTTCTCTAATTGCATCCTATATGGGATTTCAAGAATGTTCAAATCATTCGCAACAGTCTGCAGCATACAGTTTCCACTTCTCGGGCAAGTAACACACTCACAATTATGCTGTGAAAGAATCAATTCTACATTCGTTTTTCTATGCCTTCTCACCTTCGGACTGTTTGTGTAGATGACCATCCCCTCTTTTGCCACATTATTACACGAGGTAATCAGTCTTTCTTTTCCTTCCAACTCCACCACACAGACGCGACAGGCTGCAATCTCATTGATTCCTTTCAGATAACATAGATGTGGAATCGGAATCCCATTCTGGGCAGCTGCCTCCATGATCGTGCTATTCTCTTTTACAGTAATCTGCTTTCCGTCTATTGTAAGATTTACCATATTTTTTCTCTGCCTCCTTTAAAGATTCCATATCCGAAATGGTCACATCGCAGACAGCGACCGGCTTCCTGCTTTGCCTCTTTTTCTGTCATGCAATTCTCACAGCCTTCCCAGTCTTTCACACGCTCGCTTGCCTCACGCTCTGTCAAATTCACTCTGCCACAAGGAGTTCTGTCATCTAAATGCGCTTCCGGAATCTCCACATCACAGGAAATCTCATGACGATATCCCAAATACTCATCAATATTGGCAGCCGCCACTTTCGCCCCCGCAATCGCTTTGATAACAGAAGCTGGTCCGCTTGCACAGTCTCCACCCGCAAATACTCCCGGCAGATTTTCTATAGAACCATTACTCTTTGTGACGATCTTTCCGCGGCTTACCGGAATTCCGGCCTCCTCAAAATGCTTCGTCTCTATATTCTGACCTACCGCAACAACTAAAACATCACAAGGAATGTACACATCTTCCTCACCGGTCGGTTTGATACTTGCGCGGCTATTGTTAATTGCACTGATCATCTGCGGTGTCACGTAAATCCCCTTGATGTGATGATTTTCATCCACATCTAAAGAAGCCGGTGCCTTTAATGTCTGCATCTCAATGCCCTCTGCCACTGCACCCTCAATCTCTGTCGGAAGCGCTGTCATATCGGCAGTCCTTCTTCTATATACGGCACTGACTTTCTTCGCACCAAGACGTTTTGCTGTACGAACAACATCCATTGTAACATTACCGCCTCCGATTACCGCAACTTCTTTCCCTGTCAGATCCATGATGATATTCTGACCTACATTTCTTAAAAACTGCACTGCCGAAAAGATCCCTTCTGCATCCTCTCCTTCCAAGCCCAGCTTTTTATCCGTACTTGCTCCAATGGTAATTAACACTGCATCATACTCTTTCTGAAGCTGCTGAATCGTGATATCTGTTCCGATCTTCAAACCGTATTTTACCTCAACACCTGTTTTTAAAATAGCATTCACATCTTCTTCAAGGCGTTCTTTTGGCAGACGATAGTTCGGGATTCCGTAGCGAAGCATTCCTCCAAGCTTCGGAAGCATCTCATAGACGGTTGTCTGATGTCCCATAAGCTGCAGATAATATGCTGCACTTAATCCTCCCGGACCTCCGCCGAGCACTGCAATACGCTTTCCGGTGGACGGTGCACAAGCCGGTGGTTCCACCTCACCTGCAAAATCCGCCGCCACTCTTTTCAAACCACGGATGTTAATGGCATCATCCATCATATTTCTACGGCATCTCGCCTCGCATGGATGCTCACAGATAAACCCACACGTAGTCGGAAACGGATTGTCTTTACGGATCAGACGAACTGCATCCTTATATCTCCCCTCTCCGACAAGCGCTACATATCCCGGAACATCCACATGTGCAGGACATAACGATACACACGGCACCGGCTGGCTGTATGTACAGGTACAACGCCCATTTTTTATATGCTCCACATAGTCATCACGATAACCGATCAATCCTTTATATACTGTGTGAGCTGCCTCATAGCCGATGGCACAGTCCGCCGATTCCATAATAGAAAGCGCTGTCTGCTCCATAATATCCAGTGTCTCCATTGTCGCATTTCCATCCAGCACATCCTTGATGAAACCATTCAATTGTCCAAGACCGATTCGACATGGCACACATTTTCCACAAGTCTGTGCATGACATAGTTCCAAAAATGCACGCGCCATATCAACCGGACATAATCCTGGCGGGCTCGATTCAATTCTGCGTTCCAAATCCTTATAGAGCTCTTCCATAATAATATCAGCTCTTGTAGGCGACGCAAGTTCTAATCTACTCATTGCTTTTACCATCCCTTCTTTTGTTTTACAAATACGCTCACTGTAGTGTAGTAACGTAATAGTAACTATTATAGCATCAAGCGAGAGGCTTGTAATTATTTTTGCTAAAAGTAGTTTATTTAACAAAATGGTTAGATTTTTAACAGATCGTCACTCTCTAAAAAGCGAAAACTGTCCGTCCTTGAGAGACTTTATTTTTCTGTCCGTAATCTTATCATACTGCGTAAGTGTTCCGCATAACAGCGGTGAACTTTTATCATATTGTCTCGCATTCTCTTTTACCTTTGTTTCATGGAAATTTGCATAGCAATATTTGCAACCATTGAAACACGTGTTGTATGTTCCCACTTCAACACTCTCCAAACAACCACAAGACTCTCTCTGATATTTGTCTTTCTGTCCGCTCAGCTCACATCCTAAAAGCTTTTCAATCAACCTTTTATCAATACAATGCCCTTTTGAAATTCCAAACTCCTGAAGATTGATTTTCTCAGCACATGTCTCAATATCCAACGAATATCTTAAAGCAATCTCTGCCATTTTTTCAGCAAGAGTTCTCGTCTTCTGAGCCGTCATCTGCTGAATTGCAAGAGTTCTTGTATTTCGCATCGTTTTTTTGTAGAAATCTATAAAACTAATCACAACTTTATCCGTATATCCAGCAAGACTCGCCGCAATCTCCTCAAATGCTTTTATATGATACTCTACCGTATATCTGTCACTTAGAAATATCGGATCATATCTCCATATCACCCTCTCTTTTCCAATTTGCTCAGATAACCTTTGAAATGTGGGAATCAGTGCTTCCCTCTTGTGCGGAAGATTTGGTTCCACATCTCTTCCGTACCCAGTCAGTGTAAATTGAAAATAATACATGTAAGGTTTTAGTTCTTCTAGTTTTCCTAACATATTGATTGGATTTTTTGTCCAAAATACAATACAATCTATCACGTCCGGTGATAGATTGATTTTACTTACCTGATGTGCATTCATCGGGTTACGCACATATAAAAAGCCCTCTCTTATTCTATTTATAAACCATTCCGAATAATAATTCGGAATATCTGTTCTTCTGCTTGCACTTAATATCATGGTGATTCCTCATTTTTTCACTGTTTTGCAGTTTCTATCCTATTCATCAGTCACAGCACCTTATAATCCGTTCTCCGCATTTAGCACAGAAGCCTTCAATTACCACGCCAAATTTATCTTTCCGCAGACTATATCCCGGCTTAAATGATACTTTTCCGCAGTTAATACAGAACGCATTGTGAAACCATATTTCCTTCATCTCATCCGGATAGCTTTTCCAAAGCTTCACAGCTTCTAGGTCTGTTGTTCCACCGCCCTTAGTAAACCCATCTGTTTCCATCTCTCGCCTAATAAATTGCTCTATCGTATATTCATCACAACCATCCTTTTGAAACTGTTCCGCCATTTCTTTATATTTTCCTGTATATTTCAATATCTCCCCTCCTCTTTTTCACTACCAATATCTTCTCCCACTGTCTTGCTAGACTCCAACGCTTGATATTCCTGATTTAACTCCCTCAATAATTCTTCTTCGCTTGGTAAATATAATTTATATTTTGAAGCAAAAATCTGTGTTTCATTTTCAGGCAGCGTATATTTAACCACAGATTCACTTTTATCTGCACATAATACAATGCCAATCGGAGGATTGTCCCCTTCATTCATAAGCTCCCGCTCATAATAGTGAACATACATTTGCATCTGACCTAAATCCTGATGTGTTAAATCACCAACTTTTAAATCCATCAGAACAAAACATTTCAAAATGTAATTATAGAATACAAGGTCAATTCTAAAATGACGACCATCGAAAGTAATTCTTTTCTGTCTGGCAACAAAAGAAAATCCTCTACCGAGTTCTAAAAGAAATTTCTGCAAATGTGTAATTAACGCTTGCTCTAAATCACTTTCATAAAAATCAT
>OCAS01000054.1_pt1 | contig 128578 bp, 98 predicted proteins | sample 1550751 | NCBI WGS metagenome assembly OCAS01 (sample SAMEA2580301, study PRJEB22360) | human gut metagenome | biome: human gut; feature: human-associated habitat; material: faeces | place: Denmark | collected 2008/2010
GGTCCTTGCGTTGTGTCCTTTACAACGCTAGTACCGCTGCGTTTTTAACCGAGCGAGAGCGTGCCCATACAGGAACCCTCCCGCCACCGCCCGCCCCATCCCAAAATCCCCGTCCCACCCCGGCCACAGGCCCAAAGCTGCCCCACAAACCACGCTCCCAACTGCCCGAGGCCGGTTCTAACACCCCTCAAAATCCAACCATGCAACTACCTATCTATCCCGGTTGGTGCCATAAAAGGCACGGAAAAAATAAAATTTTTCTAAAATTGTGCCATAAATTACCTTTACAAATAAAAATTATCTGATAGAATAGTAAAGTAACTGCTAATTGTTAATACAATTTTGTGGGGAATGATACGAGAGGAGAAAGCATATGAGTTGTATGTGGGTATCTGTGTCTGACTGTAATCAGTCACACATATTTCAACTTACCCAGTTACTAAGGCAGGACAAGGATCTTCAGATCATTTTATCCTACGGGGCGCCTGGTGGAGACAATAGGGGGAGTGGCTCTGCACAAAGGCGTATTGAACGGCTTCTTTCAAGAATTGGAATGCCGTCGCATCTGAAAGGATATCAGTATCTTAAGACCGCTCTTGAGATCTGCCTTAATGACATGGAGGCGCTGGATGGAATTACCAAAAGGCTATATCCGGAGGTCGCCAAAAAGCACAAAACAACAAAGGAAAAAGTGGAGCATGCCGTAAGACATGCTATTGAGTCTGCCTGGAAACGGGGAGATGAAAGAGAACATAAAAATCTGTTCGGTTATTGTCAGACGGAAGGAAAACGTCCGACTAATGCTGAATTTATTACAAGAATGGCGGATTATCTTTTACATGACACAACTTCATTTCTATCCTGATAACGAGGAACAGGAGGACTTAGAAGGTGCGCAGAAAAGAAAATCAGGGATATAGAGAAAAAGATCTAAAGAGCGTCTGGAATCGGCAACCGGGCGCTTTTCTTATACTCAAAAAAAGGAAAGTGAACATTGTTTGTTTGTGAATAATGCATATTGTGGTTTGATTTTGTCGGTGGTATACTTAGTTGATATGGGCAATATGACAAACTGATTTGAAAAGAATGGGCATATTGACGATATAAAGGCAGGAGGTAGCGTATGGAAAAAGCCGTAGATGAAGTGATCAGCAGGCTGGCGGAGATTGAAGATACTGCCAACCGGATGAATGAAGCGGTAGAAGTTCGAAAGAAAGAAATTTCTGCCGAAATGGAGGCGAAAACAAAGGATTTCGATGACAGGCTGGCTGCTGAGACAAAACGCAGGCTTGATGAACTGCAGCAGAAGCTTGAAAAAGAAAAAGAAGAAGCGCTCGCCGGCCTGAAGGAGGAAACAGCGCAGCGGCTGGAGAATCTGCAGCGTAAGTATGACAGGGAACACGAAAAAATGAGTGACGGGCTTGTGAAGGAAATGGTCCGTATCTGAAAGGACAGGTATTATGAGTTTATTCCGTTACAGCGGGCTATCCACGAAGGTGAAGGCCATGAAGGGCCGTCTGCTTTCGCCGGAGCAGTTCCGTGAAATGAGTGATCTGCACAGCGTACCGGAAGTCCTTTCTTATTTGAAAAAAATGCCTTCTTATGAGAAGGTATTGGCTGACAAGGATGAGGCTCATCTGCACAGGGGTGCGGCGGAAGCGTTGGTAAAGCAGTCGCTTTATTATGATTTCGGCAAGCTGTACCGGTTTGCCGATTTGGAACAGAGAGTTTTCCTTGAGGATTATTTCATGCGCTATGAAGTAATCTTTCTGAAAAATGTGCTGCGTTATCTGTTTGACAGCAACGAGGACAGGGTGGATATTGATTTGTCTGCCTATCAGGCGGTGTTTGAGAGGCATTCGGAAATGGATCCCAATGTGCTGATGCAGGCGGAAAGCGTGGAGGGCCTGATTGGGCTGCTCCAGGAAACCATCTATGGAAAAACGCTGGAGATGGTCGGCCGGTCAGGGAAAGCGAATCTTTTTGATTATGAAAGCGCCCTGGATATGCTTTTTTTCAAACAGCTCTGGCTGGATGCCAGGAAGCATCTGAAGAAGGCGGATCTGCAGGTGATCCAGAGGTCGGCGGGGCTGGAGGCAGACACGCTGAATATCCAGTGGATCCACAGGGCGGGAAAGTATTATCATATGGCACCCGCCGATATTTATGAATTCCTGATTCCCATCCACTACAGGCTTTCCACTTCCCAGGTGAAGCAGCTGGTGGAGGCGGAAAGCGCCAAGGATTTCATGGATGTGCTGCAGGGCACCGTTTACGGAAGGGATATGCAGGAGGCGGGCACAGCCCAGCTGGAGGGCATCTGCGGCCGGCTGATGGACAAAGTGCATGCACTGAATCTGCGCACACAGCCCTATTCTGTAGCCTGTCTGGATACATACCTGTACCAGAAGGAGCAGGAGGTCAATAAGGTTATTAAGGTAATAGAATGCGTCCGCTACGGCCTGGCCGCAGAACGGATTAAGGAATATCTGGCGTGACTGTGAAGGGACTGGACAGTTACGCCTGTACAGGAGGTGTGAGCAGTGGTAGAAAAAATGAAGTTTATCAGCATCGTCGGACCAAAGGAAGAGATTGACAGGGTGACCTCCCAGTATCTTTCCCGGTACGAGATTCAGCTGGAGAATACTTTATCAGAGCTTAAAGATCTTAAAAATATCACTCCCTGTGCGGACAGCAATCCTTACCGGGGTGTGTTGGCCAGGGCGGAAGAACTGGCCGGCCGCGTCCGGAAGATTGGGAACGCTGCGCCGTCGGGAAAAAGAATGGAAACGCAGGCTGCTGTTGCCCTGACTGAGGAGCTTTATGCAGAACTGGAAAAATGCAGGGAGCAGAAAAGCGGGCTGGAAGCCGAGCGGAAAAAAGTTGTGGAGCTGCTGGTGAATATCAGGCCATTCCAGAATCTGCATTATGATGTGGCGTCCATTCTTCATTTCAAGCATATTAAATTCCGTTTCGGGAAAATTCCTGTGGAATCCTATTCCAAACTGAAGGAATATCTGATGGATGATATCTGCACCATCTTTGATGAATGCGGAAGAGATGAGAATTATATCTGGGGCGTTTATTTTGTCCCTGCCGCGGAAGAAGAGAAGGTGGATGCGGTTTATGCATCCCTTCATTTTGAGCGTACCTTCATTGATGATGATTATGAAGGCACGGTGGAGGAAGCGTTCGAAGCCCTGACCAGACGGCAGAAGGAGCTGGAGGAGAGCCTTGCACAGATAGAGGATTCTTTTCAGGAAAAGCTCATGGCGCGCGGGGGAGAGATGCTTGCTGCCGCCGAAACGATTTCTGACAGCGCGGAATATTTTGATGTGCGCCGCCTGGCAGCCTTTACGAAGGCAAAGGACACGGTTTTCTTCATCCTCTGCGGCTGGATGACCAGGGAAGATGCGGAACGGTTCGAAAAGGAAATCGAAGGGGATGCGGATGTTTTCTGCATGGTGGAGGACGGCAGGAACGAAAGCCTGGAAAACAGATTCCGAAAACCGCCCACTAAGCTGAAGAATCCCAGGATTTTCAAACCCTTTGAAATGTTTATCCGGATGTACGGCCTGCCGAATTATCAGGAATTTGACCCCACGATATTTGTGGCGGTGACCTATTCTATCATATTCGGAGCCATGTTCGGGGACGTGGGACAGGGGCTGTGCCTGTTTATCGGCGGTATGCTTCTGTATAAATTCAAAAAGCTCAATCTGGCGGCCATTGTGGGAAGCTGCGGTATTTTTTCCACGATATTCGGCTTCTGCTTCGGCAGTGTGTTCGGCTTTGAGGATGTGATTGAGCCGTTGTGGCTGCGGCCTACAGAGGCCATGACCACGCTGCCCTTTATCGGGAACCTGAATACGGTTTTCGTGGTGGCGGTGGCCCTGGGCATGGGGCTGGTGATCCTGATGATGGTTTTCCATATCATCAACAGTCTGCGCGCAAAGCAGCTGGGTGAGGCATTGTTTGATACCAACGGCGTGGCCGGGCTGGTATTTTACGGTGCGGTGGCCGCAGTGGTGGTCCTGTATATGACAGGAAATGCCCTTCCGGCAGGAATCGTGCTTGTTGTGATGTTCGTGGTGCCGCTTCTGGTGATTGCCTGCAAGGAGCCGCTGACGAACAAGCTGAACAAAAAGAAGGAGCTGATTGAAGGCGGAAAGGGAATGTTTGTGGTACAGGCATTTTTTGAAATGTTTGAAGTGCTGCTCAGCTATTTTTCCAATACGCTTTCCTTTGTCCGTATCGGCGCCTTTGCAGTGAGCCACGCCGCCATGATGCAGGTAGTCATGATGCTGGCCGGCGCGGAAAACGGGGGAACCCCCAATATTATCGTAGTTATTATCGGTAACCTGATCGTACTGGGCATGGAAGGCCTGATTGTTGGAATCCAGGGCCTGCGTCTTCAGTATTATGAATTTTTCAGCCGTTTCTATAAGGGCGACGGCAGGGAGTTCAAGCCGTATGCGAAGGCGGCAAAGAGCAGCTGATGCACAGACGGGGCGGCTTTGGCAAATCGTTTAAAAAAGCTGTACCACATAAAAAAGCTATACCACATAAAAACTGATTGATTTTAAGGAGGTCATTATCATGGCAAAAGTTTTGTTATTCACAGCATTGATTTTAAGCATTGTAGTTCCTTTCAGGATGTATTTTAAAGGGGAGAGAAGCAAAAGAAGATATAAAATCTCCCTGGCGGTGAATGCGCTGGCATTCTTCGGCCTGATGCTCGGCGCCGGACTTGTGATGTTCGGAGGCAACGCCTTTGCAGCGGAGACCGCAGGGACAGCAGCGGCTGCTGCAGGAACCGCAACAGGCCTTGGCTATCTGGCTGCCGGCCTTTCCATCGGCCTTTCCTGCGTGGGCGGCGGTATCGCCGTAGCCAGTGCGGCAAGCGCAGCGCTGGGCGCAATCAGTGAAGATTCCTCCATCCTTGGTAAGTCCCTGATTTTCGTAGGTCTTGCCGAAGGTGTCTGCCTGTACGGTCTGATCATTGCCTTCATGATCCTTGGTAAGCTGTAATGAAAATGTATCTTATCAGCGACAACATTGATACCTACACCGGCATGAGGCTTGCCGGCGTAGAGGGTGCGGTGGTTCATGAGAAACAGGAGCTGAAGGCAGAAATCGACAAGGTGCTTGCCGATAAGGAAATCGGTATCCTGCTTCTTACGGAAAAATTCGGAAGGGATTTTCCGGATGTCGTCAACAATGTGAAGCTGAATTGTAAAGTGCCGCTTGTGGTTGAGATACCTGACAGGCATGGTACCGGCCGGAGGTCGGATTTTATCACGGCGTATGTAAATGAGGCAATCGGTATCAAGCTGTGACGGGCAGGGCTGCGCAGCGGCAGCGAGTTATAGGAGGAAGGCTTTATGACAACAGAGGAAAAGTTAAAGCATTTTCTGGATGTGACGACAGAGAGCACCAACGCCAGAAATGCCAAAATCCTTGAGGATTATACAAAGGCCCTGGAAAAGGCGTTTGAAGAACATAAGGAAGAAAGCACCAGGAAGGCAGAGCTTCAGGTGAAGCTTTCCGAGGACAGCTTTAAGAAAAAGCAGAATACCGAAATTGCCAGGGCGCAGCTGGGAATCCGGGAAAAGGTGAGCGAGCTTTCGGAAGAGCTGAAGGCAAAGCTTTTTACCGAGGTACGGGATAAGCTGGAGCGCTATATGGACACCAGGGAGTACCAGGATTATCTGGTGGCGGAAATCCGGAAGGCGAAGCAGTTTGCAGGCGATGAGGAGGTGCTCATCTATATTGATCCCGCCGATTCCGGCAAGCTGAACTCTCTTGCCTCCATGACCAACACAACGGTTGAAGTGAGCAAATACGGGTTCGGCGGAGGCATCCGTGCATTGATCCGCGCCAGGAATATATTGATAGACCAGTCCTTTGAGACGAAGCTGAAGGAAGCGGAAGAGGCGTTTGTATTCAAAAGCTGATGCGTGTGCTGCGGCTTACGGGATATGCTCCTGATAACCGCCGCAGGCTGTAAAAGCGGCAGAAAGAGAGAGCTTGTAATGGAAAGAACAGGAAAGATTTATGGTATCAACGGGCCTGTTATTACGATAAAAGGCGATGTTGGTTTTTCAATGGGGGAAATGGTCTATGCAGGGGAGGAACGGCTGATAGGCGAGGTGATTTCCCTGACAAAGGAATTTACAACAATCCAGGTATATGAAGAAACCTCAGGAATGAAGCCCGGTGAAATCATTACGGGAACAGGAGCCACGCTGTCTGTAACGCTGGCCCCCGGCATCCTCAATAATATTTTTGACGGTATCGAACGGCCTCTTTCCGAGGTGGCGAAGGTATCAGGTGATTTTATCAGCAGGGGCTTCGCCGTGGATTCCCTGGATGTGCATAAGGAATGGGATACCACCATGGTGGTGAAGAAGGGTGATAGGGTCTACGGCGGAACCATTATCGCCGAGGTGCCGGAAACCCCTGCCATCATCCATAAGGTGATGGTGCCTCCAGGCATGGACGGATATCTTGTAAGCGTGGCTGCGGACGGTAAATATACCGTCAATGACACGCTGGCTGTCCTGCAGAAGGCGGACGGCACGGAGGTGAACCTGACCATGGTGCAGAAGTGGCCCATCAGGCGGCCCCGCCCTTCAGCGAGAAGGTTTCCGGTTTCCCAGCCGTTAGTGACAGGGCAGAGAATCCTGGATACGCTGTTTCCCATTGCCAAGGGAGGTACGGCGGCAATTCCCGGCGGTTTCGGCACGGGGAAAACCATGACGCAGCATTCCATTGCCAAATGGTCGGATGCGGATATTATCATATATATCGGCTGCGGCGAGCGGGGCAATGAAATGACGGAGGTCCTGGAGGACTTTTCCAAGCTGATCGATCCCAAGTCGGGTAATCCCCTGATGGACAGGACCGTGCTTATCGCCAATACCTCCAACATGCCTGTGGCAGCCCGTGAGGCCAGCGTTTATACAGGCGTGACATTGGCGGAGTATTACAGGGATATGGGGTATCATGTAGCCATCATGGCGGACTCCACCTCCCGTTGGGCGGAGGCGCTTCGTGAGCTTTCCGGACGTCTGGAGGAAATGCCCGCGGAGGAAGGCTTCCCGGCGTATCTTGCCAGCCGTCTGTCCGCTTTTTATGAAAGAGCGGGTATGGTTCAGAACTTAAACGGCACGGAGGGAAGCGTTTCCATTATCGGTGCGGTATCCCCCCAGGGCGGCGACTTCTCCGAACCGGTAACGCAGAATACAAAGCGTTTTGTCCGCTGCTTCTGGGGGCTGGATAAGGCGCTGGCCCATGAGCGGCATTTCCCGGCCATCAGCTGGCTGTCCAGCTACAGTGAATACCTGCCCGATCTGGCCAGCTGGTATGCGGACCATGTGGGGAGCGATTTTATCGATAACAGGAACCAGCTGGTTTCCATTCTGACCCAGGAGAGCAGCCTGATGGAAATCGTCAAGCTGATCGGCGGCGATGTGCTTCCCGATGATCAGAAGCTGACCCTGGAAATTGCCAGAGTGATCCGCCTGGGCTTCCTGCAGCAGAATGCGTTCCATCCGGAGGACACCTGCGTGCCCCTGGCAAAGCAGAAGCTGATGATGGAAACAATACTTTATCTGTACCAGAAATCAAAGGTCCTGATTTCCATGGGTATGCCCATGTCCGTGCTGAAGGAGGATCCGATTTTTGACCGGGTGATTTCCATTAAGTTCGATGTGGAAAATAACAGGCTGGACAAATTCGATGATTATAGAAAGGCAATCGACAAATTCTACGATGATGTCATTGCCAGAAATGCGTAAAGGAGGCACGTCATGGCAGTAGAATATTTGGGCCTGAGCAGTGTGAACGGCCCGTTTGTAGTATTGGAAGGCGTACAGGGAGCTTCCTTTGACGAGGTGGTGGAAATTACCTCCACAGGAAACGACGGCCTGCAGGAAAAGAAGCTGGGCCGTGTGGTGGAAATCAATGATGATAAAGCGGTGATACAGGTTTTCGAAAAGACGGAAAACCTGTCCCTGCAAAATACCCATACCCGTTTTACCGGAAGTCCCATGGAGATCGGCCTGTCGGAATCCTTACTGGGAAGAACCTTCAACGGCATCGGGGAGCCCATCGATAACCTGGGCGAGATCGTGGCGGAAAAAAAGGCGGATGTAAACGGCAAGCCTTTGAATCCGGTGAGAAGGGAATATCCAAGAAACTATATCCGGACCGGGATCTCCGCAATTGACGGCCTTACCACGCTGATCCGCGGACAGAAGCTTCCTATTTTTTCCGGAAACGGACTTCCCCATGACCAGCTGGCCGCGCAGATCGTGCGTCAGGCGTCCCTGGGAGACAATTCCGATGAAAAATTTGCTATCGTATTTGCGGCCATGGGTGTAAAATACGATGTGGCGGAGTATTTTAAAAGCACCTTTGAGGAAAGCGGCGTATCCGATCATGTGGTGATGTTCCTGAATCTGGCGAATGACCCGGTGGTGGAAAGGCTGATTACCCCCAAGGTGGCGCTCACCGTGGCGGAATATCTGGCTTTTGAGAAAAATATGCACATCCTGGTAATCCTGACGGATATGACTTCCTTTGCGGAGGCCATGCGTGAGGTTTCCTCCAGCAAGGGGGAAATCCCTTCCAGAAAGGGTTATCCGGGCTATCTGTACAGCGAGCTTGCCACCATTTACGAGCGCGCAGGCATTGTGGAGGGCGTGGACGGCTCTGTAACGCAGATTCCCATTCTTACCATGCCCAATGACGATATTACCCATCCTATCCCGGATCTTACCGGGTATATAACGGAGGGGCAGATCGTCCTGGACAGGGAGCTGAACGGAAAAAGCGTATATCCTCCTATCAATGTGCTGCCTTCTCTTTCCCGTCTGATGAAGGATGGCATCGGGGAAGGGTATACCAGGGCGGATCATCAGGACGTGGCCAATCAGCTTTTCGCTTCTTATGCGAAGGTGGGAGACGCCAGGGCGCTTGCCAGCGTTATCGGTGAGGATGAGCTTTCCCCTCTGGACAAAAAATATCTGGAGTTCGGCAAGGCCTTTGAAGCTCATTTCGTAGGCCAGGGGCAGGATGAAAACCGTACCATTCAGGAAACCCTGGATATCGGCTGGAAGCTGCTGCATATGCTGCCCAGGGAAGAGCTGGATCGTGTGAATACCAAGATTCTGGAACAGTACTACCCGGCGGAGGAAAAAGAACAGCAGCCGGCATGACGGCAGTTTTGGCATTTGAACTGCATCCGGCACTGTTTTTGCAGGAATGCCGCAGTACTGTGAAGAAAGGAGGTAGTACATGGCGGAAAAGAATATTTTCCCTACCAAGGGAAATCTGATCATAGTGAAAAATTCCCTGGAGCTGGCAAAACAGGGATATGAGCTGATGGATAAGAAGCGGAATATCCTCATCAGGGAGCTGATGAACCTGAACGAGGAAGCCAAGGCCATCCAGTCCGAAATCAATGAGACCTTTACCAACGCCTATGAGGCCCTTCAGCAGGCAAACATTGAGGTAGGCATCCATTATGTCCAGGAAATTTCCCATGCTGTGCCCATCGAAAGCTCCATACGGATTAAGACCAGGAGCATTATGGGAACGGAAATTCCCAAGGTGGAGTACACCCCGGAGGATGCCGGTCCCAGCTATGGTTTTTACAGCACCAGGGAATCGGTGGACAGGGCCAGGGAGGGCTTCCTGAAGGTAAAGGATCTGACGATAAAGCTGTCCATGGTGGAAAATGCGGCCTATCGCCTGGCCATGAATATCCGCAAGACGCAGAAGCGGGCCAATGCGCTTAAAAATATTACCATCCCTACGTATACGGTTCTTGTAAAGGACATCAGCAATGCGCTGGAGGAGAAGGAAAGAGAAGAATTCACCAGACTGAAGGTTATTAAACGGAATATGAATAAGAAAGCATAACGGTTCCGGGTATCGGGGCTGTTATGGAAAATCCCAGGAGGCCGGATGAAAGAAATTACGAGAATTCCCCTGGAGGGGCTGCATAATACAAGAGATTTAGGCGGTTTTGAAGCGGCGGACGGCAGGCATATACGGCCGAAGAAGCTGCTTCGCAGCGGTCAGCTTGCCGGTATGACTAAAAAGGATCAGCGGGTTTTGCTGGAGGAATACAGGCTTCGCACGGATGTGGATTTCAGGACCGGCCAGGAAAAGGCGGAGGCACCGGATCCGGCGCTTCCTGGCGTAGAGTATGTGGAGAATCCCATACTCAGCGATCAGGCCATAGGCATTACACGGGAGAAATCCGCGGAAACTGATATGATGAAAATGCTGGTGCAGAAAATGAGCAGCAGTGAAACAGCGGCGGAGGAATATATGGACGGGCTGTACCGTGATCTGGTGATGGAGCCTTTTTCCAGGCAGCAGTACCGGCACTTTTTTGAAATCCTTCTTTCCCATGAGGAAGGCGCCCTGCTCTGGCACTGCAGCGCAGGCAAGGATCGTGTAGGCGTGGGCACGGCATTGCTGCTTTCGGCGCTGGGCGTGCCGCGGGAAACCATTGTCAGGGATTATATGATGGTGAATGAATTTACCGGGGATGTGGTGGAAGGCCATCTGGAAAAGCTGAAGGAACGTCTGCATAATCCACAGCTTATCAACTGCCTCCGGGAGCTGATGCAGGTGAAGGAGAGCTATATTTACAGTGTATTCGCCGCCATCGATGAGAATTTCGGCGGGATGGAGAATTTCCTGAAAACGGAAATGGGGCTGGACGGCGGAAGGCTGGAGCTGCTCAGGGACAAGTATCTGGAGTAGAAGCGGTGTGCGGGTATCTGCATTGGTGCAGTTGATGATAAATTTATAAATTTTTTGAGAAAACGTGTTTCCAATGGCGGAGGGCGTTTTCTTTTTTATTTCTCTTTTAATTGAGAGCCTTTTCCTGTCAATCATTTTAGGCATTTGAACAAAGAGTTAGAAAATGCTTTTTGGGCTGAATCGGCTGAATATATTGCAGACAGATATTTTGCCGAGATGGCATAAAGTTAGTATTTCTTTGGTATATCCTTTTGCTTAAGCAGCCGAATAGCCCGCTGGGCAGTTCTTTAATTAAAACCCGGAGGAGAGCGGAACGCGGACGAAAACTTCAGTTCCCTTGCCCGGGCGGCTTTCGAAATAAAGGTGAAAATCAGCGCCGTAATACAGCTGGAGGCGGGAATTAACGTTCTGGATTCCGTAGCCGTGGCCTTCGTCGGGGATCTGCAGATTCTTGTTCAAAAGAGCAAGCTGTTCCGGGGACATGCCCACGCCGTCGTCGGCGATGATCAGGCAGAGGAGCTGCGGCTCTTCATGCCAGGAACGGATGGATATGGTCCCGCCCAGCTCGTCCTTTTCAAACAGTCCGTGCTGAATTGCATTTTCCACCAGAGGCTGGAGAATCATTTTGATGATGGGCTGGTTCATAAAACGCTGCTCTATCTGGCAGTTATATTGTATCGTATTTTCAAAACGCAGGTTTTGCAGCCGTATATAGGCTTCCACCTGTGCCAGCTCATCCTTCAGGCGGATCTGTTCCTTACCATTGCTTAAGCTGATGCGGTAGAAGGTGGCAAGGGAATTTACGGCAGTATCAATTTCCGTTACCATATTTTCTTCTGCAAACCAGTGGATCATATCTAGGGTGTTGTAGAGAAAATGGGGATTGATCTGTGCCTGGAGGACACGAAGCTCCGCGTTTTTTATTTCTTTTCCGTTCTCATATTGGGTTTCTATCAGAATCTCCATTTCCCCAATCATGTAATTATAAGTATCCATCAGCTCATCAATTTCATCCCAGGCGTACTTAGGTCTGGCCTGGGGCAGAGGGGTGAGCTTTCCGGTGCGTACTTCACGCATCTTGCTGTTGACGTGGGACAGCCGGCCCGTAATGTTGTCGGCGGTGGTGTTGGCGAAGAAAAAGCAGGCGGCAACCAGAGTGACGCCGATAACCAGCATGATGTTGCGCAGAACGGTGATATCCTTTACCACATTCTGATAGGGTATCAGGGTGGTAAGTGTGATGGAGTAGGATTTCATCGGATCGGTTTTCATCAGATAGCGCACATTTTGAATGGTTACCTTGTTCCATTCCGCTGTCCGGTAATCCGGCGAAGAGGCAAAGGCAAGGCTCTCTTCATATAGAGGAAGCAGGCCGGTATCGGAGCAGGCGATCATATTGTCGTCCGCTGCAGTGACAAAATTGACAACGCCGTCCATGTTGGTGTTGCTCACAGAAGAATCCAGGTAGGAGTGGGGGATATCCAGCACGATGACAGCAAGGGGATTGAGATAATAGGAGGTATCCACGATAACCCTGGCCAGGGAAAAGCTGTCCCGGCCATAGGAGGAAGCCTGATTTTCCGCGGGAGTGATAAGGTAGAAGGAGGTTCGATCTTTTTTATAGCCCTCCATAATTTTCCGGAACCATTCTTCATCCTGTGCATCCCTGTAATTATAATACCGTGTGTGGTTATTAAAATAGGGAAAGGTATCATTAAAGTAAATACGGATATCACATACGGTATTAGAATTTTCTATCCTGGTGGGGATGCAGGAAAAAAGCGTGCTCTCAAAATTAAGCTTATCCAGCTTCTGACGGTTGATATTGTAATCCGTCAGATCCTGTCCAAGCAGGTTCTGCACACTTCCAGAAAAGGAGTAGGAAAGTGTAAGCGCATCATATTTGTTAATGAAGCTCTGCAAAGAGTTCTCCGTCTGCTTGATGGTATCGCTGGCAGACTGCAGCAGCCTCTTTTCCATCAGCCTGGCGCTGGCAAAATAGGTTGCTACGGAAAGCAGGCAGAGCAGGGTGACGCTTGGGATCAGATAAGAGATCAAAATTTTAAATTTAAGCCTGTGCGGCTGTTTATACCAGGCAAAGCATTTTTGTTTCATAGATTATCCTTCCACGTGCAGATCCCTGTAAACAGAGGGGGAACATCCGGCCAGTTTTTTAAAGGTTTTTGCAAAATAATTCTGATTGGCAAAGCCTACAGCATCTGAAATATCAGCGATTTTCCGGTTGGTATTCACAAGCAGCTCCTTCGCCTTCCAGATACGGTATTCATTCATATAATGATTAATGGTTGAACCTGTCTCCTGTTTAAAAAGAAAGCTGAGATAGGATACGGAAAGGTTCAAACGGTCACTTAAAAACTGAATATCCAAATCAGGATTCTGATAATTGTCTATAATCGTATTCTTGATCAGCACGGATACAGAAGCTTCCCGTCCTGACTGCATGGCGTCAAAGGAAAGGGAAATATAGTTCCTGGTAAAGGAAATCAGTTCATCCAGCGTGTTGGCTGAGGAAATAAGTTCCCACAGATAGTTTTCCGTATCCAGGACATCGGAGCCGGTTTTGTTTTTTACATAGCTAATCAGCCAGGAGAGCAGGCGGTAAAAATTTTCTTTAGTATTGCTGATAAGAGTACCGGGATGGGAACGGAAAGACTCTTCAAGTTCTTTTAACATCCGGAAGCATTTTTCCTGTTCGCCGTTGTGAATAGTCTGCTTTATGGCATCCAGCAGCTCCTGGGACATGGAATAACTGTCTGTGGGCATTTCATCAGCAAAGGAAATGGAGTTAATGCCGGTATAAAACAGCGTCTGCAGGTTTATGGCAGCCGCATTGTAGGAGCGGTATATTTCCTCGGGAGAGGAAACGATAGGGCCGATGCTGACAAAATGAGGATAAGCAGCGGTCTTTTCCGAGATCTCCCGCATCAGATTTTCCCAGAAAGCCCTGGAAAAGGAGGATACCATCCTGTCAGGAGTGGAAAGAAAATGAAGGATCAAATGATTTTCCCTGTAATCGGTAATCAGGAAGGGAAGATGCTTATTGCGGATAATTTCCGATATCATTTCCTGACATTGTTCCAGCGTGTCATGAAACCCCAGTTTTTCATCAGAGGCATCCGGCCCGGGGAGAAACTGGAAAATGACAGTGAGACTGTCCCTGAAATCTTCATAGGTATGTCCGCTTTCAGACAGCGCGACAGCCAGCTGGCCATTGGACGGCGGGCTGGAAAGGAGAAGGCGGGCAAGCCTTTTCCGGTTGGCTTCCCTGACAAACTTCCGGGAATAGCGGATTTCGTTGCAGTAGCTGACTGCCTGGGACAGGGCCTCCTGCAGCGCTCCTGTGTCCACCGGTTTGTCAATGTACTGCAGTGCCTGCATGCTGATAGCGGAACGCAGATATTCCTTATCCGAATAACCGCTGAGAAATATGATGACACAGTCAGGATAAAGACGGCGGATTTCCTGACACATTTTAATGCCGTCCATACGCGGCATGCGTACATCGGACAACACAATGTCCACGGGAGAGTATTTTGCAATAGCCAGGCCTTCTTTCCCATCCCTTGCTTCCAGAACCTCAGATATTCCATCAGGTTCCGTTGGAACCTTTTTAATGATTCCCTTTCTGGTAAACATTTCATCATCCACAACAAGAAGTGTGTACATATCTCATAATTCTCCTTTTATATACCGACAGTACAGCTGTGTTCTTTTTTATTTTACTTCATATATTAATATTTTCAAACTGAAAATCTTAGAGAAACAGGCTTTTCAAAGAAATTACCAATCATCAAAGGATATTGCTAAATAGTAGAAAAAGATAGTACAGATATCCAAGGATTGTCTGATTGTATGCGGAGGGAAGGGTTGTTAAAATGAAAACCGTAAAAAACGAAAACGAGGAGGGAAACAAGATGAAAAAAACTGGCCTTTTTCAAAAGGTGCGTAAGAACAGAATCATGCTGCTGATGTTACTGCCGGCAATTGCCTATACAGTGATATTCAGTTATATCCCCATGACGGGCATTGTTCTGGCATTTAAAAAATATAACTATCACGATGGAATTTACGGCAGCCCATGGGTGGGACTGAAGAATTTTGATTATATGATTGTTTCCGATAAGCTGTGGTCGCTGACCAGGAACACACTTCTGTATAATATAGCTTTTATCGTGCTGGGAATCGTATTTGAAGTGGGTTTTGCCATAATGCTGAGTGAAATCAACAACCGGATTTTTAAAAAGGTGTCCCAGACAGTAATGTTCCTTCCATATTTCATTTCCTGGGTCGTGGTATCCACGGTCATGCTGAATATTTTTGGCGATAACGGAGTGGTAAATAACATTCTGGCCTCTATCGGAGGGGAACCCTACAGTATTTACAGCCATGTAAAAACCTGGCCGATAGTAATGGTGTGTGTACGGCTATGGAAACAGACCGGCTATGGAACGGTGGTCTATCTGGCTGCCATAGCGGGCATCAGCACGGAAATGTATGAGGCGGCGGAAATTGACGGCGCCAACATCTGGAAGAAAATTACCTGTATTACCATACCCAGCCTGAAGCCCACCATTTTTATAATGGCACTTCTTGCTATCGGAAACATATTCCGCGGGGATTTCGGAATGTTCTATCAGCTGGTGAAGAATAATCAGCTCCTGCTGGAAACCTCCGATGTTATTGATACCTTTGTTTACAGAACCATGATTACCACTAATGATTATGGGATGTCGGCGGCAGCCGGCCTGTACCAGTCGGTTCTGTGCTTTGTAACCATCTGTACGGCCAACTTTATTGTAAAGAAGATTGACCCGGATTACACACTGTTTTAAGGGGAGGTGCAGTCATGAAAAGAAAAAGCAGGGACAAGATTATTTTTGCCGTAATATCCTATACGTTGATTGCGCTGTTTGCTTTAGCGTGTGTCATACCGTTTTATCTGATTATTGTAGGCTCCTTTACCAGTGAACATTCCATACTTACCGAAGGATACAGTTTCCTTGTAACTGCGGATCGTTTTTCTCTTGCCGGGTATGATACAGCGCTGAAAAATCCTATGGAAATCCTCAGGGCTTATGGGGTTACCATTTTTGTTACCGTATTGGGAACAGTGCTATCCATTTTCCTGATGACAATGACCGGCTATGTATTGTCCAGAAAGGATTTTCCCTGGAAAAATGGTTTTTCCTTTTTCTTCTTTTTTACCACGTTGTTCAACGGCGGGCTGGTACCCTGGTATCTGCTTTGTACACAGACCTTTCAGTTCAACAATAAGCTGTATGCGCTGATTATTCCGGGCCTGTTTTCCGTATGGAACATGATTATCGCAAAAAGCTTCATGAAGGGAATTCCTTATGAAATGGTTGAGGCAGCCAAGGTTGATGGCGCAGGGGATTTCTGTATCTATTATAAAATTATGATACCTATGGCTAAGCCGTTGATTGCCACATTGGGACTGTTTACAGCGCTTGCCTACTGGAACGATTGGTATAACTGCATGCTGTTTATCAATGACAACCGGTTCTGGAACCTGCAGTATACGCTGCAGAATATCCTGAACAGTTCAGAGGCCTTAAAAAGGATTGCGGCCCTGACCGGGCAGCAGGTACAGCAGCTTCCCAGTGAATCCATGAAAATGGCTATGACGGTGATTGCCACCGGACCGATTATCCTGTTATATCCTTTCCTGCAGAAATATTTTGTGAAGGGGCTGACCATCGGAGCGGTGAAGGGATAATTTCCCACAAAAAACGGTCTGCGTCTTGGCATCCGAAGATTGTAAAGAAAAAACAGAAGAAGTTAATCTTGATACCCTGGGCCTTTGGCCTTAGTATAAAAAATATATGGAGGTTGGTTATGAGAAAAATGATGAAAAAAGCAATGGCGGCAATTCTGAGCGCGGCAATGTTAATTTCCCTTGCAGGCTGCGGAGGAAATGCAGGGCAGTCTGCACAGAGCAGTGCCGGGACGGCAGAAAGCGGGCAGGCGGAAACGGGGAATACCGCTGCATCCAATGATGGAATCAGCGCGGACAGCCCTTATGCGGATAAAGGACTGGACCTTTCCGAACCTGTAACGGTGATTATGTACGCACTGGGGGACAGGCCCGAGGATATGGACAAGGTATTGGAGGAACTGAACAGCAAATATCTGAATCCCTGGCTGAATACGACACTGGAAATGCAGTTTCTCAATTGGAGTGATTATACTACAAAATATTCTCTGGTGCTGGCAGGAAGCGAGCCTGTAGATTTAATGTATACCTCCTCCTGGTGTTACTATAATGACGAAGCGGCAAAGGGCGCATTCCGGGAGCTGGATCAGGAATGGCTTGAGAAATATATGCCCATCAGTTACCCGCAGCAGCCTGCAGAAAGCTGGGATCAGATTTCCATTAACGGCAAAATATTTGCAGTGCCCAAATCCAATGCAGCGTTTAACGGCTACAATTTTATTGCAGTCCGCCAGGATTTAATGGAGAAATATGGAATTGAAACGATTGACAGCTGGGACAGCATGAAAGAATATCTGTACGCGGCGGTTGACGATAAGGGAAGCGGGATCTCTGCAAGCGGACAGACGGCCAACAGAGAAGAATATCTTAATCTGTGGAATCAGAATGAAGGCCTGAACGTATTGGCGGTTGGATTTGACTTTTTATATCCCCATCACAATTCTGAAGCAGCTCCGGATTTTGATAAGGATGTTTTCTACAAATATACTTCGGAAAGTTTCAAAAATTACTGCCTGGAAATGGCTGAGATGGCAGCCAGGGGCGTATGGTCAAGCAATGCCATCAATGATACCAATGAATCAAGGGCAGCCTTTGAAAACGGAACCTCTGCAAGCTTTGTATGGAATGAAACCATTTATGATGCCGGAAAGGCTCTGGAGGAGGCTGGCCTGGGAACCTACGCAGCTTATGATATTACCCCTGATGTATCCCGTGCACGCGGCAGTTATGCGGATGATGCCGTAGCCATCACCACAAACTCTAAAAATCCGGAAAGAGCGGCACTTGTTCTTGATTGTCTGAAAGGTTTCACGGAAGTCAATAATCTGATTCTCGGCGGTATCGAAGGTGTTCACTGGACATTAAATGAGGACGGTACCAGAGGCCTTACAGAGGAATCCGGTAAATATGCATGGAATTCCTGGGCATGGGGAATCCAGAGAGGTGATCAGCCTGATGAAGAGGGAATGGATCCCCGGAAGCTGGAGTTCAGAGAAAAATGTGAAGCAAAGGAATTCGTTCCTGAAACAGCCGGCTTTACCTTTGATAAAAGCCCGGTGGAAACAGAACTTTCCGTTATCAATGCAATCCGTGATGAATATCTGACAAGCTTTTTCCTTGGTGTCTTCGGTGACCAGACAGAAGCGAAGTTTGAGGAGTTCAAAGGAAAACTGGAAGCGGCCGGACTGGACAAGGTAACTGCGGAAATGAAGAGGCAGTATGAAGCATTCTGTGAAAAGAAGGGCTATAATCAATAAAATGGGTATCACACAGAAATAAAAGGGATAACTGTCCCGGCAGTTGAAATATCTGAATAGGTAACTGTTTGGTACTCTTCACAGTTACCTGAATATTACCAGTAAGGCTCCCGCCTGGCACGCGCCGGGTGAGGGCCTTTGCGGCACAAAAATAGGAGAGGGCATTCTATGGGAAGAAAAAAGGATAACTGGAATCTGGGCTGGTTTTTTTATCACAAAGCAGGGGAGGGGGACGGGTGTCCGCCGGATCCGGCGGGAAGCGGATTAACGCCGGGATACCGGCCGGTAAAGCTTCCTCATGACTGGAGCCTGGAGTATCCCTTTGATGAAAAGGCGGCCTCCTGCGGCTCGGGAGGCTACGTGGAAACCGGGATAGGATGGTATAAAAAGATATTTACCGTGACGGAGGAGGAAGTACGGGGAAAGCATCTGTTTCTGTGTTTTGACGGGGCTTATATGAAGACCCGTGTGTGGCTGAATGGCAGCCGGATAAAGGAACATATATATGGATATACGCCTTTTTCCGTAGAAATTACGGAGCTGGTGAAAACAGGTCGGGGAGAATGCAATGTGCTGGACGTGGAGATAGACAATTCCGGACAGCCGGGTTCCCGCTGGTATTCCGGCTCCGGGATTACCAGGGATGTGTGGATACTTACTGTAGAAAATAGTTATGTGGCGGAAAATGGAGTGTATATCCGGCAGAAGAAGGTGACACGGCAATATGCGGAGCTGATGATCACAACCTTCTGCCGGAATCAGGAGGAGCTGACGGTAAAGACCAGCATCATTTCGCCCCGGGGGACAATCGCAGCTGAGAAGGAAACGGTGGCTGCTCCTGGAAATGCCGTCTGTACACAGCTTTTTTCCCTGGAGGATCCCTGCCTCTGGTCCGTTGCCTCTCCCTGTCTGTATGAGGTAATTACCCGGCTCTACAATAAGGAAGGTGTTCTTATGGATGAGGTACATACAAGAACCGGGCTGAGAAGCGCCGTATTCGATAAGGACAGGGGCTTTCTGCTGAATGGGGAACAGGTGAAAATCAACGGTGTATGCATCCATCATGACGGTGGCTGCATGGGGGCGGCAGTGCCGCTGCAGATATGGAAGCGGCGGCTGGAAAAACTGAAGGAAATGGGAGCAAACAGTATCCGCATGTCACATAATCCTCCCGATCCGGGGCTGCTGGAGCTATGTGATGAAATGGGTTTTCTGGTGATGGATGAGGCCTTTGACGAGTGGAAAATCCTGAAGGGCAAGGAATTAGGCTCCAATACCCATGAAAGCCGGGGGTATTCGGAATGGTTTGCGCAGTGCCATGAGGAGGATTTGAAAGCCATGCTTTACCGGGACAGGAACCATCCGTCCGTCGTGATCTGGAGCATCGGCAATGAGGTGCCAGATCAGACGGATCCGGCAGGATATCTGACGGCCAGGCGCTTAAAGGAAATCTGTAAGCAGCTGGATCCGGAAAGGGCGGTAACCCAGGCCAATGATCAGATTTGTGCGGAGCCAAAGGCCGCGACGCAGGAGTTCCTGAATGAACTGGATGTGGTGGGCTACAATTATGTGGGCAGATGGAGAACCCGGTCGGAGACACTGTATGAGGATGACAAGCGTGCCCATCCTGACTGGTGCGTTATCGGAACGGAAAATCCGGGAATGGGCGGCATCCGGGGGGAATATGACCGTGGAAGAGAAACGGGCAGCTGGTGGAAACGGCCCTATTACAGCACGCCGGTAGCCGTAGGAAAGCTGTTGAGGTATACCATGACCCATGATTATGTTGCCGGAGATTTCATGTGGACGGGAATCGATTATCTTGGCGAGGCACACTGGCCTTACCGGTCGGCCAGCGCGGGAGTGCTGGATACCTGTGGTTTTGAGAAGGACGGTTATTATTTTTACCAGAGTATCTGGAGGCGGGATATTCCCATGGTCCATCTTCTTCCGCACTGGAATCTGGAAGTGGAGGAGGGGACAATCCTGCCGGTGCTGGGCTTTACCAGCTGTGAAAGTGCGGAGCTTTTCCTGAATGGAAAATCCTATGGGAGAAAAGCATATTCCTACCCCGCCTACGGTATGACACAACGGTACGGTCATTATGACAAAGAACCAGGTGCGGTGAATACGGAGGATTTGTTCCTCTGCTGGGATGTGCCGTATGAGCCGGGCTGTATTGAGCTGGCTGGTTTCGTGGATGGGAAAGAGGTTTGCCGCCATCAGGTAAAAACCGCCGGTGAGCCTGCCGCGCTCAGGGTTTCCTGCTATCAGAAGGAGGCGGCTGCCGATGGACTGGATGTAGGGCAGATTGAGGTGGAAATTCTGGATAAGGACGGGAACTTCTGCTGGCAGGCGGATAATGAGCTTACCTTCAGTGCGGAAGGCCCCGGTGAGGTTATCGGAGTGGACAACGGCCGTCCCGACAGCCTGGAAAGCATGAAGGCGGATCATATCCATGCTTTTCATGGCAGGGCTTTGGCTGTACTTCGTTCCGACGGGAATGCAGGGAAGTGCGTGCTTACGGTGAGCGCTGCAGGGCTGCCTTCTGCGGCGGCTGAGGTGATCTTTGTGACTTTAAGATAATATTTTATAAGAGGCATATTCCGGTACGAAAGACGGTTCAGGATGGCGTCTGGCAGCAACTGTGATGGGACCGGAAAGCCGCAGCTAAAAAAGGAGAAGTCAATGGAAAAAATATTGGGTATTGTATATGCGTATGATGTAAAAGATGGCTATCAGGAAATTCTGGACTTGGGTTTTTCCTGGGTAAGAATGGAGATTTGTTTCCCCTGGGAGGATAAAATGTTCGGCACTCTCAGCCCGAAATACCTGAAATGCAAGGAGGAAATCCGCAGGGCGCATGAAGCGGGCATGCAAATCATGCCTTCCACGCCGGGAATGGGCGGATACTATTATGACGAGGTAAAAAAGGAGACTTATTACCAGGATGCCTGGCCTGCCTTTGCAGGGGAAAAGGGCAGTGATATCTATTATAAAAATGTGGCGGCGGCCTGTGAATTCATCTGCAGTGACCTGGGGGAGCTGGCAGGAAATCTGTGGCAGTGCATGAATGAGATCGATATTCCCACCTTTTCCGGCAGCTATCCGCCGGAGGTTACCACAGGAACGGCCAGGGCTTCTGCAGAAGGGATCGTCCGCGCCAATCCGGAAGCAAAATGCGGCATCAATCTGTCACGTTATCATGAGGATGGGCTGAAAATCGCAGATATGGTATATGCGCCGGGGCATAAGTTCGGATATATCGGGGACGACCAGTATTTCGGCTCCTGGCAGGGAAAGACGGTGGAGAGCTGGAATGATGTAATAGAGGCATTATATGAAAGGTATCAGCTTCCTGTCGTTGCCAATGAATGGGGCTATTCCTCCGGCGGCAGGGTGATGGAGGAGCGGCCGGACCCTTCAGTGCTTCCGGAGGGTATTCCGGATGTTTGCTATGAGAAAAGCTGGTTCCACCAGGTGGAGGGCGGACATACACAAGAGGTTCAGGCAGAATATCTGAGAAGAGGCCTGCAAATCTTTGCGGAAAATCCTCATGTACTGGGAAGCTTCCTTTTCTGCTTCAAGGATGCCGCCCATTGTTATCACTGCGGTGCGTCCGACTGCCCTTCGGAATGCTACTGGGGAATTACGGATGTGGAAGGAAAGCCGAAAAAGGCTTATGAGGTTGTCAGAAAGGCAATAAAAGATTATTATTAAATAACCGTATGGCAGTTGGCAGGCCGGCACATTGGGCCGACTGTAAAAAATGTAATTCAGGAATGCCGGCATATAATGCCGGAGTCTTACAGTCTCCGGACTGCGGATAAAAAAGGAAGGGAAGGGTATGGACAACACAATCAGAATTACAGGAAAAATGAGGGAAGCAGTGAAGCTCCCCATGTGTGGAAAAGACAGTCAGGGAAACCTGTATGAGGTGGATAACTTAAGCCTGATGAAAAACGGCAGACGCTTTCTGCCGGTAATGGGGGAGTTTCATTTTTCCAGATATGAGCCGGAGGACTGGGAGGAAGAACTGCTGAAGATGAAAGCGGGCGGCATCACGGTGACGGCAACCTATGTTTTCTGGATCCACCATGAGGAAAGGCGCGGTGAGTGGGACTTTGGCGGCTGCCGTGATCTGCGGGTCTTTCTGGAGACCTGCCGCAGAGTTGGCATGCAGGTGTGGCTGCGCATCGGGCCCTGGGCCCATGGGGAATGCCGCAACGGCGGGTTCCCGGACTGGCTGACGGAAGAATTCGGCAGCAGGCTGCGCAGCAATGATCCCGGCTATCTGAAGGAGGTGCGCCGCCTTTATCAGAAGATCGGGGAGCAGGCGGCAGGAGAGATGGCAAAGGACGGAGGCCCAATTATAGGCATCCAGCTGGAAAATGAATACGGACACTGCGGAGGCGGCCCTTCCTCCCAGGAGGAATGCATGGAGCATATGCGCACGTTGAAAAGGATGGCGCTGGAAGCCGGGATGGAGGTTCCTTATTATACCTCCACCGGATGGGGCGGCGGTATCGTTGTGGACGGAGAAACACTTCCGGTGCTGGGCGGCTATGTGGATGCGCCCTGGGCGGAGCATGTTCAGGAAATGCCCGCCAGCGCCAACTTTTTATTTTCGTCCTATAAACAGGATGAAAATATCGGTTCCGATCTGAAGAGACAGGAGAGCAGGCAGTTTACCTTTGACATCAGCAGAAACCCTTATCTGACCGCAGAGCTTGGCGGCGGGCTGCAGCCAACCTCCCACAGAAGAACTTATCCCTGGCCGGAAGATATTGAAGCCCAGGCGCTCTGTATGCTGGGCGGCGGGGCCAATCTGCTGGGATATTATATGTACCACGGCGGCATCAATCCGGAGGGAAAGGAAACAAACCTTCAGGAATCCAGGGTAACGGGATATAATAATGACCTGCCGGTAAAAAGCTATGATTTCCAGACCTGTATCAGGGAATCCGGTGAGGTAAATGAAAGCTATGGAAGGCTGCGCAGGCTGCATCTGCTGCTGCAGGATTTCGGAGAAGAGCTGGCGGGGAGTGAAACCTGTTTCCCGGAAAAGCTTCCCGAGTCGCCGGAGGATTTACATACACTGCGCACCACGGCCCGGGTGAACCCTGAGAGCCGGACAGGCTTCCTTTTTATTAATAATCATCAGAGAAAACGCCGGATGGAGGAACGGAAGGATGCGGCCGTAAAGCTGGTTTTCCCGGAAAGGGAGCTGGTGATTGACCATCTTTTCCTGAAGCCGGGAAGCTGTGCGGTGATTCCTTTTTCCCTGCCTGTGGGCGAGGCTTTTCTGGAAAAAACCAACGCTTCTTTGTTATGCCGTCTGGGCAGCAGGTACTTTTTCTATGGAAGTAAGGAGGTCTGTGAAAATCCTTTTTATCAGTGGAGAGGGGAAGCCGGGGATGTGGTCACGCTGACGGAGGAACAGGCGGCCAGGGCCTGCCGTCTGGGCGATGCGTTGTATGTGACGGAATATCAGGACAGCTGTCTGATAGAGCAGGAAGGAAAAATATATCTGATTTCCAGCCATGCACAGGAAAAGGTGATCTGTTATAGAGCGGAAGGCGGGCCGAAGGTTTTTACTGTGAAGGCGCAGGAGACAGATGTGCCTGTCCGCTTTACGCCGCTGGAGGCGGATGCAGAAAACCGGGCGGGGAGCGAAGCTGTCGGTAAAGCTGCCGGATATTGTGAATATGAGGTGTGTATTGGGGATGTTCCTGTGGATAAACTTCACCAGCTGTATCTGGAAGCGGATTATGTGGGCGACAGGGCGGAGCTTTATCTGGATGGTCGTCTGGCGGATGACTGGTTTACCAACGGAGAGACATGGCATGCGGCGCTGAAACGCTTCGATTACCCTGCCAGCCTGGTGCTGCGGATATATTCCAGCGATAGTCCGATTCCCAATCCTTATGACAACCAGGTTTATTATGATCTTCCGGTGGAAAAGGGCTGCGCGCTGCGGGGAGTGAAAGCGGTTGCGGAATATAAAACAGAACTGTAAATTATATTCCGATAATTCAGAGAAATATAGAAGAAAAAAATATGGATAAGACCTGTAGGGCAGGTTGACAAAAGAAGCCGGAGAAGGTCAGATTTTTCCGGCGGGTCAGCGGATGAGCCGGCGAAACAATACAGGAAACAGGAGCTTTTACAAATAAGGTAAAGGCTTCTGTTTTTTTGTCCGGGAAGCATTCCGTGCCCTGGAAATTCCCGGCAGCCGATGAATTGTCTGGGATTATGCTGCACCGACAGGCTGGGTATCCGGGCGGAGAGGCAATTCGGCGGCGATTATCCCGGAGATAAAATGAGGTATATTGTTTACCGTTTAGTCTCAGTGGATTATTGGTGGGGGCGGCTGAACTTATTGAATCGGTTTGAATTGGGGGGAGAGGGGGTTGCAAAATGGGTGGAAAGGCAGTATGGTAGAATGGCGTGGGAAATTAGCGGGGAGTTTTTGGGGCGTGGCTTTGGAACAGGGCTGCGATCTGGGAGCGGAGATAAAATGAAGGAGTTGAAGTTATGAAAAGTTCTGGTATGAAGATGTATATGAGTAAGACTTGGGTGGTATTTGTTTGTGCTTTGGTTTGCTGCTTTCTTTGGGGGAGCGCTTTTCCCTGTATTAAGATTGGATACAGTCTGTTTTCCATCGGTGCATCGGACAGCGCGTCACAGATCGTGTTTGCCGGAACCCGTTTTACGCTGGCGGGGATTCTTGTGATTCTTTTCGGGAGTCTGATAGGCAGGAAGCCGCTGGTGCCTGCCAGGACAAGTCTGCACATGGTGGTTAAGCTGGCTTTGGTACAGACAGTGGCGCAGTATATTTTCTTTTATATCGGCCTGGCCCATACCTCCGGGGTGAAATCTTCCATTATCGGCGCGTCGAATGTTTTTCTTTCGATTCTGGTGGCTGTGGTGGTGTTCCATATGGAAAAGCTTACGGCAAAAAAGGTGATTGGCTGTATCGCCGGTTTTGCAGGCGTGGTGATTATTAATCTGAGCAGCGGGAGCCTGGATATGAATCTGTCCTTTTTAGGGGAAGGATTTATTTTCCTCTCTGCGGTGAGCTATGCTTTTTCCTCTGCGTTAATCAAGCGTTATTCGGAAAACGAAAATCCGGTGACGCTGAGTGGGTATCAGTTCCTTTGCGGGGGAATATTGCTCACGGGATTCGGGCTGGCGATGGGAGGGCGCATCAGTTTGGCGGGCGCGGGACTTCCGGCGCTGGGGCTTCTTCTTTATATGGCGTTTATTTCAGCGGCCGCGTATACGCTGTGGGGAATTCTTCTGAAATATAATCCGGTGGCGAGGGTTGCGGTGTTTGGATTTATGAATCCTGTATTCGGGGTTCTGCTTTCCGCGTTGTTTCTGGGAGAGAGCAGCCAGGCCTTCGGGCTTACGGGAGTGGCGGCTTTGCTTCTTGTCTGTGTGGGGATCATGATCGTAAACGGCTCGGCAGGCACGGCAAAAGAGAGGAGTCAGGATGAATTGGAAAGCGTTTGAAAAAACAGAGGCGTATATGCTTTCCTGTATGAATGACAGCGCCCATGATAAGGAGCATATTTACAGAGTGTTGTATACGGCGCTGGATATCGCGGCGTATGAGCAGGATGTGGATTACGAGATTTTAATTACGGCGTGCCTGCTGCATGATATCGGACGGGGAGAGCAGTTTGAGAATCCGGCTTTGTGCCATGCGGCTGTGGGTGGTGATAAGGCATTTGCCTTCCTCATGGATTGTGGGTGGACGCAGGAGCGGGCCAGGCTGGTGAAGGAAGCGATTGCCGCGCACAGGTATCGTTCAAAGAACCCTCCTGTTTCGGTGGAAGCGAAGATATTGTTTGATGCGGACAAGCTGGATGTGACAGGGGCCATAGGGATAGCGCGGACATTGCTTTATGCGGGAGAGACGGGATGTCCTCTTTATACTATGAACAGTGACGGAAGTGTCAATGATGGTTCCGGAGACGGGGAGGATTGCTTTTTCAGGGAATATAAGCGTAAGCTGGAAAAGCTGTATGATCGTTTTTTTACTGAGCGGGGAACAAAGCTGGCGGCAAAGAGACGGGCTGCGGCGGAAGCTTTTTACGGCAGTTTACTGATGGAGGCTGAGGGGACTTACCGGATGGGGAAGGAACGGCTTTCGGAGGTGCTAAAGGGCTGTTAGCAGTGTGCAGAAGAATAAGCGGTATCATAGAATAAATGGAAACCCTATATTTTTTTTGAAAAAAGTGATGTAGGGGACAGAAATTGGGCAGTTGCCAGGGGAGAGCAGGATTCCGCCTGGTAGCTGTCTTATTTTTATGAGTCAGGAGTGGCTTTTGCAAATTCTGATGGAGGCAGACTTATAAAATAAGATGGTGCTGCAATGCCGCATCATGTAAAAAAGCCGTACATGCATTGATATGTTACCATATAATGCATGGCGGCTTTTTTTACAATATATAGCAACGTACCTCAATACTAAAAAATCGGTACAACATTAACAATTTCATTCTCTTCCACATCAAACTGCCATACGGAATGCCCCGGAATCCGGTGCTCTGTCAGGTAGAAATGGCCATCAAAGGAGGTGATATAGTAGGGGGTCCCGCCGCCGATAAAGTTATCATAAATGTCCTCATAACCGCCGGAAGCAAGGGAATTCAGGTCTTTTGTACGGATGAAGGTGGCATAATCCTGATTGAAATCCACGTCGGTGGAAATGGTGATATAGTAATAGTCCTCTATTTTGGTCAGCTGGACCATCCCCGCAATTTCCGGGCTTACCGGATATTCCTCCAAAATTTTCAGATCCTTCAGCCGGGCGCGGATGATGGTGGAATTGCCGGAAACAAAATAAATTTCCTTTCCGATGATGGTGAAGGAGCGGACATAGACACCGTTTAGTTTTTCTATGGAACGGACTTCCTTCAGGCCCATACGCGTTGAATTTTTTTCCCGGGAAAAGACATACAGTTCACCGGTCATGGAGCTGAGCGCGTAAAAATAACCGCTTGTTTCATCATAAACGATATAGTGGGGGCGTATGCCAATGTCGGAAAAGGTCTGGGTGTGGATAAACCGGCCGTCCTCTTTTTCGAATACCAGAATACGGTTATTTTCCGTATCATCCGTCAGATATACCACACCGTCGCTGGCAATGGTGTGTCCGCGGTTGATTTCATCGGTCATAACCTCCCATTCGTTCAGTTCCCTGTCCAGGGAATCGCTGTAAATGATTTCATCGTGATAGCAGTCCACCAGAAAGTAGGTATCCTGTAGCTTAGTAATATAGGTGGGGACGCTCAGGTCAAAGTAGGGATTGACCGGTATGGGGATGTCCTTTTCTTCCTTGGAGGCCTCGCTGAGCTCTGAGAGCTGGAGGAAGGCTTCCTGTGTCCTGTTTCGGAAATAAAGCAGGACTCCGGCAGCTGTTACGATAAATAAGATTATAATACAGACAGGAAGAATATGAGCTTTCTTTTTCTTCATGTAAATTCCAGGCCTTTCATCAGAAGTAATAAGTTTAAGTATAGCACAAGATGGACAGGGCGCAAAGAGGAGGGGAAAAATGAACTATACAGAATTTATGGCCAGGGTGGAAGATAAATTGCAGGAAAGTTCCGGTTTCCCGGTAGCTGGAATGAGCGTACAGGAAATGGAAAGATTATGCCTTGAGATCGGACACCGGAGTTTTGGGGGCAGCTTGTATTGTGGCGGAAAAGGGTATTTGCCCCGGAGGAGTGACCAGAGGGCGGATTAGAAGCCTTCATTCCTGTACAAGTGCGTTTAAACGGGAATTAGTTGCATTAAAGTGGCAGAAAAGGCCGAATTATGATAGAATATTTTTAATAAAAGAAATTACATAAGAGAAAGGAAAACTTGGCAATGAAAAACTTTTTAAAGGAATTCGAGAAATTTATCATGCGCGGCAATGTCATTGACATGGCGGTAGGCGTTATTGTCGGCGCAGCGTTCCAGGGCATTGTGAACAGCCTGGTAAATGATGTGATTTCGCCGCTGCTGGGACTGATTGCCAACACGGATCTGAGTTATCTGGTGCTTACGGTGCGGGGCGTGGACATTAAGTACGGTTCCTTCCTGACGGCGGTTATTAATTTCCTTATCATGGCCTTTGTCATTTTCCTGCTGGTGAAGTTCATCAATAAAATTGCTGAGCTGGGGAACCGGAAGGACAAGGAGAAAACGCCTGAGGAACCGGCAAAACCGGCTACGAAAATCTGTCCTTACTGCAAGAGTGAAATCCCTGCGGACGCGGTAAAATGCTGTCACTGTACCTCTGATTTGGCGGAAAAAATATCGGAGACTGTCTGAAAAAATGTTGCAACAGCTGAGTATGGTAATGGTTATACGGACTGTTACCGGTTAACCGGGCTGCTGCGCTCTGTTCCCATAAGCAGCAAGACGGGCGGACTGTGCGTGAACTGCGGTCCGACTGCACATCAGCCATCCGGCAGGAAAGGCCGGACAGGAAAAGGAGGGACTTGTTTATGCAGAAAAAAGTAACGGTTACCATCGGTCGTGAATATGGAAGCGGCGGACGTGAGGTCGGGGAAAAACTGGCCGAAAGGCTTGGCTTCACCTTCCTGGACAAGAACATCCTGAATGAGATTTCAGGAAAAAGCGGCATCAGTGTGGAAGAACTGATGGAAAATGATGAGAAGCCTTCCAGCCCGTTCCGGGAATCCTTTATCCCTTATGATTTTGATGCGGATACCCTGAGCGAGCGCCTGTTTGACATGCAGGCTGATTTAATCCTGAACAAGACAAGGGAGGAATCCTGCGTGGTGGTGGGACGGTGTGCGGATGTGATTCTGGCCTATCAGGACAATGTGGTGAATGTGTTCATCTATGCGGATATGGAAGATAAAATTGATCGGATCATGAAGCTGTATTCCCTGGAGGACAGACAGAAGGCCGCTAAGCTGATTAAGAAAACGGAGAAAATCCGCAGGAATTATTATCAGTACTATACCGATGAAGTCTGGGGAGATAAGAGAAACAAGGCTCTGATGATCAATACCTCTGCCGCCGGTGTGGACGGCGCGGTGGATTTGATTGAGGCGTATCTGAAAATGAAGGGGTATGTGGAATAGCCGCTGTTTTTCAGAGAGTGCAGGAAAACAGAGACTGTCTGATGTTGGATTGTACTGATTGCAGACAATGATGATATGCTCTGTTACATAATATTTTTAGAATTAAAAGTACTTTGGTAAAGCAATATGCCTGTTAAGGCACAGGGAGGAAAGAAAGACTGCCGCACCAGCCGGGATTAAAATTGGCTGATGCGGCAGTTATTTATTTGGCAGTAAGAATCATTTATGGATATATCTTATTTTTATGGTCCGATTCCCGGAAAATATCTAAAAATTCTTTCCGGAAAGTAATTCATCCCCAAAGGCAACTCATCCCCGGAATCATCCCGTCCTTCCGCTATCTCATATGGTAAAGCAGTCTGCGCAGCCGTCCGCAGCCATGCAGATACTGCTTTTCCAGGGAATCAGTGTACTGCTCAAGCTGCAGGATTTTTGCTTCCCCGGCTTCTTCCCCGCCGAAGCGGATGCTCTGGTACAGCGTGCAGATATCCGCAAAGGAACCGGCGGCGGTATCCAGCCTTCCGGCGGCGCGTTTCCCATAAGCGGCCAGGGTTTCCCCGGCTTCCAGGCGCAGATCCTGCATTTCGCCCAGCAGCAGGACCTTGCGCATCCGGTTTTCCAGTTTCCCAGCGGCATCCAGACGGCGGTAGGAACGTCGCCTGAATGCTCTGCGGCAGAAGAGGAACAGCGCAAGAAGCAGGAAAAGAGCTGCGATGAGCAGGACTGCCTCCAGAAAATGAATCAGCAGTCTGCCGCTTTGCTCTGACAGATAACGGGCCGGAAGGCTGTCCTGCGTCCAGTCATCAGGGACAGCGGTTTCCTCCTCCTGGCTTTCCGGCGCCGGCAGTGCCGGTGCGGGAGTGCCGCCTTGCGCGGGTAAGTTCCAGGCGGTGTTTGCAGCCTCGTAATAGCGGGGCGTAGGTTCAAAAGGAACCCAGCCGATGTTGGGGATATAGCCCTCAGCCCAGGCATGGGCGTTGTCTGAGGTAATCATTACCTGGTTTCCCTCTGTGCGCCGCGTACCCGTGGTCACGAAGCCCTCCGCATAGCGGGTGGGAATACCGCAGCAGCGTCCCAGGACCGCCATGGCTGTGGCAAAATAAGTACAGTAGCCTGTCTGGCTGTCAAACAGGAAAAAGTCCGTAAAATCCTGTCCTTCCGGGCACTGGGGAGGAGAGGTGGTATAGGCAAGCCGGTTCAGCCAGCCTTCAATGGCCTTCATACGGTCATAATCTGTGGATAACCCTTCCGTAATTTCCTCCGCCAGTGCATAAACTCTTTCCGGGACCGTATCCGGAAGCTCTATATAATTCTCATAGATATAGCGCTCTCTTTTCTGCTGCTCCTCATCCAGGGCCGGAGGCTGCGCCCAGGCCTCCTGGCGGAGAAGCTTCTGTACCTTTTCACTGCCCCAGTTGATATCCATGCAGAGGAAGGAATAGGTGAAGCCCACGCTTTGCGCCTTTGGCAGGAGGATACTGTCATTACGGGCATCCGGCTCCTGGTTGATAAAAAAGAAGCTGGCTGTAAAAGGCGGATAAAAAACGGTCTGCGTCTTCAGGCCTTCAAACCGCAGGTCAAAACGGCAGGAGCGCATCATTTCCAGCTGCTCCTGGGAGGTATAGATGCTTGCATCGAGAGCATCCGTCAGTTCCTGATAGTTCAGCAGATATTCCTCGCCGGAATAGGTTTTATCCAAAGCCCTCTGTTCCCAGCCGTGTCCATTATAAAAGTCATGGACTGTGCCGGTTAGGTACAGGGGGGATTTGGTCCGGCTCCCCGTGAGGGACAGCTGGACTGCGGAGGAGGAAAACAGCCCGCCGTTTAAGTGCCCGCTGCCAGTGTAGCCGGTAAAGGAAAGTGCATAGGAATCCTGTCCCCCGGAAAAAAGAGAGCCGATATGTATGATCAGGGCATTTGCCTTATCCTCTGCGGCGGCGGTCAGCTTACGCAGGGTGTCCCAGTGCATGGGCGCTTCCTTTGCCGGCAGCAGTCCGATAATAAGTACGGCGGCCAGAAATACAGGAGTCAGATAAAGCAGGTTTCCGGCGGGCGGCGCCAGAAAGACAGAAAGACTTTTCCGCAGGGAGGGAGACTGATTTTCCATCCCCTGGTTCTGAAAGCAGGCGGCGGTTTCCGAAAGAAAAAGTAGCAGGCAGAATAAAACAGGCAGCACATTCCATTTGGAGAGCGGAATTTCCTGCGCGGCACACAGAAGAAGGATTACAGTCTGGATTAGCAGAAGAAGTCCCTTCAGCCACAGGCGGCTTTCCGACAAATATGACAGAAGCCCGCAGAGCAGTACGGCAGTTCCCAAAATCAGAAGGAAAAAGTAGAGCTGCAGAGCGGTTCTGGCGGAAAGTGCCGGGAGGAGCCGTGCGGAGGAGGCGGATTGGGGCAGGGAAGATAAGTTCCGGGCACAGGCCTGAACCAGGGAAGCTTCTTCCTGTGAAAGTGCAGCGAAGGCATTTCTTTCCCGGAGAAAGAGGAACGCGCCGGCAAGCAGTGCCAATAAAAACAGCCCGCCCCACAGGGGAAGCCGCAGATTTTTTTCCGAGGACCATTTTAAGAGGAACAGGCACAGGGCAGAGACAAGGAGAAGGATGGCCGGGGAGAGGAGTTCCGAGGCCTTTTCTGCCGGAAGCGGGGAAAAGGCAGGCATGCCGAACAGATCCCAAAGGCTTTTCAGGATCATCAGGCTTCCCGCACACAGGCAGGAGGAGGCCGTTAAAGCATACAGTTTCCGAAGTTGCACAGAATCAGGTTTCATAAGGCAAGTTCTCCCACATTGATGAGCAGCGCTTCCGTCCCGGCCTGTTGTTTTTCACTTACGCTGCGGACAAGATCGTCCGTCACCGAGGCGGTTATCAGGATACAGGAGCCGCAGCCGGAGGAGGCCGGAACGCTTTCCCAGACCTGGTTTAGCGGATAGGGTGAGGAAAAGGAAAGTTCGGAGCATTTGTCGTAAAAGGGTTCGAAGCCGGTGCCGGCGTCCACCAGCATTTCCCGCAGCGTATCCTCCATAAACAATATCCGCACAGGGATATTTTTCAGATAATAATCATGGACGAAGGAAAGGGCGGTTTCTATAATGTTGTCTTCCTTCTGCAGCCTTTTTTCTTCTTCATCCTCTATGGGGGATAAATCCATAAAAATAATGGTCTCAAACAGCTCCTCCGGCATCTGTTTACGCACCAGCAGCTCACCGGCCCGTGCGGAATTTTTCCAGTGGATATATTTTATGGGATCTCCGGGAAGATAGGAACGCAGCTCAAAATCAGGAAGCTCCTGCAGCCGGGATACCGGAAAAAGCGTGTTTTTGGGATCCTGCTCCTGAAGCACCACCCGAAGCTGTTCCATGGGGATGATACGCGGCCTGGCGGTCAGGCGGATCTGGGACATCAGCGGATAGGGAATGGTGAACAGGCCCAGAAAATCCGTGACCTCCACGCTTTTTACGCCCACCGGATAGGTGCCTCTGTATTTACAGTACATTTGTGTGTCCACCCTGATTTCCTCATGGGGCGCAAGGGAGATTACGCCGGGATCAGAGGGCTTCATGCTGACCATGCTGTCGAAAAAGTGAAGCCGTATGTGGGTAAAGGGCAGGATATCCTCGTTGGCCAGCAGCAGGCGGTAGGGGACCTCCTGGGCCTTTACCACAACGCGGGATACCTCCTGGACAATTTTAAACCGGTAAAAAACATAAAGAGAATACAAAAATGCCAGGATGGGAAGCGTAAGTGCAAAATAGAAAAGCAGGTAGGAAATATTCCCGCCCCGCAGGCTCACCAGGGCCGTCGCGCCTGCAAGAAAAAGAAGGTAAAGCAGCCTTCCGGGCCGCCGGATTCTTTTATTTTTTTGTTTCGTTTTTTGTTTTGTTTCCTTTTTCATAGGACAGGCACTTTGGCTGCGCGCATGGCTTCCTGCAGCACATCCTTTTCTTTTTTTCCTTCCAGGCGGGCCTGGGCTGAAAGAATCAGGCGATGGAGCAGCACCGGCTGTGCCAGGGCGGCAACGTCCTCAGGCGTGGTGAAGCTGCGGCCTTCCAGATATGCGCGGCTTCTGGCGGCGCGCACCAGTGCTATGGCGGCCCGGGGGCTGGCGCCGAGGGTGAGATATCTGCTTTTCCGTGTATTGCGGGCGATTTCCACGGCATAATCCATAATGTCATCATGAACCGTGATGCCCTGGATTTCCTTTTTCATTTCAATAATATCTTCTCTTGCCGTTACGGGGGCAAGCTGCTTTACGGCCTCTCCGTTTAAGGCCCTGCGCACGATATCCGCCTCTTCCCGCTCCTTTTCCGGGTAACCCATGGAAACCTTCATCATAAAGCGGTCCAGCTGTGCTTCGGGAAGCCGGTAGGTTCCCAGCTGTTCCACGGGATTCTGCGTGGCGATGACCATAAAGAGCGCAGGCAGGGGCATTGTCCTGCCGTCCACCGTGATCTGGCGTTCCTCCATGGCCTCAAGAAGGCTGGCCTGGGTCTTGGGGGAGGTACGGTTGATTTCATCGGCCAGCAGGATATCGTTCATGACCACGCCCGGAACAAAACGGAATTCCCCGGTCTGCATCTGGTAAATGGACATGCCGGTCACATCCCCCGGCAGCGTATCCGGCGTGAACTGGATGCGGGCAAAACTGCACTGGATGGACTGGGCCAACGCCTTTCCAAGCGTTGTCTTGCCGACGCCCGGAACGTCCTCAAGAAGAAGATGGCCGTCGGAAAGCAGGGTGATGAGGGCATATTCAATGACCTCCCGTTTCCCTACGATAACGGTCTCCATGTTGGAAATGATTTTCTGTAAGGCTTCTGACTGGGGCATGAGGGAACCTCCTTAATTTCCACGGGGATTTGGCTTTCGCGGGCATTGGGACGGGTGCGGGCGCTAAGCCTGATAACGGTGCGTTATGGTTGTGGATCTTATTAATTATACCATAGCAGGGTGATGTACGGATGTAAATGGATAAAGAGGGGAAAAGTTGGATAGAATTGGGGCAGTTTTCACAGTCAGGGGAAGGAAAGAAATTTGGTTCGTAAATCGTTTCGGAATACTTTTTCCATTCTGTCAAAAGCAGGCGGCTGGAATATTAATACAGACAGAATTCAAACTGGAGCACGCCGGCCATTAGCCCAATAGCAGCATGCTGCAGCGCCGGAGAGAGGCAAAACGGTATCGGAGGGATTGCCGGGACTGTAGCAGGCGCGGAAATAGGTGACCGGATTGTTTTTAATCCGGGGCGGGCCAGACCTGCTCCTCTATGTAAACAGGAGATGAGCAGTTGGAATTATGCAGCTCGCCTCCCAGAATTAATAAGGGGCGGTCGTGTACGTAAAGTGTAGGGATGCCGTAGGAATTGGGCGCTATATTAGGTATCATCAGTAGTAAATTTCCTTCTTTCTTTTTCTGTTTTACAGGGATATTGTACACGCTTTTTTTATTTTCCTATAAAAATCACAGAAATTATACAATTCAGAAATATAGAAACAAAGGGTTTATGAAAAAAATACTGCATGATTATTTGCATTATACAAACAACAGCTGGCTTATAGCCGCCGCCTCCTGTATGAAGGAAGAGACAATGGAGTTAAAAGATGGTACAATAACCTTGACTCTGCCGCCCATGGGAGCGGCACTGATTACCATGTATCTATAATACACGGACCAAGGGAGGAAACATATCATGAGCTATGAAATTAAGAATCCGCTGCTGCCGGGCTTTTATCCGGATCCATCCATTGTGAGGGTGGGGGATGATTTTTATATGGTAACTTCATCCTTCTCTTTTTTCCCGGGAGTGCCGATTTTCCACAGCCGGGATCTGGCGCACTGGGAGCAGATAGGGCACGTTCTGGACCGGCCGTCACAGCTGCCTCTGGGCGCGGACTGGATTTCGGGAGGTATTTTTGCACCTACACTGCGTTTCCATGACGGGCTGTTTTATATGATCACAACCAATGTGGATCATGGCGGGAACTTTATTGTTACGGCAGAGGATCCGGCGGGGCCGTGGTCGGAGCCGCACTGGATTGAGGGGGCGGTGGGCATCGATCCTTCTCTGTTCTGGGATGATGACGGAAAAGCTTATTATACGGGAACCGGAACCGGGGATATGCGGCACAACCATATCTGGATCAGTGAAATCGATTTGCAGGAATTCCGGCTTGTGGGGGAAAAGAAGGACATCTGGGGCGGCTCCCAGGTGCTGGCCTGGTGCCCGGAAGCGCCCCACCTGTATAAAAAGGACGGCTGGTATTATCTTTTGATCGCGGAGGGCGGCACGGAGCATTTCCATGCGGTAACCATTGCGAGGAGCAAAGAGGTGATGGGAGAATACACAGGCTATGACGGCAATCCCATCATGACCCACAGGCATCTGGGGATGCAGGAGGAAATCGCCAACACCGGACATGCGGATATTGTACAGCTGCAGGACGGCAGCTGGTATATGGTGATGCTGGCCTCCAGGCCCTACGGCGGTTATCACAAAAACATGGGACGGGAAACCTTTATTGCCCCCATGATATGGGAAAACGGCTGGCCTGTGGTATGTCCCGGCACCGGAAAGCTGGATTGGACCTATCCTGCGCCGGATCTGCCGGAGTCGCCCACGGAAACAGCCTGGGGGATGGATGATTTTGACGGGGATAAGCTGGGATTTCCGTGGAATTATCTGGGGACCCCGCAGGAAGGCATGTTCCGGCTGGAGGATGGCGCTTTGAAAATCAGGGCGGCTGCCAGGCCGATGGAACCGACGGACGAAGAAACCATGGAAAAAATCCATGCAGGGGAGCTGCCCAACGTAAACTGTGCCGGATTCGTGGGACGCAGGCAGCAGCATATGAGCTATACCGCCCGGACCCGGATGCATTTTGCGCCGGAGGAAAAGCAGACGGCGGGACTGATTCTGCTGCAGAACAATTATCATTGTCTGCGGGCGGAGCTGACAAGGGAAAATGGGAAGCGTCTGCTCCGGGTGGTAAAGGGATACCTGACCCAGGATGGGGAAATCACCTTCCATGATGTGAAAAGGCCTTACCAGAAGGAAATCTGCGGTGAAATGGAATGGAATTCGGACACGGTGCTGTTGGAGCTGAAAGCGGAGGGACAGAAGAATACCTTTTGTGCGACGGACGCCGACGGCGAAGTTTCTGTGCTGGCTTCCGATCTGGACGGAGGCTTCCTGGGCTCTGAGACCGCAGGCGGATTTGTAGGCGCATATGTGGGGATGTTCGCCAGCGGAAACGGCAGGGAAGGGGAGAACTTTGCTTCCTTTGATTTCTTTTCCTATGAACCTGAGGAAGAGTGAAGTCCCATATTAAATGGAAAAATCCAGGACAATAAATAAAGCCTGTACCCGGCGGCGCGCTGTTCACGCAGCAGCAGGAAGGTAACAGATCGAAAAAAAAGGGTGACTGCCATGGCACTGATGCCGGGCAGCCTCCCTATTTCATTTGCGGATACTTTTTTATAATAATCCTGCCGCGGATTGAACGCCTGCCGCTATTCCGTCAGCCGTAATATTTCCGTAACGCTGTCTTTTGAAATCTAACGGTTATCCTGCGTGGGATAAGAAAACAGATCGCCATGACCAGCAGAAGCACGGAGAAAACTGTTCCGATTATCATAATGGATCCAAGGGATGTTTTGTTTGTTTCAATGCAGGTGCTTTGTGCAAGTATGTAAATGTCCGGATTTTCTGCCTGCATTTCAGTAAGGGTCTTGGGGGCGGCGTCCTGCGCCCCGTCATTTACATTTAATATTTTGGTGCTTGTTCAACCTGCTTGTAAATGATGAAGATTTCTGCTATAGTAAACCCATCGGGAAAAGTCACTTTCCCTAATTATTCTTATATCATATTTTTTAACGGCATTTCGCCAAAAGTTTCATTAACCAGCTGAAAAAAGATTGAGAGATACGGAAAGAATGCGTATAATAATAACAGAAGATCACTCTTTCCATCCTTTCCGTATTGGAAAGGAGTGCAGAGAGTGAAGATAATATCACCCAAATACGATTATTGCGCAAAGGAGCTTTTCCGGAATGAGGTAGTGCGCAACCATTTTTTAAGCGATATACTGGAAATACCTATGGAGGAAATACGCTCCTCCCGGCTGCTGAATACGTTTTTGTGGAAGCGGTACCGCAGCCAGAAGCAGGGGATTCTGGATGTGCTGATTGAGCTTAACAATAACATCAAAATTAATATTGAAATCCAGGTAAAGGCCAGCGCCGACTGGGACAAACGGCAGCTGTTTTATCTTGCAAAGATCTTTACGGCGGAGGCGAATAAGGGGGAAGATTATTCCCGGCTCAGGCGCTGCGTGGCCATCAGTATCCTGGATTTTAACCTGAGTGACGGCCCGGAATATCACACCGTATATCTTTTCAGGGACAAAAACGGGATCCCATACTCCGATATGATGGAGATACATACGCTGGAATTAAGGAAGGACCTGGTGGGACAGAATCGGATGAATGACTGGATTCGTCTGTTTAATGCGGAAAGCGAGGAGGATTTGGATATGATAAAGACAGAAAATGCAGGGATTCTTGAAGCAATTCGTGAGGTGAAGGTTGTGAGTCTGAGCAAGCGGCTACGCGCCCATTATGAAGCGCATATGAAGGATGTACGGGACCGGAAGGCGAGGGAGAAGTATGTGCGTATGGAAGGTGAAAAAGAGGGATTTGAAAAAGGGCTGCAGATTTTTATTTTAGATAATCTGGAAGAAGGGAAAAACAGACAGCAGATTATCGAAAAGCTGGTAAGGAGATTCGAACTGTCAGAAAAGGATGCCATAATGCTTATGGATAAATATACAGACAGGCAGCAGTAACCAGCTATTTTCATATTGCCTTCGGCAGTGTGGCAGAAGGCTGCATCCGGATTTCCCTGGCCGTTACTGAAATATATTTATATAAGGTTTCTGTTTGGCCTTTGGCATAACGCGCAAAAACACCAGCTTTTTTGCTGGTGTTTTTGCATGAAATTACAGTGATTTACTTTCTGTTTTTCCAGTCATCGCTATCGGCATAAGTGATAAATCCTTCTATTAAACAGTTATCTGATCGCTGCTGCGGCAGCTGCCATGGCTGTTCTGCTTGTCCCCAGCAATGTTGTATAGGATCCGTATCCCAGGGGAAGCAGATATGCTTCAATCGTACTTCCTGCGTATACATCATCACACCCGCCAATATAATAAATCCAATAGATATTATTAGAGTTACTGGCAATTATAGTAGTGACAACAGGCAGATATTCACTGTATTTAACCTCTGAAATCTGTACTACCTGAAGGCGTTTTAAATCAATGAGTTTGTCTCCGAATTTGGCCGGATTTTTTTCGAATTTCTTAAAACTGAATTCTTCATCAAGAAAGGAACTGTAATCGTCTATATTGTGTTCGAAAAAAAGCTGGTCATGCTCAGACAGGAAGTTGTCCGCTAACTCAGTAACTGTATAAGGGAAAGAACCTGAGGTACCCAATGAAGTAAAAAATTCCTGCGCATTTGGAGCATATTCACCCTCTATATAATTCCCGGTATAATCCATTAAATCTTCATTTTCCAATATCCTGGAACCATAACCATGAAAGAGTCCCTGTTTCCAGCCTCCCTGATATGTATATGGCTCATTATAAGTATTAACGGCTGAAAAAGTACCCTGCCCATCTGCCAGGCCGTCAATGGTATCTCCCTCATATTGCCCTACTCTGTCTACCTCGGAGAAATTAACCAGATAGGCGTTATCCTTTAATTTGCCGGCGCCCTTTAGCATACCATCCTCAAAACCGCCTTCATATATAAATGCTTTATCGTTTGAGGTAAATTGACCGCTGCCTGTTATTGCGAAATTATTTATGTCACCGGAATAAATCCCTTCTATCTTCCCTTTTCCGGAGGTGCAGTTATTGATAATATCACCTTGATACACCAGTCCGTCCATACCGGTAAATGTTCCGGAGAAACAGTCCCCGTTGACATCCCCCTCAAAGGTTCCCGTATATTTTTGCCCTGCCGCTTCGAGTTCCATGGGAAAGGATGCTACCCTGGCATCCGTCAATTTCCCGGATTCAAAATTTCCCTCGCCGTTCCATTTGGAACCGTCAGGTTCTTCTCCTGTGAATGCAGCAGTGCCTTCAGGAATCCCATCCTTGAGAAGGCCCGTATATTCCACAGCATAGTTTTCAGATGCCAGGCTGATTTCCAAAGGTTCGTTTTCCACTTCCTTTGAACATGCACTGAGAAGCAGTGCGCCGCATACTGCTGCAAAGATGAATTTCTTTTTCATAATATCCCCCTTTGTAAAAATACATCGATGTGTTGTATAGGAACTATTGTACCAAGTCTCCGGCGCGGCGGCCAGCCCTAAATACATGAAACTTTTGTTTTTCTAAAAACCGGGCATCATTCCCGCTATTCTATTGCCTGATTAGCGCAGTATCGGAAAAAAACTGCCGGCCGGCGAAAGGAAAAAGGGAAGACTGCGCTGTAACAGCGACAGCAGAATGAAGCTTTATTGAAGATAACAGAAAAATTTTTATGGACTTGACAAAACCCGTCAGGCTCACTATACTTTCTCAAATTTCAGGAAAAAGCAATTGAATTAACCGTTTGGTTAATCAGTCAGATACCCGGCGGGAAGCAATAACAAAGCCGTGATGGTTAATGTATCGGAAACAACACGCAGATCCTGAAAAGAAAAAGGAGGAGTTGAGATGGAGTTAAGAGTGCTCAAAGGTACGCTGATAAAAAATCTTCTGACTCAGTACAGGCTTTGTGAATTTCTTGGGTAACTAATTTCTGCACTGTGTATAACAGTACATAAAAAGTGTGCAGGCTGCCGTCAATGGTTCTTTCAGAACCAGGCTGGCAGGCCTGCACACTTTTATTCCCGCGAGCAACGAGCCAGGTATCCATGCAAGCATGGATATTTGGCGAATGACGCGAGGGTCAAAGACCCTGCTGCTCTGCAGCGCTGCAAGTTTGGTACCCCGTGGCTTGCAGCGAGGTATTTGATTTTCAAATGTCGGCTGATGCACCGCCGGCTGTTTTCACATATTAATAATTGGTATCCTTATCATAGAATGCCGTATAAGCGTCCTGCAGCTTTTTCAGGGTGGCAGGATCTTTTCCGCCCACAGGCTTTCCGTCCAGCTCCACGGCCCTGATGCAGAGTCCGCCGGAGCTGCTGATGATAATTTCATCCGCGTCCCTCAGCTCATCCATGGTGAAGGGCGCTTCCTTTGTGGGAATTCCGTTGGCCTGCGCCAGCTCCAGGAGATGCTTGAGCGTGATGCCGGGCAAAATCAGATTATCCCTGGGAGGCGTGCAGAGAACGCCGTCCTTAATCATCAGGACGTTGCTATGTGCGCATTCCGTTACCCGGTCGCCTCTGTGGAAAATGGTTTCCTGACAGCCTGATTCCATGCAGCGCTGATAAGCGATAACGCTGGGAATCAGATTCAGTGTTTTGATATTGCAGTGAAGGAAGCGGGTATCCTCCATGGAAATCAGCTTAAAGGCTTGATCCATAGGCACAAGTTCGCAGGGAACGGTAAAAATCATCAGGTTGGGCTTAACGTCCGCCGGAGGGAAATTGTGGGCGCGCAGCGCCGTTCCGCGGGAACACTGCCAGTAGAGCATGCCGTGATCCAGTTCGTTGGCATCGATACATTTCTGCAGCTCCTCTACCAGAGTTTCCCTGGGCATATCAAAGGGAATCTCCAGCATCTTGCAGCTGTTGTAAAAACGGTCCACATGATCCTTTACCGCAAAAATATGATTGTGTGCAAAGGTGGTTGCATCATAGCAGCCGTCGCCGAAGTATACGGCGCGGTCCAGCATGGGGATTTTCATTTCCTCAAGAGGGCCGATTTCTCCGTTGTAATAGCCTACATATTTCATAATCCATATCTCCTGTCTTTTATTTATATAATGATAATTGTTTGTAATAATTCAGACAGGTCTGAACTGTTACAATAGTTCTGTCCCTTCGTGGATGTTCAGATAACTGGCCTGCCGCGTTCTTTCACACTTACTGTTTTTTCTCTTTGTGACGGAGGATTTTGTATCCGCCGATAATCAGGGTGGGAAGCAGGTAGAAAAGGATGAAGCCATAGGACAGATAGGAATAGCCTTTTTCTATCAGGGTAACCACACCGATTCTGGAAAGCAGAAGGGCCGCAATCAGGGTTGCCACGGTAATCAGCCCGCGCTTGCGATCCGACATTTTGGCATTGCCTCTTTCCGCGAGAGCCACGTCAAAACGGTCGATGATCATATGGATACAGCCGGTGGCTGTTTCCACCAGGGTCCAGCCCATGACAAGGCTGAAAAGCCCCAGAAGCACCGGGCCGCCGTTTACCGCTTTAATCATTTCCATCCAGGGAGTAGCCACGTCCGCGCCTACAATCGAGGTGTCGCCGTAGAAGCACATCATTGCAAAATAGGAAAGGAACCAGGGAATTACCATCAGAAGCCCGGCGATAATTCCGGAAACCAGTGTTTCCTTCCGTTTTGTCTGCCTGGTCAGGGAAAACATGCCCATGGGGATTGCATTTATATTATAAGCCACATAGAGGATGCCTGTCCAGATGCACAGCGGGAGAGTAACGCTTCCGCCGACTGCGCTGGTATCCATGGCTTCAAATACCTGGGGGATGTTGCCGCCTTTTTTGACCAGTACAATGATGGTAAAGAGGATATAGCCGCCGTATAGGAGGACGGTGCCTACGGATTCGAATTTTTCAATGACCTTGGAGCCCTTGAAGTTCAGGAGCCCGCAGAGGAATACGATCACCACGGAGCCTAAGATATTCGGCAGGCCGACCTGTTCAAAAATGCTTCCTGTGGCTGCGGCCATAACGGCGATAAGGACAATTGCGATGAGCACGGTCAGGATGTCCATGACAGGCCAAAGCGGCCCTATGACCTGCCTGATATAATTTTTGTAGTCATAAACCTTGTAAATGCGGCAGATTTCAAAGGTCAGAAAGGCGAACAGCGCAAAGCCGATACCAATGGTCAGGCCGGAAATCCAGCCCATGGCGCCGAATTTAGCGCCGTAGGAATATATTTCACGCCCGGTAGCGTAGCCGCCGCCGATGAGAACGGACTGCAGGAGAACGCCCGGCAGGATGTATTTTGCATAGCCGCCCTCATAAAAGTTTTTCAATGATTTCAATTTTCTGTACCTGCTTTCTTTTGTAATTCATTAAATGAATTATAGGATAAAAAATAGCTGGTTGCAAATTGGAAGATTGCATATTACAATAAGTAAAACTTATTACAAGCCAAGAAGGAAGGGAACAGGCAAGATGAATCTGAAACAGCTGGAGTATTTTGTGTCGGTGGCAGAAACCTTGAATTTTACCAGGGCGGCCAGGAAATGTTTTATTTCCCAGACAGCCATGACGCAGCAGATCAGGGCGCTGGAGGAAAGCATAGGGGTTCTTCTTTTTATCAGGGATAAGCATCATGTGGAGCTGACGCCTGCGGGCAGGGTATTCATGAATGAGGCGAAGGCCATTCTGTCCCGGTCGGAGGAAGCGGTTAAGCTGGCCCGCTCTGCGGCGGAGGGGTTTTCCGGCACCATATCTATCGGATTTATCAGGGGCTATGAGCAGAGCCTTTTTTCAGAGACGGTACGCAGCTTTCATGAAGCCTATCCCAATATTTCCATCCGGCTGATCCGGGAAAATATGAGTGCTTTGTACAGCCTTCTGGAGGACGGGGAGTGTGATGTGGCCTTTAATCTGTCACCGTATGTACATAATTACCATGAGCTGAGCCACCGTTTCCTGAAGTCCTATCCGTTGATGGCCGTGCTGTATCCGGGGCATCCGCTCACCTCCAGGAAGCATTTGTCCTACCGTGATTTGTCCGGGGAGGAATTTATTATCATGCAGCCAAAGGGGCGGCCCAATGATGAGGCGGAGGAGGTTATCCTGTGCTACGACAGGGGCGGCTTCGCGCCGAATATTGTATGCCGGGAAAAAGAGGTGCAGACCCTCCTGCTGATGGTTTCAGCCGGGCTTGGGATTGCCATTTTGCCGGAATATGCTGTCAGGTATTACAGAAATACCCGGAATCTGGTGGTGATTCCTATGCTGAAGGAGGATTTGGAGGAGGAAACGCTGGATTTTGAGGTGAGCTGGCTGACGGAAAACCACAATCCGGCAATCGAAAAGCTGCTGGAATGGGTGCAGATTACTAAGGTAACGGAATAAGTTCCTGCGAAACAAGGCGGTTGTCTGAATCGTTACGATTTTGTGCTGGATGGAGGAAAAAAGGCATAAACTGAATAATAAGCGAGGAAGACAGAGACAACATATGCAGGAAATAGTGATTGAAATTATGAATCGGTTCGGTTATCTGGGGATTGGGCTTCTGATTGTGGTGGAGACCATTTTTCCGCCCATTCCGTCGGAGGTTATCCTGACCTTCGGCGGATTCCTGACGACCTGTTCGAAGATGACCATCGCGGGGGTCATTTTTGTATCCACGGCAGCTTCCGTTGCCAGCGCCTTTTTACTTTATGGAGCGGGGGCACTGCTGAGTCCGCAGCGGCTGGGCAGACTGCTGGACAGTAAATTCTGCAAAAGGCTGGGCTTTAAGAAGGAGGAGATTTCGGATACCCTGAAGTGGTTTGACGGCCGGGGCAGAAAGGCTGTTTTCTTCGGCCGATGTGTGCCGATTATCCGCAGCCTCATATCTATTCCGGCCGGGATGGCAAGGATGAACCTGGCGGTATTCACAGTCTTTACTGTGGCGGGGAGCCTCATCTGGGATACCGTGCTCGTTGTGTTGGGAGCGGTGGCGGGGGAATCCTGGGGGATTATAACAGAGTATCTGGATTCCTGTTCCGCTTTTATATGGATTGCCATGGGAACGGCGGCGGTGACGTTTGCACTGCGGGTTTGGAAGAAAAAAAAGAAGAAGGAACATGTGGTATGAGGAAAAGGAGGGGCGTGCGGCCCCTCCGGCTGTGTTATTCCTGTGTTTTATATTTTTGCACCTTTTCCTCCGCTTCCTCCCGGGTAAGAGAAAAATGCTTCTGGAGCTTTTCACAGATCCGCTCCTCGCAGATATCTTCCTCCAGGTTATCCAGAACCATGGCGCGGATGCCTTTTTCAACGCCGTCATTAAATATCATTCTCCCCAATGTCGTCATTGTAATCACCTCTTTCACGTTATCCAATTCATTTTTGTTCAGGAACTTGTCTGCAAACGTATATAATACCGCCTGCATTTTTTCCATTTCCAGCGGAGTTATGCAGTCCCTTGCCGTATACAGTATTTTCAGGCTCCGGATAATCCGCTCTTTAATTTTCATGCTGCCGGACATCAGCGGCGTCAGAAGAAGCGGTACAAGATCCGCTTTCGTCAGCGCCTCTCCTCCGGCCTTTTTCTCCTCCACAGTCTTGAAAAGAAGATCCGAATCCCGTCCTTTCAGCCGTATAATCCTGACACGGTACACATTAATGCCGGAGATTAACTGATAACGGGGGTTCTTGACGTTGGCGGAGCAGATGACATAAGTAATTACATCCACATTATGCGCCCGGCTGGTGGCGGCCTCGTATTCCCGGAAGCGTTTCAGGTCTTCATTTGTGATATGATCGCTTTCAAATTCGAAATGTATCCAGCTTTTTTCATTTGTCGCATAGTTGAAATCCTGATAAAAATGTCTTGCTTCCAGTTTCACGGTTTCGGTCGGCGCAATGTACTCCACTGTCCCCGGAATACTCAGCAGCGGCATCAGCTCTGCGCCAAAATATTGGGCAGCTGTTTTCAGGGCCATATCCTCAGAGTGCCAGACCGGCTTTTCCCCTGAGTTCTGTCCGTTGCTTTGTTGCGGATCGCGTTCTTTTGCAAACTTATGATAGGGAACCTTCTCCTTGGAAGCTTTCCATGCGGCAGAGTTTGCTTCTGCTTTTTTCCTGCGTCCTTTCACACAGCCTCCGTTCCGTAAGCTATGTATAAAGTTCTGCCTGTCATACAATTATAACTGAAAATCCGACACCGGACAACCGTATCTTACCTGTTTTTTGTGTTTTATTTTGTGCTTTTTCCTGGTTGACCAGGCATGGTATTTTTGATTCTTGATTGGAATTCATGTCCGAGACGGACAGAAAAATGAATTAGAAGTATGACAATAAATGAAGATAGGGATTGTTTGTTCCGACAGACAGGGCTTTCACATAATTCCGGCCGCCGGTGTATTCCTATTTTAACAGTATACCTGTGATCATACAATTAATTTTTTATAAAATAAAAACCCGGATTGCAATTGTCAGCCAGTCGGCAGTGGCTCACCTTCAGTTTTGGTAGTAACAGCCGGCATTTCATTTAATCCATGCGGCCAGGCCCTGGTGTGGGCGGGCTGTAGCCAGCGGTGTCATCATATTAACCATATAAAAGGACCGCAATATTTAGTCATCAGCAAGCTATATTTCGCAAGCCCCTCCGGTAAGGAAACTGATATAATCAAAACAACAGTAAAGCGTCTCTTTTTCCTGCCGGAAAATGGTACGAAAGCAGCCGGAAAAGGAATAGATATATGAAAAAACGGCGGCCGAAGCCGGAAAAGGGGCGTTTAAAATCTGAAAAGTGTGAACAGCGGAATCTGAAATATGGCTGGAAGGATAATCCCCTGCCCGCTTAGAGGTCGTATTTTGTCCGCAAAACAGGAGGAAATGTATGAGAGACAGAGAAAAGGCCAGACAAAAGGCAAAAGAGCTGGTTGCCCAGATGACGTTGGAGGAGCGCGCGTCCCAGCTGCGTTATGACGCTCCTGCCATTCCCAGACTTGGCGTCCCTACCTATAACTGGTGGAATGAAGCGCTTCACGGCGTAGCCAGGGCAGGTGTGGCGACCAGCTTTCCGCAGGCCATAGCAATGGCTGCCGCTTTTGACGAGGAGCTGCTGAAGACAGTGGGAGACGCGGTGGCAACGGAAGGAAGGGCAAAATACAACGAATATTCCAGGCATGACGACAGGGATATCTACAAGGGACTGACCTTCTGGTCGCCCAATGTGAATATTTTCCGTGATCCCAGATGGGGAAGAGGCCATGAAACCTATGGGGAAGATCCGTACCTGACCTCACGTCTTGGCGTTGCCTATGTGGAGGGACTGCAGGGCAGCCAGGATGACGAATATATGAAAACAGCGGCCTGCGCAAAGCATTTTGCAGTACATTCCGGGCCGGAGGGCGTGCGTCATGAATTTGATGCCAAAGCAAGCAAAAAGGATATGTATGAAACCTATCTGCCCGCTTTTGAAGCCTGTGTGAAGGAAGCCGGCGTGGAAGCCGTTATGGGCGCCTATAACAGAACAAACGGCGAGCCCTGCTGCGGTAGCCCGACGCTGATCCGTGACATTCTTCGTGGAGAGTGGGATTTCCAGGGACATTATGTATCTGACTGCTGGGCGATCAGAGATTTCCATATGCACCATATGGTAACAAAAACACCGGAAGAATCAGCAGCTTTAGCGTTGAAATCCGGCTGCGATGTAAACTGCGGCATAACCTATCTGCATTTGCTGAAGGCTTATGAGCAGGGTATGGTTACGGAAGAGGAAATTACCCAGGCAGCGGAACGGCTTTTTACCACCAGATTTTTGCTGGGCTGCTTTGATGAAAATGAATACGATAAGATTCCTTATGAAGTGGTGGAATGTAAGGAGCATCTGGAACTGGCTCAGAAAATGGCAAGAGAGAGCATGGTTCTGCTGAAAAATGACGGAACGCTGCCTCTTTGTAAGGAAAAACTGAACACAATCGGCGTTATCGGACCTAACGCGGACAGCCGTAAACCGCTGGTTGGAAACTATCACGGCACCTCTTCCCGCTATATCACCATGCTGGAAGGAATTCAGGATGCGGTGGGAGACAGTGTAAGGGTATATTATTCCGAGGGCTGCCATATTTATAAGGACAGAGTGGAAAATCTGGGCTGGAAACAGGACAGGATTTCAGAAGCGCTGACTGTTGCGGAGCACAGTGACGTTGTGGTTCTGTGTCTGGGACTGGATGAGAATCTGGAAGGCGAGGAAGGCGATACCGGAAACAGTTACGCTTCCGGCGACAAAAAGGATCTGGAGCTGCCGGAATCCCAGAGAGAACTTCTGGAGGCGGTGGCCGGCTGCGGTAAGCCTGTGGTATTATGCATGCTGTCAGGAAGCTCTATTGACATGCAGTTTGCGGCAGAGCATGTGAACGCCATCCTTCAGGTATGGTATCCCGGCGCCAGAGGAGGTAAGGCTGCGGCAGATATTCTGTTTGGTTCCTGTTCTCCTTCAGGCAAGCTTCCCGTAACCTTCTACAAGGATCTGGAAGGCTTCCCGGCTTTTGAGGATTATTCCATGAAGGGCAGAACCTACCGTTATCTGGAAAGAGAGCCGCTTTATCCCTTCGGTTATGGCCTGACCTACGGCAAGGTTTCGGTAAAAGAGGCTGCAGTCGTGGGAGAAATCAAAGAAGGCGAAGCCTTTGAGGTAAGCGCTGTATTGGAAAATAACGGGGCTTACGACACCGATGAGGTGCTGCAGGCATATATCAAGGATCTGGAATCCAAATATGCGGTGCCCAATCACAGCCTTTGCGCATTTAAGAGAGTAGCTCTGAAAAAAGGGGAAACCGTACAGGTAACAATGCAGGTTCCTTATGAGGCTCTTATGATTGTGGATGAAGAAGGAAAGAAGTACGTGGACAGCACCCGTTTTGCATTATATGTGGGAATCAGCCAGCCTGATGCAAGAAGCATCAGCCTGACAGGCCAGGAGCCTGTAAAGGTGGATATTACCCTTTAAAAAATAAGGTAACAGCCCGGATGGGGCTGGGCTGTTACCGCTGAAATCACTTTTTGGATCAGTGCGAAGCGCCGGCATGTATGACAGGCGCAAAATAAAGAATTCAGTCAGGGGAACCGGCAGTGTCAAGCCGCGTTCCCCTGTTCAGCGATTTGTAGGAGGACGGCGTGCAGTTTTTGGCAGTTTTGAAGATCCGGTTAAAGGTGGAAAGGCTGTTGAAGCCGGACTGCATGGCCACCTCGGTGATGGAAAGATTGGGCGTAAGCAGCAGCCGTTCCGCATAGGCGATTCTTCTGCCGATGAGGTATTCATAGCAGGACACGCCGGTAAACTGCTTGAACAGCCGGGAAAAATGATACTTGCTGAAGCCCGCCCTGGCCGCCAGCTTTTCAATGCTCAGATCTTCCGTGCAGTGGTCATTGATATAGGTACAGATGGACATGAATTTTTCTATATATTCCTGCTGTTTGCTGGGGGAAATGTCAGGGAACTTATTCCCTTCGGCCATATCACTGCGTCCGAGAGCTACAAAAAAACGAAGAAACAGGGAATAGACGCTGGGCTCCCGATAAGGATCCTCACTGGTGTATTCCTGTTTGATTTCTTCCAGATACTCACGAAGAGTTTCAGCCAGCCCATTTTGTCCACCGGCCCGGATAAGGCGGTAAGGGCGGAGCGTATGCAGGAGGGAATCCATGCCTGTCAGGCTGCAAAGCAGGGAGTAGTCAAACTGCATAAACAGGCGTTCCCCTTCAGGCGGAGCGAAAAGCGAATGCAGCTCTCCCGGGGGAATCAACAGTATGTCGCCCGGGACAACGTGGATGGTTTCTCCGTTGGTCCGGGCCGTATAGTCGTTTCGGATCGGCATGATAAGCTCCAGCGCTGTGTGCCAGTGGAGAGGAAAGTCTTCGGGATCTGTGTTGAGAAAAACCTTAATCCCTTTCATTTCCCGGTAGGCCACGGTTTCATGCGTGCCGTTCAGTATTTCTATCATTATGTATCACCTCGCCTTGCGGCAGTAATGGGGGCCGTATTTTTGCTATTAGTATAGCATCTGAAATGATAGCCGTAAAGTGTGAGAGCGGCTGGCGCTGCTTTACGCAGTGGAATATTGGTGTGGAGAAGGGATGATATGGAAAAAGGGGAAAATATGATATAATTCGATTTAAGATTCTTTTAGTGTTTTTACATAGTGGAAGGTTTATGAGCGTGGTTTGGGGCGCGGAAGGGAGCACTCGTGGATATTAAAGAATTGAGGATCGTGGATATTCAGCCGTCGCAGTTCTATATTTCTGAGGAGAAGCTGGAGCAGATTGGGCGTTGGTTTGAGCCGGGGGATTTGTCCGGGTTTGAGGCGGTGCCGGTGAAGGAGCTGGATGGGCAGGTTATTTTTACGGATGGGCATACCCGGGCTTATGCGGCCTGGCTTGCGGGGCTTGAGAGGATTCCGTTGGTCTGGGATGAGGATGAGCTGGACTGGGAGGCTTACAGGCTTTGTGCGGATGCCTGCAGAAAGCGGGGAATCCGCAGTGTTGCGGATTTGGAAGAGCGGGTGATTTCGGGGGAGGATTATGAACGGCTATGGAATAACTGGTGCGAGGTCCTGCATGAGGTTTTGGAGCTGCAGAGGGCAGACGGATTGGATTGATTGCAGGGGAAAGGATACGGGAGGATTGTTATGGAGAGGATGTTTCAGGAGGCAAACAGGCTGGTTTGCCGTTGGGATGGAGAGACGCTGATTGTGGAGCCGTGGGGAGAAAACGGACTGCGGGTGAGAAGCGCCATGCTGCGGGAGCCGGAGGATACTGATTATGCGCTTTTGCCGCAGGAGAGGGCGGAGGCTGTAATCACGGTTGGGGAAGAGAGAAGTGAAATCAGGAATGGGAAAATTATTGGGGTGATGGAAAAGGGGAAAAATTCCGGCGCTGTGCTTTCTTTTTACAACAGTGAGGGGAAATTGCTTTTGGCAGAGGCGGGAGAGGGCGGCGCGCTCAACCGGAGGAGCCGTTTTTTCAAGCCGGTCATCGGCGGGGATTACCAGCTGGCTGTGACTTTCGCATCCGATCCGGAGGAAAAGCTGTATGGGATGGGGCAGTATCAGCAGGATTTTCTGAATATCAAGTATTGCAACCTGGAGCTGGCGCAGAGAAATTCCCAGGCAAGCGTGCCTTTTCTGCTTTCCAGCCTGGGGTATGGTTTTCTGTGGCATAATCAGGCGGTGGGGCGTGCGAACTTCGGGGCCAATACTACGGAGTGGTTTGCCCAGAGCACGAAGCAGCTGGACTATTGGATTACGGCAGGAGATACGCCGGATGAAATTGAGTGCGCTTATTCAGCGGTCACGGGCAGGGTGCCCATGATGCCGGAATATGGGCTGGGCTTCTGGCAGTGCAAGCTGCGTTATTGGAACCAGGAACAGATTCTTTCGGTGGCCGAAACCTATCATCAAAAGGGGATTAAGCTGGATGTGATTGTATGTGACTTTTTCCATTGGCCAAGAATGGGGGATTTCCGGTTTGATGAGGAATTTTTCCCGGATCCGGAAGGAATGGTGAAAAGGCTGGAGGAGCTTGGCGTGCAGCTGATGGTTTCCGTATGGCCGGAGGTGGCCTGGACCAGTGAAAACTATGAGGAAATGAAGCAGAAGGGGCTGTTGGTTAAGGCGGAGAAGGGGATTGATCTGGCAAAGCTTTTTAATGAAAACAGTACCTTTACCGATGTGACGAATCCGCAGGCACGAGATTATCTCTGGGAAAAATGCAGGAAAAATTATCTGGAAAAAGGGATCAGGCTTTTCTGGCTGGATGAGGCGGAGCCGGGCTTTACCACCTATGATTATGACAATTACCGCTGCAGGATGGGAACGCAGGCGCAGGTGGGGAATCTGTATCCCCAGCTGTTTACGCGGACCTTTTATGAGGGGCTGCGCAGGGAAGGGGTGGAGAAGCCGGTGAACCTGGTGCGCTGTGCCTGGGCCGGGAGCCAGAGGTACGGGGCGCTTGTCTGGTCCGGGGATATCCACTCTGACTGGAAAACCTTCCGCAGGCAGGTATGCGCGGGGCTGAATATGGGGATTGCGGGAATTCCCTGGTGGACAACGGATATCGGCGGTTTTACGGGAGGGGATCCGGAGGATGCGGCCTTTCGTCAGCTGTTGGTCCGCTGGTTTGAGTGGGGAACCTTCTGCCCGGTGATGCGCCTTCACGGCGACCGGCTTCCTGCAGAAAGAGTGACGGGAAAGGACGGCAGACAACATCAGCATACGGGCGGGCCCAATGAAATATGGAGCTTCGGGGAGGAAAATGAAAAGATACTGGCAGCCTATATCCGGCTGCGCGATGCCATGAGGCCTTATACCAGGCGGCTGATGGAAGAAGCGCATCGGTACGGCAGGCCGGTGATGCGCCCCATGTTTTATGAATTTCCCGGACAGGAGTGCTGCTGGGAAATGAAAGAACAGTATATGTTCGGAAGCGATATGCTGGTAGCCCCGGTTTTGTACGAGGATACGATGGAAAGAGAGGTTTACCTCCCGGAAGGCCATACCTGGACGCTGCTTCATGACGGTACAGCCTATGAGGGAGGACAGACAGTTTCCGTAAAGGCGCCGCTTTCCGTGATACCCGTATTTTTGCGGGATGGCAGCTGCCGGGAGCTGATCGGCCGGATATAACAGGCTGCATGCAGCCGGAAGCCATGATTTTTACCTGTCAGGCATGCGCCCGGAAACTGTGTTTATACCTGGCTGACATGCAGCCGAAAGCTATATTTTTTATCTGTCTGATTTTACAGGGAAATAAATGCTGTATGGCTCATAGCCCACATCATGCAGCGGGATGAAACGGATGCCCCGTTCCTGGCCGGTGGTGCGGAAGGTGGATTTCCAGCTTCCCCATTCCCGTTCGTTATCATGGACAAGGATCTGTTCCGGACGGGAGAGGTCGGGAACGTGCAGTGTGCGCTCCTCATCGGTAAGACCCGCCAGCACTACGGGACCGTAAAGGAAGGCCGTCATAGTTTCATCATCGGGCAGGGGGCATGCCTTTACTGCTTTCGGCAGCAGGATGCGCACCACATCCCCGTCCTTCCAGGTGCGTTTCAGCGGGACAAAAGAGACGGCGTCGCTGCCGTGCCAGATTTCTTCGCCGTTTACCAGAATCTGTGCTTCGCCTGCAATCCACCAGGGGATGCGGATCTGGAGGGTCATTTCCACCGCCTTTGCCGTTTCAATTTTCAGACAGGGAACCAGACAGTCCGGCTGGGAAGGATACTTGCGGGTGTCCTCCAGTACGGACTGTTTTTCCGAGGAGGTGCTTGCAAGGTGGGAACTGCCTGTGAGCGGATCCTGTTTCTGCAGCAGGGTGACAGGAGTATCCTTTATGCTAAAGGTAACCTGGCTGTCACGGTACTGGCAGACGTAGAGCGTATCCTCCGACTGGTAGTAGAGTCCTCTGTTGAAAGCGGCGTTGGCCTGCACAAGCGTGCCGTGACAGCAGAAGAAATCGCTTTTCTGGCTTGACCAGCCTTTGCGGCTGCCCGCCTGCATGGGAAGAAAATAGGTAAGAAGCCCATGGGAAGGGTAAGGGCTGGTAAAGCCGTGGCTTAAAGTGCTCTGCCAGTACCCCTGCGCCATCAGGCCGTTGTAAAGCAGACGTTCCTGATAATCCGCATAAGAGGGATCCCCGGTCCAGCGAAACAGGAATCCGGCAAGCCGCATCATGTTGTAAACAGTGCAGTGTTCCTGTCCTTTTTGTCCAAGTCTCGCGCTTAGGCGTTTCATAGGCGTCCAGATTTCTCCACAGGTCTGTCCTCCGGTGGCGTACATTCCCCGGTCCGTTACGGCAAGCTTCCAGTAATTCTCCGCTATGGTACGCCATTTTTCATCCCCTGTCACATCATAAGCGCGGGCGCAGCCGATGACTTCGGGGATGGTGGTGTTGGCATGCATGTTTGTCAGCACATCTTCTCCGCGAAGGAGCGGATCGAACAGACGCTCCCTGTAATAACGCTCCATCAGCGTCTTATATTTTTCTTTTCCGGTAACGGCAAAAAGCTCCACCCAGATTTCCAGCATGCCGCCGGTCTCAAAATCCAGGATATCATTCATTTCTTCCCGGCTGAAACGGCCGGTCCAGTCGTAAAACCAGTCCGCAAAATTTTCAGCAATTTCCAGCGCGGTTTCATTTCCCGCGTATTCATACATGTCCAGCAGGCCCATAAATACCTTGTGGATTGTATAATGGGGCGCCCATACCTGCTTCCCCTGGGCGATCCGGTACAGGTATTTTTCCGGAATCGGTCCGGCCCATTGTCCGCCGTTTGCCTTCTGGCATTCCACCAGCTCGTCCACAATCGCATCGGCTTTGGCCTTGATTTCCTTGTCCCCCACAGCATGATATCGCATGGCGGCAGCGGACAGCCAGTGCCCCAGAAAGTGTCCCCGCAGCTGGCAGGTGGGAAATTCCCAGCCGCCGTGCATTCCTTCTATGATGTTGTCGGAAGTATCCCTTCCGGCCTCCAGATTGAAATTAAGCAGAAGAAAGCGGTTTTCCAGATGCATCATATAGCTTCTGTTTTCTTCTTCACGGCGCTTCAGCTCCGGATCATATAATCTGGTGCGAAGGCCGTCCAGTTCTTTTAAATGTTTGTTTGGTTTCATGTGTCCCCTCCTGTGTATCTTGTTAAATGAAATCAACCGGACTCCGCCTGCCGTTCCTTTGAAACGCGCCAGTTTTTAAGTGCGGAAAAACGCAGCGGCGCGGCGGATGTGCCAATATATTCATTATATAAAGGAAACCGGGAAGACGGAATGGACAGAGTGGCAGAAAGCATGAACAAAATGGAAAAAGTACGACAGTTTAATTTATTTCTGGTCAGACGGGAAATCAAAAGGCAGGGTACTTATGCATTGTATGATAACTTATATCCGTCCCGAATAATTGCAGGAGTCCCGGAGGAAGATGAGGAGATAAACAGGAAAGCCGGTCTGTATGTAAATTTGCTTCAGGAAGGGGCTGTCAAAAAAGATATACCGACATTGATTATCAACCCGACGGAAGCAGAAGCAGTAAAGCTTTTTGCCAATACGTATTTAGCGCTGAGAGTGTGCTTTTTTAATGAGCTGGATACCTATGCAGAAGTCAGAGGATTGAATACAAAACAGATCATAGAGGGCGTGGGCCTGGACCCCAGGATTGGCACCCACTACAACAACCCTTCATTCGGCTACGGCGGCTACTGCCTTCCCAAGGATACCAAGCAGCTCCTGGCCAATTACAGGGACGTGCCGGGATATGGGACAAGATCTACACAAGAGACCTATACCATCGCGATTGACGGTTATCCCCTCGGTTTGCGGCGCCGCCATTATTGCCGCCTGCAGTTTTTCAGCAGCTATTGCAACGGACGGTTTTGCACATTTTTGACAAATAAATCCCCATATTTGACTGGCGTCTTTTCTGAAACCCGGCTATGATATAATTGTAGTAAAATTGGAGGATTTTCTCCTCCAAATGGTTGCATACAGGAGGGTTAGCAATGGAAGGAACTATGAAAACGGCGGTTATGACAGGGATTTCCCAGGTAGAGATTCAGGAACGTCCCATTCCCGTGCCGGCGGATAATGAGGTGCTGGTAAAAGTGGAGTACGTGGGTATTTGCGGCTCTGATCTGCATTATTATGAATCAGGAAGGATCGGGGATTTTGTCGTGGAACCGCCTTTTGTACTGGGACATGAAGCGGGCGGCACCGTAGTGGAGACAGGCGCGGGCGTCACGGACTTAAAGGTGGGCGACAGGGTGGCTCTGGAGCCGGGAAAGACCTGCGGTCATTGTGAGCATTGTAAGGAAGGAAAATATAATCTGTGCGAGGATGTGATTTTCTTTGCCACACCGCCTGTGGACGGTGTATTTCAGGAATATGTGGCGCATGAAGCAGGGCTTTGCTTTAAGCTTCCGGAGAATGTGAGCACCATGGAGGGCGCTTTGATTGAGCCTCTTGCAGTAGGCATGCATGCGGCGAACCAGGGAGGCGCACATCTGGGCCAGACTGCGGTTGTGACCGGAGCGGGCTGTATTGGTCTGTGTACGCTGCTTTCCCTGCGCGCTATGGGCGTTTCCAAAATCATTGTGGTGGATGTGATGCAGAAGCGTCTGGATAAGGCGCTGGAGCTGGGCGCGGACTATGTGATTAATGGAAAAGAAGAGGATGCGGTGGAACGGATCAGGGAACTGACCGGAGGAAAAGGCGCAGACCTGGGAATCGAGACGGCGGGCAGCCAGATTACCGCGTCCCAGCTGATCCGTGCGGCTAAAAAAGGCGCTGTTATCGTATTTGTTGGCTACAGCGCAACAGGTGAGATGACCCTGCCCATCGGCATGGCGCTGGATAAGGAACTGACCTTTAAGACCGTATTCCGTTACCGGAATATTTACCCTATGGCCATTGAGGCTGTGGCAGGAGGGAAAATCCGTATCAAGGACATCGTTACCGATTACTTTGAGCTGGATGACATAAAAAATGCGCTGGATTCCTGCGTTCATAACAAAGCGGATATCGTTAAAGGCGTTATAAAAGTCTGCTGACGGATTCGGAAGAATAAGAAAAGCGGCTGTTTTTTCACAGCCAAAATGTACCGGAATCCTTGACTCTTCCCTGCAAAAAGGCTATGATTAGCATATAGACATAAGGAAAAACATGGTTCCCGTAAACAGCGTTTCAATGATGGAAAAGAGGTTGAGGATTATGATGGGAACAATTTTTGTTTTGTTGGACGGCGTTTTTCTTTTGTTGCTTTTTGCCTGGCTGGTAAGGGAGACGGAGGCGGGAAAAGGCTTTTGGAGTAAGGCATATCACATGCTGTTGCTTTCTCTGATGAAGGTGGATATTGCCATGGCTCAGGGAATGGAGTATGTCCGCATCAGCCTTTCACATATATTCAAAAGCTACCGGTACAATACCATCGGCGCACAGCGTATCCTTCAGAAGGAGCAGCGGCTCAGGGAGTTTAAGCAGGAGCTGCACGGCGGCCAGGAGGTTTATAAGAAGAAAGAAAAGTATAACAGAAAGATTCTGGAATAGATATAATCAGGTTGCGGCGTATCGCCGCAGAAAAGAAAGTTACGGCAGGCCGCGGATGGATTCCGCGGCCTTTCTTCGTGTCTGAAAATGGCGGGATGTACAGGGATGCCGCCGCCGTTTTTTTCTGCAGGGTTATTTTATATTTTTATCAGGAAGGGTAATAGTTTATGATTTATGTCAGTACATGATTTCGGGGAGACGGCGCATACTAATTTTGTTAAAATGAAGCGGCTGCCCGGCAAAAACTGTTAAGGTGCCGGGCAGTTACAGAATCAGTATGCCGGATGCAATGTGGCGTGAGTGTCCGGGGGAAGCAGGGGAAAGTGAAAGAGATATCATTTGATGCCGTTTATTATGAACCTGAGAGTCTGAATTATGAGCTGGGGAGGCAGTTGGAGGAAAAATTTGCGGGGGTGCCCTGGATACCGATTGAGAGCCATAATTCTATAAAGGAGATGCAGGAGAAGCCGAATTCGGAATTTGGGCGTATGAAAAGAAATTTGATCGTGGGAATCCGAAAGACACATAAATATACGGAAAATCATAAGGTTTCGGATTATCTGGTGCCTTATACGTCTTCGGGGTGTACTGCCATGTGCCTTTATTGTTATCTTGTGTGTAATTATAATAAATGCGCGTATCTGAGGCTGTTTGTAAACCGGGAGAGCATGCTGGACCGGATTATCAGGCGGTCGGCGAAGGAGCCGGGACGGACTTATGAAATCGGCAGCAACAGCGATCTGGTGCTGGAAAATACGATAACAGGAAATCTGCTTTATACGATTCCCCGGTTTGCCAGGGAGGGGGAGGGGTTCCTGACTTTTCCCAGCAAGTTTCATATGGTTGACCCGCTTTTGGTGCTGGAGCATAGAGGAAAAATAATCTTCAGGATGAGTGTGAATCCGCAGGATATTATCAGCCGGATTGAACTGGGAACCTCTTCCCTGAAGGAGCGGATCGGGGCGGTAAACCGTATGTGTGAAGCCGGTTATCCCTGCGGGCTGCTGATTGCGCCGGTGATTCTGGTGGAAGGCTGGAAGGGGCTGTATACTGGACTTTTGGAGGAATTGGCACAGAGCCTTTCCCCTAAAATGAAAAAGGAAATGTTCCTGGAGATAATTCTTATGACATACAGCTATGTGCATCGGGCAATTAATGGGGATGCTTTTCCCAAGGCGCCGGATTTGTATCAGCAGGAGCTGATGACTGGGCGGGGCAGGGGGAGGTATTGTTACCGTCCTGAGGCCAGGGCGGAGGCGGAAGAGTTCCTCCGGAGGGAAATCAGAAGGGTTTTGGGGGATACGCCGATTCTTTATATCAGCTGAATCGGGGCAGCTTAAGTCTGTGAATTGCCATAGCTATCAGGAAAGATTTATCATTTATGGTGCGCAGGGGCTGTTGCGTTATAACGGAAAGAGGAATATAATAGGATTTAGATAAATCATACTAAAAAGGTAGGAATTATCTGAATCCTATCTTTTTGCAGTCCTGTATGGTGGTGAATGACAAAAAGATTTTGAAATTCTTATGAAAGGAGAATATTCGAATATGAAAAAACTGGAAATTGAAAAAGTAACCGGCCGTGAAATTATTGATTCCAGGGGCAATCCCACAGTGGAGGCTGAGGTAACGCTGGCCTGCGGCGCTATGGGGCGCGCAGCGGCCCCCAGCGGCGCATCCACCGGAGAGTTTGAGGCGCTGGAGCTGAGGGACGGCGACAAGGGCCGTTTCGGCGGAAAAGGTGTGACCAGGGCGGTACATAATATCAATACTGTGATTTGCGACACGCTGAAGGGAATGGACGCTTCCGATACCTATGGCGTGGATAAGGCTATGATTGACACGGATGGAAGCGAGGATAAATCCAATCTGGGCGCCAATGCGATCCTTGCGGTATCCATCGCCTGTGCGAGAGCGGCCGCCGCAGCCCTGGAGCTGCCGCTGTATCGTTTCCTGGGCGGCGTTTCAGGCAACCGGCTGCCTGTGCCGATGATGAATATCTTAAACGGCGGCGCGCATGCGGCGAATACGGTGGATGTACAGGAGTTCATGATCATGCCTGTGGGGGCGGAAAGCTTCCGGGAAGGCCTGCGTTGGTGCACGGAGGTGTTTCATGCGCTGGCAGCGCTTTTGAAGTCCCGCGGGCTTGCAACTTCCGTAGGCGATGAGGGCGGCTTCGCGCCGAATCTGTCCAGTGATGAAGAAGCGATTCAGTTAATACTGGAGGCGGTACGGAAAGCCGGCTATGAGCCTGGAAAGGATTTTGTCCTTGCCATGGACGCGGCGTCAAGCGAATGGAAGGGAGAAAAGAAAGGGGAATACCTGCTCCCCAAGAGCGTGAAGAAATATACCTCCGGGCAGCTTGTGGCTCACTGGAAAGCGCTTTGCGAGAAGTATCCCATCTATTCCATAGAAGACGGTCTGGACGAGGAGGACTGGGAAGGCTGGCAGATGATGACAAAGGAGCTGGGGGACAGGGTACAGCTGGTAGGAGACGACCTTTTTGTTACCAATACACTGCGTCTTGGCAAAGGTATTTCCCTGGGCTGCGGCAATTCCATCCTGATCAAGCTCAATCAGATCGGAAGTGTTTCCGAGACTCTGGAAGCGGTTAAAATGGCCCATAACGCGGGTTATACTGCAATTGTATCCCACCGCTCCGGCGAAACGGAGGATACTACCATTGCAGACCTGGCGGTTGCACTGAATACCTGTCAGATCAAGACCGGCGCGCCCAGCAGATCGGAGCGCGTGGCAAAGTATAACCAGCTGCTTCGAATCGAAGAAGAACTGGGAAACAGCGCGGTTTATCCCGGCGCAAAGGCATTTCATATAAAAGAAAGACGGTGACGGTTTCAAGCTGCATCGGGATACTGCGGAAACGGGCGGCAGAAATGCGGCCCGTTTCCGCCTTTTGGGATGGATTCTGGCATTCCTGAACCACTTTCTTGCGGTCTGCGCGGCGGCCTGCGTGGTAAATGGGAAGAGCGGACGCACCTGTACTGAAAAATACAAGAATTCTTCCAGGAAATATGTCAGATCGTTAAAATTATGTGCAAAATATCAAAAAAGATGATACAATGGAAGAATACTTGATGGAGTAAAAGCCCTGTTAGGTGTTTTTTGATGGGGGAAAGGAGCATATCATGGGAGAGAAGGGAGCTGAACCGGCGGAGAATTTCCGGCCGGCTCAGCAGAAAGTGCGATGCTATGTCGGTGTGGGGGCTTCCGCAGGAGGTGTGGAGGCTTTACAGGAGTTATTTCAGAATATGCCGGTGGACACGGGGGCGTCTTTTATTGTTGTCCAGCATCTGTCACCGGATGCCGTGAGCCTGATGGATAAGATACTTCAGAAATCCTCCAAACTGCCGGTGCAGCTGGCTGAAGAGGGAGCAGAACCCAAGCCGAATCACATTTACTTAAACCATCCGGGAAAAACATTGACCATAAAGGAAGGACGGTTCCATCTGGAATCGGTCCATGACCGGAACCAGCTTTATCTGCCCATTAATCTGCTGTTTCAATCACTGGCTTCGGTAAGCGATGTGCATGCCGTGGCTATTATTCTGTCAGGAAGCGGCTCAGACGGAGCCATCGGGATCGGATCTGTCAAAGAAAACGGCGGGCTTGTAATTGTCCAGAAGCCGAGCGAAGCCCAGTATGCATCCATGCCGCAGAGCGCCATTTCCACAGGTATGGTGGATTTGACCCTGAATGTGTCGAAAATCGGCTCCTCACTGAGGGAATATCTGAAAAATCCCCACATTCAGTCCATGCACCAGGATGAGCTGGAGCATATGGAGCTGGCGGAGGATTATTCCTGTATACTCAATGCCATCAGCCTGTATTCGGATATTGATTTTACCATCTATAAGACGAATACGATTTACAGAAGGATCGAGCGGCGTATTGCCCTCAATAAATTCCATGGGATGGGAGAGTATCTGGACTATCTTCTCTCCACGGAGGAGGAGCGGGCACAGCTATACAGGGATCTGCTCATCGGAGTGACCTCTTTTTTCCGGGATGAGGAAGCGTTCCGTCATTTGGGAGAGAATGTAATTATCCCGATCTTAAAGAAGAAGAAAGCGATCCGTGTGTGGAGTATCGCCTGTTCCACGGGCGAGGAGGCGTATTCCCTGGCAATCCTGCTCTGCGAATGCATGGAATTCCTGCATATTTCCGCAGACGTCAAGATATTTGCCACGGACGTGGATCAGAATGCAATAGCCACGGCGCAGAAGGGAATATATTCGGAAAGCCTTCTGGAAAACATGGATCAGGCAATGCTGGATCAGTATTTCGAGCATACCAGCGGCGGTTATCTGGTCGGTGAAAAAATCCGTAAAATGATAGTTTTCGCAAAGCATAATATTTTCAGGGATGCTCCTTTTTCCAAGCTGGATCTGATTGTCTGCCGGAATATGTTCATTTATGTGAAGCCGGAGATGCAGCAGAAGGCGCTGGCGGCATTTTATCAGCTTCTGGCAGAGGACGGTTATGTGTTTTTGGGCAGCAGTGAATCCATGGGTGATATGGACGAGGCCTACAATCTGCTGGACAAGAAATGGAAGATTTATTCCAAAAACAAGAACTATGCAAAGAAAGATATTTCCATGTACCCTGCGTTGAATATGAGCGGGAACTTTTTAACGCATCAGCCGGAACGGAGCAAGAGGGAGCGCAGTGTGCAAAACGGCCTGCGTTCTACAGGCATTTCCGAGAAGCTGCTGTTTGCCATGGCGGGACCATCGGTGCTGCTGAATGAGGACTGTAAGGTCGTACAGGTAATCCAGGGCGGCGGACAGTATATGAGGATGCAGGACGGACAGTTTGACGGAGGGCTTAATTCCTTTTTCTCCCCCAGCCTGGCTGCCTTTATTAATAGTATGCTGCTGGATTCCCGGAAGATATCGGACGGCATCGTGGAAAGGCGGGCTACCGGCCTGTCGGATTATCCTAATGAAATCCTGTGCGTTAAGGTGCGCTATTTTAATCTGACAGAAGGGGAATATTATCTGGTACAGATCAAGGCGGAGGAAAAGCCGGAGACGGTGGATAACCTGCTGGATCTGCGGGAACTGAAGGACAGCCGGATCCAGGCGCTGGAGACCGCGCTGAATGAGAGCAACTGGAACCTGAAGCTGGCGGTGGAGGAATCGGAGTCCCGCAATGAAGAGCTGCAGGCCACCAATGAGGAGCTGCTGGCATCCAATGAGGAGCTGCAGAGCACCAATGAAGAGATGCAGTCGGTCAATGAAGAGCTTTATACGATAAATGCCGAATATCAGAATAAAATCGTAGAGCTGACCACTGCCAATGCTGACTTTGATAACCTTCTGCTCAATGCGGATGTGGGCGCGCTGTATGTGGATGAAAAGATGCACATCCGTAAAATTACGCCTATTATGCTCCAGCATACGAATCTGCGGATTACGGATTTGGAACGTCCGGTGAACCAGATTAATTTTCTGGATTCCTATCCCGACTTCAGACAGGATGTAACCGATGTGTCAAGACAGGGAAAAATTGTGGAGAAGGAGATTACGGATCAGAATAACGTAATCTGGCTGGTGCGGATCCGTCCGTATTTTGACCATGCTCATACCCCCAAGGGGGTTCTGGTATCCATGTTTGATATTACCAAGCGTCTGGAGGCGGCCAAGTTCGACCTGAAGCATCTGACGGACAGCGTCCCGGGCGGCGTGCTCCGTCTGAGATTTGACGATATACTGGTAATAGAATATGCAAACGACAGCTTTTTTGACTTAATCGGTTATTCAGCAGAGGAAATGCGCCTGGATTTACATAATCGTTTCGATAACCTCCTTCACGCCTCGGACTGGGTGGAATTAAAGGACGAAATCCGGATGGCTGTTTCAGACGGCAGGCTTCTTAAGGCGGAATGCCGCCTGTGGCAGAAGGATGGGATGAGCCGCTGGTGTTCCATGCAGGCTGTGGTATTCCGGCAGGAGCATCACATTGAACTGCAGTGTATTGTTACGGATATTTCTCTGATTAAGGAGTATGAAGAACAGCTTAAGAAGGAACGTGATTATTATAATAAGCTGTACCAGAACGTGGTCTGCGGAATAGTGCAGTATGAAATAGAGGATAACACACTGCGCTGCTATAATGCCAACAGCGAGGCGCTCCAGATGCTGGGATATGAATCCATGGAGGAGTTCCGCAGGCAGACGGCGCAGACGCTTCCCGAGGTATCTGTTTCTGAGGATGCGGATTATATTCGGCGCACGCTTCTTTCACTGAAAAAAGAAGGGGAGTGCGTTAAATTTGAACACCGGGTTTATACAAAGCATGACGGTGTACGCTGGGTAACGGGAGTGGCGAAGGTAATCATCACGCCGGACGGAAAGACGCTGATTCAGAGTACCTTTATGGATACCACGGAAAGAAAGCGTGCGTTGCAGCAGGTAGAGGCGGAGCGCGACAGGTATGACAGGCTCTATAAGCTTCTGTATAATACGGCGGTTTGCGGAATCGTTCAGGTGGATATCAGAAGTAATAAAATCCTGAGCATTAACCGGATTGCGCTTGATGTTCTGGATGAAAAAAATGGAGCGGATATCGAAAAGCAGCTGTTTAATGAGAATCCGCAGGACGAACACCAGAATTGTCTGGCAAAGATCGGCGCCTTCATGCATTCCCTGGGCAAGCCGGGGGAACAGAGGGAGGTCCGTTTCAACCTGACGAAGAAGGACGGAGGCTCCACTACCATCGAGGGAACCGCCAACTGGATTATGGAGGATAAAAGCGCTGCCATCGTCCAGTTTACCTTCCTTGATGTGACGGAACGGGAACGTCTGAAGGAAGCGCAGATGGAGCTGGCGGTCGCGATCCAGTCCAATGCGGCTAAAACAGGGTTCCTGTCAAAGATGAGCCATGAGATCCGCACGCCTATGAACGGTATTATGGGTATGATCGATATAGCGAGGCTGAATCTGGACGACAAAGACAAAATTACGGACTGTCTGGATAAAATGAAGCTTTCCATGCAGCACCTGCAGATGCTGGTGAATGATGTGCTGGATATGTCCAAGATTGAGAGCGGGAAGATGGAATGCCGGGAGACTGCCTTTGATCTGCGTTCGCTGTTGGAGGAAATCATCAGCGAATACAGCTTCTCCGCTTCCAGGAGCGGGGTCGGCCTGACACGGGCTATCAGCATCCGGCATTCCGGCGTGGTTTCAGATCCGGTTTTCCTGCGGGAAATTTTGGGCAACCTGCTGAGCAATGCCATTAAGTTTACCCAGTCCATGGGGATGGTGGTGCTGATTGCGGAGGAGACGCCCGGGGACGACGAACAGGCGGAATTTACGTTCCGTGTCAAAGATTCGGGCTGCGGCATCAGTGAGGATAACCAGGATGTGATTTTTGAAGCGTTCGAACAGGGAGACGGGGAAAATATCAGTAAAGTGCCCGGCACAGGGCTGGGGCTTGCCATCTGCAAGAATCTGGTGGAGCTGCTGGGAGGCACCCTCCAGATAGAAAGCCAGGTGGGGGCCGGTTCGGAATTTTATTTTACCATTCCCATGAAATTATCCGAGTGCCGGGAAAATGAGGAACCAAAGGATCAGGCAGAGGCGCAGGAAGGCGTTTCCTATAAAGAAAAAAGAATCCTTTTGGCGGAGGACAATGATCTCAACGCGGAGATTGCCCAGACACTGCTGGGCAGCTACGATTTTCAGGTGGAACGCAGGAAGAACGGAAAGGAAGCGCTGAAGAGCTATCTGAAAAGGCCGGTTGGGTATTATGATTTGATTCTGATGGATATCCAGATGCCTGTAATGGACGGTCTTACTGCTGCCAGGGAAATCAGAAAGAGCGGTAAAAAGGGCGCGCAGGAAATCCCCATTATCGCCATGAGCGCCAACGCATTCAAGGAGGATGTGGAACGCTCCCTCAATGCAGGGATGAACGCCCATACCACCAAGCCTATTGAGATTGAAAAGCTGGTTAAGCTTTTAAGCGAGTATCTGTCAAAGGCGAAAACCCGGTAAGCTTCCCATGAGGGCGTGCCATAAATGAAAACAGGAGATCAAAAGGTATTTATCTGATATGAAAAATACGGCGGCTATGCAGAAAGGATATCTGCGGTGCGCCGTATTTTTTATGAATTTTTTTCCCGGTATTCAAGGGGGGACATGCCGGTTTCCCTGCGGAAAAGATTATAGAAATGGGAGGTGCCGGAGAAGCCCAGCTCCTCAACAATTGCGGTGACGCTTTTGTTCGTCTTCGTAAGAAGCTGCCTGGCATGATCCAGGCGGTACTGTCCGGCCAGCTTCAGCAGGCTGGCGCCTGTGCGCCGTTTTACAATCTGGTTCAGGTATTCCGCATTATAATGCAGCGCCCGGGAAAGCTCCGGGCGTGAGATATTGCCGTGGCTTTCCTCCAGGCAGTTGGAAATGCGGGCGAACAGAAAATCCTCATTGCTGGAATCCAGGCGCATGAAATTGCAGTGGAATCTGGTCTTGTCCTCCAGGGTATAAAACAGGCGCAGCAGCAGGCCGCGCAGCAGGTAAGAATAGCCGGGCCGGGCACTCACCATTTCCTGCTGCAGCTGGTCAATGATCGTCTCCGCAGGGCTTACGGACGGAGCGGCAAGGGAATGCAGGGTGGAGGAAAATTCCAGATAATTTCTGGCAAAACGTTCCTCTCCCTGGAGGTTGGAGCGCAGGAAATCATGGATAGCCCCGCCCGGGGGTGTGATTTGGGGGCTTAATTCAAAAAGCACATCTTTTTCCATAAGCTCCAGGATATACTGCGCATGGAAGTTGATAAAAACTACGCTGCAGCGCTGGCCCGGGATGTCCGTATGCCGGGTGTTGCGGTTCAGAAGGCAGGCGTCCCCTTTTTTATAGGTATAGGAAATCCGTTCGATTTTATTTGTCAGCTCACCGTCAAGCACATACATCAGCTCAAAATGGTCGTGCTGGTGCAGGGCGGCGTTGTTGGGCTGGTAATCGCAGCTCATGGCGCCGGGATAGACTGCGGCGTTCAGGAGTTTCCCTGTTTTTTCATCCCTGATTTTATAGAACAGGGTCAGCGGAGTTATAATTGTCAGATGATCCGAAGAGGCGGTCCAGTTATTATGGACCAGCATATCCACGGCCTGCTCGGAGGAAACGGAAGCTTTTTTCTGTTTTTTCATCGGTTCTCCTGTGAAATATGTGTAAGGAAGCAACTGGGTTTTGGGCGTAGTATGGGAGCCGGAAACGGGAATCGGACGTTTAGAAGCTCCCATGGCTTATTATATAATAGCTGTAAATAAAAGTACAATCGGTTATGCGGCGGATAAGAAAAGGCCGCATTGCGGAAAGAAAACGCTGGCTGCAAAGCGGCCGCGCAGCTATGAAAGGGGAAAATATGGCGAACTGGATATGGTATCCCGGAGATTTTGAGATTTATCACGGCATGTGCCAGAATTTTGACAGGGAGGAGCGGGGCTTTTTCTGGCCGGCCTACTGGCATATAGCGGACTGCCGCCATCATGTGGTTTTCCATGCGTCCTGCCGGCTGGAAAAGGAGACGGCATTTCGGGTGACAGCAAAGGGAATCGGCCACGTGTTGGTAAAATGGGAGGAGAAGGCGCCGTCCTGGTTCCCGGAAGGACAGCCCTTTTATCTGGAAAAAAAGTATACGATCGGGGAATGGATTTCCTGTCCTGCAAAAGAAATAGGGATTGATGTGGTAATAGGAAACCGTACCGGGCTTCCCTGCATTTATGTGGAGGGAGAGGTAATCCGTTCGGGAAAAAACTGGACTGTAACGGATTTTGCGGCGCCCGAAGTGCCGGTGGGATGGAATGACATGTATGTAAGGGCACAACAGGATCCCCAGATATTCGAATATACGCAGGAATTATGCCGGCCTGTCTCCACAGAACGGGTGAACGGGGGAGTGCTGTATGATTTCGGCAGGGAGCTGACGGCGGATACGCTGATAAAAATAAACGGGGAGGAGAGGCCGGATCAGGTGACGTTGTGCTACGGGGAATCCCGGACGGAGGCGCTGGATACGCAGCTGTGTTATCTGAAGCAGGTACTGGAAATCCCGGGGAAAAAGGACAGTGTACCGGCGGGCTGTGCCAGCGGGCCTGAAAGAGAGGCGGACTGTGGAGCTTCCCCGTTCGGGCGCTGGGAGTCCGGGCAGCGCTATCATACCAAGCTCAGGGCTTTCCGTTATCTTTTTATACCGGAGGGGGAAAACGCTTCGCTGGTTACGGTGGAAGCGTTGTATAAATATGTGGATTTCCCGAAAAGAAGCAGCTTTTCCTGTAGTGACGGGCTGATAAACAGGATTTGGGAGGTGGCGGATACCACGTTCCGGTTGGCCAGCGGCATTTTTTTCCTGGACGGGGTGAAAAGGGATCGCTGGATCTGGTCGGGAGATGCGTATCAGAGCTATTTTATTAACCAGTACCTGTTTTTTGACAAGGATATCTGCAAACGGACGATTCTGGCGCTGCGGGGAAATGATCCGGTGGCGGAGCATATCAATACAATTGTGGATTATTCCATGTACTGGATTATCAGCCTGGAAAATTACTATAACATGTCGGGGGATCTGGATTTTATCCGCATGGTATATCCCAGGATGGAATCCCTTCTGCGTTACTGTATGGAGCAGACGGACGGGCAGGGCTTTATATACGGGAGGGAAGGCGACTGGATCTATATTGACTGGGCGGAGCTGGACAAGGAAGGGACACTGTGCGCGGAGCAGCAGCTGCTGGCCAGAAGCTATGAGGCTGTGGCTTCCGTGCGCAGGCTGCTGGGGCTGGATGCGGAGGAATTTGACGTCCGGAAGGAGGCACTTCTTAAAAATATCAGACAGTTTTTCTGGGATGAGGAAAAGGGCGCTTTTATTGACAGTTATCAGTCAGGGCGCAGGAATGTAACGCGTCATGCCAATATTTTTGCCGTGCTGTTCGGTTATGCGGATGAGGCGGAAACGGAAAGCATCCTTCATAAGGTTCTTCTGAATGAGGAGGTTGCCGCGATCACTACGCCGTATTTCAAGTTCTACGAGCTGGAAGCGCTGGCAAAGCTGGGACGCTTTGACGTGGTGATGGATACGTTAAAAAGCTATTGGGGAGGCATGCTGGAGCGGGGAGCGGATACCTTCTGGGAGGAATACAAGCCGGAACAGCCGGAGGAAGAGCAGTACGGCATGTACGGGGATAAATACGGCAAGAGCCTGTGCCATGCCTGGGGGGCGAGCCCCATCTATCTGCTGGGCAGGTACTGCATGGGTGTCAGGCCCACAGGGACGGCCTATGAAACCTTTGCGGTGGAGCCGCAGCTGGAGCTGTTTGACAGTTTTTCCTGCAGCTTCCCTGTGAATGAAGGGACGGTGTGGATGGACTGGAAGGACGGCGTGCTGGATGTGTATACGGATAAGGACGGCGGCGTGCTGAAGGCGGCCGGGAAGGAGTATACGCTGGAACGGGGAAAGCATGTTGTGGTGAAAGGGCGGTAGGGGATCTATATCATAACCTGGATTCCAAACCGCAACAGCCGCCGCAATCATGGAGCGGCTTGGATTAAAATCCAAAGAAACCTTTCGAAAGCATTATCCGGCTCCGGCGATGGAACTGAATATGGTAGAAATGACTATTCCTGATAAGCCGAGAAGCCGGAACCAGAGATATATACGCAGATAGTTTTTTCAGAAAGACATAACAAAAAGGGGCCGCATGCGACCCCTTTTACTGATGCTGCTTATCTTCCGGCACAAAAGCTTTTTACCTCCTTCAATTCCGCAGAAAGCTTTTGTTCTTCCAGCAGCTGTATCAGGTAATTCAGCCATTCAGCGCTGGTATAGTGGATACTGTATTTATCATCATATTCCTGGAAGGTACGAATGTCCTCCGCTTTGCACCTCTGCGCATATCTGGAAAATTTGCATAACTGTTGGGATGGCTTCCTGCGGGTTTCCCGCTGTATCAGGAGGGAACCGCCGCCAGCATAAACTGAAGGATGCCGTCCTCCACCTCGTCCTTGATATCACTGTAATTATGTATCTCATGCCGGTAGCCGGAATAGACCCTGGTGGTAACCTCATGCCCGGTTTCGCACAGCCAGTTTGAAACCTCATAAATGCCCTTGCCGTACTCGCCCACAGGATCCTGGTCGCCGCCGATATTGTAGAAGGCAAGCGACGTGGGCACCTTTTCCGCCCACTGTGTGCCTTCGATGGACAGCATCATCTGGGTAAAATCATACATGGACCGGTTGCTGGTGGGCCTGGTGAAGGCGTCGAAGGGATCCTCCGCGTGGTCGCGCTGGACATAAGGATCAGAACAGATCCATTCGTTGCCGATGGTAACGTCGTCACAGCGTTCACACATCCAACCCATGAGGGCGCCGGTAAATTCCGGATTGGAATCGGTCCCCAGGCCGTCGTCCATGGCTTTTTTGAGAAGCAGTGCGGTTTCCGCCGCGCCGCGGAAGCTGCCCGTGGTGCCGCAGATGGTGACGCCTGCCAGCTCATCGCCGTATTTTGCCGCGTAATCCCTGGCGATAAAGGAGCCCATGCTGTGCCCGAAAAGGAAATAGGGAAGGTTCGGGTATTTTTCACAGACCAGTTCCTTCAGCGTGTGTTCGTCTTCCATCATGGTGTGGAACCCTGCATCGCCCCAGTCGCCCCAGACGCCGCTTACCATTGCCGTTTTCCCGTGCCCCACATGGTCGTCGGCAGCTACGATGAAGCCTGCATCCATAAATTTGGAAATCATATGCAGATATCTTCTGGAATGCTCGCCGAATCCGTGGATAATCTGCACAATCCCTTTCGGCCTGGCAGCAGGGACATAAATCCATCCCTGTACCTCGTCACGTTTGTTGTAAGACGGAAAGCTTACCTCATGCAACATAAATAACACCTCCTGCTTCTTATTTTTTGTCTCAGCACACAACTGTCCGGTGCTTTCACCGTTTATGCGGTTACCTCTGTTTTCATTGTAAGTTACGAAAATGCATGTGTCAATTATTATATTTTTGTAATCATTGGTCCCCGGCTGCTGCCTGTATCCGCCGGGACGCCTGCTGTTGCAGCCCGGGTTTTTAGCATGTCCGGTATCGGTGATTTCCGGCGGGAATAAGCCGCACATTTTTAGACATGTCCGGAATGCCCGTAAAATGGGTGTTTTCGGACATTTTGCATAAAAATGTCTGGCTAAAATAAAAATCGTGCGTAGTAATTGCTTATAGATACATTTAAAATAAATTATAGTTCTGAAAGATGCACAAACTCAAGGGACTAAACAGCGATAATGGAGCTGATTTACAGAAAGGAGAGGGAGATTAATGAGAAAGCTGAAAAAAGCAACAGCGCTTCTGCTTTGCCTGCTCATGACATTCAGTCTGGCAGCCTGCGGCGGGGGCACCACAAAGGAAACAGGAGGTACCGGGGAGAAAGCGGAGAATGGTGAAGCACAGGCCGATTCCGGCTCCACAGGCATTCTTACGGAGACGGGTACCTATCCCATTGTAAAGGAACCTATAGAACTGACATTGTTCTGCGTATCCATGCCTAACGTGGAGGATTTCGCAACCAATGATTTTACTAAATTTATGGAAGAAAAGACCGGCATCAAGATCAACTTTGAGACCGGCAGCAGAGATGACTGGGAAACCAAGCTGAACCTGGCCTTCAGTACGGGCGATTACCCGGATATGATCATGTTTGCAAGCCCCAGCCAGGCAAAATACGGCGTGAAGGAAGGCATCCTTCTGCAGCTGGACGATTTAATTGAGGCAAATATGCCCAACTATATGGCGAATATGGGAGAATATATAGATGCTACCAGGCAGACGGACGGCCATATTTACGCTATCTGCGGGCTTAACGAATGCTACCATTGTATGTACGCCAAGAAAATGTGGGTGAACACCTACTGGCTGGACAAGATGGGGATCGATGTCCCCACCACCACGGATGAATTTTATGACGCATGTAAGAAATTCCTGGAAATCAACCCTACAGGCATAGCGGTAGGCGGGGCGAAGGACGGCTGGCATGCCAGATTTGAGGAATGGATGACCAACGCCTTCATACTTTCCCCTTCCAAATCCCAGGATTACCGCGTGGAGGTAGGCCTGGCACCGGAAGGCAAGATAAGGACGATTGCCAATACCGATGAGTATAAGGAAGCATTGAAATATATGAACAGCCTGTATAAACTGGGCGCTATTTATGACGGCGACTTCACACAGACAGAGGAGCAGCTGCGCGCCCTGGCCAATCAGGAAGGCGAACCGGTTCTGTTCCTGCCCTGCGGAACCATTTCCAACCATTTTGATGCGGACAACAATAATGAAACCTACAGACATTATCAGGTAATGGCTCCCATCGCCGGCCCGGACGGAACCAGACGGGCTACCTACATGAAATATGCAGGCCTGGGTGAAGGCGATTTCTTCGTTACCGATAAATGTAAATATCCCGAAGCTGCGCTTCGCTGGATCGATTACTTCTTTACCACAGAGGGCGCCCTTTCTTCTCAGTACGGCGCTGAAGAAGGCACCGACTGGGTTCTGAACCCGGAAGGAAAGAAGGGTCTGAACGGCGAACCGGCCATGTATGAGGTGCTCAATCCTTACTCAGGCGAGGCACAGAACCATGACTGGCAGGACGTGCAGGTGAAGTATTTCCCCGCAGAGTTCCGTCTTGGTGAAAGCACGGATCAGAATGTGGATGTGGGAACCTCGCTGGGGCTGGAAAAACTGCTGTATGACGCCACCAAGGAAAAAATGGAGCCTTACGCACAGAAGGAAGGCGACTGGGATGTGCTGCCTTACCTGAAGCTGACGGATGAGGAAGCTACCAAAATCCAGACCATCGGCGTGGAAGTGGAAAACTACATTGAAGAAAATAAGGTTGCGTTCATCACCGGCAGAAAAGACTTTGATAAGGATTGGGATTCTTATGTAAAAGGCTTTGACAACGTAGGCCTGCCTACGCTGCTGGAGGTTTATCAGACCGCATATGACAGGCAAAGCTCAAAGTAAAATGGTATTTGACCCTCGCGGCAGCCGCCAGGCGGACGCATACGTGCATCAGTCCGGCCTGCGGCCGCGGGAATAAATGGCATTTGTCGTAAGGCGCTGCCGGTGTCAGGAGCGAAGGCGCCTCCGGAAAAGGGGGCGCCTTTTTCTACAGAAGAAGGCCGGGCCGGGCAGCAAAGGATTTCGATCTTAAGGCAGAGGAGGAGGGAATGCTTTGAAAACAGGTGCGATGAAAGTAAAAGCAAAAAATAAGAACAGGGTAAAGAATTCCAACTGGCAGTTCTGGGCGATTATAGCGGTGCCGCTCATTTATGCCATTGTATTTGCCTATATTCCCATGGGCGGGGTGATTCTGGCCTTTAAGGACTACAGCATCAGAAAGGGGATCTGGGGCAGCGACTGGGTGGGTTTGAGGTATTTTAAACAGTTCCTGCTGTCCCCTTCCAGCTCCAAGGTTATTATCAATACGCTGGTGCTGGGCTTTTACAGCCTCCTTGCAAGCTTTCCCATCCCGATTCTGCTGGCGGTGGGGCTGAATGAGGTGAAGGCGGTAAAATTCAAGAAAACCGTACAGATGATAACCTATGCCCCCTATTTTATTTCCACGGTGGTTATGGTCGGCATGCTCATGCAGATGACGGATCTGCGTATCGGCATCATCAACAAGCTGCTGGGGCTGTTCGGCGTGGGGCCGGTGAATTTCTTCGGGGATGTGGATATTTTCAGAAGCCTGTATGTATGGAGCGGCGTGTGGCAGACGGCGGGCTATTCGGCCATTATTTACATAGCGGCGCTGGCCGGCGTCAGCCCGGAGCTGAAGGAAGCGGCCATTGTGGACGGCGCCAGCCGCCTGCAGAGAATCTGGCATGTGGATTTGCCGGCTATCCGGCCCACTGTGGTGACAATGCTGATTTTCGCCTGCGGCAATATGATCAATATCGGTTTTGACAAGGTATTCCTGATGCAGAACAGCATGAACCTGGCAAAATCCGAAGTTATCGCCACCTTCGTATATAAGGTCGGCCTGGTGAACGCAGACTATGGCTTCTCCACGGCGGCGGGCCTGTTCCAGTCGCTGGTGAGCTTCATCATGCTGGTGACGGTGAACCAGATTTCCAAAAAAATTACGGAAACCAGTCTGTGGTAAGGGGGAGCGTTATGGGAAATCAATTGAAAAAGTTCGGAAAGGCTCCTTTGGGAGATAAAATATTTATCATTTTGATCTATATCCTGCTGGCGGCCATTATGCTGGTGGTATTTCTGCCGCTGGTCTATATTGTGAGCGCCTCGTTTTCCGACCCGCAGGCGGTAATCAGCAATGAAGTGTGGTTCCTGCCGGTGCGTCCCACGCTGCGGGGCTATCAGGCGGTCTTTAAGAACAGGAATATTCTCACCGGCTTTGCCAATTCCTTTTACTATATGATAGTGGGGACATTAGTCAATATCGTCATGACCGTAATGTGCGCCTATCCGTTGTCCAGAAAGGAATTTACGGCCAGGAACAAGGTGGCGATGATCTTTGTGTTTACCATGTATTTCAGCGGCGGGCTGATTCCCACATATATGCTGGTAAATTCCCTGGGACTGGTAAATACAAGATGGTCAATGATCATCCCTTCCGCCATGTCCACTTACAATATGATCATCTGCCGGACTTATTTTGTGAATTCCATTCCGGATGAACTGTATGAAGCGGGGCAGCTGGACGGCTGTACGCCCTTCAAATATCTGCTTCGGGTAGTGGTGCCGCTGTCAAAGCCGATTCTGGCCGTGCTTGTGCTGTATTACGGGGTTACAAAATGGAATTCCTACTTTGACGCCATGATTTATCTGAAAAGCCAGACAATGGTGCCGCTGCAGATTGTACTGCGGGATATCCTGATTCTGAATCAGGTGGATTACACAATGATAAGCGATGCTTCGGCCATTGCGGCGCAGAGAGGCCTGACGGACCTGCTGAAATATTCCACCATCGTTGTGGCTTCCCTGCCGGTTCTGTGTATTTATCCTTTTGTGCAGAAATATTTTGTAAAAGGTGTTATGATTGGGGCAGTGAAAGGGTGAGGAAAGGATATGTATCAATTTAACAGAGATGAATATGAGAAGAGGATGGAATGGTACCGGGATGCAAGGTTCGGTATGTTCATCCACTGGGGGCTGTATTCCATTCCTGCAAGGGGTGAGTGGATCCGCAGCACCGAGGAAATGACAATTGAAGAGTATCAGAAGTATTTTGAGGAATTTGACGCCAGGGATTTTAAGCCCAGGGAATGGGCGAGGATGGCAAAGCAGGCCGGCATGAAATATATGGTGCTCACGGCCAAGCATCACGACGGCTTCTGCCTGTTTGACAGCAAGTATACGGAATACAAGGCGACAAATACAAAGGCCGGGCGGGATCTGGTGAAGGAATATGTGGAGGCGGTCCGGGCGGAGGGGCTGAAGGTGGGGCTTTATTTCACCCTGCTGGACTGGTATCATGACGATTATCCCCATTACCAGGATCGCAACCATCCCATGCGAAACCATCCGGAATGCGGAAATGAAAACCGGGATTTTGGCAGGTACATCGAGTACATGCACCGGCAGGTGGAGGAAATCTGCACCAATTACGGACAGCTGGATCTGCTCTGGTTTGATTTCTCCTACGATGACATGCGCGGGGAGAAATGGGGCGCCACCCGGCTGATCAATATGGTACGTTCCCTGCAGCCGCAGGTGATCATCGATAACAGGCTGGAGGTGAGCGGGGAAGGAATGGGTTCCCTGGCGGAATGCAGCCCCACGCCTTATCATGGGGACTTTGTAAGCCCGGAACAGATAATTCCTCCCAACGGACTTTTAGATAAGGAAGGCAGGCCGCTTGCCTGGGAGGCCTGTGTGACCATGAACAATCACTGGGGCTACTGCGGGACGGACCATTTTTACAAGCCGGCCCCGATGCTTATCAAGAAGCTGGTGGAATGCGTATCCAAGGGCGGAAACATGCTTCTGAATGTGGGGCCTGACGCCTACGGCAATTTCCCGCCCCGGTCGGTGGAGATCCTGGAGGAAATCGGCCGCTGGATGAAGAAAAACGGGGACAGCATTTACGGCTGCGGGCCGGCCGGCATTCCCAAGCCGGATTACGGACGGGTTACCAGGAAGGGAAACACCTGTTATTTCCATATGTTTGAAAATACCATTGGCCCGGTGCCCCTTCTCGGTCTGGATAAATCCAGAGTGAAGAAAATACGGGCGCTGGCGGACGGCTATGAAATCCCGGTGTCCGATAGCTGGGTGCACAGCGATTATCCTGATATTGTGTTCGCCTCCCTCGGCCCCGATCCCGTGCTGCCGGATCCCACAGATTATGTGCTGGCAGTGGAAATGAATGAATAATAGCGGTGTCCTCCGGCAGATTGAAAATATGCCGGGGGAGACCTTTTTTCATGCAAAAACAGATCGGTTTTTCATAGTAATCTTTTTTTCCTTATAGTATAATGGACGGGTGGGCAGCTGGGGCAGGGTGCGGCTGCAAAGACGGGAGAACGTGATGCCGGGGGAGGCTCCGGTGTCGGATGCGTTCCGGGGGAGCCGGGTATTTTTAACGGCTGTACGAAAGAAAAGAAGGGGAGAGATACTGTGAGAAGACCTGTACGATATAGAGTGAACCAGTTGTCCATGAATCTGCTGATTTCCTATCTTTCTATCCTGATAGCGCCGCTGCTTGCCATAGTGATTATTTATTTTACGGCTACCAGCCTGTTTTTGTCCGTGCAGAAGGAAAAGATGTTCACTACGCTGAATATGACCGCGCTGGAGGTGAACCGGAGTATTGAAGAGGCCGGGAATATGGGAGGCTATATCAGCAATTCCCCGGAGCTGCGGGATCTGTGCAGCAAGATCCGGCAGGAAAATGATTATTATGATATGTATCTGTATATCCGGTCGCTGTCGGATTATTCCATGTTCAACGCCGCCATAGAAAACATCTATTTTTTCTTTGAAAAAGGGGAATACATGGTGATGGACAAGGTGGTGGTGCCTGCGGATGACAGAGGTTACGCTTCCGTGGGCATGCTTGGCAGCGAAAGCTATAAGGAGCTGCTGGAAAACTTCGCCGGCAAGGTATACAGCAAGGATGTGCTCCGCCTGCAGGACGAGGGGACGGATAAGAAGCTGATGGTGGCCCAGTCCTTCCCCTTCAGCGGTTATGAGAATCCCGAAGGGACGCTGGTGGTGGTGCTTAACGACAACCTGATAGATGGACAGCTGCGCAACAACCTGATCCATGGGCAGGGGATAACGCTGATGCTGGATAAGGAGCGGGACGGAGAGTACTTCCAGAAAATCATTACCGGGGAAAACTGTGACGTGGGAGCGGACGAGCTGCCCATGGATTACATCCTGGGGAAAAAGGACGGGGAATTCTCCCTGCATGGGGAACGTTATATCATATGTGCGGTGGAAAGCCCCGGTTCCCCTTACAGATATGTTTCCATACTGCCGAAAAAAACGCTGCTGGGACAGATCGGTTCCATAAAGTATCTGATCGTGGCGCTGTGCGTGACGGCCATGCTGGCGGGGCTGGCCGTATGTATCGGGCTGTGGAGGAAGCGCAGGGACGTGGTTCTTTCCTTCAGCAGATATCAGGATGAATTCGGAACGGCCCAGGGCAACGGGAAGCCGGTGCGCAGCTTCTGGGAGGGCATTCCCTACCTGCTTGACAGCGCCGTCAATCTGCAGACAACGCTGAAGCTGCAGAAGAATTTCATGCGCACGGCAGTGGTGCGCAAGCTGCTGTTCGGAGAATATACCTCCGGCGCGGAGCTGGAAGAGGAGCTTAAGAGCGTGGACATCACCCTGGAGGGGGATGCCTACTGCGCTGCGGTAATCCAGATACGCAGCAGTGTTATGAGTAAGGATCTGGAGCAGTGGAACGAGCTGCGGCTGTTCATCAGGGAATGCATACAGGAGCAGATCTGCATCTCCAAGATTTACTGTGAGCTGGATCAGTCCCGCAGCGCCCTGATTTTTCCCGTGAGCAGGGAGGAAGCGAGGGAGACCATCCGGGAGCTGCTGACAGACTTCGGGGAGAGCCTTCTCATGGAAAAAGAGCTGGAAACCTATGTGGGGCTGGGCAGGAATGTGACGGATCGGATGGAAATCGCCACCTCCTGTGACGATGCCAGGGAGATCACGGAATATCTGGCCTTCCATAACATGCGTACCGTGATGTGCAAGGAGGAAATGCCGAAGCAGACGGACAGCTTCTTTTTCCCCATAGAGACGGAGCTTCTTCTTGTAAAGAGTATCCGCCAGGGCAACCAGGAGGAGATTGACGATATTTTCCGGGTGCTCACCTTTGAAAACTTTACCTACAGGAAGCTTTCCGTCACCATGGCGGGGTACCTGACAGATCTGGTGCGGGCCACCGTGCTGCGGGCGCTGAAGGAGGAGGAAGACGCCGCTTCCGGCGCGGAGGAACGGATTAACGGGGCGGAGAGCCTGGAAGAGCTTGCGGGGATATGCAGGCAGCTGCTGGCCGGCGCCTCCGGTCAGAAGAGGAAAAAAGAGGAGCAGGATGCGGATGCCCTGAAGCAGTCGATCCGGAAAACGGTGGCTGAAAAATATAACCGGCAGGATTTTAATCTCAGCCAGCTGGCGGAAGAGCTGCAGGTTTCTGAAAACAGGCTGTATAAGCAGTTTAAGTCGCTGTTTGGCATGAGCTTCAGCGAGTATCTGGAAAATGAAAGGATTAAAATGGCCTGCGAGCTTTTGAAAAAACAGGTCCCGGTAAAGGACGTGGCGGAGGCTGTGGGCTATGGCAGCGATTTTTCCTTCCGCAGGGCATTTAAGCGTGTTATGGGGCTGGCGCCCAGCTATTATGCGGAGGGGCTGGATAATAAATGATGCATGGATGCGCGCGCCGGCGCGATGGATGGGAGGTATGAAAATGTTATCAAATCGTTTGATAGAATATGCGGAGAAAAAATATGCGGAAAGGCTGCCGTATCTGGAAACGGTGCGGGCCGGACTGGAGGAGGGATTCTCCCGGTGCACGCCGGAGGAAGCGGCGCTGATGCGGTTTTTCTACGGCACGATGCCTCTGCGGGATGCGGGGGAGTATGATTTCCGGGTGTTCCTTTCCTTTGTCAGACATGGGCTTTGGCTGCGGGAGCATGTGGCGTGGTGCGCCGCCCTTCCGGAGGATATTTTTGTGAACCATGTGCTGTATTACCGGATCAATTCCGAGGACATCAGTGAAAACAGGGCTTTTTTTTATGAACAGCTGAAGGACAGGCTGACCGGGAAGGAGCTCTGGAAATCACCCCGTCAGGCCGTAATCGAAATCAATTACTGGTGTGCGGAGCATGCAACGTACCAGGCGTCCGATATGAGAACCGCATCACCCATGACGGTATACAGGAGCGGGAAGGGGCGCTGCGGGGAGGAATCCACCTTTATGGTGACGGCGCTGCGCAGCGTCGGCATTCCTGCCAGGCAGGTATACACTCCCAGATGGGCTCATTGCGACGATAACCATGCCTGGGTGGAGGTATGGGCGGAAGGCCGGTGGTACTTCCTGGGGGCGTGCGAGCCGGAGGAGGTGCTTAACAAGGGATGGTTTTCCCATGCATCCAGCCGCGCGCTGCTGGTGCACAGCAGGAATTTTTCGGATTTTACCGGAGAGGAAGCGGAGGAATGTATTGGCAGGGAGGGCGTGACCTGGTTCTATAACAATACCTCCGTCTACGCCCGGACCCGCAGGCTTACGGTGGCGGTAAAGGATCGGGAGGGAAAGGCGGTAAAGGACGCGCTGGTTTCCTTTGAAATCCTGAATATGGGAGAGTACTGCAGCGTGGCGTCGCTGTCAACGGATGAAAAAGGCGAGGTGCACTTGACGGCGGGGCTGGGAGATTTCCATGTGAGGGCGCAGGCCGGCGGCTATTTTGGAGAACAGCTCGTATCCGGGGCAAGACAGGAGCGGGCGGAAATCGTGCTGGACGCTGCTGCGGCGCAAGATAGCTGGATCAGGGATGTGTGGGAGCCAAAGGAAATAACTGCGCCGGAGGATTATCCCATGAATCCGGGCGCTGTGACACCGGAGCAGAAGCAGAGAAAGCGGTTGCGGCTTGCCGCCGCCAATAAAATGCGGGAGGAGAGAATCCGTTCCTTTTACCGGGAGGAGGCTGCGGCCAGGTATCCGGAGGAAAAGGAGCTGCTGCGCACTGCGGCCGGCAATTTTGACGAGGTGCTCCGGTTCCTGGAAAAGGATGGGAATCCCCACAGGAAAGCGCTGCTTCACAGCTTAAGCGCAAAGGATTATCTGGATGTAAGGGCAGCGGTGCTGGAGGATGCGCTTTGCGGGGCGGAAAAGGTCAGGGGCGCATGGCCGGAGGAAATTTACCGGGAATATCTGCTGTGCCCCAGGATTTATTATGAAGAGCTGACGGCTTACCATAGCTTTATTGACGGGTATTTTACGGAAGCGGAGAAAGAAGCATTCAGGGAAGATCCGGAGAAGCTCTGGGCTTATATAGAAAAAGAAATCAGTTATGAACCGGCGCTTGATTATCGCACCATCTGCGCCACGCCGGTGGGCTGCCTGACGCTGAAGCAGGGGAATGAAACGGCGAGGAAAATCCTGTTTGCGGCAGCCTGCCGTACCCTGGGGATTCCCGCCAGGCTGAACCGGGTGACGGCGGAGCCGGAGTATTATACGGGAACGCAGTTCCGGATGCCGGGGAAGAGCGTTGGACAAGAAAAAGCTGATGCCGCGCCGGGGAATACGGACGCGTCGCTGGTATTGCAGGTGGAGGACGGCAGTAAATGGATTTATTATCAGACCTGGACGATTGGGAAGCTGGACGGCCTGCAGTTTGTTACCTTGGATTATGAAGGCCTGCGTTTTGGCGGAAACTGTCTGGAGCTGTCCCTGGAGCCGGGGATTTACCGGCTGATCACCACCTCGCGCATGCCAAACGGCAACCAGCATGCGGCGGAGCGTACCTTCCGGCTGGCAGACGGAGAGCGCAGGGAAATATCCATGAGCCTGCGGGAGGGCAGCCTGGAGGATATGCTTGTGAACAATGAGCTTCCTGATTTTGAGGTGACGGATGCGGACGGGAAACGCTGTCCTGCGGCCCGGCTTACGGCCGGAGGCAGCGCGGTACTCTGTTTTCTGGAGGAAGGTGCGGAGCCTACGGAGCATGTTTTAAATGAACTGATGCAGCAGGCGGGCGACTGGAATGCGGCGGAGGCGAAGCTTATATTTATCGTAAGGGACACAGAGGCGCTTGCCAACGCCACGCTTGCCCGCACGCTGGAGAAAATCCCCTGTGTTTCCGTTTATTTTGACCCGGAGGGAGAAACGCCGGAGCCAATCGCCAGACGGATGTATGTGGATCCGGAAAAGCTTCCGCTGCTGGTGGTGACAAGGGACGGTATGACAGGGATTTATGCAAGCAGCGGCTATAATGTGGGAAGCGTGGATCTCATGCTGAAAATTCTGAGCAGATAAAGGGGGAAGCCGCCCTGGGGCGGCACAAAGACGAACGTGAAGGAAAAGAATACAAAAGCGGTTATTGTTCTGAATGTGGTTGGTATTTTTCTGTATACGGTAGGGATGAGGAGCTTTGCGGCGCCGGCCAGGATTGCGCCCGGCGGCGCCAGCGGTATCGCCATCCTGGTGAACTTCCTGACGGGTTTTCCCATGGGCTTGTTCTGCGCACTGTTTAATTTCCCGATTCTGGCGGTTGTGCTGTGGAAAAAGATTTTCCCGGCCGGATTTGTGGGAAAGGCGACGGCAAGCATTGTACTGCTGTCACTGATGACGGACCTGCTGGCGCCCGTCCTGCCCCATTATCAGGGAAATGCCCTTCTGGCGGCGCTGTTTGCCGGGGCCTTCATGGGCACGGGGCTGGCAATGGTTTATCTGGGCACATCGGATACGGGCGGCATTACCATGATTGGCCTGATCCTGCAGAAGTATTTTCCCCACCTGAAGGTGGGAACACTTGTGTCCGCCATCAATATGGTAATCGTCCTGGCCTCCGGTGTGGTTTACCGGAACATTGACAGCATCCTGTATGCTATTGTGACGGTATATGTGTCCGGGCTTTTTATGGACAGGCTGGTGAACCAGGCGAATTCCAAGGATTTGATTATTGTAATGAGTGAATGCACGGACAAGGTGCGCTGCGTTTTTCTGGATGAGCATAAAGGAATCACCATTCTGAAGGGAGAGGGCGGTTATACCAGCGAAACCCAGAGGGTGATTCTGGGAGCGGCAGGGAAGGCGGACTGTTCAAAAATCCAGGAAAAAATCCGCAGGGTGGATCCAAAGGCTTTAATCATTGTGGCGGAGGCCAGCAATGTGGTGGGCAAGGGCTTCGGAAGAATGCTGTGATTCCGGCGGGAAGGCTTTGTCATGGAATCTGGAAAAAAGGGAGGATGGAAAAATGGTTACGGTAACGGAAGGGAAGAATGCCCGTTTTTATATTGATTTTGCGTGGGAGAAGGATCCCCATATCAGAAGCTTCCGGCTGGGGCTGGAGGAGGTTTTTGAAGGAAAATACCTGGAGACGCTGTATGTGCCTGTTCAGGGACAGGCGTTTCTGCTGGTTGGGTGCGGTAAGGAAAAGGAGACAGGGCTTCTGGAGGTGAAGGAAATCCTGGCGGCCGCCTCAGCCAGGTGCCGGGAGATGAAGGTGAAGGAATGCTCCGTTGATATCTCTGTTTTCACGCAGCTTCTGGGGAAGGATGCGGTGACGCAGAGCGTGCTGGGGCTGGAGCTGGGAGGCTACAGCTATTCTTTTTCCAGGGAAAAGAAGGAGGAGGTTCCCTGCTGTTTCCAGCTGGAAAGGGTCAGCGGGCTTGAAGGGCTGGAGGAATTAATTGAAGAGGCGCAGGAGCTGGCAGGGGATATCCTTTTTGCCAGGGATCTGGTAAATACGCCGGGAAACCATCTGCGTCCAATGGATCTGGACCGGGCGGTGACGGGCTTCGTGGAGGATGTGGAAATCGAGGCGCAGACCTTTGTTTACGGACAGCTGCGCGCCATGAAAATGGAGGGTCTGTATGGCGTGGGCGGCAGCAGTGAGTATCCGCCCTGTATGCTCGTCCTGCGCTACCGGGGCAATCCGGACAGCAGCGAGGTATACGGCCTGGTAGGAAAGGGCGTGACCTGCGATACCGGAGGCTATTGTCTGAAACCCAGCGGTTCCATGGCCGGGATCAAGGGGGATATGGCAGGGGCGGCCGCCGTTGCGGGAGCGCTCCATGCTGTGGCGGCAAGGAAGCTTAAGGTGAATGTAACGGCCTGCCTGCCCATGTGTGAAAACAGGATTTCCCAGTCTGCGCTGCTGCCGGGGGATGTGATCACAGGGTACGGAGGCAAGACCATTGAGGTTCTCAATACGGATGCGGAAGGCAGGCTGATTCTGGCGGACGCGGTGAGCTTTTGTATCCGTGATGAAGGGATAACGAAGCTTTTGGATATCGCAACGCTGACCGGGGCGGCCTGGAACGCGCTGGGCTATACCATCGCGGGGGCGATGTCGGATGATGATGATTTTTACAGGGTATTTGAAAAAGGACTGGCGCATTCGGCGGAAAAATACCTTCGTTTTCCTTTCGGCAGGGAGCATGTGGAAATGATTAAGAGCAGCGTGGCCGATGTGAAAAATGTAGGCTCCAGCTGCTGCGGGACAATTACGGCAGGCCTGTTTATCCGGGAATTCTGTGAGGGAAAGCCCTGGATTCATCTGGACATTGCAGGTACGGCCTGGTGCGATACGCCCACCTATGCGTTTGAAGCCAAAGGGGCGACAGGCGCAGGGGTTGCTTCGATGTATTTCATGCTGAAGGAAGCGGCTGAATAACGGGAATGACGCAGCGGCCGCCGGCCATTGTCTTGTATGTTTCCTTTCCTTTTTATCGTAACAATGATAAAATAGTTTTAACGGGACATAAGGGAGGGGGATTTTGTGATGGGGAAAAAAGCAGTGTCGGCGGGAGCGCTTCTGCTGCTGTCGGTTTTTCTGATGGCAGCGGGCTGCGGCAGCAGTCAGCAGTCAGACAGTTCGTACCAGACGGCGTTTCCGGAGCCTGTCTACGACTGGGGGAAAAGTACGGGGGAAACGCTGGTGATCTGGGGAATTTATCCGGAGATGGAGCGAAGCTATATTGTAAAGGCCTTTGAACGTTACCGGAGCCTTACGGGAAATGAACTGGAGGTGGTTCAGATACCCAAGGAGGAATTCGAAGAAAAGCTGTTTGGCGCGGTGGAAGGAGAGACGGAGAGACCGGATATCCTTCTCAGCTATGGGGGGACCAATATTGATATTTATGATCCCGATGAGAATTTTTATGATTTTACAGAGGCGGGCTGGGTGGAGGATCTGACGGATACCGCAATTAACCAGGCAGTTTATAATGGGAAAATTATCGGGCTGCCACACTGGGAGGCTTCTGTTTCGGGAACCATCTATAATAAAGAAATTTTCAGGAAATATCATCTGGAGGTCCCAAGGACCCAGGAGGAGTTCCTGCAGACCTGTGAAACGCTGAAAAACCACGGGGTGATTCCTCTTTATATGCCCGGGAAGGAAATTTCCATGCTGCTCTACCAGTTCCCGCTGGACAGTGTGGTGGAGGATATTTCCGTATTGGAAGGACTCAATGACGGAAGCCTTGGGTATGCGGATATACCGCAGATGGAACAGATTGTCATGTGGTACAGGATCATGGCGGAAAAGGAATATCTGGGTGATAACTATATGGAGGATGACTGGAACGGGATGAACGAGGCCATGGAGTCCGGCAGGTATGCCATGATGCTTTGCTGGGATACCTGGCTGTATACGGATTTTGAGGGAGATGCATCCCGGTTCGGGCTGATGCCGGCGTTTATGGGCGTGCCGGAGGAGGGAACCTTTGAAGGTCCCAACCTGGGAATGTTTCTGGTAAATAAGAACAGTGAGAGACTGGATGCCGCTTTGAATTTTATTACGTTTTTGGCGGATCCCTATAATTATAACGCCGCATTTGAGGGGATTTATACGGCGCCTGTTTTTAAAAACCAGATAGCCAGTATTTCCACCCCGCAGTATCTGGAGGCGGAAAGTGTGATTGAGAGACATTTCCATGATTCCATAGCCTGGCTGAGAATCCGGGGATTTTCACAGATGGATGCCTCCTGTATCCTGGAATTTATGGAAAGCGGGAGCGGGATGACAGCGCAGGACTGTCTCAGGAATATGGACAGGCTGCGTGCGGAGCGCATGCAGGAAAATCCGGTAAGGTAGGGGTTGCAGATGAAGAGTGGTATGGGGAAAAAGGCGGGAACCCGGATTTTTGCGGGTGCTTTGGCAGGGGTGATTATAGTGTTCGCGCTGGTTTCAGCGTTCTATATCCATAATTTTGATCAGACCCTGCTGGAGGAAAACCAGAGCCATCTGGCGGAGGTGGCAGATCATATCGTTACCTATATCCAGGCGGCGGTGGAGGATACGCTGGATACCCTGGAGACGGCGGCGGATGCCCTGCCCCTTATGGAACAGGAGGAGTGTGTCGGTTATCTGAAGCAAATGGTGAACAGGCATGGTTTCACCTACGCGGGATATGCGGGTAGAGACGGTATGCTTCATGCGACGCAGGAGCTGCCGTATTCGGATATTTCACGGGAGGATTACTTTCAGGGGGCGCTTAAGGGGGAAAGAATGATTACCGGGCTGATGCGCCGGATTCTTGAGAACAGAGCCGTGTCGGGAATCGTCCTGGCGGTTCCCCTGCGCAGTCCCGGCGGGGAGATTGTGGGGGTGCTGGCGGCCATGCTTGATATTTCACGCCTGAATGATGCGCTGCGCACGGAAAGCTTCGGCGGCGCAGGGTATTCCTATATCATTGACGACAAAGGGAATCTTGTCCTGCACAATAAAAGTATGGACTATAACAACTTTTTCCGGGTGCTGGAAAATGTGAAAATATAGGGAACAAGAGGCCTGGATGAAATCCGGCAGGATATGGCGGACGGCGGCAGCGGCATGCTTCTGTACAATCAGCTGGGAGTGGAGCAGTACGCCTATTACTGCCCCCTGGGGCTGAATTCCTGGACGGTGGTGAATATCGTTCCCAGGGATGTGGTGATGTCCAAAACAGACCGCCTGATCCGGGAAATGGTGGGGATCAGCATTGCGGTTGTTATCATTTTCCTGATGCTGCTGACGGGAATGGGGGCGCTGTGGGGAATTTCACGGAATGAGCGGCATGCAGCGGAGATGAAAAGCGTGTTTCTTGCCAATATGAGCCATGAAATCAGAACGCCCATGAACGTGATTCTGGGAATCAGCGAGCTGCTGCTCCGGTCGGACCTGACGGAAACGCAGAGGGTATCCGTGCAGACCATCCGGAAATCGGGCCAGGGCCTTCTGGATATTATTAATGACATCCTGGATTTTTCCAAGGTCGAATCCGGCAAATATACAATTGAGGAGAGGGAGTATGAGATGAGCTCTCTCCTTTATGACATCGCCACCATTGCGGCGGTACGTCTGGGGAAAAAACCGGTGGATTTCATGGTGGAGGCAGAAGGAAGCGTACCGGCTCTTCTTGTGGGTGATATGGTGCGGGTGAAGCAGATACTTGTCAATATCATCGGAAATGCCGCCAAATTTACCCAAGAGGGCTATGTCAGGCTGTGCGTGCAGGCGGAGGAAGAAAAAGAGGGAATCCGGCTGACCATGAAGGTGGAGGACACTGGCGTCGGCATTAAAAAACAGGATATTGGGAAGCTCTTTGTCAGCTTCAATCAGGTGGATACCCATTATAGCCACGGCATGGAGGGTACAGGGCTGGGGCTGGCCATTTCCAAAGCGCTCTGCCAGATGATGGACGGGGAAATTTCTGTGGAGAGTGAGTACGGGAAAGGGTCTGTTTTTACGGTTACCATTTTACAGAAGAAGGGAGGGAGCGCGGAGCCGCTTCTGCCCTCCTCAGGCTGGGAGGGGTGCCGTATTCTTATATTGGAAAAGTCGCCCCGTATGCGGGAATATTTTTCAAGGTGCATGGATCAGATGCGGGTTGCCTATATCCTATGCAGTGATGAGCGCTCCTTTGCCGAAGCGTTGTATACAGGGGAATTTACCCATGCCTGTGCGGAGAGGGCAGCGCTTGAGAAAACGGACAGGGCGCGTGTGCCCGCAAAAACCAGGCTGGCAGTGCTGGCCGGCCGGTTGGACAGCGGCCTGGGGGACATGGGAGGCGCTTCTGCGTATCCTGTCATATATATTCCTCTATTCGGCCTGCAGCTTGCCGGTTTTCTGAAGAATCCCAGGGCAAACCGGAAAACGGAGGAGGACAATGAGCTGCGTCAGTATCCGCATGTGCGGCTTCTGGTGGTGGATGATAATGAGCTGAACCTGCAGATTGCGGAAGGCCTGCTGGAGCCCTTCGGTCCCCGGATCGACTGTGTGCAGTCCGGGGCTGAAGCGGTGGAGGCGGTTAAAAATAAGGCATATGATCTTGTTTTTCTGGATCATATGATGCCGGGAATGGACGGTGTGGAAACGCTGAAGAAGATCCGGGCGCTGCCCGGCGGGGCAGATAAGACGCTGCCGGTGGTGGCGTTGACGGCCAATGCCACAAACAGCGCGCGGGCCATGTTTTTTGAGGAAGGCTTTGATGATTTCATGCCGAAGCCCGTATCCATGCAGCGGTTGGATGAGCTGCTGCTGAAATGGGTCTGGAGTGTTGAGGAGAAGCGCCGGAGGGAGGAAGAAGAAGGGGACGGCGTATGAAAAAAGGATGCCGCGGGCTTTTTTATCCCGGCATTGGAAAATAACAGGAAAAGAGCCGCGGGGAGCGGTGGAAGGAGAAGGAGAATGGCGGAATATTTTGCATCACGGTCACCGGAGATCAGCCGGAGGGAAAAGGCGCATATGGAGGCGGTACGTGCCCTTGCCGGGGAATGTATGGTCCTTTTGGAGAATAACGGAGCGCTGCCCCTGGGGGCGCCGGGCGGAGAGGACATCCATAAGCTTGCGCTTTACGGAAACGGCGCCAGACATACGGTGAAGGGCGGAACAGGATCAGGAGACGTGAATTCCAGGACGGTGGTCACGATTGAGGAAGGCCTGAAAAATGCCGGGTTTACCATCACAACAGAACGCTGGCTGGACAATTACGACAGCTGCTATGCGGATGCGCAGAAGGCATATCTGGAGCAGGTCATGGAAATCGCAGAGGAGAAAAAGGTGCCGCCCTTCCTGGTTACCTTTGAGATGCCTTTCAGGGAGCCGCAGATTCCGGCGGTGACACCGGAGGATGTAAACAGTTCCGGTACGGATACCGCCATTTACGTCATTGCCAGGAACTCCGGCGAAGGCGCGGACAGGAAGGAGGCGGAAGGGGATTATCTGCTTTCCGCATCAGAGCTGGCGGCTCTGGCCGCGCTGGGCCAGGCTTATAAAAAATGTATTGTGGTGCTCAATGTAGGCGGTGTGGTGGATGCAACGCCATTGAAGGAAATTCCTGGTATCAGCGCGGTGCTTTTGGCCGGCCAGTCCGGAAATATCGGCGGGGATGCCGTGGCGGATGCACTGACCGGGAAAACAATCCCTTCCGGTAAGCTGACGGACACCTGGGCGGCAAAATATGGGGATTATCCATCCTCCGCAGGCTTCAGCGGCAATGACGGCGATGTGGATGACGAGTATTATACGGAAGGCATTTATGTGGGTTACCGTTATTTTGACACCTTCGGCGTAAAGCCGCTTTACTGCTTTGGCTATGGGCTGTCCTATACGCAGTTTTCCATGGAAACGCTGGATGTGGCGGCAGATGCGCACAGCGTCCGGGCGCAGGTGAAGGTGACGAATACGGGGTCCCGTTTTGCAGGCAGGGAGGTGGTTCAGATCTATGTGAGCGCCCCGGCGGGCGGCGGGCTGGAAAAGCCGCTGCAGGAGCTGCGGGGCTTTGGGAAAACGTCGCTGCTGGAGCCGGGGGAGAGCCAGCTTCTTACCATCTCTTTCCCTACGGCATCCATGGCCTCTTACAGTGAGGCAAAGGCGGCCTGGGTTCTGGAAGCGGGAACCTACTATATCCGCGTGGGAAACAGCTCCCGCAATACCCATATTGCGGCGGCAGTCTGTCTGGACGAGGATGCGGTGACCGTACAGCTGAAGAATCTGTTCCGGGATGAAGAACCGCTGCAGGAGCTTTCGGCAGAAGGTGCAGCAGCCTGGACCTATGACGGCGAAGCGCAGGAAAAGGAGGCGGCTCCCAAAATCTATCTCCATGGAGCGGATATAGAGACAGAAACCGCAACTTACCGGGAAAGTGAGCCGGTATGGAGGGATAAGGGGACTGTTACCGCCTGGACCATGGACGACGTGAGATCCGGAAAAGCCTCCCTGGAGGAATTTACGGCCCAGCTCACCGTACGGGAGCTGGCTGAAATCTGTGTGGGAAGCGCCCGCGGCGGCCAGGGCACGGATACGGTAATCGGCTCAGCCTCTGCGCTGGTGCCCGGCGCGGCCGGAGATACCACCTCCCTCCTCCTGGAGGACAGGAATGTGAAAAATATGATTCTGGCCGACGGACCGGCAGGCCTTCGCCTGAATCCCCATTTTGCCACAACCGCGGATGGAAGGCTGCTTGTCAGTGGAGATACGATCAGCGGAATTCCCATGGGAGAGGATCCGGAGCGGACGGCGGATGCGGTGGATTATTACCAGTATTGTACGGCGATTCCCGTCGCCACCCTGCTGGCCCAGTCCTGGGATATGGAGCTGATTGAAAAAGCGGGCAGAATCGTCGGCAGAGAAATGGAGGAGTTCCATGTGACGCTCTGGCTGGCTCCCGGCATGAATATCCACAGAAACCCGTTGTGCGGCAGGAATTTTGAATACTATTCCGAGGACCCGCTGCTCACCGGAATGTGTGCGGCCGCGGACACAAAGGGCGTGCAGTCCAGGCCCGGAATCGGAACGACCATCAAGCATTTTGCAGCGAACAGCCAGGAGGATAACCGGATGTTTTCCAACGCCCATATCAGTGAACGGGCGCTGCGGGAAATCTATCTGAAGGGTTTTGAAATTACGGTAAAAACAAGCCAGCCCATGTCGATCATGTCCTCCTACAACCTGCTGAACGGAACCCACACGGCCAACCATTACGACCTGCTCACCTCGGCCGCCCGGGACGAATGGGGCTTTGCGGGGCTCGTGATGACAGACTGGTTTACCTCACAGGATCCGTCCTTTATGTTTGGCGCGGCTGTGCATAAGTATCCCATTTCTTCCTCCCCGCTGTGCATAAAAGCAGGGAATGACCTGCAGATGCCAGGCTGCCAGAAGAATGTGGACGATATTGTAGAGGCGGTGGAGCATCCGGAAAAGGCAGGGGAGGAAGCGCTTACGCTGGGTGAGCTGCAGGCCTGCGCAGCCCGGATATTGAATGTTATAGCCCGTTCCAGCTGCTATGAGAGCAGCGCGCCTTATGGGGAGCAGTTCGGAGAACTGCCCTGGATTGGCCGGTGCGAACGGGAGGAGAAATCCTGAAAAACAGGAAGCGGTCACAAATCCTGTTTCCCAAATGCCCGGAGCGCGCCCGCCAGGCCCAGGGCGCCGCACAGGGCTGCGGAGAGGAGGCAGAGAAAATAGAAGCCGCCGCCTTTTTCCACAAGCACAGATACGGACACGGCCGTCCAGGGACAGAGGCTGGCCGGAAGCAACCCCTCCACGCTCACCTGCATGCCGGCTGTTTCCAGGATGGCAAAGCCCAGGACCGCCAGCAGGGCGGGATAGAAGGCGGCTCGCTGGCTGACTGCTATCCAGAGGGCAGGAAGGGATGTAAGAAAAACCAAAAGCGCCTGTTGTATGAGCTGTCCTGCAATTAAAAGAAGTTCGGACGTACCAAAGCCGGAGGGAAACAGCAGGCGGGCGCCGGAGAGCGTAAGCAGCATGGCTGCGGAGGCTGACAGAAAGAACCACAGGAACCAGATCACGGTTTTGGAAAGCAGAAAGGCGGATCTGGAAACCGGGGCGCACAAGGTATTACGCAGGGTGCAGTCCTGATATTCCCGCTGGATCAGACTGGTCAGCACGAAGCCGTTTACTACGGGCAGCGCAATGGTCTGAAGCAGGAAAATGGTGAGATACCATTCCTGTAAACCGATGCAGTCCTTATCAATCAATATCTTTTTTATCATGGCGAGAACCGGTATGGCGCACAGAAGCAGCGTGCCGGTTCCCGCCATTTTATTTTTCTTCAGTTTCATGAGTTCTGCCGCAAGGATGTTATGCAATTCCCACACCTCCTGTAATGCTTTTAAAATGCTCCTCCAGCGAACCGGCGCAGCGTGTCAGTTCGGTTACTTCAAAGCCGGCTTCCAGCAGCTTTCTGTTGATGGCGGCGGGTTTCCAGCCTGTGCCGTATAAGTGGATGGAGCCATCCGGCTGAATTCCGTCGGGCAAAATGCGCTCCGGGCCATCCGGGGAACAGGTATTCCTGATAAAAAGAAGCGCCCTGTCAGGGGCGGAAACGCACAGCCGGATATATTTTTTCTCCATCTGCGCAAGCTCCTCCCGGGAGCATTCCTCCACAAGGCGGCCTTCATGCAGGACGCCTGTAAAGTCCGATAGCTGTTCCATTTCCGTCAGCTGATGGCTGGATAACAGGATGGTCCTGCCCTCTTTTTCGCTCAACCGCTTCAACAGGGAGCGCAGCTCTGCGATTCCGATAGGGTCGAGGCCGTTGGCAGGCTCATCCAGAATCAGGAGCCGGGGACTTTTAAGAAGGGCGTTGGCCAGGGCCAGCCGCTGCTTCATTCCCAGGGAATATTGGGAAAAGGTTTTTTGGCTGTCAGAGGAAAGACCCACCATATCAAGGGCCTGCTCTATCCGGGACGGATCCGGCTTCCCTGTCAGACGGGAGAAGATGGTGAGATTTTCCTTTGCCGTCATGTGGGGATAAAAGCCGGGAGCTTCGATACTGCTTCCGATGCGGCTGTAAATGTCCCGGGCAAAGCCCTTCACGGGGCGGCCGAAGAGAAGGATGGAACCGGAGGTTGGGCGGGCCAGGCCTAAAAGCATTTTCATAACCGTAGTTTTCCCGGCGCCGTTTCTTCCCAGAAGGCCGTAAATTGCGCCCTGGGGGACGTGCAGGGATACATCCCGGACAGCGGCGTGTTCTCCGTAGCATTTGGTCAGATTTTGGGTTTCGATGATATAGTTCATAAGAATGCCGTTTCCTTTCTGCGATTGCCCGTAGCAGCTCGGACAGCCTGACTGCTGCGGTTGTTATCAGTATACAGGCATTCTTTCAACTTTTTATCTGGTTTTGGAAAAATATCAGAATGAGGAAATTCCCGGCAGCGGTTCAATGAGAAGAGGCAGAATTGTAAAATGCGGCGGCATTTGCGGGGGAAGAGGCCGCGGACAGTCTTTAGTCCCCCGCTTTTTGCAGTGCCTTTGGAGCCTGGAACAGCAGAAAAGAGGCGGCCACCCGGGCGCCGCCTTCCGGAGCATTGGCAAGTGTCAGGCTGCCATGGTGGGCAAGGCAAAGCAGGTGGCTGGTGTAGAGTCCAAGTCCCTGGTGCCCGTTGTCCCTGGCTTCGGTAAAAAAGGGATCACAGCCTTTTTCCAGAGCGGCTGTGGTAAATCCCGGACCGTCGTCGGAAACCTCCGCCAGCAGGGCGCTCTGCTTCAGGGAGAGCCGTAAAGTGACGGTGCAGGAGGCGTGTGCGGCGGCATTGCTGAGGATATTGTCCAGAACACGGGAGATGATTTCGGGATCGGCGGACAGGGGAGATCCGGGAAGCTGCGATTCCGGGACAAAGGACTTGTGAAGCCGCTCGCAGAGCATGGCGGCTGTACGGAAGAGTTCCTCCTCCAGCTTTCGGGGGCGGATGAGGGAAGGGATGGCCCGGATGCCGTCCGGCGTCGCAAGGGAATTCATGGCCTCTATGTAGTTTTCCATGCGGGCAAGGTGTTTTTTCATTACTGCGGCCTGCTTCTGCAGATCTTTGGGAGACAGGCTGCCTGCGGACAGCTCCTGGAATTCCAGGTAGCCCTTGATAATGGTGAGCGGCGTGCGCATATCGTGGGCAAAGGCGGCGTTAATGCGCTTTTTTTCTTCCGCCTGGCTCCACAGAAGATGGTAATTATCCTCCAGGGCAAGGCGCATGCTTTCCACGCTGCGGCAAAGCTCGCCCATTTCATCATTGCTGTCATAGGAAAGGCGGAAATCCAGATCCTGCCTGCCGATTCTGGCGGCAGCCTCCTTGATCAGCCGTACCGGTTCCTCCAGCTTGCATTTATAGAAGAGACAGGCGGCGGAAGCCAGACAGAGGGCGGAATAGAGGCAGACTATGAGAGGGGAGGACAGCGCATAGTATTTTCCCGGAAGGAGCTGGAGCAGGCCTGCTGTTGCCAGGCATAAAAAGATATCCAGCAGAAGGAAAAGCAGGATAAGGAGGGCAAAGCTTTTTTTAATAGTAAGTTTTTTGAAAGTGCGTTTTATTCTTTCCATGTATATCCCACTCCCCATATGGTTTCAATATAATCCTTACAGCCGTATTCCTCAAATACGCTGCGTATTTTGCGGATATGCTCCGCCACAACGGTGCTGCTGCCTTCGGCGTCGTATCCCCAGACACGTTCATAAATGCGTTCCCGATCAAAGACCTGGCGGGGATTTTGGGAAAGCAGGCTGACAATGGCAAAATCTTTTTTGGCGAGGGGAAGCTCCCGGCCGGAGGAAAAGACCTTTCTTCTGCCATAGTCGATGACCAGGCTGTCCGTGAATTTTACCAGGGAGGGAGATGCGTTTCGTTGTTCCCTGCGCAGATGGGCAGCTACGCGGGCCTCCAGCTCCAGAAGTGAAAAGGGCTTTACAATATAGTCATCGCCGCCCGCCAGGAAGGCCCTTACCTTATCCGCGTCCTCCACCCGGGCGGTCAGAAACAGGATGGGGCAGTTGATGAAGTCCCGGATTTTCCCGCATAGGCTGAAGCCGTCTTCTCCGGGCATATTGATGTCAAGAAGAATGAGGTCAGGGCGGGTTTCCACCTGCCGCAGGGCCTGGGAAGCGCTGTCGGCGGTTATGGCTTCATAGCCCCTGCTTTGAAAGAAGGAGCTCAGCATTTCTGTGATATCCTGTTCGTCGTCTATGATGAGAATTTTCTTTTTATTTGGAAGCTTTTTTTCCATGGGGAGTTTCGGTCCTTTCCTGGGTGGGAGGGTTTCTTTTATGATAGCAGGTAATTATCTGGTTTTTATCAAATTTAGGATATTGAATTATAACATAAAACAGACCAACCTATACAGCTTTTGACCGGTTCTACTATGAATCTGAGGAATAGTAAAATTATTTTTATATTTTTATGAAAAAAAGTTTGAATATTTATGCTGTTACGTCTTTGCAATTCTATATTGTGGCTATATTATAAGGAAAGAAAAGACGCTATGTGCATTATGTCACAAAGCGAATCCCCAGAGAGTTGCAGCTCCCTGGGGATTCTTTTTTCCTTAGTCAGGGCAGGAGAACCCAGTTTGGCTTCTGTTTTCTTAGTTTTTATTTTCTATCCGGCCATTTGCCGATATAATAGCAAACCCCACCAGCCACAACAGAAATAAGAGAAAATGTTATGTATTGCATTATGCCACCCTTTAAGCTGCTTTTAAATTACCCCTAAACTTCCCGTATAAGAATAAATCAAGTTTTTCTGAGAAAAAATCATTGTTTTACTCCCTGTCTTGTGAAAAAATAGTTATAGCAGTTTTATGTTGGATAACAGGAGGGAACCAATGGAAAACAGAAATAACGGAAAAAATAATTACGAATTACTGTGCTACACCAGGCAGCCTGGGGAGGACAGCATCTATTCGGAGAAGCTGGCATACAGCATGCATCTGGCGCTGCGCAGGGAGGGAGAAGGCTTTGTTCCGCTGAATCACAACGCAGGCATACTGTACGCAAAGGCAACGCAGCGGGAGGACGGAACACTGCATGCGAAGAGCCTGAAAAACCCGTGGCTTTTTCAGATGGCGGACGGCGCTTTCGGGATCCTTGCGGTCAGGACGGAAGCGGACGGCAGTGAGGATGAAGAGTCCAGGGGAAAGCTGCTGCTTTTTACCTCAAAGGATCTGGTGCGGTATCATGAGGAAGAGCTGCTTGATCTGAATACGGGAGTACAGGCAGAGGATGCGGTATGCTGGTATGATGCGGATAAGGGATGCTATTGCCTGAAGTGGAAGGATGCGCAGGGCGGCTGCTTTGCATACAATCTGCCGGAGCTTTCCGGGGAAGCGGTGAAAGCGGCGCAGCCTCAGAGGCTGGAGGACGGCGCAGCGCTTGCGGAGATGGCAGTCCTGCAGGATTGCGAGGAAGCTCCAGAAGGGGCAAGGCTTCGCAATATTATTTCCATAGGGGAGAAAACGGCAGAGAGGCTGCGGTGTAAATTCCTGGTGCCGGTGAATGTGGCAAATGAGGTGCCGGAGCGGATATGCGCGGCATCACCGGAGGATGTGAAGAAGGTCAGGGCGAACGCTAAATACAGCGATGGCACCTGTGTGGAAAAAAGAGTGGACTGGTACACCGGGGAGGTGGATTTTGCCCATCCGGGAACTTACCGGGTGATGGGCAGGGTGCATCAGAATCATTATGAATTTCCTGTTGCATGGCATCGTGCCGACCCCTGCATCGGCAAATGGAAGGGAAAATATTATTTTATTGCCACCAATGATTATGACAACAACCATTCCTTGTATATCAGGGAAGCGGATACGATTCCGGAGCTTGTTACGGCCCAGGAAATCTGTATTCTGAATACCTCCATGTACCCCCATCTGGGGAATCTGCTCTGGGCGCCTGAGTTCCATATTATACGGGACAGGCTGTATATTTTCCATGCGGGGACGCCGCAGGAGTTCGAGAAGGAGCAGTGCCATGTGATGGCGTTGAAGGAGAACGGAAATCCCATGAAGGCCTCCGACTGGGAGATGCCGGTGCGGGTAGTGAAAAAAGACGGAAGCTATCTGTACGGGGAACAGGGAATCACCCTTGATATGACGGAGTTTGAGGTCAACGGAAGGGTTTATGCGGCATGGTCCCAGCGCCAGTTCCATCCGGTGGATCAGGGTGCGTGGCTGTATATCGCGCAACTGGATCCTGAGGAGCCGTGGAAGCTGATATCCGATCCTGTCCTGCTTTCCATGCCGGAATATGGTTGGGCAAATAATCATACCTTTGTGGATGAGGGTCCTTTTGCCCTGATAACGGATAAAAAAATATTTCTTACCTTTTCCAGTGCAGCTGTGGACAGCACCTATGTAGTGGGCCTGCTCAGCGCAGATCCTGATGCGGATCTGCTCAACCCGGAAAGCTGGGTGAAGGAAAATTATCCGCTGATGTCCTCCAGGAGCAAGGAAGGGGAATATGGAACAGGACATAATTCCTACGTAACGGATGAGGACGGGCTGGTATGGAATGCCTACCACGGCAAGCCGGGTGTTGACGGGCCGAGAAGCTCAGGACTGCGCCGTGTGCATTTTGGTGCCGACGGCTATCCGATCCTGGAAATGACGGAGGAAAAGGATCTGGCGCCGGAGCTGACGGAGGTTTCCATGGAGGTTGTGGTGAAATAACAGGTTGGCCTTTCTTTTACGGAAGCCTGTCCGGGCTGCGTTTTTCTGCGGATGCCCGGAACGAACGCGGGCTTTCTCCCGTAATCCGCTTAAACTGGCGGCAGAAATGCTCCACATTGTGGTAGCCGCAGAATTCCGAGATGGCCGCAATTGTTTTTCCGGTGTAGCGTAGCTGATCCTTTGCCAGCCGTATGCGGGCGTTAATACAGTCGTCCATACAGGAAATACCGAAGGTGTTTTTATAGACAACCTGCATATAGCCCTCGCTCAGGTGGAGCTGCCGCGCCATGTCCGGCACGCTCCAGGGTAGCTGGGGGCTGTTGTAGATGGATTTGCGCAGGTTCACCAGTTCATGGTAATGGGAAGACAGCGAACCCGGAATTTTCAGGGAGGCTTCCTGCAGCTCGGAAAAAAGAAGCTGCAGGAGCTGGCCTGTTATCCGCTCATTATGTGCGCCAGGAAATGCATTTTTCCAGGTGAGCAGCTGGAACAGGTTGTGGCAGTAATCCGCATCCGGCAGGGAAAAGGGGATTCCCTGGACCGGGAGAGAGGAAACATATTCTTCATCCGAATCGAAACGCAGCCAGTCATTTTCATATCTGTCCCCGCAGGCGCAGTAATAAATAGGGGAAAAAGGCGGGAAAAGGACTGCGGATTTAGCCGGATATTCCTGCAGGCTGCCGTCCACCCGGAAAAGGGCGGGGGTATGCGTGAGCACCAATAGCCAGCAGTCGTGGCCTTCCGGCACATCAAATATGAAGCTGCCGTCGTGTACGGCATTATATTCTACATAACGGATATGATTCATGGACGCCTCCATAAACAGTTTTATTGCAGCCTGGGAAATATGGGGCAGATGCAGAGGGAAAATATAGGAAACGGCCTTTGGCATTGTTTTTTCCCCTGTGGTTTTGCTGCAAATTTTCAATAGTATACCTCAGGCCCTGCCCCGCGTCAAATTAATGTCGGAAAAATCAATTAATACCCGGAAAATCATTACCTGGGAAAGCAATGCCGGGGAAATTGATGACAGTTAAATTAGCGCCGGGATAATCACGAAAAAAGGAGGAAAACCAATGAAACCGGATAAAAAATTCCCGTTATTTATTGTATCAGGAGCCAGCGGTGTGGGAAAGAGCACGATGTGTGAAATCCTGTTTAAAAAAGAAACGGATTATATTGTGCTTGAAAGCGATATTCTATGGCAGGAGGTTTTTAATACGCCCCAGGATAATTACCGGAATTTCAGGGAAGTATGGATGACCATGTGCGCCAATGTTTCCCAAATTGGCATGCCTGTGGTTCTGTGCGGCTGTGGGATTCCGGAGCAGTTTGAAATATGCGACGCAAGGGAATATTTTACGCAGATTCACTATCTGGCCGTGGTCTGTGAAACGCCAATCCTGGGAAAAAGAATGCGGGAGGGGCGGGGTATCCAAGAAGAAGACTGGATTCGCAGCTCCGTTTCCTTCAACCTGTGGCTGAGGGAAAATGCGTCAAAAACGCAGCCGCAGATTACGCTGCTGGATAACACAAACCTGACGCCGGAAGAAGCGGCAGAAGAGGCCGATAAATGGATCAGGAAACAAGGATGGTAACCTGGGTTACATATTCCTCACTGTCGGAAATGGCAAATTCATTCAGGCCGATTTCATAGGAATACCCCTGAAGCTCCCAGCCTTTTTTCCGGGCAAAGGCCAGCATCCGGCCATAGAGTGCGGGAAGCCTGTCCCAGCTGCCCACACAGAAAGCGCGCAGGTAAAGCCCGGCAGGTTTTCTGTAAATACCACTGATTTGTGCAGGCTGCTCCAGGCTGGTGAACAGGCCGTCGTACTCGTCAAAACGGTGCTGCCTGATTTTTTCCAGGGAAAGCAGGCTTCCGCAGCCGGTCTTGTATTCAGACAGATCCCATGCGGTCTGCAGGTGGGAAAGAAGGGTGTCCATCTGCATTTGCTTCTGCTCCGGGAGCGGTTCCGAAGGGGGAAGCGGCGTGATAAAAAGATATTCTTCTTCACATCGGACGGTGTCAATCTGACCGTCCTTTATTTGCATACTCAGATGCAGCATTTCCTGTTTTTTCTGCATGATGGTACGAAGCTTAGTAAGGTGCCGGATTGTCTCGTCAATTTCACCGATTTTCCTCTCCGAAAGGGCGAGAAAGCTTTGTGCATTGGGCGAATGTAGATAGGACCTGATTTCGTCGATGGACATATGGAGCTCACGCAGCGCCAGGATGTTTTCCAAATCCGCGCTTTGCTGCCAGGTATAGTACCGGTAGTCGTTTTCCCCCTTGAAGGCAGGGGAGAAAAGCCCGATTTCATCATAATAGTGCAATGTTCTTTTATTCAGATGGTGAAGCCTTGCGAATTGTCCTGTGGTAAAAAGCAGGGAATTTGTGGGCATAAATACCTCCATGCTGCCGCGGTACTGCCATTTTTACGGCCCGTTCTGTTTTTATTGTTTTTATTGTAAAAATCTCTTGACCTTACAGTTACTGTATCCTTTAGGATGACTATAACATAAAAAGAAAACAGGGAAAAGAGGTTTCAGATATGGAAGAAAAAACAGTACTTCGTGAATATGAAAGAAAGGATGCGCCGTTTCTGCAGGATATCATAAGAAAAACCTGGCAGTATGACAGGTTCTGTTCCCCTGGAACAGCAAAAAGGCTGTCACGCCTTTATCTGGCAGGGTGTATGGCGAATCAGACTTTTATGAAGGTAGCGGAGGTGGGAGGAAGGCCGGCAGGCGTGATTATGGGAAAGGACTGCGGGGCGTGGAAACCTTCCGTAACCGGCCTGCTGCGGCAGACGGCGGCAGCGCTGGTGCTGCTGTCAGGAAAGGAGGGAAGGGAAGTTGCCCGGGCTTTTTCGGGGATCAACCAGGTGGACAAAGAACTGCTTAAGGAGAGTAAAAAGGAATATCCGGGAGAGCTTTCCTTCTTTGCACTGGACGAAAGATACCGTGGCCTGGGAATCGGGAAGAAACTGTTCCGGGCTTTGCTTGATTATATGGAACAACAGAATATTTCACGTTTTTATCTGTATACGGACAACAGCTGCAATTATGGCTTCTATGAACATCAGGGAATGCGGCGCTGCGGACAGAAAAGTTATAAGGTCCCGCTTGCTGTGGATAATGAAATGCAGTTTTTTCTGTATGAGTATGATGTGGATTAGGTGACGGCGTTGTAATACGGTTTGTGTTGCCGCCTGCGTAAAATATAGCGGATCAGCCTGTCGGTCATTGCCGTGGCTGCGGCAGTGACCGATGGGCTGACCGGCGATGGAATTTCTATGTCTGTCCAAGCCTATACCGGTTTCGCTTCTTTTGACTATGTGATGACCGTGCATGGAAAGGAGCTAAGGCAATAATACCGTTTCCATTTTTCTTTTGGAATCACCCCTTGTGAAATTTTGTCGCATGCGCAGTAGTATCATGATATATGAAATAGCGTTCGTTTTCCCTGTATTCATAAAAAGGCCGGAATGTAATTGTATCAATTCCATCCACCGTGTAATGAAGCGGCCGGCCCGGGACAGGGCGCATTTTTCCGGTAAGGGATTGAACATCCATCCAGTCGTTCGGCGTCTGGACGCCGGTGTATTCGGCTGCCAGCACGACCGGGCCATGCAGAAATGCATTTGGTCCTTTTTTTACAGGATCAAAGGAATGCATCCATACATCCTGTGGAAGCGTTATGGTGAGACTGTCTCCGTCATGCCACTCAGAAGAAACGGTTAACCAACCGTTTTTGTCAACCAGGGCCGGCATGACAACACCGTTGCATTTTATTTCCATAGTACCGGCCAGCCATTGCGGCATACGCAGGTGTATTGAAAAAGCCGCAGGAGAAGAAAGGGAAAGTGTTAAAGCAGTGCTGTCTTTCAGCGGAAAGGAGGTATCCTGCCGTACTTCAATTTTAACGCCTTCCCTGTTCCAGTGAAGCGTGGATGGTGTATACTGGCTTACAAAAAGATCCGCATTTTCTTCAAAATAGATGAGACGCTGCATTTCGGCAACAAGAAGAGGCCTTGTACCGGTACAGCAGGTCCAGCCGTCCTGACGGTTCTTTTTTTGCCCGCCATACATATTATAATCTGAATAATAGATGATATTTCCTTCCTCAGTCATGGGAATTGTAGCTGCGACGGCATTGAATAAAAGTGCTTCAATCCATCCGCCATATTCAGGCTCTCCGGTAAAACGGGTAAGGTATTTGCAGAGGCGGAAAGCCGCATAGGTATCACATTGAGTCTCAAAGCTGTCATGACCGGTACGCAGGGCATCGATAATCCGGTATTTTGGCATCAGATGTTCATAGTTCGGGCCATATCCGCCGGTTGCCATAATTTCTTCGTTTTGCATGAACCGGTAAAAGGAGCGCAGTGCTTTCAGGTAATAAGGGTCCCTGGTCATTTCATAGCTTCTTGCACAGCTGTTAAAGGAATTGACATGGCTGTAGGCATGGCAGTATTCCGAATAAAGTCCAGCTTCGGGACGTCTGGAAAAAGGATCGGCATCTTTATAAAAAAGATCCCAGAATTCTCTGTACGCAAAACGTTCCGCCAATTTTATCGCATCCGGAATGCCAAGGATGTCATAGGCATCCCAGAAGGATTCCGTTAAGGTATACCATTCTGTGGAGTTATCTCCGAACAGGTTATCACAGGTAAGATTACAGTATGCAAAATCAACCAGAAATTCTCCCCGTTTACGGGCCTGCGGATAAGCGCAGTACAGGTGGAGATCACAGTGTGCCCGCAGCAGCTTTTCCAGATCATAATGAGAACGGCTTGTAAGAAAAGGCTCCGAAGAAGCTGCGGCATCATAGCAGCTCCAGAATTCATCGGCGAGGAAGACTGCTTTTTTGCGGAAGGCTTCGTTGCCGGAGATTGCATACATACGGCTGAAGGCAGAGAGCCACTGCCCTATTAAGGCAAGTCCTCTTGATTTCGGATACCATCCGGTGTAATAAACTCCGGGCGCTTTTCGGCCTGCGCTTTCCCGCATATATTTCAGGATATTATCATTGGGGATTTTCAGGTAAAATTCCATGGTATCATCAAGTACCTTTTTCAACATTCCGTCATTGAGAGTTACATCTTTAAAATCAAAGCTTTTCATTATTATTCCTTTCTGCCTGTTTTATCAGGCGTTCAAACAATTATTCACATACGGGGAACTTTGCTTTCAGTGCAGCGGCGGTCAGTGTAAGAGCATCAATTACGCTGTCGCACCAGGCATCAAAAACAGGGTCTTCAGCCTGGAGGGCAGGATCTGTAAGAAGATTATGAAGAGCGGTCTGTACTCCGGTACGGAAAGGGACAGCCGCCTGATAGCCGGGAACCAGGCGTTTGAGTTTGTCATTACGGAATACCGCGGTCTGTACGCGCTCTCCAAGCAGACAGCTCTTAAAATCAAAAGGGCCGGCCTGATGCAGAAAAAGGGAAGAAACATAAAAAGGGTGAAGCGGTACATGAAGGGCATCTGCAATTGTTTCATAAATTTGATTCCAGGTCATGACCTCGTCGGAGGTTACATTCACTGCTTCTCCCAGCGCATGGGGATTTCCTGCGATTCCAAGAAATGCCTGGGCAAAGTCACTATTGTGGGTAAGCGTCCACAGGGAGGTGCCGTCGCCTGGAATGATAACCGGCCGGCCCTCCTGCATTCTTTTTATGACACTGTAGCATCCATGCCATCCGGTTATACAAAGTGGAATATTATATTCATCATAGGTATGGCTGGGACGGATAATCGTAGCCGGGAAACCTGTTTTACGGTAAAAATCCATCAGCTTGTTTTCGCACAATATCTTGTTTGCGGCATAGTCCCAGTAGGGATTGCTCAGCGGTGTGCTTTCCGTGATTTCATAATGGCTGAGGGGCTTTTGATATGCGGAAGCGGAGCTGATAAAGATATATTGTTTTGTCCTTCCGTGAAAGAGATGATAATCCCGCTCAATTTGCTCTGGTTTTAATACTATAAAGTCGGCAATACAATCGAAGCTCTGTCCCGACAACGCTTTTTCCATGGCGTTTGTATCATTGATGTCACCAGTTATATAATTTGCGCCTTCAGGCAGTATATGATTATGGGTGCCTCTGTTGATAAGCCACAGTTCATGTCCCGCAGCCAGAAGCGCTTTGGATACTGCGGTACTGATTATGCCCGTTCCGCCAATTAATAATATTTTCATATATACCTCCTGCATATCGCAGGCTTGCCTGCAATACTGAATTGTTAAGTAGTTAGAAAGAAACGGGAAAAAATTTCCAGTATGTGTGCTGAAACATGCCTGTAAATTTTTATTCCTGTTTATATGGATAATCAAATGCAATCTGCCGGATTTGCCGAAAGGAACCGTTTTCCGGCAGTACCTGCTGATTAGGGGAGATGGTGCCATGGTAAGAGGTGCCTCCAAAGTATAGGGAAACAGGAGTTTCCGTTTCTTCAATGCCGGATAATGAGATAATTTCTCCGCTTAAGGAGGTTACCACCTGGACCCCACAGGAACAGGTAAAAACAGGAGTTTCATCCAGAAAAGCCTGCATGTTCTGACCATCCTGAGTGAGAGTGTAGGTATGGCCGTACATCATTTGTTTGTAGGTACCGGCCGGCCAGTTTCTGACTGCGCTCCAGGCAGCCTTTTCAAAGGCAATGTTCACACCACAGAGCAGGGAAATGTATTCCAGGGCAGCGAGAATCGTGGGTCCATAGCCTTCAGGCCCCAGTGTGGCAACTCCCTCATATCTTGCTGTTTCATCGCCTGCGGGTGCAAGTCCTTCAGAACGTGTCACACAGGGAGTACCGTCAAAAGGATCGTATTGCTGTACCAGCTTCTTCTGATCACGTAAAAGATACAGCCATTTTTTCCCCAGCATGCGTATTTCCGAAACATGGCCATATTGCTCCAGTGCCTGAATGGCCCTCTGGTAGGTAAGCCCCTGAGGCTGTCCGCCCCAGTTGTTGAAGTTGATGTTGGTAAAGCATGGATCATTGGCTGCGATGGAGGGGAGCGGAACATTGGTCCAGAATTCATCAGGATTAAGCAGATGGAAGCGGATAAAACGGTCGGCCATATCCTGATCAAAGGAACCATAATACATACATCTGAGATTATTGTGGGTGAGCACATCCATAAACCGGTTATCACAGTCGCGGTCATAACAGGCATTTTTCTCTTCAATCCACAGGTAATCCCGTATTTTGGAGCGGACCTCCTGAGCCTTCCGGCGCCAGAAGTCACCCTCGCCATTCTCCAGAATATCGGAAATATCTGCGAGAACCGCTCTTGCATGGCAAGAGTAGGAACAGATGTCCATGGATTCATAGGGAAGTCTGCCATGTCCTACAGGCGCGTCTTCACCGCCGAACCCTCCATCTTTTACACCGTACTTTGTAAACCGGAGGGAATTATCCTCCCCGGTATCCCAGGTGCACCAGCTTTCCAGACAGCCGTCGCCGTCGCTGTCACGGTAGGTCCATAAATAATTGTCATAGGATTTGAGAGTATCGTAGAGTTTCGAAAGATAAGCCCGGTCTTTGCCAATCAGGTAATACATTTTAAAAGCGGGCACAGGAAAACAGAAACCCTGCAGCCAGTCATAAGAAACCTGCAGCAGAAATGGCTCCTGAAATTTAATCATGCCGGGCAGACGCCCGCTTTTTCTCTGATTTTCCATGAAAATCAGCTGATTGCCCAGAGCGGCCTCCATGTTGCGCTTAGCATACATTTCGCCGCCCATCGGCTGTGTTTCCAGCCATACCCCATCATAGTCAGAGCCTTCCCGCAGAACGAGTTTATCCGTGAAAACCGCCAGATTATTTCTGCAGTACATTTCGCAGCGGTCAAACAGATCCTTCAGCCAGTCGGACTCGCAGGTAAATTCCACACCGGTAGGGGTTAAACAATAGTCTGTTGCTTTGTAGCCTTTTGCCATATTTGACATCCTTTCCTTTTTGAGATGGATGTCAAACGAATCGTAATGAGATAACTGAGCAGAAGGAACTTCCCTTTCATCCTGCTGCAGATACCCGTCTTGGGTGAGATTATAGCATTACAGTTTTTCACTGTCAAATAAAAGTACACATAATAAAATATTAAAATAAATATTCATTGTCTTGCAGGTTTCCATATCTGGAATGAAAGGCAGCTATGATAACTCGTCCACATGCAGTGCAGGGAGTAAAATCGTAACCCTGGTTCCTTTACCGGGGGCACTTTCAAAGAAAAGTCCGTAGTATTCCCCATACTGTAGCTGAATCCGTTTATGTATATTGCGTAGACCGTAATGGCTGCCGGTTTCTTCCTGGCGTTCTTTTTCCCCGCAGGGCTCCAGGAGAGTATTTAACTGTCCGGGAGGAATTCCTATCCCATCGTCCTCAACACACAGACAGACCTTATCCTGCTCTAATTTCCCGGTGATTTTAATCTGGCCGGTTTTTGACTTTTTTTCAAGAATTCCATGAAACAGAGCGTTTTCCACAATAGGCTGCAGGGTGATCTTTGGAATGGAATATTGCTGGATGACAGGGGCTATGTCGGTGATAAAATGAATATTTCCAGAAAATCGTAAATCCTGTATTTTCATGTAGTAGGACACATGACTGATTTCATCACTGATTGGAACTATATATTTTCCTTTATTCAGGGACAGCTTATAAAAATTGGCCAGGGAATAAACAATATCGCCGATTTGAGCGGATTTGTTCTGATAAGACAGCCAGCTTATCATATCCAGGGTGTTATACAGAAAATGGGGATTTATCTGCGACTGCAGAGCTTTATACTCCGCACTTTTCAGTTCCCTTCCCATTTGATAATTTTCCCTGAGGAGGGTGTGGATTCTGGAAATCATAAAGTTATAATTCTCATAAAGCGTACCAATTTCGTCCCTGTATATAACATCCGGGGCTTCCTGCAGTATCCCGTCTTTGGTCCGCTGCATATAACGGCAGAGCAGATCAATACGTCTGGTGATGGTATGGGCAATAGGTTTGGAGAGAAACCAGGCCAGAAGCAGGATCAAAAAGGAAACACCGATAATAATCTTGACGAGTGAGGTAAGCGCCAAGGTAAAGGAGGAATAGGGTACCAGCGTAACCATATTCCATTCGGTTCCGGGAATGAGAGTCTGCATGGCCATATAGCTTTGGCCGGACAGTTGTATTTTAACCGCCGAATCTGCAGTAAAGGCGGGGAGTGTCAGATAATCAGGATTCTCTTTGGAAAGAGGAATGGAATCGGTGGTATTTGAACCTGCAATTATTTTTCCTCTGGAATCCAGCAGCAGGGTGCAGCTGTCGTTGGTATAATTAGCAGAATTTAAAATGGATTCCACGGTACTCCGGGGAATATCCAGGCGAAGAATAAAGGATAGCTCTGAATAGTCATTTTGTCTGTACATGGCTCTTATTAATGCAATACATTTCTGGTTCCGGTAAGGAATATCTTCCAGTTCATCATTTCCCACAAAAAGGTGCAGTCCCTTTTTACGGAAAAGATTATCCCACCATAGAGAAGAGGCAGCCTGTGACAGAGGACAGATATTGACGCCATTTCCGGAGTAGATGAGTTGATCAGGGACATAAATGCGGGCGCGTTTAATGTCCTCGCTTTCCTGGAGGCTTTTCATCAGGTGGAGGATTGTTTTGGAATCGGCAACCTGCTCCATAACGGAATAGCTGTTTTTGTCTTTATTGAGGATGTCATTCAGAGAGACATTATAGATTACCATATCACTGGAGGAGCTGATTCCATTCAGCTTATAGGTCAGATAGGAACTCGCCTGATTAAAACTCTGCTGAAGGCTGAAGGTACTCTGCGTACGTATTGTGGAGGCGGTAAAGGTATAGATGGATGCAGCCAGGATCCCCACCAGCATAAAGATAAAAAAGAAGTAGGTGAGCACTATTTTTCTATGCAGGCTGATGTTATTAAAAAGTGTGAGCAGAGTACGGAAAAACCGGAGGTTTTTCAGACGATTATATATCATAATATTGTCCTTTTCTTTAGTTTGATCAGGGAATTATACTAGGAGGAACGGTAGTCTGCCGGAGTTGTCCCGGTGGTTTTCTTAAAAATCCGGATGAAATAGTTGCAGTCCCGATATCCTACCAGTTCCGAGATTTCCTTGATCTTCTTATTTGTGTTCTTCAGATAATCCCGTGCCTTTTCTATCCGGCAGTCTATTATGTACTGATTGATGGTATTGTTAAATGCCCTTTTAAACAGGACGCATAAATAGGATTCACTGACGGAGAAATATTCAGCAATTTCCTGAAGAGAAAGATCCTCTTTTTCAAAATTTTCATCGATATACAGGCGAAGCTGGTATGCCAGCGGATACTGGGCATATCTGTCATCGGTGGATGAGAAAAATATATGAAGCCGATCTGTGATTTCTTTTTCAATATCTGTCAGAAAGGACAATTTCCAAATAATATCATCCAGGGCCTCAGGGGTTTCCTCCGCACTGAAGGCGGAACTGCCATAAAGTTTTGATGCCTCATAAAGGCAGCGGTAAACCCGGATAAAAAAGTTTTTAACACTGCTGACCAATGTACCGTCAAAACGTCTCAGCTTTTCCACAAGGGCGGAAATAAACTCACAGGCAGACTGTTCATCATGCTGCTGAAGCGCTTTTTCAAAAGGCACTAGTGTATCATCGGAAAACTGGTAAATAAGATGATTATGCTTTTCCTCATAAAACAGGACAGCATTTTCTTTATGGAAAAAACCTCTTTGCAGGCAGATGGAGGCTGTTTGGTAAGACTCAAATATCTGCTCAAATCCGGCTGCGGGATGGCCCGTAGCGAGAAGAAAACGGCAGGTGCTTTTCAGAATATCGCACAGCATATAGCAGATATTTCCGATCTCAGAGTCAGGCACCGGAGCGCCATTCCGGCTTACCAGGTTCATATGTACAACAATAACCTGATCACTTTTCTGGCCGATAATTGCCCGGGAAAACTCGGACAGGGCAAGACGGCTGTCAAGCAGATCACAGATCGCATCCTGTATGGAAACAGCACCCGTATTTGCTTCCTCCATGTTTGGCAGAAGCATGATTAGGAAGGTGATCCAGGCGCCTTCTTTCTGAAAGCCGGGATAAGCGATTCTGATATACTCATCCAGCTCATTCTGAGAGGATAACGGATGAAGAAGCGCAGTTGCAATTTTATTTTTTATTGCAGGGAGACTCAGGTTCAGCTTGTGGGTTAATTCGCTTGCCGAATGGAGGGAGGCTGCCTGGTCATTGCTTTTTCTGACCGCAATTTGCAAGGTGGAATTCAGTTCGTCGGGATGAAAAGGTTTCTCAATATAGTTTACCGCAGACAGGCGGATAGCTGACTTAAGATATTCCTTATCCGCATAACCGCTCATGAAAATAATGCTGCATTCCGGCAATTTTTCACGGATTCTGAAAGACATATCCACACCATCCATACGAGGCATTTTTACATCTGTCAATATGATTTCAGGCGAATAAAGCAGTGCTTTTTCCAAACCGTCCTCTCCGTCCTCTGCGGTTATCACTTCATCGATCCCCAAATCATGCCATGGGGTAATGGAAAGAATCCCTTCCCGGGTAAACTGTTCGTCATCAACGAGAAGCAGCTTCATATTATGCTCCCATCTGCGCACCAGGGTGCGCCGGTAATTCGTATTGCTTATTTTTAGTCCTGATCTGTTGTACAAATAATATCACCAATAAAAATGAGACGCAATGGCACATAAAGGCAGAGTTAAAGATTGTGCTATGTATAAAAAAATAGTCTGATTTTATTTGCCCAAAGCAGATGTTAGGATAAGGGTGTCAAACGAATCGTAAAAATAAAATAAGGAGGAATGTGTATGGCAGCTTCCGGCAAAGGCAGAGGAAAATCATTTTTCCATGAGCTGAAAAAGAGCAGAATACTTTTACTTATGCTCCTGCCTGCAGTAGTGACCATTTTCATATTTGCCTATCTTCCCATGGGCGGTATGATACTTGCTTTTAAGAATTTCAATTATAAGGATGGAATATGGGGGAGTCCGTGGACGGAAGGACTGTTTGATAATTTTAAATTTTTCTTTCTGTCAGGAAAGGCCTTCAGCGTCACCGCAAATACTTTTTTGTATAACCTCTCATTCATCGCAGTAAACACATTTTTGGCAGTGTTGTTTGCTATTATCCTAAGCGAAGCGGGAAACAAGCATTTCAAAAAGCTGACACAATCAGCGATTTTTCTTCCTTACTTTGTTTCCTGGGTTATCGTGGGGACGATTGCCTACAATCTTCTCAACTATGAGAATGGCGTTATAAACGGAATCCTGGGAATGCTTGGGATGGAGCCGGTAAATATCTACGCAAACGGCCCGGCATGGAGAATCATTATTGTTATATTTAATGCATGGAAAAGCGTGGGGTACAGCATGGTGGTTTATCTGGCGGCTGTTACGGGAGTGGATATGCAGCTTCACGAATCAGCAAAGATTGATGGAGCCAATATCTTCCAGAGGGTGCGGCATGTCACGTTTCCGGCAATCCTGCCTACAGTGGTTACCATGGTGCTGCTTGATGTGAGCAAGATATTCCGGGGAAACCTGGATTTGTTTTATCAGCTGGTGGGAAAAAACGGCGCTCTGTATGATTCCACGGATGTAATTGACACCTTTGTATTCCGTTCCCTGCTTGAAACTTCGGATATAGGCATGGCGGCATCTGCCGGATTTTACCAGTCGATTTTGTGTTTTGCAACGATTATGCTGGTAAATGGAATTGTTAAACGGGTGCAGAGCGATTATGCATTATTTTAGAAAAGGGGGGTGAAAGATATGCGGAAGAAAACGCAGAAAAACGGACATGCAGATACTTTGTGCTTTAAAGCAATCGGCTATCCGCTGTTATGTCTGTTTGCATTGATTTGTATTATACCGTTTTTTCTGATTATTGCATCGTCATTTACCAGCGAGAGCTACATTATTAAAAATGGATATGTACTTTGGCCAAAGGAATTTTCACTGACAGCCTATGAACTGATTTTTAAAAATCCGGCAAAAATTCTTCGGGCATATGGGGTAACTGCCTTTGTTACCATTACAGGCACCGCATTGAGTGTTTTTATCAATGCCATGACCGGTTATGTATTACAGCGGAAGGATTTTAAATGGAGAAATATTTTTTCTTTTTATTTCTTTTTTACCACACTTTTTTCAGGCGGGCTGGTTCCCTGGTATATCTTATGTGTAAAAACCCTGCACCTGAAAAATACAATCTGGGTATTGATCATACCGACCATGGTATCCGTATGGAATATCATTTTAGTCAAAGGATTTATGGGTGGTATACCCGGTGAAATAACGGAATCCGCTAAAATTGACGGAGCGGGGGATTTTCGTATTTTCGTAAAGCTGATATTGCCGCTTTCCAAACCCGTAATAGCGACAATCGGCCTGTTTACAGCATTGGCATACTGGAATGACTGGTATATGTGCATGCTTTTTATTGATAAAAAAGAATTATTTGATTTGCAGTATTTACTGTATCAGCTGATGGGGAGCATTAAGGCCCTGCGGGAAATTGCAAGTCAGACGACGGTTTCCGTAAGCTCCATGCCGATCGAGTCCACCAAAATGGCCCTTACGATTGTAGCTACCGGACCGATTATACTGGTTTATCCATTTGTACAGAAATATTTTGTAAAAGGGTTAACATTGGGATCTGTAAAAGGTTAGTACAGATTTCATAAAATCAATTAAGGGAGTAAATTCCTCTGCCCATCAGAGGATAAATTTCTAAAGAAATTGCATTTTACTCCGCAAAACAAGGAGGAAACAGAATGAAAAGGAAAGCTTTGGGAGTACTGCTGAGTATTATGATGTTGGGGACCTGTGTTTTTACAGGCTGCGGAGAGGGCGGAAGTGAAGCTCCTGCTTCAGGCAGCCAGGCGGCGGATACGGCCGAGTCAACAGAAACAGCCGCCGGGACAGTGCAGGCAGGTAGTGAAGCTGCGTTGGAATATGGCGGTAACGATATTTCAGAACATAAGGAACTTGTCATGTATGTGATTGGGGATGAACCGGTAGCGGCTGACGAGGTGGAAGAGGCCCTGAATGCAAAACTGGAAGAGAAGCTTAACTGTACGGTTGATATCAATTATATAGCGCTTAGTGATTATACGCAGAAGTACTCACTGCTGCTGGCGAGCGGAGAAAATATTGATATAATTTATACATCAACCTGGGCTTTTTATAATGAAGAGGCAACGAAAGGCGCGTTTGCAGAAATTACAGACGAGCTGCTGCAGAAATATATGCCGCAGACGGCAGCAGGGGAAGACAGTATGGCATTTGAACAGGCCAAAATTAATGGAAAATGCTATATGATTCCTAAAAACAGTCCCTACGTTAACAATGCGATGCCCGTTCTTATCAGAGGTGATTTACGTGAAAAATATGGGATAGATAAAATTGACAGCGTGGAAAAGCTGGAAGAGTACTTTACGGCAGTTGCGGAGAATGAGGAAGGAATTTATCCTTATGCGGCAGCCGGAGATGCTGTTGAAATGTCAATGAACCTGTTCCAGAGCAGAAATAATCTGGTGCCTATGAGCTGCGGAAGCGGAAAATATTTCGGATATTTCTATCAGGGAAAGGATCCCGCTGCGGAGGATGTTGTCTGGCAGTATGGAACTGATGAATATTTAGAGTACTGTAAACTGATGAAGAGCTGGGCAGATAAAGGATTCTGGTCAAAAAATGCCGTTTCCAATACCACTTCGCCTTTGGATGCATTCCAGAATGGAACAAGTGCCGCCCTTTTCTGGAATCTTGATACCTGTGAATCAGCTAAAAATGTTGTAGATTCAGAACATCCTGAATGGAAGGCAGAGCTTGTAAATGTAACCCCTGGTGTCGTACATGTTAAAGGCGTATATACGGGAGACGGTTTTGCAATCCCTGCGGTTTCAGAAAATCAGGATCGTGCGCTGATGGTTCTGGATGTCCTGAAATTTGACAAGGAATGCTACGATATCTGCAGATATGGAATAGAAGGTTCAACCTTTAATGCAACCAGTGATACCACATATACACTTGGAGATGAGCAGGCAAATTATGCGGTAGGAAATGCACCGGTTTCCTGGGGACTGAAAAACGATGTTCTGGAAAGAATACAGGGAGAGGCCGGCACCACCCAGAGCGAAATTCGTCAGGAATTAATGGGAGATGCCATATCCGAAGTAACAAGCGGTTTTATCTTTGACGACTCTTCCGTAAAGAGTGAGCTTGCCGCAATGAATGAGGTCTGCTCACAATATGTGCCTCTGTTGGAGCTAGGTCTTGTGGATGATGTGGAAGGAACACTGGCAGAGCTGAACAGCAAATGCGAGACAGCGGGAGCCGAAAAGCTGAAGGAAGAATTTATTTCCCAGTTTACTGCTTACCTTGAAGGTCTGGAAAAATAATCTATATGTTATAGGAAGAAAGAACCAAAAGACTGATAATAAACCTGTCTTTTGGTTCTTTTTATTCTGGTTAAAGGTTGGCAAAACGTTGTCTTATTTACGGACCTTACAAGCCTGCCTGCGTTTTCATAAAGCCTCTGAAAATATCCCAAAGCTCCCGGCTCCAGAAATTCCCCTCATGAACGGCGCCGTCCACACAGATAAAGCTGACCTGGGCTCCGCATTCCTCCAGACGCTTTACCAGCTGCTCGCTTTGGGAAAAGCTGACAGTGGGATCGGCGCTTCCGTGGGCGATCATAAAAGGCACATAGCTTTTTCCCTCCTGCACATAGTTTATGGGGCTCATTTTTTTCAATAACTCTTTATCGAGAGTGCCTCCACAGAAGAGTGTGAACAAAGCGGCGGCCTCCGAACGTACCTCAGGCTGGGGGGATTCAAGAAAAGCGGTCAGATCCGTGGGGCCGAAGCAGTCAATCACAGCGCATACGCTGTCTGAAAATTCCGGATATTCATCGGTTTTAAATTCCGGCATATCCCCTGTCAGGCCGAGAAGGAGAGAGGTATTTCCTCCGGAGGAGGTGCCGAAGGCAAGAACCTTATCCGGATCGATATGATACTGCTCTGCATTGGCACGCAGAAAACGGATCGCTGTCTTTACATCCTGGAGAAATGCCGGCGCCGGATGGCCTTCCTCTATGTTCCGGTGGGTAACGGATGCGACCACAAAACCATCATCGGCAAAGCGGGCCAGCTGCGGGATTTCATAGTTGGTATCCGGGAAATGCCAGGCGCTTCCCTGAATGAAGACAATCAGCGGATACCGTTTTTCGCACGCATCCTCCGGTATCTGCGGCATGAGCAGATCCAGCGTAATGTCCTTGCCGGTATGGGTGGAATAGACGATTTTGGGAGAGAGGACGGAAAGTCCTTTCAGGCTGGGGTTGCTTGCAATGTGAAGCATATATTTTTCCTCCTGTTTAAATATTGGTATCGTGTTCGATAGATGAATTATACCACATATATTCTGAAATCCGCTATTGATACCGTCTGTAAACATGGTTTTCCCAATTGGTAAGATCTGTTTCGGGGTCAAAAATATCTGATCCCATGAGCAGCAGACGCCTTTTCTTTCTTTTTCCCTGCAATATCTTTTGTTGCAGATACAGCTACATATTCATTTTCCTTTTCCACGTTTGTTCCAGAGGTAGGTAATAGGAATTGCGCGGAAGGGCTTCCCATTGGCCATAATGCCACTCTGGAGCGTAATTCGTTCCACCTCTGCAGTGACAAAGAATGCGCCTCCACTTTGAAGCCGGAACGGACTGAAATTTTTATAAGATTCTACCAGGATTTTAAATTGTAAAATCCTGTAGATATGTAACCTGTTTTTTTCATTTCCCCTATTGTAATATGGCAAAAGAGCGATATAATGGAAAATACTTGGTAATTTGGATTGAGAGGTATTGTAAGAATGAGGGGAAAAGCATTAAAAAAGAATCAGGTTGACTGGAGCGTTTTTTTCAAGGCGGTGGTGACGATTGCCCTGCCCATTGCCCTGCAGAATTTCCTGTCTACAACGGCAAGTATGGTAGATACGATTATGATAGGCAGTCAGGGAGAGCTGTCGGTGGCGGCGGTGGGAATCTGTTCTCAGATTTCCTCACTGTTTTTCTCCTGTTATTTCGGGTTTGCGGGCGGTTCTCTGCTGTTTTTTTCTCAATATTGGGGCGCAGGGAATCATAAGGGGATTAATAAGACCTTTGGAATTTCCATGACCTGCATGCTGGCGGTGGCGCTTATCTTCGCGGTGACGGCGATCACAAGCCCCGGTTTTTTACTGGGGATTTATACGGATAAGCAGAATATTATCCAGGTGGGGATTCCTTACATAAGGATCGTTGGTTTTGCTTATCCGCTGCAGGTATTTGCGGTTCTGATAAGCTTCCTGATGCGTTCCACGGAAAGGGTAAAAGCCCCTTTAATCAGCTCGATTCTGGCGCTTATTACCAACTTTATTTTGAATTGGATCCTCATTTATGGCCGTTTCGGCATGCCGAAGATGGGAGCGGCCGGTGCAGCGGTGGGAACTCTTGTTTCCGGAATCGTGAATCTGATTGTACTGCTTACCTTCCTGCTGAGGGATAAGAATACGTTGGTTCTTAAGCTCAGGGAGATGTTTGCATGGGGAGACGGATTCCTGAAAATATATCTGAACAAATGCTTTCCGATCATTTGCAATGAGCTTTTCTACGGAATCGGACAGATGCTGATAAATGTTGTTATCGGAAGACAGAATGAATCGGCCATTGCCGCCATGGCGGCCTTCCGTGTGCTGGAGGGCTTTGTATTTGCCTTTTTCGGAGGCCTGGCGGATGCCAGCTCCGTGGTGGTGGGCAAGGAGGTCGGCGCAGGACATCATATGAAAGGCTATCAGTATGTTAAGGGCTTTGCGCTTCTCTGCCCGGCCATTACCTTCTGTATCTGTGCCATGGGCCTGACCTTTAATGCGCCCCTGCTTCGTCTTTTCGGCCTGGGGGCGGAAGCTATGTTTTATGGAAAATACATGATTATGATTTATCTGGCGGCGGGAACCATCCGTACCTGCAATTATATTATGAACAGCTGCTACCGCGCGGGCGGGGAATCCATTTTCGGAACCGTGCTGGAAATCGTATGTCTTTTTACCATCAGTGTGCCTGCGACATGGATTGCCGGCATGGTGCTGCATCTGCCTTTCCTGGCAGTGTTCGCTTTCCTGTATACGGATGAATTGATCCGGCTGGTATTTGAGGTTTATTATACCAGGACCGGTAAATGGGTTAAGCCGGTTACGGAGGAAGGAAAGGCTGCAGTACAGCAGTTCCGGGAAGAACTGGCGGAGAGCAGAGGGCTGAAAAAGGCGGTGGAAAACTGAGGCGGAAAACGGCCGGAGATAAAATAAAACTAATAAGATAACAGCGGTATGTCGGGAGAGTCTGACGTGCCGCTGTTTCTGTACTTGGGATAAATATAATATCATCGCTTAAATAGATATATAATGTATGATTCCGGATATCAGGTTGCTGTAATAAGGAAATGTTTCTGTTTTGAATTTTGGTTTTATATTCGCAATATTTAAACTTAGCTCCTGATTGTATTACAATATCTTTCGTCAGTTATATCATATATGCTGATATGATTCTCATGGATATATCTCTTTTGCCACATCCAGAACAAATCCCGCAGACGGTATAATTTTTCATTTTCCTTATTGCCATATATTTCTGCCAATTCATTGATAGAGGGAATTACCTTATAGTAATCATCATCTAGTTTTTCAACATATGCAATAATCTCGTCACAGCTCATGTTTTCAAATCGATCGATGTTATCTTTACGCAAGGTGACGGTGAGCGCTCTTTGCGTATATTCAGGCAAAACCCCTGATGACAGCCAGTCTTTTTGTGTTTTATAGCGGCTGATGTTGAACGTCTTCTTAATTTTATCCGATAATTTTTCATAATCCTGAACTGTAATACGGGCCTTTTCCATCAGGTAACCCCGTCCGCGGTAATCCGGCAGGAAGGAATATATCCGGCCTATGCCCGGTATACTTTCCAGAGTATCAAATAATTCATCCAACATGCTTAAGCTTTCCCTGCTTACAACCACCGTAGGGGAACAGTTTAGATCCAGGGCGGCGGCGCGTTTGGCAAGCAGAAGCATGAAATCATAATCACCTTCCCTTGCTGCAAAAGAATCATGATATTTGGGGTTACCAAAAAAGGTGGTATCAATATTCTCTATACCGGCAGACTTTATATTTTTAATGAATTGATCTGTTTCGGAAAGAGTTCTGATTTTTAATCCATTGCACTGAAGAAAATTTGCGCCTAAGAACCCGTTTTCTTTGTTAAAAGAGATATTATTCAATAATTGAGGATACTCGGCACAGTATGAAATGCAATAGAACGGCAATGGGGTTATGTTTTTATTTTTTGCCCAGACAATAAATCTTTCAGCTAATTTTTTTCCCCTGTAATAGTCAATACCTTCGGCTTCTTTACAGGATTGTAAAAGACAATACTTACAGGCACAGGAACAGGGAACGCAGGGATTATGTATCCCAATGGATATTGTTTTCATATTTACCTCATAAAAGCTATGAATCCGGCCGCATGTTCTTTTCTTGTTTCAATCAAATAATTATACTATACTTTCAGGGCCGTATCCATGCTGTTAAAGAATATTGCAACGAATTACATAGATGTTTGTATGAATTTTTAATTGATCTGGTTTTTCTATTAAACAAATTATGGAAAAGGTCTTCTCAAAAACGGTCAACGACTATATAATCGCATTAACCAGATCGGTTAATGGATTCCACACATTTAACAGCGGCATAGTTTCTGTAGATAGTCGTATAAGCTGTTTACAGGCTGCAAACGGACCGATGTCCACAAGGCCGGAATGACGGCATATAAGGAAAGGATATTCAATGAATCCCAAATTCTTTCAGTTACCTGAAGAAAAACAACAGCAGATTATCAACGCCGCCTACAAGGTATTTGCCGGGAATTCCTATAAGAAGGCGCCGATGTCTGAAATTGCTGACGAATGCGGCATATCCAAAGCGCTGCTGTTTCACTATTTTGAAAATAAAAAGGAACTGTATCTTTTCCTGTGGAAGCAGGCAGAAGAGCTGACCGGAAATGCTGTCCGGGAATTCGGAGTCATGGATACGACAGATTTTTTTGAAATACTGGAGAAAAACCTGCGGGTAAAATGTTCATTGACGAGAGTGTATCCTTATATTGGTGCCTTTTGTTTAAACGCCTATTATGAGCAGGAGGAAGAAATCAGAAAATGTATTCAGCCGGAATTTTCCCAGTTAAAACGAATTGGGGAAAAACATATTTTTGAACGGATGGACCTTTCTGTATTTCGGAAGGATGTGGATTTGGAGCTGATGTATCAGGAAATTTTGTGGACGACGGAAGGGTATCTATGCCGGAGATACCGCATGCAGGATGTTGATGCGGAAGAAATAGAAAAGGATTTTCTGAGACTTATAAAGCAGTGGAGAAGGATTTATTATAAGGCGCATTAATGGAATGCCTGCAATATTTCAGAGTAACGCAGAGTTATAATATTACCGGAAAAACATATAGGATCGATGGTGTGTCTGGAAAAAAAGAATTACGGGCCGCATAGGTTTTCGCTGCATGGGGAAGCGCCTGTAACACACAGATTGGAGCAAAAATGAAATTTCACGAGTTCGGAGACTGCGGGAATCCGCACATCATGCTGATTCATGGAGGTGGAAATTCCTGGTGGAATTATTTAAGGCAGGCCCGTGTCCTGTCTGAGAAATACCACGTCATTCTGCCGACGCTGGACGGGCATGGGGAAGAGTATCTGACCGAATATATTTCTACGGAGGATACGGCGGATAAGCTGATGGAATATATAGAAAAGAAGTGTGGCGGTCATCTTTTTGCGCTGGGAGGAGTGTCTTTGGGAGGACAGATCGTAATGGAGCTGTTGTCCCGGAAAAAGGATTTGGCCTCAAAGGCGGTGATTGACGGCAGTATCTGTTATCCACAGCCTGCTATGGCACGTTACTGCATAGCGATGGTCCGTTTATGCGGGAGGCTGATGTTCGGGAAAAACGCGTGCCGTTTCCAACTGGCAGTAATGAATCGTTTTTTCCCCTCATCCATGCGTTATCCGGAGGAAATAGCAGAATATTATCTGCGTGACATGCCGCGTCTTCGTAAAGAAACGCTGTATGCGGTATACCGTACATATATGATGCAGTATACGCTGAAGAAAAGCGTCCGCAGCACAAATGCGGAGGTAATGTACCTGTACGGAGAAAAGGAAATGAAATGTGTCCGGGAATCGGCCCGGATGTTTGGGGAGTTGGTGCCCCACTGCAGGATATATGAAGCAAAAGGATATAATCACGGATATTTATCCGTATATCTGCCGGAGGAATGGCTGAAGCTGATTCTGCCTTTTCTGGAAGAACGGTAAAAAAAGTGAGTATTACTACAGGAGAATTGTATGGAAACTGCAGGCTGCTGTTTTTTTGACTTATTCTTTACATTAATTAAACCGGAATACTGTCCTGATATGAGTGAGAACGAGGTGCTGGGTTTGAGCATTGTGGAATGGGAATCCTATGCAGAGGATAAAGTGCTGTACCTGGAACGGGCCGGCGGACTTGTCACGGAGGAAAGCAAAATCATAGAAGATATTACAAGGCTTCTCCCCATGCGGGTTAATCCTTTTCAGAAAAAAGAGCTGCTGCGTCAGAGGAAAGCGAGAATGCGGCATGCGCTTATGAATGTGGACGGAAGAATCCTGGAAATGCTGGAGCGGCTGAAGCTGTCAGGCTGGAAGCTTTGTCTTATCAGCAATGCAGATGTGATAGATTGTATGTACTGGAAAGAATCCCCGCTGTTTTCCTGTTTTGATAAGGCGCTTTTTTCCTGCCGCGAAAGGCTTTTGAAGCCGGATGTCAGAATCTATCAAAGGGCAATGCAATATATGAATTGTACCCCGGAACAGAGCATTTTCATCGGTGACGGCGGTTCCGATGAATTGCGAGGGGCTGAAAATGCAGGTATGAAAACGGTTTTTACTGAATATCTGGAACGCAAACCGGAGGAGCGGCGGCGGGAGCTTATGAAGGAGGCGGACTGGCATATTACAGATATCGCGGAGCTGCCAGGGATAGTGGGAGAAAAAATCTTTAGTCCTGGACCCGGCTTTGAACCTTGATTTCGTTCTCCAGAAACTCTTTGATAAAAGGATAGTTTTCCTCATTTAATGAAGGCATAAACGCCATAAACCGGCATTTCTGGTAATGGGTATCCTCCATATGGAAATCATAGCCCATCATACATTTCGGGTTGCAGTCGTCCGGATTTATGAGACGCTTGCAGGGAGATGCTTTTCTGATATCTTTTTTCATCTTTTCCGGGAGAGTTTCCAGAAAATTCTCATATACATTTAAGCCCTGGGGAAAAATTCTCATTTTTACGCCTGTTTTGCGGCATACGAAGGTAGCCAGAGTTTTCTTTGTCTGCGGCAGGATATAGGAAACAGTAAAGCCGCTTTTTGCTGTTTTGATTTCACATTTGCAGCCCTGCGCCAGAAGAAAATCGTTGATTTCGGAAGCGAGAGGTTTGCTGTTGTCATCTATGGTTTCAAGGAATGCGGGAAATTGATTATCGGCCATTTTGAATACTCCTTTTTGGTATGGGATGCTGTGGGTACTGCTATCAGTTTAATGACCTTTACTGTGTCAATCCTCTCAATTCCTGCACAAAAAAGAGAGTTTGCCGCAATTTTGTTTTTGAATCCCAGGAGGAAGGAAAATGATTCGATTTGCTGTTTTTACTGACCTGCACTATGACCACATTCCGGACGGAGACAGAAGAATAAAGGAGTTTCTGGAAACAGTCAGGCTGAAAAATCCTGATTTTATCCTGTCTCTGGGTGATTTGTGTTATCCGGCCGCTGAAAACAGAAAAGTTATTGACGCCCTGGAACAATTCGGCGTACCGGTGTATCATACAATCGGCAATCATGATACGGATCGGTATTCGCTTGAAGAAGTGATGGATTTTCTAAAAATAGAGTCATCCTATTATTCCTTCCTAATTGACGATGTTAAATTTATCGTCCTCAATACCTGCTATATCCGGGATGGGCAAAAATGCGTTCCCTTCCTGAAGCGTAATTATGATAAGACAAAACAGGCTTATCCCTGGCTTCCGCAGGTGGAAGCGGACTGGCTTTTGCAGGAACTGGAATCGGAAGACTGCTATTATGTTGTGTTTTCCCACCACAGCCTGGCAAATGATTTTAGAGACAGGGGAATCGCAAACAGAGAAGCAGTCAGGGCGCTGCTTGAAAACCGAAAGGTTCTTTTCTGCATGAACGGCCATGATCATGGGGATGGCTGCACTATAATAAATGGAATTCCATATATTACACTCAACTCCATGTCGTATATCTGGCACGGTATGAAGGAACTGTACGCCTACGATGCAAAGACGCATGAAAAATACCCTTCTCTCAAGAATATGATTTTATATCAGGAGCCGCTCCATGCGTTCGTTGAAATAAGTGATAAAGAGGCGCGTATAACGGGTATGGATGGCCATTATCACACAATTACCCCGGAAGATGCGGAAATAGGCAGGACATGGAACGGTGTTTCCATTGAACCAAAGGTCTTATCTCGGACTGTGAAGTTACCCAGATAAAAGGAGAGGAAATATTTATGAATGGATTTCTGCTGCTAATCCCTTTTTTACTGATAAGGTTTGGCGTCCTTTCACATTTGGACAGGGCTGCGGTAAAACGTGCGGCTTTTTTCGCACCGATGGCCGGAAAGGAAATTGCGGCATATTGGATATACCAGCTTTCCAATGCCGCAATTTTTATCGTTCTGTTTTTTCTTAAAGTGCCAATTGATTTTTCCTTGCAATTTTGGTGGGGGACGCTGTTCTATCTTTTGGGATTGGTTCTGTGCACTGCATCAGTGATAGATTTTGCAGCCCCATCCGGTGAAGACCTGAACCAAAACGGACTTTACCGGTTCTCACGTAATCCCATGTATTTATCATATTTTTTACTGTTTATGGGCTGTGCCCTGCTCACGCATTCTGTGCTGCTTGGCGGAATCGTTATCATATTCCAGCTGTCTTCCCACTGGATTATTCTTTCAGAAGAACGGTGGTGCATTGGCAAATTCGGGGATGCCTACAGGCAGTATATGAAAAGGGTAAGGCGGTATATATAGGTACTTTTTCAGTTCCGGGGGCGCTCAGGATGTTAAGACCAGGGCGTCTTTTCCTTACATTTCCTGTTATTTTTCCATAATCATTCCTGATTATCAGTCCTCAGGTACCCTGGAAAAGTTCAAGGAAGAAACACCAAATACAATGGGGAACGATGTTGATGTTGCAGGGTATTAGATTTTTATAAATTCCTGCGGAACTTAATGACAGCCATGCCGCCGGATTCGCAGTTTTTCAGTTCCAGCTGTCCACTGTGCGTTGTAAGCACCTGCGCTGCGAACCAAAGCCCGAGTCCATTGTGTCCGTCAGAACTCCGCGCCGTATCATCACGCCACAGGCGTTCTGTCGCATGGTGCAGCGCGGCCCTGCTGAAGCCGGGACCTTCGTCACGCACGGTAATTTGCCAGCCGTTTGCCAGCATGCATCCTTCCAGATATACGCTGCCGCCTTCCGGCGTATGCTCGATGGCATTCTGCACCACATTGCCGAGAGCGCGAAGCAAATGGTCTTTTTGTATTCGGGCGGAACCTTCCAGGCTGTTTTGGCTGTGCAGAAAAACCCCGCTGGCTTGTGCAAGGGCATTTGCGCTCAGGCAAAGCTCGTCAAACATGGCAGGCAGGGCGGTATTTTCAAACGTTTCGTCCGTACCGGATGAGGTTTCCAGAAGGCTGGCAACATAACGTTTTGCACGGTCGCTGTTTGATACGATGGTTTTCACCATTCTATGGCAGTTTTCAGGCAAATTTTCATCCAGCAGAAGCTCCGCGTTTCCCCCTATCAGTGTGAGCGGAGTTTTCAGATCGTGGGCGAGTGCGGCTATTTCCGCCTCACGTTCCTGTTGGGCCGCCCATTGGGAGGACAGGGAGCTGTATAATGCTTCCCGCATATGTTCCATGGCGTCCAGCGCCTGATCATATTCTCGTATGCCCGCATGAGGGACTGTAAAATCCAGCTCCTGTGCGCCTACCCTATCACTCACTTCACCGAACAGCCTGAGCCTGGCGGCAAGGCGCCGGCGGAGCCGCAGGGTGTTAAAAATCAGGCAGAACACCCACCCCGCGCCAAGCACGGCCAGCCACAGGTATTCAAAAGGAGGAAGCAGATTGCGCAGGATTGGATTTACAAATTCCGACCTGAAATACCATTGAATAATAACTGTACTCCCGTCCGCGTAGGTGCGACGCGAAACATGGACGTCGTCAGGAGCCTGCAGAAAAAATTCTCTCAGAGTCTCCAGCTTCTTTCCTTCCACATTGCTTTCCAACACGTTACCTTCCGGGGCAAACAAAGCGTATTCGGGCAGAAAATCCGCACCCGGGGAAATAAAGTTTTTTGTGTCTTCGGCCAGAATCCGCTCCGTCTGTTGATTGGAGACGTAGCCCTGGTAAATAATACCGGCGTTTCGAAGCTGCGTAAAGCAAAGCATCCATACCAGGCCGCACAGCAGCATGCAGCCGAGCATAACGACGGCAAAGCGCAGAAGAACGAAGGTAAGACTTACAGAACGCTGTTTTTTTGCCATTTATACCCCACCCCCCAGACTGTCTCAACAGGGCTTAATCCTTCGGCCTTCAGCTTGGCGCGGATATTTTTGACATGCTCCGCAATAGCCGAAGGATCGCCCCCGGCGTCAAAGCCGAAAACTGCATCATATAATTGTTCTTTGGTAAAAACCTGTCCCGCGTGCAGGGCAAGGTGTTCACAAATCGCATATTCGCCCCTGGTAAGGGGCAGTGTGCGTTCTCCGGCAAAAGCCTCTTTTGCCTGCATGTCAAAACGTACGCCGCCCCGGTTCATGGTACGGACCGGACTGCGCGCCTCGCGCCGCAGATGGGCGTTTACCCGCGCGCGCAGTTCCGCGATACTGAAGGGCTTCTTAATATAATCATCGGCGCCCAGGCCAAAGCCCTGCACAAGGGCAGCATCTTCCGCCCTGGCTGTTAAGAACAGGATGGGGCAATCCACCTCATCACGGATACGGCCGCAAAGGGAAAAGCCATCCTCGCCGGGCATCATCACATCAAGCAGCAGCAAATCATACGCCTGACACCGCTCGGCCTGTACCGCCGCCGCATCCGGCTCAATATCCACCCGATGCCCGTCCTTCTCCAGGGCAGCGCGCACCAGAGCCAGCATTTCAAGATCATCATCAACAACCAACACCCTAAACATCAAATCCTCCTTATAATCCTCCTTGTTTTGCGGAGCAAAATGCGAGCCCTGGGCGAGCAGAGGATTTACCTCCTTGTTTTGCGGAGCAAAATGCGAGCCCTGGGCGAGCAGAGGATTTACCTCCTTGTTTTGCGGAGCAAAATGCGAGCCCTGGGCGAGCAGAGGATTTACCTCCTTGTTTTGCGGAGCAAAATGCGAGCCCTAAGCGAGCAGAGGATTTACCTCCTTGTTTTCCTCTATGTTTACTCCTGCACAATGTTGCCTTCCCATCTGTCAAACCACAGTACCGACAAAACCAGAACGGCCAAAGTAATAATTATCAAAGAAATTATCCCGGAAAAAACAGGAATATTCGAAAAGCCAAAGAGTTTTTTCAAAAACCTGACGCCCCATTCCCAGGGAATGAACGGCCAAATCTGATCGCCAATCGCGTTTTCAAAATAACCTGCTGATATTGTGCCTGTAATTCCTGCGAATACCGAAATGCCTGCCCCCAACCTGAAAGCAATGAATATGTGTAATAAATGCAAAAATATATTTCCAAATAAAAAAATTATAAATATCACAAGGTAGGAAGCATAATCCATTATACTGATACCCAGAAAAAACCTGACTCCCACATAGAAGCACAGCTCATATAGTATCATACTTAAAGCAGACAAAAACATAAGAAAGAACAATTTCCCTAAATATACACCTTTTCGGGTTTCCGTTAAGCCAAGGGAATTTTGGATATTGCTTATATTTCTGTCCAGGTTAATCAAAACCGGCACCGCAATACCTGCAAAAACAGGGAAACATATCTGCATTATAATAAAAAACAGCCTCACATCAGGAATAATATGATATCCCGCATACTTATAATAAACTAAAAATACCGAGGTAATCACGACCGGCAGTACCAAATGCAGCAAAATAACCGGTGTCCGTCTGATTTTGGTAAAATCGGAAATAAACTCCCTTATAACAGTCATTTACGATATACCTGCCTTTCATACCAAAAGGAAAATGAGACGGAAAGAACTGTCGCGGCCAACAGGGAAACCAATACCAGCAACAGACTTCCTCCCGGGCTCAGTATCAAACGTGAGCCTGTTTCCGCCAGTAATCCACTGGGCAGCACGCCAAATAAGGTAACCATAAACCTGGCGGGCCAGCTATAAGGGAAGAACCAGAACAAAGGCGTAAGGGAAAAGAACAAACTTCCCAAAGCGCAGGCAAACAGATTTATTAATGTGGAACCGACAAAACCGATTTTCCGGTCCAAAAATAAACAGAAGGGAACCTGCCATAAAAAGGAGAGCCACAGCAAACAATATCCTGCCGCATAAAGCCCGCTGCGCCCAAGTGCTGCCCGGACGCCTGAAAACATGCATTCAGAGATCACAGTGATGAACGACAGCAACAGAGATATTATCAAAAGGGTAAGCGCAGTTAAAATAATTTTAGAAATAAATGTTTTCTTCAGGTCAACAGGCAGACTGTAAAGCGTCCTGTATCCATGCTTTTGCTCTTTTTTATTTGCCAGATGGCATAAAATAGTAACGGATAAGCAGGCAACCGGCATACACCAGTTACACACGACAGAGTTGGAAAAACCGCCCATGCCAATGCCGATAAAAATAAAAATCACAGACATTAAGATTAAACCTGCCGGAATCAACAGGATGAGTTTCCTGAACAGGGAATGCCTGAATTTCAGGTTTTCTGCTTTTATATAGGTAATAATCATCAGGCCTCACGCTCCTTCCTCACAATATCCATAAAAAGTTGTTCCAGATTTTCACCCGTATCAATTGCATCCTGATATAGAAGCGACCCATTGTATATGATTCCAATATCATCAGCAACCTGCGCGACCTCGCTTAAAATATGGCTCGATACGATGACAGACATCCCGGACGCCGCAAATTCCCGAAGCATACGCCTTAATTCTTCAATGCCGAAAGGGTCCAGTCCGTTTGTGGGTTCATCCAGGACCAATAATTTCGGATGATTCAGCAGTGCCAATGCGATCCCCAGTCTCTGTTTCATTCCCAGGGAAAAATCTGAGGCCTTTTTGTTTTTGGCATCCGTCAGGTCCAGTTTCTGTAAAACGTCATCACAATTGTTCACAGGAATCCCCATAAGCGTTGCCCTCACTTTTAAATTTTCAAAAGCTGTTAAATTCTCATACAGCGGTGGAGATTCGATTAATGAACCGATATTTAATAAATCCTTCCGGGTCCAGGGGTGATCGCTGAAAAGTATTTCACCGGAATCAGGTGTGATAATACCTGTGATCATCTTTAACAGAGTGGATTTTCCAGCCCCGTTCGGCCCTAATAAACCGTAGACGGAATTTTTCCTGACAGACATGGTTAAATCTTTTATGGCACGGGTTTTTTTAAAGCTTTTGAAAACATGATTGGTTTTTAATATATATTCGGACATCTTTTCCCTCCATTTCTATTCGGCCGCCGGCAATAGACTGTATTCCCAAAGAAGCGGCGCCTTTGTTTCGGTGCTTTTATGGTAACAGTTAATTTTAAGGATTTTATAAAGAAGCAGATATTTTTTTGAAAAAATACCAGGAAGCAGTACGGATAGTGTAATCGCACAGGATCCTGCAACGGAGTTTATGGTATTGAAAAGTGCATGTAACCATTCAGACTCATCTACACTTTTATGAGGGAATTCCTTATGCGGAAAATAATGGCGGGAGAACGTTGCATTTTAAAATGAAATCAGGTAAATTAAAAGAAAAACGGAGCATCGCCAGATGCGTTCCGCAGGCCGGAGAAGCGATGGAAAATAAATGCGTAATTAAAAACAGTAAAACAGTCGATTTATTCTTATTTATGGGACAGTCAAATATGGCGGGCAGAGGGATTGTTTCTGAAAAATGGGCGCAGCCGGCGCCTCAGATTATGGAAGGGGCAGGATATGAATACCGGGCAATATCGGCCCCGGATAAGCTGTATCCGCTGACGGAACCGTTTGGAAGGCAGGAAAATGCGGAGGATGGGATCAATGACGGCAATATGAAAACAGGTTCACTTGTTACAGCTTTTGTGAATGCCTGCTATCAGAAAACGGGAGTTCCCATTGTGGGTGTTTCTGCGTCCAAGGGCGGCTCATCCATTCTGCAGTGGCAGCCTGGCACACCTTATTTATCAGATACGCTGCGGCGTCTGGCAAAAGCCAGGAGATTTCTGGAGAAGGAAGGGATTTTTATCCGGCATACATTTATGCTGTGGTGCCAGGGAGAGACAGATGGAGATCATCATATGACTGCCGGGGATTATCAAAGCTATTTTATGCAAATGTGGGAACGTATGAAAATGGAAGGCGTGGAGAGATGCTTTCTCATACGGATTGGAAGATATAACGGTGCGGAGAAAATCAGCTATGAGGATATCAGACAGGCGCAGGAAGCCCTTGCCCAAAAGATCCCGGAGGTGGTAATGGTGTCCCGTAAATTTGCGGAAATGAAGGCGCGCGGGCTGATGAAGGATGAGTTTCACTATTATCAGCAGGCATATAATGAAGTAGGCATACAGGCAGGTGAAAATACAGCGGAATATATCAGGATGGAATCAGGCTTGTGAACGCAGGGGCCTGGTTCTGTCGTCTGCGGCTGGCTGGTTAAATTAAAAAAGCTGTGGAGGCATAAAGCTGTAAAGGGACAAAGCTATAAAAGAATAAAGCTGTAAAAGCCCAAAGTCTATAAAAGCCCAAAGTCTATAAAAGCCCAAAGTCTATAAAAGCCCAAAGTCTATAAAAGCCCAAAATCTATAAAAGCCCAAAATATATAAAAGTCCAAAATATATAAAAGTCCAAAATATATAAAAGTCTTAAGTCTATAAAAGTTGTAAAATGTCAAAAACAAAATGCTTGACATATGGATAGAAAAATGTCAGAATAGAGTTACTTTCAGGAAGCGATCGCTTCTGTAATTTCTTCTACATAACATTTCTGATTTCATCTTCTGTGGATTTGTTTACTTTATCTTGCTATATTTCAAACTTTCTTTTATAATATTCTTATAAAAATCCCTTTTGATATTTTATGATGATTTGGTTTGCGGAAGCGATTTTTTCCTGAAAAATCTTAGGTTCAAGGAGAAAATCTGCCATGCACACAAATGAAGCAGTACTGGCCCGCAAGCCCCAGAAGGCGTATAAGGACCGCATGTTCCGGATGTTATTTTCGGAACGGAAAGATTTACTGGAGCTGTATAACGCATTGTGTCAGAAGGATTATACGGATCCGGACGCATTGGAAATCACCACACTGGATGATGTAATCTATATGGGGATGAAGAATGATGTTTCCTTTCTTTTGGATGGAAGAATGGGATTATTTGAACATCAGAGCACCTTTAATCCCAATATGCCGCTGCGGGGATTATTTTATTTTTCAGACCTGTATAAACGTTTCTTCCATGATCGTTTAATTTATTCCACCAGGCTTTTGAAGGTTCCTACGCCGGTATACGTTGTCTTTTACAATGGGGAACAGCAGCTGCCGGACGTTTCGGTTTTAAAGCTGTCGGATGCGTTTATGCAGGGAGCGGATATGGCCTGTCTGGAGGTACGTGTCCGTATACTGAATATTAATGAGGGGCATAATGCGGAATTAATGGGACGGTGCCGGAAGCTAGAGGAATATGCCATATTTATAGGATGCGTGAGAGAGTTCCTGAAGTCTACGGAACCGGCGGAAGCAATCCGGAAGGCAATGGAACTGTGTATTGAGAAGGGGATATTGGCCGTTTTTTTGAGTCAGAGGAGGGCAGAGGTAATGAATGCGCTTTTAACGGAATATGACGAAGAAAAGGTGATGAAGAGCCTGAGTAAGGAATTTTATGAGGATGGCTACGAAGATGGACGGGAAGCTGGGCTGGCGGAAGGACTGGCAGAAGGACTAGCGGAGGGGTTAGCAGAAGGAATACACGCTTTTGTAAGCTATAACCTGGAAGTTGGCAAGCCTGGGGAACAGATAGTCAGCGAAATGATAAAGATTTTTTCCCTGTCAAAGGCACAGGCGGAAAAATATATACAGCAATGAGTTATGAAATTGATTAAAAAGCTAAAATAGCGTATCCCAGGTTTGCTGCCAGGGAGGCCGTTTTTCACAAAAGGAATGCCGGGCATAATGTCCGGCATTTTGACTATACGGGAGAACTTTTTTATTTCCGCGGGCAATGAACCAGGCAGCCATGCTTGTATGGATATTTGGTGACTGCCACGAGGGGTGCTATGTGCCAGTGGCACATGTTTTGCACCGACCAAAGCGGAGCGTAGACCAAATATCCCGCTGCCTTGCAGTGCTGCAAGTTTGATATTCAGTTGTTTACCGCAGGGTATTTGATTTCCCCTTTTCAATGAGGGAACGCAGCAGCTCAGGAGTGGCCTGTGAGTATAATTTCCCGTCCCATTTCATACTGGGTCCATTTGCACAGTTTTTCATACAGCCGGTGAGGCGGTAGGAAAAACCGCCTTTGGCACTGATTCCGCCGTTTTTTACCTGATAATTTTTTTCTATAAAAGCATGGAGACGGGCGCATTCCCGTTTTTGGCATCTGGGGCCGGCACAGAGCTCAAGGCTGTGCGGTGCAGTTTGAGTTCGAAGGCCGGGACAGCGTTTGAGAATTGCCGTCAGTATGGCCGGACGGATGTCAAGCTGCGCGGTGATTTCCTCCAGCGCGCAGGCGGGGATGCTGCCGCCGTTTTCGGACTGGACCTCGCGCAAAAGCTCAATGAGAGCCTGCTGATCCTGGGATACGTTCTGACCTCGGTAATATTCGATTGCTTCTGTTAAGTTCCAATCTGCTTGCATAAAAATTTCCTGTCATCTGTATTTTATGTTATCTGTATTGCGTGTTGAATAGTGTTTCCTAAGCGAGGTCATTCTATTACACGCAGGCTGATTTAAAAAGGTGAAAGCAATGGCTTTTTATCATATGGATAAGGCTGTCAGGCAGGTCGATGCCTGGTGTAATAACTGCTTATTGCACTACGTATCGTGTAAAGAAACTGAACAGCTATGTTAAGTGAAGCGTCTCACGCAAGAACGGAGACGCTTTCTCTTTTGATTAACTGGGTGGACATGGAGATTTTCAGGTATTCCTTTTTGTTATCGGCAATCCGGTCCATCAGGCGCGCAATGGCGGCGGCGCCCAGCTCCTGCTTGCGGACCCGCATGGTGGAGAGGGACGGGACCATCATATCGCAGAGCGGCATATCGTCAAAACCGATAATGGAAATATCCTCCGGCAGCCGGAAGCCGCGTTCCCGGAAGGCCTTCATGGCGGCGGCGGCAATGATGTCGTTATCCGCAAAATAAGCATCCGCCAGCTCCGGATCCGCATCCAGAACCGTCAGCATATCCTGATAGCCTTCCTCGGCCGTAGGGGAAATGGCGTGGACGTAAGGATGAGAGGTGCTGATGCCGTTTGTACGCAGCGCTTTATAATAGCCGTCGGCGCGTTCCGCAAAGTTGCTGATTTCCAGATTGGAACGCAGGTAGCCGATTTTTTTATGGCCGCATTTAATCAGGTGGCTGGTGGCATTGAAAGCTCCCTGAATATTATTGATCAGTACACAGTCGTATTTCAACTCATCATAATAACAGTCAAGTACCACAATCGGTACGGGAAAATCCCTGAATTTTTTGAAATCCTCCCTTTGCATTTCCGTAGCCAGAAGCAGAATGCCGATGCAGTCCACCTCCTTCAGTGATGTGAGCTGGGCGGAAATATCCATATTTTCATAAAAATAGGAAATATGCAGCACGCAGTTCTGACGGCGGCATTCCTGGGTAATGCCTTCCGTCAGCTGGGAAAAGAAGGGCGTATCGGCCGCTATTTTTCCATGCTTTTTGTAATTGATTAGCTGAATGACTCTGGAAGAGGCGGAAGCGGGCGGGGCGCTTTTGGGGGTGTAGCCGTATTTGGCCGCCGTGGTTAAGACAAGGTCCCTGGTTGCTTCGCTGATTCCCGGTTTGTTGTTGAATACCATGGAAACGGTTGCGGGAGATACGTTGATGAGTTGGGCTAATTCCTTTGCTGAAATTTCCATTGGGGTCTCCTGGCTGTTAAATTTTTTATTTAATTTTAATACGCCTTTTAACAGAAGTCAAGGGCGGCGCTTCCAGCATCGGCTGTGAGGGGGACGGGGGGCTGCGGG